>Ga0335394_10000002_pt1 | contig 511811 bp, 457 predicted proteins | sample MAT03_FD_205741 | JGI IMG/M metagenome (GOLD analysis project Ga0335394, IMG submission 205741) | Freshwater microbial communities from Lake Fryxell liftoff mats and glacier meltwater in Antarctica - MAT-03 (spades assembly) (version 2) ... | reverse complement strand
GCCCTCTCCCTCTCTCTTAGCCCCCTCCCTCCCGCTTAGCCCCCTCCCTCCCTCTTAGCCCCCTCCCTCCCTCTTAGCCCCCTCCCTCCCTCTTAGCCCCCTCCCTCCCTCTTAGCCCCCTCCCCGTGGACGGGGAGGGGGTTGGGGGGTGGGGTTCCTAAGCCTCCTTCAATCGTCGATAGCGTTTTCGTTTATCCTTAGACAAGGGCGCAGCCATCACCAAAACCCTCTCGATTAGCCAAGGTGCAATGCGCTGACCCCACACGGCTAAATGACTTTGCCATCCGACTAAAATTTCCTGCGATTCGTTTTGCAACCCGTCGATAAGTGCCTTAGCAACTTTCTGGGGAGTCACAGGCACCACCCACTTAAACCACTGCAATTCTCGCACCATGTCAGTATCCGTTAAAGATGGCAGCAAAGCTATCACCCGGATATTGTATGGAGATAATTCGCCGCGCAAAGCTTGGGTGAATCCCACTATCGCAAACTTGGTAGCTGAATAAGTCGCCATTGTCGGTGCGGCAATCTTACCCATCAAGCTTGAAACATTAACAATTGTGCCTTCTCTTTGTGCTGCCATGCGTCGCGCCACTAGACGAGTCATGGTGTACATTCCCATTAAATTAATGGTGATTTCTTGTTGCACATTTGGCAATGGCGACTTCAAGAAAGGCGATTGATGTGCAACTCCTGCACAATTAACAAGTAGATCGATTGGGCCGTAATCGCGCCAAGCTTGGGCGATCGCAATATTCACCTCTACCATTTGAGATAAATCCAACGCCAAAATCACGGTTTCTGTGCCATAAGCTTCGATTTCGGCGGCAACTTCAGCTAATCGCTGCCGATCGCGTGCTACCAATAACAAGCGTTTCGCTCCTTGTTGCGCCAATTCCACTGCGATCGCTCGTCCAATTCCACGCGAGGCTCCAGTAATTAGAGCCGTTTTTCCTTCAACGTTCATAAAAAACCTCCAAATTTGAGGTGTCACAACACTTTCAACCACCGAGTTTAAAAATTTTGCAGCAATATACTCGGCAGATAATCAGACGGACTGTGACTCCTAATAGTTGCTTGAAACTCAAGACATTTCTCAGAAATATTGCAGGGAAACAACACTTTGGTAGACACATCTAAGAAATGTTTGGCCGTGAGAATTTGGTAAAAAATTGATGGCACGGAGCCAACACAAGGTAACGAAATCAAGTAGTCCTCAGCGCAGTATAAACCAGCAGCAAAGATATTTCTCAGTCGTCTTCCAGTCAGGTGAATGTAGAGCCGTCAGAGAAATATCTTTCTGGCAATTCTGGAATCAGAAAATCTGCGAAGAGCCAAGATTGATGCAGAGCATTGAGCGCACGTCTCCTAGATACGAGCGTTTACCAGAAGCATAGCTATATGCACACCTTAACAACTAAATCAACGACCTGCAACATTTTTTAATAAAATTTGTGTAACATTTATTTACAAATATGAAAGCGGCTCTTCTTGACCCACAGCTATACGCACTTAGGATCTGGGGATAAGGCGGATAGCCTAACTTCTTTCACCCGCTACCTTTGAGCGATCGCAATTTTCCTAACTCGCTTAAAATAGTCTGGAAATTCGTTGATATTTTTAGGAACGCTACAAAGCTCATATACTCATAATCAGGTTAAATAAAAACATTCAAACGAAGGAAAAACAATGCAGGAAGATAAACGTCAGGCTTACTGGCGTGCGAACACAGCTTTAATCCGAAATCTCCTGATTGTCTGGGCGCTAGTTTCGATCGTCTTCAGCATCCTGCTAGTTGAACCATTAAACGCGATTCGTCTGGGTAGCGTTCCCCTGGGCTTTTGGATGGCCCAACAGGGTTCCATCTTCGTCTCCATGACTTACGTCGCCGGACAGATGCGCGGTGTGGGAATTGTCTCCAGTCGCTTCCTATAAGTAGATGTCAGCACTGGCGTAATTATCGGTATGGCGATCGTCGCCTTTTTCGCAGTCCTGGGAGGAATGAAAGGCATCACTTGGACGCAGGTAGCACAGTACGGTGTATTGATTGTTGCTTACTTAATTCCCGCGATCGCTATTTCAATACTGCTCACCGGCAAGGCAACAAGTTGCTAGTTAGAAAACTTTGAGAGCTAAAAACCAGGTTTCTTGTATTTGCAAGTCGCAGTTAATGATAAAATCACCCACAGAAACCGGGTTTTTACAATAACTAGCAACTTGCGTTATTATCAGGTAAAAGTTATAGGTTCGCTCCAACACTGAGAGGTAACATGATTACGGAAAGACAACCTTGGTTTAAAGCTGTTTTCCAGTTGCAAGGTTCAGTAGTTCCAGCAGTTTTACCCCGCGTAATTGTGTGTGGAGTTTTTGGTTTTGTCATATCGATACTTCACTTGTTTGCATTTCATCTATATATGCCGACATTGGCTAGTGTCATTCCCAGTATCGTCTTAGGTTTATTATTGGTTTTTCGGACAAATACAGCTTACGAACGATTTTGGGAAGGGCGCAAATTTTGGGGAAATATAGTCAATGCAGTGCGTAACTTGGCTCGTCAAATTTGGGTATCGGTAGAAGAACGAGAACCAAAAGATAAAAATGCCAAAATTTCAGCCCTGCGGTTATTGGTTGCTTTTGCAGTTGCTACCAAGTTGCATTTAAGGTCAGAGCCGATCGACAGCGATTTAGAAGGATTAATATCCCAGTCACGTTATCAAAAGCTCAAGACTATGAACAATCCTCCTCTGGAAATTGCTTTCTGGATTGAAGATTACTTACAGGAGCAGTACGAACGGAACTGCGTTGATAGTTATCAACTGAATTCTCTGAAAGAGTTGCTAAATATTTTAGTAGATTGTTTAGGTGGCTGCGAACGGATTATCAAAACTCCAATTCCTCTAGCTTATGCCATTCACCTCAAACAGCTATTATTACTTTATTGCTTTTCATTGCCATTTCAACTGGTAGATGATTTCGGTCTTTTTACTGGATTAATAGTATCTTTGGTAAGTTTCACTTTTTTAGGCGTTGAAGAAATTGCCCTGGAAATTGAAAATCCCTTTGGACACGATCCCAACGACCTCCCCTTAGATGAAATTTGTGCTAAGATGCAGCGCAATATTGAAGATTTAATCACCCTGGCTCCCAGTGTCAGAGATTGGAAGACGACAAAAATTGAGGATCTATCTGTGAAACCGGGAACATCAGAATTCTGAACTATAAATAGCTATGGAATCTGGAGACGGGGGAAATGATTCGCGCACTCAAAGGACATACTGGCGCTGTGTTTTCCGTCGCTATCAGTTCAAATGGTCAAACTCTAGCCAGCGCCAGTGAAGACAAAACTGTGAGACTCTGGCATTTGGAGACGGGAGAACTCCTCAGCACTTTTACTGGTCACGCCGAGCAAGTTAATGCCGTTGTTTTCAGCCCAGATGGACAGATTCTGGTAAGCGCGAGTCACGACAAAACTATCAAAATTTGGCAGCGCGGTTGAACTTGGTAAAAATTTTTCCACTTGATAAAATGGAATTTGGGAATACAAAGGAGAAAACAACTCCACGAGGAACAAATGGGAAATAAAGCCGAAAAAGATATTCGAGCCGCTGCTACTTCAAGAATCTGGGGCATGGCTACAGGAATGCTAGCGATTTGTATTCCTCTGTCAGCTATTACTAGAAGCGGTGCTATTTTGCCTTTAGCTGTAATCTCAGGAGCCACGATTGGCACTGTTGTTATTTGGCGAGATTCCGAGCGGGGTTATAAAAGGAATCCAGAGTTAATAAATAACGTCAAAAAACTAGAGGAAAGAGTTGCTAATTTGGAGATAATTTGTAGTAACGAAGAATTAGATTTACGGAAGCGGCTTAAACAGCTTGAGTCAGAAAAGTAATTTAAAACAGGTTTGCCAATACGTAGGTCGGCGCAAAGTGCTTCGGCTTTAGTGCTGAGTAGTCAAGAAGCACTCAGCACTTTGCTATACCTGTCATAATGCCTATTGTCGTCGATCTTTATATATGCAATGGCAAGTCAGGCCCGATTCATTTTGAAAGTGCTGATCTTCTCAGCTGCACTGTCAGTTTTAATCAAATCCGGTGGCCCGATACTCAATATTACCCCAACCCCTAGCCTTGTGGTGGCGATCGTCTGTCTGCCGAGTGCGATCGTAGCTTTGGCACTTTGGGGAAGATCGTGGCAGCAGAAACAACAAAATTAAACCTTTAGATATTGTGGGAACAGTGTCCCTAATGTATGCTTGGGAAACCGAAATCAGCTAATCTAGCTGCATATAATTTTAATTTTACCGAACGATCGGCATTTCCTCTCTAGGGAGTCAGCACTGTGAATTTGGGTCAAACGCTCGGCCTATTAGTCTTAGCCATCTGTTTATATATTCTGTGGCAAATTCGCCAAGTCATCTTACTGGTGTTTGCCGCTGTTGTGTTAGCGACTGCCTTAAATCGGCTGGCGCGGCGGCTACAACAGTCGGGATTGAAGCGATTGTGGGCCGTACTGCTGTCGATCGCCATCCTGCTAGCGGTTCTGTTTGGCTTTTTCTTGCTGATTGTGCCGCCCTTCGTCAATGAAGTTCAACAATTGATAGATTTGTTGCCTAAAGGGGTAATTCGCATAAATCAGTTGCTGAATCTCTTGAAAACTAACATTCCCAGCCAATTCAATCAGTATTTGCCAGATATTAACAACCTGATCCAACAGCTGCAACCCGTAGTCAATCAGCTTTTGGGCGGCTCAGTCGCCTTTTTCTCGAATACTCTGGGAGCTATCCTTAGCTTTTTGCTGGTGCTGGTTTTGACACTGATGATGTTAGCCCAGCCCCAATCTTACCGCAAGACGTTTGTGCGGTTGTTTCCCTCCTTTTATCGGCGGCGGGTAGACGGAATTTTGGATCGATGCGAAGTAGCGCTAGGTAGATGGATTATTGGCGCACTCATTAGCATGAGTGTAGTTGCCTTGTTAAGCATAATCGGCTTATCGGCTTTGGGGGTAAGGCTGGCTCTGGCCCAAGGGGTTTTGGCAGGATTGCTAAACTTTATTCCCAATATTGGCCCAACGTTGAGTGTGGTGTTACCGATGACGATCGCACTCTTGGATGCTCCCTGGAAATCTGTTGCCGTATTGATTCTTTACTTCATCATCCAGCAGTTTGAGAGTAGCCTCCTCACTCCCTACGTAATGGCTCAACAGGTGGCGCTACTACCAGCGATCACGTTAATGTCCCAAGTATTCTTCGCTACCTTCTTTGGCTTTTTGGGACTGATTTTGGCTCTCCCTCTAACTGTAGTGGGCCAAGTGTGGGTAACAGAAGTGCTGATCGTAGATATCTTAGATCCGTGGCACAGCCGACGCGAAGCAGCCTTTGATATAGCTGGCATTGATGAATCCCAAGCAGAAGCCGAAGCCGATAGAAAGGCTCCTATCTTGCCCCAAGACGCTCCAAAAACTCAAGTACAATCCAGCGTTGAAGATGAAGATACCAATTAGATTGGAATCCCTCTTTTTTTGGACGATTCACAATGCTCTCCAAGATTTTTAATTTTAAATTCCTATGCGGACAATTGCCGAAATAAACGACAAAATCAGCCGTGAATCAGCGGTAGTTTGTACTGTCGAAGAATTAAAAGCACGAGTGGCACAAGTTGGCATCAGCCAAACCGCTAAAGAAGTGGATGTCATCACCACCGGCAGTTTTGAGCCGATGGAATCTTCGGGAGCAATAATCAACTTAGGACAAACCGATCCGCCGATTAAAATTCGCTCCTGCTGGTTAGATGGAGTCTTAGCTTATTCTGGATTTGGGGCAGTAGATTTGTATCTGGGAGCGACTCAAAGCGTCGATTACCCCAGCACCGTAGAAGCAGGCGATGATTCAGAATCCAAAGAACGGGGAGGAGGTCATGTAATTGAAGACTTAATTGCCGGAAAACCAGTGCAATTGCGAGCGACCGGACAGGCAACAGATTGCTATCCTCGTGCATCCTTTGAGACAACCATAACCCGCGATACAATCAATCAATTTTATCTCTACAATCCCCGAAATTTATATCAGAATTTTATCGTGGGAGTGAATGGAGGCGATCGGCCCTTATATACCCACCTCGGCCCTTTGCAACCGCAACTTGCCAACGCCGTTTACTCCAACCCCGGTGCAATTTCTCCCCTCTTCAACGACCCTAACCTGGAACTAATCGGCATTGGCACCCGCATTTTCTTGGGCGGTGGCATCGGTTACGTAGCTTGGGAAGGCACCCAGCACTTTCCATTACAAAAACGCCTGCCGAATCAGACACCAATAGGCCCCGCTGCCACCCTCGCCTTAATTGGAGATGCCAAACAGATGAACCGTCGTTGGGTACGCGGTTGTTACTTCAAAAATTACGGCCCTTCCTTAATGCTTGGTGTCGGTGTGCCGCTGCCTGTTTTGTATGAGGAAGTAGTCGAAAAATGCGCTGTAGGAGACAAAGATTTAGTAGCGCCAGTGGTGGATTTTTCCATTCCCCGCCGCGTGCGTCCCACCTTTGGTTTGGTAAGCTACGCTCAGCTGAAATCTGGTCGCATTACTATTGAGGGAAAACAAGTCAGAGTTGCCCCTCTTGCCAGTATATATCTGTCACGGCAAGTAGCCTTAGAGTTGAAACAGTGGATTGAAGAAGGGAAATTTACCCTTACCGAAAGAGTTGCCCCCATTCCTATGGATCGGTCTTTTTTACCACAAGACCGATGGGGCGCAACTATTGCTTTAGAGTGAAAAAGGCTAGAAAAGTCACTCATTCAAAAGTCATATCATGTCTTAGGTATGTTGTTGCGCTTCAGCGCAACAACATACCTAAGATTTAACTATGACTAATCGACCGGACACGATATCAAAAGTCAAAAGAAAAAAGAAAAAAGAAAAAAAGAGGCTTGGGGCAGAGGGCCGATCGCACGTTTATGATAAGATCGGAATAATGATGGCGTAAAAATCATGGTTAATACTTCTTCACAACACCGATTACTAACCGCCGAAGAACTCCCCCACTCTGACGATACTCCTGTGGATAACGAGCTCCAAAACTTTATTCCCAATCTACTTTTAAACATCCTACTTGATATCTGGAGCGCTCGCCCTGATTGGTTCTTTGGTGTAGATATGGCGGTTTACCACGACCAGGAAAAGCCAGCTATTGTCCCCGATGGATTCCTAGCAGTAGGAGTCCCAAGATACACAGGTGATGGTGGTCGCCTCAGTTATTTGATCTGGCAAGAAAACAATGTTGTACCTATCCTAGTACTAGAAGTAGTTTCTCATAAGTACAACGGTGAGTATGAGGATAAGTTAGAAAGCTATCAACAGTTAGGTGTTCTCTACTATGTAGTTTACAATTTTTTTGCTGGTCGAAGAGGAAGGCATAAAAAGAGGCAGCCGATCCAAGTCTATAAGTTAGTGAATAATAAATACGAGTTACTGACAGGAAATCCGGTATGGATGCCGGAAATTGAATTAGGAATTGGGTGTGAATCCCACAACTATGCTGACTGGGAGAGAGAATGGGTATTCTGGTATGACGAGAATGGGAAAAGGTTCTTGACTGAAAGGGAGAAAATTGCCGTCGCAGAAGCCGCAATGTTGCAAATGTCGCAGGAAAAGGAACAGGAACGTCAAGCTAAAGAGCAGGAACGTCAAGCTAAAGAGCAGGAACGTCAAGCTAAAGAAAAACTGGCTGCATACCTGAGATCGATCGGTATTAATCCTGAAGATATCACTTAAACCTCAAAAATTAGGGAAGGTTTTTCTAGAAGCGATCGCATCTTCAATCCCAAAGTGAAAAGTGAAAAGTCAAAAGGCAAAAGAAAGAAAATTATTTTTCCTTTTGCCTTTTGATTTTTGTCTTTATTCCCCATTACTCGGTTGCGGGCGCTTAGTGGGTCGGGGGATTGGCTTCTCAGGCGGTTTACCCCCCGTAACTGCTGGACGGTTACCAGTTTGGGGGGGTTGCCACGGCTTTTTACCACCCGGTCGTCCGCCTCCTTTAAACGGCTTTCTCGGCTTTTTCGGGCTCAAGACTGCGATCTCTTTTGCCTCCTTAATCAGCAGATTGTTAGCCTGTCGCTGGATATGAAATTCCCAGAAGTAGCCCACAGCTTTTCTTTCTAAAACACCGTTAAGTGTCAGCTTGAAAAATCTAGGCTTTTCCTCGCCCTTGCGTGCTGCTTGCCTAATCTTGACGACGATCTTTTCCTCGTCTAGAGATTGATAAACCACTTCGCCGCGAATGGAAAAATAACCATCTTCAACGGTTAGACTTTCAGGTTCTAGATCCTTGGGACTCGATGCCTCAGTTGGTTCAGTTTCCTCTTCATCGGTGGAAGACAAAGTTTTGTCAAGTTTTTCGGGCTCCCAAACGCCAACAATTTGCATATGTAAGGCATCGTCGTTTAGTCGCGTCCGTGGATAGACTACCCACAGGTGTTCGGTTTCTAAATCAAGGTGATTTTTGACCAGACTCATAATGCGACCTAATAGCACGGCATCGATCGCACAATCGTCGCTAGCTACCAGCGCACCCCGCGTGAATTGCTCTGCACTGGGGAGGTATTTCCCCCGCACCAAGCCAATGGCCCGGTACTGCATCGGTTCGCTTGGTGGCGGAATGGGTTCTTGCCGTCGATCGCTATCCCTTGCGGACGACCCTGCCTCACCAGAAGTGTTGGCATCGCTATCCCCTGGGGTGGGGGCATTAGCCGCAGGGGCAGCAGCCGCAGGGGCAGGGGCAGGGGTAGTCGGGGTAGTCGGGGTAGTTACAGCGGGCTTGGGCGGATTGGGCCGACGAATGACCGGCGAGCCCGTCTGAGCTTGGTCAGAACCGCTAGAAGACTGGGGGAACTGATTGGGAGAGGTACTCATAAGAACTCCTTGCAGCGGAGACGCACTTTTTCTGGCTTCTCGTGAGAGATAGGTACAAACTAGACTTGGGCGAAAAATGCCCGGTTTGGAATTAAGACTATTTGCCAATAGCTTGTATTAGCCATAAGCCAAAACCTGTATCTTCTACTCTATTCGCTCTCGCGTTCCTCCGGAGTTCACAGGTTGCGAACATCGCCGACAAGGATTGTTTTGCAGGTGGACTGCCGTTGGCGATCGCGGACTGATAATTAAATCAGCCTGCCTATTGTACTGAATGCAATCGATTTAAGCTGCAATCCGCAAAGTTTCTGTAAATTTAGGCTCCAGGGCCTGGGAAATTGGGCAAAAGGGCATGGAGAATTGTCTTTTTTTCCTATTCCCTATTCCCTATTCCCCAGATGGTTGATAATAAGATCGGAGTTCAAAAAATTAATGTGTCTCAAAAGCGCGGTCGCTGGATAATTAATGGGCTGTTGATCCTGGCAGTCTTTGCCTTCGTGGGATTTTCGTTCTTGCCCATTTTGGGTGAAGTTTTTAAGAAAGACCAACCGGCAGTTAGCACAACAGCGGCATCCGGTCAAGCTCAAGCGACGGCTCTACAACAGGAACTGCAAGCTAGGGCTAAGGGTTACGAGTTGGTTTTGCAGCGGGAGCCAGATAATCAGACGGCTCTAAGGGGATTGCTGTCCGCTCGCCAACAGCTAGCTCAGCTGGGATTGGGTGACATCAAGGATACGATTCCACCCCTGGAAAAACTGGCGAAGCGAAATCCTGATGATTTTGCGGCGCAGTTGGATTTGGGAAGCGTTTATGCTCAGCAGCAGCGCTACGATGATGCGATCGCAGTTTTCGATCGGGCCATTAAAACCAACAAAGAAGACTATAGACTATTGCTAGCCAAGGGTATTGTCCTGCAACAACAAGGCAAAACGGCAGAAGCCAAGTCCCTCTTTGCCTCAGCAGCCGATATAGCTCCTGCGGAGTTAAAAGAGCAAGTCAAGGCTGAAATCAAGCGGCTAGAAACTCGAACGCCAGCCCAAACGAGTCCCTCAACTAACTCTCCACCGACAAATAGCCCAGCTGCACCAGCTTCACCCGCGATCGAATCTGACCCCAATAAAAATTAGGAACGCTTGGCAATAGGGAATAAGGGTTGATAATGTCATTAGTTAGAGTTCAAAGCAGTCCTGTGTCCCAAAAGCGAGTTCGCAAATCGTCTGGCGAAGCCAAGCAGCGCTGGTTAATTAGTGCCGTGGTGCTACTGGTATTCATTGCCATTGGAGGATTTTTGCTTGGGAGGTCTTCGCTTTTTCCCTTCTTGAGTAAAGCTTTCCAGCCAGAACAACCGTCTGCTGGAACAACCGCAGCACCTGCTGTTGAGTCAAACAAAGCAAAGCAAGCAGAACTGGAAACCCAGGCTAAGGGTTACGAACTGGTTTTGCAGCGCAAACCAGAGGATCGAACGGCACTGCAAGGACTGATCGATACGAGACTAGAACTGGTTAGGCTGGGAGTGGGCAGTCTCAAAGATACGATCGAACCCTTAGAAAAACTCGCTAAACTGAATCCAGAACAAACGGAATATGCCGTTCTGTTAGCCCAAACTAAGCAGCAAATGGGCGATCTTGAGGGTGCTGCCACAGTTTATCGCTCGATTTTGGAGTCTAAACCCGGCGACCTCAATGCTTTGGACGGACTCGTGAACCTGCTTTTAGATCAACAACGCCCGGAAGCGGCGATCGGATTATTGCAAGATACGCTGGATAATGCGTCTAAGCTGAATCAAATTAAACCGGGCACCATAGATGAAGTTTCTGTGCGGTTGATGTCGGGACGAGTTTACGCCGAACAGCAACGCTATGATGAAGCGATCGCAGCTTACGATAAAGCTATCAAAGGCGACAAAGACGACTTTCGCCCAGTGTTAGCCAAGGCTATTGTGCTGCGACAACAAGGTAAAAACGACGAAGCTCAACCCCTGTTCTCTTCTGCTGCGTTATTAGCCCCAGCTAAGTATAAAGACCAAATCAATCAGCTCGCATCTGCATCCCCAGCAGCGGAAGAGTCACCCGATAGCAATCCAGACACCAACAGCGCCGCACCCGAAGAGTCACCTAATAGCAGCCCCGATGGGGTTTCCCCTAGCCCTTAGCCCCTAGCTCCTGCTTCGATCGAGGCTAATACTCCGAAGATCAGAAATAATAATCCCCCCAGCGCAGTCATGGTACGCTCGGAAATCCGTTTTGCGATCAAGCGTCCGCCCATAACTGCGATCGCAGCACAAATCCCATGACCTAAAATAGCACCTGCGGTCACTCCGACTGGATTGTAGGATGCTGCTAAGGTGATGGTGGCAAATTGGGTCCGATCGCCCCACTCCGCCACAAACGTCATCATAAAAGCTTTTAGTACAATCCCCAAATTGCTTCTGTAACGCGGCATTTTCAACTCAGCTTCCTTAACCGCCGCCAGCGCTTCTTCTGCTTCCTCGCATTCAGCCTTCGCTGACATTTTACTGGCGTCATACAGTAACTTCAGCCCAAAGCCAACAAACAAAGCAATTTCCGCGTAAGAAACATACTGCTTGGGTAGAAGAGATGCAGCTTGTCCCACTAAAACAGACAATACTGTCATTGCTGCTAAAGCTGCGATCGCACCCGCAAATACCAGCCTTCTGGAATGCCGCATCGCCAATATCGCGGCAATAAAAAAGGTTTTGTCCCCTAATTCCGAAACTGTTATTAGTAATAAACCGGCTGTAAAAGCTGTCAGCATCCTCTCAAGCTCCTCTGGTGTTTTCTCTTCCTGAGTGAGCTTGATGAGGTTAAAGACACTTCACCAAGCTTCACATCAGATGTGAAGTTAGTGAAAGTCTCGCTTGCAAGTCTTTTATACTTATACCTAACCTTTAGGTATAAGTTTTGATAAACTTGTCACCTGAACCAGGCTCATCGCCAGTATGTTGATTCAGATGGGCTAGCTAAATGGTTGGCTAGCAGCTACTCCCTTTCGTACAAGAGTAATTATACCTCTATCTTAAGGGAGAAGACAAGGGGGTAATTTATCATTATTTATTCATTTTTTAGCTCTAGTGGAGATTTAATCAGACAATTTACAGAGGTGTGAAGAAAGAGCGATCGCACTCCCAATCCTCTCCAAGCCAGTAAAATTAACCCTTTTCCCTTACTTCCGACTCCTGGGGACTGGGTGCGATCGCCTGACGGGTTATAGTGATCGTTTTAAGACTCTCAAGCACTAAACTGCTGACTACAAACTTTTTATTATTGCATCTGCTCCTTAATTTCGGCTGGCTTTTCCCTTAGCGTTCCCTCTTTGACGTGCTGCTTCAAAATTGCGATTATTTTCTGCTTCTAAACGGACAATAAATTCATCCAATTCAGCGATATTTCTATCCATACGCTGCACCAGTTCACGTAAACGGCTAATAGAACGCGCCCTAGTTTCAGCATCGGGAATTCTGGGTTGATTGCTCATAAGAAATTCCAGTTCCTCTTAAATCTTTTTTTACCTAAAGTAGGATATCATTTTATCAATAAAATTTTCACTTTTTTAGTAACGCAAGTTGCTAGTTTAGGACTTACGCAAAGCCCCTATCTGTAGGGTGCGTTAGCGCTAGCGTAACGCACCATCTACCATATTTAGTGTAGCTGCGTAAGTCCTGTAGTTATTTGCCTAAAGGTACGTTGTTGCGCTTTAGCGCTCTTATCCCAGTTGTCATAAGAGCGCTAAAGCGCAACAACGTACCAAAGAGCAGCCCTAATCTTATAACTAGCAACTTGGGTTAGCAAGTAAAACTGAAACAACAAAAACGCTGGGCTGATCGCCTAACCAGGTTGTTAATAAATGCTAAAAAATGTATACTAATGCCATAAATAATGGTATAATTTTTATTACTCATAAATGCGATATGTCTATTGCGAACAGTTTATCACTTCCAGAAGATTATAATGATTTTCTGCGGGAACTTAAAGAACGCATCCGCAATGCTCAAGTACGAGCAGCACTTTCTATTAACCGGGAATTAGTATTACTTTATTGGCAAATTGGACAAGATATTTTAAATCGGCAACAGCAACAAGGATGGGGCGCTAAAGTTATCGATCGTTTGGCGACTGACTTGCAAAAAGCTTTTCCTGAAATGAAGGGTTTCTCATCTCGTAATCTCAAGTATATGAGAAGTTTTGCACAAAATTACCCTAATTTTGAATTTGTGCAAGAGGTGCTTGCACAAATTACTTGGTATCACAATATTGCCTTAATAGAAAAGGTAAAATCACCAGAAGAACGTCTGTGGTATGCAACACAAACTGTCGAGCAAGGATGGAGTCGGAATGTATTAGTCCATCAGATCGAAAGTGGGCTATATCGGCGACAAGGAAAAGCGGATACTAACTTCTCTCGTACTCTTCCAAACCCCCAATCCGAACTTGCTCAACAGTTATTAAAAGATCCTTATAACTTTGATTTTATTAGTTTAGGAAAAGAAGCGCAAGAGCGAGAATTAGAAAAGGCTTTAATCGAACACATCCGAGATTTTTTACTAGAATTGGGGATAGGATTTGCTTTTGTCGGCAGTCAGTATCATTTGGAGGTTGAAGGGGAAGATTTTTATATTGATTTATTGTTTTATCATTTACATTTGCGTTGTTTTGTGGTAATTTATTTGAAGGTGGAAGCGTTTAAACCAGAGTTTTCGGGGAAAATGAGTTTCTATGTTTCCGCTGTGGATGATTTACTGAGACACCGGGATGATATGCCCACTATTGGGATAATTTTATGTAAGAATAAAAAGCAGAAAATAGTCGAATATGCTTTGCGGGATATGAATAAGCCGATCGGGATTTCTACTTATCAATTGCGGGAGGCTTTACCGGAGCAGTTACAGGGTAGTTTGCCGACTATTGAGCAGTTGGAAGCTGAGTTAGAAGCGGTGGATGTGGAAATTGAGGAAGAGTTATGACGCAGACAATGGAACAGTTTAGTAAGTCGGAAAAGTTGGAGGAACAGATTAGAGATAATTTAAAAGAGTTTGGGGTAATTAATGTATAATTTAATATATAATCTTATCTAAACTTGAGGTAGCTACTCTTAAGCTGCTAAAAATTGTTCATTTTTGTGTGAAAAGGTTAAGCAAATGCAAACTCTAATTAGACTCAAGGTTGAAAAGTTGCTCGAAAATGGGCAAGAATATTTTGTTGCTACCAGTGATGATTTACAGGGTTTGGTTGCTGAAGGAAAAACAATACAGGAAGCTATAGAAATTGCTGAGGATGTCGCTAAAGTTCTGTTATATTTAGAAAAACAAAATAATCAAGACTTTCAGTTACAAGATTTGCCTTCTCAGTTTGAATATCCTCTAATTATGGAGGTGTAATGGGAAGATTAGCAGGTTTTTCTTATAGAGAAGTCACTCAGAAGTTAGGAAAACTGGGTTTTCTGTTCTATCGTGCAGCAAAGGGAGATCATGAAATTTGGTTTAATCCAGAAACCAATCAAAAAACAACTATTCCTCATCATCGAGAAATTAAGGAGGGAACACTCAGAAGTATTTTAAAGCAAGCACAAGTTGATGTTGATGTTTTTCTTGATGTTTAATTCTTCTAAAGTGATGAAAGATTTAGGAATTTGTAAACTCGGACAGGAAGATTATTTAGCCCTTAAAGATAAACTTTTCAAAGATGAAACAGTAGATAGTTTATATGAAAAAATCAAAGCTTATCAAGACTCTCAGAAAAATGCAATAAATGACCACAATAATTCTGACTCACCTACAACCAGGAACCTGATTTAATGCCATCTATCTCTTTTGATACTTATCTCAAATCGATTCAAAAGAATCTCCAAAAAGGCAGTGAGAGAAGTCATTATCCAGCCTTGAAAGATTTACTTGACGATCCAGTTAAAGGGATTGATGCAGTTATTGAAGAAAAAGGCAATAAAGCAGGAATTCCAGATTTTACCGTAAAGCGCCGGGAATTACTGGTAGGTTATGTGGAAGCCAAAGATGTTGGGCTAGATTTGGATCAAATTGAGAAAACGGAGCAGCTAAAACGCTATTTAGAGGCGTTCCCTAATCTGGTATTAACTAATTATATAGAATTTCGTTGGTATGTCAACGGAAAGCGCAGACAGAAAGAGATTTTAGCAGACCTGAATGGGGATAAAGTTCAGGCAAAAAATACCGATAAGATTACCGCGCTGCTGGATCAGTTTCTCAACTATACAGGCGAAATTATTAGCAGTCCTGAAGACTTAGCTCGACAGATGGCGAGATTGACAAAGGCAATTTGGTTAGCAACAGAAACAGCCCTGGATTTGGAAGCAACTGAGGGTGAATTGCATCAACTGAAACAGGGATTTAGTGAGGTATTGCTGCCGGATATTAGTGATTCTGATTTTGCTGATATGTATGCTCAGACTATATCTTATGGGTTGTTTACCGCGAGGGTTGGTCATGCCCAAAATCCGGCTGGAGAACAGTTTACTCGCCGCACGGCTGGCACTTATATTCCAGCAACAAATCCATTTTTGAAGCGTTTATTTAACACGATTGTTGAAACTGATGCAATTAGCCAGATTGATTGGGCGATCGATGATTTGGTGCAATTATTGTCTCAGGTAGACATGGGAAATATTCTCGAAAATTTTGGGCGGCGTACCCGTCAAGAAGACCCAGTTGTGCATTTTTATGAGACGTTTCTGGCGGCGTACAATTCAGCATTGCGGAAGAGTCGGGGAGTTTATTACACGCCGGAACCTGTGGTATCATTTATTGTGCGATCGATCGATGCAATTCTCAAAGATCGCTTTGATTTGCCGTTGGGATTGGCAGATAATACTAAAGATCCGGTAACGCAAAAGCCGAGAGTCCAGATTCTCGATCCAGCAACAGGAACTGGCACGTTTCTCTATGAGGTTGTGAAGCAGATTTATCGCAATCTAGAAGAAATCGGCATGGCGAATCAGTGGGATAATTATGTGCGAGAAAATTTGCTAAATCGCTTGTTTGGTTTTGAGTTATTGATGGCTCCTTATGCGATCGCTCACCTTAAGTTAGGTCTGCAACTTCAAGAACTTGGCTATGAGTTTAAGGGTAAACAGCGGTTGGGAATTTACCTCACGAATACGCTAGATGAAGCGCTGAAAAAATCAGAGATTTTGTTTGGTCAGTATGTAGCACAGGAGGCAAACGAAGCCTCGACAATTAAAAGAGATACTCCTGTCATGGTAGTATTAGGCAATCCGCCCTATTCCTACGAATCATCAAACACAGGACAGTGGATAAGCTCTCTAGTGCGGGATTATTATCAAGTTAATGGTCAACCGCTCAATGAAAGAAATCCTAAAGGTTTGCAAGATGACTATGTAAAATTTATCCGGTTTGGACAGTGGCGAATCGACAGAACAGGCTCAGGCATTCTTGCATTTATTACCAATCATGGCTATCTGGATAATCCAACTTTTAGAGGGATGCGTCAGAGTCTTGAAAAGACTTTTGATGAAATTTATGTAATGGATTTACATGGAAATAGCAAGAAAAAAGAAGTTGCTCCCGATGGTTCATCCGATCAAAATGTGTTTGATATTCAGCAAGGTGTCGCAGTTGCTATAATGGTTAAATATCCCAAGGAGAAAGCAGTATGAAATGGCGTGTTATTCTTGAAACCGATCTGGAAACGGGTGATTGGGCAGTTTGGTGTCCAGAATTACCGGGTTGTGTTTCAGCAGGAGAAACGGAAGAAGAAGCTTTAGAAAATATTCGTGAGGCGATCGCACTCTATCTTGAACCCGATCCGATCGGACATTCCAGAAACTGAATGGAAAACTGAGTAAAGTATCCCAAGGATAAGTCAACATGAAACGAAACAAACAATTTACTGCAATTATTGAGCGTGAAGGTGATGGCTATGTGGCTTTGTGTCCAGAACTAGATATTGCGAGTCAAGGTGATTCTGTTGAGTCAGCCAAAAATAATTTAATTGAAGCTTTAGAATTATTTTTTGAAGTTGCCGATCCTTCAGAAATACAGAATCGCTTACATACAGAAGTATTTGTGACTCAATTGGAGGTGGCAATTGGGTAAACTACGAATTTTATCAGCGCGAGAAATTTGTCAAATTTTAGTAGTAAATGGTTTTGTAGAAGTTCGACAACGTGGTAGTCACATCATTATGCAACTCAAAACTGAGGAAACAACTATCACGGTTCCTGTTCCAAACTATACAGAAATAAAAATCGGTACTTTGCAATCGATTATTCGCCAATCAGGATTACCACGTTATCTTTTTGAGGTTATCTAATGGCTAAAATCTATCACGCTCATCTCTGGGGTTCACGGGAAGATAAGTATCGCTATCTTCAAGCGCATGATGTCAATACGGTTGAATGGACAGAGCTAAATCCTGAAACTCCATTTTATCTGTTTATTCCTCAAAATACAGATTACAAAGTAGAGTATGAAAATGGATGGCAACTTTCAAATATCTTTAACTTTCAGTCGATGGGAGTAACCAGTGGAGATGATGAGTTTTTATATGATTTTTCTAGGAGCGAATTAAAACTAAAAATAGCTAATGCTCTTGAAAAAAGTCAGCTTATTCATACTGACAAAGCTTTATCTAAAATTCAAAAATGGGTTAATAAAATTGTTGATAAAGATTGGAAACACTCGCTATATCGACCGTTCGATCAACGTGCTATCTTATATTGCCCTTATGTTCTAGAGCGCTCTAGAAGCAGCCTAAATCAGCAGTTTCAGCTACCCAATCTTGGATTGATAACTATCAGACGCACTAGAGAAAATATTGATACTCAATTTTTTGTCACTGATATGATTGCAGACAAAAGCGTTCTATCATCCGCAGATAATGCTAATATTTTTCCTCTTTATTTTCACCCTAATCTAGAGAGTCAACAGGGTAGTTTACTCGAAGAAAATCCGCTGAACTTATCTCAGGAATTTCTCAATACTCTTCTAGAAAAACTCGGCTACATCCCCACACCAGAAGCCATCTTTTACTACATCTACGCCATCTTCCACAGTCCCAGCTATCGCCAACGCTACGCCGAATTTCTCAAAATAGATTTTCCTCGCGTACCTCTCACCAGCAACGATCAACTATTCAAAGACTTAGGCCAAAAAGGTCAAGCATTAGTAGATTTGCACCTAATGAAATCTAGAAAACTCAATCACCTAATTACCAAAGTAGGTGGCGATGGTGATAATACCGTTACTGAAGTTACCTACAAACCTACAGAACAGCGAGTTTATATCAATAAAACCCGTTATTTTGAAGGGATCGCACCCGATGTCTGGGAGTTCAAAATTGGTGGCTATCAAGTGTTAGATAAATGGCTAAAAGACCGCAAAAAAGCCAAACGTAGTTTATCATTTGATGATGTGTTGCACTATCAAAAGGTAGTTGTGGCACTCAAGGAAACCATGCAATTAATGATAGAGATCGATCAAATCATTCCCGGTTTTCCAATTGAGTAGAGTATGGAGAGAGAAACTAAAACTCAGAATAATTGAATTAAATGGAAACAATAATATTTCGGAGTTGCTATAATGGTAAAATATCCAAAAGAGGCAAAATTATGATGACTCACGAAACATCTACTCAGTTGACAGTGAAAGAATTGTTGCTTAAGGAGATCGATGGAACATCAGATGATGTTTTGGAGGAGTTGCTAGATTTCGTTCTCTTCATCAAAATGAGGCGTACACAAAAGAAATCTACGGCAGCATCAATCTTAAAAACGCTGGAAAGAATAGGGAAATGGGAAGGAGATGATTTGGAGGAATGTTTAGAGTTGGTGCATACATCTCGTAGTAGGATATATATCCCTGCTGATGATGAAAATCAAGATTCTGAAGAAGGTTGAATTGTGCCATGTACTTGTTAGATACCAATCACTGTAGTTTCGCAATTCAAAATCAACCAGATATCCTCTCTCGTTTAGCAGCACTTAGCCAATCTGAAATTACAACTTGTGTTATCGTGCAGGCTGAACTGATTTATATGGCAGAAAATTCCCAAAAAAGAGAGAGCAATCTGAATCGAGTTAAGGAATTCTTAAAAGATATTCTTATCTACGAAATCGACTCAATAACTGCTGAAATTTATGGGAAGTTTCAAGCTGAACTGATGCAAAGATTTGGGCCAAAGGAGAAAAATAAACGCAGAAGAACTCGCATGATTGATATCGGTTTTAGTCAACATGATTTATGGATTGCATCAATTGCGCTCCAACACAATCTTACCCTTGTTTCTGCCGATCGCGATTTTCAAAGAATCCAAGAAGTGCGATCGCTTTCCATCGAAACTTGGTATTCACCTAAAACAGAAGCTTAACAAATGGGTGGTCTTTCGGAATTATTATGCTAATCTCCATAATGAACATTTTTGTAGGGACACGGCATCATAAATAATGTCGGTCATACCAAAATTTTAATTATGCCGTGTCCCTACAGCTTATGTGACCGGAAAGAACCGAAAATACCGAAAACTGACAAACTTCAATACTTCCGTTCTTTTGGCTCAAACATAGTAATCGCTACAGGTTTATACTGAAGGTCAATGCCAGCGGTCGAGTAGTAAGCTAAGGTGTGCTTGAGGAAATTTTCATCATCTCGTTCGGGATAATCTTCGCGGTAATGAGCGCCTCGACTTTCTTGTCGCTGGAGGGCGGATGTGAGAATTACCTGACCGACAATCATCAAGCTACGCAGTTCGAGCGCTTCTATGATTTCACTGTTCCAAAGTTTACCTTTGTCATCTAAGTAGATATCCTGATATTGCTGCTGTAACTTTTGTAACTGTGCCAATCCTTCGCGCATGAGCGATTCGGTGCGAAAAACGCCGCAGTACTGGGTCATGCAATCTTGGAAGGATTGTCGCAGTTGGCCGATGCGGATTGTCCCTTTTTGGTCTAGTAGCGATCGCACTTGTTCCTGAACCTCCGTAATATAACGTTGCTCATCTATCTCCGGGAACTTGCGATTTTGAACATATTGTGCTATTGCAGCGCCAGTTCTTCTGCCATAAACCACACATTCCAGCAGAGAATTGCTACCCAGCCGATTTGCGCCGTGAACCGAGACACAAGCAGCTTCCCCAGCGGCAAAGAAGCCTTCAATCAAACCATCTGGGCCGCTTCGCACTTGACCGTCTGTGTTGACAGGGATACCACCCATTGAATAGTGAACCGTCGGTCGCACAGGCATCGGGTTGTCTACGGCGTCAATACCCAGCAGGCGGTGACATTCTTCCCAAGCAAAGGGAACGCGGCTCATAATTTTTTCCCTACCCATGTGGCGCAAGTCCAGGTAGACGAAGGGGCCACCAGCAGTGCCATCGGGATGAACGCCGCGTCCGGCTTTTATTTCGCGATCGATCGACCTGGAAGTAATATCGCGGGGTGCCAATTCCATTCTGCTGGGGGCGTAGTTAGCCATAAAGCGATCGCCCTCGCTATTAATTAGATAAGCACCCTCACCCCGCACCGCCTCCGAAATCAGCACCCCCACCGGATACAAACCAGTCGGGTGAAACTGCACAAACTCCATATCCTCCAGGGGTACACCCGCAATGGCAGACATTGCCAAACCGTCGCCAGTAGAGGCATAGTCATTTGAGGTAGTGTTGAAAGCGCGACCGTAACCACCAGTAGCAAACATCACCGCCTTAGCGCGAAGTACCTGAATTTCCCCATCCAGGATGCGATACATCACCACACCCTTTGCCTGGGCATCTTCTAAAATAAGTTCGATCGCATACCACTCATCGTAGATCTCGACACCGTAACGCCTGAGATTGTTAACCAGTTCGTGCAGAATAGCGTGACCAGTCTTATCAGCAGCGTAGCAAGTGCGGCGGTGGGAATGTCCGCCAAACGCACGCTGGGCAATGCGACCATCTGGCAAACGAGAGAACAAGACGCCCATATGTTCCAGGTCAATCACCACATCAGCGGCTTCGCGGGTAAGAATTGCTACCGCATCCTGGTCTGCCAAATAGTCGGAACCTTTGACAGTATCAAAGGCATGGGCTTCCCAAGTGTCTTCTAAATCGACATTTCTCAGGGTAGCAGCCATCCCACCTTGGGCGGCGACGGAATGCGATCGAATCGGGTGAGTTTTAGCGACTACAGCTACACTCAGTTTTGGGTCGATGCGGGCAATCTCCACAGCAGCGCGACACCCAGCCAATCCACCGCCAACTATAATTACATCGTGTTCTAACATACTTGGTTTGATATCCGTAATCCTAATCTATGGTGACTTAAACAAAAACTTCCCCAACAAAAAGCGGGGAAGTTCTTTTGACCAATGCAGCACGACACGGATATGCACGGATGCACTGATATACCACTTGACCAATGCCTAATGCCCAATGACTGTTCAGCTGATTACTTGGGCGGTTTCCTGGGGGGGTAAATTTACTGGGCTTGTCCGAGTTGTTTCCTCTAGGGTTAGGGGTGTAAACTCAATGTGATTCAGCAGCGTGGTTACGAAGGCAAACAGCAAGAAGGGCAGGGACAGCACCAAGATCAGTCCAACGGTCGCTAAAGCATAAATCTGGCGAGTGGTACTCCACAAGGCAAGTGCCGTGGCTAAGCTTAAGAAAATCACAATTAACCAAATGACGATTTGACCGTATATGTCCCCAAAGCTAAGAGTACAGACCATACGATATCTCTGTAATTTATCCATGACGTTTTCCTCGTTACATTGCTATAAAGTTCTACGTTAAGGTTCCGATCCGGTTTTGGCAGATTTCTCAATATTTTTTAAAAGGAACGCAATATAACTTTACGTAAAACAGTACGGGATGAAAGAGTCCCGTACAGTAGTAGGAAAATTAAAGCCTAGTTGTGACGACTTCCGTCTGGCATTGTCGCGCCTGTCAAAATTGCTTCCGGCCAGTAGGTTTCTGCTCCTTCTATATATGCCCCGCGCAAGCTAGCCCCGCTCAAGTCTGCCCCTCGCAATGCTCCTACATTTAAGTTAGCTCCCCACAGATAAGCTCCCCGCAAACTTGCCTCGCTGAGGTCTGCGTTAGTGAGGTCAGCCATGTTCAGGTTTGCCCCAGTCAAGTCGGCCTGATTGAGATCGGCGGATGACAGGTCTGCCTTACTCAAATTTGCCTCGCATAAGTCTGCTTTGGTGAGTGTTGCGCCACTCAGGTTGGCTGCATGAAGGTTTGACCTTGCCAGTAGCGACACACGCAGCTGGGAATTACTCAGGTTGGTGGCTGAGAGGTTGGCTCCACTGAGGTTGGCTCCACTCAGTTTTGATTCGCTCAGGTTGACTCCATCCAAGTCTACGCTGTTGAGGTCTACGCCATTGAGGAAGGCTTTACTGAGTTTGATTCCATTAAGTAATGCTCCCCGCAGCTGGGCACCGCTTAATCTGGCTCCATTAAGGTTAGCCCAATTCAGATTGGCATTTGTCAGGTTAGCAGAACGCAAGTTAATTCCCCGCAAATCCGATCCACACAGATTAACACCTTCTAAGTTGGCTAAGCGCAGGTTTACCGCCGTCATGATTGACCCGCTCAGTTTGGCTCCCTTTAGCACCGATTTAACTAGGCTGGCTCCTTGAAGGTTGGCTTTTGTCAAGTCTGCATCTGTTAAGATTGCTTCATTTACCTTAGCAAAACTTAGGTCTGCCCGGTGCAAAAATGCGCCACTGAGATTGGCTCCTGTTAGGTGTGCCCGACTGAGGTTAGCTGCTGCTAAATATGCACCTGAAAAGTTTGCTCCTACCAGGTGGGCTCTTTCCAGGTTAGCTCCGATTAAATTTGCTCCACTAAAATCTCTTTGTCCTGCGGCATAAAGGTTGAGTAGTTCTTTAGCGTCCATATAATTTTCTTCCTATTGGCTGAATTTATTACCTCTAATTATAGATTGCCCCAATAGCCACCAAAAAAGCATTAATTTTTTTGCTGTTTTATGCGCTATTTGTAACAGGATGAAAATTTATTAAATTTTCGCCTTTGGCGCGATATTATTTGGAACATCTATGGTGGGCGGTATGGCTAGCAACCAGTGATTATACTGAGTAGATGTCAACCGATTTTGGATGAAAAGATTTTGAATTGACCCCAACGATGAGCTGGCTGACCCATAAATCAGTATTTTCCTATCCATTTCTCAGGAAAAATTCATTTTGTTTCCAGCAAAAACATTTAGATTGTTACTATAGATAATGCCCTTGGGTGTGTTATGGAACTCAAAGATTTTCTGGCTCTTATTCATCCGGCTTTAGCAGTCGTAGTAGTCTTCCCCTTAATTGGTATGGTGGTTAACTTTGCATGGCAGACGCGCCAGCGCAGATTGCAAACCGCTGCCAAAGACAAGAGCAAAATCCCGCCTAGTGTTGGCCCAGAACACGCTAAACTGGGTCGCTGGCTGACTGGCTCAGTCGTGGGGCTGACTTTGGTGGGACTGGCATATCCGATTTTTGAACATATTTTGAGCGATCGCATCTGGAGTAAAGCACCTTTGCAAGTCGCCTTCATCGCCCTGATGTTTTTGGATACGATCGCCTCGCTGGTATTGCTCAACGTGGCCAAGAAGAAGCTGTGGCGCGGGATTTTTGCTACTTTGACTGGGGCAGGTTTAGTTATTCTCGGTTGCCAAGATGGGGTTTTTAGGCGCACCCATGAATGGTATTGGTCTCATTACTACATCGGCATCACAGCCGCCCTGCTGATGATTTTTGCCTTAGCTATTCAGGAAGATATCTCTAAAGATAAATCGAATCGCTGGCGAACCCTTCATATCATTTTGAACAGTTTTGCCGTCCTACTCTTTGTGGGACAGGGGTTAACGGGTACGAGGGATTTGCTGGATATCCCTTTAAGCTGGCAGAAACCCTATATTTACACCTGCGATTTTAATAACAAAACTTGTCCGACACCAGCACCAGCGCTAGGGGCTAGGGGTTAGGGGCTCGAAAAGTCAAAAGTCACGCATTCAAAAGTCAAAAAATAATTAATTACCACTGACCACTAACCACTGACAACTGACCACTGACCACTGACCACTGACCACTGACAACTGACAACTGACCACTGACCACTAACCACTGACCACTAACCACTGACAACTGACAACTGACCACTGACCACTGACCACTGACAACTGACCACTGACCAATTTTCTTTTGACTTTTGACTTCCTTACTCATGTAGCGTTCCATCTGGCATCGTCGCACCTGTGAGGATTGCCTCCTGCCAGTCTGCCCCTTCGATGTATGCCCCGCGCAGGCTAGCTCCGCTCAAATCTGCCCCCCGCAGCTGTGCCACATTCAGGTTGGCTCCCCACAGGTAAGCTCCCCGCAGACTCGCGTTAGTTAGATCTGCCTCAGACAATCTTGCTACATTCAGCTTAGCCCCAGTCAAGTCTGCTTCGCTGAGATCGGCGTATGATAAGTCTGCCTTAGTGAGATTCGCCTCACATAAATCTGCCTTAGAGAGTGTTGCGCCACTCAGGTTGGCGGCATGAAGATTCGATCGGGCCAGCAGCGACACCCGCAGCTGAGCGTTACTCAGGTTGGCGGCTGAGAGGTTAGCTCCACTCAAGTTGGCTCCACTCAGTTTTGACTCGCTCAAGTTGACCCCATCTAGGTCTACACTATTGAGGTCTACCCCATTCAACAACGCCCTACTCAGGTTAACACCATTGAGTAATGCTCCCCGCAGCAATGCACCGCTCAATCTGGCTTCACTCAGGTTTGCCCAATTTAGGTTGGCATTCACTAAGTTGGCCGATCGCAAATTAATCCCGCGCAAATCTGCCCCACACAGGTTGACGCCTTGCAAGTTCGCCAAACGCAGGTTTACTCCTGTGAGGATGGCTCCGCTAAGTCTTGTACCCAGGAGCAGCGACTTTACTAGGTATGCTCCTTTGAGGTTGGCTTTTGTCAAGTCTGCCTCTGTGAGGATGGCTTCGTTGATTTTGGCAAAACTTAAATCGGCCCGATGCAGGAAAGCCCCACTGAGATTTGCTCCCGTGAGGCAAGCTCGACTGAGGTTAGCCGTTGCTAGATATGCGCCAGAAAAGTTAGCCCCTACCAGGTTGGCTCTTTCCAGGTTGGCTCTGATTAAATTGGCTCCACTAAAATCTCTTTCTCCTGCTTCATAGCGTCTGAGTAGTTCATTGCCGTCCATAGGATTGGCCCCCGGTCTGCTGATTTAAGCCAGTCTAGTTATAGATTGCCTCAGTTAAATATTTTTTCCTAAAAATGGCAATAATTCTTTGATATCTTTGAGGATTTCGGTTTTTGCACCAGAAACTCTGGCTGACTTAACTTAGGGGCCAAGTGGGGTGCGGGATTGGCAGTGCGATCGCCACCACCACCACTAATTTTGCGGCTGGATGGGAAGAAAACGATCGTCCAACTAAATTTCGTCTGAGTACAGGTTAAATTAGACGTAAATCCTCAAAAAACAAAGCTCGAAAATCAAGGATTTAGCCATAGATTAGAGGTATCTGAAAGAATTTTTGAAATATAATCAAGAATCTCGAAGTATCTTCTGGTTGAAGTAGCAGCGCAGGTAAAAACCTACTGGTAAAGAGAAAAATGAAAACCTATTCGCGATCGGGCCTGGTATTTAAAATAACATTAATCCTCTGTGGGTTAAGTTTAATAGTTGTGCTTACAGAGATTTTCACTTTCTGGAAACAACAAAACCGAACAGAAGAAATAGCTAAAACAAATGCCAAGCAGGAAGCAGTGCGGGCAAGCAAGCAGCTAGAGGAAAAGCTTCGGAAACTGCAAGACACCGCCAATGCCATTGCCAGGGATCTCAGTGAAGGAAAATTAACGGATGAGCAGCTACCAGACAGAGCAAAAAAAGAATTGGAGCAAAACCCTGATTTTTTGGAAGTTGGCGCTGTCTATAAACCTTTTGCTTATAATCGCAATCGGCGACTGTACGGGCCATACTACACCAGAAAGCGCGGCCAAATTGAACGGGTGCAAGTTGAAGATTATTACGACTACACCCAGCCAGAGAACGATCGGTATTACACCGTTTTGGCGAAGGGATCTTTTTGGTTGGAGCCAGAATTTGATAAAGCTTCGGAAACTATTGTAGCAGAATATGATGTTGCTTTCGATGGGATTGACCCCCAAACCAAACAGAAAACGCCCAGGGGTGTAATCTTTGCCAATTTTTCCTTGGAAAAACTGAAAGATCTGATCGACTCGCTGGATCTGGGCAAATCAGGCTATGGATTTTTGATTTCCCAAAAAGGAGTATTAATCTCCCATCCAAAGCAAAAGTACGTCCTGGATCGCAAAACCCTATTTGACCTAGCTAATGAGCAGAAAAACCAACAGCTTAGAATCATAGGCGAAAAGGCGATCCAGGGTAAGAGCGGTGTAATAGATTTCGTAGACAGTATTACTGGTCAATCTGCCTGGGTCTTCGTCGAACCGATTCATCTAAATGGATGGTCGATAGCAGTAGTGATGATCAAGGATGATAGTGGTATTGACTTCCAAACCAAGCGGCGGCAATTAATCAGGATCGCATTAGAAACAATAGGGTTTTTATTTTTTCTTTCAATTATCGTCTTCCGTGCTTATAAAGGCAGAATCGGGAGTCTGTGGGCAATTTCCTCTACTGCTAGCGTCTTGAGTGTTGCCGTAATCGGGTTTATATGGTATATCGCTTTTTCTGAGCAGACCTATAAAAATAACAGGAATTTGCTGCTCAGTAAGACAACTGTGGATAATTTATTAGAACCACAAGCTAAATTAGCCGAAAAATTAAAACAAAAGCCACCGCTTTATGTTCCCACAGGCTTTTTTATTCAGTCTTTCAAATTTAACACTGCCAACGATGTGTTTGTAACTGGCTACATCTGGCAGAAGTTTCAGGATGGTGTGCATGATGGTTTGTCTCGTGGTTTTATCTTGCCTGAAGGATATGATGTAGAAATTAACGAGGCTTATCGTTATAAAGAAAATAAGACGGAAGTGATTGGTTGGTATTTTGAGGCTACCCTCCGGCAAAACTTTAATTTTTCTAAGTATCCTTTTGACTATAATGATGTCTGGCTACGGTTATGGCCTAAAGATATCCAACTTAAGAATTTAAACAGAACTGTGATTCTAGTTCCCGACTTCAGGGCCTACGATGTGTTAAATCCTATTGTCAAACCGGGTTTGGAAGCGGATTTTGTTTCCGACTCATGGGACATAGAGAGTAGTTTTTTTGAGTACAAATTCAACAACTACAATACAGATTTTGGAATACCAGGCACTTTGGTTAATAGAAATTATCCAGAACTGTATTTCACCATCATACTTAAGAGAGCTTTCTTTGGCATCTTGATTGCTAGAATTGTTCCCCTAAGTGTGGTAGCTATCCTGCTATTTGCTATTATGCTGCTTAGTCGCAATCGCGGCATAGAGGTGGTGGGATCTTGTGGTGGCTTTATCTTTATTATCATTCTTGACCAGATCTCGGTGAGAGGACAAATTGCCGCGAAGGGCATTATTTACATTGAGTATTTCTACTTTGTGATATATCTCTTCATTTTACTGGTCGCAGTTAATGCCATACTTGTGAACTCTGACATAAAAAACCGTTTCTTAGAATATAAAGATAACCTGCTCCCGAAGCTGCTTTACTGGCCAACTCTTCTGAATATATTGCTGATCGTAACTGCTTTTATATTTTATTGACGATCTGTTGCTAAATTAGTAGCAATAGTTCATTAGTAAGAGTCTGCGCTGCCGCTGTGCTTGCTAATAAGTAGTACTATGTAAGTAGGTCGGCAATAAAAAACCAAGGTATGTAACGAAACGTAAAATTTCTGGATTTGGTACGTAGTTGCGCTTCAGCGCTAAAGCGCAACTACGTAGCAATAATGATTTATTTGCGCCGAAAGAGGTATTGAATTTTACTTTCTCCCTTTCTGCGGGCAGTATAAACGTGAAGAAGCGTTGTGAGGTAGCCTTGACTAAGCTGAAAAAAAGCGTTCAAATATGAAAAGAGTGCTTGAGGAGTCTGCTGGGATAAGTAGGAGCCCAGGCAAAAAGTAAAAAAAATAAGAGTTGAAAAGAAAAAAATGAAAACAAATTCGCGATCGGGCCTGGGATTTAAAATAACATTAATACTCTGCGGCTTGAGTTTAGTAGTCGTACTTGCAGAGATTTCCACTTTCTCTCAAGAACAAAACAGAAGAGTAGAAGCATTTAAAAACAATGCTAAAAACGAAACTTTACGGGCTAGCAAGCAGCTGGAAGAAAGGCTTCGGAAACTTGAAGACTCGGCCAATTCGATTGCCAGGGATTTGACTGAGGGAAAAATAACAGATGAGCAGCTATTAGACAGGGCAAAACAGGAATTAGAGCAAAACACAGATTTTTTGGAAGCAGGCGCTGCCTATACACCTTTCGCTTATAATCCCCGGCGGAAACTGTACGGGCCATACTATACAAGAAAAACAGGTAAACTTGAACGGGTACAAGTTGAAGATTATTACGACTACACCGAGCGCACTCCAGACAATGAGTGGTATCACATCACTTTGATGAAAGGAACTCATTGGAATGAGCCTTACTTTGACAAAGCTTCTGAAGATATCATCGCAGAAAATGATGCGGCTTTTTATCGGATCGATCCCCAAACTAAACAAAAAACGCCAGCTGGTGTAGTTTTTGTCAATACGTCTTTGGGAAAACTCAAAGTTCTGATCGACTCGCTGGATGTCGGCAAATCAGGCTACGGATTTTTGCTTTCCAAAAAAGGCGTATTGCTCGTCCATCCCAAACAGCAATATGCGAGGAATCAAACCAGCATATTTGACATAGCAAAAGAGCGGAAAAGCCCGCAGATGGAAGCCATAGGTCAGATGGCGATCGAGGGTAAGAGTGGCGTTGTAGATTTTGTAGACGATATCACTGGTGAATCTTGCTGGGTTTTCGTTCAACCCATTGCGCTGAATGGATGGTCGCTGGCAGTAGTTGTCATCAAGAACGATAGTGCTGTAGATTCAGATACCAAGCGGCCTCAATTAATCCGGATCGCATTAGAAACCGTATTATTTTTACTTTTTCTGTTAATTATCGTTTGTCGCGGTCATCAACTCGGTGTCAGGAATCTGTGGGGTATTTCTTGTGCATTTAGCTTTTTTTGCGTTACCGGAATAGGGTTTATATGGTATCTAGTTCTGTCTGAAAGCAACTATAATGATAACAGGAATGTGCTGCTTAGCAAGACAAACGTGGATAAGTTTTTAGACCCAGAAATTAAAACAACGGAAAAATTAAAACAAAAGCCACCGCTGCAAATTCCTACGGGCGTTTTTATTCAAACTGTCAAATTTAACAGTTCTAGCGATGTGCTAGTAACTGGGTTTATATGGCAGAAATATTCCAATGGGGTTCATGATGGTTTAGAGCGTGGTTTTGTTCTGCCGGAAGGGTATGAATTAGATATTCAGGAGGTTTATCGCAATAAAGGAAAAAACTCAGAATTAATTGGTTGGTATTTTGAAGGAACCCTGCGTCAAAGCTTCGATTTTACTAAATATCCTTTTGACTATAACGATGTATTGGTACGGATATGGCCGAAAGAGTTTAACCGAAAAAATACAAACACATTGGTGTTCCTCACTCCTGATTTTAGCTCATATGAGGTGTTAAATCCTATTACGAAACCAGGTTTGATAGATAAATTTGTTTCGGAAACATGGGTCGTTGAAAGTAGTTTTTTTGAGTATAAATTAACTAATTTTAATACAAATTTGGGAGTAGAAGAAACCGGATCTCTAAAAAATTATCCAGAATTGTATTTCACTATCATATATAAGAGAGGTTTGATTGGCATTTTGATCGCCAGGATTATTCCCCTAAGTGTGGTAGCCATACTGTTATTTATTACTATGCTGCTAAGTCGCCAGGGCGGCATGGAGGTGGTGGGGGCTTGTGCAGGCTTGATCTTTGTTCTCATCGTTGACCAGATAGGGCTAAGGGGACAAATTGCTGCTAATGGAATTATTTACTTGGAGTATTTCTACTTCGTGTTATATCTTTTAATTTTATTGGTGGCAGTGAATGCCATCCTGTTAAATGGTGACAGAAAGTTATCTTTGATCGAGTATAAAAATAACCTGCTACCAAAGGTGCTTTACTGGCCGAGCCTTTTGACTATGTTGCTGATCATAACTGCTGTTGTATTTTATTGATTAGTTGGTCAGTAGTCATTGGTCATTAGTCATTTGTTTTGATAAGTTCTCACACATCTAAATTGTAGTTAGGGATGGGCATCTTGCCCGTCCCACAATAATTTCATTAAATTGACTGTAAAATTAAGCTGCTACGCAGCTTAATAACTACTGATTCTTGACGAAAGACAAATTTAACTGACGGGGTGGGTAATAGGGCGGTCTGTGTCTCCAATTCCTCTAAAATATGAATTATGTCTTTTTTAGATGCCCAAGCTATTAACTCTATCCTGTTCCTGCAACGCCAAGCGGCGTCTCTGTTGCTGTACCGATCGGTTTTGAGTGGGCCACCAGGTGTTGCTTTCATCGATCTGCTGGAGGCTTTACGACGCTGGGATGCCGATGGATTGAGCTATCTAGAAGCCTACGGACGCTGGTTCAAAGCTTTAGCGGCGACAAATCATAGCTGGCAGGACTACCTGATCGGTCAAATTCTCAGGGACGATAACCCGTTTACCCAGTCAGCACAACGGGGCGAATTGGCGAGTTTGCCTCCAGCTTTGGTAGCTGCTGCGGGGCAGGATTTACAGGCTTTGCAAAGTATCTACGAGTGCAGCGGTGCTGAACTTAGCTGTTTGGTGCAAGAGGCAGCCCAACTGCCGCTGGCACCTGTGGCTTGGTATTGCGATCGCATTTCTGCCAGTTTTCTATCTGATGTAGAAGAAAAAGCGATCGCGTCTCTGCAAGATCTGGAAAATTGGGCAGATGCGCTGTCAGATTTAGCAGCTTACTATCAGGAATTTGGCACTGGTATATTTGCTGAATATCGAGCTTTGCGCTGGCAATCAGGACAGTTGGTGGGCATTCCCCATCCCGATTCTGTACGGCTGAATGAGTTAGTGGGCTATGAGTTTCAGCAAGATGCTTTGGTGAAAAATACTGAATTTTTACTAGCCGGTTATCCAGCCCTTCATGTGTTGCTATATGGCAGTCGCGGTTCCGGTAAATCTTCTTTGGTCAAGGGTTTGTTGAATGAGTATGCTAATCGCCATCTCCGCTTGATCGAAGTGGCAAAATCTGACCTGAAAGATTTATCGATAATTGTAGAACAGTTGCGGGATGTGACCCAGAAGTTTATCATTTTTGTGGACGATCTCTCGTTTGAGGAAGATGATGATACTTTTAAAGCTCTTAAAGTTGTGCTAGAAGGGAATGTAACGGCTCGACCAAAAAATGTGGTGGTTTATGCTACTACCAATCGGCGTCATTTGATTCGAGAGTTTTTTAAAGATAGACCGACTCCAAGCGATGAGGAAGTTCATGGGTGGGATACTGTTCAGGAGAAGCTTTCGTTTAGCGATCGCTTTGGTCTTACTTTAACTTTTGAACCAGCCGATCAGAAAACTTATTTAACGATTGTCCGGCATTTAGCAGCGCAAGCGGGAATTGCGATCGGCCCGGAAGATTTAGAGTATCGTGCATTACAGTGGGCGACTCGCCATAATGGGCGTTCTGGCCGGACAGCACGACAATTTGTGGATTTTCTCAGGGCTGAATTAGCAATTTTAGATTAAATTAATGTTTGATACAGAGTTGGCGGATATAGTAATGTGCTAGTAATACTTAGGACAGTATTCCAGAAAGAGGAAAATCCAATGGGCTTGTTCGATAAAATAACTGGCGGTCGCAAACAAACCCAAACAACTTTGGGGCCAGCGGAAGCATTTGCCGCGATCGCACTGATTGCAGTAGCCGCAGACGGTTACATGACTGATTCGGAAGCGCAAGCTATTAGCACTACTCTATCGCGGATGCAGCTGTTCAGGAGCTATCCCGGCGACGTGATGAGAAAAATGATCGATCGACTCCTGGGCATTCTGCAACGAGAAGGTATTGAAGTGCTGTTTAATGCCGCCATAACTACACTTCCAGATGAACTCAAAGAGACTTCTTTTGCTGTAGCAACTGATATCGTTTTAGCAGATGGCGAAGTCACCGAAGAGGAAGAAAAACTTTTGAACGATCTCTATCGCGTTTTAGAGATACCAGAAGAAACGGCTGTCAAGATTATAGATGTCATGTTGATAAAAAACAAAGGATAGAAGTTTATTTAGAAGATTCCAGTTCGCTGAATAAATTTGTGCGATCGAAACTACAAAATAGCCTTGGTATAAGCACCAGGGTTATTTTGTATGTGAATGCAGCAAATTGCAAATTTTTTTCATCTTTCTTCCTCCTGGTTTTAAAAAGAGGGTGATAGAAGTGAATTTAGTATTACACCTACTCAGCCTTCAAATTAGCAATTTGTTGAGCAAACCAAAGCGCAGCACTAATATTAGTTCCTTCACTCAAACGTTCCAAAGTTTCCTCTAGCAAAGTGATCGATAAACCTGCCAGCGCTACAGATTCATTACATTGTTGATATTTGCCATTTTCCTGTAACCGAAATGCGATTACCTGTCTACCTCGAATATTAATCACCCAGTATTCTGGTATTCTCAAATCGGCATAAAGTTTTTTCTTTTCATCCAAATCAGTCGCCAGAGTTGTATCAGCAATTTCGCCAACCAAATCGGGAACTCGCCACCTATCCAAATCAATCCGACGCCGTTCCCCTGATTGCCACTGTGGAACTCCTTCACCGATGTACAATACTAAATCTGGTGCGGCAGCTTGTGTCTTTACTTTCTCAAGCAAACAACGTCCGAAAGAAGCCGCCGTTCGATCGGGAAAGCGACTGAACCAGATGAAAAATAGCGCAGTGAACAAGTCACTAACGGTAGCGTGATTAATTCCTTCTGAACCCATATCAATTAAAAGACGATCCTGATGAAAAAACAGCCTGACTCTCTCTGCGGTTTCGGCGTCACGATAGGCTAAGTAATCTTCCCAGGTAGCGGGTTTCCACTGATAAAAAGCTGTGGTGAGGACGCTTTGGATACCTGTAGTAGTTGAGGTAGTCATAGCGATGAAGCTGATTAAGGTTGTATAACGATTATATCAGCAATTTAGCAGACAAGAACCTGACATATGCCTTTTTCTTACACTCGTACAATTCGCTTTCAAGATACCGATGCAGCAGGCGTCGTCTATTTCGGTAACGTTTTAGCAATGTGTCACGAAGCATACGAAGAATCACTGGTTAAATCTGGCATTAATCTTAAGTCATTTTTCAGTAGTTCAGCGGTTGCTATTCCCATAGTTCATGCCAGCGTAGATTTTCTTAGTCCTATGTTTTGCGGCGATCAGATAATTATATTTTTATTGCCTCAATATTTGACCAGCAATAAATTTGAAATTGTCTATAAAGTTTTTGCAACAGATCGGCAGCTACTTGCGAAAGCACTTACCAGGCACGTCTGTATTGACTCAATTAGTAGAAGCCGAAAAGAATTGCCAAAAGATATTATTGATTGGTTGCACGATTGGAGTGATGCTGATGCCACAACATAGCAATTTCTTGGATTTTTTCGCGGTTAACTTTATCTTGAGTGTTGCGGGGGAAATTTTCAACAGACACCCAATATTTAGGGCGCTTGAATTTACTTAATTTCTCCTCTAATGCGGTTTGTAGCGTATCGATATTAACTTCTGGATTGCTGGGAACATAAACAGCAGTTACCGCTTGACCCCAATGTCGATCGGGTAAACCAATGACGCAGACATCGCTAACCAAGTTAGTCGATCGAATCGCTGCTTCTACTTCAGATGGGAAGACATTTTCGCCGCCAGTGATGATTTTGTTGCTGCTACGACCTACAATGTTTAAATAACCGCGATCGTCAAAAAATCCCAGGTCATCTGTTTGAAATATTATCTTTTTTAGATTATCTTTTTCCAATGACAAAGGACTGCTGGTAAATAAAGAATCGGGATAATAACCAAGCGCTAAAGAATTAGCTTTGATCGTAATAATGCCAGTTTCGTTTCCACCTAATATCTCCCCATCGGGAGTGCAAATCGTTACCTTAGCATGGGGTAAAACCTGTCCGCAACTATTATTTCCATTGAGAAAATCCTCCGGTTTAAGGGTGACAATCTGCGAGGCAGTTTCTGTCATACCGTAGGTGAGTGCTAAGGGAATGTGGTGGTGTTTCGCCTGTTCGAGAAGTTCCTGCCAAGCTGGCGCACCTCCTAAGAGAACTGTCTGAAAGCGGGACAACCATGTTGGGTAATGATTCAACAGACGTTCGAGTTGGGTTGGCACTAGAGATATGAAAAAATCTGCTGTTTCGATATGGCATTTTTGAACATTTTCTAGTGGTTTAAATGATAGTATTGCCAGTTTTCCTCCAGTGATAAACGATCGCATAAATTGCATCAAACCGCTGACATGATACAGGGGTAAGACGCAAAAAGAATTTACTCGATCTAGATGGAAATATTGGGTAAATCCTTGCACTGATGCTGTCAATGTTGACCAGGTATGAATGGTAAAGCGAATCTGACCCGATGAACCACCAGTGGGAATCATAATGAATGATGAATGATGAACCTCACCCCCCGTCCCCCTCTCCGTTGACGGAGAGGGGGTGTAAAGATTGACCTCACCCCCCGTCCCCCTCTCCGTTGACGGAGAGGGGGTGTAAAGATTGACCTCACCCCCCGTCCCCCTCTCCGTCAACAGAGAGGGGGGGTAAAGATTGACCTCACCCCCCGTCCCCCTCTCCGTTGACGGAGAGGGGGTGTAAAGATTGACCTCACCCCCCGTCCCTCTCTCCGTTGACGGAGAGGGGGTGTAAAGATTGACCTCACCCCCCGTCCCCCTCTCCGTTGACGGAGAGGGGGAGTAAGGGGGTGAGGTATTTTGCCTGATGCCTTCCAAGCAATCTCCCCAAATAATGTCTGGTTGGACTAAATCGAAGACTTGTTGCCATTCGGCTTTTACCCAATCGGGATTGCAGAGAAATACTGGACAATTGGCGGCGGTTGCAGCGATAAAACCAGCTAAAAATCGTACAGGATTGCGATCGGCTAAGATAATTTTTGGTGGTGTATCACTTTTAGATATTTGGATTAATTCTAGATATAATTGTTCGGCAAGTTGGGTAAATTGACGGCTGTCGTAACCAATCAGCCAATCATCGGGCAGGCGAGACGCCCACCCCACAAGATCGAGATCTGGAAGATTCACTAAGGGTTGTTCCATAGATGTTCAAGCCAGGTTTTATCATCTTCATTAAACCAGTGGTTGACGCCAAAACCAACTGCACGATTATGGGAGGAAAGTTCAGCAGCGAGGTTGAGTGCAGCTTGTCTGCCAATGGTTGTTTCAAAAACAGATGAAAAGACGGCATCAATGTCATGCTGCTGGCAAAACTGACGCAGAAGTTTGGGGGAACCTACTATGCAGGGTTTTATTACAAAAATACTCCGCCAACCTCTTTGGTAACAGCTTTGCAGTTGGTTGAGAGTGGCAACGGATTCATCTAATGCTAGGGGTGTAGAATATCGGTTGCTTAAATCTAGCATCGCATCAAATCGATCGATCGGTAGCGGTTGTTCTAGAAATTCTATGTCAGATAGATCGCAAATTCTCAGCCATTCATTTGCTTCTTCCCAGTTTAACCCAGCATTAGCATCTAATCGCAGTTTTGCCTGAGTTGGTAGTGCCTCAATTAGCTGATAAAAAATGTTCAGTTCCTCTTGGATTGGTGCAACTCCGATTTTCCATTTAAAAGTACAAATGCCTTGCTGCCAAAGCACTTGCCATCGATCTAAAGCAGCTTTTCCCGCAGGTAACAAACCACTGTTGGCAATTTTGGATTTTAGATTTGGGATTTGGGATCTTAGATTGCCGGTTAATGCTTGCCAAGCAGATTCAAAACCAAATTGACAGCAGGGCAGATGATCTGGAATAGAGAAAATTGTCTCACTTTTAATTGTATTTGGCAATTGGCGACAAAAATCTAACGCTGACTCGATAGTTTCCGAACCAAACCACGTGAGAGGGGCAATTTCGCCCCAGCCAATATGCCCGGTTTCATCGGTGAGGCGGATGATAATACCTTCGCGGATCTCCCAAACGCCGTGACTGGTTTGCAAAGGCTGTCTAAACGGACGCTGGTAGGAACGAAACTCAAATCTGTAGTGAATCATGCGATCGATGAGATCCTCGTATGCCATTAATTAAGGCTGTTAACTAATTACAAAATTCTTTCAGATGGCTAATCCATAAATTAATGTCCTCAAAATGAATATTATGACCGCAATTTTTAATGACTTTCATGTTTGCTACTTGACAAGCATTAAGCATTTCCTCATTTATAGTTCTAAATTTATCGTCATATTCACCTACTAACAAAAGCAAAGGTATTTGATTATGCTCAAGCTTATGTTGTAAATAAGGCTGGGAACCTGTTCCCATTCGCCGGAGAGATTTAGCTAATTCCAAGGGAGTATTATCTAATCGGATCTCTAACAATTCCTGAAATCGAGGATGTTTTTTTAAACTATTGAAAATTGGTTGATTATACCATTTTAATAAAAAAGCATTAAAATCTCCTGTTTCCAGTTCTTTAGCTAATTGTGAATCTCTTTGGATGCGTGATAATTTTTCTGCAACAGTCTTTAAACCTGGGGCGGCAGATTCAAGCACTACTTTAGCAAAGCGGTCTGGAAAATGAAGAGTAAGATATAACGCCAATCTACCACCCATAGAATAGCCAACTAAAAAGCATTTTTCTATTATATTTAATCGATCTAGTAAAGCGATCGCAGCTTGGGCTGTGTTTGGCATTGTATAACAATGGTCGCCACCGAAAACTTTTGTTTTTCCATGTCCGGGAAGATCGATAGTCAGACAATAAAATTGGTCAGCTAGCAATGCTATTGCATTATTAAAGTCATTGCTGCTGCCCATAAATCCATGCAAAAAGAGAAGAGGTTGGTTGTTTCTCCTACCTGTCAAAGAATAGTTAAATTGATAATCATCAAATTTTAGCATCTACATCTGCTCTAGTAATAAAACCATTTGATATGGATTTATTAAAAACTGTCATGCCCTTAGAAACCCGGTTTCTTGGAGTTCAGTGTACGAAGCCTTCTTGCCAAAGTTATCGGAACCCCACCCCCTCACCCCCTCCCCGCAACGGAGAGGGGGGAAATTCTCGCTGCCCGTTAACGGGCAGGGGGAAATTTTCTGATTCCCTCCCTGTTAACGGGGAGGGTTAGGGTGGGGTTCTTAGAGACTAAGTACGAAGCCTAATCCTAACAGCAATCCACTGAAAAAATGCAGGGCTACGGCGATGAATTTACAGTTGCTGACTTTTTCCGGTTGGTCATGATATCGGTGAACGTGCCGCAATAACTTGATAGCAAAGGGTAAACTAGCAAAAATTAGCAATGTCCAGAGTGGGAAAATGTGCAATACGACAAATAGCAGAGTGAGGGCGTAAATGCTGCCGCCAAACCAAAATAACACCTGGGAACCCCTAGCTGTGCCGAGTCGGACAATGGGCGATCGCTTTCCTGCCGCTAAATCATCCTCAACTTGATGAAAATGCGAGCAAAATAAAATTAAACTGGTTGCGATTCCTACGATAATAGAGGCTGCAAGGTTCGTCGTTGACCAGGTTTGGGTTTGGCTGTAGTAAGCCGCCGAGCCGCCCAATGGCCCAAAGGTAATCAAGCAAATAATTTCTCCCAAACCCTGGTAGCCTAAGCGAAAGGGCGGCCCCTGGTAAGTGTAGCCCATAGCACAGCAGAGGAGTACCAGCCCGATGACTGTGAGGTCTTGCTGAAGCCATGCGATCGCCAATACGCCGAGAATACCTAGAGCTAAAAACAGATTTGCCAGCCAGAAAATTAAAGGTTTATTTCCTGTTAAATTAACAAGCGAATGCGCTTTGTTTTTATCAATTCCCGTTTCCGAGTCAAACACATCGTTGCTGAGATTCAGCCATGCAATAATCAAAATGGCTGAGATTAGGAATGTAGAAAATATTGCTCCATTAATGGTTTTTGTTTCAGCGAAAGCCACCGCAGTTCCCACCCAAATTGGAATAATGGCAACACTGTACATAGGTGGTTTAAGTGCTGCTAGCCACAACTTACTGTTTGAAGGAGCAATAGATTGTGTAGTCATCAGAGAGTATCAATTTAATTTTGGTAATTTAATAATTTTATGATGCTCTGGTAGCGATGGTAAACTCAATCTGGACGACGCGCCGCCAAATCTTTGCCCTGGAGGTTACCACGCAGGCATGACAAACTCGACTTGACCCGTTGCCAGAACCTTTGCCGGTTCATTTGGGGCGGTTTTTGGCCTCCCATCTGTCTCCCATCCACGCCAGCACAAGGGGGCTGTTTGGGGATCGGGGAGTCTAGCCTGATACAAGGCAACGCCAGAAGTGGTTAGATGGAGTGGGAGTGTCTTAACTTCAGACATACCACGCTCATAATCGAAAATTTGGCAAGCAAAAGTTAAAAAAATTTGCTATGTTCGCTTCCATGCCCGTAACATATCGTGCTAATCTGTTTCAGGATCGCAAGGAACTGCATCAGTTTCTTTTGGCTTGTAAACAAACGTTAATCGAAGAAGGACAGAAAAAAGTTGTCAGTATTTCTATAGAAAGTAAACCCCTCGATCCGCTAGCTGTACTGGATAAGATTGCCGAACCAGAACAGCTACATTTTTACGTGGAAAAAGCCAACCAAGGGGAAGCGATCGTAGCGATCGATACAGCAGCTAAATTCAAATTTGAAGGAGTGCAGCGCTTTGAAAAAGCACAAAAATTTATTGATTCATGCCTTGCTAACACAATTGCAACTGGCGCATTAGACTTACCATTTTCTGGGCCTCACTTTTTCTGTACCTTCACATTTTTCGATGAAAATTTGAATGGAGACTCTCCTTTTCCGGCGGCTACGGTTTTCTTACCTAGCTGGCAGGTTTCATGTAAAAAAGATTGCTGTGTTATAGTAGTTAATATTGTGATCGATTGGCATATAAATATATCAACCGTAGTCGATCAAATTTTGCAAAAACTAGATAAAATTAGTTCTTCAACAAATCGGAATTTTAAATATAATGTTACCGATCGCCAACATAAATTTAAACCACAAGATGTCACAGATAAAAAACATTTTCAAGCATCAGTGTTATCTGCTCTGGAAATAATTCGCTCGAATCAAATTAGCAAGATTGTCCTAGCCCACGCAATTGAAGTCAATTCGCCACAACCTTTTCATCGAGTTGATTCGTTGAATAATTTGCGAAGAATGTATCCTGATTGCTACGTTTTTTCCACCAGTAATGGCAAAGGTAAAAATTTTATTGGTGCCAGCCCAGAGCGCTTAATTCGGATTCGCGATCGCGAGTTAGAAACCGATGCTTTGGCAGGTTCAGCACCACGAGGCAAAACAGCAGCCGAAGATGCCTATTTTGCCGAACGGTTACTGAGGAGCGAAAAGGAGCGGCGGGAGCATCAGGTTGTAATTGATTTCATTGTCCAGCGCTTAGCCAGCCTCGATTTGACACCCCAGCGACTGCCTGGGCCGAGTCTTTTACAACTGTCAAATATTCAGCATTTATGGACACCAATTCGCGGTAAAATTCCTGTTGGCGTGCATCCATTAGAGATTTTGGCAGAACTCCATCCCACCCCGGCTGTTGCAGGCGATCCCAGAGATGTTGCGCTGAGGCAAATTCGCCGCTATGAAGCCTTCGATCGCTCTGTTTATGCGGCCCCGTTGGGTTGGATAGACCATCGGGGTAACAGCGAGTTTGTCGTGGGCATCCGATCGGCATTGATAGATAGCGATCGCGCTAGACTATACGCCGGTGCCGGTATCGTTGCTGGGTCCGATCCAGACAAAGAATTCGCAGAAATTCAACTGAAACTTCAAGCCCTGCTAAAAGCATTAGTTTGATAGTCATTAGTCGTTATTCATTAATGACACAATTCCCAATTCTCAATTCCCAATGCCGATTGACTTTCGTAACACTAATTCTGTTTGGGCTTCCATTCTGACGGAAACCTTAAAACGACTCGGATTAACCACAGCAGTAATCTGTCCTGGGTCGCGTTCTACTTCTCTGGCAGTTGCCTTTGCCCAACAAGATGGAGTAGAAGCAATACCAGTTTTGGATGAGCGATCGGCTGCTTTTTTTGCGTTGGGAATTGCCAAAAAATCAGGGTTACCCGTAGCGCTGGTTTGTACTTCTGGAACCGCTGGTGCCAACTTTTATCCAGCTGTAATTGAAGCCAGAGAAAGTCGAGTACCGCTTTTAGTTTTAACAGCCGATCGGCCCCCAGAATTGCGAGATTGTCATTCTGGACAGACGATCGATCAGGTGAAATTATATGGCAATTATCCCAACTGGCAAGCAGAATTAGCCGTCCCATCTTTGGAAATGGGAATGTTGAGTTATCTGCGGCAGACGGTGATTCATGCCTGGGAACGCGCCCTCTTTCCCGTCTCTGGCCCAGTTCATCTTAACATCCCCTTTCGCGACCCCCTCGCCCCCATACCCGACCCTGCGACTGAGAAGTTGCGATCGCAATTCCAACCAGAAGACTTCTTTGCTTTCCTAGACAAAACCCAGAAAACCTCCCCCCCTTACTCCCCCTCTCCGTTGACGGAGAGGGGGTTGGGGGGTGAGGTAGCCCCCTCCCCCCCCCCCTCCTCCCCCCCCTCCTACCCCCCCTCCTACCCCCCCTCCTACCCCCCCTCCTACCCCCCCTCTCCGCTGGCGGAGAGGGGGTTGGGGGGTGAGGTTTCCGATCGCGGAATTATCATTGCCGGAACCGCAAATCCGCAATTTGCCAAAGAATATTGTAGAGCGATATCACAACTTTCCCAAACATTAAAATGGCCTGTATTAGCTGAAGGACTATCCCCATTAAGAAACCATACAGAATTAAATCCTTACTTAATTTCCAGCTACGATATCATCTTACGAAACCAGCAACTAGCACAACAGCTAACACCCAAAATCGTCATTCAGATCGGAGACTTACCCACCAGCAAAGAACTGCGAACCTGGCTAGAATTCACCCAACCGCGCCGATGGGTAATTGACCCCAGCTATCACAATTTCGATTCACTACATGGCCAAACAACCCACCTGCGACTCTCAGTAGAACAGCTAGTACAAATATGTCCATTTGAACCAAACATTATCAGTAAATATCTTCAAATATGGTGTAATGCCGAAGTAAAAGTTAGACAACGCATCGACGAAACAATGAGGACGACAGACACCCTATTTGAAGGCAAAGCCGCTTGGTTACTCTCCCAGACTTTACCAACAGAAACGCCTATCTTTATTTCCAACAGTATGCCAGTGCGAGATGTAGAATTTTTTTGGACACCAAACAACTCTGGAATTCAACCTTTTTTCAACCGTGGTGCTAATGGCATTGATGGCACTTTATCAACCGCTTTAGGTATTGCCCATCGCAACCAAAGTAGCGTGATGTTGACGGGAGATTTAGCATTATTGCACGACACAAACGGCTTTTTATTGAGAAACAAATTTAGAGGACATCTGACAATTGTTTTAATTAATAACAATGGTGGCGGTATCTTTGAAATGTTGCCCATTGCCAAGTTTGAACCGCCATTTGAGGAATTTTTTGCTACACCACAGGATATTGATTTTTCTCATATCTGTGCTACTTACGGTGTGGAATATGAATTAATTACTTCTTGGGAACAATTTAAGCAACGATTGAATCCACTGCCTGAAAAAGGAATTCGGGTATTAGAATTGAGGACAAATCGGAAAGCAGATGCTAGGTGGCGGCTGGATAATTTAGGTAAATTTTCAGATGGGATCGGGTAGCCTTATTTGTGAAAACAGATAAAATATATATTGTTTGACCCGACGAGTCTCTTTTGATAAGGAAAGCCTTAACTAACAAACCAATTTTCAATCCTTAAACTATCAAAATCCCGAAAATCAGATATATTGTTAGTCACTAAAACTAAATTATTACAGTAAGCAATAGTCGCAATCTGTCCATCTGCAAACGCAGGAGTTTTACCAATCTTAGATAACCTAGCCCTTTCCTGTGCGTGCCATTGCGCCGCCTTTAAATCATAATCAAGAATCGGTAAATTTAAAACTGATTCATGGATATAGTTCCAAAAAGTTTCTCGTCTTCTAGATTCTGGCAAACGCCAACAACCATATAAAAGCTCATGGACAACAACACTAGCAACAGAAATTTCTGATTTATGAACATTCAGCTTTTCCAGAACTCTAGCATTAGGAATAGGTCGCGTCGGCTCTGACAGTGTGTTTGTATCTAATAGGTATAGACTCATAGATTAACTTCCCGTCCTACACTCCGATCTCTTAAATCAGAGAAATCATCGTCATTAAAAATGATGCCTTCATCTTCAATGGTTTTTCTGAATTTTTGTAGCCCCTCCCAAAAAGCAGTCCCTCTAGCGTCTTCATGTTTTTTACGGAGAAACTCAAATAATTGTTCCCGATCTTCTACAGGCAAAACCTCGATATGATTCATAATTTCTTGTAAAGTCATCATACAACCTCCTATAGATCTTCTTAGTGTGCTAAGTTAACTTAAATGTTTCCTATTTCCCCAACAGCATTACCAAACCCGTGCCACCGAAGTACAAAGCAACCACCGCTCCTGCCAAAAGAGTTTGTGTCAAAGGGTCAGTAGAAGGCGTGAGAACCGCTCCCAAAATTGCCGAACCCAGTAAAACAAAGCGCCAACCCGAAAGCATTTGTTTGGAAGATACAATTCCTAAAAAACCCAGGAGAACTTGAATTATGGGAATTTGAAATGCTAATCCGGTACTGAATAAAAGCAATAAAACAAATTCAAAATATCGATCGATCGACCACAACTGCTCTACAACACCTTCCCCATAACTAATGAAGAAATTGAGGGCGGCTGGAATCAAAGCTAAATAGGCAAAAACCAGTCCAGTGACAAATAGAAAACTAGACCCGAAAACCACTGGCCCCAACAAACGGCGTTCCCGGCGAGTTAATCCGGGTAAAACAAACATCATAATCTGGTAGAGAATAAACGGACTGACTACCACCAAGCCACTATATCCGGCGACTTTAATAGAAACAAAAAAGAACTCCCCTGGAGCCAGCTGGAGAAACTTGACTCCCTTGGCTGGGACTTCGAGCAATTGCACGATCGGCTTGACAAAAAAGAAGCAACCTGCTATGCCCAATACCCCCGCAATCAAGGAGTAAAAAATTCGCCACCGCAACTCTTCTAAGTGGTCGAACAGGGACATCTCGACTTCACCAGGCAGGTCATCGAGAAATTCGTCTTCTGTATTGCCGTTACTGTTTCCAGCATCTGTTTCATATTGCTCGGTAGTGTTTTCTAGTTCCGAGGGAGGCGTCATGGGTCAACTTCAGTCCAATTTGTTAACTATTGTATCTGCCTTTAGGAGCGAATTATTTGCGCCCGTACCGGCTTAATATTTCAGACATTTCTGTGTAGGTTGGGCCTGTGCCTCAACCCAACGCATTTGCCCTAGTTTCGTGCCTCAACCCAACCTACAAAGCTACAAAGTTTCTGGGCTGACAAATAGCCATTTATGTGTGGCCATTTCTGTGTAGGTTGGGTTGAGCTAGAGCGAAACCCAACGCATTTGCCCTAGTTTCGTGCCTCAACCCAACCTACAAAGCTCGTCTGGCGCTAAAAGAAAGCGGGTTCCTGGGCTGACAAATATTGAGATCTGGGATGTCTGCTGGTAGCCCAATTATTTCCGCCCGTACCGGCTTAATATTTCAGACATTTGGGGATTGTACAGCCGCAGGTAGTTCCAGTAGTTTTCAAAGACGTGCTTGATATAGCCTTGGGTTTCTGCAAAGGGAACGGCTTCAACGAATTCGTCAGGATCGCTTAAGCCAATGTCTCTAATCCATTTCGACACATTTCCAGGCCCAGCATTATAGCTGGCGACAGCAAACATCGAGTTATTGCTGTATGTCTCGTGGGTGTGATCCAGATACCAAGTGCCAAATTTGATGTTGTCGTTGGGATTATCCAGAGCATAACTTTTGATGTTGATTGCTTGAGCTATCCAGGCCCCTGTAGCGGGCATCACCTGCATCAAGCCCATAGCACCGGCGGAGGAACGGATAGCCGGTTCAAAGCGGGATTCTTGTCGCATCAGGGCAGTTACTAGCAAAGAATTAAGCTTGCGTTCTTGCGACCAATTTTCGATGTATTCCAGAAATGGAAATGGATAGAGGGCGTGCCAATAAGCCGATTCTTGCTTGAGAGCGGCTATTTGCGATCGCTCTTCTGGTGTATCCCGCCACCAGCCCAGACTCTCCACCTGAGTAATTCCCTTAATATTTTGCCCTACGCCCAGGCGCAGAACGCCATCGGTGAACTGTTGGGCTACCGTTGGCTGTATGCGATCGCGAAATTCCGCTTGCCAAAGCGTCCAAGCATCGCCGTTTTGACCGAGTTGATATAATTCCTTAACAGCTTCAGAACCAGCTGGCAAAAGCGATCGCTCAAAAGGTCGCACCACTTGCGGTGTCATTTCGCGCACGTTGTTGAAAGTTCCCACATTCAAACCCAGTATCCCAGCCGATCGCCACGCATAGTACGATTCTTGATAGTTGCTCAGCACATACTCAAAAGAAGCTTTGCCATCCTTTTGATGCCCCAGCCGAGTAGCCCATTTCCCAACCCAAAAGGCAGCTTTGGGAGCCAACTCGCTGTCGGTATTGTTCTTGGTAATCGGCTGAGCCCATTGCCAAGCTCCCAAAAAATCGCCCGCTTTGGCTCTACCTTTAGCTATATTCCACCGATATTCTGCCACGGCTTCGGAATCTGCATATTTACTCAGCGCCAATTGACGCGCTTGGGAGGCTGACTTGGTACTGTTGGTGGCGTCGAGGATTTTGGCTTTGGCTAAAAGTGCCTCGCCTGCTTTTTCTGGAAATTTGTTAATTGCCATTTCCAGATAAGGTAGCGCCTGTTGTGACGGAACTAATTGAGCCAAGCGTACCAACGCCAAGCCAGTGTCCTTGGCGTTGGGAAACTCGCGCAGCAATTGCTGATAAGCTGCGATCGCTTCTGGTCTTTTCCCTCTCAATTGCCGTCCCCTACCGGCGCGGTAGAGATTTAGGGGCGTGCGGGTCGAAGAGGCATAAGCTTCTCCCGCTTTGTCATAATCAAACCGATCCCAGTAAATGTAAGCAATTGCTTCCCAGTTTTCCGGTTTTAGTTGTGCTGCATACTTTTGTTGCAGGGCTTCTAACACCGTGTTAATTTGCTTGCTGTCGGCGTCGTGATTTAGTAACAGCAGTAGTAGGGGCAGTTGATTGGGATTTTGCTTCAGGCGAGTCCAGGCAATTTCAATAGTGCGGGGATGGCTGGGGAAAGAAGCGATCGCGCGATCGTAAAGTTTAGGATCGTTTCGTCCCAAGGTAAACAGCGCTTCAGCCGCCACGGAATTTTCCCCATAGCGTTCCAGCAATTCTTGCCAAGCTGCATTAGCTTTAGCTTTATCGCCGCTAACTTCGTAAGCTTGGGCGCGTTTGAGGGCGACTTGTGGCGCTAAGACTTGATAATCTTGTTCTAATCCTGCCAATAAGGTAAGCGCTTTTTTGCCCTGTTTTTGTTGAATTAGGTCATCAGCCAGCAGAAAACGGGCGCGATTGCGATCGAGGGATTTTGCTCCAGAGGCGATCGCTTCCAGCTGCGTGGCCCGCTCAGGCGGTGAAAGTGCCACCAGCGGCAGTACAGTGGACTTCGGCTGCCCTTTTGACTGGGAACCTATCTGCCCCCCCAACTGACCCCCAACTGACCAACCCTGCCCCAGGGTGTTCGATCTCATTACTAACAGAGTAGTTCCAATCAACAGAGCCGATAGCCCCGCACCAACAGCCAGAGGAATTGGGTTTCTCAGTCGCTTTAGCATTACTTTTCACCGCCCAACGATTACAGCTGCTTGTTCCGATTTCGCAGACACATTGCTAGTTGCGCCTCCGAAAATACGATATCTTTAAGTTTGCCTTTTGCTTGCTCGTCGTCACAACTTTTAATCCGCTTTGAGTTTAAAATAATCTATCTTAGTTCACACCAGATAGACTTTATGTATCTGCCCCTGGGAGGATGTTAATAAATTACGCGGCTTGCCTAAAAGTTGTAACCACTGCCATTAAAAAAACAAGATGGGTGTTAGTTTACCTCATCTTGACTAAGAATTTTGGATTTGGGATTTTAGATTTTGGATTGGGGGCTTCTGCTATAGCGTTTTCAAATGAGTCGTGAACACATATTTAATAGTGAATGTTGGGTTACGACGCGGTCAAAGGCGTATCTGTGAGCATTATGAGTTAATTACCGCGTCTAAGCCAACCTACCATTGTTTACATCTCAAATGGAAACACTATATATGCCCCGATCCTCGTGAATATTGATCGATACTGGTACAGGTACTCACAATTGGTAAAAGCTGGAATGGAATTTCGCGCAACAGATACCCCACGCTTAGACTGGACGGGGGATGGACTGGCAATTGGTTTTTTTGAAGATGCTGTAGAGTTAACTGGCGATCTGGCTCAGTTGGATGATAAGTTCGGCGGTATTTTGCAGGAATTGATTGCAGAAACCGAATTTAAGGGAAAAGAAGGCAGTAGCGCTTCTACTCGCGTTGGCGGTAGCGGTAGCCCAGTCCGTAAAATTATACTGGTGGGACTGGGCAAAGCAGAAGCACTGAAGTTAAATTCTTTGCGGCGATCGGCTGCGGCGGCGGCGCGATCGGCTAAAAAGGAAAAATGCAAGACGCTGGGACTCAGTTTGCCAGTGTGGAATAATGACTCAGGATTGACAGTTCAGGCGATCGTCGAAGGAATAGAACTGGCTCTGCACCAAGATAACCGCTTTAAGTCAGAATCGGAAGACAAAGGAACTACACTCGAACAAGTCGATTTACTCGGACTCAGCGGTCAAGAAGAGGCAATTAACACTGCCAAACAAATTTGTGCCGGTGTGATCCTAGCGCGGGAACTCGTCGCCGCACCAGCCAACGAGGTAACTCCGGTGACTATGGCAGAAACAGCCCTCAAGCTGGCTGAAGAATTTGGCTTAGTAGCAGAAATATTGGAACAAGAAGACTGCGAAAAGCTAGGGATGGGAGCATTTCTGGGTGTAGCCAAAGCTTCTGATTTACCGCCTAAGTTTATCCACCTGACTTATAAACCGGAAGGAACACCCAGACGCAAATTGGCGATCGTCGGTAAAGGTCTTACCTTCGATTCTGGCGGTCTTAACATCAAAGGTGTCGGTAGCGGGATCGAAATGATGAAAATAGACATGGGCGGTGCTGCTGCAACGTTGGGTGCGGCAAAAGCGATCGCGCAGTTAAAACCCGATGTCGAAGTTCACTTCATCACCGCTACTACAGAAAACATGATTAGCGGTCGCGCCATGCGCCCAGGCGATATTCTTAAAGCTTCTAACGGCAAAACGATCGAAGTCAACAACACCGATGCGGAAGGACGCCTGACTCTGGCAGATGCCTTGGTGTTTGCCGAAAAGCTGGGTGTTGACGCCATCATCGATTTAGCTACCTTAACTGGTGCTTGCGTCATTGCTTTGGGCGATGATATTGCTGGATTGTGGAGTACAGACGATGCTGTTGCTAACCAGTTAGTTCAAGCTGCCGAAGTTGCTGGCGAAAAGCTGTGGCGGATGCCTTTGGAAGAGAAATACTTTGACGGTCTAAAATCCCCGATCGCGGACATGAAGAATACTGGGCCCCGTCCCGGCGGTTCGATTACCGCCGCTTTGTTCCTCAAGCAATTTATTAAAGAAACGCCTTGGGCGCATTTAGACGTTGCTGGGCCAGTTTGGGCCGACAAGGAAAACGGCTACAACAACGTTGGTGCAACGGGCTACGGTGTCCGCACTCTTGTCAATTGGGTGCTTGCCGAAGTGTAAGGAATGCGGTGTTAAAGCTGTCGCGCATCTAAATTGTACTTCGGGACGGGCAGGATGCCCATCCCACAAGAATCTTATCAAAGTTGACTGTAAAATTAGATGCACAGCAGCTTAAGCGTGGGATGGGTTTTCTGTGCCTGGTACGGAAGCCTATTCTACGCCTGTTTCAATCCGATTTGATTTGTGAATTTTTTTAAAGAACCGCTTCCGGTTTGCAAAAGGGATTATATAGCTAGCCCCTAGCAAGAGCGCCCCTAGCCCCTAGCCCCTAGCTATAAAGTCATTTTTGGCAATGCTCGATCGCGTAAAGGAAACCCAAGATAGATGGCAAACACAGAACATCTTGCCCTACTTAAAGAAGGAGCCGTTAAATGGATTAAGTGGAGAACTCTAAACCACAATATACAACCAGACCTCAGCGAAGCCAACCTGCAAAGTGCTAACCTCAGAGGTGCCAACCTTATAGAAGTTAATCTGAGTAAAGCCGATCTCAGCAAAGCTTTACTCATTACCGCTAATCTCAGCAACGCTAACCTCAGCCTTGCTAACCTCAACGAAGCACTCCTTGTCGAAGCAATCCTCATCCAAGCTAACCTCAGCGGGACTAACCTCGTCAAAGCTGACCTCTCAGAAGCCGATTTGAGTGCTGCCAACTTTATCGGGGCCGATCTCAGAGAAGCTAACCTGGAAAGGGTAGATCTGGCTGATGCTAACCTAGTTGGGACTAACCTCACCGGCGCTAACCTCAAAGCGGCTAATCTTAGCAATACCAACCTGAGCAATGCTAACCTGCACGAGGCTGAACTAATTGGGGCTTATCTTTACAAAGTCGATCTTTACAAAGCTAACTTGAGGGGAGTTCGCCTCAATGGAGTTTACCTTTACAAAGCTAACTTGAGCGAAGCCGACCTACAAGGAGCTAATTTGAGATGGGCTAATCTTAGCAAAGCTAACCTCACAGGCGCTAACCTCAGCAATGCTAACCTCAGAGGCGCTAATCTTAACAAAGCTAACCTCAATGAAGTTATCCTCCAAGGAACAATTATGCCTGACGGCACAATTCACGAATAATGGTCTTTCGGAATTATTATGCTAATGTTGAGTATGAACATTATTGTAGTAGCAAGGCATCATCAATATGTCGGTTATACCAAGATTCTAATGATGCTGTGCTACTACAGCATATTTAACCCAAAAGAACCAGGCATTATTACAGGTCGGAGTTGCTAGAACGAATTCTTATGTAGACTGTAGAGAAATATTTGAATTTCAAGAAGATGAGTTAATTAATTTGAGAGGAAGACTTAGTTTAGATGCACAATAAACCGTAATTGCAGCCGTAACTGCTTGTGCTGTCCTAGAAAAAATACATAAGAGTAGAATTTAGTCATAAGTAAGGCATAAAATAAAAGGAGGAAGACAGACCATGTTAACCAGTACCGCCCCTTATCAAATAACCTGGGAAAAACTGCCCGATGATTTTATATTAGATGATGAGCCTGTGGACAATATCAATCAACCATCTCTCGCCGCCGCTTTAACCGAAAGCTTGCTACTTGCTGGAAGACTACCAGCCAATGCCTTGACGTTCACAAATTACGGGATTTGTGCTACCGTCAATGACAAAATTGTGGTAAAAGCTCCTGATTGGGGTTATGTTCCAGAAATTGGCGTTTCACGAGATGAAGTTAGGCGCAGCTATACTCCCCAGCTTCAGGGAGATCTTCCGGTTATTGTGATGGAATTTGTCTCTGATACGGAAGGTGGAGAATATTCTACGAAACCAACTTATCCACCGGGCAAGTGGTTTTTTTACGAGCAAGTTTTGTGCATTCCTAACTACACCATTTTTGAACCACAAACTGTGGTTTTGGAGGTTTATAAACTCGATGATTCTGGACAGTATCAGGTGCGTCAACCCGATGCAAATAATCGTTACTGGATTGCTGAAATGGGTTTGTTTTTAGGATTATGGCAGGGAAGTCGAGAAAACCGGACAGGTTGGTGGTTGCGGTGGTGGGATGACAATGGAGTACTGTTGTTATGGGGATCGGAGTTGGCCCAACAGGAACGGCTACGGGCCCAACAGGAACGGCTACGGGCTGAGCAGGAACGGCTACGGGCTGAGCAGGAACAGCTACGGGCCGATCGATTGGCTGCTCAGTTAAGAGCAGCAGGGATTGAGCCGGAGGTGTAGGTGGTAAAATGCGATCGCAGCTGACTTTATTCTTGAAACGATGAACCTTCGGCTACTTTGACCAAAGCTATACCGACATCGCGCCAGTGGTCAGCGGGTTCGCTTCTGATTTCGGCTTGAACCCACTCCACTTCGCAGTAAGCTGCCAGTTCTCTGACTACAGTTCTAAATCCGTGCCTGTGAACCAGATCTGCTATGCTACGGGGGAGAGTCGGATCGTACTTTTGCGTAAGCATACTTGCCTCGATATATTTGTTGTTATTTCTGATGCGGAGCTTTACTAGCTAGTGGACGGTACTGTTAGCAATATCTATAGCCTACTAATTGCTAAGACGGTCAAACCAAAATTTTTGTAACAATCAACGCTTGAAGCGACTCCACTGCTTGAAAACTTTTTCTATTTCTATTACTCGTCGCTGTTGGTCTAACTTTATACAGTTCCACCGCCATTCTTCTGAATCTATTTCAAGTTCGGCAAGTTGCTGGCGATAATAAGGTTCTCGCTTACAAATGCCAAACAGCCCGCTGGCATCCAATTGTTGTTCGGCGTTGCGAAATGCTTCCACCCGCGCCCAAATATAAGCTTGCCGTCCGGTCAATCCTTTGTCGATCGCTAAAGAAAATTTGAAGGGAAATTGAGGGCCAGCCGAGTTGGATTGATTCCATAAATCTGTAGCCATGACGATCGCTTTTTTGTTGCTTTTCGGGTGCAATCCCAAGTAACGCAACTGGTTTTCCGTGGCGGCGGACTGCCACTGTAAGGCTTGCAGACACCGCAAGTCTGCCTCTTGTACGGATATGTCTTGCGCTTTGTTCCAACTGCAAAAGCCTCTGTTGGTAGCGAAGTTGCCTGGATCGGTATGTCCTGAGTAAATGGAGGTGGGCGATCCTTTGGGGGTGAGGTTGCCTTCCGCTACTCCGACTGCGATCGCTCCCGGTGCTTTTTTGCTACCAAATAACTCGCGAATGCTGAGGGGAATATCAGTATCCTGTTGTGTAATATTCTCATGCAGGTTGGGCGAGAAGAGGAAAAAAGCAACGGCTTCAAGAGCGATCGCACAAACCAGAGTGCCTGCTACTATCTGTATTAGCCACGCTACCCAGTAGTAATATTTCATCACAACCGATATTTATTGCTGTTATTTTTTGTTTTGAGGTACTATCATCATAAGGCTGTACAATTTTATTATGTTACTAGGTTTGAAAACTGAGTTAAATTTATAAATCCAAAATCCAAAATCCAAAATCGCCTGACTGTTCGCCTATGTCCAAACAACTTGTACTTATGGATCATGATGGTGGCGTGGACGATTATTTGTCGGTCATGCTACTGATGACAATGGAGGAAGTGCAACCAATCGGTGTGGTTGTCACGCCTGCGGATTGCTATATCCAACCTGCTGTGAGTGCGACGCGGAAAATTTTAGATTTGATGGGTCGCCACGATGTGCCGGTGGCGGAAAGTACGGTGCGCGGTATCAACCCATTTCCGCGACTTTATCGACGAGATTCTTTTATTGTTGACCATTTGCCAATTCTCAACGAAAGCGAGACTATTCAAACACCAAAAGTGTCAGAATCTGGTCAAGATTTTATGGTGCGATCGCTTCAGTCTGCACCAGAACCAGTAACGCTGCTTGTGACTGGCCCCTTGACTACGGTAGCGAGTGCGATCGATCTCGCTCCAGACATCGAATCAAAAATTAAACAAATTGTCTGGATGGGAGGCGCACTGAACGTTTCCGGCAACGTGGAGCGTTCTTTAGAAGCTGGAGGGGACGGTTCGGCGGAATGGAATGTCTACTGGGACCCAATTGCTGCAAAGAGAATTTGGGACACGGAAATTGCGATCGTTCTTTGCTCTTTAGATGTTACTAACAACGTGCCAGTAACATCGGAGTTTGTGCGACGAATTGGCAAACAGCGTCGCTACCCGCTTTCCGATTTGGCAGGACAATGTTATGCGTTAGTTATTCCGCAAGATTATTACTTTTGGGATGTGTTAGCTACAGCTTATCTAGCTCGTCCTGAATTTTATCAACTGCGCGAATGGGAAACAATTATTGTGACGAGTGGTGTCAGTCAGGGTCGTACTAAAGTTGTGTCTGGTGGACGCCCCATTCAGGCGATGGAAAAGGTAGATAAAGAAGGCTTCTACGAATATATTTTGCAGCAGTGGAAACGGTGATGCTATTTTAGATTTCAGATTGAATATTTGGGTGACAAATCTAACGCCAGATTACCGGAGAACCCCACCCCCAACCCCTCCCCGTGAACGGGGAGGGGAGCAAAGCAAAACTTCCCCCTCCCCGTGAACGGGGAGGGGAGTTTTACTCCCCCCTCTCCTCTGGAGGAGAGGGGGGTTGGGGGGGTGAGGTTTCTCCTGATTTAAGTCGGTAGCTAATATTTTAAATCTAAAACACTATTAGTTAGCCTCTTGTATTTTTGGTTTATTCAATTCCGAGCATTTAGCTTGCGCGTTTTCATAGGCGTCCTTATAGTCCTTGCCGCCCAACATTATATCGCCGTAATATTCATAAGGCATAGAACCGTAGACGGGAAGCGGCTCATCTTCTGGATAATCTTCCTTAGCTTCTTCTAGCGCTGCTTGAAGTTGCTTAGCGTTCAGCCTTTGTGCTGGAAAGTAGTACAGTTCTTCAGGTTTTTTGTTTAGGTATGGCATTGTAGGATCGACAATACAATGATCGAGTTCGATCCAGCTATACTCAATGGGTTTGTACGGCTTTCCTGGAAAAACTAAAAAACCTTGAATATACATCGAGCCTGGAGTTGACAATGCTGCATGATAAGCATTGTCAAAGCAGTTTACTTCATTGCTTTCGATGCGTTTAGCAATTTCTATTGAGAGAGCCGCATCCAATGGTTTGTTCATATCTGTTGCATTAACCGTCGCACTCATACTATGTTAACTTAAGATGCGATCGACTGCCAGCCGAAACTCTCCTGCATATCAGGATACCAAGATTTTGGGGCCGATCGCACACAAGTACGACAGCAGACGTTGACGCTAGCCCACTAATAACACTGAAATCACCTTTTTGGATCGATCGTTTTGGTGATGTCACCTCCTTGTCCTTTAATGTACCTTAGAATTGTAAGCATAAGCGGTCAGGAATTTCAGTTATGAACGAAAATTTAGAACGACAAGACAACCAATTTAAGGCGGGAATTAACGAATCTACAACAGACCCTGTAAGTTCAACGCAGGTGGAAACCAAAATAACGGAAGTGGTGACCGAGGAGGAGACAGAACAAAAATTTCGCGTTGAAGAGTTAAAGATTAGCGGCGATACCCTGGTTGCCAAGGTAAGAGAACTGATTCATCAAGGCAATATTCGTCGCATCATTATCAAGAATGAAGAAGGACGAACACTGATAGAAATACCTCTAACTGTCGGTGTAGTTGGAGGAGTGATTGGTGCGGCGATGTTTCCCGTTATTGCGGCTATTGGCGCGATCGGTGCAGTTGTGGCGCATCTTACACTTGTGGTAGAAAGAAAGGAATAATAAGTAGGTCGGCGCAAATAGATCATTCTTGGTACGTTGTTGCGCTTTAGCGCTAAAGCGCAACAACGTACCAAATAAAGAAAATTTACGTTTCGTTACATAGCTTGGTTTTAGAAATTGAATCAATGGAACGATGAAGAGTTTGATAACGTAACGATAATGTAGTCATTGGACTGATTTCTCCACAATATTTGAAGTTCATGTGTGGGAAAGTGCGCGAGCTATAATTAAAGAAATGGAAAAGAGATAAATTCATGGTTGAAACAATTCAAGCTCAAAATATAATCCTGCACGACTTAGTTGAAAAATTTGGCTTGGAGCGCAATGGCGACGAGCAATTCTTCCGGGAATGGCAAGATAATTTGCCGGAATTGACGGATTTTGAAAAGCAAGCTCTAGACGAGGTAAAAGGCGACTATATTCACTTGTCGGAGTATCCAATACTGGAACCGATCGTCAAAATGGTCGTGCTTTCTCCGTTGTTGAGACTAGCAGGTTTTTATCGTGCGCCATTTTACGTAAGCGCTGAAAAGGAGGTGAGAATTGTATCGGAAGATGAAGGAACTATTGTGACGGGACGCCTCGATTTGCTGGTTTTTACTCCCCAGTTTTGGATACTGGTAATTGAGGCGAAAAAGGCACAATTTTCTCTGGAAGCAGGTATACCGCAAGCACTGGCATATATGCTGGGTAATCCTAATTCTGAAAAACCTGGATTTGGATTTGTCACGAATGGCATTAATTTTATTTTCTTGAAACTGACCAAACAAGGCAAGCCGAAGTATGCTCAGTCATATCCGTTTGCACTCCAGCGCGGGGATGACTTGTATACTGTCTTGAAAGTGTTAAAGCGCTTCAGTCAATTGCTTAGAGAGTAAGGGATAATTGCGATCGATTTTTTGAAAGATCGATCGCACTATCACACTTCAGCTATCGCCATTGATTGTTCATTTCGGCTTTTTTGGCTAAAATATAATTATCTCCTTTAGGAAACAGCAATGACCAGTACACCAAACAACGAACCAACACTAACAAATGTAATCGAAAAGTTGAACAAACTATCCACTGATGTTGATAAGCTATCGACTCATGTTGATAAGCTATCGACTCATGTTGAAAAGTTCAATGACCGATTTACCAACTACCAGCAAGCAACTCAATGGGTGGTTCAACTTGCCTTTACTTTGATTGCTAGCGCCACTATTACAATAATTATCACGGCGGTTCTACGGAGGTGATCGAAAAGTAGGAAAAAGATTGGATTTTTGTTCGTGCGATCGCGATATCGCGCCTAGCGTTCCGTAGGAATTCACACTCTCACTTTCATCAATTACTTGCAACTGAATTGTCTTTAACCAGAGGAAATGCGCGATCGCATAGAATTCATTTGAAAGTAGCGTTGGCGCAGCCTGCCGTAGGCATTCGCACTTCGATGAATTCCCAAACTCGATCGCATTTCGATTAATTCCACGTAAGCGATAATGCTACGCATCGCTGGCGCGAACGCACTTTCTCATTTATGCGCGTTGGCGCAGCCTGTTGTAGGCATATCGCAAAACGTACCGTAAATAATCCCATCCCTCTCTCATCGATCAGTTGCAACTAAATTTGGCAAAAAATACCAAAAATGCCATAATAGTCAGGTGAAGTTGATATTGCTTGTCATAAGGTACTAAGCAAAGATGGCTATTCAAACCGTAATTTCCGAACATATTGAAATAACTCCTGGTGTGTGCGGTGGTAAACCGCGTATTGCCGGACATCGAATTAAAGTGCAGGATGTTGTTATTTGGCACGAACGAATGGGAATGTCTCCTGATGAAATTGTGTATCATTATCCAAGTATTACCTTGGCTGATGTGTATGCTGCTTTGGCGTATTATCACGACCATATCCAAGAAATCCGACAACAGATTGATGAAGGGGAAGCTTTTGCAAGAGAGTTGCAGGCTAAAACTCCGTCTATACTTCAACAAAAATTAAGGAATCGAAATGTCACAAACGATTCGATTTCATTTGGATGAGAATGTTAATGGTGCGATCGCAGATGGTCTACGACGGCGTGGTCTTGATGTAACAACCACGCCAGAAGAAGGACTGATTGGCGCTGACGATGAGGAACAATTGGCATTTTTAATTTTAATATGGGAGTGTCTTGAACCAGAGGAAATGTGCGATCGCGTAGAATTTCTTTGAAAGTAGCGATCGCACTTCGATTAATTCCCAAACCCGATCGCACTTTTTCATTTAGGCGCGTTGGCGCAGCCTGCCGTAGGCATATCGCGTAGCTGACTAACGGCATATCGCAAAGCGTACCGTAGATAATCGCACTCCCCTTTCATCAATCACTTGCAACCAAATTCAAAACTTTCTGTTGCTGTTTGCGTTTCAGCAGGGAACGGACACCGAAAGCACCAAATGCTAATAAACCTAATGTAGAAGAAGGTTCAGGAACTGATTTAGGGCTAGCAATTTTGTAAGCATGGTTGTCACTTTCAAATGCAATCCCGCTCGAATCGATAACCACCTTGTCAAAAAATTCTCCAGCTTCAGCAAACAAATTAACGTAAGCATCGTATCCAAGACCAACTCCAATGATTGAAGCTATATCTGTATCACTGAAAGATTGAACAAGAGTATCGCCGTTGTAGAAAGCGATGCTATTGTCAGAGCCAAACGATCCCCAATGTAAGCCGAAGTAATCAAGTTTCTGAGCGAAATTGATAGTAACAGGACGGTTTCCTAACTCGTTCCCAAATGGAGCAACTGTGAGGTATTTTGTTGCATCATCACCAGGCGCAGCATATCTACTGTCTGCGTTGCCTGAAACTACGGCTGGGCCAGAACCAGGAGCAGAGTAAACAACTGGGCCTGATGTAGGCGCACCTGACTCGAAATCGATTGTCGTTACTCCAGGTACGCTGGAGAATTGCCCTTGTCCAGGAACAGGTGTGCCTCCGATAGAAAATGTAATAGCTCTGACCGGATTAGCGAAGAGGGTAAAAATTGCAGTTCCAACAATAGTTATTGATAACTTTTTCATAGTCATAGAGTTTGATGCTCCAAAAACAATGTGGATAGTAGGGATATTTGGAAACGCGATCGCACATCCTCACAGAAAGCCGATCGCACACACTCCTTAACCTTGGGTTAATTGACAGCAAAGATACTTGTGTCAACCCCTGCTAACCTCTTCTATGGAAAACGCCAAACTTTTTACGCAAATCTCGAAACTTTTTTTTCAGAGCCACGTAAAAGTAAAGTTTTATAACAAATCAGGTGTAAATGCGTAAAAACTTGGCGCTAAACCATAAGAACAAGTAGAGGTTCACCCATAGCCTTATCGGAAGTGTCCTACAGAAAATCCCAAACAAACAAGGAGAGTGAGATGGTTGCCCCACCAGGCGATGATTTCGATCGGCAACTTCAGAAACTAGCAATAGAAGCTCAACAGCACCCGCCCCAGAGCAGTCAACGGCTGCAAACATTAAATAAACTGATAAATGAAATTTGGCAATCAAAGCAGCTTGGTCATCCCCAAAGCGGGTTATGGCTACCTAATGTTTACGAAGACCTTTATAACGAAGCCCGCCAGCGAACCATGCTAGAAATTTGCCAAAATATAGACAAATACAAACCACAATATCCCGTCATGGCGTGGGTGAATTCATTGCTGCGATATCAATTTATTGCTGTTGTCAACGACTATAACAACAACAGAATAATCTCCCTTCCATCCCTCGACGATTTAGAGAGATTTGCATCACAGGAAGACCCCCTTGACGACGCCCTTTTGGTGCGGCGATTTCTCCAAGACGACCCCGAAAATCTTTTGCAAGCTGAATCTATCAGAGGCCGTCCCGATGTGACATTTAAAATTTTAGCATGGGCAAGATTTGTAGAAGACTATTCCTGGGATGAACTTTCCAAAAACTTGGGAATTTCACCTCAGACTCTTTGTAGTTTTTTCAATCGAAATTTGCGTAATTTAATGCCTTATTTGAATAGATATTTACAGTAATAGTTGACAAAGAGGTTGGAAAAGAGATAATTATGAGTAAAGTAACAGAAAATTTGACATTCGCAGTACCCCTATCTTTTGAAGCCCATTCGATCGCCCAACAGTGCTGCAAACACCAACCATCACCTCAAAAAGCCAAACAGGTTTATCTCAATACATTAGCCGTGTACGCCGTTGATTTTTACCTTCGCTGCCAGGGATTTGACACCAATTGGTGTCAAAGTGATAGCCGCAATCCGGTAATGCTGAAATTCATCGATGTTGCCGATTTGAATATAAAATATCTAGGCAAATTAGAATGTCGTCCCGTCTTACCAGATGCAGAAGTTTGCCACATTCCCCCCGATGTTTGGGAAAACAGGATTGGCTATGTTGCGGTGCGGCTAAACCAATCTTTGAAAGAAGCGACGCTGTTGGGATTCACGGAAAAACCAGCCAAAGAAATCCACCTCAGCCAACTGCAATCTTTAGAAAAATTTACAGAGTTTTTGTGTCAAAAACGACAATCTGAACCTGTAAATCTGAGACAATGGTTTTCAGGGATAATTGAGGCTGGTTGGCAGGCGATCGAGCAGCTTTTAAGCATAGAAAAAGTCGAACTGGCATATATGTTTAGAGACGCCGTGAATATTACGCTGGGTCAGCAGATTGACTTAGGAATGGAACTCGGCGAACAGTCCCTGGCGTTGGTAGTTATGCTGCCGCCAGAACCAGATTCAGAAGTAGATATTCGGGTGCAGGTGCATCCGATGAAAGGTCAAACTTTTTTGCCGCCGGGAGTGAAGTTGATGGTAATGGATGAATCGGGAGAAACAGTTCTTGACACGGAATCGAGGGAGGCGGATAATTTTATTCAGTTACATTTCAGTGCTGAATTAGAAGAACGTTTCACCGTCGCCGTGGCGCTGGGAGAAACGAGTGTGAAGCAAGACTTTGTGATTTGATTTCCTCGTATTTCCTCGTTCCCAGGCTCCAGCCTGGGAACGTACACCCAGAGGCTCTGCCTCATGGTATGAAAGCCCAACCACATAGCCCGCCTGGAGGTTAAAGCCCAACCACATAGCCCGCCTGGGGTTCAAACCCCAGGCGGGCGTGGGCGACTCTTCTCTACCAGTCCTCTTCAGAGGACTTTCGCTATTAGCCTGGGGTTTGAACCCCAGGCGGGCTATGTGGTTAGGTTTAAACCCCAGGCGGGCTATGTGGTTGGGTTCAAACCCCAGGCGGGCGTAGACGACACGGATTAATTCGCTTTTCTCTAAACATTTATGTTCCTTAATCCACAGCGCAGAAATCTCCAAGGACGCTCTTTCAGAGGTGAAAACCTCTCCAATACCGATTTCTCTTATTCAAACATCCAAGGTGCAGATTTTACTAATGCGAATCTCACAAATGCTAACTTCAGCCACGCTCAAGCAGGACTCCCACTTAAGTGGAGAATAGGAATATTGATTATTGCGGCACTGCTATCAGCAATATCAGGAATTGCGGCTGTAACTACAGCTTATCGAACAACGACTTTTTTAATACCATACCCAGATAGGCTACTCGGAATCACTGCTAGTTTATTATGCTTCTTTTTAATCCTAGCTATCAATATAATATTGTTGATTATCACCATTAACCAAGGCATCCAAAGAACGATCGCCATTGTCGCGAGTGTGGTGGCTGTGTGTGGTTCTTTGATTGGTATTTTCAGCGCTATTAGTAACGATAACAACAAGTTTTTTGATTGGTTTAGAGCTTTTAGATTGGGAAATTTTATTTATGCTGCCAATGGACAAGCTGGTGCGTCAAGTTCGGCTTATGTAATTTTGTATTTTAGCGATCGCAGTTGCGGCGACTATTGCTGTAGTTGTATCATTAGGTTTAGCGGTATTTTTAGCTGTAGTTGTGGCGGGAGAGGGGATAAAACTTTTAGTTGTAGGTGAGGCAATGGCGATCGCAATAATTGCCACGGCAATTGTCACTCGTAATGGTTCTAGATATTTTGATCAAATCATACCACCTCTACCAAAATCGGTGGCACTTGCTGCTCAAATTACCGTCATTTCCATTGCTGTAATATTAGCTGTTGCTTTAGTTTTATTGAATAATTACATTGCCGATCGAGTTTTAGCCGAAGACGATAAATATATCATTCTGCACCAAATTGGCGTTGCGATCGCAGTTATAGGAGGAACCAGTTTTCGCGGTGCTAATTTAACTAATGCCAACTTCAGTTACGCCACACTCAAAAGCACCGATATTAGATTTGCCAATACAACGCGCACCTTATGGCACAAAGCAATAAATCTTGACTGGGCAAGATTAAGTGATACAATATTAATGAACTCAAAAGTTAGAGATTTTCTGGTTAGCGGAAATGGACGCGAAAAATCATATACTAATGCTAATCTCAAAGGAGCAAACCTGATGGCAGCAGACCTCAGTTATGCCAATTTGAGAGAAGCAGATCTCAGCGAAGCAACCTTTGAGGATGCCTGTTTGGAGTGGACAAACTTAAGCCAAGTTCAGGCAATTAGCACTGATTTCACCAACTCAAAACTAACAGGCGCTTGCGGTTTGGGAACGTGGAATATTGACAGCACCACCCAATTAGAATGGGTCGATTGTCGATGGGTTTATCTGCTAGAAAATCCCAAGCCGAGAACGGACGATCGCGAACGCCGTCCCAGCAGCGGCGAGTTTGCACCAGGAGAATTTACCAGTCTGTTTCAAGAAGTTTTGAACACCGTCGATCTAATTTTCCGCAACGGTATCGACGCCACAGCTTTCACCCAATCTTTCCAACAGGTGCAAGTGGAAAATGAAGGTATCAAACTCGATATCCAAAGCATTGAAAACAAAGGCGATGGCGTTGTGATCGTCAAAGTCAGAGTACCTGTGGATGCGAATAAAGCCAAAATTCACAGCGATTTTATCCAAATTTATGAAGATAACCTGAAAGCTTTAGAACAAAAATATCAGGCGGAATTAAAAGATCGATCTGCCCTCCTGGAACGCTATCATCAACAAAATGCTGATATGCTGTCGGTGATTAAACAGATAGCTGAAAAACCTATTTTATCAGAGAAATTAGTTGTTATAAACCTAGTCAATGGTGATTTCGATCGAGGTTTTGCAGCAGTCACGGCGCAGATTTGGTCGGATGGACATACCCTCCCCACAACTTTTACCGCTAGCTTACCTGCCAAACCAGAAATACCACAACTTTATCAACAATGGCAAGTAAAATATGAAAATCTCAGGTTGTGCTATCAAGCGCAAGGAGTGCTTCCCCGCATCAAACCCCAGTCTCAGGTGAAGCAAGTTTCGATTCAAGATATTCCTAAGTTAAAGAAAGAAATTGAAAGTTTGGCTAACGAGTTGAAAAAGCAACTCAATACTTGGCTTAATTCGGAAGAGTTTAGTCCAATTAAAAATAAGTTACGGACAAAATTAAATATATCTGACCCAATCCGCATAATTATCCAATCCGAAGATATCCAAGTGCGACGCCTTCCCTGGCATTTGTGGGATTTGTGCGAAGATTATCGCCAATCTGAAGTCGCTTTGAGCGCTACAAAAGGTGACAGAATAACAAAATCTCTTGCTTCCAGAAATAAGGTGAGAATTTTGGCGATTTTGGGAAATAGCAAAGGATTGAATCTGGAAGAAGATAGGCAAATACTAGAAAATTTACCCGCCGCCGAAACGGTATTTTTAGTAGAACCAACGCGCAAACAATTCGATGAATATCTGTGGGATGAACAAGGTTGGGATATCCTCTGCTTTTCGGGACACAGTTCGAGTAAATGGGATAAAATCAACGGTTGGATTGATATTAATCAAACAGAAAGGCTAACTATAGAACAGTTGGAAAATGCTTTGAAAGCTGCGATTGAACGCGGTTTGCATCTTGCCATTTTCAACTCCTGCGATGGTTTGGGATTGGCGGAACAACTGGACGATTTGCACATCCCGCAAATCATTGTCATGCGGGAATCCGTACCCGATTTAGTCGCACAGGAGTTTCTAAAAAACTTTCTCCTAACTTTTTCTGCTGGCAAATCTTTATATGCTTCTGTGCGAGAAGCGCGGTCAAAGTTGCAAAGCATGGAGGATAAATTTCCCTGTGCCAGTTGGTTGCCAGTAATTTGCCAAAATCAAGCCGAAATTCCTCGGATGTGGCGCTCATTTGTTGGTGGAAGTCATCTTAATTATAAGGAATCTTTGAGTCAATTGCAAGCGGTAATAGAGGCTAAAATTACATAAATTTTTGTTAACCTATTTTTTGTCTGAGGTAATTATGAACAACTTCAAAAATGAGTTTTTGAGATATTCCTACCTGCCAAATCGAGAGCAGGGATTAACGCTAGTCGAATTGCTCATCGTCATCTTTATAATTGGGATTTTGTCAGCTATTGCTTTGCCTTCTTTCCTCAAAGAAGTGAACAAAGCTAAAGGAGTTGAAGCAATTGTTAGAATTAAAAACTTTAACAGAAATCAACAAACTTATTATTCAGAAAATTTAGTTTTTACGAACGATGTTAGTAATCTTAATAATTCTTCAGTGGAAACTGAAAATTATCGGTATTTAATTTTGCCTTTCGATCGCGATCAAATAGTAATTCATGTAGCTCTACCTAAAAAGCCAGGTCTTCAATATTATGGCGGGGGTGTGTATTTTAGAAACACTATCGATGGCCAAAAAGTGATGTACACTTGTGGCCCTCTGTCAAGCAGTAATCCAACAGTTTTAGGAGTAGTAGCTTTAGTCCGCAGTTCTTGTCAATTTTAGTATTAGTTCAGTATGGCGGGCATTGCCCACCCTAATACTGTCGAAACTCTGGCGATTTGCTATCATAAAATAATACAATAATCAACTTTTAAATCGATATGACCCAGTTACCAGAAAAGCGACAACCGCGACGGGGTAGAATCTTCCCAGAATACACCGTACCGCCTGAAGAAATAGCTCGACGCAGATCTGAAAGAACAGAACTCGGACTGCGCTGTCGAGCAATCTTTGAACGAATCCGCCCGGAACTGATGGAAAAGTATTATAATTGGCTGATTGCCATAGAACCGGACACTGGCGAGTATGTACTTGACCCCAAATTAGAAGGCATCATCCAAAAAATTAAGGAACGGTATGGCGATGAGAAGGTTATGTTAACGACTTTTCGCCTTAATGAAGAAGGATACTGCGGACGGATATGATAGCAGGCAGATTTGGGGAAGATGGGGAGTTGTTCTTTGAAATTGAATTGATTGCCAATAACGGAGAACGCTTCCCAGTTGAAGCACTGCTAGACACGGGTTTTACCACAGGTTTTCTAGCGATTAATTTTCAAGACCTAGAGGCGCTAGGCTGGTCTTTGATTCGATCTAAAATCGAGTTGCGGACAGCGCGTGGAGATGAGTTCTTCGATATCTATCAAGGGAAAGTAATTTTGGATGGGCAAGAGTTTATTATTCCCGTTCATGTTGGTGATGCGCTTCCAGAAATTCTAATCGGTTCGCAATGGCTAGAAATCATGGAGTTAGCCGTAAATAAACCGAGAGGAATTTTGACGCTAGGAATGGTGGAAAGTGAGTGAAAGATAATTAACTCTAAAACAAAGCGATCGCCTTTCCTCACTTTCTCACCTCCTCCCATTCAAACTATCAAGATTCACCACTTTTATCTGTGTGGTGAACTTCGCTAACAATTTCATAGCAACCAGTAACTGGTGGTTTAGCAAATAAATGATTCATGTGATTCAAAATAGCCTGGTTGACCTCGCTTTGATTCGCTTCCATATCTTCCGCACTTTCCCACAGAATTATCGCGATTCCTTTGTCAGTTCCCGGTTCTTGCAGCAAGTAAGACCCCTTGAAACCTTGACCGTATGTCGAGACAGCCTGTTCGTAAAGTTGTTCCGCCTCTGGAAACTTGCCCGGTTTGAACTCTCCAATAGCAACGTAGGCACATTTATATTTCAAAAAATCTTGAAACTCTGACATTGTACACTCCTGAAATGATATACTCCAAACGCTTACCCACACAGGGTAAAGCGCTGGCCTCTCAAAGCTTAATAGTAACCGTTATTAAGGAATAGGCGTGTTAAAAAACTATATAAATGGTGAGTGGTGTACATCCAGCGCGACAAACTACCTGGATGTGATTAACCCGGCTACGGCTGAAGTGCTGGGTACTGTGCCATTGTCCCCTGCAACGGAAGTGGAGCAAGCAGCTGTCGCAGCAGCAACTGCCTTTACCACCTGGCGGCGGACTCCGCCAACAGAAAGGGTGCAATACTTGTTCAAACTCAAAAACCTCCTCGAAGAGCATTTTGATGAGCTTGCGCGTACCATTACCCTCGAATGCGGCAAGACTTTAGCTGAGTCTAAGGGTGAAATGCGCCGTGCGATCGAAAACGTAGAAGTCGCCTGCGGCATTCCCATCCTAATGCAAGGAGATTACCTGGAAGATGTGGCGCGTGGCATTGACGAATTTTCGATCCGTCAACCAGTCGGAGTAACTGCAATTATTGCACCTTTCAACTTCCCTGGCATGATTCCTTTTTGGTTTTTACCTTATGCCATTGCTTGCGGCAATACCACCATTGTCAAACCCTCAGAAAAAGTGCCGCTGACAATGCAAAAAATCTTCCATTTGCTCGAACAAACCGGACTGCCAAAAGGCGTGGTTAACTTAGTCAACGGTGCCAAAGAAGTCGTAGATGCAATTTTAGATCATCCCATAATTCGCGCCATTAGTTTTGTGGGTTCCACACCAGTAGCGAAGTACGTTTACAGTCGCGCCGCTGCTAACGGCAAACGCGCTCAATGTCAAGGAGGAGCGAAGAATCCTATTATTGTATTGCCAGATGCCGACTTGGAAACTACAATAAAAATTACGGCAGATAGTGCTTTTGGTTGTGCCGGACAACGCTGCTTAGCTGCTTCTCTGGCAGTTACCGTGGGTGAAGCTCGTCACACTTTTACAGAAGCTATTGCTGAGGTTGCCCAAACACGAATTGTGGGCTATGGTTTGGATGAAAAAGTGCAAATGGGGCCAGTTATTAACCGCGAAAGTCAAACTCGAATCGAAGGATTAATTCAAAAGGGAATTGATCAAGGTGCAACGGTCTTAGTAGATGGTCGCTATCCCAATATTTCCGGTTACGAACAAGGTAATTTTATTCGACCAACTATCTTGCAAAATGTCAATCCCCAAAGCGAAATTGCCCGCACGGAAATTTTTGGCCCGGTGCTGGGATTGATTCATTTGGATACAATTGATGATGCTATTGCTTTGGTAAATAGCGGTGAGTGGGGGAACATGGCTTGTTTGTTCACCACCAGCGGCGCAGCAGCCCGAAAATTCCGTTACGAAGCCGACGCTGGCAATATCGGTATTAATATAGGTGTAGCAGCTCCAATGGCATTCTTTCCCTTCAGCGGTTGGAAAGCAAGTTTCTTTGGAGATTTGCACGGACAAGGGCGTCAGGCTGTCGAATTCTTCACACAAACTAAAGTGGTTGTTGAACGTTGGCCAAAAGATTGGTCGCGTCAATTTTGAAACTTCGATCAACAGTTATTCACATAAATTAGATTATTTTTATGCTCTTTTTTTAAGAGCAGCAAGCAGCTGGGGTTTAACTTCTCTAGCCCATGTCTCAAAGTTAAAACTGTCGTCATTGTCACTAGCTGATGCCTTAACGGACTTTTTGACTCCGATATTCATTTGAGTTTCTCCTTTAACTATATATATGTAGCTTCTGTTAATTTTAGATTACTTGTCATATATCTTAAGGCGTAATATTCAGATTTTATGCAGTAACTGCAATGACACCATGCAGAATATCAATATTTACAATTTTTGGTTATTATTTAGTTAAACTTGGATTAAAAACATTGATATTTGGTGACGTTGCTCAGATTAATTTACACCATATAAAGCGATCGCATTCCCCGTAGAGTTGCAGACTTGCTACTACTGCAACTCTTTTGAGATCTTCTCAGGGTTGGGTGAGGATCTCGACCCCCGCCTCAGTCACAGCCACAGTATGCTCAAACTGGGCAGAGAGTTTTCTATCCTTAGTCACAGCAGTCCACCCATCTTTCAGGATTTCCACCTCCCACGTCCCCTCATTAATCATCGGTTCAATAGTAAAAACCATCCACGGCTTTAGACGCATACCCGTCCCTCGCTTACCATAGTGGAGGACTTCAGGCGCAGTGTGAAAAACGCGGTGGACACCATGTCCCGCAAAATTCCGCACTACCGAAAAGCCTTGAGACTCAGCATACTCCTGAATAGCAGCACCAATGTCGCCGATGCGTGCCCCCGGCTTGACCTCTGCAATACCCCGCATCAGGCACTCTTGGGTCACCTCCACCAGCTTTTTGGCCTTCGGTGAAGGCGTACCGACGAGAAAAGTCTTAGAAGTATCGCCGTGATAACCATCAACAAGAGGCGTCACATCAATATTAATGATGTCCCCCTCTTTAAGAATCTGCTTAGCATTAGGAATGCCGTGACATACCACTTCGTTGATGCTGGTGCAGATAGATTTGGGAAATCCTTTGTAACCCAGCGGAGCGCTCTTGGCCCCACGAGCCTTAGTCCAGCGTTCCGCCTCGTCGTTGACTTCCAGGGTGCTTACCCCCGGTTTTATCATCGGTTCCAGATGGAGGAGAAGTTCGGCAGCCAAGCGCCCAGCTTGACGCATTTTGTCCAACTCCCGACCCGATAAAAGCTCGACCATATCGCGTTTCATGCTGTTTTGTTCCTTTGTTTGTATTCTAGAGTGCGTGAACTACCCCAACTAACCGCAAGCGGTATAGTTAGGGCTTCCAACTTCAACGGGGATTGCGTCTAACAAAACCGAGATTTTGTCATTCGTCTTACATCCCCTCAGATTGGCAGTATCGCTAGTTCCTAACGATAATATCCGTAATGCTTCGTTTTTGATATTAATTGATGCGTTTATATCACGGTCATGGGTGGTTTGACAATGTTCGCAAGTCCAAGTTCTAATATCAAGTGGTAAACTATCAACTTGATTTAGACAGACATGACAAGTCTTGGAAGATGGGAAAAACCTATCAACTTCGATATAAGTTTTTCCTTCAATTTCTGACTTGTATTTAAGCATTGTACAAAACATCCCCCATCCACAATCACTAATTGATTTAGCTAAATTGTGGTTGCGTACCATTCCCTTGACGTTGAGATTTTCTACAGCAATAACTTGGTTTTTGTTAACTATTTTACGGGATAGTTTGTGCAGAAAATCTTCACGGCATCGAGATATTTTAGAGTGAGTCTTGGCTACTAATTTTTTAGCTTTTTGACGACTATTACTACCTTTCTTCTGGCGAGAAAGTTTTTGCTGCTTACGTTTTAGATTACGTTGGTGTTTAACAAAATGTTTAGGATTATCATACTTTGAGCCATCGGAGGTAATACAAAAATGAGTTAATCCTAAATCAATACCAATGGCATTGCCCTCTATTGAGGATTTTGGTTTTTCTTTGCCGTCATCAATTAAAACAGAAGCGTAATATTTACCGTCTGGATTTTTTGAGATGGTAACTGTTTTTATAGTCCCCTCAAAATCACGATGACGGCAACAATAAACCAAGCCAACCTTTCCAGGTAATTTTAGTAAATTACCTTCAAATTTGACATGAGCAGGATAACTAATCGATTGTCTGCTATGCTTTGATTTAAATTTAGGGAGTTTGGCTCGTTTCTCAAAAAAATTCTTATAAGCAGTGGACAAGTTTAATGCGACAACTTGTAAGCATTGAGAATAAGCATCACTTAACCAAGGATATTCTTTCTTGAGTCCAGGGAGTAATCCTTTAATTACTTTTCTAGTTAGTCCTTTTACTGTCACCTTATAGTTTTCTTGGCATAAATTCAGAGCATAATTCCAATACCACCTTGTACACCCAAAACTCTTGGCCAGGGCTGTTTGTTGTTCGGTATTAGGATATATTCTGAATTTATACGCTTTGTACATATTGTTGACAAGGTTGCTAATAAGAATATAACACAAGACTGTGAGGAAGTGGATGCTATGCCTAACGGCACGCTACGCGAACGCAGTTTATTTGCTGGTCGAAATTCATCCCCATCTAAAATATGGGTATTTCTGATAGTATTTTTAGATGGGGACTTCTTTCGACATTTTTGTTAATGTCGCTGATAAGCCTTATAAACTTTAGTCTTGTAACCTTTAACGCCATTAGCAACCACACCCAAGACAGTAGCGCCAGCAATATTTAATCCATCTAATGCCTTGATCGCCATGAAACGATCGGTCTTCTCCAGTCCCACAACCATTACAAGCCCATCTGTATAAGCAGCTAAAAGGTTGGCGTCCGCCAGACCCACCAGTGGCGGTGCGTCATAAATAACTATGTCGAAAAAGGCTTGAAATTGCTCCATCAGATGCCGCATCTTTTCAGACGAAAGCTGCTTGATTGGGTCTGGCGGTATTGACCCAGCGGTGAGGACGAAGAGATTTTCATTGGTGGGCGATCGCTGGATCACCTCATTCAATCCTATATCTGTGGAAATAACTTCGCTGAGCCCGCGTGTGTTCGGTAAGCCCAACTTTTGATGAATCTTCGGACGGCGGAGATCCGCGTCTACCAACAATACCCGCTGACCGATCGCAGCTGCTGTCTGTGCCAGGTATATAGCAATTGTAGATTTACCATCTCCTGGTGTAGCGGAGCCAATCACCAAAGATTGGATCGGTTTATCGGGGCTCAGCAAGCGGATATTGGTATACAGAGAGCGGAATGCTTCTACGATCGGAGAATCAATATACCGGCTATTGCTTGAGCTAGTTGCGATCGCCAGATAGCGACTGGCCCGTTGAGTGAAACTCGCTACAGCTGCTACAGCAGCCAGTTGCTTAGGTTTCTTGGCCAATTTCCTCACTTCCCTGGCAAAAGGAATCACTGCTAGCAGAGGCAGTTTAGTTTCCTCTTCAACATCATCGGGGGTATGGAAGACATTGTTGAGAATTTCTACGATCACAGCAGCCCCAATGCCGATTGCCAAGCCCAAAATCACCATTAAAATATATGTCTTCCTGTTGGCCTTGGCAGCTTGAGGTTTGCCATTTTTATCTCGCGGCAATTCAGGAGGAGTAATTAATTGCCAAAACACTTCCTGCTGAGCAGCATCTATCCGCAAAGCATCTCCCTTAGATACAAGTTGATTGAGAGAAGCGGTAGCAACTTCTAATTCGCGCTGTAAGTCGGAGTACTGACGTGCAGCGGCTGGAAATTGGCTAAATCGCTGCTTTAAAAGCTTTTCTGCTTCCGCAATAATTTGATTGTTAGCCTCCAGTCCAAGGACTTGACCCCTCACCTTTTCGAGGACGCTTTGGGCTTCTTTACGCGACTGGAGACGCAAATATTGCTGCTGTTCGCGTAGTTCCTGGATAGTGTCGCTGTCTTCACGAAATTCAGCTGATGCTTGCGCCAATTTATTGTCTAAATCATGGAGCTGTTTCAGCAAAACTCCGTAAGCGTCAACATCCTGACTCAAAACGGCGATAATATTTCCAGAATCGAACAGTTTTTGGAGGGTAGTGTAGAGAGATCTTCTCTGAGCAAGTTTTCCTTGTATGTCTAATCGCTGCTGCTCAATATTAGAAGCTGCATTGGATAAAGATTTGCCCTCTGTCTCAGGGTCTGTCAGGTTATACTGCTTCCGCAGCTGTTGTATTTGTCCTTGGATTGTGTCAACTCGCCGCTGTAGCGAAGGAAGCTGTTCTTCTATAAAATTAATTCCACGGCGGATGTTCATCTGGCGTTCTTCGAGACTGTACTTTAGATATGACTGAGCGATTTGATCTAATACAAACTGAATTTTATCTGGGTCTTTATCTTGGTAACTTATTTCTAAAATCTTTGTGCCTTGATCTTCCTTCATAATGCGTTCTATAGTTAGGGTCTTGATAACTGATTCGTAATTTACCTCTGGATATTTAGTTTGAATTTTAGCGACAATTGGCAACATCAATTTCGCGCTTTGTAAGACTCTAATTTGCGACTCGTAATCCAACCCAGAATCGGTTTTGGCATTAATATCTCCTAAAGTTCTCGTCAGTACGGTTAGCAATTTATTTTCTGCGAGGGTTACGGGTTCGACTAAAAGCTGAAATTTACCTTCATAAGTTGGGGCACGTCTCGATGCCAAGAAAATCAACCCGCAAGTCACTGCGATCGCCACAGTAACAATTACAATTGCTCTTCGTTGCGCTGCGGCCAAAAGTTTCCCCAGTTCCTTGGCCACTTTGGCTTCATCGGTCGTGTCCGGCTGACCTGGGTAGATCTGAGGCAAAGACTGAGGCTGGTTGCTATTACGCTTGAGTGGAAACGACTGAGAATATTGGTTAGTATCCATCTTGGCACCTAAAAAGTCCTAAGTTTCGGTTAATTCTACTGAAGGATTCCAAGGATTTCCAGAATTCTGAAGATTGAAAACACTCCTCCCGACCCCACTGCCGCATCAAAGGTGTCTCCGAATCTAGCTAGGCCAGAGCGACCTACTACAATGATGTCGTTATTGCGGAGCAAAGGATTGGTTTGCTCGTTAATTCCTTGGTTAAAATCAACAGCCACCGCACGTCGAGAAACTGTGCCATTAGAGTTCAGGCGAATTAATTCAACAGCACCCCTCTTAGCTCGACTCCTATTGAATCCCCCAGCAGTTATCAAGGCTTGATTCAAGGTTGTGTTGGGCGGCACTTCTACTGTGCCAGGTTTTGTAACTTCTCCGGCCACGCGAACTTGAATAGTATTGGGAGAAAAACTCGCTGTAGCTAGTTGAGATACTTCAGCCGTGTTTATATCGATCGCAGTGGGGATAAAAATGGTATCTCCCTCTTGCACGATCGTGTCTTGACTAGAATCGCCTGACTGCAAAAGTTGCCAGAGGTTCACATTAATAACTTGTTCTACCCCTGCTCTAGTGGGTCGGCGTAGTTGGACGCGGCGAATATCGGCTAAAGGTGTAATTCCTCCAGCTAACTGAATTGAGCGTGTCACCGTTGGTATTCCAGCCGTAATGCGATCTATTTGCGTGTTGCCTCCAAGCACGACATAGGGGCCTGGACGGTTAACTTCGCCTACCACTACAACTGTACGAGGTTTAGTTAAATCTGTGGCAAAACTAGCCGTCGCTACTTGGTTTGCTTCTGCCCGGTTAAACTCGGTGATAGTGGGGATGAAAATAGTATCTCCATCTTGCAAGATCAGGTCTTGACTGGTATCCCCTGCTTGCAAAAATTGCCACAGGTTCACGTTAATGATTTGTTCTCCCCGTGTTTTAGTGAGACGCCGCAGTTGGATGTTACGAATATCCGATGCAGGCGTAACTCCTCCAGCTAGTTGAATTGCCCGTGTCACGGTAGGTCGCCCGCCAATGTTTCTGGTGTCTCCTGTGGCTCCGCCAATCACAACGTAGGAGCCTGGATTGCTTACTTCTCCCACCACTGAAACCGTCCGGGGTTTGGTTATTTGCGGGGCAAAGCTAGCTGTCGCTAATTGGTTTATTTCTGTCCGATTAATGTTGGTAAGAGAGGGGATGAAAATAGTATCTCCATCTTGTACGATTAGGTCTTGACTGGTATCCCCTGCTTGCAAAAATTGCCACAGGTTGACGTTGACGATCTGTTCTTCTCCTGCTTTAGGGGTACGCCGTACCTGGATGCGGCGAATATCCGCCGATGTTGTAATTCCTCCAGCCAGTTCAATTGCCCGCGTTACGGTGGGTCGCCCGCCGACGTTTCTGGCGTCTCCTGTCGCTCCGCCAATCACAACGTAAGAACCTGGACTGCTAACTTCTCCCAGCACTGCAACCGTGCGGGGTTTGCTTAGATCTGGGGCAACGCTAGTTGTTGCTAATCGGTTTGCTTGTGTGCGGGAGACATTGGTTGCGGTGGGGATAAAAATTGTATCTCCATCCCGCAACGTGATGTCTTGACCCCCTACGCCTCTCTGCAAAAATTCTCTGATATTAACATTAATGACTTGTTGCAGGCCCACTCTTGGCCGTCGTCGTACCTGGATGCGGCTAATATCTGCCTGTTGAGTAATTCCTTCAGCTTGCTGAATCACCTGCGTCACAGTTGGGTATCGAATTCCAGGCTCTCTACCTATCAAGGATATTGTGTAGGAACCAGGACGATTGACCTCTCCTGAGACCACAATGATTATGGGACGAGGATCTACAAGCCTGATCCCGATCCGAGGACGTTTGAGGATGCGATTGTATGCACTGTTAATCGCTACAGCAGCCTGCTCTAGTGTCAGTCCAAGGACAGATACACTGCCAACGAGGGGCAAAGCCAGCACACCATCTACTGGAATCACTTGTTCGCCTGTGTATTCGGGTAAGTTTGCGTTATCAATGCGGATGCGATCGCCCCCTCCTAATGTGTATGCGTCTTCTGATGATACGCGGCTGGCAGCCGGTGGTGGGACATCTCTTCGCTGGCGGGGACTCTGCGCCTGGGTATGAGAGGGGCAACTCATTACCGTTAAAGCAGACAGCATCAGACCCACAACAGGTAGGGTTATTTTTTTAGAAACTACCTTGTACACAACTTATATTTCTGATATATTTCTTCTTCATTTAAACTTAACTCAAGAAGAGAGAGGTTACCTGAAACTACGCCCAGCCCCAGACCCAAGGTAGCTGTTATCGGATAGAATGGAGCGAGCAGGAATCAGCCCCTGCCGACAAAACAGGAACGTTTTCAGGCGCAAGTACTTCCACTTGGATGGTGTGGCGGCTAAATTGTCAGGGTTCTCGACCACCCACTAAGCAAACCAAGACTCGATCGCTACTGCTTTAGCATAAAGCCAGATGCGTCTTTTAAGCAGCATTACTGGAACATTTCCCCGCTCGCGATTACCGTCATGTATAGTGAAGATGTAAGTTATCATCGCGACAAAATGACATTCAGTAGCGTTCGCAAAATTATGCTTTTTGATGTTGCTGTTGCCGGTCATCATGCAAGCTACATACGACACCTGACTAGGTATTGGTGCGAACATGAATTACCGGGTCAGTTGGACATTGTTGTGTCACCAAAGTTCCTACAACAACACTCAGATGTTGTAGGAACTTTGGGCTGCGAACGGAAAAACATTAATTTTGTGACGATAGCCCCAGAAGAGGAAAAACTTCTTAAAGATGATAATTCTCGCGTAAATCGTATTATTCGTGGGTTTCAAGAGTGGCAATTACTTTGTAAGTATGCTACCTCGTTACAAGCTACTCACTGTTTGATAATGTACTTTGACCTTTTGAAATTTCCGCTAGCTTTGGGAGCCAAAGCTCCTTGCTCGGTTTCGGGTATTTATTTCCGACCGACATTTCATTATATTGAGTTTAATAACTATGTGTTTTCTCGCCAAGAGCGCGTAAAGCTGTGGCTGGATAAATTAATTCTGCTTCGCGTTCTGAGCAATCGGTATCTGAAAATTTTGTTGTGCCTCGATTCTTTTGTAGTAGACCACATCAATAAAATTCCCAGTAATGCCAAAGCCGTACATTTGCCAGATCCTGTAAAAATACTGAGTAACTCCGAATTGGATTTAGATAAACTAAGGGAAAGTTTAGGAATTAATCCCAGTAGGCAAGTGTTTCTCTTATTTGGGTCACTGAGGAGGCGCAAGGGAATTCAGCAGTTATTAGATGCTATTGTTATGTTAACGCCTGACCTTGGCCAGAAATTATGTTTGGTATTGTTGGGCGTACCGCACCCCATAGAGGAAAAAGCACTAATAGAAGCGAAAATAGCCGAAGTGTGTCAGTCTCTACCAGTGCAAATTATCAGTAATTATGAATATATTCGCGAAGCAGATGTTTATGAATATTTTCATCTGGCAGATGTTGTACTGGCTCCCTACCAGCGGCAGGTCGGTTCGAGTGGAATTCTCCTGTTAGCTGCTGCCGCACAAAAACCAGTATTAACTTCAAACTATGGCTTAATCGGAGAATTAGTGAAACGCTACAGTCTTGGTCTGGCAGTTGACGCAAGTGTACCGAGCGAAATTGCTAAGGGATTGACGCAATTGCTGCTAAAATCTCCCAGAGAATTTTGCGATCAGAGTAAAATGAAGTCTTTTGTGGAACAGAACTCGCCAGAACAATTTGCCAGTGTGGTATTTAAACATCTGTAAATTAAGTACTTGCTCAACAACCAAAATTTATCAAATAATTTTTTACGCAGAGTTAACACTTGTTTTTTACAAAGGGAAAAAGAATGAAGCAGTTATTTATTGCCTGGGTGCCTTTCCAGCGACGCAATATATCCATGCAGTCGCACTATGGGTATGAACTTAAATTTTTATCATTTGCCTTCAAGAGCCGTTACTTGAGATTTGTGGAGTATATCTTTAAGGCTTGGAAAACGCTAGAATTATGTTTGCACTACCAGCCTCAAGCGCTCTGGTTGCAGCTTGCCCCGACACCATTACTATATATAGCTCATTTATACAAGGGGTTGTTCGATCGTCAAGTTAAGATTATTGCCGACTGCCACAACGTTATGTTTCGCGCTCCTTGGATACGCTTTCCTGGAGCGGTAGCTTTTCTTAATCAATGCGACTTGGTGCTTGTGCATAATGATTGGGTCAAAAATCAGGCTACGGCAATTGGTGTGACTCCGGAACGTTTGTATGTTTTGGAAGATCCGCCTGCTGTTTTAGATGATGAGATAGTACAAGGTCAAGAGCTTTTTCCCCATCCGTGGATTCTTTATCCATGCTCTTTTAATCGGGATGAACCTATTGGCAATGTTTTGGCAGCAGCTCATTTAATACCCGATATTACCTTAGTGCTGACTGGGAATACGGCACGGGCCAAGGGCATTCACGATTTGAGCGATATACCGCCCAACGTTAAATTAGCCGGATTCCTGCCAAAAGTAGAGTTTGATATGTTGTTGCATACTACAGATGCTGTGTTGGGTTTAACAATGTTAGAAGGAATCCAGCTATGTGCGGCTAACGAAGCTGTGGGAACGGGTAAACCAATGATTCTCTCTGAGACTAAAATTTTAAAGGATTTGTTTTATAAAGGTGCAGTTTACGTTGACTCCGATCGTCCTGAGTCGATCGCACAAGGTTGTCAGGAAGCTATATCCAGAAAAAGTGAATTGAGTGAAGAAGTTGCCGAACTCAGGGAAGAGCGTTACAAACGATGGCTCGATCAAGCAAGCTATGTGGATGCGATTCTCGGCTCTAGTCAGGTGGTAAATAAATGAAGAAATTCCTCGTTTATCTGGGATTTTGATACTTGAAAAACTCACACAAGAGAATGAATATGTTTTTTCTTCGACTGCGCTCCCACGAAAATAGCCTAATATACAGACCAAGGAGTTAGATTATGATGGCGTCGCTTGGTAAGGTACTCATTATCGTAGAAAACTTGCCAGTTCCGTTCGATCGGCGAGTATGGATGGAAGCCACTACCCTGCGGCAAGCTGGGTATGAGGTTTCGGTAATTTCACCGAAAAGCGAGAAATTTCACAAAGACTACGAGGTGATTGAGGAAGTTCACATTTATCGCCATCCTCTCCCACCTGAAGTAAGTTCGGTCACTGGCTATATCAAAGAATACAGCTGGGCTCTGAGTTGGGAGTTTCGCCTAGCCCAGCGGGTGTGGCGGGAACGGGGTTTTGATGTAGTCCATATTTGCAATCCACCGGATCTACTTTTCTTGGTGGCGCTATGGTTCAAACTTTTCCGGCGCGTGCGGGTAATCTTCGATCATCACGATCTCAATCCCGAAATGTACGAAGCTAAGTACGAACGGCGGGACTTCTTCTACTACGCACTCTACTGGGCTGAGCGCTTGACTTTTGCTACAGCAAACTTAGTAATTTCTACCAATGAATCGCATCTAGAAGTGGCGCTTACCCGTGGGCGCAAGAAACCGGATAAAGTGTTTGTGGTTCGGAGTGCGCCTGACCTTTCCCGCTTTCGCTCAACACCTCCGAATCCAATCTATCGTAAAGGTCGGAAGTATTTGGTGGGATATGTTGGGGTAATAGGCGAACCAGAAGGTGTTGATTATCTTTTGAGATCTGTACGTTACATTGTCCGGGAAAGGCACCGCCAAGACATTCACTTTATGATAATTGGCGATGGCCCATCACTAGAAAAGCTGAAAACATTAACAGAAAAGCTCGATCTTGCTGAGTTTGTAGAATTTACGGGGTTCAAAATAGGAGAAGAACTATTGGAGCTACTTTCCACTTGCGATGTATGTGTAGAACCGTCTCCAAAAACTCGTTATAACGAGTGCTGCACCATGAACAAGATCATTGAGTACATGGCGCTGGGAAAACCTATTGTCCAGTTCGATCTCAAGGAGGGTAGGCGTTCAGCGGCGGAGGCATCTCTGTATGCTCAGCCGAATGACGAGGTGGAGTTTGCCCAGAAAATCCTTGAGCTTCTCGAAGATCCCGAACTTAGGAAGCGGATGGGAGCGGAGGGTCAACGTCGGATGGAGCAACAGCTAGAGTGGCGTCATCAAGCTCCCAAGTTGTTAGAAGCTTACGCTAGGCTTTCGCGAAGGGGTTAGGCTCTCAGTATGGCGGTTCTGCCGTATTTAGCGTGCTAAATCGCCAAAAAAGCTTTGGTAATAATAATGACATCTATGAACAAAAACCGGAAAAGGACTCGAAGGCGCAACTTTTTACTGGGATTGAGTAGTTTGGCGGGTATGGGTGCCTTTGCCATAGGGGGCAGATACATACATTTGAACAACCAGTTGCAAGCGCTTGATGACGAAAAAAGAAATTTTGCAGTGACCGGAAGGGATGGTTTAAGAAACCGTGCAGCGGCGAGAGGATTGATTTATGGCGCTGGGGGTATATTCCATGCTTTATCTTCGGAGGCCGATCTGGCGAACAGCTTCGCGCAAGAGTGCGGTATGCTTGTGCCAGAAAATGAGCTAAAGTGGGGAAGCATTCGCCCTAGCGTTGATACGTTTGACTTTACTCAAGCCGATTGGATGGCTGAGTTTGCCAAAGAGCGCGGGATGTTTTTTCGCGGACATACCCTAGTTTGGCATACTAATTTGCCGAAATGGTTTAAAGAGGTGGTTAACCGTCAAAACGCGGAGCAGATCCTACTGAAACACATTAAGACGGTGGCTGGGCATTATGCTGGCAGAATTCACTCTTGGGATGTCGTCAATGAGGCTATTTTTCTAAAGGACGGACGGTCTGATGGTTTGCGTAATCAGCCTTGGCTTCAATTACTAGGTTTTGATTATATTGACATTGCCTTTCGCGCCGCAGCAGAGGCAGATCCGCAGGCATTGTTGGTATACAATGATAATGGGCTTGATTACTATGACACACCAGAAGCTGAAGCAACAAAACGGGCTGTCCTGAAACTGCTGGAGCGTTTAAAATCTATGGGAACTCCGGTACACGCCCTTGGTATCCAGTCTCATTTATGGGGGCATGAGACCCGTATTAACCATACAAAGCTGAGAAATTTTCTGAGTGATGTGGCTAGTCTAGGTCTTAAAATTATGATTACGGAAATGGATGTAGTAGATAGCAAGTTGCCTCTAGATATTGTTGTCCGCGATCGCATTGTGGCAGAAGTATATGAGGATTTTCTTTCGGTAGTGCTGGATGAGCCAGCGACGATCGCTGTGATAACATGGGGGTTAAGCGATCGCTACACATGGCGATCTACTACTCGCCCTCGGTCAGATGGTGCGCCCGTTCGCCCTCTCCCACTTGATGCAGAACTGAAACGGAAGTTGGCGTGGAATGCGATCGCACGCGCCTTCGATAAGGCACCCAAGCATCAGGTTTAAAGTTATGCAACAGCTAAAGATAAAACAAGAGAATAATTCATGAAAATAAGGGCAGGGCATAGTGAACCTACGAACAATATTCAAAGCCACGACTCGAACATCTATAAGCACTCAGTATATGCCTTACAAAAAAGTATTACATAATCAATTTATTTAGGAGGTTGACGTGATTGTTTTCATCATACCACTTAAAAGTCCGCAGGCTTCAAAGTCGTGGTATCATGTATCAAAGTTATTTGAAAGATGTGTAAAATCAGTTTGCAATCAGACATCACCCGACTTCAGAGTTATTGTTGTTTGTCACGAAAAGCCAAACATCGAATTTACCCATCCTCACATTAAATATGTGGAAGTAGATTTTCCGCTGCCCGGTTCGGAACATAGATACAAAAGCCGAGATCAGGGGCGAAAAGTAGTCACTGGACTAATGTTAGCCAGGGAATTCCAGCCAGAATACACAATGATAGTTGATGCTGACGACTGTATAAGCAAATACATTGCCGAATTTGTCAAGCAACATCCCGATAGTAACGGATGGTTTATGAGTAAAGGTTATGAATATCTTGATGATAGCAAACGCATATTTCTCAAAAATAAAGATTTTTATAAGGTGTGCGGAACATCCAATATCATCAGGTATAAGTTGTACGATTTACCTAAAAGTATTGATGATGAGCTTTTACCTGAATACTACATTCCTCTCGGCCATTCGAGAATAAGAGAAACGCTGGAAAAAAAGGGAGAAAATATAGAACCATTGCCTTTTGTCGGTGCGGTTTATATCAGCACTAAAACTGGAGAAAACAATTCTTCACAGAAAAGTTTGTGGGATAAATTAAGAAACAGAAATCCCAGAGAGATATTGCGTCCGGCGACCAAAAGGTTATTCCAGGTATTGAAATCTCAACCTTTGACAAAACCAATTATTGAAGAATTCGGCCTTTATAATATCGATTTGAATTGATTTTTAAGGATATAATAATTTTGCAGTAAGACGTGATTATAAATGAGCTTGCTATGCAGGTGCCAACTTTTTAGCTACCAGAAATTATATGCCTCGCGATCCCAACCCTGATATTTACTTCCGCACCGACCACTTGAAGGCTGACCTCAAAAGCCGCTCTGTTCGCGGTGGTGCAGTCACGATGGCTACCCAGCTGCTCAAGTTTGTCCTCAACATCGGTTCGACTGTTATCCTTGCCCGCCTGCTTACCCCCAAAGACTACGGTCTGATCGGTATGGCCACAGTTGTGATCAACTTTGTCGCTATGTTCAAAGACATGGGTCTGTCAACGGCGACGATTCAAAAGGCCGAGATAACCCACAAGCAGGTAAGCACCCTGTTATGGATTAACGTCGGGGTCAGTAGCGGTTTTATGGTGTTGACGGCTGCTCTGGCACCTGCGCTCGCCTGGTTCTACGATGGCGATTCGCGCCTGATATGGATAACCCTCGTCCTTGCTAGCGGCTTTATATTTGGCGGTTTGACTACCCAGCACCAGGCACTGCTAAGTAGACAAATGCGCTTTACTACCCTAGCCGCGATCGATCTCACTTCAATGACGATCAGCCTCATGACAGCCGTCATCGCGGCTTTGTACGGGGCTGGCTACTGGGCGCTGGTGCTGATGCAATTAGCCCTGAGAATCAGCAACGCGGCAGGGGTTTGGCTGATGTGCGGTTGGCGTCCCGGCCCGCCAGATCTAAAGTCAGGTGTCGGTTCCATGCTGGCCTTTGGCGGCAACCTCACTGCCTATAGCATCCTTAATTACTTATCTCGAAATATCGATAATTTGCTAATCGGAAAACTTTGGGGCGCACAACAGTTGGGACTTTACGCCAAAGCTTACCAACTGCTGCTGCTGCCACTTCAACAAATCAACGCACCCCTTGGTTCTGTGGCCGTGCCTACCTTGAGCAGATTAGCAGATTCGCCAGAGCAATTTAGGCAAACCTATTTGCGGATTTTAGAGAAGCTGGCGATGCTGACAATGCCGGGTGTGGCCTTGATGATAGCCACATCTGATTGGTTTGTGAGTATATTTTTGGGTTCTCAATGGACTGACGCTAGTCGCATATTTGCTTTGCTTGGAATTACAGCCTTATTCCAGCCAATCTCAAATTCTACTGGATGGTTATTTACCACGCAGGGGCGCACATCGGATTTGCTCAGATGGGGGTTGATAGGTGAAAGTCTAGGGATCGTTGCTATTATTGTGGGGTTGCCTTGGGGTGCAGTTGGTGTGGCAACTTCCTATGCAATCAGCGGGCCTTTCCTCCGCACGCCACTGCTATATTGGTACGTTGGTCGTGCTGGCTCGGTTCGTACCAGCGATTTGTATCGCACTATCGCACCTGCTGCTTGTGCTTCTGCGTGCGTAATCGCTGCATTGCTAGCCTTTCGTCGCTGGGTGCAAATTTCAGATCCGCGTATCGGTCTGCCGATTGCTTTTGCGATCGCACTTACAGTCACATTCACCGTTCTCGCTGCTTTGCCAGCAGGAAGGCGGGGGCTTCGAGATACCAAAAGCTTGCTTGCATTTTTAGCAACTACAAGGAAATCAGCTAAATGACTATTTTAGGAAAGATTCGTCGTCGGATCGGTAATTTTGGCAAAGCTGCGGCGCTGATTCCGCAAAACTTGCAGTTTGCCTATACTTACAAAAATATTCGGCTCAGACGTAAAATCATCTATGCCCTAACACCACCTCCCTACCTAAAAAATGTGGGCGATCAAGCACAGGCGATCGCTATTAATGATTGGCTAAAAAAGCATTACCCCGAACTGCCAGTAATCGAAGTGGACAAAGATCGAGCGAAAGATCTGCTGCCAGCATTGCAGTGGTTGGTTCAACCCGATGACATATTTTTCCTGCACAGCGGCGGCAATTTGGGCGATCGCGGCATCTGGTCTGAAAGTCGTCGGCGATTGCTGATCGAAACCTTCCCAAACAACCAGATTGTTAGTTTGCCACAAACAATTTACTTCAGCGATACCCCTACTGGAAAGCAAGAACGGGAAAATACGCGGCGAATTTATGCGACTCACCCAAACCTCACTATTATGGGTCGAGATCCCCGCAGTGGAGAGTTAGCAGCAGAACTATTTCCCAAGGCGAAAACTTTTTGTATGCCCGATTTCGTTTTATCAATGCCTTCCAGACAATCAGAGGGAAGGAACAATCCACCCAAAGTTCTTTTATGTCTGCGCCTTGACGACGAATCTGCTTTAACTGAGGAGCAGCGAAAACAAATAGGCGATCGCTTACCCTACGAATGTACATATTATGACACAACTCTGGAGAAGTCGATTGAACAAAATCAAAGAAAAGTCATTTTAGAGGATACCCTCAAGTTATTTTTGGCTTCAGATGTTGTAGTAACAGACCGCTATCACGGGCTAATATTCGCAGTTCTATGCGGTAAGCCCTGCGTAGTTTTGCCGACAGTCGATCATAAGTTAACTTCTGCGATCGACTGGTTCAAAGATGTACAGTTTGTTGCCTTTGCCCAAAATCTTGATGAAATTCCTTCCCTAGTAGAAAGTTGCTTAGCAGTTGAAAGTCGAGATGTTCCCGACTGGAACGCCAAATACTTTGACAAGATTCCCGAAATGATTGGCTAAACTATAAAAAAGCGCATAAAACCAGCGCGAAACGATCAAAATTAACACTACCGTTGGCGAGAGTTACTAAAATGAATTTATCAACTCTAATTGTTTATATTATTTTCTTCGGCGCAGGCATTGCGATCGGGATTGGATTGTTAAGATATATCACATATTATCTAACGCCACAGAACAATAACGCATCAATACCCGAAAACGTACATCTTTCAGATGTAATGTATGAAACTGACGAAGTAGCGGGACTACAACAATATATATTTCATGATGAGCGTTGGGAACGGGAGCGAAACCGATTCAAGCACCGACGCCTCCGCCAGAAGTCTATGGGGATTCTGCCGTTGAAAGTCAACGACGAACCCCAAGAACCAACTCAGGAAATTTCGTTTTCAAAAGGTACAGTAAAGTTCAATGTAAAAGCTGAAACTGATGATGAAATGTCAGTTATACATTTAGACCCAGTCAAATATAATTGGACTAATTACTCTTGGCAGTTTAGTTTCAAAAAAAATACAAATTTCAGAGAATTGGGATTTTACGTCCGCTATAAAAATTTTATCAATCGCTACAGATACAGATTTGAAAATGACCTACTTTACTTTGACAAAATAGTCAATGGTATTTGGTACAACAATATTGCATCGGTTCCGTTTCCACTAACTTTGGGCGTTTCCTATGATGTTAGGCTTGATGCTTACAATAATGTTTTGAGATGTTACGTTGACGGAGTGTTAAAAATGGAAAATGCCGACTTAGACAAAGACCTTATGCAGGGGACAATCGCTATCATAATTTGGGAGAATGATAAAGTCACAGATATGGTATTAGAAATCGGGCCAATGAGTGTAAGGAAATTGGAACTAGATAGCAGACTGCCCAAGGGCAATTAGACTGGTAGGCAACAGATATCTAAACAAGAAGAAGAACCAACGTGCGAATTGCATTCCTCGTAGACCAGTTCCCAGCTTTGTCAGAGACGTTTATATTAAATCAGATCGTGGGTCTGCTCGATCGCGGACACGAAGTAGATATTTACTCCGACTTACCAGGCGACACTTCCAAAGTACATCCGGATGTGGAACGCTACCAACTTATTAATCGCACTTACTATAGCAAAATCCCATATAGGCGAGTCTTGCGCGTGCTTAAGGGGATTGGGTTGCTAGTCGCCAATTTTTATAGGAACCCTGTAGTTGTGTTGCGCTCAGCGAATGTCTTCCAGTACAACTTTTATAAGTATGGGGAGCAAGCAGCAATATTCAGATTGCTTTATTCGGCATTACCATTCCTGAATAAGCAGCCATATGACATCATCCATTGCCACTTTGGGCGTAACGGTTTGAGGGGTTTGTTGTTAAGAGATATCGGTGCTATTCGGGGAAAGTTAATCGTGTCGTTTCACGGCTTCGATATTTCCCAATATCTTCAAAAGTACGGCGATCGCATCTACGAACCGATGTTTGAGGCGGGCAATCTCTTCCTGCCGATCAGCGAACATTGGAAACAGAGGCTAATCGAATTAGGCTGTAATAAAGATAAAATTGTAGTACATCGCATGGGGATCGATTGCGGAAAGTTTTCCTTTATTCCACGGGGTCGCCAGCCTAGCGATCGGGTTCAAATTGTCACAATTGCTCGCCTTGTTGAAAAAAAAGGCGTAGAATACGGCATTCAGGCCGTCGCTAAGCTGGCAAAGGTCAACCCTAAAATCGAGTACAATATTGTTGGAGACGGCCCATTGAGGGAAGACTTGCAGCAACTCATTCAGGAACTGGAGGTCAGCGACACGGTGAAGCTGCTCGGTTGGAAACAACAGCAGGAGATCCTGGAAATACTAAACCAGGCGCATATATTGCTTGCTCCGAGTGTTACCAGTAAAGATGGCGATCGGGAAGGTATTCCTGTTACATTGATGGAAGCAATGGCTAAGGGGCTGCCCGTGGTTAGCACTCAGCACAGTGGCATCCCCGAACTGATTGAAAATGGTGTTTCGGGCTTTCTAGTCCCGGAACGAGATGTGGACGCTTTAGCCGAGAAATTAGGCTATCTGATCGAGCGCCCGGAGGTTTGGCCCGATATGGGTCGTGCAGGCCGTGCTTACGTGGAAGAACACTATAATGTTAACAAGCTTAACGATCGGCTGGTTGAAATTTATCAACAACTATTGATATAAGGTTAAGAAATTATTATGAAAACCCCTGTGGTACTGATCGTTTTCAACAGACCTGATACTACTGAAAAAGTATTTGAAGCCATTCGCCAAGCTAAACCTCCTAAACTATTTGTTATTGCCGATGCTCAAATGAAATACTGGGATATGCGCTACAAAAATGATGTGGATACTTGGGACTATCAATGGCACTTTGCGTGTATGTGCCAAGGAAGCTATTCTATTGTGCCAAATAAAAACTTGATAAGTAATATAGGATTTGGAGAAGAGGCATTACACACAAAAAATTCAAGCAGCAGATGGGCAAACTTAAAGACAGAACCAATGGATTTCCCACTTGTTCACCCTAAATTTTTTATTAAAGATACTTATGCCGATAAGATATATATGCTGGAAAGAAAAAAAGAATCAACAAACAAAATCCATCAAAGAATTGTTAAAAAAATAAAGAGCTACTTAAAAGGAATAAGGAATTAAGTAAGGAGTTTATAAATGTTTAATATGGTATACTTCATAAGGATGAAAAATCACTTTGTCGCCTCTCCAATATAACCATAAATTAAGGTAGAAAAAGCTTTTGTAAGATAATTAATTTTGTAAAAAACAACTAATAATAATAAATTGTGGATAAAATTTCAGGAAAAGATACTACTGTCAGCGTTATAATACCGACGCACGATCGCGCCGAATTCATCGGTCGTGCAATAGATAGTGTGATTAAGCAATCATATCCAGTTTTAGAAATCATAGTGGTTGACGATGCTTCTACGGACAATACAGAGGAAGTCATAAATGCTATTGGCGATCCACGAATTCGCTACATTCGTCATCAAAAAAACTATGGAGGAGGAATTGCACGTAATACTGGTATCGAGGCTACTACAGGAGAGTATGTAGCTTTTTTAGATTCAGATGATATTTGGCTGCCTAACAAAATAGAATTACAGCTTTCAGCAATTCAAAATCATCCTCATGCCGAAAAAGTTGTTAGTTATACTCAATTTAAAAACATTGGCGTTAGCCAAGGAGATATTCAACCAAGTAGGGGAAAATATGAAACAGAAACTGTGGCAGACTACTTGTTTTTGTCTGGGGGAGAAATGTTAACAAGTACTCTAATGCTACCACGTTCACTCGCGTTGACTATAGGTTTTCGACCAGGACTTAAAAAACATCAAGACTTGGATTTGTGTCTAAGACTCGAAGCTAATGGAGCAATATTTACTTTTATTGAAAGTCCTTTAATGGTGTGGCAAAACGAATCAGGTATTAAAAGAATATCTAAGCTACAAGATTACAAAATATCTCTGGAATGGATTAGGGAATACCAGGGATTAATATCCGACAAAGCTATTCAAGGATTTATAATAAAAGAAGTTGTTCCTCAGATAATCAAAAGCGATGGAGAAAAAATATATGCAGCAAAGTTAATCATTGAAGCGGCATTGTATGGAGTAATATCTGCCAGGAAAATTGTCAAACTAACTGCTTGGTTGCTCCTACCCGCAGAGATACGTAAAAAATTAAAAAACTTAGCAAAAGCGGGACTTCAATAGAAATTTAAAAGATAAGATACAAGAGCGTGGAATAACCTGGAGAGAATAAAGCAATGAAGGCTTTGCTGGTCTGTCAGTCTGATATTGAGGGTGGGGCTCCTCGTTCTGCTTATCGACTGCATCAGGGTTTACAGAACTTAGGTGTGGCTTCTCAGATGCTGGTGCAAACTAAACTTAGCGATGATAGCTCTGTAATCGGGCCACAAACTCTAATGGAAAAGAAAATAACTAATTTTAGAGAAACTTTTGATGCTTTGCCATTGAAGTTTTATAAACAGCGCCAGAAGGCTAGCTTTTGGCCTCAGTGGTTGCCTGATAAGATGAATCGTAAAGTAGCTCAAATTAGCCCAGATATCATTAACTTGCATTGGATTTGTAAAGGATACCTACAAATTGAAACAATTGCCAAGTTTGACAAACCTTTAGTTTGGTCTTTCCATGATATGTGGGCGTTTACAGGCGGATGTAACTATAGCCAAGATTGCGATCGCTATACAAATTACTGTGGTGCTTGTCCTCAACTTCAAAGCAATAGGAGTTCCGATCTATCTCGTTGGGTATGGCAACGTAAAGCTAAAGCTTGGAAAGAACTAAATTTAACGATTGTTACTCCTAGCTTATGGCTAGCTAAATGTGCTAAAGCCAGTTCTCTGTTCAAAAATTTGAGAATAGAAGTTATTCCGTACGGTCTTGATACCGAAAGATATAAGCCAATAAACCAGGGTATAGCAAGAGAACTACTTAATTTGCCTCAAGATAAGCAACTCATCCTTTTTGGAGCAATGAATGCAACTAGCGATCGCCGCAAAGGATTTCATCTGCTTCAGCCAGCTTTACAAAGCTTAAGCAAGTTTGGATGGCACGATCGGACTGAGCTAGTTGTTTTCGGTTCATCTCAGCCGAGTAATCAGGCTGACTTAGGTTTTAAATCTCACTACTTTGGGAAACTGGGCGACGACATCTCGTTAGCATTAGTATATGCTGCCGCAGATGTCTTTGTCGCTCCTTCAATTCAAGATAATTTACCAAACACCGTCATGGAAGCGATCGCCTGCGGAACACCCTGCGTAGGCTTTAACATAGGAGGTATGCCCGACATGATCGAACACCAGCAGAACGGCTATCTAGCCAAACCCTATGAAATTGAAGATTTAGCTCAAGGAATTGCCTGGGTGCTGGAAAACCCAGAGCGCCATCAGAAACTATCGCGTCGCGCCCGCGAGAAAACAGAACAAGAATTTACTCTGGAACTACAGGCACGCCGCTACTTGTCTCTTTTCACTGAGATACTAAAAAGCTCGGCTCAAAATTAAAAAATTTGAGTTTTAGTTGCGATCGCACTTGTACTCCTTACTTAGCAGTACATACTGGCATAATTAAAAATAATTAGCTGTTTCTGCAATGCCCATAACTGGCTTAACACGTTCCCTATTGCGACTCATTCTTGCCGCAGAAGAAGGGTTTGCCGTTTTCATCGTTATGTATTTTACAGGCGCTTTTGTACCCCTTTACATAATGAACGGTTACGGATTGTTAAAACGTCTAGACTTTTACATACCGAACTTATGCGTATCAATTTGCCTCTTTTTGCTTATTTTGCGCTGGGAACGGTCTATTCAGATTCTCAGCCAAGCAAAATTAGTGCTACTTTTTGTAGGTTTTGTTCTCCTCTCTACTTTATGGTCTGACGCGCCGAATCTAACTAGAGTTGCGGGTTTAAAGCTGTTAGAGACAACCTTAGTTGGGATTTACCTCGCTACGCGCTACAGCTTCAAAGAACAAACACGAATTTTTACCTTGGTGTGCGGCATATCGACGCTGTTAAGCCTAGTGTATGTCTTTGCGCTGCCGAAGTTTGGAATCACTCAAACCGGCGTCGGAAATGCCAATACTGGTACTTGGCGGGGGATATTTAGCCACAAAAATAACCTGGGTCGGATGATGACTATAAGTGGGATATTTTTTTTAAGTACCGCTTTTAGCAACCCCAAACGTCGCTGGCTATTGTTGGCTTGCTTTGGGATTGCTGTCTTGCTTATTTTTGGTGCAGACTCAAAAACTGCTTTGGTCAGCCTTTTCTTCCTTATAGCTATCTCGCCCACCTATAGAATTTTGCGATGGAACTCCATCATTGCTATCCCTCTCTACCTGATCGTGATATTGGTGGCTGGAAGTGGAGCTATGTTTTTGTCTATGAACTGGGAGGGGGCCCTAGCCTCTTTAAATAAACCCCCAGACCTTAACGGGCGCGTACCTATATGGAACTTTGTGATCGAGAGGATTCAAGAGCGCCCTTGGCTAGGCTACGGGTTCGTTGCCTTCTGGCGAGGTTGGGAAAGCGAAGGAAACGCCATGCTTTGGCGTTCAATGGGATGGAGACCCAATTCAGGTCACAATGGCTTTTTAGATCTAGTACTCGAATTAGGCATATTAGGAGCAGTACTGTTTGTACTCGGATTTATCAATACCTTTATGCGAGCAGTAGCTCGAGTACGTTTGACCCCAACAGTAGAGGGTTTTTGGCCATTGGGGTACATGATTTATTTTGTGCTGCTTAACCAAACTATGTCCCTCCTACTATCGCCATTCAGTATCTTATGGTTGCTCTATGTGACAATAAACTTCACACCGATCGAGCAGCCCGATCGAACCAGCAACACCTCCCCCAGCTACTTAACCACAAGTCGCTTAACTAAAAAAACTTCTCAAAGGCTTGTCAGAAGAACTTGAACCATTGATTGCGCTGCTCGGCATAACTTTCTCAAATTACCTAAATTCGCCACTATTTTTCCAGTCGCCAGAGGGTGTCCTCAAACCTACCTAGCTCTTGGACACGCTTTATCTTGTAGTGAAGCTCTTTTTCCAAAATGTATCGAAATTCCTCAGAAGGTTTATATAAAAATAGATCGCTGAACCCATTAGAAATCTTGAGTACCTTTGGTTTAACCAGCAGCTGAAGTCGCACCTTTGGTTCGAGTAGATAGCTGAGGGACAAAATATAGGCTGCTTCCTTATTATCGCTCAACAAAAGCGGTTGGGTAGCTTCGTTGATAATGCGAGCCACTTGGGGATTGTATTTATTTATCTCAGGCCCTTTGTTCCACCAAACTTCTGCTTGAGAGCCGATCGCACAAGACAAAACTCCACTCGAAAGCAGGGCGATAGCAACAAACTGCCATAACTTCTGTCGCCGTAAGTTAACGGAGATGGAAGTAATTTCAGTAGCCAAGAGGTAAGCTACAGTTACCTGAATACCCAAATAACAGGGAATTATATATCGAGCAACACCCGATCGGCGTCCCCCCAAAATTAAATCCGGCAGTATTAAGGCTAACGCTGTCACGCCAATTAATGTTAAGATAAACAACCAAACTCGTTTGGGAGTTTGGCGACAGAGAAAATAAATCGAATATCCTATTATAATTAACAGAATTAAAATAGGGGGAATTAAGGGAATCAAATATATTAATGACTGTTCAGATCCAACACCAAAATCAAAAAATAGACGGCTAATGTTACCAGCCCACATCGCTACTAAAAATAACAGGTTAACTTTCTCAGATGCCCAGTTTGTTCCGGTTTGAGCATTGGAAAAGTTAGTGATAACAGCTGAAAGCCAAGGCGCGAAAGCTAGAAACCCTACTAGCGTTGCCAGCGAGAAGGCAGTTACTGTCCTACTGAATTTGAAGCATTGAGTCACAAATACATAGATTCCATGTCCAATGACAACAAACCCAGAGAATAAAAAGGAATAAAATCCCAGCGCCACAGCGATCGCATATATGCCCCAACTAAGCTTGCTTTGCAGTCGCACCGCTCGAAGTAAAGCCGCACTTGAGAGTAAAACGGTCACCGTCCACAAACTATAGGGCCGTGCTTCCTGGGCGTACAGCACATGGAACGGCGAAACAGCTACCAGTGCCACTGCTACCCAACCTACTAAAGGTGATTCAAATAACTCTTGACATAACCAATAGATACAAGGAAACGCCAACAAGCTAATTAGAGCAGATAAACTTCTAATGGCTGTCACAGAATTACCAAACCACTGCACCCAAAATCGTGCGATCGCAAAATAGAGTGGTGGCAGCTGAGGCTCTTCCAGCGCTAAACCCTTAATTGTGTCGATTACAGTTTTTTTAGAATTGATTTGTTGATACTTACGTAAATCTTCGATTCCAATTTCACGACCGTTGAAAACTTGGCGAACTAATTCCGATCTTGTGTAGCCAGAAATCCGTAATGAAGTAAAAGTCTCATCTTGCCAGTAAATTTTTTTATCTAAATTCGCAAATCTAAAAAATACTCCAAGTATCAACAGTAAGACGATTAATAATTTTAACCAAGTTTCATGCAGACCCTTATTCTGGGTCAATTTGATCTCCATAAGTCATTCAATAGTGTGCTAGTGCCAATATCTGGTAAAGAGCCTACCTACAACCGTCAGTTAAACTATTAAAATAACTGAAACAGAGCCTAAACAGTCTCCTCTACGGAGTTTTAGGCTCTGTTTCAGCTATTTTAATTAACGGAAGCTAAGGTCAACCAACGACTAAGAAGGCTGATTAGCGCGGCGGCGACGAATGCCAGAAAAAGCAGCCGCGCCAGCAACTAATCCCAAACCTGCCAAGGTAGCTGGCTCAGGTACCGCAGCAACCCGCGTTGCTTTTGCCTTAATAATCATATCGTTGTAGTCTATGTGAGGGGCATCTCCTGGCAAACCGAAATCCTCAAAGCCGATGAGAATACTGCTGGCAAACGGATCGGAATTTGCTGAGCTAGGTGTCAAAGCCAGTTTGCTGCTGGGACTGTATTGAGGAAGCCTCCACTTTTGCTCGCTTGTAAGATTGAGGGGGTTTTTGCGGTCGTCCAGCACGAAATTGCCATCAGCTTCGTTATAAAAGTGGGCGTCATAACCACCGATCGTGGTGCGCTTACCAGTGTCACTTACTCTGTCCAGGAAAAAAGAGTAGGTTCCTGCGGCCAACGTTACGGTTTTCTTGGTGGTTGTCACTGCTACGCCGGGAGTTCCCTGCCAATCGTTTGCACTAGAGTTCTTGTCAGACTTCGATACTTCTGCGAGCAAGTCTAATTTGTTTCCACCCGGCCCGGTGAGTCCCACTATTGACTGGAAGTAACCGTGAGATTCAACGAAATCAAAGTCAAAAACGGTTTCAGCGTCAAGTGTGAAGCTCTTGTTAAGATTGAAAGCTTGGGCTGGAGCCGAGGCCATACCGAATAAAGCAGTTGCAGCAGCAGCCGTAGTAAGTAGAGTTTGTTTGAATTTCATGATAACCATCCTAAAGGTAGTGAGAGATATAACTTGCTTGGTGAAGATGATTTTGACTAAGAGGCGGTCTAACTATTGTTCGAGTCCTATTGAGCTTTGATTCTCAGAGGCTTTAGACTACATCTAGAGGCCCCTTAGTTTAGCAAATATAGATTGACAACTGGCGCTCTCCTTTACTTACCCCGGCTGTGAACCCCTCGATTGATTTCGTCATGCTCTATTAGTAACCGACTTAGCAGCCTAATGTCTATAGTTTTGATGAACCTTTACGCACTCTTTAAAATTTTCCGGTATTTATGTAAATTACTGGTAAATTCCATCTGATCAGCGTTGATAACTAGCTTTTATTCTCCGTATTTGTACGGGTTTTTCGCTCATCAAGGCCAAGCCTACCCAAATTAACCCTTTCTCCTCCTTAATAATTATAGTGTTTTTACGGAGTCTCTATCCAAAGGCCGATCTTCATGCCTAGACCAATTATACTGCACTCCTACGTTATCAGGTATTCCACATCAGTGGAGTTTGATAGGGTCTAGTAGGCTCCCTCTTTCCGCAGCACAACTTTGATTGTCTGTAGCAGGATTTGGAAATCTAGGGTAAGAGACCAGTTCTGAATATAGGTTAGATCCAGACGGAAAACATCTTCAAAATCGATTAGATCGGAACGACCGGAAACTTGCCACAGACCAGTAATACCGGGCAATACTTCATGGCGTATGAAGTGATGTTCGGACATTTTTTCAACATCTCGCAGGGGAAATGGGCGGGGGCCGACAAGACTCATTTCACCCACCAGAACGTTAATTATTTGCGGTAGTTCATCCAGACTATAACGACGCAGAAACTTACCTACACGGGTAATGCGGGGATCGTTCTTCATTTTGAACATAACACCGTCTTTCATTTCGTTTCTTGCTTCTAGTTCTTTTTGCAACCGATCGGCATTGACGCCCATTGTCCGGAATTTCCAAACTTGGAAGTGACGCCCCTTCAGACCCACCCGTTTCTGTTTATAAAATATCGGGCCTGATGAGTCGAGTTTTATGAGTAGTGAGATCAGTAGAAACAGCGGGATCGCCAACATCAAAATCAGGAGTGCCATCACAACATCAACAAAACGCTTAGTCCAAAAATCGCTGCCCAGGATGGGTGGAGAACGAAATCTGATGGTAGTCAACCCATCTATCATTTTGATTTCAGACCATTGACTGGGTATCTTCAGACCAATGGGTAAAACTCTTAGACTGATCCCAGAACTCATCAATTCCCAATAAAGAAAAATTGGAGCCCTGACAGCTTCCCAAGAGCAAACAAAAACTTCGCTGACTCTGAGTTGGCGAACCTGTTGGAGGATTTGAAACCAAGATTCTTGGTTGCTTTCTGAAGGTAAAACGGCTTGACCGCGAACATCAAATCTTGCTGTTTTATCTAGTAGTTTACGAGCTTCTTCAATATCTGCCGTGTCGCCTAATAGAAAAATTCTCTGTCGTATTGCACCTTGACGGCGTAGGCTGACGATCGCTAACTGAATCAGCAGCCGCTCCGTGCAAACAAAAATTATAGACAGCACCCAAGCCAACAAAAAGGTCGAACGAGATATTTTAAGGTCTGGATCGTAAAGAAAAGCAATAATCAATAAAACAATCTGCGCCAGGGTAAGCGATTTTACTAGCGTTAAGTAATCGCGTCTTTTATCATCCGTACCGTATAGACCTGAAGCGGCTAGTATGCCAAAGGTTAATACCAGAATCGGTAACAAAAACCCCGGCTCTTGTCCAGACTTCCAGAAAAGCTCAAAAGAATTGACAGGCGTTCCCCAAGAGTTAGCTATTATCCAAGTTAAAGACAACATCAGGCTATCCAGCACAAGCAGGGTGGCTACCCGAAGCCAACCTACACCAGTGCCTTGGCGAAGCCTAGTAATAATCGGAGCGCGTAGGTCATGCATATTTTGGTGCTAAATCTTGTGTAGGGCAGACAAATCGACGATGTACAAGTGTGTATGCTTCCTCTATTTTTTAGCATATACCTTTTTTGACACACGCATTTATTAACACTTGTCACTCGATCGACTGGCAAAAGTTTTGCAACATCTGACATGACTCCGACCTAAAGGTACGGAAGCTCTCTAAGAATCACTTCTTAGTCTTCCTAGTTGTTCCCTTGCGGGTTTTCGACTTTGACCTAGACTGAGATATCTCAGTCCCTGGCAAACCGTCTGCATAAGCGTTTTGGATGACCGACTGCCCATCGGTACTAATTAGTTCTATTCCCCTATCTTAACATATTTAGCGGCATTGCATCTGCCACTAAATATAAAGCCGTGCTAGAAGCACGGGGTTTTAAACCCAACTTTCTGATAAACACTAATTAGCTAGCGGCCTCAGCAAATACAGCCCCGCATATAGGTAAGCGCGACATCAAAACAATGCTTTGACGATCGCACCCAGCCTGCAAACGCCTTGATAAGAGTTTATGCTATCTCCTACATAAAACTGACACAAAGCTGGACATCACAGTATAAACCGCACCAGAAGAGAAGTTTACTTCCTGCTTCATCAGGGGCTCTTCCAAGATGGCACAGCGGCATTTTACAAATTACCTGATAGCTTATAAGTTAAAAAGAGACTGGAAATCACTGTGGCACAGGTTGTTCTAGAAAACGTTTACAAAAGCTTTTCAGGCCGCAAGGGCGAGAAAGACAGCAGGGGAACAGAGGATCTCTCTTCAGGGGGAGAATCCCCAGTTAAGAGTCCCCAACAAGCTGTCTTGCGGCGCATCAATCTGACGGTGAAAGATGGCGAATTTATGGTACTGGTGGGGCCGTCTGGTTGCGGTAAAAGTACGCTGCTGCGCTTGATTGCTGGGCTCGAAGAGTTGACTGGCGGTAATATTTGGGTGGGCGATCGCTTGGTGAACGATTTGCCCCCCAAGGAACGAGACATCGCGATGGTGTTTCAAAATTACGCCCTGTATCCCCACATGACTGTCTATGACAATATTGCCTTTGGTCTGCGGCGGATGAGCAGAGGGGCAGAGGAGCAGAGGGGCAGAGGGGCAGAGGGGCAGAGGGGCAGAGGGGCAGAGGGGCAGAGGGGCAGAGGGGCAGAGGGGCAGAGGGGCAGAGGGGCAGAGGGGCAATCCAAAATCGAATGCCTAGATGGACGGAGAATTTGTTGGTGGGAATAATGCGATCGCTCCCTAAAAAACTAAACTATGTCACTGAGCGAGAAAAAGCTGTAGATGAGCAGGTGCGTCTCGTCGCTGGATTGTTGCAAATTGAAACATTGCTCACCCGATTGCCAAAACAGTTGTCTGGCGGACAAAAACAGCGGGTAGCGTTGGGAAGAGCGATCGCACGCAATCCCCAAGTTTTCTTGATGGATGAACCGCTTTCTAACTTAGATGCCAAACTCAGAGCCGAAACTCGCGCCCAAATTGTCAAATTGCAGCGACAGTTAGGTACGACTACCATCTACGTTACCCACGATCAGACGGAAGCGATGACGATGGGCGATCGCATTGCTGTCATGGATCGAGGTCAAATCCAGCAATTGGCTCACCCCTTGGAACTATACAACCATCCAGCCAACCGATTTGTCGCCGAATTCATTGGTTCACCCCCAATGAATTTTCTCACCGTACAGTTTCAAGCTCCTTTATTAATTACAAATCCCCAGTTCCGCCTGACTTTACCAGACATCTGGGAACGCGCATTACAAAAGTACGACAAGTCTCCTTTAACTTTGGGTATTCGTCCAGAACACCTGAGCATAAGTCTCCCAGCCCCGAAAAATTTGCAGGTTCAAGTAGACCTAGTGGAAGCACTGGGCAACGAAACAGTTCTATCTGTTCATCTAACTGAAGCCGCTGCCAATTCTTCTACTTTACAAGTGCGAGTTGCACCCGATCGGTCTGTACAGATAGGTGAGACACTTTGGCTGTCGATCGCACCTGACAAAATTCATCTATTTGACCCAGAAACCGACATGGCGATATGGCCTCGCTAGCTTTTATAGCGTGGCTTTACGTAGATCTTGCTATTCTCTATAATCGGGAGGCTCTGCCTCCTAAACTTCGTGACCAGGTTCAACCTGGTCACGAGAACAACGAGAACAAAGATTGTGCGTAGGGGCGAAGCATTCGGGGAGTAATCGATCGCTCTTCGTCCATTATTTTTTGCCCGAATGCTTCGCCCTCCAAGTGCTGTATAGGCACACACACTTTATTACTTTTCTCAAGAACGATTACTCTTTCTGGTGTTTGTGGGGTGGGCGTCCCGCCCGCCAAATTTTGAATTTATTTACACTCACCTACTTAGATGAATAATAGAAGTCTGCGTAGGCAGACTTTGTTCGTGTAGCCGCGACTTTAGTCGTCAGGTAAAAGAGGGTAATCCTATTTTTTCGGTTTAATCGGAAGATCGATCGCAAACTCTGCCCCCTCTCCCGGTAGTGAAACACAACTTAGTTGCCCACCGTGTTTTTCCACCACAATCTGATAGCTAATCGACAACCCCAAACCAGTACCACTACCCACCGGCTTCGTTGTAAAGAACGGGTCAAATATTTTACTAAGCACATCTTCACTAATACCAAGGCCATTATCAGCAATTGTGATTTTCACAGAGTCAGAATTAGTCACCTCAGTACGAATCCGAATCCATCCATAGTCATTACTCCTTAATTCCCTGTCATTAGCTAATGACTGTTCCAAAGCATTGTTCGCGAAGCGTGACTCCAAAGAGTCAATCGCATTATTCAAAATATTCATAAACACCTGATTCATCTGAGAAGCATAACAAGTAACCAGCGGCAGTTTTCCATACTCTTTAATCACCTTTATATCAGTAATTTTGACATTTTTTCCCATTGTTTCCGCCTGGGTAGGGTGCAGACGATGCTGCAAAATTAGCAGAGTACTATCAATACCTTCGTGAATATCCACCGGCTTCATATCCGATTCATCCAGCCGCGAGAAATTCCGCAACCCAAGCACAATAGTGCGGATGCGATCGGCCCCACTTTTCATCGAAACCATCAATTTTTGCAAGTCTTCTACCAGAAATTCTAAGTCGATTTCCTCAGTAGTGTCTAATATCTCATCTGTGGGATCTGGATAGGTTTCCTGGTACAGACGAATCAACTTTAACAAGTCTTGAACGTATTGCGACGCCGGAGTCAGATTACCGTAAATAAAGCCAACAGGATTATTAATTTCATGAGCGACACCTGCCACCATCTGTCCCAAACTCGACATTTTTTCCGTCTGAATTAATTGAGATTGGGTGCGTTTAAGTTCCTGTAGAGTTTCTCTTAATTGTGCCTCAGATTCTTGCAGTGCTATCTCTGCTAACTTCCGTTCCGTGATATCTAGTACAGTTCCGAAAATCTTCCTCACTTCCCCCGACTCATTCAAAGTCGTCTGTGTCTTAGCAAAAACATATCTTACACAACCATCTGTTCCCAAGATCCGATACTCAATCTCATAACTTTCCGCTCTATTAATAATCCCTTCTAATCCTTTTTCCACGAAACTTCTATCAGCGGGATGAATCAGTTGAAAATATTGCCATGAATTCGGTTCCTCTTGCTTTGGATTAAGTCCATGAATTCTGAACATTTCCTCAGACCAAGTAACTTCTTGTGTTGCCAAATCGAATTCCCAACTGCCGAGTTGTGCTAGTTTTTGAGCTTCGGCAAGACTGGCTTCTTTAGTTTTTAATTCCCGCGTCCTCTCTTGCACTTTCTGTTCCAAATTGGCATAGAGTAGAGCATTTTCTAAGGAGATAGCTGCCTGGGAAGAAAGCATTCTTAAAACTTCTAACCTATCGGGTGTAAATGCACCGTCAGCTAAGTTGTTTTCCAAGTAAAGAATAGCGATGAGATGGCCTTGATTAACGATAGGAGTACATAACACAGACTTTAATTTATTTGACAAAATATAAGGATCGTTAGTAAACCCTCCTTCACGCGCAGCATCACTTAAAACCACATCAGAGCGAGTTCTCTCTACATAATTAATTACTGTTATAGGTAAATTATTACTAGCATCGACTGGTAGAGATTGCAACACTGCCACATCTTTGGAATCTACCGTTGATGATGCTTCGATTAGTAGGTTTCCGTCTTTATGCAAGATGAGAAAGCCATTTGTAGCTCCCGCGTTTTCGAGCAGAATTTTCATCAAAGAAGCCAGCAATTTATCCAACACAATTTCACTGGCGATCGACTGCGATGCTTTCATCACTGTTGAAAAATCGAGTGCTGATGAACTACTGTTTCCAGTTGTAGTTGAAAAATTTGTTGTCTTGGCAATTGTTTCTGTTGTGGCAATTTCGGACTTTTTATGTAACAATTGGGAATATCGCGCATCCAAATCCTTGACCTTAGCAATTGCACCCCATCTGAGATAGCAATAACGGGCTTCCTGCATATAAAATTGGGCGAGTTTGATTTTATTTCGCAATAAATAAAATTTAGCTGCTAGTTCGTTAGCTAATGCTTCTTCGTTGATGAATTCGTTTTCTTTGGCGAGGGAAATAGCGCGATCGTACAAATCCCTTGCCTTAGCATCTTCACCGAGAACTCGATACCGTTCTGCCTCCACCAGATAAAATTTATGCAAATAATTCATTGGAGAATGATGCGCCCATTTCTTCATCTTTTTCTGATTGGCTCTCACTTTGGAAAGGATGCGCTTTTGTTCCGGCTTCTCGAAATTATGAAACACCGCCAGCCGAGCTAGAGAATCATAAAAATGGAATAAAGGAACTTCAGGCATTCCCGCCACAGCGTCTAAATGCTTTTCGACTATAGCTGAATTTTCAACAGCTTCAGCGTACTCGTGGAACAGATAAGAGAGCCTAAGTTTGTTTATATATAAGTAGCAAATTGCAGTTCGATTGTTAGCTTGCTGATGAAGTGGTAGCATAGTCTCCTCGACATACGATTCACCAGCTAAACGGAACGGATTTTCAGAACGCCCCAACAAGTTTAAGGTTGCCTGGTGGTATATTTGAATGCAATGAAGTGCTGTTTCCTGTTTTAACTGACTTATGATTTTACTATAGGACGCCATATCATGTTCAATATTTGTTAGCTCCTTACCAAGTAAATATGAAAAATATGAGTAGCAACATACCGAATATGTAGCATACTCTAAATCTCCGGTTTCCAGTCCGCTTTGATAAGCTTCTAATAAATGTTTTAATGAACTATTAAGATGTTCTTTCCAATGATAGACAGCGCCATGAATTACATTAAACGTCCTAGCTTTGACATTTTTAGCATTCAATCGCGACACCAAATTTGAAGCCAGTTGTCCAAATTGATAACCAGAATCGATGTCTCCCATTACTCCACAAAGAATTAAACCATAAACAGCATAGGCATAGCAAGACTCAGAAGCATTACCGTGTTTTAGCGATAAATTGACTTGTTTAAACACAATCAGCGGCATCAGTTCGGGAACTGCAAAATAGGTAGCAGTAAATATACTTGATAAAATACGCATTGCCGCTAACTTTATTGGATTGGTCATGATCGGCAGTTCTATTAAGTCGTCGATTCTTTTCCCAACTAAAGCTAACTTTGTTCCCAACAATGCCAGCAAAATATTTAATTTGTTCGGTTTTTCAGGTAACCTCACTCCCAACAACTTCAGAACTTGTAGGGCAGTTTTCACTGCTTCCAGTAATTTGTTTTGCGCTATACAAGCTTGAATTTTTACTTCATATATTTTCACTTTGTCCAGTAGCACCTGTGCTTGTTGCAGCACCGCCTCAGCTAATCGAGTCATCTCCTCAAAATTACCGCTGAGGTACGCTGCTTCTGCTGCTTCCACATACAGCGCCAGCGTCAGATTATACTGCGTTTCCCAACTAGACTTCGCAGAACCCAGAAACCGGGTTTCTTTTTGCGGTGGGTTAAGCAGTTTTATGCCAACTTTGAGATAATCGAACGCAGGTTGATACGCCGCCGATGCCTTAGCTTTCTTGCCAGCAATTAAATTTAATTCGGCTAGTTCGTCTCGTTCTGACTGAACGTTAATTAATTCGATACCGAAGTTAAGTTGATTGACAATATCGAAAATTTTCTGTTCTCTCTGAGAGGAAGGAGTATTTTGCAGCAGCAGTTGACCTATTCGCCAGTGAAAAGCTTGCTTGCTGGATGTGGGAATCAGGGAATATGCGGCTTGCTGAATGCGATCGTGTGCAAATTTGTATTCCGGTAATGGGTAATTGGTAATGGGTAATTCGTCATTGAAGGATTCTCTGGAAGTTAATTGCATATCTCCCACATTGCCAAGAGGCAAGACTAAACCTTCTGCAACAGCTTCGCGCAGATCAACTGCTGTTTCTTCGGGAGATTTTTCATAGACGATCGCCAGCGTCTGCAAATCAAATTGATTGCCAACACAAGCTGCCAGTTGCAATGCTTGTTGTGTAGTATGCGGCAATTTTTGAATCTTCTCTGCCAGCAGTTCCACAACATTATCAGTAAATCCTCGCGCCGCAATCCCCTCTATAGACCACTGCCAACCGCCCTGCTTATAGTCAAATTCTATTAGCTTTTCTGTATAAAGCGATTTCAAAAATTCATTTGTAAAAAATGGATTTCCTTTAGTCCGTTCCAGCACTAATTCTGCCAACGGGCGCGAAGTTTCCGGAGTGCAGTGAAGAGTATCTGAAATTAACCGATTAACGTTTGACAAATCCAAATTTTCAAGGAATATATGATTTACAATTGCTCCTACTTTTTGAATCTCATCCAACGTCAACATCAACGGATGAACCGCACTCACTTCGTTATCCCGATACGCCCCAATTACAAATAGTCCTGTTGTAGCTGTTGTCATCAGCAATTCGATCAATTTCAAACTAGCCGCATCAGCCCACTGTAAATCATCCAGAAAGATTACCAAAGGATGTTCTACCTTTGCAAACACGCTAATAAAGTTTTGAAATACCAACTTTAAGCGATTTTGCGCTTCTGTTGGTGGCAAAGTTACCGCTGTTTGTTGCTTGCCAACAATCAGTTCTACTTCGGAAATTAAATCGATAACTACTTGACCGTTTGTTCCCAAGGCAGTTTTTAGTTTATCTCGCCATCCGCCAAGTTGCGCTTCGCTTTCCGTTAAAAGTTGTCGCACCAAATCAGAGAAGGCGCTGACTATTGCACTGTAGGGAATGTTGCGCTGAAACTGGTCAAATTTACCCGCAATAAAATAGCCCCGTTGCTTGGTAATGGGTTTATAAATTTCTTGCACTAAAGATGTCTTGCCGATGCCGGAATAACCGGATACCAGCATCATCTCGCTACTGCCTTGAATAACTCGTTCAAATGTCTCTATTAAACCATCAATCTCTTCTTCTCTGCCATAGATTTTTTGAGGAATTTGAAATTTTTCAGAAATATCTTTAATACCGATTTTAAAGTCTGTTATATTGCTGTTACGTTGTAATTGAGCCAAACATTCTTCTAAATCTGCCTTTAATCCGTAAGCGCTTTGATATCTTTTTTCAGCAGTTTTCGCTAACAGTTTCATCACTATATCCGAAACGGCTTTGGGAATTTTTGGATTTACTTCACAGAGAGGTACTGGCTGTTTGGCGATGTGACAGTGTACTAATTCGATCGCATCGTTAGCATAACAAGGTAGTTGCCCTGTGAGTAATTCGTAAAACGTAACTCCTAGAGAGTAATAATCTGTGTGGTAATCGAGGGAGCGATTCATTCTGCCAGTTTGCTCTGGCGAGATATAAGCTAAGGTTCCTTCCAAAACATTGGGATTTTTAATAGTAGGATTCTCCCGCGTCAATACTGTGGAAATATCAAAATCGATTAATTTGATAATCCCGGTTTCTAAGTTCAAAACAATATTTGCTGGATTGATATCTTTATGGATGACATTCTGCTGATGCAGTTGGCCTAAACATGAGGTAATTTTGATGGCTATCTGGATAGTTTCAGAAAGCGTAAAGGTTCTACTTGCCATCAATTTTTTTAATGATTCTCCGCCGAAATCCTCCAAGATAATGACGGGAGTGTTCTCATATTTCTGCAAGTCATAGCCTCTGACAACGCCGTCTATGTTCAGGTGGCTGATAATTTCATATTCCTGCTTGTATCTGCGTATTTCGTCTGGAGTTGGATATTCTTTTTTGAGGATTTTGAGAATAACGGGTAGATTGTCGCGATCGCGTATCCCACGATACACGATTGAATTGACGCTTTCATCGACTTCTGCCAAAACTTGATAGCCTGGAAGCGTTATCATAATTTTGTTTAATTAAATCAAAATCTTATTTATTCAGCAATATCACAAAAACTAGAAAAAATCCATAACAAATGTTACAAAGAATTTATTGACCGCCCTCCTTATAGAATTGCGATCGGGCCTGTTCATTTTGTAGTAGCACGGCATCATCAATATGTCGGTCATACTAAGATTTTAATTATGCCGTGCTACTACTACAGATCCTGTTCATTTTGTAGTAGCACGGCATCATCAATATGTCGGTCATACTAAGATTTTAATTATGCCGTGCTACTACTAGAACATATTTGACAAGGGAAGAACCGAAAGTTTCTGGTTTTGACCACAGCGCGATCGCTTTGCAGTATATGTTCCAACCTATCTCCCACAAGGCAGACCCAGCGCAGACTTATGCAGATGCTTGCATTTTTGCCAAGTTTTAGTTATATTAATTTACATAAAGGTTACAAAAAGTTACCAAACGGAGATCAGACTATGCAAGGTGAAAATCGGAACGATATAAAGTTTGGCTTTACTCCTGGAGCCGAAAATTTGAACGGTCGTCTAGCCATGATTGGCTTTGTCGCCGCATTGATTACTGAATTCGTCACTGGCCAAGGTGTGCTGCACTTTTTAGGACTCATCTAATTTCCCATTTCTTTTGCCGCGCCCTTAGAAACCCGGTTTCTTGGAGAAACCGGGTTTCTGGGGTGACTACAGACAATATCTTCGCCATTTCTTTGTAGGTTGGGTTGAGAGAAGCGAAACCCAACGCATTTGCCCTAGTTTCGTGCCTCAACCCAACCTACTAATTTCTTAGAAACCGGGTTTCTTGGAGAAACCGGGTTTCTGCGTAAGTGCCGACACCATAAAAAACTCCGATAACAGCAACTTATCGGAGCCTGACATTGACAGCAGATTGCTTGCTACCGAATATATTCTTTGAGAATACTATTGCGGTTGGGATGGCGCAATTTGCGGAGAGCCTTAGCTTCAATTTGGCGAATTCGTTCGCGAGTGACGTTGAAAATCTGGCCGATTTCCTCAAGAGTCTTCATGCGTCCATCATCCAAGCCATAGCGCAGACGCAAAACATCGCGTTCGCGGGGACTCAAGGTGTCGAGGACACTTTCCAAATCTTCTCTCAAAAGATTTTTAGATACTTGGTCTTCTGGTGTTTCGCCATCGGATTCAATAAAGTCGCCCAGTCGGGAATCTTCCTCTTTACCGATCGGCGTTTCAAGAGAAATAGGCAGCTGAGCTGATTTAGCAATGAACCGTAGCTTCTCGATGGTCATTTCCATGCGAGTAGCGATTTCTTCTTCCGTGGGTTTGCGACCCATTTCTTGGGAAAGTAACTTGGTAGTTTTCTTAATCCGAGATATGGTTTCGTAGAGATGAACAGGCAGGCGGATGGTGCGAGACTGATCGGCTATGGCCCGCGTAATTGCCTGACGAATCCACCAAGTTGCGTAGGTGGAAAATTTATAGCCTTTTTCGTGATCGAACTTTTCTGCCGCCCGAATTAAACCGAGGCTGCCTTCTTGGATCAAATCCTGGAATGACAGCCCTCGATTCATGTATTTTTTCGCAATGGACACTACCAAACGAAGGTTAGATTGCACCATTTTGTCCTTCGCCCGCCTACCCAGATGGAGGCGATGACGAAACGCTGGTAACGGCATACTAACCGCTTGGGCCCATTCGCTATCGTGCGGATCTCGCTCTAGCTGGCTGGAAAGTTGCTCCCGTATGCGCTCCAATTCCAGTAAATCTGCTATTTTGCGTGCCAGCTCAATCTCTTCATCCGCCCGCAAGAGTCTAATCCGACCAATTTCTTGCAAGTAGAGACGAATAGAGTCTTCTGTATAGTGCTTCTTCTTGGCTTGAACTCGACGACGGGTAGTGCGAACCTTACCAGGCTTCCCGTCGTCTTCTTCCGTTGAAACCTCTAAAAAATCGTCTCGATCTGTTTCGTCCTCTAACAATAAGAGTTCAAAATCATTAACAGGCTGATCGAGGGTTTCCAATACGTTGCTAGCCTGGGTCATGCCGCGTTCCTCATGCTCCTTTGGGTTAACAAATCAACAACTAAAAATGGTGATGTATCGACATCGCTATTCTCTAGCCAGGGGTACACCTGACAAGTATTTAATACTCGATCGATGGTTGACTGGCTAGGGGAAAAACACTGGGCTTCGCAGGAAAAGAGATTCCTTAAGTGGAAGCTCAGTAGATAACTTTGCCGTTGCATCTTGCAAAGATCTTTCCGATTGTAGCCTTTCTCACAAAAATTGCACGCAGTTTTTCATATAATCCATGCGATTAATTCATCCTCTGCATCAAGCTGGAAAATCATCAAAAATTCCGCTTTGGCATCACAGGCTTTTGGCTTGGGATGCTTAACAGTGGCATAATCTCAAAAAAGCTGGATAATGCGACCTGCGTTTGATAAGAAAGGGAAAGTTCAGGCGAACCGTCCCGATCGAATGGGAGAGAATTGGTTGGACTTAGTTGTTGTCCGTTTTATTGCGAGTAAGGCTGAAAAGATTGTTGCACCCATCTTTTGTCGATTTCCTTGAATTAATTGTGAGTATCATTCGCCTTCGGTCAAGTTAGTTCAGGTTGCTGGTATTTTTCCCCTTTTTTGACTGCGTTGCAGTTGACTGCTGCTTAGTATCGGCAGGTTTAACCAGATAGTTCGCCAGGTAAGCAGGCGATCGCTGGTTAAAAGAGCGCCAGAAAAGCTTTGGCATAGCAGTAGTGACTTTGGATGAATTTCAATTGCACCCAAGCCTTTGGGGAGAGATTTCAGGTTAAACTAATACGTCTCAGTCCAGGTTGACTTGACAAATGGCTGAAGTACTCATCTGACATTCTAATGAACTAATCTGTGATATGGGAGCGATCGGGGTTGAGAAATTAACATTTCTACTACTAAAGTGCGTAGCTTATCCGGGGCGGGGGTAGTCGGTTTGCTGCCAAAGCCGATCGACTGTAACAAATTTCAGCCCTTGTTGTAGCAGACTCTCAACAATCTGGGCAGTGGTTTGGGCGACATCTTGCCCACCGCAAGCGCCATCGTGCAAGACAATCACCGAACCGTTGCGAACCTGCTGCAACACGCGCTGCACGACTACGGAGACTCCAGGTCGCACCCAATCTTCGGGTACAACACTCCACATAACGGGACGATAGTTCCACTGGTGCAAGTATTTCAAGGTCTGGGGCGTAAACACGCCGTTGGGAGGTCGAACATCTCGGACAGACTTGTATACATCCTGTAAATCTAGTTCGCAGGCGTTGGCGATCGCAATTTGGGTTTGTTGTAAACTCCACCTGAATTCGTCAGGAGAGAGACTGGGAAAAACGCGATGATCGTAACCGTGCAAACCAATCCAGTGGCCCCGCCGATAAACCTCTTTAGCAACATCTGGTGCCCGGTTGACGCAGGCACCCAACCAAAAGAAACTGGCTGTGATGTTGTAGCGGTCTAAAACTTCTAATAGTCGCGGTGTGTACTCTTGGTGGGGGCCATCATCAAAAGTGAGGGCTACGCTGGGTTGGGTAACAGTTCCAGCCCAAAGACAGCTCTTAAAGGCGGGTTTGAGAATTCGATATGCAATGGGATAAAGGGGCGCAAATTCCATCAGCCAAATTACCCATTAAAAATTAAAAATTTGAGGGAACACGGCGGCGTGAGGAGGCGGCTTCCCGCTTTAAATCTGGTGGTACTGATAAGGGCCCTTCGCCAAGAGCCTGCTTTTGAAGACGATCGAATGCCTGTAAGCCATCGAGAACCGCATCCCGAATCACCGCTTCTGACTCTTGAGAGAGCATCAAGCAAAAGTACTCAGCGATCGCGTGCTGCTCACAAGAGTCATATTTTGTTCCGAATCGCGTCAGATGTCGAACAGCAATCAGACGCTTGAGGGGGTCAGCATCCGTGAGGGAAGCCAGCATCCGATCGAGCTTTGCCTCATCTCGAAAAGCTCGCCGTCCCACAATTTGCCAAATCAGCAATACCAAGATTGCCAGCGTACCTAAGCCTTGCAGGATCGCACCACCAGCGATCCAGGGACTATCGGTGTCAACTCCGATCGAGATTGCCATATAGGTGCTGAGGGTAGCAAGTCCGCCACTGCCTACTGCTATAGTTAACTGGCGATTCGCTCCTCCAAAGAAACGACGCAGGTTTGACCAAGAAAGCTGCCAGTCCAACACTTGCAGCCGATAAACCAACCACATTACCAGCACGCCGACGCTAGTAGCTAATAAAAGCTTCCAGTTCCAAAACAGCATGACGATCGCTACAGTCAAGCCGGAAAGCCAGAGTCCCAGATGCCCGAAATACTTACCAGAAAGCGATTTGAAGGCTTTACTTTTGAATTCTGGAAGCGACGAGCCCGGTATTTGGTTGACGAGTTGCTGCCACCAAGACGAAGCCTGTGCCACTTTGCTTACCTGTTAACGGTGAATAGTATCTAAAAATATGGATAAATATCCACATATCTAGATGGAAACAATACCACCTACTAGGATACCTAAGCTATTACAGTCCTACATCTGAAAATTCAAATCATCCACGGTAAACTGACCATCAAAAGCACAGAAGGTAATGCGGTGGATATTTGGCGCTTTTAACATCATCGGTATGTTCGGGGGAATTGCCGAGTCAGATCCGGCTAGATTTGACCCCGGCATTTCCACTTGGGTGAGTCGCTGGTTATCGCGATCGTAGGCTGATAGAACCAGCCGCTGCGAACTGGTGACAAAGGCTTTGACAAAAGAAACTGGTTGCAGGAAAGTGGCTTCCAGCCATCCTGTCTTCGGCGCTCCCATCAGTACTGTAGCGCCAGAATGAGCGGGAAAAGCTGGGTTAGAAGGATGAATGGCTATGCAGTTATGGAATATTACTCCCCAACGTTGATATTGCCGATCCACCACTTCAAAACACTTGAGGTCTTCCAGATTCAAGTAAACACAGGCTGGTAAGGTAACGAGTGAGTCAGATTCCGATGTCGTTTGACTGCCGCAAGGAGAAGCCAAAAAAGTCGGTGCATCGATCTTCTTATCCATCGCCAGCCCCAGTTTTCCTAATGCGCCAAGGTCATCCGATTGAGGGCTGAACTGCTTGGACATCACGCATTCTGAGTACATTTCTCGATCAACCTGATTAACTATATGTTCTTTTTTGAACTCCAAAAAACGAGAAAAATCTGCTCGTTTTTTTTAGAATCGCCTCAGAGTTTTCGGCTCGGTATGCTTGACTCTAAATTTGATTCGGTGTATATACGGTCGTTCTGCATAGAATAACATGAAAAACAGATTGTGGGGTCTAACCCCCCATGCCGACTCACAAGTGCCATAGTTGGCTGGTGTCAGCATTTTGAAGCTAAAAATGCTTTTGTACTGGTATTAAAAAATTCACTGAATCTTTACAGAAAACCTGTTTATCTTCAACCCACATTCATCTGCAATTAAGACAACGGGAAATTTTGATGAAATCAATCTATTACCACAAGCAGGGTGAACTTGCCATCATCCATCGTGATGTTGCAAGTTTACCCATGTTGGTGTTATGCGAGCTAAAGCACCATCTAATTAGCTTTTAATCCGCACGTCGATAACGCTGGAGTTAAAATTATAATCGAAGCCTTCCAGTTCGATCGGCATACCGACTTTGATTTTGTTGTTGCCGAGAACCGGGCCATTAGCGGTGATTTGGGCCTTGCCAGCTAAGGTGATCATCATATCGGTGCTAAAAGTATCCTTTCTCGGATCGGGAAGCGCTTTGACGGAACCATCGGGTTGGGGAACGACCACGCTTCTGGACAGTTCTTTGACCGATTTGATATCAACCAGGCCGTAGGGTTGATTGCGGATAATAATATTGGTTTTCTTTTTCGTCTGAAACTCCTTGATTAACTCTTGGGGGTTGCGTATGCTCAAGCCTCTGACAACGACATCAACCTCGACGGGTTTTGTCGTAACTCCCAATTGAGCTACGGAACCGGAAGTGCCTGGAAAGAAAAAGATGCCTACTACAACGAGCAGAATCACTAAAGCAGCACCCACATCGAGGATGCTGAGTTTGCCGAACAAGCGACCTTGAGAGTCCAAAATCTTCTTCATGGAGAATCGTCCGTTGCTAATCGAGAAAAAAATTTAGTGAAGAAATCCCCGCCAGCCAATTATTGTAAAAAGTTCTTGATGCTGGTTCTGCCTTGCCAGATTACCACACGGGGGAGAGTGGGGGAGTGGGGGAGTGGGAGAGTGGGAGAAATGAACAATGAAGGATGAACAATGAACAATAATGCAACATGAATTACTGAGAATGCGTCTGTCTGATAAACTTCTTGAACCAAAGCTTGCTCCGGAAAGGTTGTCAGTTTAATTTTTTCTCACACTGGTCTGATATGTTAAACCTCAAGTCTATATTTTCCGATCGCATTCGTCGCCGCTGGTTTTATCCGTTGCTTTCTTTGATGGTGACGCTGAGCTTGTGTTCCGCCGCACCTCATCCCACCCTGGCGCTTCCCTGGAGGGATTTGATTTTGCAGGGAATTCAAGTAATCCAGCTGTCGAATATGTCGGAGCGGCAGGAAGTCCAGATTGGGCAGCAGATTAACGCTCAGCTATTGGGAAGTCAGTTTCAGCTTTACCGCAATCCGCAAGTTGCTGACTACGTGGATGAGGTTGGTCAGCGGTTGGTGGCTGCGAGCGATCGCTCTAATATTCCTTATACCTTTCAAGTTGTCAGGAATGATAGCGTAAATGCTTTTGCGACGATGGGGGGATTTGTCTACGTTACCACCGGGTTGCTGAGAACCGCAGACAACGAAGCCCAGCTGGCAAGTGTTTTGGGTCACGAAATCGGCCATATTGCCAGTCGTCATGCGGTGGAACAAATGCGTCAGGTAGCGATCGAACGCGGATTAGCTACAGCCGCCGGACTGAACCGCAATACTATGGTTAGGCTGGGCGTAGAACTGGCTCTCAATCGTCCCCAAAGCCGCAAGGCGGAATTGGAAGCCGATCAAAAGGGATTGCGGACTATAGCACGGGCGGGTTACGCTCAATCGGCAATGATTGGATTTATGGAAAAACTTCTAGGTGAATCTTCCCCTCCCAGCTTTTTAAGTAGTCATCCGGCTACTCAAGATCGCATTGCCGCCCTAGAACGTGCGATCGATCCAGCACGCGCTAACGTTGGCGATGGGTTAAACGAGACTGATTATAGAGCAAATATCCGATCGCTTTTGCCAGCGTCCCGTAGAGGTTAGCGACGAGCCAGTATCTGCATTGGCTCAATCCGCACCACTGCTTTCTCAAAGGGTAGGGTGCGGACGCAATTGTCAAACACATTGACTTGATACACAAGATTGTTGGTGACATCCAATCCTGTCAACCAGCCACTCTTGCGGTGATATGCGCCGGTGTCAATATCCAGCCAACCCTCTCCTTGGGCAATTTTTCCAGGGGGGACGCCCGGTAAAGTAAAGGTGATGGTGTGACCTGTGACGATCAGTTTGTCGGGGAAGTAAGGCTTTTGAATACTGTGAAATTCGTCGCGAATCCAACAAAATTGGTCTACGGTTTGCTCTAAAATCGGCATCTGAGGATGGACGCCTGCATGAACTAGCCAGATATCGCCTAAGTCTAGATAGGTGGGTAATGTCCGCATCCAGTCCAGGTGTTCTGCGGGAATGCCAGATTCTGGGTAACTAGCCACTGTTGCATGACCGCCGCTGTAGAGCCAGACTTGCAGTATATGAGCTTGGGCTTTTTCGTTGGCAAAGCTGTCTAGTAATAGCTGCTCGTGGTTTCCAAGCAGGCAGGTATAGGAGTTGGCGATGACAAACTCTACAACCTGCGAACTTTGAGGCCCCCGATCGATTAAGTCTCCTAAGAAATAGACTCGATCCGCCGAGCCTGGTGCGATCGCCTCTAATAAGGTCATAAGGCCGTTATAGTGGCCATGTACATCACCGATAACGATACGACGGTGGGTGGTTTCCCTCATCCGAATTTCTATTGCCAAATTACTGGGTAAGAATTTATATGTAGCCACAGTCTAGATTTGTTAGGACAGTATAGAGCTATCCCCCGCAAGGAAGCGACTGTGTTTGTACGGCATCCGTTACACTTTGCTGTACTCAGCACGGCTTCCGTTGCACTTTGCTATATAGCCTGCTTGGGCTGGATTGATCGGCTACTGTTGCAAGCACCCCGTTAATTTAATTATGCCCCCTATCGGCGAAAAATACGCTAATGGCGATCTTTGATGATAACAACTATTAATGCGCTCAAACAACCTACTAGATGGGAATGGGTCGAGCAAGCTCTAGCTAATCTAGACACGATTTTGCTGGATCACTCTCACTGCGAACGTAAAGCAGCTGGGGTGGCGTTAAATTTGATGTTTCGCTACCCTTCTAACACTAAGCTGGTACGGATGCTGACTGCGATCGCGCGTGAGGAACTGGAACACTTTGAACTGGTCAATCAGTGGCTGGAACGACGCGGTATTCCTCTTGGCCCCCTGGCAGCACCTCCCTACGGTGCTAGTCTTAACGGGCAAATTCGCCGGGATGAACCGATGCGGTTGTTGGATACTTTGTTAGTCTGCGGTTTGATTGAGGCTCGCTCTCACGAGCGCCTGGGCTTGTTAGCCGCTCATTGTCCCGTCGCAGAGTTAGCCCAATTTTATCGCAGCTTGATGGCTTCGGAGGCGCGGCATTACGGCGTTTATTGGAGCTTAGCCGATACTTATTGCGATCGGTCTGCGGTTCTGTCGCGGCGGTCAGAATTAGCGATCGCAGAAAGTAATTTACTGGCTACTCTGCATCCCGAACCCAGAATTCATAGCTAAGTTCATTGTTCATTGTTCATTGTTCATTCTTGATTGTTCATTTGCGATTTTTATTAACTATGAATAGACCTCTTGCAAAAGCCCTGCCAACCCCTCCCCCTAACCCCCGACCCGTTAACTCTTAAGCGGGAAAATTCTTGTCCCCTCCCCGTGGACGGGGAGGGTTAGGGTGGGGTTCCAAATCTTTTGGCAACAGGTCTATTCATGAACAATACTATTTTATCGTATCCCCAAATCTCCTACTTAAAACCCAGAATCTCCATAGATTTTTCCAGCACTTCATCTGGATCGAAAGGCTTGGTCATATATAAATCCGCACCCACATCATTCCCTTTTTGTTTATCAAACTCCTGCCCTTTTGCCGTCAGCATGATGATATAAACATCCCGCATTCCCAGATCTTTTTTGACAGCCCTACAAACCTCAAAACCGCTCATTTTAGGCATCATCACATCCAAGAAGACAAGTTGAGGTTTTTCTCTTTTGATAGTTTCAAGGGCTTTTTCGCCGTTTTCTGCCATCAGTAATTCCACACCTTCGTCTTCCAGTTCCTCTAGAGTTTGTTCCATCAGAACTCTAATGTGAGGTTCATCATCAACAATCAATACCTTTTTAGTCATACAGTTTTCTAATTTCCATCCTTACAAATGCCAACCTTTTAACTTTTAATTTTCTCCATCTGCCAATACAAAAAACACATTTTCCATTCCCTTTTCAAAACGTAAGGTTTTAACCAAATTGTGCTGTTCTAAAAACACCGAGTCTACAATTATCATATCAGGTTTTAGTGCCAATGCCTTTTCGATGCACTCTGGGCCAGTAGATGCCTCTACAACGCTGTATCCCTTGGCTTGCAATACTTCCGACAAAGTTTTTAGATTTGAAGCATTTTCATCCACAACGAGAACTTTCTTTTTAGACGTTCCCTGAGACAACAGTACATCAATATCTTTCAGTAGTTCTTCTGCGTTTATTGGCTTTTTCAAATAGCGGTCAATGCCCAAGCGATAACCTCTCTGTTTATCTTCCACGATCGATAAAATAATTATCGGGATGCCCATACTCTGGGGGTCGCTTTTCAGCACTGCTGCCACATCAAATCCATTGATTTGGGGCATCATCACATCTAGGATAATTAGGTCTGGTTTTTCTTGTTTAACTTGGCTAATGGCATCCACCCCATCTATTGCCTCATTGACTTGATGGTTCTGTGCTTCTAGTTGCTGTCGGAGCAAGTTGCGAATGTGGGTATCATCATCGACAACGAGGATCTTTTTGCGATCGTCTGCTGTATTAGAGGCTGTTTGTATAATACTTTGTTTGAGTTGCCTGACGAGGATATCGATGTTGATTTTTGCTATGTCAGTTAGGTGCGTACTAGCGATCGGTAGGGCGAATGAGAAGTTACTACCTATGCCTAGTTGGCTTTCTACCCAAATTTTACCGCCATGATGTTCTACTATTTGCTTGGAGATGGGCAATCCCAGTCCGGTACCTTTGGGTTTATCTGTGAGGGTGTCTCCAACTTGTTTAAATTTTTCAAATACTTTTTGTTGGTCATCTGGGGCAATCCCGACCCCGGTATCGATGAGGCTCACAATGATTTCCTCGTGGCGCTGAATTGCTCGACAAGTTATAGAACCTTTATCGGTGAATTTAACAGCGTTGGAAATGAGATTGATTAAGACTTGGAGCAACCGATCGCTATCGCCCATCACTTGAGGCAATCCATCTTGGATATCCTGGATAGGCTCAAGCCCATTTTGTTCAAATAAAGACGATGTGGCTGCGAACGCCCGCTCAACAAGATCTGGCACAGAAACAGCCTGCATTTGCCAATCTACCTTACCAGCTTCCATCTTGGCAATATCTAGAACATCATTGATCAAGGATGTCAGTCGCTCACCCTCAGATACGATGATGTTCATATTTTCTGTCACTTGTCTGATGGTTTTTTGAGTTTTGCGCTCCTCAGATTGGATTAAGGGGAATATCCCTTCTTCGAGTTTTTTCTGAATCAGTTTAGCAAAACCGATTACTGAAGTTAGGGGCGTCCGCAGTTCGTGGGAAACAGTAGAAATAAAATCGGTCTTCATCCGGTCAATTTCTTTTTCTGCGGTGATATCTCGAAGCAGGATAACCGAGCCGATACAGTTATAACTTTGATTTTCTGATGACTGGGAGTTTTTCAGGATTGCAGTAGCCACTGCTTTGCCAGAGCGATTATTTGTAAGGTTTATCTCTGCTGCAAATACCTCTTGGGGCTGTTTGATAGTCTGCGCGACTAGGTTTCCTATCTCGCTACCAAACACTGTCTTGCAGTCTTGACCGATCGCATCTGTTTTTATAATACCAAACATGGGTAGCAAGGCGAGATTCAATCGGGCGATCTTGCCTTCTGTATCTGTTACTAAGAGACCATCTGCCAGGTTATCTATGATAGCAGTCAGGTAGGCATTGGCCTGTTGGAGGGCTGCTTCGGAAAGCTTGCGATCGGTGATATCCCGCAGGATGGCAATATATTCTTGGTATTTGAGATTTTTTCTGTGTGAGATCGTGGCATCAATCGTGCGGACAGACTGGGAAATGTCGGTCTCTACATTACTTTGGGTTAGCGTCTGTTCGCTTCTGTTTGGCCAATCCTCCGGATCGTTACCCAACCCGAAAAGGAACTCGTTGAGGCGATGACCGACCAGATAATTGGTATTCATCCCCAAGAGTGCAACAGAAGCAGGGTTGGCTTGATAAATTACACCGTTTTCATCCAGCACTAGAACGGGATCGAGAGCGGTAATAAATAAACTTTCAGCGTGTTCCCGCGCCTCGTCAATGGCAGCAATCTGGGGTAGGCTCGTCCAGCAGGCGATCGCGATCGCGACAAAGGCGACTGTCATCAGCAACACGACCAAGAGATTGTTGCCAGCATTTTCAGAGATCCGCTCTAAGTTATCCCTCATCTCCCAGCCTATTGTGGTAGCGCCACAAACTAATACGATCAGGACGATCACCTGGAATGCCACAAAATCTTCGATCTGGCGGCTTCTTGTCCGCACACGCCTAAGCCACCAAGCTGGATGGAAGGGGGCATAAGGGATGCGACGGATAGCCTCATCGATAACGAAAATAGCGAGAGGAAGCAAAAGCCCGATTAGCACGTCTTGCCAGCCCCAGGCGAAGCCTGCCATCACGAGGACGATCGCCTCTACTATCAAGAAACCCAGAGACCACCAAGGCCATCTGACTTCCGGCCTGCCTCGGCGCAGCCAAAGTCCCAGATGGAGAGCCATTATAGACAACAGGTAACCTGCACAACCCACCGCCACAAGACCGGCTACATCTCCCCAAATCAGACCGAGCAGATTCACTAAAACGCAAAATATCAGAGCAGGTTGCAAGACCCCTGCCTTTGAGACGATGGCGAAGACAGGTGAAAGGTATCCGTCTAGGGAGAGTTGGTACAAAATGCGAGGTGAGTTGGAAACCGCAGTGGCGGAAGACAGAAGACAGCCTGAGACCAGCAGGAGTGTGACGATAAATGAAGCCTGGTGACCCCAAAATGGCTGGGCAGCCGCTAACAGGTTCAGGAAAGGGTTGTCGCCAAGTCCAGGTTCTGTAGCTAACCGCATGAGAACCCAGCTGCTACCCAAGTACACAACAGGAATTAGCCCAGCGGCAAAGGTGAGAAATTGCAAAGTGTTACGGGGTCGTCGGCTGTCGGCGACAAACGAGGAAGCAGTTTCGCAGGCGTAAGGCCCGTAGATTGCGAAGAACGACCACTTCGCCCAATCAACAAATGTTGGGGGCGACCAGCTGGTGGGTAAAAGTCCGGGACTGGTTGGCGAAAAGGTTAACCATCCGATGCCTTGAAAGGAAAATATCAGTAAAAATCCTATGGCCGGAAGAATGAAGGATGTGTGTAGTATCCCCAAGGCGCGGGTGCCACTAAACGCCACGATGTAGGGGATGAGGGTGAATCCAATTTTTAGAATGGTTTCGGGACAAGCAATGCCGAAGGGTTCGAGGTTGACCTTGATTAGGTCTGTGAGGATGATGGCGTTTACTGCCGGATACATTGCCCAGGCGTAGAAGTAGGCCAATGCTGCATAGCGACCCACACTGGGATAGTTCCTCAGTAGCCTGGTTGTATAGTTGGGCGTTCCTCCTGACATCTCTGGCCACTGTTCCCCTAAGCGTTTCACCTGGAGGTTTAGCAGCATTCCCACAATTACTGCGGGCAACCACACAAAGATGGCTTGTGGCCCAAGCGCTGTGTGCATCGCAGGAGCAATGGCAGTCCATGAGATAAGACTTGCGAGACCGAAGCCCCAGGTTTCTAGGTAGCTCAGGCTCCGGGGAAGGCGCATGAGCGATCGCGTAGCGTGTTGCGAAGCAAGGTATTGCTGATTCACTGACAAATTATTATTAGTTTCAGGCATAGGCGTTTAGATAACCAGCCCTCTTTAATTCTTACATTTATTGCTGAGTTGGCAACCTCAGAATCCGGTGCTGAGGTTGCTCATCCACGAGCGATATTTTCGATCGTACCACCCTGAGAGAATTTACAAATCAAAACCTTAACATAACTTTTTAACCTTTCATTTATTTAAGCTCTGCTAGTAAGACAAAAAAGACATTTTCCAGTCCCTTTTCAAATTTCAATAACTTGACAAGATCGTGTTGTTCGGAAACTACGGAATTGACTATAATCATATCAGGCTTTACTGATAACGCCTTCTCAATGCACTCTTGTCCGTTAGACGCCTCGACAACACTGTATCCCTTCGCTTGCAACACATCAGAAACACTTTTCACGACTGAGGCATCTTCATCCACTACTAAAACTTTCTTTTTCGATGTTCCTTGAGAGAGCAACAATCCAATATTATTAAGCAGGTCTTCTGCATTAACAGGCTTAGTAAAATAGCGGTCTATTCCCAGTCGATACTCCCTCTGTTTATCCTCGATGATTGACAATATGACGATGGGTATACTCATCGTTTGGGGGTCATTTTTCAGCACGGCTGCTACATCAAAACCATTGATCTGAGGCATCATCACATCAAGGATAATTAAGTCTGGTCTGGCCGTTTTTACCTGGGTAATGGCATCCATTCCATCTTTAGCTTCTCTGACTTCATAACCTTCTGGTTCCAGTTGCTGTCTGAGTAATTGGCGAATGTTGGGATCATCATCGACGACGAGAATTATTTTACCATGCTCGGATGCAGAGGGTGCTGCTTGTACCAAGCTTTCCTTCAATTGTCTAACCAAGATATCGATAGAAATTTTGTCTGTCTCCACATTGTTGCTGTTAGCGATCGGTAGACTGAATGAGAAATTACTTCCTTGTGTAAGTTGACTTTCCACCCATATTCTGCCACCATGATGTTCGACAATTTGTTTGCATATAGGTAGTCCTAAACCGCTTCCTTTGGGTTTGTCTGTGAGGGTATCACCCACCTGCTGAAATTTTTCAAATACCTTGTCTCGATCCCCTGGGGCGATCCCAATGCCAGTATCGATGACGCTGATGACTATTTGGTTATTTTGTTGTTTTGCTTTCACAGTACAACTACCTGTTTCTGTGAATTTCATGGCATTGGAAATTAGATTAATTAAAACTTGGAGTAAGCGATCGCGATCGCCAATCACATCAGGTAATCCTTCTTCTACTTCTTTGTGTATGGCTAGTCCTCCGGCTTCAAATAAATTCGAGGTGGCTGCATAAGCTCGGTCAATTATGCTAGCGATCGAAGTAGGCTCCATCTGCCACTCTACCTTACCAGCCTCCATCTTGGCGATATCGAGTACATCATTAATCAGGGTTGTCAGTCGTTCGCCTTCAGACACGATGATGTTGATATTGTCGCCCACTTGCTTGACAGTTTTTTGCGTTTTGCGATCGCTATCTGGCAGTAAGGGAAAGACCCCTTCCTCCAGTTTTTTCTTAATAATCTTGGCAAATCCCAGCACAGAAGTCAGAGGTGTCCGTAGTTCGTGGGAAACCGTAGAGATAAAATCCGTCTTCATCCGGTCAATTTCAATCTCGGTAGTGATATCCCGGATGACTATAACCGAACCTAGACATTCATCGATCGCATCTTCCCCTGAAGTTAAGCCTCTGGAAATTGCAGTTGCCACAGCCTTGCCAACCCTACCTTTTGCTAGTTCTATCTCTGCGGTTAACACCTCCCTGGGAGATTTCAAAGTCATAGTTACCAGTTCTGTCATTTCACTGCTAAAGGTATCGTTACAGCTTTTACCAATCAGATTGCTACCTGAAAGATCGAACTGAAGTAACAAAGATGGATTAAATCGAGAGATATTACCACGGGCATCCGTTACCAGCAGACCATCCGCAATATTGTTGATGATGGCGGTAAGATAAGCCACGGTATTCTGGACTTCTTTGGCAGCTTGTGCTAGTTCGAGGGAGATAGCCGCCTGTCCTGAAAGCAGTCGCAAAACTTCCAGCCGCTCTGGTGTAAAAGCATCCGTTGTCAAATTGTTTTCCAGGTAAAAGATGCCGACTCGTTTTCCTTGATGAAGGATGGGAGCACACAAGAGAGACTTCGTTTGGTTATTTGTGATATAGGGGTCGCTGCTAAACATTCCCTCGCGAGCGGCATCTTTTAAAACGACACTTTTTTGAGTTCTTTCTACATAATTGATAATCGCCTGGGAAATATTCTCACTGGTTTCCACAGGAATATTTGGCAGTACTACACAATTTTCTTGCTCAACGCTCCCTGACGCAGCCAGCACTAATTTTCCCGATTTATCCAACAGGAGGATACCTTTCTGCGCGCCTGCATTTTCGATGAGAATGTGCGTCAACTTTGATAGCAAATTGTCGAGAACGATTTCCGAGGAAATCGCTTGTGATGCTTTGAGTACTGTCGCCAAATCCAGCGTATTCGCTCCCCATAAACTCGTAGAATTCGCTGTGTCTGTTACCTCTAGACCAGTTTTTTCTTGCTTCCTGATCTGGGATAATAACTGAGGATATCTTGCCTCTAAGTCTCTGACTTTTGCCTTTGCTCCCCAGCGGATATAGCCATAGTAGGCATCAGTTAGATATACTTGAGCAACCTTATCTCTAGTGCGAGAGAAATAAAACTCAGATGTTAGTTCATTGGCGAGTGCTTCTTCTTGGATGTATCCTTGTTCACCAGATCCTTTGATGGCACGTTCATAATATTCCATTGCTAGGACATCTTGGTTCAACACTCGCGCTTTCTCTGCTTCTACTAAATCATACTTGTGTTGATAATTGGATGGAGCATGAGACATCCAGAGTTTCATTCTATTCTGATTTGATAATACTTTTTTGATATTTTTTACTTGTGCATCTTTTGAAACTGTAGGATATAAAGCCAGGATAGCTAAAGAATAATAAAAATTGGTTTCGGCGCTATACATCGTAGCTAGTCCGCCACCTGCGTATTTTTCTGCTAAGGAGGCATTTTCAGCAGACTGAGTATAATCCTTAAACAAATAAAAGAGTATAGATTTAGCAATATAGATAGGATAAATCAACATATAATTATTGCTTTTAATCAAAGATGGTAGCATTTCATCTTCATTAAAACTTTCACCAATCAAGCGGCATTTACCAGGAGATTTATCCAATAAATTCAACACCATTTGTCTACATATACTTGCATAGTTACTCTGAAATTCCTGTTTTAGCTTTTGCATCATCCCAATATATTTTGTCTGCTTATCAGCTACAATCTCTAGATTTTCGCCTACAAAAAATATGTGGGTACAATAGAAACAAGCCCCATAACAAGCATATTCTACATCACCAATTTCTAGCCCAGCTTGAATTCCTTCAATAAACGCTTCTAGGGTGTTCCTAGCTGGCTCTTTCCAGTGTCTAATAAAATTGTTAAATGTCTCATAGATTTTAGCTTTGGCTTCTTGGGCATTGAATTGCTCCAACAGCTTCAAACCCAGTTGGCCAAATTGATAACCAGAATCTATATCTCCGAACGCCCCAATCAGAAGCATACCATAAAGAGTATAGGCGTAAGCCGATAAGGGGGAATTTCCATATTTCAAACAGAGGTTAGTAAATTTAAATACAACTAGAGGATAAAGCTCAGGAGCTACTATATAAACGGGAGGAATAAGATTAATTAAGATCCGTAGTGCCGCTATTTTATAGGGATCAGTCATTTCTGGCAGTTCAGCTAAATCCTCTATTCTCTTTGTTCCCAAGTTAAATTTTGTGTGAATAAGTCCTAACAAAATATTTATTTTTCTGGGTTTTTTGGGTAAGAATACTCCCAGTAGTCTCAGAACTTGCAGTGCAGTATCTAAGGCTAATTGCATTTCATTTTGAGCAATATAAAATTGCATTCTTATCTCATATATCTTAACTTTATCAAGTAATTTTTTAGCCTGCTCAATAATTTTTTCTGAAATAATTTTTGCCTGTTCAAAGTTGGTGTTTAAATATTCTGCTGCCGCTATCTCCACATGGATTGCGAGTGTTAGGTCATAGTGATTTTGCCAGCTGGATTCGGTGAGGAGTCCTAGACCCAATGATAAATACTTGACAGCCGCTTGATAAGCTGTAGCTGTCTTCGCTTTCCGACCTGCAACTAGGTTTAATTGAGCTAGCTGATATCTTTCTTCCTCCAAAGGGATAAATTCAGCACCAACATTCAGTTGATTTACAATTTCAAAGATGTTCTCTTCAATCTCTGTTTCTGGGGTATTTTTCAGCAGCAGTTGACCAATTTTCAGGTGAGTTTCTTTTTTATGATCTTCAGGAATCAAAGAATAAGCTGCTTGCTGCACCCGGTCATGGAGAAATTTGTAGGAAATTTTAGTAATTGGTAATTGGTAGGATTGTTCATTTTCCATTGTCGATGACCAATTACTCATTCCGACTAGGGGAATTTTATATGCCTCACTGAGAGGCAGAATCAGACCCTCCTGAAGGGCATCCCACAAATCAGCCGCCGTTTCTGATTCAGATTTTTCATTTACAATCGCTAGAACATCTAAATTAAATCTATCGCCAATACAGGCGGCTAATTTTAATACCTGCTGAGTTTGTGCAGGCAATTTTTGAATATTTCTGGCAATTAGTTCGACGACATTATAATCCGTAATCCCAATGGTTTGAATTTGCTTGATGTCACACTGCCAACAACCGGAACTAAAGTCAAATGTCAACAGCTTTTCACGGTGAAGGGTAGAGAGCAATTGCGTCAAGAAGAAAGGATTACCTTGGGTTTTATTGAAACCTAATTCGGCTAGGGGCAAAGACTTTTGTGTTTCATCGTGAAGGGTATCGGCAACTAATTGACTGACGTTGCCAATATCCAAAGGCTGGAGGATGATATTATTAACGATTGCCCCGAATGATTCAATTTCTTCCAAGGTCTGCATCAACGGATGAGTCGGACTGACCTCATTATCTCGATACGCTCCAATTAGTAATAGATATTGGCTATCGGGGTCAGTCACAAGTAACTGAATCAACTTCAAAGATGCCGAATCCGCCCACTGTAAGTCATCTAGAAAAACGACCAACGGGTGTTCTGGTTTAGTAAATACATGAATGAACTGTTGAAATACCCGATTAAATCGATTTTGTGATTCTGATGGCCCCAATTGAGGAACATCTGGCTGAAAACCAATAATTAGTTCGACTTCGGGAATAACATTAATGATGACAGAGCCATTGGAACCGAGTGCTTCTAATAGTTTGGTTTTCCAAATAGCTATTTTTTCTGAACTTTCTGTTAACAGTTGCCGCATCAATTCCTGGAATGCTTGAATCATTGAAGCATAAGGAATATTCCGCTTAAACTGGTCAAATTTGCCAGCGATAAAATAACCCCGCTGCCGGACTATGGGTTTATGAACTTCATTAACTACTGAGGTTTTACCAATCCCTGAGTAGCCACTGACAAGCATCATCTCACTCTTTCCTTGACTAACTCGGTCAAAGGCATCCAGCAGTGTATGCACTTCCGCGTCGCGCCCATAGAGTTTTTGCGGGATCAGAAAAGAGCCAGATTTATCCCGTTTACCGATTGAAAAGTCAGAAATCTTGCCAGTTGATTGCAGTTGATTCAGACAGGTTTCTAAATCGACTTTTAGTCCTAAAGCGCTTTGGTAACGGTCTTCAGCGGTTTTGGATAGTAACTTCATTACTATCGAAGAAATTGCGCCGGTCATCTCTGCATTCAGTTGGTCAGGCGACACTGGTTGTTTGGCTATATGACAGTGAACTAATTCTAGAGGGTCGGTGGCATTAAAGGGCAATTGTCCCGTCAGCATTTCATAGAATGTTACTCCTAATGAATAGAAGTCGGTGCGGTAGTCAATCGACCGATTCATTCTCCCTGTCTGTTCTGGTGATATATAGGCTAGGGTTCCTTCTAATAAATTGGTATTGCTGATTCCTGTCTCTCTAGACAGGCGCGAAGCTATGCTAAAGTCGATAATTTTAACTTGGCCTGTAGAGGGGTTGATCAGGATATTTTGGGGTTTAATATCTTTATGTATAATCTGATTTTGATGCAACTGAGCTAGGGTTGAAGCTAGCTGAATGCCTATGGTGAGGAAGGGAATTAATTCGATTTTTTGAGTACCTAAAAAATCTTTGAGGGATTGTCCTAAAAAGTCTTCTAATATGAGTGCTAGACTGTTATGATAGTTTTCTAAGGCGTAGGGTTTAATAATTCCTTCAATCTCCAATTTTTGGAGGATTTTATATTCATGTCTGAGTCGGGTGATTTGTTCGAGGGTGGGATAATCGGCTAGGAGGGTTTTAATAATCACCGATGTTTGAGACTGTTCTCTTACTCCTCGATAGATAAGAGTATTGAGACCAGCTTGAATTTGTTCGGTGATTCTGTAACCTGGAATGGAAATCATTCGTGTTCTCCTATCGCTTTGTGAGGTTATTTTAGTCTGGTATATTAATAACCAAAATTTGCAGAGTGTTCTACAAGTGGTTAACAATATTGAGTTTGATGGCGGTATGTCTGCAAATTAGGAGTAAAATCAACCAGATGGTGATTGTTACTCTCAGGACGACTTAGTGCGATCGCTTTGAGGGGAATCTGAATCAAAAACTCTGCACCCTGACCTGGTTCGGATATACACTTCAAAATGCCTCCATGTTTTTCCACGACAATCTGGTAGCTAATGGACAAACCTAGCCCTGTCCCTTTCCCTACTGGTTTGGTTGTATAGAAGGGGTCAAACAATCTCTTTTTGACCTCATCTGTCATTCCTGGGCCGTTGTCGCGAATGCGAATCACAACAGCGTCCAGAGCGCGGACTACTTCAGTATGAATGGTAATCTGAGGTTGAGGTTGGTTTTCAAGGGCGTCGATCGCATTGCTGAGGACGTTCATGAAAACTTGGTTCAACTGACCGGGATAACACTCTACAAGCGGCAAGTCGCCATACTCTTGACTTGCTTGAATTGCAGGACGTTCTGTTGTCGATTTCAAGCGATGGTGCAATATCATGAGGGTGCTATCGATACCTTCGTGAATGTCCACTGGCTTCATCTCTGCTTGATCCAGACGGGAGAAGTTTCGCAGGGATAAGACAATTTGACGGATGCGATCGACTCCCACTTGCATTGAGGATAGTATTTTGGGTAGGTCTTCAACCAGAAAGTCGAGTTCGATCGCTTCTAGGAGAGCTTGAATTTCCGGTACTGGTTGCGGATAGTGCTTGCCATAAAGTTGGACAAGATCGAGTAAGCCGTGGGAATATTGATGGGCGTGGGAGAGGTTTCCGTAGATAAAATTGACGGGGTTGTTGATTTCGTGGGCTACACCGGCAACCATACAGCCAAGGCTGGACATTTTTTCGCTCTGAATCAGCTGGGATTGGGTTTGCTGTAATTCGTGCAGAGTTTGCTGTAATTGTCGGGCTTGGGCTTGGGCTGTGGCGGCAGCAGTGGCAGCTTCGCGGTAAAGTTCTGCTTGATCGAGGGCGATCGCCAGTTGAGTAGCCACAGCCTGCAACAATTCTACTTCATGGTCGCTCCACGATCGCACTTCTGTACTGTGACCGCAGCTAATTACACCAATCGTTCCAGAACGAGTCTGAATCGGTAGTGCGAATACAGAGCTAAATTCCCGATCGACGAAGAACTTTTGCATGACCGGATCGCTGACGGTGACGATATTATCTGCACAAACTACTTCCATATCTAGAAGCTTCTGCGTAAACGAACCAACCTCTACAGCGGAGTAGTAACCCATTAAGCTCGGTAAATCTGGGTTTTTGGCTTCTTTGACAACTTCCCAGCTAGCACAAGAACGATCGATGTACTCCGTAGGGATTTCCGAAGGATGAATGAAGTTTTCTGTTTTACTTTGGTTTTTTGACCTTGTTCGCTGGTTCTGGCTGGGAACTATTTTTCCTTCTTCCGGTCTATACCAGATGAATTGGCAGCGATCGATTTGCAGGAGACTGCGGATCTCGCTCACAGCTGTTTCTAAAATGGTATCGAGGTTCAGGGAATGACGGATTTGGCTTGCCAAACGAAAAAGCAAAGCTTCCCGGCGGCTTTCGCGCAGCTGGTTTTCATGGAGAAGGGCATTTTCAATGGCCGATCCGGCTTGAAATGCCAGCATGGTGAGCAGTTTCAGATCTGCTGCTGTATAATTGACTGGTGTCTTGCTGCTGATTTCGATCGCACCAATTACTTTATCTTTCGTCTTCAAAGGAACGCAAATTAGAGATCTTACTCGCTCTTGATTTTCTACATATCTGGGATCGGATAACACATCGTTGACTATTTCTCCCGTTCCTCTTATAACTACGTTACCGATGATGCCTTCACCTAGTTTTAAGGTTGCTCTTGGCTGGCATTCTTTACCAAATGCCGAGATGACTTCAAGCCAGCCCGTGACTGGATGAACTAACACGATCGAGCCGCTGGTTGCTTCGAGCAGCTCCCTTGCTTCATCAAGAGATAATTTGGCAACTTCTTTTAGTTCTAAAGTAGCCGTTATCTTTTGCGAAATTTGATATAATACGGTGATTTCTCTATAGCGATCTAATAATTCGTTGGCAAGTGATTTCTTTTCTAGTTCTTTATTGGCTAAATAGGATATAAAAGCAGCTACAGTAGACGCTTTTTCTGACCCAATTACCCATCCGATCGTTTCTCCTGAAACTTCGATCGGACATCTATTTAATTCATTCTCACTTGCCACTCCAAGCAGCGTATTGCCTTCGGCATCCCGAATGCTGATACTATTATCAATAGTATTTACAAGGTTGGCGATCGTCGATGAACTTTCTTTTTTAGATAATAGCTTCTTGAGGCCGATTTGAATCATTTTATTTTACCTTTCCTCAGTTTTGCATTACCAAGTTTTATCATGATTCATAGGTAGTTTCTTCATCATCTACCTAAAGATATGTTCTAATGTACACTATATTATCATATCCATTATATTTCACAACTACGTATATTTGCGTAACCCATTCAATTTGGGATTTGGGATTTGGGATTTGGGATTAGCCCCACGGATGAATCCAGACGGTTGAAATCAATAATTTATTGGTAAGTTAATATTAAAATAAATAATTGTAGAATAATTATATTTAAAGTGAAAACTCACTATCGCGATTTTGTGATTCGTTCCTGGGAGGAGCGCGATCGGGCCTTTGCTGCCGATGTCATCCATTCCGTGTTAACCGAGTACGGCTTGCCTTGGGAACCAACAGAGGCAGACAGAGATGTATTGGAGATCGAAGAAAGTTATCTGGCAGTTGGGGGAGAGTTTTGGGTGGTGGAACAGCAGGGACAAGTGGTAGGAACAGCTGCTTACTATCCCATCAAAAGAGCCCAAGACGCAGTAGAAATTCGCAAAATGTATCTGTTGCCATCTGCAAGGAGAAAAGGACTGGGGAAATTTTTATTGAAAGAGTTAGAAAGTGCGATCGCATCTAGAGGTTTTCAACAAATTTGGATAGAAACTGCCTCTGTTTTAAAAGAAGCAGTGCAACTATATGAACTCAGCGGGTATCAAGCAGCATCTGGAGTGGAGACAGCGAGATGCGATCGCGTCTATGTCAAATATCTGACTGTTTGGTCAGGTGCGTTACCCTCAAGCTAACGCACCCTACGCACTATCGGCTCAATGCCCGTAAGAAACGTTCCATATTGGTGAAAAGTCCGGTTTTTTTGGGACGTGGGGCATCACCTGCATTGGCGCTGTTAGGCTGAGTTGCCTTGAATAAAATTTGATCGAGTTCGTCGCCTACAGGTTTTTTAGGCAATTCGGCAATTAAATTGTAGTCTTCGCCATTTTGTAGCCAAACCTGCCAAGGAGAGGGATAGCAGCGAAACAAAGCTGCCCCTTCTACGGGTTTGACATAGTAGCAAGATTCCAAGGTATTGAGTAACCGTTCCCGCAGTTGACGGGCAGTATAACCGATACCGACAGTAGCGGCATCTTCCAAGTGGGGAATGAGTAAAATAACGGGCCGATCGCCCGCTGCGTTGCACAGCTTTTCTACTTCCCCCACTTCCACCGCACTGAGGTCAACCAATAAGAATACCTCATCTTCCGGCTCAATTTTGTTTTGGATGGGAGTTCTACCCATGCCAATGTCTTGAATTTTAAAAGGAACTTCTCCCCAGTCGCGGCGGGCCAATGCGGCAGCACCGGCATCGGGGAAGAAAACTTTCAGGTGGGAAAGGCGGTCTTCAAAGACGGGGATGAATTGCTGGGCGATGGACTGTGCTTGGAGTGCGATTTCTGGGAAATTTAACTCTACTTGCAGCCTAGTGTAGCCATTTGCGATCGCAGCCAGGGTAGCTTCGCGAGATTGTGCGATCGCTTCTTCAAGACTTTGGGGTAGTTCTGCCATAATGTATTTTTTTGCTTACAGGTTATTGTACTGTGATAGTACCAGCACAAACATTGATATTTATCTATCCAGCTTCCCCAGAAAATTCAATGGCATTAAATCAAGAAGTATTAGTCGCGATCCTAACCAATCGACTGGATTTAGAAATTGCCCGCGATCGGCATTGGTATCGCATTCCTGTAGATAGTGTGCATAAATTTCTCAATAAGCGTTGGCCTCCTCAATGGATTGCTTTTTACCAACCAGGAACTTTTGGCAAACAAGCATACGCCGTGAGATATTACGCCAAAATCGAGCAGATTAGCGAAGTTTCCCGTTGGGAATTATTTCCCGATCTTCCCAAAGATCGCAAAAGCCGCAAGCGTTATTACAAGTTAGACTTATCGCCACTAGAACGTTTTTCAACACCAATATTGAGCCGCCGCTTACGTCGCATTGTCTTTATCCAAACTACCTGGCAAAAGGTAAGTAATGCAGTTGAAATTAACGATTTGTATGATGAAAGCCCTCTAAAAGATCGACTATGGCAAGAGTTTAAACAATTAGAAATCAACGCTGAACGTCAGGATTTTGTGACAGCTAAAAATAATAATTATGCCCTTGATTTTGCCATTTACTGCACTTATGGCAAAATCAACGTTGAAACTGACGGCGATACCTGGCACGCTGATAAAGAACGTATCCCTTTGGATAATCTGCGAGACAACGACCTGCAAACAGAAGGTTGGCATACGTTGCGATTCAATACTTATCACATCCAAGAAAAAATGGCTGAGTATTGTATACCGACAATTATTGAAAATATTAATCGTTTGGGTGGTTTTCAGGAAGAAGGCAGAGTTTTCCCGCGTTTGATTAAGTCGAATTCATCGGCAGAATTTGTCCAGTTGACTTTGTTTTAACATGAGGACTTACGCAAATGGCAGATTATGGTAGGGTGCGTCAGAAGTCCAAACCCTCAATAATCTCTCTATAACGAAAGTCTGACGCACCCTACAAGTTGGTTTAAGTGTGACACTGGATTATCGCAGAGGAGGATATACTGAATGGAAGATGAAGTGCGAGCCGACTACGACAGCGCTTGGAAAGAAGCCCTAACTGTCTATTTTGAGCCATTTATGGCTTTTTGTTTTGCAGATACTCACAGCGATATTGATTGGGAGAAAGGTTATGAAACTCTAGACACCGAATTGCAAGAAGTGATTCGCGATGCCGAGACAGGCAGGCGTTTAGCAGATAAGCTAGTAAAAGTATGGCTGAACTCCGGCGAAGAAGCGATTGTGTTAATTCATGTCGAAATTCAAGGACAAGAGCAGTCAGATTTTGCCGAGCGGATGTATATTTACAATCATCGGTTATTCGATCGCTATCGGCAAAAAGTCTTCAGCTTTGCCGTATTGGGAGACGAAAACACCAATTGGCGACCGACAGGCTATAGTTATAGTCGATGGGGATTTGAGAGCAGTTTGCAGTTTCCGGTAGTGAAACTGCTCGACTATCCAGCAGCTACCCTAGAGGAAAGCACTAATCCCTTTGCTACCATTATCGCCGCACACCTGGAAACCCAAGCAACGCGCAGTGATTTACCGCGTCGTTTTCAGTTAAAATTGAGGTTAGTGCGACGACTGTACGAGCGCGGCTATAGTAGAAATCAGATCTTGGAGTTGTTCCGGTTCATTGAATGGATAATGGCATTACCGGCAGCAGTTCAGCAGGAGTTTAAAACTGAAATCAAGCGAATAGAGGAGGAAAGGCGAATGCCATACATTACCAGTTTTGAGCGGGATGGTATACAGCAGGGTCGCCTGCAAACGTCTCGCGAGGATGTCATTGATGTTCTGGAAACGCGGTTTTTAACTTTGCCAGATGCCTTAAAAAATCGCATTTTTGCGATCGAAGATTTAGCAATGCTGAAACGACTACTTAAACGCGCTATTACTGTTACTTCGGTGCAGGAGTTTGAGGAGTTGTTGGCACAAGGAGAGTTTTAATGGGATAGAGGAGGAAAGGCGAATGCCATACATTACCAGTTTTGAGCGGGATGGTATACAGCAGGGTCGTCTGCAAATGTCTCGCGAAAATGTTATTGATGTTCTGGAAACGCGGTTTTTAACTTTGCCAGATGCCTTAAAAAATCGCATTTTTGCGATCGAAGATTTAGCAATGCTGAAACGACTACTTAAACGCGCTATTACTGTTACTTCGGTGCAGGAGTTTGAGGAGTTGTTGGCACAAGGAGAGTTTTAATGGGATAGAGGAGGAAAGGCGAATGCCATACATTACCAGTTTTGAGCGGGATGGTATACAGCAGGGTCGTCTGCAAATGTCTCGCGAAAATGTTATTGATGTTCTGGAAACGCGGTTTTCAACTGTGCCAGATGCCTTAAGAAATAGCATTTTTGCGATCGAAGATTTAGCAATGCTGAAACAGCTGCATAAACGCGCTATTACTGTAAATTCGGTGCAGGAGTTTGAGGAGTTATTGGCACAAGGAGAGTGTTAAATATATCCTCAGAATTCAATGCCCAACTAATGCCACCTCTGGTATCAATCTTTGCAACAGTTGCTTAAGTACGATCGCAGTCCAGTCCACATCAGCTTCCGTCGTGTCATGCCCCAAAGTGAGGCGAATTCCCGCTTTTGCCATCTGGGTACTGTACCCCATTGCCAGCAGAATAGGACTGGGGTTGAGTTTCCCGCTACTGCAAGCAGCACCAGCACTAATACCAATACCAGCTAAGTTCATTTGCCGCACGATGGTTTTGCCGCTAAGCTTTTTACCATCGGCATCCTGCAAGCAGAAACTGACATGGTGAGGCAAACGGTGCCAACGGTGACCTGTCGGTGTCAAACTGCGAGTATCGGAAAGTAAGTCAAAAAGACGATCGCGCAACCCAATTAATCTTGGCGTCTCCACAACCATTTCTTGCGCCGCCAGTTCCGCAGCTACTCCAAAACCGGCAATAATTGGCACAGCTTGAGTTCCAGAACGCAAGCGCATTTCTTGTCCTCCACCACCCAACAAAGGAACTAATTCCACGCCAGGACGCACATAAAGCGCCCCAGACCCTTGAGGGCCATAAATTTTGTGACTGGAAAGGGAAAGTAAATCTACCGGCAATTTTTGCACATCGATCGGCAAACGCCCAGCTACTTGGACTGCATCTGTGTGGAACAGCACTCCGCGATCGCGGACAATATTTCCCAAAGCTTCGATCGGTTGTAATGTCCCAACTTCACTCTGACCGTAGATAATCGAAACTAAAACTGTATTCGGTTGCAGCGCATTTTCCAAGTCATTTTCGTTGACTCGTCCCCACCTATCCACCGGCAAGCGCGTCACTTCCCAGCCCCATTGTTCCAGCAATTGTACTGGTTCTGTCACAGCCGAATGCTCAACGCTGGAAATAATGATGTGTTGAGGTTTGGTGTAACATCGAGCCACACCCATAATTGCCAGATTGTCTGCCTCAGTGCCGCCAGATGTAAATACAATCGACTCTGCCGGGGCCTTAATTAGCCCAGCTACCTGCATTCTGGCTTGTTCTAATATCGTTGCTGCCCGTTGTCCCCACTCGTGCAAGCTGGAGGGGTTGCCCCAAGAAAGGGTGAGGATTTCTTGCATAGCTGCTAGAGCCTCTGGGCGGGTCGGTGTTGTAGCGCTGTAATCTAAATAAATTTGCATAATCCTTAAGCGTTAGAGGTCGTGGCGACCGACTGGCTCTCTAATTTCAGCATATACCGCCAACGTCTAACAACTAACGCAAGTTGCTAGTTAGAAAACTTTGAGAATTAAAAACCCGGCTTCTTGTGTTTGCAAGTCGCAGTTAATGATAAAATCACCGACAGAAACCGGGTTTTTACTATAACTAGCAACTTGCGTAACTAGCTAACTTCCCGGTTTGCGGACATTGTAGTCCTCATGGGATAAGACTACTTGGGGAATTAGGATATTACCGCAGTCCCGGCAGAGCATCCGATAGTTGCGGGTGATGGGAATGCTGATCACAAAGCGATCGTGCCGCAATCGCTTGCCGCCAAATTCTGTGTAATTTTTGTGCTGCTGTAAAGCAGCAATCACAGTACGTGCCTTGACCACCACATGGATGGGTAAAGCCCTTAAATCTATGGGGTCATCGGCAAAAGTGGACTCCCACTCGTTTTTTAGCTGTCTTTTTTGTTCCAGTACGGCTTTTTTTTGGGCACACTGATGGCACATTTGACCATAGCCCTTGTGGCCGCACGGAAATTGCTTTTTTCTTCTAGGCATAACAAAAGTGTGGATTGATACTAATACATCCACTTCAAATGCGGCAAGGTTGGCCATGTACCCGACTGTATTCACTTTCCGTGGGCCACACGGTAGTTTTTGACAACTGCTTGAAAGCGGCTGTCAAAATAATAAACTTTAGATTACAGAATTTTAGCAAGAAAGCTCACCGCTTCTAGCTGTGGATGAATTGCTTGCCGCTAAATGGGTAAAAATAGACTGCTGTTACCTATTGACTTATGGATATTAATCTGAAACGTGCAACCGTGAGGCAAGTAGCAACGATTCTTCTAGCGCTGACCCTAGCTGCTTGTCAACGGGCTGGGCCGCAAACCCAACGACCGACTCCTCTGCCCCAAGATCCTGTTGTTAAAGTTTACTTCAACCACTCTGAGTCGGGTTCGTACAGGGAACCCTACCGCAAGCAAACGCGATCGGGAGATGACTTGGAACAACTTATAGTCGATGCGATCGCAACCGCCAAATCTACCGTGGATGTGGCGGTTCAGGAGTTGCGCTTACCAAACATTGCCAAGGCTTTGGTCGATCGCAAAAAAGCTGGAGTTAAGGTAAGAGTAATTCTGGAGAATACTTACAGCCGTCCTTGGAGTAAATTTACACCAGATGAAGTGGCGAAACTACCGGAACGGGAACGCGGACGCTACAACGAATTTGTCAAGTTAGCAGACCAAAATGGCGATAATAAACTCAGCAAAGATGAGATCGATCGAGGGGATGCGATCGTCATGTTGCAAAATGCCGGTATTCCCATCATTGATGATACCGCTGATGGTTCAAAAGGCAGTGGTTTAATGCACCATAAATTTGTCGTCGTTGACGATCGCACTCTCATTATTACATCAGCAAATTTTACAACTAGCGACATTCACGGCGATTTCATATCTCCCAGCAGTTTGGGAAATGCCAACAATCTTCTCAGCATTGATAATTCCGAATTAGCAACTCTTTTCACAGCAGAATTTAACATTCTATGGGGCGATGGCCCTGGTGGTAATCCAGATAGCCAATTTGGTATAAAAAAGCCGTTTCGACCAGTTCAACAAATCACTCTAGGAACTACTACCATTGCAGTTCATTTCTCTCCAACATCATCAACACAGCCTTGGGAACAAAGCAGTAACGGTTTGATTGGAAAAACTTTAAATACAGCTACACAATCTGTAAATATGGCGTTGTTTGTATTTTCAGAACAGCGACTTGCCAATATCTTAGAAACAGACAATCAACGCGGTGTACAAATACGAGCTTTAATCGATCCCGACTTTGCCTATCGCCCATACAGCGAAGCGCTGGATATGATGGGAGTTGCTTTGCTTAATAATTGCAAATACGAAGTTGATAATCGTCCTTGGCAAAATCCGATTACCACTGTAGGCATTCCTCAACTAAAAAAAGGCGATCTGTTGCATCACAAATTTGGTGTTGTAGACAAACAAATTGTTATTACTGGTTCCCACAACTGGTCAGCAGCAGCCAACAGTAATAATGACGAAACAGTTTTAGTAATTCAAAGTCCCATCGTAGCAGCCCATTTTGAGCGCGAGTTCGATCGGCTTTATGCTGATGCTATACTCGGTTTACCAGATGGAATTAAGCAAAAAATTAAATTACAGCAGCAACAATGTTCGCAGATAAAAACGGTGTCTTCACCTTCTTCGACAAGTTCAACTACAGCTAAAGTTAGCGAAAATACTATTAGTCAGAAAGTTAATCTCAATACTGCTAGTCAACAGGAATTAGAAGCGTTACCAGGGGTGGGGCCGAAATTGGCGCAGCAAATTATTCAGTCACGTCAAAAGAAACCTTTCACTTCTTTAGAAGATCTTGACAAAGTGCCCGGAGTCGGGCCGAGTTTGCTGGATAAGTTGAAAGACCGAGTTACTTGGTAAACACCTATGTCATCTTCAATGAAGGATGTTCTGGATATCGGACTGTTGCGATCGTTGGTTAAATTTTTACCGCAGATAAGGAAGGACTGATGAACGCAGATAAACGCAGATAAGAATAATCACAGGAATTTTTTAGGTAACCGATGCGTAAGGATATGATATGAACACTCTCTGGTGTAGAGTCAATTCATGAATTGACTCTACATCTGTAGCAAACATTTAAGTAATCCATATTATTTAGTATCGTCTCGCCATTATCATCGCCATCCCGATTTTAATTATTGCTGCAATTGTCTTCCTCGTTTTTTTATTCATCAGATAGTAGGGGTGAAATATCTAATCTGCCAACATTTGTTCAGCCGTCAGAGGGAATTCTGAGAAAGCCTGAGAGACAATTCGCTGATTTCCTGTAAACTCTGCTATCTGATAGTTCCCATTCACCAGAAACAAAACTGAAACCTTGAACTTGCGGAGGTCTACAATCCAATATTCGGGAATTCCAATAGTTTTATATTCAGATTCTTTGGTTTCGTAGTCTGTCTTCTTGGAGCCAGGACTAACTACTTCAACCACCAGCAACGGCGGGGTTCTCAAAACAGCTGCTGCTTTCTTGTCGGCTTTAAGTCCATTCCACTGCGCTTGAGTTATAAGACACAGGTCTGGGGTACGAGAGCGGTCTTTTCCAGTATCTGGAGCGGTTCCTACATACACCCCTACATCGCGTTTAACAATCCAAGGGTGGGACTTTGTTCTGATTTCTGCCCTAAAAGTGTCAGACAATAAATCAATTACATCTGAGTGGTCGGCAGTTGGTAGGGGAACCATTACTAACTCCCCATTAACAAGTTCGTAACGGTTATCGGTTCCGTCATCGTAGGTTAGATACTCCTCAAAGGTCAAGGTGGGGTTGGGTGTTTTAATCATGGCGTAAGCTCCTTAAGCAGACGCTTCTTTAGCTATCCTAGCAGAGCAAACTGGCATCTTTTCCTAAGATTATTTCTCGTTCGTTGGCGATCGCTTTTTGAGACAAAAGCCCTTGGGCTGTACCATTCTCTACAAAGCGGAATTTAAACGAAATCTCAGAAGTTGTCGGGGACATCAGAAAACTCCTTACCGTTCAATACAGACTACTACAGCTTGTTATCCTGAAGAAAGTTCCCCTGCTACCACTCCCGCGCAATCAACCATGACCCAACAACCTGCACGCATATGTATACTCGGCGGAGGCTTTGGCGGTCTGTATACCGCTCTGCGATTGAGCCAGCTACCTTGGGAAAAGGCGTCTAAACCCGAAATTGTGCTGGTGGATAAAAGCGATCGCTTCGTTTTCACCCCCCTCCTCTACGAACTCCTCACCGGCGAACTGCAAACCTGGGAAATTGCTCCACCCTTTGCAGAAATTCTACATAACACAGATGTGCGTTTTTGTCAAGGCGTAGTGGCGGGGATTGATGTAGAACAGCACCGGGTTTATTTGCAGGATAGCCCCGAAATACCCTACGACAAGTTAGTCTTAGCCTTGGGTGGAGAATCTCCCCTAGATATCGTTCCTGGTGCTAGTTCCTACGCTTTTCCCTTCCGTTCCCTTGCTGACGCCTATCGCCTGGAAGAAAGACTGCGAGTTTTAGAAGCATCAGAAGCAGATAAAATTCGAGTAGCGATCGTCGGAGCTGGTTATTGCGGCGTCGAGTTAGCTTGCAAACTGGCAGATAGACTGGGTGAGAGAGGACGCTTGCGGTTGATCGAACAAAGCGATCGAATTCTGCGAACATCGCCCGAATTTAACCGAGAAACAGCACGCAAAGCCTTAGAGGCGCGGGGTATCTGGATAGATTTGGAAACCACCGTTGACTCGATCGGGCCAGAAACCATCTCCCTGCTGTATAAAGCACAGCTAGACACCATCCCAGCCGAACTGATACTGTGGACTGTGGGAATGCAAGGATCTGCTGTCGTGCGTAATCTCCCCCTCAAACAAAATCAGCGTTCACAGCTAACCACCACACCTACCTTGCAAGCGATCGACCATCCAGAAATCTTTGTTTTGGGAGATTTAGCAGATTGTCGCGATGCTGAAGGTCAGCAAGTACCCGACTCAGCACAAGCAGCTTACCAGCAATCCGACTTTGCAGCTTGGAATATTTGGGCTTCCCTGTGCGATCGTCCGTTGCTTCCCTTCCAATATCAGAATTTAGGAGAAATGCTCACTCTGGGAACTGACAGCGCCACTATCAGCAGCATGGGAGTGCAATTAGACGGTCAGTTAGCTTATCTTGCCCGTCGCCTCGCCTATCTGTATCGGATGCCAAATTCAGAACATCAGTTAAGAGTCGGCGTAAACTGGATAGCTAATCCTATTTTGGAATTAATCAATCGTAGTTGATTGTTGTAGAGTAGGTTGGGTTGAGTCATAGCAAAACCCAACCCATATATTTTTACTTTGCCGAATGTAAAGCGCCTTATCAACGTTAAATATGACACAACAACCTACTAAACGTCCTATCCGTCGCGGCAGAATTTTCCCAGAATATACTATACCGCCGGAAGAATTAGCACGAAGCGAAGCCGAACGAAAAGCACGATATCAACGCTGTCGCCCAGTTTTTGAACGAGTGCGGGATGAATTAATAGCTGACCATTACAATTGGTTTATGATTATTGAACCAAATAGTGGCGATTATTTCATCGATCCTGATGAAATAATCGCCATCAAAAAAGCTCGTCAGAAATACTCTTCTGGCAGACTTGGTGTTTTCCGGCTCAATGAAACAGGAGCCTGTGGTAAGATATGATTTCCGGTAAATTTGGCGAAATAGGAGAGCTATTTTTTGAAATAGATTTAATGGCAGCCACCGACGATATATTTACAGTTGATGCGTTACTAGATACTGGCTTTACAACTGGATACTTAGCCATCAATATCCAAGACTTAGAAGGATTAGGTTGGATTGTTATTGAACTCGATCGAACTATGCAAACAGCCGAAGGAGAGAAGTTTTTTGATATCTATGAAGGAAAGATCTTACTAGATGGAATTGAATATATTATTCCCGTTCATGTTGGTGCGGGAATTCCCGAACCTTTGCTCGGTTTGCAATGGCTTACAAATATGAGATTATTAGTAGATTCACCACTGGGAGTGCTAACGCTGGGATAAGAAACCGGGTTTCTGAGTGTTGCAAGTGCTGACTATGGAATAAGTTTAAATATTTAAAATTAGCCCTAAATCTAAAATAAATCCAGGTAAAATATCTTCGCCAGAAAGCGTCGGTGGTTGTTCCAAAGAAAAATTGATAGTTTGTACATCTGTACCAGGTCGATAAATTTCCACTAACGGTGTTTGAGGGTCAATTAACCAACCCAAACGCATCCCGTTCGCGAGGTAATCGCGCATTTTTGTGCGTAATTTGGATAAGGAATCAGTTTCAGAACGCAATTCAATTATAAAGTCGGGACAAATGGGAGGGAAGCGCCGCCTTTCCTCACGAGATAATGCTTCCCAGCGTTCTTTTGTCACCCAAGAAACATCGGGAGAACGATAAGCACCATTAGGTAATCTGAACTCAGTAGAGGAGTCAAAGACTTTTCCTAACTTAGTTTGCTCATTCCAAATGTAAACTTTAGCGTTCAAGCCAGAATTTCTAACACCGCTTTCGCCGCCAGTAGGTGACATGATAATCAATTCTCCTTCCGAAGTTAGTTCTAAGCGCCATTCTTGATTAGCCAGACACAGCTGATAAAATTGCTCGTCTGTCAGACCTACGGCGGGTGGTACATTGAGAGTGAGTGTTTCCATCGGTGTATTGGCAACGAGGTTAGTTTTATTATGAGCGATCGCACCATTGAGCGAGAAACCCGGTTTCTGAAGCGCCTCAAAGCACAGCTTTCGCCAAAAGTAAAGCATCTAAATCCAAACAAGCCAAGTGCTGATAAGCTCGATCGATCGCCCTCTTCCCCCGCAAAAACCCAGTATTCGCACCCGGACAGATAAAATTAAGCGTTTCGGGCGAAAACCGTGCTAACAATAACTCAATACTGCGAATTTGTCGCGGCCAATGAAAAGTTTTCGATGTCCGCAACGGTACGGGTAAGCCTTCCAGATTAGGCAATAAGTGACGCCCAGAGAACAACACGCCACCAAAAGCACTGTAATATAAGCAAGATGAACCAGGAGAATGTCCCGGCGTCCAGATGACTTGGCTGTGGGGCGTAAGGCTGAATTCTGACCGAAACGTATTGACTTCCAGTTTCGGCAACAAATAAGCTTCCTGTTCTTGAATCAAAACCTTGCAGCCAAAAGCCTGCTGAATCTCCTCCACCTTGCCAATACCGCCTCGGTGGGTGATAACTAACCACGATACACCACCTCGATCGCGTAAAAATTTCTGATTTTCCTCATCCCAAGCGGGACAATCAACCAGAATATTGGTTTCATTTTCTACAATAAGATAGGCTGTTGCTCCCAACGTATCTCGATTGGGTGGAAAGGCAAAAATAGTGTCCAAGACAGCCCGTGGTTGTTTGGGCATAAGATGAATATATTGTTACTTGTACTACTGGGACTGGCTACCTACTTCATTGTGAAGCGCAGCGTGGCCGACATCACTAAAACGCCTGTCTGGATACTGTGGCTGGCCATGATGGCACCGCCCTTTGCGTGGACTGGGTGGATCTTGGTCTATGGCAGGAATAAGCCTATGCCAGTCGCTTTGATGATCGGGGTATTCGCAATCAGCATATTTTTGTACTGCTGGCTGATTCAGCTTGGACGTAAAGACATTAAACCGCCAGCGCCTCAGAGTTCCGATCGCGCAACTTCACAAGAGACGGCTAACTCAGATAATGGGGCAGCTAAGGTACGTCCCATCAATAAGGAGGAAGAAACCCAGCTGCGGGAGTGTTTCCCCTGGGGAGTCTACTACCTGCAAAATCTGGAGTTCAGACCCCAAGCGGTGATTTGCCGAGGACACCTGCGAACCAAGCCGGAAGTGGCATACAAGACTATCCGGGAGAATATTGAAGCCAAATTTGGCGATCGCTTTCTAATTATCTTTCAACAAGGTTTAAACTCCAACCCCTTTTTTGCCCTAGTTCCCAATCCCCAAAGCCATCACCTAGATGCTAAGCGCAACAAGGAAGTCTTGACGCGACCCGGTTTGGCTTTAGGACTGTTGGCGGCAACCTTATTCACTACACTCTTAGTTGGGGCAGAAATAGCAGGCGTTACCCCGCAAGCAGTGGAATCCAACTCAGCCGTTATCCTGAAAGGACTGCCCTATGCTTTGGCGCTGATGGCTATTCTGGGGACTCACGAAATGGGTCACTACCTGACGGGCAGGTTCTATAAACTTCGCTCGACTCTGCCCTATTTTATACCTGTGCCGTTTTTTCCAGGTACTTTTGGGGCGTTTATTCAGCTGCGTAGTCTCCTGCCCGATCGCAAAGCTTTGTTTGACGTGGCAATTGCTGGCCCGATCGCAGGTTTTGTGATGACCTTACCTTTGCTGATTTGGGGTCTAGCCAATTCTACTGTAGTTCCTCTGTCTAACAAGGCGGTCATATTGAACTTCGACGCCTTCAAACCCACCTTTTCCCTATTGCTAACTTTGCTGAGTAAGTTGGCGCTAGGCACTGCTTTGACGGCAGATAAAGCGATCGATCTTCATCCCGTCGCCGTGGCAGGATTTTTGGGCCTAATCGTCACCGCCTTCAACCTGATGCCCGTCGGCCAACTCGACGGCGGTCACATTGTCCATGCCATCTTTGGGCAACGACAAGCCGCTACCATTGCCCAAATTGCCCGATTCCTACTGCTGATAGCTTCTCTGATGCCTTGGTTGGTAGGAGTTTCTCTAATTCCGCCCTACTATTTATATTGGGCAATTTTCCTCTTCTTAATCCCCATAAACGATGAACCCGCTTTGAACGATGTCTCCGAACTCGACAACCAACGCGACTTCTGGGGTTTAGCATCGCTGGGCCTCTTGCTGATCGTCATCTTGCCCGCTCCCAGTTTTCTGATCCATCTGTTGAATATGTGAGCGTTTAGATATGCTATAATTTGGGAATATAAGGGCGCGTGGCTCAGTGGATAGAGCATCAGGTTCCGGTCCTGAGGGTCGGGGGTTCAAATCCCTCCGCGCTCGTTTTTAGTTTGTTATTGGTACGTAGTTGCGCTTCAGCGCTATCTTAAAGAGATCTGAAGCGCAACAACATACCTGAAAAGTTTTATTATGGGCGATCGTCGGGACACCATATCATTGGCGATCGCATTTCGGGCTAGAATAACAAAGACTCGCAGATGAGCGATCGCACCGTCAACACAGGAAAGCCAGAGCGAGAAATTGTCATTGACCAATTTCCCACACCAGATAAACTTTGGCAATGAAAGCTTTAGGAGGGGAGTAGAGATGGCTTACGGAGATTTTGATTTAGGGAAAGTAAAAAGGGATTTTGGGCTAATACTGCAAGAAGATCGAAATTTATTTGCAGGTGTACGTGGGGTAGAGGCTTCTGAACTTTTGCAGATGATTTTGCCAGAAAATTTGCCCTTAGCGATCGCAATTAATAGTGAGAAAGCAAAATCCGAGTTTTTGATTGCACCCATTTTAGGAGAAGTCCGCCGCCAGTTGGATTTTAAAGTTAGTTTGTTTTCGGGAAAAGATTTTACTGTTGATATTAGTAGAGGGCTAAATGGCTTTTGCGACTTTATCTTGAGCGCATCAATAGAACAGTATTTCATTGATGCACCAGTTCTCACTATTATTGAAGCAAAAAATGATAATATTATTGCTGGTTTGGGACAGTGTATTGCGGCTATGGTAGCAGCACAAATTTTTAATCAACAGCAGGGTAACGGGATTGATAAAATATATGGTGCCGTCACAAATGGAACAATTTGGAAGTTTTTGACTTTAGAGGAAAAAACAGTTTGTATCGATCTGATTGAATATTATATTAAGGAAATTAATCAAATTTTGGCTATATTGATGCAACCTTTTAAACCTGTTTTGACTGCTGTTTGAGTAGGGGCAATTTTGGATAACCGGGTAATGGTGAAAAGATGGCTTACAGTGATTTCAGTCTTGCTAAGGTTAAAAATGATTTTGGTTTAACACTAGATGAAAGTCGTAATTTATTTGCTGAGACAAAACCAGTATCACCATCAGAAATGTTAAAATTTCTTCTGGGTGATTACATTCCGTTGGCAACTTCTATTTCAACTGAAAAAGCTAGATCGGAGTTTTTAATTGCTCCAATTTTAGCTGAAATGAGACGGTCACTAAATAACCAGATTTCTTTGTTTTCTGGCAATGAGTTTAATGTCGATCCAAGAAGAGGTTTGCAAGGATTTTGTGATTACATTATTAGTAATTCTAAGGAGCAATTGTTTATTACTGCTCCGGTGATAATAATCCTTGAAGCTAAAAACGAAGATATTATCGGGGGTCTTGGTCAATGTGTTGCGGCAATGGTTGCGGCTCAATGTTTCAATCAAAACCAAGGTTATGAAGTCGAACGCATTTATGGGGCTGTTACTACTGGAACTAACTGGAAGTTTTTAATTCTAGAAGGAACTATTGTGTATATTGATGAAATTGAATATTACATCAAAGAAGTTGATAAGATTTTAGGGATTTTGCTGCAACCTTTCCAGCCTGCTTTAACGGCTGTTTAACGATCAAAACGAGGTATTCCCTGTTTGACAGCACGTGGGTCTTTACTAGAAGCCAGCACTTTGTTACAGGCAATTCAAGTTGCTGCCGGTATGACCTATAAGCCCAGTATTTTAGTGGCAGATATCTCGATGCTGCCAGATTTGAACGGACGTTTTGGATCTAAGCTCGAACAGCAGACCGGAGAGTCTACTTGTTTGGAACCCAGCGGCCAATCCGAGGTGAAGCCGACAATGCCTGAAATGGCGGCTGGCAATAAAAAGCGGGCTGAGTGGCTGCAAGCGCTGATCCAGTATTTGCAAACGGCTGGATTAAAAGGTGTTTTAGGCCATTCTTGGGAGGAAGTTTTGCAGCAAGTTCAGCACCGCAGTGTCGATTTGCTGCTGATCCACTTGGGTGACTCAATAGCCAATCCGGCAATGCTCAACGAGCTTTATGCTTTGAAACAGTTTACACACAGACCTCCTACGTTGGTGCTGGCGAGGCGATCGAATGCCGATGAATCCTCCTCAAGTCTTCCTAGTTCGGTTGCTTCGTCGCTGGAGTTTTCAGAGGTTTTGGGGGAAGTTGCAACGCAAATTTTGCCTGCTTCTTTGTCGATGGAGGAGTTGTTGGAGCAAATTCGTCATGCTTTAGGTAGTGGGTAGTGGGCATTGGAAAATTTCAAATTTAAGATTTCAGATTTCGGATTGAATGACAATTTAAAATTTAAAATTTGCAATCTGAAATTAGTCATTCGGCATTCGGCATTGGGCATTGGACGAGAGGAACGGGAAAGTGGCTAATGACTAATGACCACTACCTAGAAGTTGGCTTTTTCTCTTATTGTTTCCATTCAGATAAAGGTCGATTCACCGCATACTCAAACTCCTTAGATACCAAAACTATTTGTAGCGGCTCCTTAACTTGTTCGGGAGGGTCGGCTAAAGCATACAAAGAAGTATCGTTAAAGTTGGGCTTACCCAAAATCAGTTTATGGGTTTCCTTGTTATTTAACTTTACTTCTACAGTTGCTAGAGGCTTATCCAGACCATCTTCTAAGCGCGGATCGACAGGAATGCGATCGCCCTTAGCCTTCACTATCTTATCCAGCAAATAAGCTACATATGCCTCATTCGCTGGCATTTGGGTCGGAACAGTTGCTTTTGCCTGCTCAGTTGGTTTAGGATCGGGAGATTTAGTTGCCTTCACCTCTTTTGGCGACTCAGTTGGTTTAGGATCGGGAGATTTAGTTGCCGCAGCATCTTTTGGCGACTCAGTTGGTTTAGGTTCAGGAGATTTAGTTGCCGCAGCATCTTTTGGCGACTCTATTTTCTTTGGATTTTCCAATATCTTCAGCAACCATTTGGATGCAACTGAATTGTTTTTCTGCTGACTATTTCGCTCAAACTGTAGCGTCCGTTCTTTTGTTGTCAAAATTACAGTCCGAACATCTTTCTCCTGAAAGTCAAAAATTAAGTTTTCCTTCGTCTTCGCTGCTTCTAGCTGTGGTCTGCCTTCTGTCTCGAAGACATAAACAATACCACCAAAAAACAGCGCCGACAGCATCAAAATTAGAGTAGACTTCTGGAATTTCATACAGGGGATAAGGAAGAGGGGATAGGGAAGAGGGGCTAGGGGCTAGGGGAAAGAGGGGAAGAGAATTTCAGATTTGAGATGTTAGATATCAGATTTGTTTTAAATCAGAAATTTTAAATCAGAAATTTTAAATTACCGTTTCCCTCACTTTTTCTATCGCCGCCGCCACCAAAGCCATCCCGCCGTTCCAAATCCAATTAAAGGCAAAATTATTATACTTATCCAAAACAACAAGCTGGCTTGCGAAATAGTCATTTTGAGACGACGGTTGTTCGCCTGCTTAGGACGAATTGAAAGAGTTTGATTCTCCTGCTGACGCAACCAACTGACGGAGTTGAGAAACACATCTCCATTTAACTGCTGGCTAAATACGCCATCTGTGGCAAACTCAGAATTACCAAACACTACTAACCTAGCCATATCCGATCGTTTTTCTGACTTTTCATCCGATTTTAGATCTGTTTTTGCTGGTGACTCAGTAGGAGAAGGAGATGCCTTTGGACTTTGAGATGTCGTCGGTTTATCCGATGATTTATTTGGCGATGCAGCGGGAGATGGAGATGCGTCTGACTGCTTGACATCGGGGATGGATTCCACCTTGCGAGTGAAAGCAGCGCCCAAAATCAGTGGCCCTCTGCGATCGCTTTTTGGATCGAAAGTTAATTCCTTGTTTTCTAGATCGCTTTCTGCCCAGCTATCCTGGGAAGTAAACAGCAGCGGACTTGCCTCAACACCTTTCACCGGCTGTATATCCAGCGGTCGTGCCAGCTGATAGAACGATATACTATTGCCAAAATCTTTCGTAATCGGATGATTTCCGTAGTCAGTCACTACGGGAGTAGCGGGGCCCAATCCGATCAAACGCCCATCATCAGAGGCATCGACAGCAAAGCGGTTTTCCAACTTAACTCCCCATTCATCCAATAAACCTGTCAGTCCCGGATCTGTGTTAGGGTCGATCATCAGCAGCAAACTGCCACCTTGCTTGAGGTAATCCCGCAAAACATTCACTTCTTGAGCGAATAGGGGACGTTTTGGCCCTGCCACAACGATCGCCACAGCATCCCTGGGAACAGATGCGCGTTCTGCCAAGTTGAGCGATTTACTGGTAAAGTTTTTCTGCTCCAGATATTTCATCGCCTCAGACAAACCTTCTTTGACAGACTCCATCGGACGTTCGCCGTGACCTTGCAGGAAGTAGACTGTGGAAATGCGATCGAGAGTGAAAATCTTTTCTATGCTACTGGTCAGCTTTTCTTCCGAAAGCCGCTCATCCTGATTGACTTTTTGGATAAACTTTCGCTGTTCACCATATTCTAGGTAAGCTTCGCCTCTTTCCTTGACATTAAACTTCCTAGCCAGTCCGGGGTTAGTATTTGGCTCAACATACTCAAAGCTAAACTTCGATCCCTGACGCCGATAATTCTGCAATAATTCCTGGTCTTGGGGATTCGGATTTCGATCGAATATCCACACCTTTACTGGTTGCGTTAAATTCCGCGCCACCTCCTGGGACTGGGGCGAAAGGGTAAACAGTTTATTATCCGTGAAGTCGATCCGCCCTGAATAGCGGACGCCCAAAAAGTTTACGATCGCCAAAATCATCACAGCTGCCACTGTCGCCGCCAAAGCATTAGTTCCTGCTTGTGTGGAACGGCGTCCCCAAAAAGTTTGTGAAGCCGACGTTAAATCGCCGCTACCCTGAGTTAGCAGCCAAAACCCTAGAGCCACAATCCCCAAAATTATCAGCGTTAGGGGTATGGGCACCCACTTATCCGATACCACTCCAGCGGATATGCCCATCACGATCAGGAATGGCCCGATCCACAACAGATATTTCCAATATTTACCGCTGAATTTGAATGTTTTCATAAATTGCTAATTGCAGATTTGAGATTTCAGATTGCAGATTGAATTCAAGTTGAAATCTGAAATCTTCAATTTGAAATTTCCTACGACCTTTGGAAACGGAAAGCATCGATCGACTGAGCGGTGAGAAACACTCCCAACACAATGAAGCTAGCAAAAAATACCAAACTGCTAGTATCTAAAACCCCTTGCACTAGGTTGCTGTAATGTCTGAGCAACGATAAATAACCAAATACTGCGCCTACCACACCGCCAAACATTTGACCGAACAAATCGATCGTCCACAGCAGCAATACTCCCACAAAAGTGAAGATTGCCGCCAGAACGGTACTATCGGTCAGGGAAGAAATAAACATCCCTAAAGACAATACGCTAGCAGCCACCAGAATTAATCCTAAATGCCCCAATAACGGCACGACAAAAGGCACTGGGGAGTCAGATGCACTCAACGCGATCGCTTCATACCCCAATACTGGCGTCACTATCGCCGTGAAAAACGTTACCACGCCTAACAACTTGCCCACTGCTACTGCCCAGTTAGTAATTGGCGACGTTGCCAACAACTCCAGAGTACCGCGCTTGCGTTCTTCGGCATAAAGACCCATCGAAAGCATCGGCAATATAAACAAGGAAAATGAGCCCATCACGTTCAAAAATCCCTGCAATACTCTGTAGGGGACATCAAACGGCGGTACAGTTCCTCCGTATTGTTGATCGACAATGGCGGCTTGGTTAATTTCTCCTAGCAGAATTGTCATAAAAAAGCAACCAGCTACAAACCAGAAGACAGCTGCGATCGCATACGCCAAGGGCGAAGCAAAATAGCTCAGCAACTCCTTGCGGTAGATAGCCATAATATTTGCCAGGATTATCCGCATTTAAAGATCTCCTTCTTGCTCTTGGTTTTCGCCTTCTTCAAAAGAAGAGGGCTGGGACTCCCTAAGTGCTTCGTCTTTAGTGCTGAGTGCTGAGTGAGAATTCTCTTCTGCTCCTCTGCTCCTCTGCTCCTCTGCTCCTCTGCTCCTCTGCCCCTCTGCCCCTCTGCTCCTCTGCTCCTCTGCTCCTCTGCTCCAATCATCAGCGATCGCTTTTTCCGAGGTAGTCAGTTGCAGGAATACATCTTCTAGACTGGCTCGCGTGCGTCGCATTTCGCATAACCCCAATCCAGATGAAACCAAAGCTGTCGCTATCTCCCGACCCGGTTCTGCTCCCGTTGCCGATACTATACGGTAAACAGACCGATTATCTCTGAGATGCTCCATCGCCATAGATTCTACCAAACGTATCCCCGGCACCGCTCTTAACCTTTCCAAGGCGGTCTCTGGATCTCCCTCTACCTCGACTTCATACCCCGATCCCTCAACCAGACTAGCCTCAAGATTTTCCGGCGTATTAGTTACCACAATTTTGCCGCGATTGATGATTACCACGCGGCTACAAGTCATGCTGACTTCCGGCAAAATGTGAGTTGAAAGAATAATCGTGTGGCTACCGGCAAGACTCTTGATCAACTTTCGCATCTCGATAATTTGACGCGGATCGAGGCCAACCGTCGGCTCATCTAAAATAATTGCAGGCGGATCGTGAACTAGAGCCTGGGCAATTCCCACTCGCTGGCGAAACCCTTTGGAAAGCTTGCGGATCAGTACTTTGCGTTTTTCTTCCAGATTGCAACGTTTTAAGGCCGAGTTAACCGCAAGAGCGCGATCGCCCGCCGGTACTCCCTTAATCTGCGTCACAAAGTACAAAAATCCCTCCACCGTCATTTCTGGATACAGGGGCGGCACCTCCGGCAAATAACCAATTCGCTGCCGAACTGCGATCGAATCCTCATGGACATCATACCCAGCAATACGAGCCGTGCCGCTGCTAGCCGGTAAGTACCCAGCCAAAATCCGCATCGTCGTCGTTTTCCCAGCTCCATTCGGCCCCAAAAACCCAACGATTTCCCCAGGCTCCACAGTAAAAGTTACATCTTGGATCGCTGGGGTCGAGCCGTAGATTTTGCTCAAATGCTCAACTTCAATCATCTCGCCTCACTTACTGCCCTCGGTCACAAACTAACATTTTCGCCTCCGGTCTGTTCATCACTCATTGTGAATTGTTCCGAAAAGTACCCCTAAAATTGGCTTGGGGGGTTGGCGTATTCCGCTGCAAACCCTTGCCTTTTGCCTCTATGTCGTTTTTTCTTGCCCTATTGACAGTTGATGAGCGAACTAAAAAAAGGCTTTACAGCACAAGAAGACGAACCGGCTGCTGCCGCCGCTGCATTGCTGTTGGCTAACTACAGTTTCGACGTGGGCGGCTATCGGGCTAGTGAATTGGTTGAGCGGTGGATCGGCCATTACCCCGCTAACTGGGTGCGTCTTGCCGTCATTGAGGCACTCTATCAAGGACGGTATAAAGCCGTTTCGGTCGAGCAGATTTTAGTTATTTGGCTGCGGCGTAACCAACCGCTTTACCATTTCAAGTACGAATTTGAACGCCTTGTTTGCAGCAAATTACCCAAAGAGCTTCAGGAGCAGTTTTTTACCAGTTCCGCAGACTCACTAGAGGCGTCCCGCCAGCACCAGATCGACGCTGTTGATAGACCGGCAGCAGAGATTTCCAGATCCTCTAGCTCTGGCGATCGGTCAACCGCCCCTACCTTAACCCCCTTTGAGGCGCTGGCGCAGCCTGTTTTGGAGGAAAATATCGCCAAATCAAGTATCGCAGTCGCGGCAGTTCAGGAAAGTCACCCCAGCCCAAATGAAACTTGTGTGGAAGTCGCATCTGGGCTGGTGCCAAATTCAGATGAGATTTCGCCTCATCTGACAAATGGCTATTCGGGTTATCAGTCTCGCCCGCAACTGCCAAGTCTAGAATTCAGTGACTTTTCTAACTGGAATTTGGGTTATCGCCCGATCGATCGATTTATCCCAGATAGCCCATCCTCCGACTTCTACACCAAGCTCAAGGCGTTCGCCTACCCCGTAGAGGAGGGAAAATGATTGGTAAAGTTTTCAAATTTTAGATTTTTGATTGGCTTCGCCCACTCCCATGCGAATTTCCGAGCAAAAAGACGCCATACTGAAGCCACCAAATCGTTTCAGTATGCTAGTTCGCAGTCGCAAATTAGGACTGGCAAACCAGATGCGCTCTTCTGAATACATAGTCTCGTACTCAGTAATCAGCGTCATAGCATCGTCGCTACCAATAATGTAGCGACCTGCAACCTCTGCCTTCTCGGCATAGCCAACATCCCGCAACAACTTGCCTTCGTTCGGGTTATTCAGGTCGGGAATTGGCACTAGCACTGAGGAACCAGCGTGTTTTTCTTCATCCCACTCCATTGTGCCGTCCCAAGTGACGCGAGCCCCACCCCAGGTACTCTCCAGGGCAATATCGTATTGCTGGCACAGCTTAATCACTTCGGGATCGTCTGCTGGGAGCATATCAATCTTGAGGTCTGACTTGCCACTTTCTGATTGCTTGAAAGCCAGATGGTGACTGGTACGTTGTGAAAACCATTTGCCAGCGCTTAGCTGGAAAAACTCTTTAACATCCATGAAGTAAATTGTCTCGTGCCAAAAATTTTGTTATCCCAATTTTACAAGGGCTAGGGGCTAGCAAAGTCAAAAGTCACTCATTCAAAAGTCAAAAGTCATGTCTAAGATTAATTTCCTCAAATGCTTACTGGATGGGACATTTTCTATGCCCAATGCCAAAAAAAACCGGGTTTGACGCCACAAGTACGAGAACGCTATTAAGCGGTTGCCTCTTCCAAACGGCCTAGAGAAATTCTAGCGGCTTGAGAAACTTGGGAATGACTGTCTTTTTCGAGGTATTTGAGGGCAGAAAGACTTTTAGGGCTGGGAAGATAGCCTAAAGCTTCCGCTAGGCGTTGCCTCACTAACCAATCTTCTGACTGGGCAAAGTCGAGGATACGATCGACTGCTTCGATCGCTTTGATTTCACCCAACGCTGCGATCGCTGCCTGTTGCAGCACGACTTCATCCGTATCTAAAGCCCGAATCAATACTTCATAAGCTCGTGGATCTTTGAGATTTCCCAGCGAGACTGCCGCACTAAAACGCACCAACCAATCGGTATCTTCGTAGAAAGCCCGCACTAAAGGCTCAAATGCACGATTATCTTCAAGATAACCCAAGGCACCAGCAGCGTCAGCGCGAATTCCATAATCGGGATCGGTTTCTAGCAACTTTACTAAAATTGGATAGCACTCTGGAGTCTGCTTAATACCCAAGGCAAATACAGCCATTGAGCGAATTTGGAGGTTTTCGTCCTCCAAAACTTTTTTGATTAAAGGCACTGCCTCAAACGCTGGCACATCCCGCAACGAGGCGAGGGCAATCATGCGATCGCGCGAAGACACACTTTCTAGCTGGGCCGAAATTTGTTCTATCTTGGAATCATTCATTTGCTTAGTTTAACCTTTAGCTATATTTATTTACAAATCTTAACATATTGACAACAGCTTGACGCCAAAGCAACCTAAATGGTAAAGCCAGTCACCCCACTCAGCACTCAGCACTCAGCACTACTGTCTACCCCCTTACCCATGAGAAAAAATATGTATCTATGGACGCACGCTCAGAAAGAGTTTAAATTGCTAGTATTAGCCGGTCTAGCCTGATTCTATAAAGATCGTCGTAGCAAAGAGTCAGAACCAGGGGACGAATAATTGAGTATGGAACTTGAAGGGCTCAATAGTCTGCGTCAATTTTGCCTGGATGAGGTGGCCTCAAGACCGCGCTCACGTATTCTAGTGGCAGGGGAAACTCAGGCGCAGGCAGATAAGCAAATGCGTTCTGGGGCATCGCTTTTAGATCGGATCGCTCATGCCGTCATTGCCACGGATACAGAAAAGAAGATAACCTATTGGAACCGCTACGCCGAAACTCTCTATCAATGGCAAGCAGCAGAAGTCATAGGTAAAAATATCTATGAGATTACGGTGCCTCAAATTAGCCGCCAGCGGGTAGAAGAAATTTTCGACAACGTAGTCCAGCAAGGTGAGTGGAGAGGCGAAATTTTCTTGCAGCGCAAAGACGGCAGCGAGTTTTGGGCTGATGTAACTAGATCGGCTATCAAAGACGCTAATGGGAACATAATAGGTTTTGTAGAAGTTTCTGTAAATGGCGATACCGTACAGGCAAAAGAGCGATCGCAACAAAACGAAAGGACAACCCAAATTTTGTTGAACGTCATACCGGATGCTATATTTCGCACCTATAAAGATGGTACTTTTTTGGACTGTCAAGTTCCAAAAGACTTCACTTTACAATTGCCTCCCAGTGAGTTGTTGGGGAAAAAAATATCCGATACATTACCAAAGAAACTAGCCGATCGGGCAATGCAGCACATAGAACAAGCCCTCTCGAACGGAAAAACAGAAATTTTTGAATATCAGCTGTTAAATAATGGCAAATTGCGCGACTTTGAAGCTCGGATTATTCCTAACGGCAGTGAAGAAGTTGTGGTGATTGTGCGGGACACAAGCGAACGCAAACAAACAGAAAGACAGCTGGTAAAAAGTGAAGAGCGCTATCGGATCGTTTCAGAACTAACATCCGACTTCGCCTATGGCGCTAGGATCGACTCCAACGGCTTGTTTGTGACAGACTGGATTACAGGTGCCTTTAGCCGTATTTCCGGCTTCAGTTCTGAAGAAGTAGAAGCACTCGGCGGCTGGCAAAATCTCATTCATCACGATGATAAGCCAATTTTTAAAGAGCGCCTGCAAACCATTCTGTGTTGGCTCTCAGATGTAAGCGAATACCGGATCTTCACCAAAAATGGGGAAATCCGCTGGCTGCGCGATTATAGCCAGCCGGTTTATTGCGATGATAAAAATCGCTTACTTCTGATATACGGTGCCGTGCAAGATATCACCGATCGCAAACAAGCAGAAGAAGCCCTGCGCCAGCAAACTGAGCGAGAGCGGCTGCTGGGAATGATGCAAGAGCGCATCCGCCAGTCACTAAACATAGATGAAATCCTCAACCAAGCGGTAGCAGAAGTACGCAGCTTTCTGCAAGTAGAACGGGTAGCAATTTATCAGATCGAGCGCTACAATTTTGGTAAATTTGTTGTCGAATCCATTGCACCGAATTGTTCGTCAATCTTGGGTGTCGTTTGCGAAGATCCTTGTTTTAACACAAAATTTATTCACAAGTACGAGCAGGGTCATGTCTGTGCTATTGATGATATTTACCAAGCAAATCTCGCAAGTTGTCACATAGAGTTACTCGATCGAATAAAGATTAGAGCTAATTTGGTTGTGCCGATTGTATTTAACAATCAAGTGTGGGGACTGCTTTGCGCCCATCAGTGTTCTGGAGTACGGCATTGGCAACAGTTTGAAATCGATTTTCTGCAACATCTGGCAACAACGGTAGCACTCGCAATCCAGCAAGCTTCTCTTTTTAAACAAATACAAAAACTCAATACTGAGCTGGAGCAACAAGTGCAAGAACGCACCGCCCAGTTGCAAAAGGCGCTTGACTTTGAAGCAATGCTCAAACGCATAACTGAAAAAGTTCGCGACAGCCTTGATGAAAATCATATTTTTGAAACAGCCGTGCGAGAAGTAGCCATCGGGCTAAACATCAGTTCCTGTAATGCGGCTATATACGATTTAGAAAATGGTACTTCCACTGTTTGTCAGGACTACGCAGTCAAGATTCCCGCCAAAGAGGGTCGCTTAGCTCATATGGCAAACTTCCCGGAACTCTATACTCAACTGTTAGAAAAAAAATATTTCCAGTTTTGTTCGATCTTTCCCAATCCAGTATATGGAAGAGTGGCGATGCTGGCTTGTCCTATTTTTGATAATCAAGGAGTTTTGGGGGACTTGTGGTTAATAAATAACCAGGATTATGCTTTTAGCGATTTGGAAATACGATTGGTACAGCAGGTAGCGAATCATTGCGCGATCGGGATTCGTCAAGCTAGACTTTATCAAGCAGCCCAAACACAAGTGGCGGAACTGGAAAAACTCAATCTGCTCAAAGATGACTTTTTGAGTACGGTTTCTCACGAATTGCGGACGCCTATGGCTAATATGAAAATGGCGATCCAAATGCTCAAACTGGTTCCCAGCGGAGAACGACACCAGCGCTATTTAGAGATTCTCAAAGCAGAGTGCGATCGCGAAACCGAACTGATTAACGACCTTCTGGATTTGCAACGACTAGAAGCATCCTCTTATCCCCTCTCCCTCGCCGAATCCGTAAACCTGCAAGAGTGGTTACCCAAAATAGTCGAACCATTTTACAGCCGTACTCTCGAACGTGAACAAAACCTCCAAGTAGAACTGTCACCCGACGTACCCCCGCTAATTACCGATCGCGCTGGATTGGGCCGAATCCTGGCAGAACTGCTCAACAATGCCTGCAAATATACGCACCCTAACGGGGGGATAGTTTTGCGAGTTTACCACCATTCAGGCAACAGTATAGAGTTAGAAGAATATCCCTCACGGTTGCAGGCTACTTCCTCATCTTCTGTGCCGATGACTATCTTTACTGTCAGTAATGAAGTGGAAATTCCCCCTTCCGAGTTAGCTCATCTTTTTAAGAAGTTTTATCGAGTTCTACAGGCAGATCTTTGGAAACAAGGCGGTACTGGTTTGGGGCTTGCTTTAGTACAGAAACTGGTAGAGCAGATGGGGGGAAATATTAACGTAAAAAGCGAGGGCGGCTGGACGACATTCTGCATCGAATTACCGCTACGTCAGTGAAGTGATTGGGGATTGGGGATTGGGGATTGGGGATTGGGGATTGGTGACAACTGACAACTGACAACTGACAACTGACCACTGACCACTGACCACTGACAACTGACAACTGACAACTGACAACTGACAACTGACCACTGACCACTGACCACTGACCACTGACCACTGACTAACGACTACTGACTACTAACATTTTGCTTTTCTTTGAGTTTCAGCAAGATTTCCGCATGAACTTCGCGGGTAATCGGGTAAAAATAGGCCAGCACCAAACCGCAGATGAGGGCAATTGTGGGCAGAGGGCCAATAGCAATGCGGATTGCCAACAGGACAGAATCTGGTTGAATAGGCGTAGCAGCGTTTGCCAGAGGTTTGACATATCCAGCCCAATCTAAGCTTTTCAGAACCAAGAAGACTGCGATCGCTAAACAAACTTTTTGCAGTAATACCACAAAGCTGTAGTATATGCCTTCCCGACGCTCTCCGGTTCTCAATTCATCCAGTTCGATCACGTCTGGCAACATTGACCAGGGAATCAGATAAGCTGTAGCAACACCGAAACCTGCCATCACCGATAAGACATACATCAAAGATATTTGACCGGGCTTTAAGAAAAACAGTCCTGCTTGTGCTAAAATCCACACTCCCATTCCCATAAAATAAACCGCTTTTTTGCCCACCCGTTCGCTAATCGCACTCCAGACAAACAGCATCACCAGAGCAGTTCCTTGGACGCCGAGAATCACTTGAGCGATCGCAGAATCTGGCAAGCGCATCCAACTAACCACAAAGTAAGGAATAATCGCAGCTGTAAGCTGGACACCGAGCCAGGAACAGAGATAAATACCGATCACAAACAAAAACGGTACATTGCTCAAAACAATCCGCAATTGTGACAAAATTGGTGTGGATACAGGCTGCTCGATCTCCGGGTGTCGTGCTGCTACAGCCATAACGCGGGAGCGAACCCCCCAAACACACCAATACATAGGCAATACGGACATCAGGGCACAAACCGCTCCAATTACCAAATACTGCTGAATGCGGTCATTCGGAATTACACCCGCAATAATACCGACCACAATCACAGAGAGAATACTACCCCCAATCGAGAAGCCAAATCGAAAGCTGTTGAGGTTGGTGCGTTCGTCGTAGTCTTGAGTCAGTTCGGGTGTCAGAGCGGTGTAGGGCAAATTGACGGCAGTGTAGAAAGAATTAAACAGAATCGATATAACCACGTAGTACCAGAACAATCCCCACTGATTCGTCGCCTCATCACCACTAAAGCGGGGTACAATCCACTGCAAAAAGAAAGTAATCCCGAAAGGAATCGCACCATATAGCATCCAAGGGAGGCGACGACCCCAACGGCGGTTCTGGGTGCGATCGCTCATCACACCCACCATCGGATCGTTCACCGCATCCCAAACCTTGCCAATCAGCAGCACCCATGCTGCCAATCCAGTATTCAAACCAGCGACATTGGTGAGGAAATATGCCGTATAAAACACCCCAATATTAGCTGTGATCGCAGCACCCATATCACCAGCACCGTAAGCCAGTTTGGTGTTGAAACTGAGCTTTCCGCTCTCAGGTGTGGAATCGGAATGGGGAGAATTGGCAGGATTACTCATCTTTCTTCCTCCCTGGAGACTCCCGCCATAGCTGTAAAGAGCTTGGCGGTGAGAGGAAAGGGAGGCCGGGGTCTATGCAACATAGCGACTCCTTGTTGTGCGGGGAACCGTCGCGCCTCAGAAGTGGCGAAACTCCCTGACATACCTGCTGGCATTACAGGATTGAGGCTACCGAGATTGTTCTGGAAAGACCCGCCTCGGTGGGGCGTTTAAGAAAGGGGATTGCTCCCCCTCGGATTTCTCCGGTAATGTGAGCTTCGACAATGTTTAGAGTCGGTAACTATCCAAACTACACTTCCTTAACCCTTGTACGGATGTTTAATAGTTTGGTTCTAGAGCAGGGAACTAGCTACGCATTCCCTGGTAGGTCTTAAACTCTTGCTCTAAACGGAGTACTCAAGGCACGCATTAAGCTTGCCGAAATGTACTTAGTCTGGTCAACTAGGCTTTTTCAAGCCCCCACTATATCGGTACTCCGATATAGTGGCGGGTTGTTGACACTACGGGCGATGGATTGTACTTGGCTAATTTTAGGCTCAACTGCTGCCAAACGCTATATTTTTGTTTGGCTTAGCGCCTCCGGTGAGAGGAAGCCGTCCCTTTTGGTTTGAGCGATCGAACTTTTTACTATACAAAATGGACAACGTTCGATCGGGAGATACTTGGTAAGTCTATTTGCCTGTTTTTGCTTTATCGTCTTTTATATCTAAAATTGCGTCACTTATGCCCGACATTTACGTCTCTTGGCCAGACTACTACTCTAAGATCGAAAACTTGGCTGTCAAAATCTATCAGTCCAACTGGAACTTCAACCAAATTATCTGTCTTGCGAGGGGTGGATTGCGAATTGGCGATACTCTCTCTCGGATTTACCGATATCCGCTGGCAATTCTAGCTGCCTCATCTTACGGTGGTTTCGAGAACCGAGTGCGAGGCGATCTCACATTTTCCTCTCACATAACTATGACCAACGATCGACTGGGCAGCCATATCCTCTTAGTCGATGACTTAGTAGATTCTGGCACCACTCTCCAGCAGAGCGTTGTCTGGCTAAAGCGCAATTATGGTTCCCAAATCGAAGAAATTCGGACAGCGGTACTCTGGTACAAAGGCTGTTCTGGAATTGCCCCAGATTATTACGTGGACTATTTACCGGATAGTCCCTGGATTCATCAGCCTTTTGAACCCTACGAGAACATGAATATAGCCGATCTAGCAGCATCTTATCCGGCAGCTTTAAATTCCAAACAGCCATAGCCAAATCGGGAGAGTGAAGAAGAGGAAAGCCGTACCGAGAGCGATCGCAGTTACGGCTAAATCTCGGTCTAGATTATAAGCTTCCGCAATAATCAGAGTCGCAAAAGCTGGCGGCATTGCCATTTGCAACAAGATTACCAGCAGAGGTAGCCCAGTCACACCCAACCCACGCAACCCGTACCCCAAAACCAAAGGAACCAGCAGCATTTTAATCCCCAAGGAAATGGACGCCTGTCGTACACTGCCCCAAGAAGATAACTGGCTCAACCGCATTCCAATTAATATTAGGGACAGCGCTATTATCGTCCACCCAAACCGCTGTAAGCTGGTATCAACTAAATCTGGTAGGGGCAGGAGTCTGAAAGCCAGTCCAAATCCCAAACTCCACAGAGCGGGAGTTTTCACAACCACACCGAGTAATGGCCCAAAACTATGCACTCCTGTGCCAAAGCGAGCAGCAAGAGCAACGCCCAACCCATAGGTTCCCAGGGTGCTGCCCAGCAAGTCGTAGAAGACCGCCCACCCAAAGTATTCCTGTCCAACTAGGGCAAGGGTGACAGGATAGCCTAAGTAGCCTGTATTGCCCAGCATCGATGCCAACAGGAAGCTGCCCTTATTCTGCTCTTCGCGATCGCCCTCAACACCAACATTAGATTGAAAATATGTTCGGATCTTAATCCCCGCCCAAGCAAGTCCAGCCCCCAATAGAATTGCCGCCCAAGCTGCCACTGGTGCGATCCAAATTGGCCCCGATAAATTAGTGCGTCGCAGAAACGCCACAATACTAATCGGGACTCCGATCCAGAAGAGAAACTGGCCCAAATAAGCGGGCACGCTTTTAGGCAGGATGTAGCCTAGAAACCATCCCAGGAGAACTCCTCCCGCGATCGGCATATAGAGTTCCAAAAGCTTAATTTCCGGACTGGACATGGTAGCTGAAGTTAAAGGAAATGGTAGCAGTCCGTTATCAGTTGTTCGTTGTCCGAGTGTTTTTGACCAATGACAAGGGAATTTTAGATTTTAATTAAATCTGCAATCTGCAATTTTCAATTTGAAATCCCCCAATGACCAATCTGACACCGTTACAATTTCTTTAGTGTTCTGGTTTCGATCTTAAGTGCAGGAGTGAATGGTGTGGATAATGCCAGCTTGTCTGGAAACCCCTCTAAGGTAGCAACTTCTTCTATGGAGGATATTCCCGAAGCCTTACGGGAAGTGGAGTCCCCATCACCCCAGCCGCGATCGCAGCGAGTCTGGCTGGTGGGACTATTAGTGGGATGGGGAGCGATCGCTCTTTTTGCCGGTCTTTGGTTCGCCAGTTTATCTCAATCTTCCTCTCGGACAACGACATCTCAAAAGAGTCAAGCAGCACCCACCACCGAACCAAGTCCCACCTCAACTGAAGCTGTCAATAATTCCCGCCACTCGCCGGATATAGTCTTGGGAAAATCAGGACACTTTGCTTACAAAGAAGCCCCCGGAGCAGAACTTCAACCCATTGCGGCGGATGGTCGTCTTAAGCTACGCAAAGCTGCTGCCCAGCAGTATAACGCTATGGTGGCAGCAGCTAGGGCACAGGGTGTCATTTTGGTGCCGATTTCGGGATTTCGCTCAGCGGCGGAACAGCAGCACCTGTTTTTTGACGTTAAAGCGCAGCGGGGACAGGTAGCAGCAGAACGAGCGACTGTCAGTGCGCCGCCTGGTTACAGCGAACACCACACGGGTTATGCCGTCGATGTTGGGGATGGAAGAGTACCGGCAACCAACCTGAGTCCCAACTTTGAAAAGACTGCTGCCTTCAGGTGGCTCCAGGCTAATGCGGCTCGCTATAGCTTTGAGAAGTCGTTCCCGAAAAACAATGCTCAAGGCGTCAGTTATGAGCCTTGGCACTGGAGGTTTGTGGGCGATCGCGACAGCTTAGAAACTTTTTACAAAGCCAAACAACTAAAAATTTAACAGAAATGTCGTCAGAAGTCCCCACCTAAAAATAGTAAAAAAACACCCACGGGCTAGGGGCTCCAAAAGTCAAAAGTCAAGCAGGGATTGGGGGCTAGGCGCTAGGGGCTAGGGAAATTGGGGAATTGGGAATTGGGAATTGGGAATTGGTGATTCTCTCCCCCACTCCCCCACTCCCCCACTCTCCCACTCCCCCACTCTCCCACTCCCCCTCTGCCCCTCTGCCCCTTAACGTCGTCTGACTCTTTTAACTTTAACTGGCTTAGCTGGGGCACCCTTAGCTCCTCCCTTTACATGAAAGTAAGCTTCCATAACTTTTAGCACCTTGGGAGCTGCAAACTTGCCGCCACCACCGCCGGAATGTTCGCCAAATGCCACGACGACAATTTCTGGATTATCTATAGGCCCATAGGCACCGAACCAAGTGTGGGTTAGTTTACCGTGTGCCACTTCCGAAGTGCCGCTTTTACCAGCAGCAGGAGGAATGGTTGGGGAATTCATTACCGTGCCCGTACCGCTACTTACCACAGCTATTAAACCTTGCCGCACCACTCGAACGGTTTCTGGTTTCAAATGCAAATCAACCCGCCAGTTTTTTGCTTCCTCATTATCTTTTAGCAAGTGAGGTTTGACGAGGTAGCCACCATTGGCAGGCACGGCAAACATCACGGCCTGTTGTAATGGTGTGGTTTGTAGAAAACCCTGACCGATCGACATATTGACCGTATCTCCAATAGTCCACTCCTGTTTCATCCGTCGCTGCTTCCAGTCATTATCCGCCACCAAACCCGCTGCTTCTTCAGCTTCCAATTCAATGCCAGTTTTTTTGCCAAAGCCATAGCGTCGCGTCCAGTCAATCAGGGTTGGTCCTCCGGTTCTCATTCCCACTTGGTAAAAGAAAGTATCGCTACTCCACTTCAGACCGCCCACAAATCCCAATGGGCCAAATCCAGCGTGGTTCCAATCTGCAAAGAAAATCCCTCCGACCCTGATACCTGCATAAGTTGGCAACACCACGTTTGGAGAAAATTTGCCCGATTCAATAGCAGCAGTGGTAGTAACGATTTTAAAGGTACTCGCCGGTGGAAAAGCCTGAATGGCACGGTTGACAAAGGGATGGTTTAACTTTTGCAGGCGCTGCCATTCTTTCTGAGAGATTCGACGAGTAAACAAATTCGGGTCGAAAGCAGGGCGACTCACCATTGCTAAAATCGCCCCATTGTTGGGATTCATCGCCACAATTGCACCTCTGTCGCTGCCAAGTGCCGCTTCCGCCGCTTTCTGTAAATCTAGGTCTATAGTTAAATGCACATTCTCGCCCGGTTCTGAAGCTTTATCCCCCAAAATACGCAAAATCCGATTCTTGCCATCTACCTCGACCTGTTGACCGCCCCATGTTCCCCGCAAAGTTTTCTCAAAGGCTGCTTCCACGCCCATTTTCCCCATGACGTCTCCCAGTCGATAGTCGTTGCTTGTGCGCTTAGCTTTATCTAAATCTACATGGTTCATTTCACCCGTGTAACCCAGGACGTGGGCTGCCACTTGACCATTGGGGTATACCCGCGCCGGTTCTATGTCTACCTCAACTCCTTGTAGCTGGTTTTGGGATTCTTCTAGGGCTACTATCTTTTCCGGACTGATATCGCGCTCAATTCGCACGAGGGTGGGGTTGTTTTCGCCTACTTGTTCGATGCGCTTTTGAATATCTGCTTCTGGAATCTCCAGGATCTCGGAAAGGCGTTTGCGCGTGGTAGGCCAAGATTTTTGCTTGTGTGCTAAAGGCCAAAGATAGACTGAGCGGGAAAGACGGCTGCTGGCAAGGATTCTGCCTTTGCGATCGAAAATGTTGCCCCGTTCGGGTTGTTTGGGAATCACACGAATTCGGTTGTTGTCTGCCAGATCCCGGTTGCGTTCTCCTTGAATCAGTTGCAGGTAGGCAAGACGACTGCCCATCCCTCCTAGCATTACCAAGGTAATAATTATCATCACAACCGAGGACTGGTAATTTCGTCCGACCGTGCGGGTCTTTGATTTTCTGTCTGATGAGGAAGACCAAAGCAAGGTCATACGGCAGTACTCCTAAGTCTTGAGTTCCAAAGTCCTGAATTTAGAGTTTGACACTCTTTAGCCTTAGCTGTCGGGATTTGGAGAAAGTTTTGATGATTAACTTTACCAATATTCGCGTTTTCCTTCTGCCCTTGGTAAAGCCAAATACTATATTGACAGGCTGGGCAGCTGGCTTTAGTCAGTGGCAGAATGTCAAAATAAGCAAAAGGGAAGATTTGCCACTGCATCAACAACTATGCTGATTGTGCTGGCAACCGGGTCATCGCCACAAGGATTTCGCCATTATGTCTCAGACTGCTGTTCAGAATCCAGACGCTAAGGGCACAGACACAGTACTGGATGTTGAACTCCGTAAAGTTTTCAAGGTGTTCAATGGAGAGACTGCTGTACGGGGGGTTGACCTTGAGATTCACCAGGGCGAATTTTTTAGTATTCTCGGTCCGTCTGGGTGTGGTAAAACGACTACGCTGCGCTTAATTGCTGGGTTTGAGATGCCTTCAGCCGGTGAGGTGGTAATTCAAGGCAAGTCGATGACCTATGTGCCACCCTATCGCCGACCTGTCAATACGGTGTTTCAGAGCTATGCTCTGTTTAACCACCTGACTGTTTGGGAAAATATCGCTTTTGGATTGCGGATTAAAGGATTACCGAAAGCTGCGATCGCAGAACGGGTTAAAGAAACCCTCAAGTTGGTTAAAATGGAAGCTTTCACCAACCGATTCCCCACTCAGCTCTCAGGAGGGCAGCAACAACGGGTGGCACTAGCACGGGCCCTGGTGAACCGGCCTGCGGTGCTTTTGCTAGATGAACCCTTGGGAGCGTTGGATTTAAAGCTGCGTAAAGAAATGCAGGTGGAGTTAACGAATTTACACCAAGACTTGGGGCTGACTTTTGTGATGGTTACTCATGACCAAGAGGAGGCGCTGAGTCTTTCGGATCGGATTTCGGTAATGCACGAGGGCAAAATTGAACAAATAGGTACGCCCAGCGAAATCTACGAGTGCCCCCAATCTGCTTTTGTAGCTGACTTTATTGGGGATACTAATCTGTTTGGAGGCCGAGTTTTTGCCTTGGATGCCTCAGAAATCCAGGTGGTGACAGAAACTAAAATGAAGATGGTGGTGCAAAAACAGTCCGCCTCCATGTCTTTGAATCCCCAAGAAGCTGTGGTGGTCAGCGTGCGACCTGAGAAGATTCAACTGAATCTGGAGCCGTCCTGCGTACAGGGAAACTGTTTTGAAGGACGCCTGAAGCACGTGATGTATCTGGGAACCCACGTTCACTGCGTGGTGGAATTAACGTCGGGCGATCGCATTACTGTCAAGCAGCCTAACACCTTTGCCAGCTTACCTGACCCCCAAACTCCTGTCTATGCCTACTGGACACCAAAAGATTGTCTGGTTCTGGCTTGTAGGGACACGGCATGATTAACTTTATTCATCTAGCCAATTGACAAATGACCAATGACTGTTGACAAATGACACTAGATCGGTTTTTACAAGAGTTGGAGTCCCATTGCTCCTCAACCGCGATCGCTACTTTTCTGGGCAGCGACGGACAACCTTTTGTGGTAGACATGAACCGAGAAGCAGGTCGCGTCACTTACGGCTACCACAAAACGATCAAAAAAATATTTATGGGGAAACTGATGGACGGCTGCAATCCATCTGCTTCTCTGATCCTGCGCTCTTTCACCTCAGAAATCGATGAATTCACCCAATTACCGTATAAAGAACTGCGCGGCTACCTCCTTAGACGCGAAGGCAATAACCTGGAATTTGAAAAAATATCCCCCGAACTGATGTTTGCCTATCAAAACACGGACGCCAAAACAGGTGAACCGCTCTCTTTAGAACAATCAGTACGATACTGTTAAAGAGTCATCGGATAATTTCAGATTTTAGATTTTAGATTTCAAATTTTTTGGTTTAAATTGACGATTTTAAATCGGAAATCTAAAATTGTTAAATTGACAACTGGCAACTGACACATGACGAACGATTTGCGGCTATCTCAGTTTTATCCAACCCGGCGTAGGTTCTTAAAAACAGCAGCAGCGGCAGTTTCAGGATTGGCGCTTTCGAGTTGCGGTTGGACACTCGCACAGGTACGACCGAAACCACCATCAAATAAAAAAACCGGTGCCAACAAGAAGCTATACATCTATACCTGGTCTAGCTATACAGATGAAGATTTGCTCAAAAGCTTTACTAAAGAAACTGGAATCGAGGTGATAGTAGCCGTTTATGATTCTAACGAGACGATGCTGGCCAAGATCCAAATAGGGGGCGGGGCTGACTACAGCATTATCTACCCCTCTGACTACATGGTTCGGCAAATGCGGGATAAGGGTTTGCTGCTAGAACTGGATCAAGACCGTCTAATTGGTTTGGATAATCTCTTGCCACAATTCCAAAATCCCGTTTACGATCCCGGTAACAGCTACAGCGTGCCCCTGAGCTGGGGAACAACGGGCTTAATTTATAATTCTAAAACCCTCAAGCAAGCACCAGAAGATTGGGACTATCTCTGGGAACAACAGCAAGTATTGTCCAGGCGGATCACCTTGCTGGATGATGTTCGGGAAGTGATGGGTGCGACTTTGCGGATGCTGGGCTATTCCTACAACTCTCAAGACCCCGCTCAACTTGAACAAGCCTATAAAAAGTTGGTGTCGCTAAAACCTACGATCGCTTCTTTTTCAACTGATACCTGGAAAGAGCAAATTTTGGCCGGAGACTTGTTGGTGTCTATGGGTTACTCAGCAGACGCGGTGGAAGTGGCCAAAGAAAACCCCAGCTTGCAATACGTGATTCCTCGCAGCGGTACTTCTCTGTGGACGGACACGATGATAATTCCCGCATCTGCTCCAAATCGCGATGCGGCTTATGATTGGATAAACTTTATGTTGCAACCGGCTGTGGCAGCTCAAGTATGCGAACGACTTAATTTTGCTACCCCAAATCAAGTCGCCATCAAGCAGTTGCCTCCCAAAGTGAGCGAAAATCTCAGCTTATTTCCGAAAGAGTCTGTACTGGAAAAGTGCGAAAGAATTATACCATTAGGAAAATTTAACCAAGTTTACGATCGCTACTGGACTCAGTTGACTAGCAGTTAATCAATTTTGGATTTTGGATTTGCCAGTTTAGATGATTGCCCTACTTGCTAGTATCCCTCTTCCAAAATCCAAAATCTAAAATCTAAAATCGAACTATGTCTACCCAAATTTCCTCTCCCCCTACTCCCCCCACCCCTAAATCTGAGCCGCAAGCTAGCCCTACCGCCGGACGATGGTTGGGCTATCTAGGATTGCTTGGCCCCGCCGGGATTTGGTTGGGGCTATTGCTGGTGTTGCCGACTTTGGTGCTTTTTGAGCTGAGTTTGGTGCCGGGACTAGAACCGGGGGGTCTGGTTAATCCTTCTGGATTGGAGAACTATTTACGGGTATTTGAGCCGGTTAATTTGTTGGTGATGAAGCGATCGCTATTTTTTGCCGGTGGGACTACTGTAATCTGTTTGCTGCTGGGATTTCCCGTTGCCTACTGGATTGCGCTGTTAGCCCCCACAAAGTGGCGCAATTTGCTCCTGGTTGGCTTTGTATTGCCTTTGTGGACGTCATCGCTGCTGCGTACTTATGCTTGGATTACGATTCTGCGCTACAGCGGTGTGCTGAATACGTTACTGACTAGCCCCAACCCGTGGTTGAGCAATCTGGGACTGCCGACGATACCGCGTTTGGAATTGCTCAACGATTGGCCCGCAGTTTTGATTGGGATGAGCTACGGCTATCTACCTTATATGGTATTAATTCTCTACGCTTCTTTGGAAAAGTTAGACCGGCGGCTGTTGGAAGCGGCATCCGATTTGGGGGCTAATCCAATTCAAACTTTTTGTCAGGTGACGGTTCCACAAACAATGCCCGGTATTGCTGCGGCTTCTTTGCTGGTATTTATCACTGGTTTAGGCGATTTCGTCGATCCGGAATTGCTGGGAGGCGATTCGACTATGACTATTTCTCGTTTGATTTATAACCAGTTTCTCAAAACTAATCAGTGGGGGTTTGGTTCGGCTTTGAGTATGGTGTTAATCATGCTTGTCAGTATTGCGATCGCGCTTCTACTCAAATTTGGCGATCGCAGCGCCGCCAGTTAAACATTACGCCCATTCCACATCACCAACTATAGAGAACTTATAACAGGCTCATGGCCAAATCTCAATTGCGAGTTCAACGCGGTTTCCTTTGGCAGGGGCTTTTCACCCTGCTAATGTTCTTTTTCATGTACCTGCCCATCCTGGTACTAGCCTTGTACAGCTTCAATCAATCCCGCTATAGCGCTAGTTGGGAGGGATTCACCCTCGCCTGGTATCAAAAGCTATTTAGCGATGCCCGCATTCTCTCAGCCTTGCAAAATAGTTTGACGGTGGCTTTTTGTGCCGTCGGCGTTTCAGCTGTAGTCGGCACGCTGATGGCAGTGGGTTTAGCGCGTTACCGATTTCCCGGCAGGTCGTTATATCGCGGTATTTCCTACCTGCCGCTGATTATTCCAGATATTGCGATCGCTGTTGCCACCCTGATATTTTTGGCAGTAATTCAAATTCGCCTCAGCCTGTGGACAATTGTGGCATCTCATGTCGTCTTCTGTCTCGCCTACGTCGGACTGATTGTTTCCACCCGACTCGCAGACTTAAACCCCCACCTGGAAGAAGCCGCCCTCGATTTAGGCGCTACACCCTTTCAAGCATTCATCAAAGTGCTGCTACCCCAACTCATGCCCGGTATTATCTCCGGTTGTCTCCTCGCTTTTGTCCTCAGCTTAGACGACTTTCTGATTGCCAGTTTCACCGCCGGTAGCGACGCCACTACACTGCCGCTAGAAATCTACAGCCGCATCCGCACAGGAGTTAAACCCGACATCAACGCCCTCAGCGTCGTACTTATGCTCGTATCAGGATTAGTTTTCTTGATAGCCGAATCCATCCGCTACCAAAGCACAGAAAAACGCCTGAAATGATTTAACCAGAAATTACGTATTTCCACAGTTGATGGGGCATTAGGCATTGGACACCAGGAAAGCGAAGATTTTAGATTTCAAAACTTTACTTTTGAAATCTAAAATCCGCTCTTCCGTGCTTACTATGCTATTGATTGCTCCAGGGGCAGAGGGGTAGAGGGGCTCCAGGGGCAGAGGGGCAGAGGAGAAAAGAAATAAAAATGTTCTTGTATGAACAAAAGCATAATACCAAATCCGCTTGCATAACCCCTTTTTGACCCGACGACTAAAGTCGCGGCTTGCGCGTACAAAGCCCGCCTGCGCGGGCTTCAAGAAAAAGGGGGTAGTTAACCCGGATTTGGTATAACAACTCCGAAAGACCCGTTTAATCTCGTCACTCAATATTGCTTTTATGAAGTTTATATAAAGATTAGACAAAGATATTGTAAAAACCAGAATAAATGAAAAATTATGGATAAACTAATCCGTATATCTACTTGAATCTGGAACAGAGGAATCCAAAAACTCAGGGATTACACTTAAGACTTAAGTCCAGTCACAGAATCTTGTGAGAAGGCAGATTTGGGGAATTCTATCCCAAATCATTTCAGCAATTCTATAAAATCGAGCTTTTTTAGGGTGGACGGTCTATATCGCGACGAAAACACTGATAGATTATTCAAGGTACTGACGATGACTGCAATACTCTTAGCCTATTCTGCAACAGCTTACTTTTTTTCCGGTTCTGTTTGTTATTTAGCTTTCCTGAACGATTTAAATCAAGATTCTGAGCCTTCGGCATTAAAACGCAATGCAAGTAAGTTAACTAAGGTTTGGATTGCTTTGTTGTGGCCCATGTGGATAATTAGCGAAGTTAAGGCAGAGGATAGCAAAGCCGAAATTAGAACAATTACGCCAAAAGCGGCAGAATACTCAACCTGTAGACGTGAATTAATTCCTACAGCTGCTAGCGAGATGAATCAACCAGCAGTAATGAGAGGCGATATCGCATAACTAGGTGAAGGGTATGAAATGTTTATAAGGGGTATGCTTCGTGCCTACCCTTACGTGCTTTTATACAGAGTTTGGGTAAGTAGAGGAGCGATCGTTTAGCTGACAGCAAACTCGGTAAACTTAAAACCTATCCTTCAAGTATGTTTTGGATATTTTTTACCGCAGATGAAAGCAGATAAACGCAGATAAACGCAGATGAATACAAGAGTTTGACCAAGGGCTAAGTGAAACTCATTAACTGCCGATCATTATAATTTTTGTGCATTCAGCTATAACCGCTGTGTAGGAAAAATAAACAAAACAGGGGCTGAACTCCAACCCCTGTCTGCTCTTTAAACTTCAATTGTCGCTAAACGAGTTTCAAGTTTGGATACTCGACAATCATGTCTGACGAGGTGAGAGTATCGCCTTCTGCTTGGGGCGTCCAGAGAACTTCGATCGCCAGCAATTGCTCGCTAGGAATAGCACCGAACTGCCGCAGCGCTTGACGCAGATCCTCAGAACTATTGATAGTCGGCAATTGCAGCTTGCTCAGACTTGCCGCCAGAAGAGTAACGACGATGTATTGACTTGGTTCTTCAGTTTCTCCACCTGGCAAAGCTTTCTGAGGATCGGCTTCCCTCAAAACATTATTGACATTTGACAGAGTTTCTGATGTAAATTTGCTGCGTTCTCCCAGGGACAAGCGGTTAAACTGAGCTTCAGCCGATTCTAACCGAGCCTGTTGAGTTTCGGCACCAGCATAGACCCAGAATTCGGGGTGGCGCAACAAAGCCAGAGTTGTTTCTTGCAATACTTCGGCGCGACCTTGGGGAGAACCCGTATCGGCGGCTTCAGCAATTTGGTTGAGTTCCTTTTGCAGGTCGCGAGCATTAGCCAGCAGACCAACTTGCAAACGCGCTACGGAAACGGCAGAATTGCTGCTGTTTCCCAGTTCGGTACTTTCACTGCTACCGATGCGACGGAAGCTTTGCACCAGGAAGTTGGCAATCCCAATAAAAATCAGGATACTGAATAGACCGCCAAACCCGCCGCCAATACCAAAAAATGGAATCAGAAAGGGAAACCCAAATCCACCGCCGCCATAGGGATAATATCCTCCCGATGGTGGTGCGTAGGTACGGGGAGACGAGTAACCGCGACTGGGTACACGAAAGGAACCGCCGCCAATCCGGCCTCCTGTACGAGCTGCCAAAGCTCCATCGGCGTGACCCAGTGCCAAGGTTAGCATGAGGCAAGCTACTAGCACGGGTTTCAGAAGCGGTTTAATAGTTGAGAGTAGTTTCTTGTACATATAACGAAGCTTATTCCAACTCATCTCAAAGAAATACTGTAGCGTCTGGGCGTCGTACAAATTTTTGTTAACGCATCTTTAATTAGGGGTCGATAGAGGCATTTCTACCTCTACCTCCCATTCCGAACCGTGCGTGAGACTTTCACCTCACACGGCTCTTCTCTTTGCAAGTCGTTTTCATCGATACCTTCTGAGTTGACTTGCGCGTAGTCGCTCAACGTCTTCTCATCGTGGCAATGTTTGTGTAAAAGTCGCAAGTTTTCGTACTTGTTGCTACCGCCATTTTTCTTGGCTGTGTTATGGTCTACCTCAATTAGGTCGGTAGGGGTGAATGTTAATCCACAGTGGTTGCATTTGCCCTTTTGTCTCTTGAGAAGGATTTGTACTTTCTTGGATGTATCTGTGTAGCTACTAAGACGTTGACCCCAGTACGTCCAATCACCATCGAACGGGCTCCTCACATCTTGCACCTTTATGTGCCTCTTGATTGGCGTGTCCGAGTGTTTGACGAGCTTGAGTCCTCTCTCTGTTTGGAATGACCATCCCTCTCTGAAGTACTTGTCCTTGTTGATTCCCCCTTTGCCTCTTTTTCTTGTCCAGCTTCTAAGACAGTTCCACACATGATGGTCACAATTATTGAATGTTTCCTTGGCGCTGATTGCTGAGTAATAATTGCACCATCCTCTAATGATGGGGTTGAGTGCTTTTATTAACGCCGCTTGGGGTGCGTTTTGGAATTGCTTGATTGTGTCTGAGATTTGTTTTTTGTGTCTGCTGACTTTTTCTTTGGACGGCTTGAGGTATGGGGCAACTCCTATTTTTCTTGTTCCATTGCTTACTTCGTTACGCTTTCCGGCTTCGTAGTGTCTTATGTTGATACCTAAGAAGTCTATTCCTTCTTTGATGTTTCTGATAGCTGTTTTGGATTTCTTGAACTCTAGCCCAACTTCCTCCATTACCCATTGACTTATGAAGTCTTTGAGTTGTTCTATCATTTTCTTGTCCGGGTGTAACACTACTAGGTCATCTGCGTATCTGATGGTTTTGGGTCTAATCTGGTGGTTTGGGTCTTTTCGTGGTCTATTCGTTGACTTCCAGTATTCTATTACTGCTATTTCCAGACCGTGTAGGGCTATGTTGGCCAGTAAAGGGCTTATTACCCCTCCTTGGGGAGTGCCTTTGGTTGTCTCGCTCCTTTCCCTACCCTCCATTACCCCGGCTTTTAGCCATGCCTTTATTTGCCTTTGTAGGCTTGTAAACTGTTGACATCGTGTTAACAGTTTTGCATGGTCAATGTTGTCAAAACACTTTGCGAAATCTGCATCTAATACACCGGGTTTATTTTGGGTGTTTGGATAGTCGTTATGTGACACGCTATCCCTCTATCCTTGCCTTTTGGCCTGGGCTGAATAACCTACGTTGCCCATAAATTAGTTACGATGTTTCGGGCGTGATTTCACCTTGCGGTTACCCATTTCGGTCTTGCTCACCAGCCATAAGGGTTAGGTTCCCTCAGTTTCTGGCTTTTCTCTCAGCTATGGTTGCCCTTGACGGGGTAAGAGAGCGCTTTCACAGCAAACACCTGCTGGGAGGGACTTGCACCCTCAAGGAAGTACAATTACATCAAGGGTTCAAGTTCCCTTAGATGGGGCTTGGGCTTTTATGCCCTGTTTGGACTCAGTTGTTGAATCCTCTCACCCTCGAATCGCACCACATTTCTAATTTAACGCTTGCCATCTTGGCTGGGCAGCTATCTCAGGGCGGATGACTGGGTAGATATCCGTACCGGGATTTCAGATTTTGGATTAAACACAAATCCAAAATCCAAAATCTAAAATCCAAAATCGAACTAGCCGCCGCCTACAATGGTGACAACTTCTATATTGTCGCCTTCCTGCACCTGAGTTTCATTCCAAAACTGTCGGTGCAGGATTTCGCCGTTGTACTCGATCGCAATTAGGCGGGGATTGTAACCCAGATGTTCTAACAAATGGGGTAACTTTGTTTGGGAGGTGCAGGTACGGGATTCCCCATTTACTTGCAGAGTTATTTGACTAGACATGAGACCCAGACAGTTGTGCTTTTAAAGCTCGCAGGGTTTGCAGGCGAGTTAGCTGAGAGAGGAAATACTGAGTGACTAAAGTTGGCTGTTCTGCCTCCATGATGGCTCTAACCACGGCGATCCGCTCTGCTCCTGCTGATAGGACATCGTTTAAATTGCTTGGTTCGATGCCGCCGATCGCAAACCAGGGTATAGAGGCATTCTGAGCCGCATAGCGGACGTATTCCAGACCGGCGGCTGCTTTTCCTACTTTTGTGGGAGTTTCGTATACTGGTCCCACACCGATATAGTTAGCACCTTCTGCGATCGCACGCTGCATTTCATCGGGATTGGTGGTAGACCGACCGATCAGGCGATGGGGGCCAAGTAACTGTCGGGCAAGCGCTAGAGGCATATCCTGCTGTCCCAGATGTACCCCATCCGCATCAATTGCCAAAGCCAAATCCACGCGATCGTTCACAATAAATAGAGCATTGTAGCGGTGGCAAAGCTGACACAGTTTCTGCGCTGCTTCTAAACGGACATCATCATCTGCCCTTTTATCCCTGTACTGTACCAAAGTTAACCCCCCTTGCAGAGCGGCTTCCACAATGGCAAACAAATGTTCGGAAGCAGAAGTGACCAGATACAGGTAACTGCGAAGCAGCTTCTGGTGACGCTGGTGGCCCAGCAAATTGCTCTCCAGGGTATACACCCGATAGCGCATTTGCTTAAATGCCACTCCCATATCTGGTTGATAAAGCTTGCCATACTCTTCCAAAACCCGCATGGCTTCTTGCACTCGGCAAAGGTTAGCCTGCAACAACTGCTCAATACCAGCACGTTGTTCTTCCTGCGGATGAGTTAACTCTGTGCCGACATCGCCGAGGGTATCTCGAAAAGCTCGTAGTTCCAGAGTATGCCATTTGGCTATTTCTTGCCGTAGTTGCTTGCATTCCCCAGCCAATTCAGTGCTGTCCAGACCAAAACGACACCACTCTTCCACGATCCGCAAGCCTTCGCGCGATCGGTCCAAGTTGGCATCTAAGATTCGGCAAACAGCAGGCTGTGCTTGTGCGGGCAAGTTTGGGAATGGCCTCTTAAGCTCATGTCGATCGCCCATCGGAACAACTCCAATCTTATTTGCGCGTTACTACCACGGGCTTTTTGTTAGTGGGGAAAACCCACCTTCTAAACTAGGATACATTCGGTAGAGCGGTAGTCCGAATGCGGTTTTAGGTGAGAATCCCACAGTTACAAGTCAGTGGGATTCTGAGGTCTAGCTTTAAAAGCCAATGCTGCTGGTGGAACGATTTTACTGGAAAATCTGAATATTATTCAGATTTTTCCGATCTAAATCGGCTTTCCCCAGTTGACCGTCACATCCACCTTCTGATTTTTCCCGTTGGCTACCACAATAAGCATCTGGAAAAGGGTGTAGGGTGTAGAGAAAGAAATTAGCACAGCCCACATCCAAAAATACAAGCATCCTTTAACCTATAAAGACAAAGAGAGGCTAACTGTGGATTTAAGATACCCATACTTCGATCGCAAAATTTTATCAGCAACCCAGATGGATACCAGCATCCCGCCTAAAATGAGGGCAAAATTGGCAAACCAAGGCCAGCAAAGACAATTTTGGACTCTAGCATTAGCCAGAGATGCAGTCGCGATCGCTACCTTAGTACTAGCAACGACAGTAACCCAAGCTTTAGCTAACACCCCTGTGCTGGCGGAAACTTTACAAGATCGACTAGCCCAGAGTAGAGATGAAACGCCAGCCAGATCGGAAACAACCCAGTTATTGGTTAATCCCACTACTGGTAACGATACTACTGGCAACGGCAGCGATCGCACTCCCTTCAAAACCATTACCCAAGCACTGCGGGTAGCAGGGCCTAATACCGCGATCGTGCTTGCACCCGGCACATATAGCGAAGAAACTGGCGAAACCTTTCCCATTGAGCTAAAACCAGGTGTAACAATTCAAGGCGACCCCGCCAGCAAAGGCCGAAATATCATCATCAAAGGCGGCGGTCTTTTTATCAGTCCCACCTTTGCCCGCCAAAACATCGCCATTCTGGGGGCAGACAAAGCCGGAATTGTGGGAGTGACAGTAACCAATACCAACCGAAGAGGCTATGGTTTGTGGATAGAATCCAGTAATCCAGTAGTGTCTGACAATACTTTTATCGGTAACAGCCACGACGGTATCTCAGTTACCGGCAACAGTGCTACTCTGATTCGCAACAATTATTTTGCTGAGAATGGGGCGAATGGAATTACTATCTACAACACCTCGCGACCAGAGGTGCGGGAAAATGTATTTGAAAAAACTGGATTTGGGATTAACGTCGGTCAAAATGCGGCACCGTTGCTAATTGGCAATCGCATTACCCAAAACCTAGATGGCATAGTAGTTCAAAACAAAGCGCAACCTGTTTTGCGGGGCAATACAATTGAGGGCAACAGCCGAGATGGAGTAGTTGCGATCGGCGAAGCACGGCCCGATCTGGGAACGGCCCAGCAACCGGGAGCCAATATTTTTCGCAACAATCGCCGTCTTGATATCAACGGTAAAACTTCCAGCCAAATTATCCCAGCCTTCGGCAATCAACTAGCTAGAGGTCGTACTACCGGACGCCTGGATCTGGCCGGAACAGCCCCGCCAACTCCCGTCGAAGTCACTGCTTTACAGTCACCGCCGACAGTTGTCACGCCAATTCTAAGTTCCAGGGAAACGCGATCGACAAATAGCTTCCCATCAAATACCGCAGTAGAAATTCCAGTACCCCCGCCAGCAACATCGTTATCCCAAGAACAACCTGTGCAGGTAAATCAAACTCAACCAAGAGTGCAGCGTCGCAACTCTAGGACACTTCCCATACTGCCGTCTACCACTCCAACAGGCGCATTAGAAAATACCTCGTCAACCCCTGAATCCCAGGGTGTATCCCAGCCACTCCCCTCTTTTCCCTCTACAAGGGTAGATAATGGAGGATCGAATTTCGATCCAGTACCGGCTGTAAGGCAAGGTAGGGGTACGCTGCCCAACCCAGGGGTGCAGGCGGGTCTACTACCTGTTCCTGGCTCTGAAATTCCGATGGCAAACACCGATAATAACCTGCCGATGGTAGCGATATCTCAGGATAATCCCCGCCAGCAACAACGCCGTTACTCTGCCCCTCCTACCCCGCGTTCGGTGCCCAATCGTGCTGTAGCGCTTGGTTTGCGTTACCGAGTGGTGGTGGAGGCAGAAAATCCTCGTCAGCAGAGACTGGTGCGATCGATCGTTCCCGGAGCTTTTCAGTCTCGTTTTAACGGTCGTCGGGTCATGCAGGTGGGCGCTTATAGCGATCGTCAACAAGCTGAGGAAATGCTGCAAAAAATCAACAGCAATGGTTTAACAGGCACGATCGAAGAGTTACAGTTTTGAGTTGTAAATTAATAAAAATTAAACTCAAAACTCATTGTTTTTGTAGGGTGCGTTAACGCAGTGTAACGCACCAAAAACCTGTTACACATTTAAGTTACGTAGTACGAACTGCCCAAACTTGACCCTAGCTATACCTCAGATCCAAATCAATGCTGGCTAAAGCGTTCCTCCCGAAACAGACGCAGCGCGTAAGCACCCGCCGGAGTTTCTCGGAACTGGGCGATCGCTTGCGCCATTTCGCCTGGTAACTCGTTTGACTCTGGCAATCTCGCGCTATACTCGGTAGGCAATAGGACAGGAGCAGCTAAACACGCAAATGTCAAGTCGCAAGCTGAGAAATTATCCCCAACTAAGTATCGACGCCCATCCGCAAGCAGCTGATTCACAGTCTCGAAGATGTTCCGAATTTCCTGGTGCGATCGCGCTGCGGACTCTGCTTTAACGTTCATCGCTTGTCGCATCGCTTCGCGAACGCACGGAAAGACGATCGCAAACAACTCCTGCTCAACCGACTCTACACCGTCGCAGAACAACCTCACCATTACATCGCGGTTATCTAGCATATAAAAGTAGAACCAAACCCTGGTGCTGGGGCCAAGTCGCCGATCGAACAAATCTTCGAGTTTCTCCACCTCGCGGCGCAATTCGGGATCGGCTGGGTAAAGCTTTGTACTGACAGGAGACATCCCATCCAGATATTGCAAAATCTCAGTCGAATCGGTAAACGTACCCGCCTCCGTTACGAGAACGGGAACCGATCGTCCGCCATTTGGAGTGGTAGCCAGCCAGTGCAAAAGCGGTGCGTGGCGTTCTTCGATATAGGGAACATTTAGCCGTTCCAGCGCCCATCTTGCTTTTTCGCAGTAATGGCTAATTGAGATAGTGATGAGGCGAGGCAATTTTTGCTTCGATCGATCCTGCATAGTTCGCTAAATCTTTCCTGTGAAAACTTTCTCGGCTGGCCCTGTCATGTAAACTCGCCCGTCAACCTCCGACCATTCAATGGAGAGAGGGCCACCAGGTAATTCAACAGTCGCTTTGCGATCGCACTTTCCCGTCAGCACCCCAGCAACCAACGCAGCACAAGCACCCGTCCCGCAAGCCAAAGTTACTCCAGCACCGCGTTCCCATACCCGCATCTTCAAATAATCTTGTCCAACAACTTGAATAAATTCCGTATTTGTGCGTTGAGGGAAAACCGAATGATGCTCAAATTTCGGCCCAATAGTTTCTAAGGGAATAACTTCCACATCGTCTACAAACGTTATACAGTGAGGATTGCCCATACTGACGCAGGTGACATCCCAAGATTTACCATCCACTTCCAAAAACTGATTAACCACTTTCTCATCACCCGGACAAAGCGTAGTCGGAATTTCAGCAGCTAACAGTCGAGGAAGTCCCATATCCACCACGACTTGACCATCCGGACGCAATTTCGGTGTAATTACCCCAGCGAGAGTGTGAATGCGATATTCGCCCGACTGACTTGAGATTCCCTCTAATTCAGCGATAAACTGGGCTAGGCAGCGAATACCGTTGCCGCACATTTCCGGTTCAGAGCCATCCGAGTTAAAAATTCGCATAGTGTAATCAGTACCATCTTTTGGGGGTAGGGCAAAAATTACACCATCAGCACCGATACCAAAATGGCGATCGCACAACTTTATAGCCTCCTCCGGCGTCAGCACTGGATTCGATGAAGTGCGATTATCAATCAGAATGAAATCATTTCCCAGCCCGTGATACTTAGTAAACTCGATTGCCATTAAATTATCCTCAAAAGCGATGACAGCGATACATACTGTTTACGAGCATATCTCGCCTACTGAGCAACAATCTGGTAAAACCCGCCCCTACTGGAAATTATGTAAAAAGGAGCATACTTATGACTAGCGGATTCGATACTGGGCTGCCCAGCTCTCGTCAAATTCAGGCAATGATTAAAGAGCAAAAACAGGTGGAAGTAAAACTTATCAGTGGCGAAACACTAAACGGACTGATTCGCTGGCAAGATCAATTCTGCATTGGCGTGGTCGATGAAAACAATGAATCGTCCATCGTCTGGCGACACGCGATCGCATACGTAAAGCCAAAATAGAAGGGGCTAGGGGCTACGCAGAAGCCCAAAGTCACTCATTCAAAAGTCAAAAATCCTTTGAGTGTAAGGCATTTAACTACTTCTGAACTGGTGGATTATTTCTGCCGCGCTGCACTAGGAAAGAGGGGAAGGATTTCAGATTGTAGATTTGGGATCGCCAAATTGAAATAAAATCTAAAATCTAAAATGCCCCATGCCCCATGCCCAATTCCCCAATCTAAAATCTAAAATCTAAACTTGTTATGAGTACCTGGCGTCAATCGAGATATTTGTGGAAAAAGCTAGCAAGTTTATGGTCTGGGGGGCGATCGACTAATTCTCCTCTCTTAAAAGCGCCACGACGTCGGAATGGATGGGTTGCGAAGGGCCTAACCGTAGCATTCGTTCTCGGTCTTGCTATCCTGGGAGCTACAGTACGCGCCCAAGAGGTGCAGGTGACACCAGCCAATCCCAAACTAGGCGATACCCTAACTGTAGTCATACAGCAGAATCCGGCACTTAGCAGTACTCCTACCGTGACAGTCGGCGGGAGGACCTACCAGACCTTTTTAATTCGATCGAATAACTTTCGCGCTTTGATCCCGACGACACCCCTCGAAGCACCTGGAATTCGCCAAATCCAAGTTAAGGCAGGGGATGAGGTACAAAACCTGACAGTACAGGTAGCCGGACGCGCATTCCCCACCCAACGCATCCGCCTATCTGGAGGGGGGACAGAACCGACACAAAATGAACTCAACCGGGTGAGCGCCTTCAAAAAGCTGATTACCCCAGAAAAATACTGGAATGGCCCCTTCATGGCACCAAATCGGGGTAGAATCAGCACCATCTACGGAGTGCGCCGCTACTACAACGGTGTCTTTGCCAAAGACTACTACCATCGCGGCGTGGATTACGCTGGTGGATATGGTTCGCCAGTAGTTGCCCCGGCTGCCGGTCGGGTAGCCTTGGTAGGAAGAGTTTCTGAAGGCTTCCGACTGCATGGAAACACGATCGGCATCGACCACGGTCAAGGCGTAACCAGCATCTTTCTGCACTTGAGCCGCATCAACGTCCAGGAAGGAGATGTCGTCCAGGCAGGTCAAGTCATCGGTGCCATAGGTTCTACGGGTGCATCCACAGGCCCGCATTTACACTGGGGATTGTATGTTAACGGAGAGTGCGTTGACCCAACGCCTTGGCGGATTCAAGGAATCGAATAAAGCTTAGGACTTCCAAAAAATAAACTTATGAGTATCGAAAAAATCGTTGAACAGGCGCTACATGATGGTTATCTGACGCCAGCTATGGAAGCAGAAGTAGCACGTATCTGCGACACTGCCGCAGAGCTTTCTATAGAAGAATATATGGCCTTGGATCGGCTCATGGGGTCGCTTTTGACTGGAGAAGTGGTTGCAGTACCGCGCAAGCAGTTCATTAACGTTATGGAAGAGTTGGTGCTGTCAGAGGCGATCTCACGGGCAGCCCAAATAGAAGCCACTAGCGATCGCGTCCTCGATGTCGGCGACATTGCCGCTTACTCCCTCAACCGACTCCCTCCGTTGTATGCTACCACCGAAGAAGGTGCCAATTATCAGCGCCTGCGTGCTAAAGAAGAACTTCAGGATTTAATTACTCAGCAAGTCAGCGAGGCGATAGCCCGTAACTTGGAAAAACCAGATTTAGACCCCACCCGACAAGCTCTAGGCAAAAGCACGGGAAGAGATGTACTCAAACAGGTGAGTTCTCTCCTAGAAGCTTATGCTCCCAGCTTTGAGCAAAAACCACAATAATTGAGCGGGAGAGTGGGGGAGTGGGGGAGTGGGAGAGTGGGAGAGAGGGGGAGCAGAGGGGCAGAGGAGCAGAGGAGCAGAGGAGCAGAGGAGCAGAGGAGCAGAGGAGCAGAGGAGCAGAGGAGCAGAGGGGCAGAGGGGCAGAGGAGCAGAGGAGCAAAGGAGCAAAGGAGCAAAGGAGCAAAGGAGAAATTTTCTTGACCGCTGAGGGCTGACCGCTGAGGGCTGAGGGCTGACCAATGACTAATTTTCTTTTGACTTTTGACTTTTGACTTTTGACTTTTCTTGCCCCTCTTCCTTCTTTCCCTAGCCCATCAGAACCAAAAAGTTTAGATTCCACTGGGTAACTTCTATCCAGAGAAAGATTTTAAACAACCCCTAGATAGAGCGAAAATTTGATAATTAACCCTAATAGCATCTGAACTTTCATTAGCCAAATAGGGATAGCAACCGATGAGTCAGTTAGGACGTTCTTAATTCCTGAAACGATTCTAGCCCCTTCTTCCCCTAGCCCCTACTCCCCCACTCCCCTTTTTGACTTTTGAATGAGTGACTTTTGACTTTTCTAGCCCCTAGCCCCTAGCTATAACTTCCCCCCTTTAGTTTTGGAACAAACGAGCGATCGAGCAGACCTTCTGGTGACTGGGCTGAATAAAACAATAATTGCCGCAGAGAGGATAAAGCTATGCAAACCGAACAATTAGCCACAGATAACTCCGATATCTTAGATACAAAAGAACTACTGAAAATACTCGTATCTGTTAAGAAAGGTAACTTTAGTGCGCGGATGCCGATCGACAAGACAGGCGTAGCAGGGAAAATAGCCGATACGCTCAACGACATCATCGAACTCAATCAAAGGATGAGCAAAGAGCTAGAGCGGGTCAGCACCGTTGTTGGTAAAGAAGGCAAAATTACTCAAAGAGCCACCTTGGGTTCCGCTGGTGGTGCCTGGGCAGAAAGCGTTAATTCTGTCAATACACTAATTACAGATTTAGTGCAGCCAACAGCTGAAACAGCTCGCGTGATCCGAGCTGTTGCCAATGGCGATTTATCCCAAACCATCCCAACAGAAATTGAAGGCAGACCCTTAAAAGGAGAATTCCTTCAAACCGCGCAAATTGTCAACACAATGGTCGCCCAGCTGAGTTCCTTTGCCTCAGAAGTAACGCGGGTGGCAAGAGAAGTGGGAACAGAAGGCAAATTGGGCGTCCAAGCCGAAGTCAAAGGCGTAGCAGGCACTTGGAAAGATCTCACCGATTCCGTCAACATGATGGCAGGCAATCTGACAGCCCAAGTACGGAACATTGCCGAAGTCACCACAGCAGTAGCAAATGGCGACCTATCTAAAAAAATTACAGTAGATGTTAAAGGCGAAATTCTGGAATTGAAAAACACCATAAATATCATGGTGGATCAACTTAGTTCCTTTGCTTCTGAAGTAACGCGGGTTGCTAGGGAAGTGGGGAGTGAAGGCAAACTGGGGGTGCAAGCTGATGTGCGAGGTGTGGCGGGAACCTGGAAAGATTTGACGGACAGCGTGAACTTCATGGCAGGTTCTTTAACAGCGCAAGTACGGAATATTGCCGCAGTGACAACAGCTGTAGCAAATGGCGACCTTTCTAAGAAAATTACTGTTGATGTTAAAGGCGAAATTTTGGATCTGAAAAACACCGTCAATACGATGGTGGATCAATTGAATTCCTTTGCATCGGAAGTAACGCGAGTTGCTAGGGAAGTGGGAACGGAAGGGAAGTTGGGGGTACAAGCAGAAGTAAAAGGTGTCGCGGGAACTTGGAAGGATTTGACAGATTCTGTAAACTTTATGGCGGGTTCATTGACAGCCCAAGTGCGGAACATCGCCGAAGTGACGACAGCTGTAGCAAATGGTGACTTATCAAAGAAAGTTACAGTCGATGTGAAAGGCGAAATTTTAGAGTTGAAAAACACCGTTAATACAATGGTGGATCAACTGAATTCCTTTGCATCGGAAGTAACGCGGGTTGCTAGGGAAGTGGGAAGCGAAGGTAAATTGGGGGTACAAGCTTATGTTCGCGGTGTGGCGGGAACTTGGAAAGATTTGACCGACAATGTTAATTCGATGGCAGGTAATTTGACAGCCCAAGTGCGGAACATTGCTGAAGTGACGAAAGCAGTGGCAAATGGCGACTTGTCTAAGAAAATTACTGTCGATGTGAAAGGCGAGATTCTGGAGCTGAAAAACACTATCAACGTGATGGTGGATCAGCTTTCCTCCTTTGCTTCTGAAGTAACGCGGGTTGCTAGGGAAGTGGGTACGGAAGGGAAGTTGGGGGGTCAAGCGGATGTTAAAGGGGTGGCGGGAACTTGGAAAGATTTGACCGACAACGTTAACTCGATGGCGGGTAATTTGACTGCCCAAGTGCGGGGTATTGCGCGAGTGGTGACCGCAGTTGCCAATGGGGATTTGAAGCGAAAATTGATGTTGGAAGCGAAGGGAGAAATTGAGACTTTAGCGGATACGATCAACGAGATGATCGATACGCTGGCAACATTTGCAGATCAAGTTACGACTGTGGCGCGTGAGGTGGGAATTGAAGGTAAATTAGGCGGACAAGCGAAAGTGCCTGGTGCGGCGGGGATTTGGCGGGCGCTGACGGACAACGTGAACGAACTGGCGGCGAATTTGACGACGCAGGTGCGTGCGATCGCAGAAGTGGCTATAGCGGTCACGAAGGGCGACCTGACGCGATCGATCGCCGTCCAAGCAGAAGGCGAAGTCGCCATCCTCAAAGACAACATCAACCAGATGATTGCCAACCTGCGCGAAACCACCCAGAAGAACACCGAACAAGACTGGCTAAAAACCAACCTAGCCAAATTTACCCGAATGTTGCAGGGACAAAGAGACTTGGAAACAGTCTCCAAACTCATACTCTCCGAACTCGCACCCCTGGTTTCCGCACAACACGGCGTCTTCTACCTTATGGAAGGAGGCGACCATCAGCCGTATCTGAAACTTCTCAGCACCTACGCTTATCGCGAACGCAAACAGCTATCTAACCGCTTCGATTTAGGTCAAGGAATGGTGGGACAATGCGCCCTGGAAAAAGAACGCATCCTCCTGACCGAAGTGCCAGATAACTATATCAAAATTAGTTCCGGTCTGGGAGAATCCATACCTTTAAACGCAGTCGTCTTACCAGTACTATTTGAAGGCCAAGTAACCGCAGTAATTGAACTCGCCTCCTTCCGGCGCTTCAGCGAAATTCACCTCACATTCTTCGATCAGCTTACCGAAAGCATTGCGATCGTCTTAAACACAATTGCCGCCAGTATGCGAACCGAAGAATTGCTCAAGCAGTCCACAGCACTCGCAGAAGAACTGCAAACCCAACAAGCCGAACTGCGAGAAACTAACAAGCGATTGGAACAACAAGCCCAATCTCTCAAAACATCGGAAGAATTGCTCAAAAAACAGCAAGAACAATTACAGCAAACTAATGAAGAACTAGAACAAAGAAGCCGGTTGTTAGAGTTACAAAACAAGGAAGTCGAACGCAAGAACAACGAGATCGAACAGGCACGCAGATCCTTGGAAGAGAAAGCCGCACAATTGGCTTTGTCTTCCAAGTATAAGTCAGAATTCCTGGCTAATATGTCTCACGAATTGCGGACACCCCTGAACAGCTTGCTCATTTTGGCTCGGTTGCTGGCGGATAACACAGAAGGCAACTTGTCGCTTAAGCAAGTCGAATATACCCGCACAATCTATTCAGCAGGTACAGATTTGTTGGGGCTAATTAACGACATCCTAGATTTGGCAAAAATAGAATCCGGCACCATGTCAATTGAAATTGATATGATGCTGTTCACAGAACTTAGAGAGCAGATAGAGCGTACCTTTAGACAAGTGGCACAGGATAAAGCTCTTACCTTCGCGATCAATTTAGATACTCAACTGCCCAGAGCAATATATACCGACTCGAAGAGATTGCAGCAAGTGTTGAAAAACTTGCTCTCCAACGCATTTAAATTTACTGAACAGGGTAGCGTCATCCTGCGGACTGCTATAGAGACTGGAGGTTGGAGTCAGGACAACGAAACTTTGAATCGCGCCTCTAGCGTTGTAGCCTTCTCCGTCACCGATACCGGCATCGGCATCCCTAACGACAAACAGAAAATAATTTTCGAGGCATTTCAGCAAGCCGATGGCACCACCAGCCGCAAATATGGCGGCACCGGACTGGGTTTGTCCATCAGCCGGGAAATTGCCCATCTCCTGGGCGGAGAAATTCAGTTAGTCAGCAGCGTAGGCAAAGGCAGTACCTTCACCCTCTACTTACCCCAAAACCATTCTGGTTTTGGAGATGGCGCTGATAAACCTTATCAAGAGCTACAGCACAGCTTCTCTGAGCTACCCCTGACCCGTCAACCGCTCCTATCTTCATATTTCCCCTCTCCTACCCTACCGGCGAGATCGCCTTTATCGAACTTGCCTGTAATGGATGGGGCAGCGACCCTACAACCCAAGGCCCAGGAGTTAATACCAGCTTCCTTTGATGGGCAAAAGGCTCAACCGACATCGCTTGTTGACGATCGAGGCGATATTCAACCGGGCGATATTGTATTGCTGATTGTGGAAGATGACATCAATTTTGCCCGCATCTTGTTAGATATGGCACGGCAGCAAGGCTTTAAAGTGCTGGTAGCGTTGCGTAGCGAAACGGGTCTGTCAATGGCGCGGGAATACAGGCCAAATGCTCTAGTTCTGGATATTATGCTGCCCACAATGGATGGCTGGACAGTACTCGATCGCTTAAAGCACGACCCCAGCACTCGTCATATTCCCGTCCACATCATTTCAGTGGCAGACGGGCGGCAGCGGGGCTTGCAATTGGGAGCAGTATCATATCTGCAAAAACCCGTCACCAGCGAGGCACTGTCCTCGGCACTGACTCAAATCAAAACTTTTATTCAGCGCCCTGTGAAAAACCTGCTGGTAGTGCAAAATAACGAAAATCAACGCCACACTATAGTGGAGTTAATTGGCAACAGCGATGTCTCCACTACTGCCGTCGGTACTGGCGCAGAAGCACTGGAAACGCTCAAGTCCGGATATTTTGATTGTTTGGTGCTGGATTTGAACTTGCCGGATATGAACGGATTTGAATTAATCGATCGCATCAAGCAGGAGTCAAGAAATGTAGAAGCCGCAAATTTAAGGTCTATACCGATCGTAATTTATACCGATAAAAAACTTTCAGTCTTTCAAGAAACTGAACTCAAGCGCATTGCCCAAACTACTCCACTCAAAGAAGTACACACTCCAGAGTCTCTTTTAGATGAAACAGCTTTGTTCCTGCACCGAGTTCAGGCAAACTTGCCCGCACCTAAGCGAGAAATGCTGGAACAACTGCACAAAACAGATCGCGTACTTACTAATAAGAAAGTACTGATCGTAGACGACGATATGCGTAACATCTTTGCTCTCGCCAGTATGCTAGAACGCCATCAGATGCAGGTGATTTATAAGGAAAATGGTAGGGATGGCATTGCCATTTTGCGGAGTACTCCAGACATCGATATTGTTTTGATGGATGTGATGATGCCAGAAATGGACGGATACGAGACAATGCGAGCTATCCGCCAAATCGCTCAATTCAAAGGCTTGCCGATGATTGCCCTCACAGCTAAAGCCATGAAAGGCGATCGCGAAAAGTGCATCGAAGCAGGCGCATCAGACTACATCACTAAACCTGTCGATACAGAGCAGTTGCTCTCGCTGCTGCGCGTCTGGCTCTATAAGTAGGGGCTAGGGACTAGGGGCTAGGGGCTAGGGAAGAAAAGAGGGGAGTGGGGGAGTAGGAGAGTGGGGGAGTGGGGGAATTCATAATGTACATTTTCTACATTTCTACATTTCTACCTTTTTCCCTTTTTCCCTTTCTACCGCTCTCCCCCTCTTCCCCTCTCCCACTCTCCCCCTCTCCCACTCTCCCACTCTCCCTAGCCCCTAGCCCCTATCCCCTAATGACCAATGAAAAATGAAGAAAAAGTAAACATCTTGATGGTTGACGACCATCCAGAAAATCTGCTAGCGCTAGAGGCAATACTAGACAGTCTAGGTGAGAATCTGGTAAAAGCCTATTCGGGTGAAGAAGCCTTGAAATGTCTGCTCAGGCAGGATTTTGCTGTGATTCTACTTGACGTTCAAATGCCGGGGATAGATGGATTTGAAACGGCAACGCTAATTCGACTGCGAGAGCGATCGCGCCAGACCCCGATTATTTTCCTCACAGCATTTAGCACCAGCGACTCTTTCGTCTTCAAAGGCTATTCTTTGGGCGCAGTAGATTATCTGCTCAAACCGATCGACCCAGAAATCTTGAAATCGAAAGTAGTCGTGTTCGTTGACCTGTTTAAGAAGACTGAGGAGATCAAACGACAAGCAACACAACTTGCAGCTATTAACAGCGAACTTAGGAAAAGTGAAGAGCGGTTTCGCTGTTTGAGTGCATCCTCCCCAATCGGTATTTTTATGACAGATATTGAAGGGCGCTGTACCTACACCAACCCGCGCTGCCAAGCTATCTGTGGCTTTACTTTAGAGCAAAGCTTAGGAAACGGTTGGTTAGAATCAGTGTATTGGGAAGACCGAGAACGGGTAAAAGTAGATTGGTTTGCCTACACACATCGAGGCAATGAATACTCCGACGAGTTTCGCTTCCAAACCCCTCCCGGCATTATTCATTGGGTTCGCGTGCGATCGTCTCCCATGCTTTCCGATCGAGGCAACCCTGTAGGTCATGTGGTATCGGTAGAAGACATCACCGATCGCAAGCAAGCTGAGGAAGAAAGCAATAAGTTGCTTCGCGAACAGATAAAGCGACAGGAAGCTGAGCAAGCGAACCGTTTGAAAGACGAATTTCTAGCAGCCCTCTCCCACGAACTCCGCACTCCCCTTAACTCCATACTGGGATGGGCTCGCCTGCTCCGCACTCGCAATTTTGATGAAGAGACGACTACTCGCGCCCTAGAAACTATCGAACGCAACGCCAAGTTACAAGCGCAATTGATCGAGGACATCTTGGATGTTTCGCGCATCATCCGGGGCAAGCTGCGTCTGAATATATGCACAGTTAATCTTACAGCAATTATTAAAGGCGCGATCGATGCCATGTCTCCTCAAGCAGAAAGTAAAGCAATTCAATTGGAAACCGAACTTGATACAGTAATAAATACCGTCTGTGGCGATCCCAACCGCTTACAGCAAATTGTCTGGAATTTACTCTCCAATGCGCTCAAATTCACTCCTGAAGGAGGAAAGGTTAGGGTGCAACTGGAGTGTGCTGGTGACCGCGCCCAAATAAAGGTTATTGACACAGGCATTGGGATCGCGCCAGATTTTCTTCCTTATGTTTTCGATCGCTTTCGTCAGGCTGATGGCCAAACCACAAGGTCTTATGGCGGACTCGGACTGGGATTGGCTATAGTCCAGCACTTAGTCGAACTGCACGGTGGCGAAGTCGGCGCAGAAAGTGGAGGAGAAGGCCAGGGAGCCACCTTTACGGTGACGCTACCGCTCCTTGAAACAAGCCGGGAAGCAGGGGCGCAAAGGCGCAGGGAAGTGAAAGATAGCCCAAAACTCTACTATGGTAAAAGTGCGGGAACTTCTTAAATATAGGCCGCGTCTTGTGGGGAGGGATGTTTTAAAGCGGATTCGGTCAATGAGTCAATCAATTTCTGTATCCTGGTCTAGCGGTGAGGTAAGCTTTCCTCAAGCAATAGTGGAGCCAGTTGAAAAACTATCTAACTATGACTTAGTTTTGCGCTGTCAAACCGAGCATCGGCCCGATCGCTTGGCATTTGCGGAACTGCTGCGTCGGTATCAGTCCCACGTGGACAAGATTTTGTACCACTTAGCACCTGATTGGCAAGATCGAGCAGATTTAGCCCAAGAAGTCTGGATTCGGGTTTACCGCAATATTAAGCGGGTGAACGAACCTGTGAAGTTTCGGGGTTGGCTGACGCGGATAGCCACCAATCTTTTTTATGATGAGTTACGCAAACGCAAGCGAGTAGCTCAACCCCTCTCGTTAGATGCACCCAGAATGCTGGATGATGGCGAGATGGATTGGGAAATTGCGGCGGACGAACCGGGGCCAGTCGAAGATTTGAGTACCCGCGAGTTTTACGAGCAACTGCATATTGCGATCGCCGATCTGCCAGAGGTTTTTCGGACTACGATCGTCCTCAGAGAAATCGAAGGTATGGCTTATGAAGAAATTGCCGAGATCACCAAGGTTTCTCTGGGAACCGTGAAGTCGCGCATCGCCAGAGCCCGTCAACGACTCCAGTCTCAGCTACAAAATTATCTGGATAGTTAGCAAGGAAGTCAAGCTCCCCGTTGTGCTATCCCTTCTAAGGCGCACCTGTACCGGACTAGAAAGAGCGGCTCCTGTTGCTCAGACCCCTCAACCGCTTGTTGAGAATATGTAGTAGACTAGGCTCTACAGGGTGCTGAGCGGACATAGCTGTGTAGTAACATACTGGTTTCATAAAACACCAAGTTGAAATAAGGCAGTATTTCTCCACCTGGCTGGGCAAAGGGTATCGTCCCTGCGAATCGACTTAATTATCAAAAATCTACGCATTCAAGCATTAGTATGACTCCTGACTTTGAATCCCGTAATAATTCAGAACCGAATTTCCTGGGGAATTCGCCAGCGGGGAATATGGGTGCTATCGATACTCAAAAGCGCGATCGCTTTGAATTGCTCAGTGCCTTTCTAGATGGAGAGGTGAGCGCCCAAGAACGCCGACAAGTAGAAGAATGGCTGGCTGGCGACCCCCAAGTACAGTGTTTGTATGCCAGACTCTTGAAGCTACGCAAAGGGGTACGGACGATGCCTGTGCAAGCGTCTGAGCAACCTGTGGAAGCAACTGTAACGCAAGTGTTTTCCCGCCTTGACCGCCGTCGGCACAAGCAGATGCTAATGTGGGGTGGAACTGCGATCGCAGCCGTCTTCATCGGTGCTGTCTCAGGCGTGTTCGGAGGTAGTAATTCCTTCTCGCCTCAGTTAGCTCAATCTCCTACACCGGCAGTGACCTCCGAACCATTAATGCTCGCTTTGAACGAAGCTGTTGTAGAAATTCCCAAAGCACCGATCGCGTCTCCTGTCAACCAGTTGAACCCAAGTGGTTCTTACTATAATTACTATACTCCTGGTAAGTAACGCAAGTTGCTAGTTATTTGGATAAAGGTATGTTATTGCGCTTTAGCGCTCTTATCCTAGCTTTAATAAGAGCGCTAAAGCGCAACAACGTACTAAAGAGCAATTGCATCCTTCATCCTTTCCCCAATCTAAAATCTAAAATTCCTTACGTGGGATTCCAGCAGTTTGAGGGTATGGGAATACCTCCCAAACTTTGTATTTTTTCTACGGTCATAAAATAAGCCCAGGCTAAACCAAGAGATTGGCCGTCTGGTGCAAAAATTTCGATTTCGGATCGGTTATAATAGTTTTCTTCTAATAGTCGATGGGGGTGGTAATCCTCCAGATTGTCAAGGGTTTCTAGAAGATTGGGGTTTGCTAAGGTAAGTAAATAGCCTTGGATAGGGCGATCGCCGATGGTCATCGCAGGGTATCCTACAGGTAGAGCGAAAAGTTGACCGTATGCGATCGATCTTTCCTCTTCTACCACTTTACCAGCGCAGTAGCGCAGATAGTTAGATTCCCCTGGTTTGAGCGTGCCGTAGACAAAAACTTTTAACATTTACAAGGTTTTCAGCGTTTTTATAATTCTTAACATCAATCTATACTATATTGACAAATCTCTCACCTGAGAACACAACCCGCCAGGGATTCTAATCCCTGATAGACTAACAGCGCAGACACAATATTTCAAATCATAGTATTTTACCAGAAAGCGCAAGTGCGATCGCACAACATACGAAGAGAGCGTAAAAAGTTGACAGTTCTAGCCATTTACAGTATTCTGTTTATCATGGAAGTTTCCAAAGAAGAATCCGGGTATGAGCAATAGTTGCGAAGTGCTTGGGGCTTAAAAAAATATTCCCCGCAAGGGGATACAAAGAAGAAAAAAAACCACAGATGAACACAGATAAACACAGATGTATTTGAGCTATCTGTGTTTATCTGTGTTTATCTGTGGTTAAGAAAGGCTAAAATTTATCCTATTTGTCAATGTAGTCATCATCCCAGTTACTTGATGCTACCTCAACAGCTAAAAGTAGGGGTTCTGTAATTCCAGCATAAGTGTTGAGATATCTGTTCCAAATTCTCTCTTCAACTAAACTTTTATTATAGTGATTTTGTTGTCTATGGCAACCGACTACGCCATTTTTGTGGATCTTGAGAGCAGTGAAAAACTGCATAAATAATAATTGTGTAGTTCACTTCTTCGTAGAATATAACGTAAGGAAAACGTCTAATTACAGCCCTTCGATAGCTCTCGTGAACTATCGGATACATCTCTGAATTTCGCCGGATAAATTGAATACAAGCATCGACGCAACGAAGGAATTCCTCACCTAAACCAAGTTCCTTTTCTTCATACCAAACATAAGCATCCGTAACATCCTGTTCTGCTTCTGGCAGAATAATTAGATTTCTAAGCACCATAATTTTTGCTACGAATTCGTTCTTTAACTACTTCCCATGAACTCCCTGAAGCTGGATTTTGCAAATAGGCTGCTTTCCTCTTCGCAAGTTCTTCTTTTTGCCATTCAAGTACAGGAATTCGATCGGGATCTAAGGCAATACTGTCCCATAAATCTTCGACAAGTTGCAATTTTTCCGAGAGGGTTAGTTCAAAAACCTGTGTTAGCTGTGGGTTCATGCTGACTTCACCAAGTAACTAACAATCTAGTCTACTAAATATTCCAGTCCGTTTGAACTGACTTTCGCTATTAGCCAGCGATTTGAATCGCTGGCGGGTGTGGACTACTCCCCACTCCCCACTTCCCACTCCCATTCGTGCCACAATGAGAAAATGTAGTTGATTTGTGACCCAGCAGGAGTTCTAGATTGTGGAATCTCGATATAACCCAACGGCAATAGAGGAAAAGTGGCAAAAGACTTGGGCAGAACAAGGCTTGGACGAAACCCTCACAGACAGCAATAAGCCCAAATTCTACGCGCTGTCGATGTTTCCCTATCCATCGGGCAACCTGCACATGGGCCATGTCCGCAACTATACTATCACGGATGCGATCGCGCGAGTACACCGAATGCAGGGATATCGGGTACTGCATCCGATGGGATGGGATGCGTTTGGACTCCCAGCCGAAAATGCCGCCATCAAAAATAAAACCCATCCCGCCAAGTGGACTTATAACAATATCGCTCAAATGCGATCGGAATTAAAGCGCTTGGGCCTATCCTACGATTGGAATTGCGAACTCGCCACTTGTTCCCCCGACTATTACAAGTGGACGCAGTGGATATTCTTGCAATTTCTCCACGCAGGACTAGCTTATCAAAGAGAAGCAGCCGTCAACTGGGACCCCATCGACCAAACAGTATTAGCAAACGAACAAGTCGATAGCGAGGGTCGTTCTTGGCGTTCCGGCGCAATAGTGGAAAAGAAAAAATTGCGTCAATGGTTCCTCAAGATTACCGACTACGCCGAAGAATTACTCAACGACTTGGATAAGTTGACAGGTTGGCCGGAACGAGTAAAGTTAATGCAGGCCAACTGGATTGGTAAATCGGTCGGCGCTTATCTGGAATTTCCGATAGTTGGATTGGATGAGAAAATCGGCGTCTTTACCACTCGTCCGGATACGGTTTATGGTGTCACCTATGTTGTACTCGCACCAGAACATCCTTTAACACCAAAAGTTACTACGCCGGAACAGAAAGAAGCAGTTGAAAGTTTCATTAAAGAAGTTGCCAATCAAAGCGAATTGGAAAGAACTGCTGAAGATAAACCGAAACGCGGTATTCCTACCGGCGGTAAAGCAATTAATCCCTTTACTGGTGAAGAAATACCGATTTGGATTGCCGATTACGTCTTGTACGAGTATGGCACGGGTGCGGTAATGGGTGTACCCGCACATGATACGCGGGACTTCAAATTTGCTCAAGAAAAACAGTTGGCGATTAAGGTTGTGATTACCCCCCCTAACCCCCCCGTCAACGGGGGGGGACAAGAAGGTGAAGGTTCACTCGCCGTCAACGGGGGGGGACAAGAAAACTCCAACTCCAACTCCCTCCCCGCAGGCGGGGAGGGTTGGGGTGGGGTTTCCCTAACCCAAGCGTACACTGATCCCGGAATTATGATTAATTCCAGTTCCTTCAATGGGATGAATTCCATTCAAGGAAAAACCGCAATTATTGAATATGCCGAAAAACAAGGTTTTGGCAAAGCGCGAATACAATATCGCCTCCGAGATTGGCTAATTTCGCGCCAACGCTACTGGGGTGCGCCAATTCCCGTAATTCACTGTCCCAATTGCGGGATAGTGCCAGTACCGACACAAGATTTACCAGTAATATTGCCAGAAAATATAGAATTGAGCGGTCGTGGTGCTTCACCCTTAGCACAATTAGAAAGTTGGGTAAATGTACCTTGTCCTAGTTGCGGTACACCTGCGAAAAGAGAAACCGATACGATGGATACGTTTATCGATTCATCGTGGTATTACTTGCGTTTTACCGATGCCAAAAATGAGCAGCAAGTATTCGATTCTGCCAAAACAAATGATTGGATGCCGGTAGATCAATATGTAGGTGGAATTGAACACGCAATCCTACACTTATTATATTCTCGTTTCTTTACGAAAGTGTTGCGAGACAGAGGTTTGCTCAATTTTGATGAACCATTCCAACGCCTCTTAACTCAAGGCATGGTGCAAGGTTTAACTTACACCAATCCTAACAAATCCGGTAACGCTAAATATATTCCATCTGCGTTAATTAATCCCAAAGATCCCAAAGATCCCGAAACTGGTGAATCGCTAGAAGTTTCGTACCAAACGATGTCCAAATCCAAATATAATGGCGTCGCACCGGCAAATGTAATTAATAAATACGGTGCCGATACCGCACGGATGTTTATCCTGTTCAAAGCACCCCCAGAAAAAGATTTAGAATGGGATGAAGCAGATGTTGAAGGACAATTTCGCTTTCTAAACCGTGTTTGGCGTTTAGTAGCTGATTTTGTCAGCAATCAGTCATCAGCTAAGTTAAATAAATCCAAAATCCAAAATCCAAAATCTAAAATAGAAAAGGATTTACGCCGCGCCATTCACACCGCCATTAAGGAAATCACCGATGATTTAGAAGGCGAATATCAATTAAATACAGCAATTTCCGAGTTGATGAAATTGAGCAATGCTATCCATGATGCTAATTGCAAAGATTCACCAATTTATGCGGAAGGTATCGAAACTTTGATTCTGCTTTTAGCGCCATTTTCCCCTCATATTGCTGAGGAATTATGGCAGACAATTGGTAATACTGCATCTGTCCACCAACAAATTTGGCCCAAATACGATGAATCTGCTTTAGTTGTTGATGAAATTACTTTAGTAATTCAAATTAATGGCAAAACTCGCGGCACAATTCAAGTTCCGACAACAACAGATAAGGACACTTTGGAAAAATATGCTCGCGAATCAGAAGCAGCACAACGTTATACGGAGGGGAAAGAGATTAAAAAAGTGATTGTGGTGCCTGGAAAATTGGTGAATTTTGTAGTTGGGTAATGGTTAATAGGTAATTGTTTTGGCAATTACCTATTTTATCGTAGGGTGCGTCAGACGCACAAACTTGAATAATTTCTCAATAAAAAACTTATCCAAAAATAGATAAATATGACAACGACTATTGACATCGGCACTCTAATTGTACGCACGCCAGAAACCTGTGGAAATCGTCCCAGAATTGCGGGAACGAGAATTTCTGTAGAGCAAATGGCTGTTTTATCCAAACAAGGAATGACACCAACAGAAATTGTGCGAGAATATGGCTATATCAATTTAGCTCAGGTTCATGCAGCATTAGCCTATTATCACGCTAACACAGAAGAAATAGAAGGATATTTAGCAGCAGAAAAAGCTGAGTATGAACGATTGGAAGCAGAATACATTGCGAGTCAGCAGAAATGAGTGAAATTCGTTTATATATATAGGCACTGATTTTACTAGCGCTCAAATGACAGGCGTTTGTGTAGAAGGTTGGAATATTGAAAGTAACACCAAACTGCATAATGTCGATTGTCGATTTGTTTATCTCCTAGAATATCCCAAACCAGGAACCGACGACCGCGAACGCCGTCCCAGCAGTGGCGAATTTAAACCTGGAGAATTTACCAAACTATTTGAAGAAGTTTTGACGACAGTTGACTTAATTTTCGATCAAGGAATTCATTGGAAAGCTTTTATTATAACTTTTGATAAAATACGAACTGAGTTACTTGAAGAAGAAGGGGCTGAAATTGCTGTTCAAGCAATTGAAAATAAAGGCGATGGTGTTTTTGTAGTTAGAGTAAGCGTTCCCACCGATGCAAATAAAAAAAAGATTCACAGCGAATTGATTCAAAATTACGAACTAGCACTTAAAGCTATAGAACAAAAAGATGCCGAACTGGAAGCCAAAGATAGAGAAATTATTCAACTTAATCGCGAAAAATATACAGATATGAAAGAAATTGCTTGGCGCTTGGCAAAGAGTCAGCATACTGTTAATATTAAAGCTATAGCAACATCCGAGAGTAAATCTATGTCAGAAGCGTCTAAGTATGACCAACGCGGTGTCCAATTCGCTGGTGGCTTTGCTGACACTTCGCTTGCTGACGATCAGGGTGCAAAAAGGTTGCTGTATGAAGATTTGCAAGTAAAAGAATATTGGATTTTAGATGTGCAGAATGTCAGAATTATCGCTTTTGCTATTGAGTCGGGAGGTAGCAGAAGAATTACTGAATCTCAAGTTTTGCCAGGTTTGTCAATATCGATGTTGGAGGAAGTGTTACGGCGTACAAGAACGATGGATCAATCTCAAGTAGGGTCGTGGTTATTGACTCAATTTCAGCAATAGGTATTAATAGGAAACGGCTCAGTAAAATTTGTTAATTATCAATAATAAACGCGGGTATTTCTTCTGCTGTACATCCTATAAACACGCGATCGCATTCCTCATCCTCAAAAAACCGATCGCATTGCTTTTACTCAATCAGGATTGAAAACATCCTGGAAGTTACGATAACCGCTAATAACTCGCAAAATTTCAATACCATCACCAACTATTTCATAAAAAATGATGTATCCCATCAACGGCACACCACGTAAATTGGGGGCAAATTGTGAATACGATCGCCCCAAGTATGGATACTGTGCGAGATGCTGACATTTTTTACCAAATGCTTCCACAAAGCGATCTCCCGCATCTACACTTTGCGCCAAAAAGTAATCGGAAATTTCGGATAAATCTCGACTCGCTTCGAGCGTAATGAGCAAGCGATTCATACTATTACTTCTTTGGCTTTTTTCACTTTATCTCTAAGTTGAGCTAATACGTCTTCTGCATTTAGCATTTCACCACGTTGCGCCTGTTCTCGTGCTAGGTCAATTTTCTGGCGAGTTTCTTCGACCCACGCTAAATAGTTTGGGCTGTTGTTGCCATCGGATAGAGTAACATCATCGATTAATAACAGCAAGGCTGTGTTAAGAGCTTCTTCAAGGGAGGGATATTGCCCATGCTTTACCAAAGCTTCAAGGACTTGGGTTTGCTCTTGGCTCAAGGTGATTTGCATTGTTACCTCTGATGGGGGCAAGGGTTGGACAATACTTCTACTTTATCGCACTTCCCTATAAAAATGCGTTCACGAAGTGTGCGCGTAGCGCAATCGCTCTTGACTATGACAGATAGAAAAAACCGATCGCACTCCTCATCCCCAAAATTCGCGATCGCACTCCCCTCCCCATCCCAAAAAAATCGATTGCCGTTCGTCAGCTGCGCGAACGCACTCCTCATCCTCAAAAAAAGCGATATGCCGTTCGTCAGCTGCGCGATCGCATTCCTCATCCCTCAAAAAAAGCGACATTAATGCTAAACTAGCAAGTGGAGTAATTCAATTGAGAATTATGCAAATTAAGTAAGGGCATATATGCCAAGGAAAATTCGGGACTACAAAACTGAATTGATTAGATTGGGGTTTATGCAGCGGCGCGGGAAGGGGAGCCATCAGAACTGGAAGCATCCGCAACTACAACTGTTAATTACCATTGCCTTCAAAGACGGTGAGGATACACCGTTGTATTTGGAGAAATTGTTAAAACAAGCGATTCAAGAGTTAGAAACAATTGCAGCGGAGGAATCAGAGGAATGAATTACCGCTATAGTTTATTGATTCAATGGTCACAAGAGGATCAACTGTATTTGGTAACGCTGCCAGAGTTTGCTAAATTGGCGATGCAGCCTTGCACTTATGGGAAAACTTATGAAGAAGCGATCGCCAATGCACAAGAAGCGATCGCCAGCTATCTTGACTATTGCCAAGAAGAAGGTTTAGCCCCTCCAAGTCTAACGATCGTTGCAGCTTAAGTAAAAGGCGATCGCTCTTTTATCTCAATCACTGCGCTCGCTCCTCTCCAACAAAAACATCTCAAAGAAGCGATATGCCTCCGGCACGCTACGCGATCGCATTTCTAGCTAATTTAAAAATCGCATTCCTCATCCCCAAAAAAGCGATCGCCTACGGCACGCTGCGCGAACGCATTCCCCATACCTCAAAAAAACTGCTCCCATTCTTCATCCTCAAAAAACCGATCAATCCTCTTTTCCCTTAATTGAACCCTCAATTTTCTAGTCAATCGCAAAAATTGTCAATTTTTGACATTTATGTTATAATACTAAGAAAGTATTAAAATTTTAAAACTCAACTATGAATGTATCTCTGACACCCGCTCTGGAAGAGTTTGTTCAGCAAAAAGTCAAAAGTGGCAGATACCCATCTGCTAATGAAGTTGTGCGGGCGGCTTTGCAACTCCTTGAACAACAAGATATGCAGCGTCAAATGCGCCTCGAACAACTCCGCCAGGAAGTGGCTATTGGTCTTGTGCAATCTGAGAGAGGAGAAGTGTTTGATGGGGAAGAAGTAGTACGAGAACTGCTTGCGGAAATCGAACAAGAGGGACAAGCAGCTAATGAGTAGATATATTCTGACGGCTCAAGCAAAACTCGATCTAAAGGAGATTAAAAACTATATTGGTCGTAATAATCTGATAGCAGCAAAGCGCTTTGTGGAAGAATTTAGGGAACAATGTCAGTTAATTGTTAAGTTTCCTGAAATGGGAAGAAGTTATGAGGAAATTGCACCGGGTCTGCGGGGTTTTCCTATTGGCAATTATAATATTATTCTTTACCGTCAGATTCAAGAGGGAATTGAAGTGAATCGTCTGCTGAGTGGCTACCGCGATATTGAAAGTCTTTTTTCTGAAGATTAATGATAGCTAATTAACTAAACTTTCGCAAATCACCCTTTCCATTCCAAAAAACCGATCGCACTCCCCATCCCCCAAAATTCGCGATTGCCTACGGCACGCTGCGCGATCGCATTCCCCATCCCCCAAAAAACCGATTGCCTACGGCACGCTGCGCGATCGCATTCCTCATCCCCTTGGGAGTTGAATAACAAAATTTGACAATCTTTGTTATTATGAAGTATAGTAATAGTGTTGACTCAAATAGGTGACTCAACGTAATGAACATATCGTTAACCTCTGAACTAGAGCAGTTTGTGCAGTCAACAGTCAAAAGCGGTAGGTACTCCTCGGCTTCTGAAGTTGTACGGACTGCGTTGCGATTGCTAGAAGAACGGGAAATGGAACGCTTGGTGCGTTTAGAGGAACTCCGCAAGGAAATAATGATTGGAATTGAAGCTTCCGATCGGGGAGAGGTTTTTGATGGTGAAGAAGTGTTAAAAGAATTGCGTGAGGAAATTCAGCAAGCAGAGGGTGGGTAAAGAATGAGTCGATACGTTTTGAGTGCCCCCGCCAAGAAAGATTTAAGGGATCTAACTAACTATCTGTTACGGTTTAGTGTTAATAGTGCTAACCATTTTCTTGATATTTTTGAGTAAAAATGCCGTTTATTAGCAGATTTTCCCGAAATAGGGCGCAGTCGCGAAGAATTAGCCCCGTCGCTACGCAGTTTATCTGTAGATAAATATGTGATTTTTTATCGCCTGATTAAAAATGGTATCCAAATAGAACGGGTGTTGAGTGGTTATAGGGACTTTGAGGATATTTTTTCAAAAAATGGGGAAAGTTGAAACGATCGCACTCCCCATCCCCCAAAAAAACCGATCGCCTACGGCACGCTACGCGATCGCACTCCCCATCCCCCAAAAAAGCGATTGCCTACGGCACGCTGCGCGAACAGATGGTAGATGTAGGAAAAGCGGCGTTAACCCGATCACATATCTCGAACTGAGGTATAATTAAAAATAAGGTACTAAAAAACTGCCATCAGTTCCCTAGTCAGTCACCTTCAGACAAACTAACGCTAGATTTCTGAAATGTTTTTTTATGATGAAAGAACAAACATTTAAACTTGATGAATCTACGATCAAATTTGTTGAACGCTGTCAAGAATATGGATTTCAAGACCCCAGCGAAGTGGTCAGAACAGCCCTGCAAAAGTTGCAGTTAGCATTGGAAGGGGATAATTTGCAAGAATCAGCTACTCTCTATGCTGAAATTTACGAAAGCGATCGAGAATTACAAGAACTGACAGAAGCGAGTTTAGCAGAATGGCCGAAGGAATAAAGGTTAAACGGGGTACAATAGTTGATGTTAATCTCGACCCAATAAAGGGGTCAGAAACTGGAAAAATTAGACCTTGTGTTGTGGTAACTAACAATACTTATAACGAGCGAGTTCCCGTGATTCAGGTTGTTCCGATTACGGCTTGGAGTGACAAAAAAGCGTCTATTAAAACTAATGTCGAGATTGAGCCATCCGAAGCAAATGGATTAACCAAAAAATCTATTGCAGATTGTTTGCAAACACGCCCGATAGATTATCGTTTTCGCTTTGTTGCGATCCGAGGCGAACTCGAACCAGAACTTATGTTAAAAATTGACGAAGCTCTCAGAATCGTATTTGCTTTGTAATACCATTTCTTTATGACTGCCAATGTCGAGTAAAAGAATTTCCTCATCTCCTGATTCTGGATTTTCAACTTTCGTCAAATACAATCCGGCAGTCATACTTTTTATTGTAGATTTTTATTGTGCTGCTTTAAAGTTGGTGATTGAGGTTGATGGGGAGAGTCATTTGACGGAACAAGGGAAACAATATGATGCTCAAAGAACCAGGATTTTAGAGGGTATGGACTAAAAGATAACTTTAGACAGGAGAACGCCAATTCTCGATTGGCAAATTAGGTACTCTCTGAAATTCTCGAACGTTAGATGTTACCACAATATGATTATGGGTAATAGCGGTGGCGGCAATTAGTACATCATAAGCACCAATAGGAGAACCTGCTATTTTTAGAATGCTTCTGATTTGGGCAGCTTGCTCTGCTTCTGTTGAGCCAAAAGGTAAAATTGTAATTGAGTTGATTAATGTTTCAATTATAGGTTGGATTTTAACGGCTCGTTGTGGATTGATTGCTAATCCATATTTTACTTCCATAACCGTTAAAGATGAAATAAAAACTTCAGTGGGAGAAATAGATTTTAATTTCTTTATGGTGTTTTCTTCTCCCTTGACAAAATCACTAACTACGCAAGTGTCCAGTAGATAACCCATGATTAAAAGTTGACTTCGTTAGGTGGTAGGAGTTCATCTCGATAAGATTCAAAGGTGATACTTTCTTCTACACCTTGATATTGCACGATAATTTCTGGCCAAATGCTGGGCTTTGTTGCCAAGAAAGTCACGAATACCTTGCTTTCAGTAATTCCGTGCGGTGTTTCAGTAAGTTCAATTTTGCCGTTTTTATAAATTCCTTGAATGGTTTGTAACATAAAGTTTCCTCCTGGGTAAATTATAGCTTATTTCAGTTGCGATCGCACTTTAGTTAGGATGGGAAGTGCAAGCGCAAATTTCCCGCCTTTGCGATTGCCTACGGCACGCTACGCGATCGCATTTCTAGCTAATTTGAAAATCGCATTCCCCATCCCGCAAAAAAGCGATATGCCTACGGCACGTTGCGCGAACGCATTCCTCATCCCTCAAAAAAACCGATATGCCTACGGCACGCTGCGCGATCACATTCCTCATCCCCTTGGGAGTTGAATAACAAAATTTGACAATCTTTGTTATTATGAAGTATAGTAATAGTGTTGACTCACTGATGGGGTGACAACCACATCAAAAAATGTGTGGCCAAAAGTCTGTAAAGCTTTCAAGGGGGAGAATAACTAAAATGTCCAAAATTTTCCAAGCAACTTGTAATAATGGGAATCTAATACTTGATGAAAAATTAAGTAATGAATGGGAAGGGAAAAGTTTTCAAGTCATTCTTGTTGAGACTGATGAAATTGAAGTCAAAAAGCAACGATTTTTTGAGTTTGTAGAGCGGTCTTCTTTTACTCTCCCTGATGACTACCAATTTAATAGAGAGGAACTTTATGAAAGATAAGGTGTTATTTGATACTAACATTTGGATTTATCTTTATGCCCAAAATATACCTGATAAGTCTAGGAAGGTGAGAGAGTTAGTTAATAATAACTTTACCTCGATTATTATTAGCACTCAGATTCTGAGTGAAATTTATAATGTACTAATAAAAAAGAAGTTAAAACCTAAAGATGAAGCGAAACAGATTATTTTGGAAATGGTGACAAATTTTACTATTGTAGAAATAGATGTTTTCAAAGTGATCGCAGCTTTAGAAATTAATTCAAAATACGGTTATACTTATTGGGATAGCCTTGTTGTTGCTACAGCTTTGCAGTATAATTGTAATATTTTATATTCAGAGGATATGCAGGCGGATCAACTGATTGAAAAGAAAACAAGAATTGTGAATCCGTTTTGACTGACATAAAAAACCGATCGCATTCCCCATCCCCCAAAAAAAGTGATCGCATTCCTCATCCCTCAAAAAAAAAGCGATCGCACTCCCCATCCCCAAAAATACTCCCTATTATTTAAGGAGATGGTGGAGGAAGCGAATCAATATTAGCTAGGGCAAAATTGAGAAAGTATTCTGTGCGCGATATCAGTTGTTCGGCATCGGTTTCTGTTATATTTGGATCGACATTATAATCGGCTCTCAGGCGGGTTCTTTCAGCATCAATTAGGTAACGGTGCAATTCTACCGGAACTCGATTAGTGCGAGCGAAGCGTTCGCCAAAAGCAGCGATTACGGCTGAGTGTCGCGAATAGGATAGTCCCTCGGCTTCTAAAAATGCTGTGGCGATATAAAACATCGAATAGTAAGCACGCGAAGTGGCAAATTCAGGAAAACCAGTGTTATTCAATTCTCTCGCTGCTTGCAAACTTCTATTCGCTTTATCCAGTAGTCTTTGTTGTTCTGGAGTCATAGCGCTAACCCTTCTCGACGAATGTTGCGAAAGAAACCATTATTGTGCTGATGAAATTGCTCATAAGTGGCAAATGCACAGCTAATTAGTACATTATATTCCAAACATAAGTCGGCAATTAAAATACTAATCCGATCGCTTTCCTGAGAGTAGTTAAAGGGATTTCTGAGAACAATTAAGATATCGATATCGGAGTCTGGTCTAGCATCACCTCTAGCTTGAGAGCCAAAGAGAATAATTTTGTCTAATTGTTCCCCATAAAGGTTTTTTAGACATTGCTGAGTTTTTGTGATAATTGTTTTAATTTGTTCATTCATATTTGTTGAGCAGTTGTATTTAGGTAATTCGTGTTAGGGAACAATTCGATTATATCAAAAAAGCGATCGCATTTCTAGCTGATTTGAAAATCGCACTCCCCATCCCCCAAAAAAACCGATCGCATTCCCCATCCCTCAAAAAACCGATCGCACTCCCCATCCCTCAAAAAAACCGATCGCTTGCAACAGACAAAAACCCATCGTCTATTAGGGTGGAGGAGGGAGTTAGAACGCCCAAATTTACCAACTAATTTACCAGATAATCACTTAAAGTTTTCAGTAAGCGCTGATGTCGCTCTGACGAAATAGCTCCAATAGAACCGATAATTTGATTACGAGGCAGTACGGCAAGGAAACTATCGCGAATTAACGATTGGGAACGTAAGCCGCTGGCAGCAAAGTCTGGGTCAGTTGGGGAAATAATATCGTCAAAACCTGGAACTTGTTGATGTAACTGCGTGCTGATACCACAGACCAAGAAATCTCTATAAGGTGGCAGTTCCCTCAGAAGGATGACGGGACGATTCTTGATTGTCCCGTCGGCTTGGGGAATTGGGGTGAGAACAACATCAGCTTCCTGCATAATCAGGATTTGTTGTTTTAATTGCATCGAGGGAGTATTCGTCGTCTTGACTGTAGGCATTGTTTAGTTGATGCCTTGACAGACACAACCAGGCTGACCGTTCTAGTGGTTGTTCCGGTAGGATCGTAACAATCAGTTTTGTGTTTTGTTCAAGCTTGTAGGGTTCATCTAGCTGAATAGACTGCCCATCAAAATGCGCTGACAAGGATATAACCTGCATGGCGTGAATCTCTTGAAGACGATCGCTTTTAATAAGTCTATCATATTAGACTCAAAAAAAACCGATCGCCCAACGTTTAGAAAGCGAAATAAAAAGCCTGATATGCCTCCGGCACGCTACGCGAACGCATTTCTAGGTAATTTGAAAATCGCATTCCCCACCCCTCAAAAAACCGCTCGCATTCCCCATCCCCCAAAAAAGCGCTCGCATTCCCCATCCCCCAAAAAAGCGCTCGCATTCCCCATCCCCCAAAAAAGCGCTCGCATTCCCCATCCCCCAAAAAGCTCGATCGCACTCTTCATCTCTCAAAAAACCGATCGCATTCCCCATCCCCAAAAAAGCGATCGCATTTGTAGCATAAAAGGTAATAAAAAATTCCCTCTCACGCTTGGATCAGCACTAACTTAAGTTTAGGTGTTGTCAAAGTAGGAACTTTAATTGTGTACTCGCTAGCCTTATTCTCTTTATTACCTTGTTGAGCAACATAAGGAGTAGCATCGGGTCGTTGATGACCTGGTGCTATAGGGCCAACAAATTCTTTTGATTCAAGATACAAAGCAACATGACCGATTTCGTCATTATTCTCATTATATCCATAGGCGATAACATCTCCAGGACGCATTAACTCATTGATTTTCTTCCTCCTTTCATCTGGAGAATAATTAGAAATATCTACAATTTGTGCTACTTGGCGCGTATCACGCAAGTAGTCAGGCAAAGCATTAGCATTCCAAAAAGGAGCGTCAAGATAGACTCCATTATTTTCTTTATTTAAAATGTCTTCTATTGGATTGTTGTGCAACGTAGTTTTTACTTCATCAATTAATTCATGCCAATTCAAAAGCCCACCAGCATATAGGCATTGAGATACAAAACTTGCACAATTATTTTCGTACTCCGTAAAAACAGAGTTACGATTATAGGCATAGGTTCGAGCGTATGATACAGCTTCATTACGACTATAACTATATCCCCCTCCTCCAGTACGAATTAGATCGCCTTTAGCACTGGTATTTCCTGTACTATTACCATTCTTAGGAACTCGAATAAAACGATCTGGCCACCCAGTAGCCTTAGTTCCAACCTGATCGGGATAGATAGTACGAATGTGATGTAATATCCTAGCATAGTTCGATTCAGAAATAACAATTGAACCATCCGAGTTAACTTGCTCAACTACAGCCACATGACCATCTCTAGTCCACTCAGCAATATCGCCAACTTGAGGTTGATAAACAATCCGCGAACCATGACTGAGATTATTTCCCCAAGTCCCTGCATTGCCAAGCATACTACTCAGAGCTTCTGGGCTACCACCCATCTCTTTTACTCGACCAGAAGCATACCATGTACAGTTAGCTGGTAATCCACCCGTACCGCCAACACTTACAGGTGCATTATATGGAAAGAACGGATTACCTGTAGTGTAAAACTGAGGGCGAGCCAGGAAGTAACTGGCATCTACAGGTTGCAATAAAAGTGTTCCACTGTTACCACCTGTATTGCTGCCACCTGTATTTCCATTATTACCGTTACTCCCACCAGATGAAACAGGCGGCTTATAACCAGGCGGATAGCCAATCATAAACGCACTGGGAATCCAATAATTAGTTCCCTTAACGTGAAGCCACAGCGCATCCATCTGACCATTTGCCACAGTCCGATCCTGCACCGCCTCCCCATATTTCCAACCATCAAACTGAAACGCTGTATCGTTAGTTACACCCTCATAAGGTGCATTTAAATAGGTATCTGTCCGCAACTTAATTCCAGGAGTGACCCCAATAGAAAGGCGAAAATCGACTGGGTGAAATCCATTTGGATCGGAAGTCTGATTAGGAGTAGAACTAGGTGGCGATGAAGAATTAGCATTTCCGATCGTGTATAGCGTAATGTTATTGTAACCGTTCAGGGGGTGCGCCGCAGGCGCACCACCCCAAGAGGAGTAGTAAGGATTTTGGGGAAAAAAGGCGGGCTTCAAAAATAGTCGCCCTATTCTGGTAATGTAAGATTCATGGAACAAAAGCTCGCCAGTATAATAGAGCAGATACCTCCCGATGATTGGGAAAAGACTCCAGCCAGCGTCAAAAAAATGGTGGAGTCAATGGCGCAGCGCATTGACACATTAGAACAACAAGCTCATTCATTACTCGAAGCCCAGCCGCAATTAGTAGAAAAAGTCAATCAAACATCAAAAAACTCATCATCACCACCCTCAAGTGACCCCCCAGGATTTGGTCACAAATCACAGAAAAAAACTGGAAAAAAAAGGGGCGGTCAGCCCGGTCATGAGGGTAAAAGTCGCAACTTATACCCATTAGAAAAATGTACCTCGGTGATAGAGCATCATCCCGTCAAATGCTCCTGCTGTGGAGAAAGCCTTTTTGGAGAAGATACAGACCCATATCGTCACCAAATAGTTGAGATTCCACCAATTGAACCAATAGTCATCGAACATCGCCTGCACAAATTGACCTGTAAGCGATGTGGAAGTTCCACTCGTGCCAAACTGCCTACTGACGTAAACCCAAGCGGCTATGGTGTGAGAGTTGTAGGTACGGTAGCACTACTGAGTGGATTATACCGCCACAGCCACCGGATGGTCCAAAGCGCCCTAGCCGACTTGTTTGGCATCTCAATGTCCTTGGGAACAGTCAACAAACTCAGGCTGGAAGCCAGCAATGCCGTAGCCGATTGTGTGGATGAAGCTCATCTTTACATCCAGCAACAGGAAGTTGTGGCAGCGGATGAAACAGGTTTCAATCAAGCTAATATTGATGGTGGCAATCCACAAAACAGACAAGCGTGGCTGTGGGTAGCAGTCACACCGCTAGTGACGTTTTTTGAGATTGCACTGACTCGTTGTACTCAAGCGGCTAAAAATCTTCTCGGTGAGAACTTTGCCGGAATTTTAACCTCAGATAGGCATGGTGGATACAACTGGGTAAACATGGAACGTCGGCAATTATGTTGGGCGCATCTTAAGAGAGAATTTATTAAGATCTCGGAACGTCCTGGGATATCGCAAGAATTAGGAACTCAATTAGTCGAACAACAAGAAAAGTTATTCGAGTTATGGCAGAGGGTAAGGGATGGAACTCTTGCTCGTAGTGATTTGGTAGAATTAGTCAAAGATATTCGTTATCAAATAATATTACTATTACAACAAGCCGCCGACTACGAGATTACGTCGAGGGAAAAAACCCCTTTGGCGAAAACGGTTCGTACTTGTCGTCAACTACTTAAGATTGAGGGTGCGATGTGGTTGTTTGTGACCACGACCGGAGTTGAACCAACGAACAATGCCGCAGAAAGAGCGATTCGTCCGGCTGTCATCTGGCGACGTACCAGTTTTGGTTCCCAAACACAAGCTGGGAGTACTTTTGTGGCCCGAATGCTGACTGTGGTTACTACACTTAAATCTCAAGAGCGTAATATCTTGGAGTTGATCACAATTGCTGTCAAGAGCGCTCGTGAAGGTAAATCTGCTCCTTCTTTGCTTCCCGAAGTCTCATGAAGAGTGAAAATGACCCTTCAATTTTTAATCTAGCTTTATATAGTTAGTTTCTTGCTGACAATAACTGCCCCTAAAAAATTGACTATTGAGTCAATTGTTTTCTGCGGAAATTCTTGTTTGCTCACGCCGATATCTCAAACACATTTAGCCTCAAACTCCTCTTGGGGTGGTGCGCCGCAGGCGCACCCCCTGAACGGTTACCTTCAAAGTCAGTACGTTTCCCACCATTCCAGTCATATTCCCGACGAGTGGGGAAACCTAACCAACCGCTAGAACCGCCAACGTCATTGTATTCCCGTTGCAAATCGTGCCAAAGCGCAACAGCACCATATTTAGATGTCCAGTGAATTGTACCCGTACTGTAGCTTTGCCACAAACCGGAAGTACCTTGAGGAGAATTACTTGCACCTGCGATCGGCCCAGTCGAATTGCCCAGTAAACCCTGAGTTTGTTGATATTCGTTACTAATTGCTTTCTGCCAATCAGGAATCGGATTTTCCCCAAGATGGTAGGCTTTTGCCCGTTGTCCATCCCAATAAATGTATCCCCCCTCAAAGTCGGTACGTTTGCCACCATTCCAGTCATATTCCCGACGAGTGGGGAAACCTAACCAACTACCAGAACCTCCAAGGTCGTGATATTCCCGTTGCAAATCGTGCCATAGCGCCACCGCACCATATTTAGATGTCCAGTGAATCGTACCATTTTCATAATCTCGAACTTTGCCAGTTGTGCCAAACTGTGAAGTTGTGGCATTGTTATAACCGCTAGTCGGATTGCCCACCAATCCCTGCGTCTGTCGATATTCATTATCTATTGCTCTCTGCCAAGATGGTCTAGAGCCGCCAATTGTTATAGTTCCCTCAGCATTTGCCCGTTCTATTGGCGTAACTTTCCCTTCACCACCCCAAGTTGTAGGCGTAGAGAACTTTTCAGGATTATAAACTTCCGGCGTTGTCGTCTTTGCCAACTCCACCGCCTTCACAATATCCACCAACCCAAAACCCGTCTGTTTATCCCATCCCGCTGTCTCTAAATCCTTCGCCGTCTTCTCCAAAATGTCAATTACCTGACGATAATTTAACCCAGGATTCGCCGCCCACACCTGAGACACCGCACCCGTCACTTCCGCCGCTGCTACCGATGTCCCCGCCATCGTCCCCACACCATCACCAACGGTAGACAATACCGGATGTTCAACTGTACCCCCATCCGCCATCACGTCCAAACCGTAACCATAACTAGAATAACCCGCCCGCTGCGTCCCATCAGCAGACCCCACCGTAATAATATTGTCAAACTCCTGAGAAGCTTGTCCCAAAACGGACATCACGCCGCCATCATTCCCCGCCGCCGCCACAATCAAAACATGATTTTGCCGCGCATACTCCAGCGCCGCCCGTTCAGCCGGGGTAAACTCATAACGAGTAGTCACACTTCCATCGGGATTCACCTGAGTTAAATCCAAACTCAGATTCACCACCGCATTCGGTTGTCCCGACTGTTTGGCATGATTGACAAACTCTACCAGAGAATCAGCCCAATGTCCCGAACCTGTCGCCCGTCCTAACCAAATCGGTGCTGAATCATTAACCCCATCAATCCCAATTCCATTATCCTGTTTCGCTGCAATCACACCCAATACATGAGTACCATGTTCGTTCCCTTGACCGTTTTGCAGCAACGGATTGGCATCATTATCTATATAATCATGTCCTAAAGTAACATTGCGATAGTCAATATCGGGATTATTACCGCTAAATCCAGTATCGATAATCCCCACTAGAGGTTCGTCAGACTTTTTGAAATCAAACCTAACACCCGGCGGATCTACAGGTAGTACGATCGGCGGCGGATTGCTAGGATCGACAGGAAAAGTTATTATACCCCCACCCCCGCCCCAGGATTGGGATTAATCGGTACACCCGGTACGCCAGGGTCTACAGGAAACAGATTAGGATCGGTTGGGTTAAACGGATCTGCCGGACAAAAATCCGAATTGCCAAAATCATTATAAATATAAGGAAGTGGTTCGATATCTGGATGAGCGATCGGCACATCCCCTGTTTGTATAGGATGTACTGAGGTACTCGCAACCCCATGAGCAATACTACCATCAGGCGCGTCAATCAAACCAGTTGTTGCCAAATGTAAATCTGGTAGCGCCGTGTGAAAATCCAGTATCAGCAAGTTTAGCGCATGGTCAGTTCCAGGCACAACCGGGGCGCTGGGAGTAATGATTTGTTCCAGGATGCAGGTTTCTCCCGGCCAATACATCTGCTTTTTGTGAGATTTTTTAGCTTTCGCAAACCAACCCATAATGCACCCCCATTCGATTTTGGATTTTAGATTTTAGATTTTGGATTTTGGATTGACCCCGCCAATAAATGCCGGGGCTTTGAAACTAGGTTTGAGATCCCCCTAAATCCCCCTTCACAAGGGGGACTTTGAAACTAGGTTGGCGATCCCCCTAAATCCCCCTTCACAAGGGGGACTTTGAAACTCAGTTCCCCCCCTTAAGAAGGGGGGTTAGGGGGGATCAAACCGTTAACTGAACTGTATTGAGCTTTGTTGACCCAGTTAGTGCGATCGCTTACCACCCAAAAATATCTCTTCACAGCAAAGCCAAGAGTCTGCGATCGCATATATCGATAAACCTGTTATATCCCAACTTGGTAAATTACCTTTCTTAGAAATTATCGGAAAATACGATATGAGCAGATATCAACTAGAATACCTGTTGCGGATGTTAGCAGCAACCGGAATGTTAGAAGGAACCAAACCAGATAAACCACCCAGAAAATTCAGCTTGCTGCAATTACTTTTTTTCACGTTTCCTCTATTCAATCCCGATAATTGGCTAACGCAACATCTTAATAAAATTCGCTTTATCTTCAATCCTATATTTAGCGCGTTACTATTGGCATTTTTATCTGCTTCTATTATCATTGGCATATCGCGACAAGCAGAAATCATCCAAGCAAGTCGCCCATTGTGGAGTCAGGGATTTACTAACCTAATTCTTCCCTTTGCTTTGCTGATGATGCTGGTAGTTTCCATTCACGAACTAGGTCATGCTTTTACTTTAAAACATTACGGCGGTATTGTGCCGGAAATAGGGTTAATGTTTATATGTTTGCTACCGGGAGCTTATACTAATACTACCGATGCTTACAGTTTAGTCAAGCGCAGACAAAGAGCTTTAGTAATGTTAGCGGGAGTGCTGTGTCAGTTGGCAATTTGGGCAATAGCTTTATGGATGTGGATGATGTCATATTCAGTAACTTGGTTACATCAAACTAGCTACTTGCTGATGGTAGCAGCACAACTGACGCTGGCTTTAAATCTTAATCCCCTGAATCGGTTTGATGGTTACTATTTAGCGGTAGCGATGACGGGAATTAACAATTTGCGTCAAAAGTCTTTTAAATTTTACCTAAAGATGCTAACAGGAGAGCAAAGTTTAGAACGACCAAACGACCAATTAATTTTATCAGCTTATGCGCCTTGTTGTTTAATTTATATTATTTCAGTTTTCGGTTATTTGCTGTTTTGGCTTGGCAATTTGCTGCTGGCGAATTTACGTTTATAGGAGTTGGCGACTTGATAGAATACATCTGCTGTAGGGGCGGGTTTAGCCATTATCCTTGTCTTATAGCAACCGCCAAGGCGATTAGGGCAGTAGGGGCGAAGCATTCGGGTAGTAAATCTTCGGTTTTAACAATAAATTATATGCCCGAATGCTTCGCCCCTGCCCCAGATTTATGGCTTAACCGCCTTGGCGGTTGCTATATAACCGACAAATTATCTGCAAAACCCGCCCCTACAAACCGCTATAGCTTTTTGAAGGTTAATTCTCATTAAAGAGAGGTAAGTTCGATGAATATGTTGAGGAAAAATTGGTTTTTCTCGATCGCAGTAGCCATATCAGTTACTATGGTGATAGGTACTGACTCGGCTAAGGCGTCTAGTTTGTATTCCCGTCCCTGCAAGAACAATGTTGCTGACCCATCTGGCGGTGTTTCGTTTAACCCATCTGACCCGAATGGTGGGGGGTTTGATTTCAATCCTAACGGAACCACTCGCAATATCCCGGAGTCTTCTACTGCTTGGACTTTACTAGCGTTGGGTTTAGTAGGTACAGGTGCGTTGCTAAAACGCAACCGTAAAAGTAAGTTTAGAAAAGGTATGAGGTTGGAACTTGACCGAGTTGATTTATCTCAGCAGCGTAAAGAAGTATTTCAGCCAAAAGAAAGTAACTTTTCTGCTGTTGTTTCACCTATTGATGATGCACAAGATGGAGAAATTCAGTGGCTTGAATTCTTTAAGGCATCTTGAGATTGTGCCAAAAACAAGATGGGATAAAATTAGCTGTAATGCGATCGCTACTCTAGCAGCGATCGCACCACCGTAACGCATCCTACCGCGATCGCTACCTCAACCTACAGAACTTCCTCTCCCGATCGCTATCCGGTTCCTGCCAAGAAAAAGCAAAATGGCTCACCGTATTGATTTGCGGCGCTGCTTCACGAATTGCCGCCATTTGCACCTCTAGGGAGGGCCGATCGCTCAAAGACCTGCCCCAATCCCCCGCCAACGCCGGTTTAATCTCCGTCCCAAGGGGAGCGAGACTCAAAACCCGTTGCAGCTCGTTCAAAATACAACCTGCCTCCCCGCAATTAGCGTAGAGCATGGGATGCCACTCCATCGAGCTGGGAAACTTATCCCAAGGCTGTATCCGAGAATCATACCCCCCCTGACCGACAGATTGGTTGCCACCGGGAAAAAACACCGCCCCTGTCCGAATGCCTTGCCGTTGCAACGGCCCGATTGCCGCCGTCACAAAGTCCAAGACACCTTGTGCGGCGTGAGCCACGCTCAGCTGCCACAATTCCGTTTGCAACATCGGCTGACGCTCTCCAGGTGGCAGTACGCTCTTTGTCAGGTCGGGATTGCGCCCCTGCCAAAGCGGTTCTTGTTCCTCTGGATACAATTGGTCAACCTGGGCAATATCTTCAGTGGTAACGTATCCCTTAGTCAAAAATCGCCGGATTAGGTCAAGTCCTTTATTGTTGATGGCGCGTTGCAAAAGGACTTGCTGAGCCGCATCGCCATAAATCCATAAATCTTGAACTTTGGTAACCACCGAAGCATAGCCTGTACCCCGTGGATACCGAACGTAGTCAAATAACACGCCATCCGGTTTGCGTTTAGTTATCGCTGCAATCAACTTTTCGTAATCTTGTCGTGCTTGGGGATTGTAGGGATCGATGAAAGCGTTGGTAGCATCTCCCTTTGTTAAATCGGTGTCTATACCCGCATCGTTAGCTACATCCAGACTGGTTTTGCCCGTACCGTTGCGGGCCAGCACTGGTTGGCGATCGGGCTGCTGAGCGTAGACGTAGCCGAAATTCATTGTAAATGCCCAAGCGTAAACTTTTAGACCACGTTTGCGGCCTTTGTCGATCGCTTCAGCTAACAGATCGTACTTCTCTGCTCCAGGTACCTGTACAACAGACTGCCAAGGCGTGGGGTTATCTGCCTGCGGTAGCAGCACTTGGCCGTCATAAAACACTTCCACATAAACTTCGTTGTAGCCTTTATTGACAATGCGATCGAGGATCGCACCCAGCGATCCTGGACGGATATCGCAGGGATATAAGCGCAACCAAATAGCCTGGTTGCGAGGCCAGTTTTGGGTGCGGCACTCCTGCAATTGCGCTGCCTGTTTAGCTATGAGGGCTTGGTAGCGATTCTGCGCTTCTCGATCGCCTCTCAAAGCTGCCAGCCGGAGATTTTCTTTCTGTTCGCCTGCCTCGGCTGGTAACTGGCAAGGAACCCTTACTTGTGCCTGGGCTGGTTTGCTCCAGAAACACTGACTCACCATGCTACTGGTCAACACACCGGCTAAAACGCGGCGATAGAAACGACTGGGACGTCGGGAAACAGCTATTAGCGCTTTGATCATGCCACCAACCAGAACGAAAAGAAAAAAAACGGTACCAGGAAATAATCAGTCTCCAAGGACAGGTTGCTGCACCACTGGTTCCCACAGGAATCGAGAGCCGCTATGCTAGAGGCCAACAAAGTTAGCTTCCAAAAGAGTTTAGCAGCTAAAAGCGATAAATTACTAACCACTCCAGTTCTGATCGATAAAGCAGTCGGGGAGAATTACCGATCCCTTGTTCATAATTGAAATATAGCTAGCTAATATTTGCTCAATATCAATACAAGAGGTTGCCGTGACTCTTTATGCTGAACTACACCGCCATCTGGGCGGTTCTGTTGTACCTCGTATTCTCTGGCGCTACTTCCAACGCAGCGATGCCGATTTGGCTGAACGGTTCCCTGAGTATGGGGCGTTTGAGGAGTTTTATACGAAACCGCGCAATACACTCGATGAGTATTTGGAACTCCATACTCTCGTAGAAGGCGTCCAAACTATCGAAACGTTGCCCTACTTTATCTCCAGGCTGATTCGGGGTGCGTATATTTTTGAGAATCTTGCCTATTTGGAGTTACGCTACACTCCCTATCTGCGGACATCGCCGCAACTTAGCCAGTCGGAACGAATTGACCAAATGGCTGAGATTGTTGAGGTTGTTGGTAAAGCTAGTCAGGTGAAGGAGTACCCAATTATTACCAGCCAAATTCTGTGTATGCACTCGCGCCTTCCCTATGAGGTGAATCGGGCGATCGTCGATCTGGCTGCACAGAGTAAAGGTTATGTCTGTGCTGTAGACTTGGCTGGAGGGGATGCCCATTACGCAGAGAGGCTGGATGAATTTGTAGAACTGTATGCCTTGGCGCTCAAGCACGACGTTAACACTACAGGTCACCTGTACGAAACTACATCTGGCTGTTATCCAAAACTTCTACCTTATCTGAAGCGTATCGGTCACGGTATCCAAATTCCTTTACAGCATCCAGAGCTACTGAGTCAATTGGCTGCTGACAATCAGTGCTTGGAAGTCTGTCCCACTACCTACCTAAAAACTGGTACTCTCGAAGATATCCGCCAACTCAAGGTTGTTTTCGATCGCAGTTTTGACGCTGGTGTGGACATCGCCATCTGTACCGACAACGCTGGGTTGCATAATGTGCGTCTGCCTTTCGAGTACGAAAACCTGCTGACTTACGACATCATCGGTTTTGAGGAATTGCAGGCTTGTCAAGAAGCTGCCTTCCGCCATGCCTTTGCTTGGCCTTATAAGCAACCACCGGCATCGTTGTTAAATAGACTATTTCAAGGCACACTTAATGCGATCGGCAATGGTTCGGCTGGTGAACTTGAATTAGCCAAGATTGCGGACTAGAGTCTGAGTCTCAGAAGGCTGGGGAATAAGGGAGAATATCAGATTACCGATTGAAAAATCAAATTTGATATTCCCTCCCCATCACTCATAACCTGTTAAAGTCCTCGCTTCAGAGCAGCTTCCACCTGCTTAAATTCTTGCTCCAAACGATCCTTTAACTTCTCAGGAACGGGACGATTTGGATAAGAACTGTAATGTCCGGCTAAGTTATTCAATGCTGTTCGCATTGTGGTAAAAGACCGGAGGGTGGTCAGAGAATTATCTCGACGATAACGAGCCGCAAAGTCATTGATTCTTATCCGTGCTTCTGCCTGAGCCGCCGCTTTATCCGGTGAATCATCTGGCAATTCAATGGCGGTTCTCAGAGTGTTCACCAGAGCCAAGGTATCTTGACGATAATCGCCGGTTATGCTTGTTGAACCAGAGCAGCCGATTAAGCCAATAGTCACAACCAAAACTAGGGCAAGCAGACGGGACAAATAGCGCTTCATAAGCCTTTAACTAAGTTTTCCAGAGCATACACAAATCCATCCTCCATCGTAACTTGGATTGGTGTTCTGGGGATCGTTCTTTTGTAGGCTACCAGTTTGAAGCGGGACAGTCGAACCCCTCCCCCAACCCCTCCCCGTGAACGGGGAGGGGAGTATTTCTCCCCCCTCTCCTCTGGAGGAGAGGGGGGTTGGGGGGGTGAGGTAGCCCTTTTGTAGGGTGGGCAATGTCTACCCTGAGTTCAACCGAAGCGTCCGCTGACGTACTCGCGGGTAGACTCTTCTTTAGGACTTTGGAAGATCACCTCAGTGCGATCGTACTCGACGAGATAACCCATCCGTCCGCCTTTGTCTGTAGGCTCGACATTGAAGAAGGCGGTCATATCCGACACCCGCGAAGCCTGCTGCATATTGTGGGTAACAATCACAATGGTGTATTGTTCTTTCAGTTCGTGGAGCAAGTCTTCAACCCGCAGGGTGGAGATGGGATCTAGAGCAGAACATGGTTCATCCATGAGGATAACATCGGGTTGAACTGCGATCGCACGCGCAATACACAATCTTTGCTGTTGTCCGCCAGACAAAGATAAACCGCTTTGCTTTAGTTTATCTTTAACTTCATCCCACAAAGCCGCACCCCGTAAACTACGCTCTACCAATTCATCCATATCGCCTTTGTAGCCATTTAATCTTGGGCCAAAAGCTATATTGTCATAAATTGATTTGGGGAAAGGATTAGGCTTTTGGAATACCATCCCAATTCGTCGCCGCACTTCCACCGGATCGATATCTGGAGCGTAGAGGTTTTGATTGTGATAGTATATCTTACTTTGTTCGCCAATCCGAAAAATTTTGATCAGGTCATTTAGGCGATTATAGCAGCGCAGCAATGTACTTTTGCCACAACCAGAAGGGCCAATAAAAGCAGTGATCCGGTTTTTCGGGATATCCATTGAAATCCCCTTAACTGCCAGAAAATCGCCGTAGTAGATATCTACGTTTTCGGCACGTAAAACTGGTTCAGTTTGATTAACATTCGACTTATTAACAGTCATAGGTGATGTAATTGGTGATTGTTGAAAAAGTGATTTCAGATTTAACATTTTAAATCTGAAGTTTCGGTTTTAATTAATAGACTTTACGAGACGTGGCAATCCGCGAGATAATGCTAGTCAGCAACACCATTAGCACTAAGATCAGAGAAGCTGCCCAGGCTAGTTCCTTTTGGTTCTCGAAAGGACGAGTTGCAAAATTGTAGACCAAAACTGCCAGAGAAGCAGTTGGTTCATATAAAGCATTTGGTCCTTTCTCTGAAAGAGGAAGATAATACTGACTGAACAGTGCCGTAAACAGTAGAGGTGCGGTTTCTCCAGCCGCTCGCGCGATCGCTAAAGTAGTTCCTGTTATAATTGCAGGCAAAGCAGCAGGTAAAACTACCCAGGACACCGTTTGAAAATTTGTTGCTCCCAAGCCAACTGCTGCCTGTCTCACTTCCGGCGGTACCAACTTCAGCGATTCCTCTGTTGCCCGCACAATAATCGGTAACATCAAGATAGATAAAGCAAAACCGCCTGCAAAAGTTGAATAACCGTTCCCTATCCCTAAATTCTTTAGATTGAGTACGATTACTCCATAAGCAAACACTCCCACAATAATCGACGGCACACCGCTGAGGACGTTGGTGAAAAAGCGAATCCAGTCTGCTAACTTTGTTCCCTTGCCAAACTCTGTCAGGTAAACTGCTGCCAAAACACCAATAGGAATGCTAATCAGCGCAGCGATGACCACCAAAATAATTGTACCTTGAATGGCATTACCAAAACCGCCACCATCAACCTGATATGCCGTCGGAGGTAGTTCGGTAAACACACCCAGTTTGATTCGGCTTCCCCCTTTGGCGATCACGAAACCAATAACTGCCACCAGCGGCAGGAGGGCAATCCCCGCCGACAGAAAAGTCAGCCCCGTCATCAATATACCAAATAATGTTCGGGGAGAACCCGGAGAGCGTTTCAGGAGATCGGCATTAAATTCATCATTGTTCATTGTTCTTTGTTCGTTATTAGTTGTTCATTGTTCATTTCAAATTTGCCATCTGAAATTACCCAATTTCTTCTTTAAATTCGCTGGACTCTACGAACCAGCATTTCAGCCAGTACATTGACCAATAGCGTGATCGCAAACAGCAACAAAGCTGAATACATTAGCGCCGATACTTGCAGACCATCAGCCTCAGCAAACTTAAGCGCTAGCAGCGAAGAAATCGTACTGCCGGGAGCCAATATCGAAGCACTGATATTATTAGAATTTCCGATCAACAGAGTGACAGCCATCGTTTCACCCAAGGCTCGACCAAGTGCCAGCATAATTGCTCCCACAATGCCAGAAAAAGCCGCCGGAACTAGAATTTTGATAATTGCTTCCCAACGGGTAGCGCCAAGTCCAACCGCAGCTTGTCTTAAATCTGGTGGCAAAGATATGAGCGCATCGCGAGAAATCGCCGCAATTGTTGGTAAAACCATCACCGCCAAGACTAGACCAGCAGGCAACATTCCCAGACCAGTTGCACTAGGAGGCGTGCCAAAAATTGGAATCCAGCCAAACAAATTGTATATTTGTCCGCCAATTGCTTTCATAATTGGCACCAAGACAGCAATTCCCCACAAACCATAGACAACACTGGGAATAGCTGCTAGTAATTCCACTAAAAAAACGATGACCACCTGAATTCTGGTTGGTAAATAATCCTCGCTTAGAAATAGCGCCACACCAAGACCAATTGGTACAGCAAATATCAGAGCGATTATGGAACTGACCAGAGTTCCATAAAGCTGAGGAAGCGCACCATACTCATCATTAACCGCGTCCCAATTTGACGAAAAAATGAATCCAACGCCGTACTTTAGCATGGCAGGAATAGCTCCTATTCCCACTACTACTGTCATCCAAATCAACACTCCCGCAACTGCCAGAGCAAATAGGAGAGTTAGCCAAATAAAGCCCCGATCCAAATTTTTATCTAAACTTGATCGTGGCTGGACTGCTGGTTGAGAATCTTTACTTAGAGAAGTCATAACAAGTTTTGTTGAATACTCATTTTATCTGTCAATTGCTAATCCCTAATCACAGCTTTGAGAGAAAAACGCTGTAGGTACACAGAGGAAAGTCTCAACTGAAAATCGACTCTGCGTACCTCTGCGTTAAAATCAATTTTGTCAATTAATTAGCTTTCAGTGAAAAACTAAGTTATTTGACTACGGACTAATCACATCAACTGCTTTTGAAACTTGATCGACGACTTCCTTGGGTAGGGGGACATATCCTAATTTGTCACCGAACTGTTGACCATCTGTTAAGCCCCATTTAATGACATCCTTCATGGCTTTGGCTTTGGTAGGATCGTCATATTTTTTATATACCAGCAGCCAAGTGTAGGTAACAATGGGATAGGAGTCTTCTCCTTCTGGATCGGCGATAAAGGCGCGAAAGTTTTCGGGGAGTTTTACAGCAGCAAGAGCTTTACTAGATGACTCTGTAGAAGCTTCAACGTATTTACCTGCTTTGTTCTCTAAAGAAGCCATTGTTATACCTTGATTTTTGGCATAACCATACTCAATGTAGCCAATTGATCCTTCAGTCTGTTTGATCAGATATGTTACGCCGTCGTTGCCTTTGGCTCCGTTACCCGTTGGCCATTTTACGTCTTTTCCTTCTCCTGGGCCTTTCTTCCATTCTTCGTTAATGGCACTGAGGTGCTTTGTAAAGACTCCCGTGGTTCCGCTACCATCTGAACGATGGATTACGGTGATGTCTTTGTCTGGCAACTTGGCAGTTGGGTTAGCAGCGGCAATTTTCGGGTCGTTCCACTTCTTGATTTTACCTAAGAAGATATCAGCATAAGCCTCCCGCGACAACTTTAAGCCTTCAACACCGGGTAGGTTGTAGGCTAACACGATACTACCAGCGGTCATGGGTAGTAACAGTACGCCTTTAGTTACCTTGGCAATTTCCTCATCTTTCATTGCCACATCGCTAGCGCCAAAGTCTACAGTTCCTTCGATAAACTGCTTGACGCCAGCACCGCTACCAACGGACTGGTAGTTAATCTTGATGTTGGGATTTTTTTTGTAGTATTCGGCAAACCAAGTTTCATACAGAGGCGCTGGGAATGATGCACCGGCACCATTGAGCCCGACATTCGGGCCACTCCCGCTTGGGCTTGTAGAAACTGTCCCTGGTGTGGTAGGAGAACCTGCATTTGGAGAGGGAGAGGTGCCGTCACCAGCACTAGGATTGTTAGCCTTCGGCGGATTGCAGGAAGTTAGACCGACTGTAAGGGCTATACACGATACGAAAATAGCTCGCCTAGTTGAGTCAACGACAGAAAGCATAGAAGGTTTTGAGTTTTTCACAGGTAATCCTTCCGCACCGTATCACTTAAGTGTAAAGATCAGTTAACAATAAGATTAAGGTAAGATTAAGGGCTAATAGCGGTAGTGTAAATCTGTGGATGTTGCTGGAATGGTAAAATGCAAACACTTTAATTCTGCAATCGAAGGGATAAACGTGGTTCAAGCACCATTGTCAAACGTCTGCAATACATACAGTGCTAATATTACCAGCGAATATAAAACGTCACTGCGGGACTTGCTGCACAAGTTGACCGATCGCATCATCGCAGGTGAGTACATTGGGAAAGAGGAAGCGATCGCACTCACCCAGATAGAGGGACAAGAGAATATACTGCTGTTGTGCGAAGCGGCGGATAAAGTGCGACAAGCTTGCTGCGGCAATATCGTCGATTTGTGCAGCATCATCAATGTCAAGTCTGGCAACTGCTCGGAAAACTGCGGCTTTTGCTCCCAGTCAGCTCACCATCCAGGTAGCGATTCGCCCATTTACGGTTTAAAATCGACTGAAGAAATTCTCGCCCAAGCCAAAGCAGCCGAAGCAGCTGGAGCAAAACGGTTTTGCTTGGTGAGTCAGGGCAGGGGTATCAAGTATAATAGTCCGAAATCGGGAGAATTTGAGCGAATTCTGGAAACTGTGCGGCAAATTACTGCCGAAACCAATATTAAACCTTGTTGCGCTTTGGGAGAAGTAACGCCAGAACAAGCTGAAGCACTAAGAGAGGCAGGCGTTACCCGCTACAACCATAACCTAGAAACGTCAGAGAACTTTTTCCCAGAGATAGTGACGACTCACAGTTGGCGCGATCGCGTCGAAACCATCAAAAATCTCAAAGCAGCCGGAATACAAGCCTGTACGGGCGGTATTATGGGCATGGGCGAAAGCTGGTCCGATCGGGTAGATTTAGCCCTAGCTTTGCGGGAGTTAGAAGTTGAATCTGTACCGCTGAACCTGCTCAATCCCCGATCGGGGACACAATTAGAGGAACGTCCCAAACTCGATCCTTATGAAGCGTTGAAGGCGATCGCCATCTTTAGGCTGATTCTGCCAAAGCAAATTCTCCGCTACGCTGGTGGACGAGAAGCCGTCATGGGCGAACTGCAAGCCCTTGGACTCAAAGCTGGCATTAACGCCATGCTGATCGGACACTACCTCACAACTATAGGTCAACCCCCAGAGCAAGACCGCGCCATGCTAGAAGCTTTGGGACTCCAAGGCGGTGAAGCACCCATTCCAAATTAGGGACTATAAAAGTCAAAAGTCAAAAGTCAAAAGTCAAAAGAAAGAAAATTCTCCCTCTTCCCTCTTCCCTAGCCCCTAGTCCCTAATCTCTTAATGTTTTCTCCCACTGAACTGCTGTGGGCCTTGATTGGATTACTGCTTACCATCGGTGGAACCTTTCTAGAGGCGTCTTTGCCCAGTCCTCCGTGGCAGTGGAGTGATTCTGGCATTCCCACTTACCCCTTGGGCGTCACCTATCAAATTGGTGCCGTGCTACTGGTCGGCTGTCTTGGCGGCAAGAATGCCGGTGCCCTCTCTCAAATAGCCTATCTTGTATTAGGCTTGACATGGCTGCCTGTCTTCACTCAGGGCGGCGGCCTCAGCTATATAAAAGAGCCTGGGTTTGGATACTTGTTAGGCTTTGTTCCCGGTGCCTGGTTGTGTGGCTTTTTAGCTTTTCGGACGCCAGTAAAACTGGAGTCTCTGGCGTTTAGCTGTTTGTGTGGCCTGCTAACAGTTCATGTCATTGGTCTTAGCTATCTCGTTCTCAGCGATTGGTTAAGCTGGACAAACACCAGTGCTGTTCCTTTATGGTCAGCTGTCTCAAGATACTCTTTTGATGCCCTCCCAGGACAGCTGGCGATCGTCTGTGCAGTTACCGTTTTGGCTTTCATTCTGCGACATTTGATGTTTTACTAATCAGGGCATTGGGCATTGGGAAGAAAATCTAAAAAATTTTAATGACCAATGACTAATGACTAAGTAGGTGGGCGTAAATAAACTGAACTAAGAGAAACCCGGTTTCGCAGGAGTTACCGGGTTTCTTTGGGCCTAGCAGTTTTACGTTTAATTATGCCCACCTACTTAATGACTAATGACCAATGACCAATGACTAATGACTAATGACCAATGACTAAAAACCGCTTTTTCTGGGTTGCTGCCTCGATCAGTTTAGTTTTAGACCAGTTGACTAAATTTTGGGTGGTGCAAAACTTCGGCCTCAATGAAACCTGGTCTTTGTGGACAGGGGTTTTTCATTTTACCTACGTGAGAAACCCCGGTGCGGCGTTTAGTCTCTTTAGCCAGGACGGAAGTTGGTTGCGCTGGCTATCCTTGGGAGTGAGTGTAGGTTTGATGGCATTGGCCTGGTTTGGGCCAAATTTTGCCAGATGGGATCAACTGGGTTATGGCTTTATTTTAGGAGGAGCGATGGGCAATGGGATCGATCGCTTTTTATTAAACTATGTAGTAGATTTTCTGGATTTTCGACTAATTAATTTTCCCGTATTTAATCTGGCAGATGTGTTTATTAATATAGGTATAGCCTGCCTCTTTATTGCTGCCTTCCAGAAACACGATCCGCCCAAAAGAGGGGCTAGGGATTAGGAAAGTCAAAAGTCAAAAGTCAAAAGTCAAAAGAAAAGGGCTAGGGAGTGGGGGAGTGGGGGAGTGGGGGAGTGGGGGAGTGGGGGAGTGGGGGAGTGGGGGAGTGGGGGAGAGATTACCCATTAGCAAATCTGAAATCTAAAATCTAAAATCGCAAATCTAAAATCTAAAATAATAATTATGACTCCTCCTCAGCCTAAACGCCCCCCACAAACGATTTTCGGTGCAATAACTCAAGCGGTACAGACAGTTCAAGCGAAAGTTCATTTTTCTCAACTGGTACTCAAACCGAATACTAGGGTGCCGGAACTGCGCGTACAGGATACGGATGCGGACAAAGCTGACGTTTATCCTCTGTTAGGCGATCGCTACAGCTTGGGCCGCAGATCCAAATCCTGCGATATCATCGTCCGTAATCCAGTAGTCAGTCAGATTCACCTATCTTTGACCCGCACCGGACGCCGCCAGAAGTCCTTCGAGATTAAAGATGAAGGCTCAACCAACGGCATCTATCGCGGTAGACGCCGAATCGCATCGAAATTGCTCAGACACGGCGACATTTTCACCCTGGGGCCACCAGAACTGGCGCAGTCTGTCCGAATTCAATACTACGATCCGCCACCTTGGTATGTTAAAGCTACCACCTGGGGGCTTTACGGCGTCGGTGGATTGACGGCACTGCTGGTTTTGGCAATTGGGATCGAGTGGCAGAAATTCTCCGTGCGTCCCCTGCCAACGGCAACGGGGGGGCCAGTAATAGTGATCGCCCGTGACGGACAAACGCCCTTGCGCCCACCTCGCACGACCTCTCACGGGGAAATGAAGCAATTATCGGAGTTTTCGCCCTATTTGCCCAAAGCTGTGGTTGCCTCTGAAGATAAACGCTTTTACTGGCATTTGGGTGTCGATCCGATCGGCATTGCTAGAGCAACATTCATTATTAGTAAAGGCGGCGATCGTCAAGGCGGTAGCACGGTGACCCAGCAGGTCGCCCGCAGTTTGTTTCGAGAATATGTTGGAAGTGCGGATTCTCTGGGTCGCAAAGTGCGCGAAGCGATTGTTTCCCTAAAGTTAGAATTCTTTTACAGCAAAGACAAACTGCTGCTGACTTACTTAAATCGCATCTTCTTGGGGGGCGATACTTACGGCTTTGAGGATGCTTCTCAGTACTACTTTGGTAAGTCGGCTAGAGATGTATCTTTGGCCGAGTCTGCTACTTTGGTGGGGATTTTATCGGCTCCCAATAATTTTAATCCCTGTGGGGATAACCAGAGTCGCCAAAGAGCGATCGTACTTCGCAACGCCGTGATTACTCAGATGCTAGTCCAAGGCAAGATTAACCAAGAGGAGGCAAATCGGGGGCGGCGAAGTCCTCTGGAAGTCAGCCCCAAGGTTTGTCAAGAGCAATCCAATACTATTGCTCCGTACTTTTACAGTTATGTTTTCAACGAACTCCAGTATTTATTGGGGGAGGAGTTAGCCAGAGAGGGAAATTTTACGATCGAAACCTCTCTCGACCCGCGCATACAAAGGCAAGCTGAAGCATCTTTGCGTAACTCTGTCAACAATAGTGGGGCAACTTACCGATTTTCGCAAGGTGCGATCGTCACCCTCGACTCCAGCACTGGTACGATTTTAGCCCTTGCTGGCGGATTGGATTACAAACAAAGTCAGTTTAATCGCGTCACCCAAGCGCACCGACAAGCAGCATCAACTTTCAAGATTTTTACTTACGCTGCGGCTCTAGAACAAGGCATTCCACCCAGTAAGCTGTATTCCTGCGCTTCCCTAGTTTGGGTTAACCGTTACGAAGGATGCAATCACGGTGCTAGCGGCAGTACAGATATGTACACGGGTATTGCTCTGTCTGAGAATGTAATTGCTCTACAGGTAGCTCAGGATGTCGGTTTGGATAATGTGGTGCGAATGGCTCAGCGTCTGGGAATCGAGTCGAAACTCAATCCCGTACCTGGTTTGGTTTTAGGTCAAAGCGAAGTTTATCCTTTAGAGATGACTGGTGCTTTTGGTGCTATTGCTAATCGGGGGGTGTGGAATCGTCCTCATGCGATTACTAGAATTGTAGATAGCAGCGATTGTAGCGATCGCAATAACCCAAGTACCTGCCGCGTGATTTATGCCTACGATCCAGCTACCAACGGCAAGCGAGTTCTCAGACCCGAAGTCGCTTCTCAAATGAACAGTTTACTTCGAGGCGTCGTCAGAGTCGGTACAGGTCGCAATGCTTCTTTAGGACTAGGAGAAGAAGCTGGTAAAACAGGCACCAACAGTGACAACAGGGATCTTTGGTTTATTGGTTATATTCCCAGTCGGCAGCTAGTCACAGGAGTTTGGTTGGGTAACGATGACAACTCACCTACTAGAGGAACTAGCGGTCAAGCTGCCCAAGTTTGGGGAAACTATATGCGTCAAGTTGTCAATCGATCTTAGATTGAAAAATTGAACCTTGTTTTCTTCATTCACATTTATGGTTTCCTGCGGTAATGAAGCGAACCTGGGACGATTTTTTTTATAGATGAGGCTCGATTAGGACGGGATCAAAACTCATAACTTTACCATTTGAAGAAATATAGCAACCACCAAGGCAGTTAGGACGTTTTTAATTCCTGAAAGCCTCGATCATAAGCTATTACGCATCTAAATCGAATACAAGGACGGGCAGGATGCCCATCCCACAAGAAGCTCAGAAAAACTGACTGTGAAATTAGATGCGTAGCAGCTTAGCCCCTAGCCCCTAGCCCCTCGCTATAATTGGTTGTTTTCACCATGTGACATGACTCCGACCTAAAGGTACGGAGCTTCTAAGAATCACTTCTTAGTCTTCCTAGTTGTTCCCTTGCGGGTTTTCGACTTTGACCTATACTGAGATATCTCAGTCCCTGGCAAACCGTCTGCATAGGCGTTTTGGATGACCGACTGCCCATCGGTACTAATTAGTTCTATTCCCCTATCTTAACATATTTAGCGGCATTGCATCTGCCACTTAATATAAAGCCGTGCTAGAAGCACGGGGTTTTAAACCCAACTTTCTGATAAAATTACTTTTGTTTTCTACCCTAAGAAGTATGTTAATATTGGTGTAATGTGCATCTATTAATAGGACTTACGCTCCAAACCCGGGTTTTTAACGTAATTACGGCATTTCAGGCTGTAGGTTGGGTTGAGCGATAGGCTGTAGGTTGGGTTGAGCGATAGCGAAACCCAACCACCACCCGTGTAGCGTTGGGTTTCTTGATGGTGAGAACGAGAAAACGGGTTTCTTTGGTATAAAAGCGTAAGTCCCGAAGACGAAAAATGGTTTTTAGGATGCTAAAAGTTAAAAGTTTATCTCAAAAGCATTACTTAGCAAGGCTTTCAGTTTAAGCGCAACTTTTTAAGTTAAACTCTTGGCCAGTATGCCTGCCTAGTAATTTAGTATACCAGGAACGGAAGAACCTAAGCTCTACGTAAAAGACAACTAACAATAGACAACCAACCAAAGGCCAACTTATGTTCAAGAATCAAAGTCTGCAAAGCAGAATAATAAGCGCGTTTGTCTTGATAGGTTCAATCGTATTAATTGTGGGTATGGTAGGCTGGTTTTCTACTTCTAGTTTAGGCACAATGCTTACCACGGTGACTACGAATAGCCTACCAAGCGTGCAGGGATTGTGGAAAATTAATGAAGGGCAAACCCAAATTGAATCATCAGAACGAGCCTTGCTAGATTCATCACTTTCCGCAGATGCAAGGCAGAAGGAATTAGCGAGAATAAATTCAGCTTGGCAACAAATAAACGAGGGATTCAAACAATATGAAACCACTCCTCGTAGTGAAGAAGAAGACAGAGTATACAAACAACTGCTCGTAAACTGGGATAAGTGGAAGACAAATCATCAAGAATTACTGCAACTTAATCAACAATTCGAGAGCCTGGGTATTCTCAAACCCCGGCAAGTACAGCTTGACCTGCTCAGCAATGGGCAGGCGAATAGCCCACAATTTGCAGCAGCAAAAGCAGCAGCTGATGCTTTTAATAAAATCTCTGAAAAAGCCCAGGCTAATCGACCCTCGTTTGAGGCGGCGACAGCATCGCTTCTCCAAGATATCAAGATCAACGAAGATGCGGCTGCCAAAGCTTATAAGGATGGCCAGCAGAATATAGCTCAAAGCAAGTTCTTGGTGATTGTAGGTATGACGATGGGCTCCCTGATTGCTGTAATTTTTGGTATTTACTTTAGCAACACAATTGCGAAACCATTGGGGGCAAAGATTGCTGGAGTTGTAACAATAGCAGAAAAAATTTCAGCGGGGGATCTTACCGCTCAAGTCCAAGTAACCGAAAAAATGGATGAGATCGGAAAATTACTTGCCGCCTTCCGTCAGATGAGTCTAAACCTGAATTCATTAATTCGTCTGGTGCAGCAGTCTGGTATTCAGATCACTACTTCTACCACTCAAATCGCCGCTTCTGGCAAACAATTAGAAGCAACAGTCACAGAACAAGCCGCTTCCGCAAACGAAGTTTTAGCCACAACAAACGAGATTTCTGCCACCTCTAAAGAACTGGTACAGACAATGGATCGAGTTGCGGAACTATCGCAAGCAACCGCCACATCTGCTGGCGGCGGTCAAAAAGATTTGATTCGCATGGAAAACACCATGCGTAATTTAGCTAATTCCACCAATTCTATATCTACAAAACTGGGAATAATTACCGAAAAAGCCAATAACATTAATAGCGTTGTCACTACCATTACTAAGGTCGCAGACCAGACAAATTTGCTTTCTCTCAACGCCGCTATAGAAGCGGAAAAAGCGGGAGAGTATGGGACGGGTTTTGCTGTAGTAGCCAGAGAAATCCGCCGCTTAGCAGATCAGACAGCAGTGGCAACTTTAGATATCGAAAACATGGTAAAAGAAATGCAGGCTGCGGTTTCCACGGGTGTGATGGAAATGGATAAATTTACAAAAGAAGTGTATGAGTGCGTTGAAGATGTTGGCAATATCAGCGTGCAACTAGGGTCAATTATTCAGCAAGTGCAGAGTCTGACACCGCGCTTTCAAGTGGTAAATCAGGGTATGGATGCTCAAGTGCAGGGGGCTGAGCAAATCAAGGAGGCGATGGTTCAGTTAAGCGAAGCTTCGTCGCAAACGGCGGATTCTCTGCGTGAAATTAACCGTGCGATCTCGCAATTGAACGAGGCTGCACAAGTCTTACGCCAAGAAATATCTCGTTTTAAGGTGAATTGAGCGGACATGGGGAATTTTAAATTGCAGATTGCAGATCTAATTTAAATCTAAAATCTAAAATCTGAAATTCTCCCCAATCCCCGAAATTTAACGATAGCCTCGCCAAGGGCTGACTTGCGGAACACCTCTAAGGGTAAACACTACTTTGAAGTAAGCAAGAGGTGCTTCACTACCAGTAGCTGATGAAGTTGGAGTGCTAGTAGATTTTAGTTTAGGTAAGGGGGTTTGATTTTCGTAGTCCCTAGCTGGTTGGTTGCGTGCTTCATAGTCTACTATTGTTCCGTCTGGACGCATAGCCACACGGTAAAGCAACGGTCGTGGAAACTTTAACTTTTCTTCCTTGTTTTGCAGAATTTGCTGCTGGAGTTTTCCGTTCAAATCTCTGAGCGTGTTATTGTCAGTAATTTCCGATCCCACGGTCGCTGTTGTCGGCGCTGTGGATAATTCTGAAGGTGAAGGCGTTGCAGTTTCCGATGCAAGAGGTGAAGGCGTTGCAGTTTCCGATGCAAGAGGTGAAGGCGTTGCAGTTTCCGATGTAAGAGGTGAAGGCGTTGCTGTTTCCGATGCTAGGGGTGAAGGCGTTGCAGTTTCCGCGACGGGGGAAGCTGAAGGCGTTTCCGAGCCCAGGGGATCTGGCCCGATCGGCCCGGAACCAGTTGTAACTTGTCCTTCTGCACCGGAAGTAGTAGAAAGCGAGTTAGAGTTTGCTTGCGGCAGAGGTTCTTTGGGTCTCTGCACTTCCGGAATGGGGACGAAGAAAAGAGCGATCGCAGCCACAGCCAAACTCGACACCCCTATAGCAGCAGGTGCAGCCCGCTTAAGGACTGGTTGGTCAGCATGAGCATATCGCCGTTCTACAGGAGTCATTTGCAGCGACAATCCCGGCAAAGTTTGAGAGTCGGCAAAAAACTGATCCACCGCCTCCACCAAATCGAACAGCTGCACCGTCGTTATATCAATCTCAACTGGTGCCGTCGATCCTGTCTTACCCATCAAGCCGTTAGATGCCAGATGAACATCCCCCCGGCGTTGCACAATCAATCGATGTAAATTCCGATTGATTCGTCGTAACTGCACCAACGGCGGCTCCTGGGTATCATAAGGATGATGTACACCACTTAAAAACTCCTGGGCATAACGGCTCACAGCCGTCACCAAACTATCAAAAAATTCTCGTCCGCCGGTGAGTGGTGGCGCAGAACCTGCCAAGTGACACTCTGCATTCACCAAAATCGACATGACCGGGCGCACCTCTAATTGGCCGCTACCAGTGGTTGCATCATTCAATCCTTCCAAGAGCAGAGTGCAATTGGGCAGACTGTACTGGCGTTGTATAGTCATTTTGAGTCGTTAGTTGTTAGTTGTCATTTACAATTTCAGATTTCAGATTTAAAATTTTAAATCTAAAATCTAAAATCTGAAATTCCCCAGCGACCGATTAAATTTCGCCGTCAAACAGACTGCTCCAAAACCGCTGCATTCCAGCAGTGCCGGTACAAAATAGCAACTCTCCCAACAGTGAAATTGCGAGATCGTTTAATTTTTCGTCAGAGTTGTAAGCGATCACCCCAGATCGTCGGGGGTTCATCCGGCTGCGGAAGTGTTTGCGGAAGCGATCGAGGTAGTCAGAAAGGCGAAAATGATGTTCCATCGACAGTTGCTTCTCGCTCAGTTGTTGATAAGCCAGCAGCAATTGCCGGATCAGAACCGTCATGCGTCGGGCCAGGTAGGAGGCAATCACCACCAAAGCTTTGGCCTCCACAACACTCAGAGAACGGCGCTGGCTGTAGCGTCGCAGGGGATTCGCACTGCGAAGCCGCCATAGGTTGACTCGATTTTTAATAATATCTTGTAGTTCTAGTTCGGAAGCGGTGGTCAGTATGGCTTCGGAGCCGCTGAGATCCAAGGCTTCAATTGCAAGTAGAATCAGGTCAATTTGCAGCCTGGCGCGGCGCGGCATTTCCCGATCCTCAAAAATAGCTGGAACGGGTAGGCTGTCCAAAATGACGGGAATGGATTGGGCTGGTGGACTATCTAAATACATTACGTTAGCGGAGACTTTCATTTCGACTGGCTGGGTAGGTAAAGCAGACTGTTGCAAAAGCAATCCAAAACCGATCGCATCACTGACTTCTGACTTTTAGTCTCGGTCTTTGTGCCATATCTCTACCCTACCTGTTGAAGAACCGAGCTTGATTTTGAATGTAGGCATTTATATCAACCAGTGCAACTCTCTAGTGTACGATTTCTGAGGCATCTATATTGCAGGGCGATCTAAGTGAAGGGGAATGGTGGACGTGGACGGGAATGGTGGACGGGAATGGTGGACGGGACTAGGGGACAATCTTTCGGCGTCCTCCTACGATGTTTGACCAAATGCGAGAGCCCCCTACAGACTGGGCAAGTTTCATCTTTCTTCATTGGTCGTTTTGCTTTTCGATGCCTGTCCTAAACGCAATTTTCGATTAAAAATCTATGGATTTAAAGTCTCTAATCCGCAACATTCCAGATTTTCCCAAGCCGGGAATCCTATTTCGGGACATTACCACTCTCCTGCGCGATCGCGATGGGCTCAGGTATACGATCGACTCTTTTACCCAAAAGTGCAAGGACACCTTCCCGGCGGTGGATTATGTGGTGGGAATGGAGTCGCGTGGGTTTATTGTGGGAGCGCCTTTAGCTTATCAGCTGGGCGCTGGCTTTATTCCTGTCCGCAAGCCAGGGAAGTTACCCGGTGAAGTTCACTCGATCGAGTATGAGCTAGAGTACGGCACCGATCGGCTGGAGGTACATAAGGATGCTTTGCAGCCAGACTGTCGGATCTTAATTGTGGACGATCTGATTGCTACTGGGGGAACGGCAGCTGCCACGGCAAAGTTGGTGCAGCAGGCAGGCTGCGATTTGGTTGGTTTTGGATTTATCATCGAACTACGGGATTTGGACGGACGCCGACATCTTCCGGATGTGCCGATCGTAACGCTGATCGAGTATTAGCTATCCGATCGCAATGGTTTTAGATTTTGGATGACTCCAAAATCTAAAATATAAAACTGCTGTAGGCGAAATGGAGCCTATGTTTTGATGACTTCTACTAAAAATTCTTTTCTTCGCGGATCGTTGGAGGCTGGTGGGAATTGGCCTAAAGCCCTGGTCACCAGCGAGACGTTTGTATATGTGGCAAAGCGATTGTTGCAGGCACTGTTGACCCTGCTGCTGGCGTCAGCACTTTCGTTTGTGATTATTCAATTGGCTCCAGGCGATTACTTAGATACGCTGAGGCAGAATCCTAAGATTTCGCCGGAACGGATTGAGGAACTCAGGCGGCAGTTTGGTTTAGATCGATCGGGCCTACAGCAATATATGCTATGGCTGTGGCGGATTATCACACAAGGGGATTTTGGCACGAGTTTTGTTTATCAGCGATCGGTGGCTTCTTTGTTGTGGGAGCGAATTCCGAATACTCTGCTGCTGGCAATTTCTTCCCTGATTGTCACATGGGCGATCGCAATTCCCTTGGGCATTGTTGCGGCGGTAAATCAAAATCGCCGCATTGACTATTTCCTACAGTTGCTCAGTTATACCGGACAAGGATTTCCCAGCTTTATCACAGCCCTGCTGCTGCTAATCTTGGCGCAAAACATTTCTCCTTTGTTTCCAGTCGGAGGAATGACGAGCATTAATTACGCGGAGCTAACGCCGTTGGGCCAAGCTTTGGATATTGGCTGGCACATGATTTTACCCACTATAGCGCTGAGTATTACCAGCTTTGCTGGCTTGCAGCGAATTATGCGGGGAGAATTGTTAGACGTTCTGCGCCAAGATTACATCCAGACGGCTCGTGCTAAAGGTTTGCCAGAAAACAGGGTGATTTATGTTCACGCTCTTCGCAATGCGGTCAACCCTTTGATTACTTTATTGGGTTTTGAGTTTTCTAGTTTGTTGAGCGGTGCCTTTATTTCCGAGTTTTTCTTTAACTGGCCTGGTTTGGGACGTCTGATTTTGCAGGCGGTGTTGGCTCAAGACCTTTACCTGGTAATGGCGAGTCTGATGATGGGAGGTGTAATGCTGATTGTAGGCAACTTGTTGGCAGATTTGCTGCTCAAGGCAGTAGATCCCCGGATTCGTCTGGAAAATCTTAACTAAGGGCTAGAAATGACTTTTGACTTTTGACTTTTGACTTTTGACTTTTGACTTTTGCTATGTTCTCCCAAATTTATTACCTAGTTCGTTCTAAAGCTGACGGTCGCTATCTGGCTGCCCATCCTGACAGAGATTCTAAAGGAGCTAATTCTGGTTATCTGCTGCTGTTTAACGAAGATTTCGAGGCGCTAAGCTATCTCAACACCCACGGCGCAAATGTAGTCGATCGCTTTGGGGTAGAATCTGTACCTGGGACACAACTGAAAAATCTACTTCAGCGTTGGGGTTTTGCAGGTGTGGGCATTATTCGAGACCCACTCTTACCCAGTATTGAATTTTTCTCGCTAGATTGAGTCAGCAACTTATACACCTTTTGGTAGATGAAAAATACTTTGGGTTTTGGGTATGGGCTGTAGGGGCGAAGCACTTGCGCCGAAATTTTTGGGTATTCCCAATAACATAATTACGCAAGTGCTTCGCCCTTCCGGGCGACCATTTATCACCTAATACCAAGATTTTCTGCTCTGTTTGCTTCCCCCTACAGAGTCACAAATATGCTTAACTGAGCAGTATTGAGATTAAACCAGCAACCCGATATGCCTTTTGGTAGATGAGAAATGCTTTTGAAGCAATCAATACAGATCTATCCAGATACAGAGGCAACAAAGTTAAAAATTTGAGCAAATAGAGGAAGGTCGTGGAAAATAAACGTTTGTTTAGCCTATTAACGACCAATAGCTACCAATTTCGATAAATAGGAGAACCTTTCAATGCGCTCTATTCGTTTTAACATTTCTGCTCTGTTGCGTCCATTTCGTTTGCTGCTGACTGCCTTTGTCTGCGCTGTGCTGTTGATGTCCTACGCAACACCTGCTTACAGCGCCAGCACCAATACCAGTAGTCCTACCCAAGGCGAAGCAAACCTGTTAGAAATTGAGAAGAAATCACAAGAAGCAGTTTTGTCCAATCCCTACGATCTCAAACAGCAAGTTGAGAAAACTAATCCGGGTTTGAATGCAGTTCAAGGAACCGCTGACATTGACAAGATGAAACGGCCTGGAAATACGAAGGGCGTTGAATCGGTGGAACAGATTATCGGAAACAGCCTGGAAAAAGTTAAGGGCAAAGACTAGGTAAATCGGGCGTTTTCTTACTTTTGCGACAATCTACCGAGATAATTTATCTCGGTTTGTCCCTAGTGTGAAAGAGGGTAGGCATAAGTGTCTGCCCTGATTTTTTGATTGGGTATGGTAGCTGATAAGTTCATACCCAACCAATACCCAAAATCATACCCAAACAGCTATGATTTATACCCAATATTTACCTACGCTATACTTGCTAGGTAGCTGAAACCATTAATATTATTTAGGTTTCTCTGAAAGCGGGCGGCGGGAATCGAACCCGCATTATTAGCTTGGAAGGCTAAAGTTTTACCACTAAACTACGCCCGCATTCCACGACGCATTGAGCAAACAGGCTCAGATGACACCTTAACTAAAATAACATAAATTTTCCAATATGCAACTACCCGATAAACTTTTTTTCCTTCAACCTTCAGATTTTTTGCCTGTCGGGTCTACCACAAAGGTGAGAACCGTTTCATCCACACCTTTGAGCTGTAGAGAACCGCCTTTAGTAATTTCCGACTCATCAAGATAATCAGCCACAGCCGCCGAAACGAGGATGCAGTCAGGTTCTGCCACTTGTTGAAGTCGGGAAGCAATATTGACGGTGGGGCCGATCGCTGTGTAATCTGCCCGTTCCGCACTGCCAAACATACCCACAACGGCAGTTCCCTGGTGGATGCCGCAACGGAACTGCACGCGGGGTATGCCCTGATCTTGCCAGCGCAGGTTAAGTTCTTCGAGATATTGACGCATTTGCCGTGCCGTTGCGATCGCTCTTCTCACCTGCTCATTGGGCGTCAGTTCCTCTGGGGCCCCAAACATCGCCAGCACCGCATCACCCATAAACTTATCCACAGTGCCGCCATTGTCGAACACCGCCCTAGTCATAAACTCGAAATATTCATTCAACAACTCAGCCACCCGACGACTTCGCAACGTATTCGACAGTTGAGTAAATCCCACAATATCGCTAAACAAAATTGTCACCAGGCGAGGTTCTGGCTTTAGATCCAGAGTCAGATCGCCAGCTGCTGCCTTCTTTACCATCGCTGGAGGTAAAAACCGCTTCAGAACCGACTCAGTTAAGTATGTATTCAGATCCGTCACCCGTCGTTCATTTTCCTTAAGTACCAGCAGATTACGTACAGCCGCCAGTAATTCTCGATCGTTAAAAGGTTTAGCTAAGTAAATATCCGCTCCCAGTTCCGTACCTTCAATCCGCGTATCCTCATCTACCTTAGCCGTGAGCAAGATAATCGGCGTTCCCTTCAAATCCGACTGTTCGCGGATCATCCGAATCATCTCCAAACCCGACACCATCGGCATCATCAAATCCGTCACGATCAGTTCGGGACGGTTCGCTTGAGCTACACCGAAGCCCTCTGCCCCATCGCGAGCCATCAAAACATCAAACCCAGATGCCCGCAGAATTCTGGATACATAGTTTCGCAGATCTGGATTGTCATCCACAACCAAAATTTTGCTTTGAGTTGGCGTTCTAGAGTTTCCAGTTGTGGAATCTGAGTTTAACTCAAAACTCTCTGCCACTGGAGCAAGCAGCTCCAAATCCGCCAACTCCACAGCCGCCCGATTTGGTTGCAGTTGCGTCGCCACCTCCAGCACCTGATCGAGTGGCAGGTGAAATGTCCCCGTTTGCAACCAAACCGTAAAAGTAGTTCCAGCTTGATAAATCGACTCTACGGAAATTTGGCCTCCGTGAAGTTCCACCAGTTCTTTCACCAAAGCCAGACCCAAACCCGAACCTTCGTAAGAGCGGTTAACAGACCCCTCTGCTTGCCGGAAGCGCTCAAACAAGTGGGGAATCTGCTCGGTGCGAATGCCAATGCCGGTGTCTTTCACTTGGATGCGGATGTGATCTCCAGCCGTTTCCACCTTGACAGCAATACTGCCACCCGTTTCGGTAAATTTCATCGCATTTGACAGGAGGTTGTAGAGTACCTTGTCAAATCTTTCCGGGTCTAAGTAGACCCTTGGACAGGAGTTTAGTTCGGTGATCAGACGCAGACCCTTTTTTTCGCAGTAGGGACGGAAAGCTTCTATAATTTGGCCGACCATTGTCACCAAATCGCAAGGGCGGAAGCTTGCTTGCATACGTTTGGCGTCGAGTCGCTGGAGATCCAGCAGTTGATTCACCAGACGCAGGAGTCGGCGGCAATTGCGGAGGGCAATCACCGCTTGGTCGTAGGGCAAATCTTCGTGGTGATTGACTACCGATTCCAATGGCCCCATCATCAGGGTGAGGGGAGTGCGGAATTCGTGGGAAATATTTTGGAAGAATTCGGTTTTTTGCTTGTCTAATTCTTGTAAGCGCTCTGTTTGCTGTCGAGTTTTTTGATAGAGGCGGGCGTGTTCTACTGCGATCGCAGCTTGGGCTGCCACAGCTTGAGCCAAGTCTATCTCCACCTGTTGCCAGTGGCGCGGATTCGTCGCTTCCCGCAGGGTAATGCTGCCAATGATTTTGCCTTCAAACAATAGAGGTACGACCATCAAGGCTCGTGCCGAAGACCGTAGGGGCAAATCGAACCCTTGCATTTGGGGACTGGCTTCTAGGTCATTGATTACCACAGGTCGTATCGTGGAAAGCAATTGCTGCAATACGGGATTACCTGCTATAGGTGCCACAGACTGGGGCAACTGTGAAAGGTTTTGTGTTGAATTTTGTGCCGACGAGAAAGTTTGAGGTCTTTGTCCTCCTAAAGTTTCGTCCCCTAAAGCCGTCCCTGCACTCCAAACTAAGGATTCAAAATTTTTGTCATACAATCCCACACACTGAACGAACTCATCGGATTGAGTCCAAAGGGAAAGAGTGCAGCCATCTACTTTGAGGACTTGCCCCAGTTGTTGGGTAATGGCGGCAAAGATGTCCTGGGGATCGAGAGAAGAGCGAATGGCTGAAGTGATGGTGTTAATCAAAGCCTCGCGCCTTGCCATAGCTAGAGAACGTTCGTAAGCGCGTGCCTGAGCTAGGGCGAGGGCCGCTTGATCCGCCACCATAAATACCAGTTGCACCTCATCATCCTGCCAGCGGCGCGGCTCAAGGCACTGGTGGAGTGCCAGCACCGCCATCAGTTCCATTTGGCAAATCAGTGGCACTACTAAGCTCGATCGAATGTCAGCGGTAGAATAAGCGATCGCACGTTCCTTTTCCAAGGGGGTATCCCCTTGTAGCCGCTCATCCGTTACTACATCATCGAATACCAGTACATCGTGGGTTTCCCACACCGTCTGCGCCAAAAGAGGAATTCTATCTCCTTCTGCTTCCCGCCTAACTTCCCTCATGTCAGCAGAAGGAACCTTTACCCTTTGGTAAATGAACCATTCGTCTACCATCCGATTATCTTGGAAAGGACGCAGAATACATATATCTACCTCCAGCATATGACCGACCGTATTCACGATCGTCTGGAGGATCTGCCGATAATCGGTGCGAGAGCGAATGGTATTAGTAACAGTATTAAGTAGCGATTCCTGACGTAGCGTGCGGCAAAGTTCCTGAGTGCGCGTTTTGAGGACGTTGTGAGTATCCAGCGCTTGCCGAACTACAGCTTGGAGGTGTTCGGCATCCCAAGGCTTAGTTACGTACTTGAATACCTTACCGCTGTTGATCGCTTCTACCAAGTCTTCCACATCCGTATAGCCAGTTAAAATAATTCGGATGATATCTGGATACTGAGTTGCTGTGAGGCTCAAAAACTCAGTCCCACTCATCAACGGCATACGCTGATCCGAGATAATTACGGCGATATCCCGCTCAGAAGCCAGGATTGCCAGTGCGGCTGGCCCTGATTCTGCCCTTAGCACTTTATATTCCCGATAGAAGGTGCGATACAGCAGGTCGAGATTATCTGGTTCGTCATCGACAACCAGAATTTTCGGCTTATTCATACTTGGAGATTTCATACACCGCTCTCCTGCCTAAGGTACTCTCCGATGAAAAACCGTCTCATCAGACTACGGTCGCCGGGTACCATCAATCGTTTGTTTCGCCAAACACAGACAAATGGTAAACTGTTGAAATTGGAGCGGTTGGAATGCTGGCTTTTGTACTTGTGCCCGTTACCAAGAGCCGCCGTAATAAAATTTTGACCTTCATCCTGCTTATTATTGCAACTTTGTCCCGAAGCGCATGGTGGATCTCTTTTGAAAGCAAGGTCAACCAGCGAAGCGAGCTTTTAGGGTTGCGGCTGCCCTTCACCAAGTATAAGTTTTGTACTGCGACCTAGCCTGCTTTACGCTTAGGCCACAGTAATGCGAGTTCGCTTCTGAGTCCTTTTTTATGAGTAAAATTTCTTTTCTGTCTGAGTCCCATCCCTCCTATCTGCCTCATTTCCCCCGCGTATGAGGGGACAGCAGAGGAAAAACTTTGATTCTTGGAGGGAGCGGGGGGGGTGGTAGAAATATTCGCAACACTAAATTTCTGGCTTAAACTGAGAAGCCAGCAGAACCCTTTGTAACAATTTTTTAAGGTTGCCTGACTTAACACTGGATTTAACTTTTAAGCGTAAGACAATGCTGATGACAGTTATAGTGCCAGTAGCAAGAAAGCGACAAGGTAAGCACGTACTAGAGTTAAGCTGTAAGAGAAATACCAGTTTAGCATTGCTCGATCGATATATGCTCTTAAGCTGGCTGGAGTTGCTAGAGGACAGTCCTGGTAGGCGGGAAACATTGGGTCTGACAACGCTTTGCCCCCACAAGGTTGATACACCCTCTGTACGATCCTAATGCAATTGGCGATCGCTGTTCGCTCTCCGAGGCTGGTCTTGGTAGTAACCACGTTGAACTTACAATACCCCGGCACCAGCCGTGGCGAATATCAAACACTAAAAAGTTGTGAAACCTTTGTTCTCGTCCTCAAAACACCGCCAGCAAAATGCGTTTCTTTCGCCAAACACAGCCGAATCAGACGCCAAATGCAGGCAAATGGCTGAATTAGTCGCCTCAAAGCACTTCCAAATCCGTGCAGCTAAAGTCGGGGATTTGACTGGTCTTGCAGAAATCCTTGCTGATAGTTTTCATTCTCGCACGGGTATGAGCGGCTGGATTTACCCATTGTTACGTATCGGCATTTACGAAGATTTGCGGAATCGACTGGAATCTAGTTCTCCTCGTTACATTTGTCTGGTTGCGGTAGAGCCTGTCACTACTCGCCCCACCGACTGCGATTACCTAGCAGGAACAGTAGAAATGGCGTTGCGCTCAGCTCATCCGTGGCCACTGATGAATGTACCCCTATATCCCTATATATCCAATTTGGCGGTGCGATCGCAATGTCGTCGCCAGGGAGTAGCTAAACAATTGCTGCTTAGCTGCGAAAGAATAGCTCTGGGGTGGGGTTTCCATTATATCTACCTTCACGTACTGGAAAATAACCATCAAGCACGGCGGCTCTACTTCAAGTTAGGGTATCGATTGCACCAAGTTGATTCGAGTTGGACTTCTCTGCTGCTGGGGCAACCTCGGCGTTTGTTATTGCGTAAACACTTGAATGTAGATTAGAGGTGGCTACCAATCTCCCACAAGTAATTGAATACCGCTAAATCCTAGATTTATCCGCGTCTTAAACCCATTTATTAATTCGCCAGTCCCGCAGAATTCATGTTTAATTCTGGCGACTGACTCCTGAATTATTTCGCGATCGTAAATAACAGATGACAGATGACAAATAACGCGATATGAAACATGAAAATGAGAGTCCAAACGGGTCAGAAATTGTTGCTCAGTTGCACAGCGGCAAGCTGTTAGTTGTGAGCAGAAATAGGCGCAATGGCCTCATCCTTTTCAAATCTTACCACGCGGAGTTTGCAGGCCCAGGAGCAGCTGTTGGTAGCACATTTGATATGGATTGCCAGCGGGCTATTCCTGTGGGCAATTTATCGTTGGTTGTTCCCGAATCCTATGAGGAACGACAGACTGCTTATAAAACTCGACGACAGTGGATTATGTTAACAAAACAGTTAACAGATAGGTCAGATCCTCTAGAACGATCTGAGAAGCTGCTTGCCCAATTTGAAGCTTTTTTTGACGGTCAAACTGTGGCTAATCTGCCGGATGATGTGCTTGCGTATTTAGTTGGTGTTCTACCCCAAACGATCGCACTTGCACGTCGTAGTGGTGAAGATTGAAACCCTTGAGAAGTCAGTAGGGGCGGTTTTTGTAAAATATTCTGTTAGTAATGAGATGTGTGAGCTAAACCCGCCCGTACAAAACTCACTCATTCAAAAGTCAAAAGAAAGAAAATTCTCCCTGTTCCGTGTTCCCTCTTCCCTAGCCCCTTGAGAAGTCAAAAGTCAAAAGGAAGAAAATTCTCCCTGTTCCGTGTTTCTTAGCCCCTTTTTGACTTTTGAATGAGTGATATCATGTCCGGTAGCATCGGTTACCTAAAAAATTATTGTGATTATTCTTATCTGCGTTAATCTGCGTCCATCTGTCTTCATCTGCGGTAAAAATTTAACCAAAGATAACAACAGACAATTTGACGATATCACTCATGTACTAACGATGCAACCGGACTTGATATGACTTTTTACTTTTCTAGCCCCTAGCCCCTACTAAGCGTTGGAGAGTTCGTTTATTTTCCTCGCTGCTGCCGACTGTAATGCGTAATCCGCCGCTGATATGGCGTACCAGCGTGCCTTGCGCTTTGAGTTGCTGCACCAAATTACTCAAATTTGCTTCATTCAAATTGTTGTCGGTGGCGATAAGACGCAGGTAGATAAAGTTAGCGGAACTTGACCATACTTTTAAGGCTGGGTTCTGGCTTAAGCGATTAATTAACTCATCTCGATCGGCTAAAATTTGAGGAATTGATGCCAGCAATAGTTGCCGATGCGTGAGGGCAATTAGGGCAGCTGCTTGGGAAAAACTGGGGAGATTGTAGGGCAAACGGACTTTTTCTAAAGCGGCAATTAGTTCGGGATGAGCGATGGAATAGCCAACGCGATGTGCTGCTAATCGAAAAGCTTTAGAAAGGGTTCGCAGCAATACCCAATTCGGATGTTGTTGCAATTCACCGACTAGGGTTGTTTTGCTAAATTCAAAGTATGCTTCGTCAATGACGACGAGAATTTGTTCTGGCAAACTTCGCAGCCAGTCTAGTTCATTTGGGGTTAAGGCGTTGGCGGTGGGGGAGTTGGGATGAACGACAAATACTACCCGGATGGGGGGATTTTGTGTTTGTTCAATTGCCTTTTGTGCTGCTTCTAAGTCGATGGCAAAGTTAGTTTCGTCGCGCCCGACTTTTACTACCGGAATGCCCAAAGTTTCAGCGAGAATGCCATACATAGAGAAGGTGGGAACGGCTGTGAGAATAGACCCTTCTCCCCGCAAGCAGGTGGCAATGAGGATAGATCGAATTAGTTCGTCGGAACCGTTGCCAATGGAGATGTTGGCGGGTGTTATAGACAGGGAAGATGACTGTGCTACAAGAGAGGCGGCTGAAGAGTTAACGTATTCTGCGATCGCACCTTTTAATGCTGCATGACCGCCATCGGGATAGCGGTTGTTCTCAATTACTTGCTGATACGTCCAGACGAGCTTTTCTTTTAATTCGTTTGGCAAGTCAAAGGGACTTTCGTTGGTATCCAGACGATCGATCGCAATGTCAGACTGGACTGGTTCCCCGGAAGTACCACCCGGATGGGGTTTATAGGCAGTAAGTTGAGCTAGGTCTGAGCGGATGAAGGGCAGCATAGCAATGAGAATTTTAGATTTTCAGCATCTTTCTTATCATCCTATGCTGGTAGCTGGCAAAATGCGCGAATTTCCTGCCAAGTTTGGGGGAGGACGTTGGCGAGAGAGTGATCGCTGTCAAGTTCGATCAGTTTTACCCAAGGACGAGAAGCTGCAAAGTCTCGACTAGCTTGGATGGGGATGGTTTCATCGTGAATACCGTGCAGAATGAGGGTGGGGATGGGGCGCTGTAGTTGTTCGTCTTGGTATTGACTGGCATCTTGGATAAATTGGTAACTTAAGGGAAGCGATCGCTTTTCTCCATAGTGATACACCGACAAATATCCTTCTGTCTGCCAACTTTGCATTGTTTCTTCGCCCAATTTGGGCAACCAATGGGAGAGAAATTGAAAAGCTGGGGCTAGCAGCACCAGCTTTTGGCATTGTAGTTGCTGCTGTCCAAGCCTTGCAGACGCCCAACCACCAAAACTAGAGCCGATTAAAGTTACTGGGGTGGGTGGAGGTGGAAATTCGGCTTCTACTTGACGCAGCTGTCGCGTCATTGTCAGGTGAGAAAAGTCATCCTGATTGAGATCGGGAGTTTTGAGGGGAATTTGCAGGGAGGAAAAGCTAGAGCGTAAATAGTTGGCTTTAGCAGAATTGGGGCTTGAAGCAAATCCATGTAAATAGATGTAACAGGGCTTAGACATTTAGAAATGTAGAAACAGAGAAAGAAAAGCCGCGTAAGTCCTATCTAATCAGACAGCGACGCTATTCCAGCATATGTCCTACCTAGTCGGTGGAGTTTGAGGCGATCGCATTGGGCCTCTATTACCTGGGCGGTTCCTCATACCTCTCGGCTGGTTTTGCATACGTTGGGCAAACTGACGACGTTGTTCTGGGGTCAGTACTTCTCGCATAGCCAGCATACTTTCAAATCTTAGCTGTCTAACCTGCCGATCTAATGCTTCAACTTGGCGATGTTTGTCGCGGAGTTGGTCTTGGGAAGCCGTACCCGCCATCATAGTTTGCAATTCTTGCTGTCCTTGGCGCAGGGATTGTACGCTTTGAGACATCCGGTCTTTGTATCGATCGTGAATTTGCTGTATACGCTGGATTTGGTCTTGGCTGAGATTCAGTTCCCCAATCCATCGCGGCATCGGTCGATCGGGCCGATTGGTAGGATTTACATCTTGGGCAATGCTTTTTTGTGATAGCCAAGGATTGGGATTGATAAAAACAGCAGCGCTTCCAATCGATAGAGTTAAAGCAGCTACAGTAGAAGCGCGGTTCAAAAACATGGGAATTTATCTCCTTCTTGTTTCACTTAAAGTTGATTTAGTTGACTTTTGCTGGGTTGTATTGGCTAGTTGCATCCAATCGGCTGAAATATTTTCGAGTTCTTCTTCCGTTTGGCTACTCGCTACGACGCTATTCCAGTTATTCTCTAAAAAGGATTCGAGCCTAACGAGTTCGGCGTCGTTTGGCATTGTGGTTGTTGAGGTGTGGCTTACTTGCATAGGAAGCTGGAAGGGTAATGTGTTGAAGCCCAACCGCAGCATATTGCTTCCCCAAACCAACATGACACCAGCAGCAATGGCGGGTGGAAATAGCCACAGTCGCTTAAATCTGGCAATATGCTTTTGAGAGAATCGGTTGACATTTAGGGGAGGTTCTGACTCCACTGCTTGGAAAATCCGTGCTTCTAAATCCGGTGCTGCTGAGGGAACATCTGGACGATTAGCCCGGAGGAATTCCACTAAGCGTTCATCATCATCTGTTGGTAGCTGTTTCATCTGTCTTCCCCCTTGGAGACCTTCAACCTAGCTGTCCTGGACTTAGCTGTGGGAGGAATTGGGGGTATTTTGATGGGGTTCAATACCCCATCAAAATACAAATTCTTACGCATAGCTATACCCATCCTTCTTGTGAATATGTTTGCAATATCTGTGGCTGATGCCTTGAACTAGTCCAGACTTGTCCAAAATGTTAAAACTGCCTGTTGCACGAGTAGCAACCCGCCCAAAGTAGGTTCCAATCTTTTTCCCAGAGGTGACAACCGCTTTCACGATGTCACCTGTCTGAAATCCTTTGTGAAACTTGGTTCTACAGCAATATCGAACGGCAAATCCAAACTTGTCCGTTCGGCATTGCTGGCGAGTTCCATGACCTTTAGCTGCAATCAGCAAGGGTTTAATACCTGATGCGATCAACTTTTCTGGGGTTGATGCCCCAACACAGGCTGCATCCCAGTAATGAGTCTTTTCTAGACCTCTAATTGTGCGGTTGTATTTAGTACGACCACCAGTGCCAACCTCTACTGGCAAGCCAGTTTCTTTGAGCTTCTCGTACAAATTCCATCTCGTAACATTAACCGCAGCCGTATCAGCCAAAGGTCTTTTAGCTTGTCCTAAAATCTGTTTGAGCAAGTCAGGCAAACCTTTCAAGAAGTCTTTGATTTCTTGATTGCCTTTTTTCTGATTGCAGGGAACGCAGGCTAAACACAGGTTGCTCACACGGTTAGAACCTCCTTTTGACCGAGGTTGAACATGATCGATCTCAAGTTTGATGTCTTTTGCACCGCAATAGGCGCACGTCCTGTTCCACTTTTCAAGTAGAAACTCACGTATCTCGTAGCCTGCTAGGCTGCCTTGCTGGTAGCCAATCCCGCTAATCTCAGCGTCTTGCATCTGTTGAGTGTCAAATCTTACCAATTCCTGAGAAATAGCCGTGACCTGACACAGGGATGATAAGCGTTTAACCCAAGTCAAAATGTTAGCGACTCTGCTATTAAGAGATGGCGACAACCAGCCTTGTGGTCGAGTCCGATTGAGAAAACGTGGTTGACGATAACGGGTTTTGCGATTGCGTCGTGACCTACGAAGTTGACGGCGAGAAGTCAAGGCATCACGAATCTGAAAACCTCGATGTTGTAACTCTGCTACCCAGACGACTTCTCCTGTACTATCATTGACTAACGCTAGTCCAGTTGTTTTAGCGCCTGGGTCAATTTTGAGCCGAAGTGGTTCAATTTTGGGGGTTAATACCTCCTCTTTAAGTATCACCGTGAAAGGATAGCGTCGAAAAATTGCGGCTTTCCCTTGAGATAGCAGCATCCTAGCCCTACCCGGATGAACAGGATTAAGAGGTTGCTTGTTGGTGTCTAGAACGAAAACTTTACTCACTCGTGAGTCTCCTTGCGGGTAATGTTAGCCTTGACGATGTTTTAGAAGTTTGTCGCGTCAACGACACTGGCTTCGACCCGATATGCCTGTTTAATCGTTAACCACAGAGCTACAAACTGGCTTGCCTAGCGGCACGCTTGCGCGAACGTATTTGTAGGTGTGATGGCTTCTAAAACGTAGTACACAGGGTACTTAGTCGGGTAAACTCTGGGCACGAAAGCCCCTGCTATAGTCGGAGTACCGACTTAGCGGCGGGTAGTTTACAGCTGAACTCCTTGTTCCTGGAGAAATTGCCGCATAGCCGCACGGGCATGAAATAGACGAGATTTGACGGTTCCCACCGGAATACCCAAAATTTCAGCCATTTCTTTTTGAGGGACTTCTTCGAGATCGTGCAGTACTATTACAGCGCGATGGTCTAAACTGAGTTGAGCCAGTCCGCGCTGTACTAGATCTTTATAATGCAGCTGCATAAGATCCGGGGCTGAAGTTTGTTCTGAGTTTTCAGTTTTTAGTTTGGTATCAAAGGTGCGCTGCTGGGCAAATTTCCGTCGTTGGTCGCAGGCTACGTTCCAACTGATGCGATAAAGCCAGGTGGAAAATTGCGATGTCTGCCGCAGTTGGGGCAATCCTTTCCATACCCGCATAAAGACTTCTTGCACTAAATCGTCGAGGGAGGATGGGCCACACAGCTGGTACATGGTTGACCTAACTCGCTGGTGGTAGCGTTGATAGAGTTGTCGAAAGCGTTCCTGGTTTCCCTGGATACTCTGCTGGGCTAGGTAGGAGTCGGACCGATCGCTTTCTGGCACATTCACCCCTGTAAGATACACCTCTGGTTTCTCCCTCAACGCCTAGTTTCCCAGGTTTAGACTGGGCAGGTGGGGGAAAGGTTCATCGTAAGTGCTGAGTGCGTAGGATGCGTTAGCGATAGCGTAACGCACCAGAAATACGATCGCACTGATTTGCGGAGTTTAAGTATTTTGGATAATGATAAGTGCGATCGCTCTCCTAAGATAGGCTAACCAAGGAAAAGACTATGGCGTTGAAGGCAATTATCATCGGTGGTGGAATTGGAGGACTAACCTGTGCTAGTGCTTGTCTCGATGCGGGAATGCAGGTAGAACTCTACGAAAAGCGCGACCTTGATTCCATGTTATCTGGGCCGGGGGGCATTTTCATCCAACGGAATGCCATGCGCGTTTACGAACTGCTGTGGTCAGGAAAAATTCGAGAACAGTTATATCAACAAGGGGCTAAGATTCTCAAAGGCGGATTTTTCAGCAAAAAAGCAAAGCCTTTGTATATTAATGCGCCGGAATTTGTCAAAGCGGAAGATTTGGGTATTTGCATTTTGCGTCCAGAATTACAACGCATTCTCTACAATGCTTTACCGGAAGGAACGGTTAGGAATAAAGCAGCTTTTACAGATTTTTCCGAAACACCAGATGGGATTCGCGTTTCCTTTGCGGATGGAAGAGAAGCTTGGGGCGATGTTTTGATTGGCGCGGATGGACTTTACTCGCAGGTAAGGGCGCGTTTAAATGGAAAGGAACAAATGGAACCACCCATTTATAGTGGAATGTCTTGCTGGCGGGGATGGTTTTACAAAGATAATTTACCTTTAGATAAACGTTACAGTTGGGGAGAATTGTGGGGACGCGGTAATCGTTTTGGATATTTTGATGTAGGTGGTGGTCGATATAGTTTCTATGCTTTTAGTCAGGCGGAAGCTGGTGGGAATGATGAAGTAATGGGTGGTTCTAAAAAAGCATTACAAGCAATTTTTTCATCTTATGCCGAACCAATACCAGCTATTATTGAAGCATTGCAGGAAGGAAGTATTTATCGGGATGATATTTTCGATCGCGAACCGCCTGGTATGCAATGGGGTCGCGGTCGAGTAACGTTAATTGGAGATGCGGCCCATCCAGTGCAACCAAATCTGGGGCAAGGGGGGTGCATGGCGATCGAAGATGCTTTTGAGTTAGTTAAAATGTTAATGATTGGAGAAGGAAAAGGGGTAGATATTCCTGCAATCTTGCGGCAATTTGAGGCAAGTAGAAGTAAGAGAGTTGAGAAGGTTTTTACTACTTCGAGGCAAGTAGGAAGTTTAGGGCAAACAGATTCAGCTTTGGGTTGTTTTTTGCGAGATTTGATATATTGGTTGACGCCTACTTCGTTGGGTGATTTGCAGTTTAAATGGCTATTTGATTATCAGCCGAAATGGGATTTAGGGGATGGTGAGGGAAGTTGAAGAAATAGGATAAAACGGATACATGGACGAGATTAATTTTATCGGCATCCTTGTTTTAATTTGATGGATTGAGAGGCTGAATTAGGTCGTTTGCTGGTGGATGACGCCCTATTTCTTTGTCAGCCGCACGGACGTTGATTACTCTTTCACGATTCAAGGCTAAGGTAGTAACTGTAGCGCGTCCAGTTGGTGTTAAACCGATAATTAAAAGTTTATTTGCTGACCATATAAAATGTTCGCTCCAAGTATCGCATCTAGGATTAAAAATCGTTACTTCCGCTTTTGATTCCGGGTCAATGGCTGTGGTTTTATCTGATTTTCTTCTATTACAATGAAAGCAAGCTAAAGCTAAATTTGTGAGAGAATTTTCTCCCCCTGAACTTAAGGGAATAGTATGATCGATCGTAAAACTGACATACTGCCATTGTTCTGAAGCGTGACAATATTCACACAGGTAATTTGCTCGTTGGCGTACCTGGTTGCGAATAGCTTCCGTGAGATAGCGATTAGCAGACAAACTTACAAATCCTGTTTATTCTGATTAAGGATAACATTGCGAATAGTGCGGTTAACGAAGCTTAAGTAATCGTCTATTTCTTCGTAGGAATCGAGTTCTTGTTCTTCTTCCGCACTTAGAGGAGATTCCTTTTGTTTGTCGAGTAAAGTTTCAATACGATTCTGTACGCTGCTAGAAGCTCGAAAAATTGGTACTCCAGCTTCTAATTCAATGCGGACTGCACCTTCTATGGGGAGGGTGGTTGGTAAATGATTTAACTTAGGGGGAAGATGTGTTGGCATAGCATTTTTATAATGCTTTGTTTGGTTTAATCTTAGCACATATATGGTTGATTTTCAAGAGTAATCGATCGTATCCATTTAGTTATTGCAGTGGTATAGCAACCGCCTTGGCGGTTAAGGCGCTGTGCTTCGCACAGCTTCCATAGCAATCAAGGTCTACTTCTAGTTTAACGCATAAACCTTTTCATTGGTGGGAGATTCTGCCGCAATTCCCACATCATTCAGCCAGCCGACTTCCAAATCGGTAAACTCGCGGCTAAACAAACCAAGCTTTAGTTTAGCAGGCTCATCAAGTTGGCGCAGGTGGATGCGCCTATAGCCCCATTCTAGGCTGAGGGCGTTTTGGGAGGTTTTTAGCGATCGCACTTTATTTATGTTTGTAATCCAAACAGCAGCTACCTCAAAGAAAGTAAAGTTTGGTTTCATTCTCTTGCCTCTCTAAAAAAGAGTGCTAAATTAAAAACATGAAGCAAACAAGCTTCTCCGACAGATACCACAGCGAAGTTCACGTTTGTAGCAAAGAGGTAAAAGACGCTGTTAAATCTAGCATCTGTCCCATCCAACAACAACACCCAACCAAAAATCTGATATTTCCTCATTTATTGCCAAGGGAGATAGGGAACTGGATTTTATATCTCAGTGCAACTCCAGGCTGAAGAAAAATGAGAGGAGATTCCTCAGAGAATATGGCTTGGGTGTTGTTGTTTGAAAAATTTATAAAAATTAAATATTCCCATTGAGAATATCGGGCCGATCAAAATCGCAACAGCACAAACAAAACCCGCCGACGCGGGTTTTAATCATAGAAAGTCCCCGCTATTCTGAGGAGGTTTGTATAGCCCCATATTTCTAAGCTGCGGGTGTTTTTGTGTTATTAAAAAAGAGCGATCGCACCTTGAACTCTATACTAAAACTTTTTTGCTACTTTTGTATTGGAAAGTCGTTTAGTTCAGCAAATCATGAGGTGGGATATGGCAATATTAAGCGAGTCTCCTTGGTATCAAGAAATTTTGCAACAAGGAATACGTCAAGAACGACTGTCGTCAATTGAACTGATTTTAGAGATGAAATTCGGCAGCGGGGGAGTACAGCTGATGCCGCAAATATCTCAAATGTTAGATTTGGAGCAATTGAAGGCAATTCAGCTGGAACTCAAGAGGGTGAATAGTTTGGAGGAATTGCGACAAATTATCTCAAATATTGATTAGATTGGAAACCGGGTTTCTGACAAAGAAACCCGGTTTCTGGCATATCTATCGCAAAGTGACAAACTCCTCAGCGGTAGAAGGATGAATCCCCACTGTGGCGTCGAAGTCTTTTTTAGTAGCACCCATTTTGACGGCTATTGCTATGCCTTGAATAATCTCCGCCGCACTTTCGCCTACCATGTGAGCGCCCAATACTCGATCGGTATTACCGTCAACTACTAATTTGATGGTAACTTTCTCATCTGCGCCAGTTAAACTGTGGAACATGGGCCGAAAACGAGCGCGATATGTCTTCACTGCGTCGCCCAATTTTTGTCTGGCTTCCGCTTCGCTAATACCTACGCTAGCGGCTTCCGGTTGGGAAAATACCGCAGATGCTACATCTTGGTGACTGAAGATGCGGGGATTATTGCCAAATTCAGTATCGGCAAAAGCGCGACCTTCGCCAATAGCAACTGGCGTTAAATTGATGCGGTTGGTGCAATCGCCGACCGCAAAAATATTGGGCTGACTGGTGCGGCTGTATTCATCGACTGTGATGGCACAGTTGACGCTGTAGCCGTGCAACCTGGGCATTTCTTCATCTTCGCAGAAGATAGTTTGAACACCGGCTTTTTCTAAACCGAGTCCGGCTAAATTGGGGGCGCGACCGATCCCAACCAAAACCGCATCTGCGGTGATTGTCGATTCCGTATCTTTGCCTTTTTCAGAAAAGGTAGTTTTAATACCTTCTGAGAGTTTCTCAAATTTCTTTGCTTCGCTATTGCAGATAATGTTGATACCGTGTTGCGTCATGGCATCTTGAATGCCGCTGCGAACATCTTCATCAAAACCTTTTAAAATGCGATCGGTCCGAATCATCAGACTTACTTGAGTGCCAAGTCCCTGCATGATACAAGCAAATTCTACGGCGATATAGCCAGCCCCGATCACTACCAGATGTTTGGGTTGTGACTGAAGGTGAAACATTCCGCGAGAAGTGACGGTATATTCTGCGCCTGGTATATTCGGTTTGACGGCTTCTCCTCCCACAGCAATCAAAATTTTGTCGGCGGTGACTTTGCGCCCATCTACTTCTACGGTATGAGGATCTACTAAAGTGGCACGACTTTTAATTAATTCGACGCCAGCTTTTTCCAAGAAGTTAATATGCAGCTGATTCAGACGCATGACTTCGTTATCGACAACGGTAACGAGTTTTTGCCAGTCAAAGCTGCTTTCCACTTTACTCCAGCCGTAGCCGACTGCGTCTTCGTAGAGGTGGGAAAACTTAGAGGCGTATACCATTAACTTTTTGGGTACGCAGCCGCGAATTACGCAGGTACCACCGACGAGATCGCCTTCTGCGATCGCTACTTTAGCACCATAGGAAGCCGCTCGTTTGGAAGCCGCCAGCCCCCCGGAACCTGCACCTATCACAAAGAGGTCGTAATCGTATGCCATGAGTTGCTATGCTCCCTTGGTGAACAGTTGTACAATTCCGATCCTAATGAGTTGCTTGAATCCGCTTCGATTCATAAAAACTAAATCTCTTCGGATAGTTGCCCTCAGCTTTATTCTGGGTTATATCCTCAGCCTGACGCCAGTGTGGGCGCAAGGAAATCCCACTGCGCCGATTACCCTAGATGGACGCCAGTTATTTAAAGTCAGCCAATTGGAGGGATTTGAAGCTCAGCCACGAGCTGATTATGCCAATCAAATCCTGAATCGGGTAGTGCAGTCGGGCGATCCAGTGCAGGTGAAGGTGGTGAAGATCAAAGATCTGCCAGTGATCCAGGTGAATAGGGTTAATTTGCTGACTGTGACGGAGAAAGACACCCCAGAAGGGATGATGAAGGAGGAACAGGCTGAGGACTGGCGCGATCGCATTGATGTGGCAATTAAGCTAGCACAGGAACAGAGGCGTCCTGGGTATATCCGCCAAGCGCTCTTGATTTCGGCTGGGTGTGTGCTGGTGGCGATCGCCCTTACCTCCGTTTTAGGCTCAATTTGTCATCGTTTGCTAAAACGATTGAGTCGCCAGCAGGAGACGGTTCCAGAGGCTGTTGCGCCCACGCGCAGCCTTGAATTGTTCCTCAAGTTTACACTTGCCCTCCTGCGTACCGGGTTGTGGTTGGTGGTGGCACTTTACACCACCAACCAGTTTCCCCAAACGCGGGTATGGAGCCAAAAAATAGCTGACGTTGTTGTTTACAGTCTCGCTTCACCAATCATTCCTCTGGGAGACAAATCTTACTCGGTCATTCAACTAATCATCCTGTTTGGACTGTTTTACGGTCTTTTAATCGCAACTAAAACCGTTAAGAATGTGTTGCGATCGCGTGTCTTGCGTTTGACAGGTATGAATCGAGGCGCTCAAGAAACGATCGCCATAATTGCCAACTACACGCTGATTTTGCTCGGTAGTGTATTATTGCTACAACTGTGGGGATTAGACCTCAGTTCCATTACCATTTTTGCTGGAGTTTTGGGTGTAGGAATTGGTTTGGGATTGCAGGGAATTGCCAAGGAATTTGTGAGCGGTTTGGTAATTATCTTTGAGCGTCCGATTCAAGTTGGGGACTTTGTAAATGTGGGCGATTTCATGGGAACAGTAGAGCGCATCAGCGTCCGCAGCACCGAAATTCGCACCCTCGATCAAGTTTCAATTATTGTGCCCAATTCCCGCTTTTTAGAAAACGAGGTTATGAACTGGAATCACAGCGGTTTTGTAACCAGAATCAAATTGCCTATAGCTGTAGCCTATAGTTCTGATTTGACTAAAGTGCGAGAAGCGCTGATTGATGCCGCTAAAGATTATGCGGATGTGGTGCCAGAACCAGTCCCTAATGTAATTTTCAAGGGATATGGCGACAATGGCTTGAATTTAGAGTTACTTGTTTGGATTAAAGAACCGCGCCAACAGTTTATAATCAAGAGCGATTTATATTTTCGGATTGATGCTATTTTGCGCGATCGCAATATTGAAATTCCTTTTCCTCAACGAGATTTGTACGTGCGTTCTGGCAGTTTACCGATCGAACTCTCGCCACAATTAGAAGCTTCCTTAGCTAAATTGCTAAAAAAATACGACAATGGAGCCAATCAAAGAGACTAGAAACTGGGAGAATTGGCAATTTTGAGTTTTGAGGATAACTTGCAAGCAGGTTCGTTAACTATTGTCGGTACAGGTATTCAACTGGTGGGTCACCTCACTTTAGGGGCGCAAGCTCATATTGTGCAAGCCGATAAGCTATTGTTCGCCGTAGCCGACCCACTGACTGCCAAATGGCTGCGATCGCTCAACGCCACTGCCGAAGCCATACCTTATAATACCGATCGCAGAAGGCGAAAGGAAACCTATCGCGAGATGGTGGAGCGAATCCTCACCGAAGTGCGTCAAGGTTTGAATGTATGTGCTGTTTTTTACTGTCATCCCGGTGTATTTGCCGATCCAGCAAATGGAGCGCTGAAACAGGCGCGTCGCGAAGGTTTCAAAGCCCAAATGCTGCCAGGAATCTCTGCCGAAGATTGCTTATTTGCCGACGTCGGACTTGACCCAGGTGTCAACGGATGCCAAAGTTTTGAAGCCACGGACTTCCTGATCCGACGGCGCAAATTTGACCCAACCTGTGCCTTAATTTTGTGGCAAATTGCGATGATCGGCAATCTTGGTTTCTATAAAGAAGGAAGTCACTTGCACGGATTAACTGTGTTAACAGAGGTTTTGCAAGAGTATTATAGTTTCGACCACGAAGCGATCGTTTACGAAGCCGCCGTTTATTACCCAGTTTGCGAACCTGTAATCAAACGCATTCCTCTCTCTAAACTGCCAGAAGCAAACGTGACGCCAGTTTCCACTCTTTATGTACCCCCATTAGGCCCAGCACCGCTCGATCGCGAAATGATGGCGCGTTTGGGAATGGAAAATAGGGGCTAGAAAAAGTCAAAAGTCAAAAGTCAAAATTTCCCCCTTTCCCAAAATGTTTGATAATCCTGAATTTATCGCCAACCCTTACCCAACTTACAGCGAACTGCGGCACAGCCCGATCCATTGGATTGATATTTTAGGCTGATCGTGGATATTACCACGTTACATTGATGTTGTCAATGCCTTGCGCGATCGCCGCCTTTCCGCCCAACAAAGTGACCTTTTTTTTGCAGATTTCCCCCCAGAAATGCAGGGAGAATTTGCCGAATTCAACCGCATTTTTGGGATGTGGTTACTGTCTCTTGAAGCTGAGGAACACGGTCGCGTGCGTAAGCTGATGAATAAAGGCTTTAAGTTGGCGCTACAAAATCTGCGTCCCCGGATTCAAAAAGTAACCGATTTACTGATCGATCGCGTACAAGATACCGGACAATTCGACTTGATGCGCGATTTCGCTCTGCCTTTTCCCATGCTGGTTATGGCGGAAATGCTGGGCGTAGATTCGGAGAATCAAGCTGATTTCATCGCCTGGTCGGAAGATATTCTTATCATAGCAGATGCTCCACAAGTTAGCCTGGATTTGGCACGCCAAGCCCAAAATAGTTTGATTGCGCTTAACGAATATTTTCGCACTCTCATTGCCGAACGGCGTCAAAATCCTGGCGACGATTTGATTAGTTTTTTGATTCGCGCTGAAGAAGAGAATCACGTACTGACTACTGACGAAGTAATCGCCCAATCTTCCCAATTAATTGCCGCTGGATATGCTTCGATTCGCAATTTTATCGGCAATGGTATATACTTGTGGCTAAAGCATCCAGACCAACTGGAAATGTTGCGGAACGATCCATCTTTGATGCCCAATGCTTTGCGAGAATTGTTGCGTTATGAAAGTTCGGCTCAATTTGCCACTCGCTTTGCTACGGAAGATTTCACTCTTCACGATCGACTAATTAAAAAAGGCCAAACTGTCATCGCCTTAATCGGTTCCGCCAATCGCGACCCGGAAAAATTCCCCAACCCTGATGTTTTGGATATCACCCGCAACGCAGACTCGCACCTCGCCTTCGGTTATGGCGCACACGCTTGTCTTGGCGCTACCCTCACCTACATTCAAGCGGAAATTGCGTTCGATATTATCATCAAACGAATGCCGAATTTACGATTGGTTAACGATACACCAGAATGGAATCCCGGTTTGCTTTTTAGAGGGTTTAATTCGCTACCGCTGACTTTTTGAAGATCGGCGCTACCAACGTACAGATGCAGAATCAATTCATGAATTGATTCTACATCCAGGGGAAAAAGTTAGGCGAAAATAAGCTAATCTATTCGGAGATTGGATAAAGCGATCGCACAACCAAACAACTTACACAAATTCATCATTTATCATTATTCTCCTACTCCCCCACTCTCCATTATGAACCACTCCGATGAAATACCCATCGCCCAAAACCCCACCAATGCCAAAGGTTTTGCCCAACGGGGCGAAACCTACCGTCAGATGAAACGCTATACGGAAGCCTTGGCAGATTTTAACCGATCGGACTTTCCCCAAATTACGCTTGGGCTTACGCGCACCGTGGCGTGGTTTATCGGCGGTTATTGCGCTATGAGGAAGCTGTGGCCGATTTTAACAGAGCGATCGAACTCAAACCCGATTATGCTTGGGCTTATGCTTACCGGGGCGTTATGTGCAGTATTGCCAATCGCTATGCTGAAGCGGTGGTGGAATTCGATCGCGCGATCGCTCTTGATGAGACGATCGTTAGCGCCTTGTTTCCAAAACCACCGATCGGATTGTCTTCCGGGCGCACCACTGCTAGCGAGATAATTTACGATACCGCGATCGTCACCGTAGTCCAGGGCCAGATTCCCCAGAATTAAATGTCTCTGGGGACTCTCAGGCAAATCCATCGTGAAAATTAGTTTAGGTTCGGTCATATCACGCAGCTGGTAAGTGGAAAATTGTCTCTCGTAGGAAGTCGTTGTCGGTTTCGATATAGTCAGCCAATACAGCTAAGTTTCGGTGTCCGGTAATGGCTTGGATAGTTTTCAGACTCGCACCTCCCTTGTGCAAGCGCGTAATCAGCGTGTGCCGGAAAGAATGGGTACTAATCCCCAAATCTTTTAGACCTGCCTGGAGAAGCGCACGACGCAACATTTTATCTATGCAACTCCAAGTAATGTGTTCCCCTTTTTTGTAGCGCGAGGGGAACAGCCATCCCTCACTTGGAGGCTGGTAAGCTCGAAGTAATTCTGCCAGGACTGGATGGATAAAAACTTGTCTTGTGTCTTTCTTCCCTTTCCTTGTTCTGGCCCGAAAAGTAATCCTATCACTGGGGGCCGATCGCACCCCATCTGCGTACACACAATCAACCGACAGCTGGACGATTGCACCCATCCGTTCGCCAGTCCAATAGGCGATCGCAACTATTAATCTGTCTCTCGCAGTTGGCAAACAATCTTTAAGTCTTTTGTAAACATCATCGCTCAGAATTTCTGCCTTGCCGTGGCGATTACTTTTGCTCATAAATTCTCATTTTTATGAAGCAGCGATTCTCAGAAAAGTTTAGATTTTAACTCAGATGAGAATTGATTCGCTTACTTGTTTTTTAGTCTTACACTAAAGTATATGCCCCACAAGAATTTCCAGTCATCTGTCAAATGACAGGACATTCTCACAAATACCTAAAAGTGAGAACTCTGTAAATATGTCATTTCGTCTTGTTGCACCTGATATTTCCAATTGGCTTACCCCTACGCCCAGTGGAAATGATGAAAGCTTATCTGATGCTCAAATGTCTGAAGCATCCGAAAAATATCTCGAATCATTAAATATTCCACTTCCCTCAGGGCTTTTTTGGCAAGGAGGAGAAACAGGAAAATTTATTAGATTTATTGGCACTTATGCGACTTATACTGGGGCAGTAATCAACCCAGATCCTAGTAACACAGGCACTAGAGGTGGCAGCGGAACTACGAGTTATCCCAATCAAATCCTATCGGAACTTTTTCTTCCGGCTGGATATACGTTAAAAGCAAGCCCTACAACTGAGTCAAGGGCCGGCGCCGCTGGAGGGGGCATACCTGGAAATCGATATGTGGAAACTAATTATTCTTTCGATTTACTGACTAGAGAAGAGGTATCCGTTCCTTATGAAAGTAGGATAAGATCTCCCGTAAACAGATTAAATAATTACGCAAGAGCGACTGGAGCATCTCTGATCGCCTATCGTTATTCTCAAGAATATCTTTGGTGGCTCGGTTTCGGAGGATATGAATGTCAGGTTAGCAGTTCGGCTGGGAATATTCACAACATTACAGAAGAACCTATTATTCGTCCCGATCCACTCCCCCCAAGCCCAGCACCTCCAACTTTTCCCGATCCACCGCCACCGCCACCGCCACCAGACCCACCGCCACCGCCTTGCGATATCTCAATAACAGTAGACCCAGGATTTAGAGAAAGAGGGTATTTCTGCATGAGCAACTCAGAGTACACCCAATTAATGCAAAGATTTCCACAACAAGTAAACCGAATAAACACTACAAATAATTTACTAAGAGAATCATTGTAATGCCTGAATCACCCAACGGTGGGACTACGGAATACGCCAATATAATTGGTGGCATAACTTCTGTAGATGCCAAGGTCACCGAACAGCAAGAATTACTACAAGAACAATTTAGTAAAAAGGTTGATGAAGCGGAAGTGGTTGCAGCCGGGGTCGGGGTCGTCGGAGTCGCGACGGCTTACCAGACAGTGACTATAACCGCCCAGGCATTAAATTTAAAGCCCCCGCCAGTAATTAACCTAGCTGCTCGCTCTGCCCAAGGGAGCCTATCTGCAAATATCGGGAATCTCGCCAGCCAACTATCCTACAAACTTGGAGAACTTGTAGGAGCCGTAGCCCGTGGAGGTTTGGGCGGATTGGCGAAGATGGGTGAATTTCTGATGGCGATTATTACCCCTATTACGGGTACAGTTGCAGCCGTCGCGGGTGCGGCTTACTTGGCAATTGAAGCTTATTGCCAGTTGTCAATTCGGACTTCTGAACTTAGCGATAGAATCAGCGCACAAGAAACGGAAATTTCAAATATTAATGCAACTATCAACCAAACAATTAAGCCAACAATGGCTCGCCAAGAAATCAAAATCAGAACACTTCAAGGAGAGATTGTGAATTTAAAAGAGCAATTACTGGATACCAAAGTATCCATTTTAAATGCAGTCTCCCTTGTTCCAGAAGCTTCAAGCCTCGCCACAACATCACGAATCGAAAGAGTCGGCGGTGCAATGAGAAATGGGTTTGATGGCATGGGAGGGAAAATTGATGATGTTAAAAAAGCGCTAGGCGATGGCTTCAAGAAACTGTTTGGGTGGTTGCCTCTACAGGAGGTAATGACAGCGGTCACGTTTATTACAACCCTGCATAATGCGGCGATGCTGTCAAATAATCTTGTTCAAACACTGGGAATAATTATCGATACTGGCCTCGATATCATCGGCATGAAAGATGAGAATGGGCAATCTTTTAATATCAGTCAAATTCTCGGAAAAAAAGCGTCCGATCTGATGAAGACCTTGCTAGGTGATGCGACATAAACTAATGTTCAGAACGATTTCCAATTAGCAAATCGGATGTATCAAGCGACCGCTAATATTGCTAATAGCATCAATAGCTTGCTTGACAGCACTCGGTCAATTGTGCAGATGGGTGCAGAGAATACTGGGAAGATTGGAAATGCTTTAATGGCGGCTGGGGTAGTTTGGGAAAAAGCCTATGGTTGGATGCCAGAACAAATCAACGAAATTACTGCGAAACAGAATGCTCTTACCAAAATCACCACAGCGATTCAAGAAATTGATAATACGGCTGGAATAGTTAGCAGTGCCGTTAGTGAAGTCAAATCAATACAAGATACTGTTGGAGAAATAAAGAAGCAACAGAAAGAGTGGGACGATGCTAAAAAAGCGCTAACCGATGCAATAACTGATAAGAAGAATGACTCAAAGGTAGTCGCACTTATATCTCCCATAGTTACGCCGGATGATTTGAAACCACCTTCAACACAAGAATAGTATGCCATTACCCACGGGATTCGACACTTGGGAACATTTGCAACAGACTTTAATGTCGCTGCAAAATAGAATGATTACTAAAGAGTTCAGAGATATTGAAGACCATGATGATATTTCTATACCACGCTCTAGCTTGAAAGCTGCGTGTTGGATAAGGGATGCAGATACCGCCACAATTACTCTTCTCAAATTATTTCTTTTCCACGGTATTGTTAAGAGTGGAGACTTTGACGAAATTTACGCACTAATATCCGACCTAGCGGGAAACAACAAGAGTTTAAAAAGAAAGGGTTATCCACAAGTCCATTTATTTTTTAGCAATAATCCTACAGACGACTCTAAAATAGTTTTCGGTCAAATTGGATTCCGAATTCTTAATCCTAGTTTTAATACTAGAAATTTAATTGATGCTAGAAAACTGGCAACAGAAATCAAGAATATATTTGGACAATTAAGCGGTTACGCATGGGAGAAAGGAAAAACTTATTACTCATACTGTGAATGGGAGAGAGGATATCAATTCCAAATTCTATCCGCCAGTGAATCTAATGTTAAGAGTCTAATTACAAAAGTTCTGAATCTACAAGATCACACTCCAAATTGGACTTATTTAAACAAAATCGAGAATGATAGCCCTACCGAAACATTTCCTGAAACGACCCACTCAATAACAATCCTGGAAAATACGGTTAAAGAGCCTGTTTTACGGCCCAGAGTCACTGTGAGATTCAAGTACGCGACACTGACAATCCCGCCGCACAAGCCCATTGTGCTTTTCGATTTGTCGGGCAAGAGGCTGGATGTCTTAATCGAGTGATGATTGCAGATGGACTAAAATTTTTAGAAGGGTTAACCCTTCTATGTGCAACATCCCCTGACAAAGAGCTACAAAGGTAGGTAAGACAAATCAAAACCTTGTAGCGACTCTTATGAAAGTTGGTGACCGCCCTGTAGATTTCACCGAGCTAGACCAGCACGGCAACAAAGTTACGCTGTCCGAGTGCAAGCTGCCTACCGTTCTGGCTTTTCTAAACGGACTGTTCGATAAGACGCCTGATGGAAGTTCTCGAATGACAAGGCTTCAAAGGGAATTTGTTACTCAACTTCAGAAACTGAAGGAAAAAGGGCTTTCAGTAATCGTTGTTTCGGCAAACTACTTTTCTTACAATGCCCAAGCCTTTTCACAACAAATTGGTAGCGACTTAATTGTTCTTGACGATAGTCATAACTACACTGTCGCCATGGACTATTCTGAGGTTACCGATTTGGTATCTATGTATCGGCATCATCCTATTTATTTGATAGATGAGTCTTTTACTATCACATACGCCAGTGAAGTCCAAGAGACTCAGGAACAGGTAGTCGATCGACTATTAACACAATTTGCCCGCGAACGGGTCAGCGTGCAACCAAGCGACAGTACGAAATTAAGCTAGTTACCAAAAAAACACAAATTAAACGATAAGGCTAAAAAGGAGTCAAAATGGGTTCTCAGACAAAATACCACAAGAAAGATTTAGTTTACGTCAATGCTTTTATTGGCCCAGACGAACCAGGTGGCGGGACTCCGCCCACTGTTAAATATGGCTTTTATACCAATATTCCCGCAACTGACAGAACTGCATTAGGCCATATTAAAATTGAGCCAACTACCTTTGATAATCCGCCCACTGGACTTGCCATGGGATGTTCTTTTCCAAAGCCGTTTAGAGCGTCTAAAAGAATCGCGCTGCGCTTCACTTCCAGCTACGTCGATAAAGCGAAAGTAAACGCCGCCAAACTGGCGGGATATCGCATTGCGAAAGCAAAAGCAAGGACAAAGCTAATCCTGGCTGGGGATGGCAAATTTGTTAAGTCTGTCTACGTCGCCATTAGGGGGATTAAATACGGTTGGAATATTCCCAAAGTCACTGAAACGAACGCCGGATCGCTGGGACTATTAAAGGTCATTGATGCCACTGCTGCTGACAGAGACGATCTGTGTTTCGGGAGCAACTTTCCAAAACCCCCCCGCGCTCAAAAAGTGACAGGAACTGACGCTGCGATTAAAACGATTAGCACCTTTTACGATCCGACAGTTACTGCTGCAACTGGTTGGGAGCTTCTTGGCGGAGGGAAACTAAACCTTGTCTAATTAAAATGACACCGACGCAAGAGATCGATATTGGGGCTGGCTTAATCATGCTGCCAGGTGACCCTGAGTTTGATTGCTGGCTGGGAATTCCCCCGCCCGACTGGAAGGGAATGGCCGAAAAAACTGGAAATTATTCATTTGTCACGGATTTTTGGGGAATGCTTAGATCCGTAGACGGTCAGGGTTTTAGGGAATATTTACTTGGGGGTGAATATCAAGACAGACTCTCGCAAATGTATGAACCCGAAGATGAACCTTGGGGCGACGACGATCTAGAGTCTGTTGAAGAAATCTACATTGACTGGTGATGCACAGCGGATTTTCTGATATAGATCTAGCGAATTCAAATTATTGGGAGACAGAATCTTTTTCTCAGCAGACGAGCGTGCTAACACCAGACGGCAGCCACAGGGTAATTGCAGATTTTGATATTCCGCTCTTTAATCGTTCTAGGATTATGGCCGCAAGGTTTTTTAATCCTTTCGGAAAACCTTGGTGGAAACTGGGCTGCCATCTAAACCAAACTATTCCCGCTCCATTCGGGCCAAGCGAATCGCTGATCGTAGCATCGTGGAGAATTCCCCTTTATCTTGCAAGCTCCAAAAGACAGCTTATTTTTTTCCCTGACCCAGTTTCTTCTGTATGGAGGCTAACAGCTTCTGTTCCTAGTTGGCATACAGAATCTCAAATTATCATCTGGAGATTTACAGGTGATTTGCCCAACCCTCCAATTAAGGAATTACTTTTACTGAGGGGGCAACAATCTGAAATAGAGTTGAAAATTGATGAAATACTGTCGAGGCTATGAATGGCAACTCAAGAAAATGAAAATATTTCGGTTCCCCCTGGTTATGTAAACGTTCTCACTCAAATTATTAAACAGATGGAAGAATTTGAGAAGGTTTACGGTTCTATTCCCGACTGCCAGATCATAATGAAGTCGGAATACAAAAAGTTGATAACCTTGCTTTCAAAGGAATAGGCGCAACAATACAAATGAACAAGAAGACAAACCTGCGGTACGCTGTAGGTAGAGGCTTCACAAGAATGGGGCTGTTCGGCTCTAGTATGATACTTATCATCAGATTTTTACTTAATGGAATCAATATCGACTACGATGAATCGTTTAATGCAGGTCAAAAATTGACAGTCATTCATTTCAGCTTAGATAAGTTTGATTTCGTGTCCCTCTACATCTATTTTTTATTCTTGGCGTTAATTTTGGGAATTGATAATTATACGCTAGGGAAACTCTTAGAGCATATTCCGATTCTTCGAGAATTTGCCCAAAAGATGGGCGGGGTGCGACGGGCGGATAAAGTTGCTTCTAATTCTTCAAGGGAAACTAAGGAAGAAGACGAATGATTTTACTAGAAGAATTAATCTATGAACAGCATGTCATCGGGTCAAAAACAATGGAGGGGGAAAGTATTCCTATTCTTTCTTTCTCCATCCCCAACCTTTCTGAATTTGCGATCGTACTTAATTCTTCTAGTGATGCTGATACCGAATCATATTCAGCAGGCAAAGCTACAATAATTTATCCTTCGGAGGTTGGCGATGTATTAGGAGAACAGTTTTTCTTAGTTTTGGGAGAGTATCAAGCTATCAAAGTAGCGGCGATGGCTGATACTTTCTCATTGAGAGTAGATGTTAGTTTTTGGCTTGAAGATCTAAGACTCAAAATTTGGAAAGGAACTGAAACTATGGCCTTATATCCTTTGGCGAGCGCCTCACCGGCTTTCCCTACTGCTAATAACGTGGTTCGCACTAGCACCGCAGCAGCAGCAGCTGCTACCAATATTGCCGCTGCACCCGCAGCGGGGGTTGTTCGGGTTGCTTTGACTGTTAACAACAATTCGACGGGAACTATTTACGTAAGGTTTGACACTGCTGCTGTTGGCGCTGCTACCGCAGCGGCTTGGGATGTGATGATTCCACCTCTAACCGCTTGGGATTGGGTTGGCCCTGGATTGCCTCGCAATTCTGGCTTGAATGCGATCGCTACTGTCGCTAGTGGTGTGACTTTGAGTGGAAATATTGTGGTCGTTGAAGGAACTACTTAATAAGAAGAAATGGCTCTACGTTCGTTGACTTCGGGTTCTTCTAGTTCCGGGTCTGGCGTGAGCCATTCTCACGCTAATTTGGCCATTCTGGACGGCATCAAAATCGATAATTACGGGAGGATTTATTATTACGCTGGTTCAGCGTCCAACTCAGATATTGTTTCAAGTTCTTCACTTTGTCTTTTTGGTAGCCTTTCCGATATATCAGGGTACGGGAATCATCCTAGTCCAACGCAAGGTAGTTCTCCCTCTCTATCACTTGGGTTAGATAATCAACCAGCATTATATTTTAGCGGTTTGGCCAATCAAGAATTAGGAATTAATCCTTTCTTAGCCAACGCGACTGGATGCACTTTGTATGCTGTAGTCAGTGCCGATAGCAGCGCAGGGAATTATGGACTTGTTGATACTTACAGCAACGAGTCTTGGTGGAACTACAATAACCAAGGGTACTTTGGCGTCTTTTTAAATTCGCGTCTCGAAAATTATCCATCTCCAATGCCAGCATCAGGGACAGGATATCACTTGATATCCATCCATGCGCGAGTAGCTGACTATGAAGTGTGGGTAGACAAAGTTTCTAAAGGCGTTAGAAGCTTATCCACTTCTCAATTTAATGTTGGTACTCACTTTGTCATTTCAAGAGCGGATAGACCTTTTAAAGGGTACTTATCCTTGCTATGCGTTGTTCCCAGATGGCTCGATCCAAACGGATCTGAACACCAAACCAAGCTAGGGGGCATTAAATCCCGGTTCCCCTCATTGCCTTTTGTTTAGCTGCTGGGGATTCTATCTAGTCGAAGCCGAACGCGCCCGCGTCTTGGGCAAATACGGCGATGCCAGAGAATATTACGACACAGCCATCGCATTAGCCCACGAAAACGAATATCTCAACGAAGAAGCCCTCGCCAACGAACTCGCAGGCAAATTCTACTTATCCAGAAACCAAAAACAGTTTGCCCGCCACTACCTGCAAAACGCTCGCTACCTCTACCAACAATGGGGTGCCGTCGCCAAAGTCAAACATTTAGAAACCAAATATCCAGAATTCTTAACCGCCGCCTCAGCAACTTCTTGGCCAACCAAAACCACCATTTCCACTATCATCACCACAGGTGGAACAACCTCCAGTCAATTAGATTTAGCCAGCGTCCTCAAAGCCTCCCAAGCCATATCCGGCGAAATCCGCCTGGACAAACTCCTCTCAAAATCGATCGAAATTTCGATCGAAAATGCTGGCGCACAAAAAGGCTTTCTCATTCTCCCCACCCAAAAACAAACAGAAAACGAAACAAGTAACTGGGTAATCGAAGCATCCGCAACAATAGATTCCGACGAAGTAATCACCCTCCAATCCATTCCCATAGACTTTGTAGACCCCACCACCCAAATACCCCTTCTGAGTACCGCCATAGTCAACTACGTCGCCCGTTGCCAAGAAACAGTAGTTCTCGACAACGCCGTCAGCGAAAGCCAAAATCCATTAGCAAAAGTCCAATATCGCAACGACTCCTACATTCTCGTCGCCCAACCAAAATCCATCCTCTGTCTTCCCCTCCTCAATCAAGGCAAACTCAACGGCATTTTATATCTAGAAAACAACCTCACCACCGGAGCCTTCACCACCGACAGATTGGAAATCTTAAACCTATTATCTTCCCAAGCAGCCATCTCCATTCAAAACGCCAAACTCTACGAAGAAACCACCGCCCTCAATGAAGAATTGAAGAAACTCGACAAACTCAAAGACGACTTTTTAGCCAACACCTCCCACGAACTCCGCACCCCCCTCAACGGCATCATCGGCATCGCCGAATCCCTCATCGACGGCGCAGCGGGAACCATGTCCCAACCGCAAATTGCCAACCTTTCGATGGTGGTTTCCAGCGGCAGAAGACTGGAGCGTTTAGTCAACTACATCCTCGACTTCGCCCAACTCAAAGGCCAAGAAATCGAAATCCAAACAAAGCCCGTAGACTTCCGCCAAATCACCGAAATCGTCCTCGCACTTTCCCAACCCCTTCTAGCTGGCAAATCCCTTCAACTCAAAAACGAAATCAAAGCAGATTTACCTCCGGTACAAGGCGACGAGAACCGCTTGCAACAAATCATACACAACTTGGTCGGCAACGCCATCAAGTTTACCAAATCCGGCTCCGTCACTATATCGGCAAATGCGGTCAACAACATGATGGAAGTAACAGTTACCGACACGGGAATTGGCATTCCATCTGAAAAATTCGACAAGATCTTTAAATCCTTCGAGCAAGTCGATGCCTCCATCTCCCGCGAATACGGCGGCACAGGTTTGGGCTTAAGCATCACCAAACAATTAGTAGAATTGCACGGCGGTACTATCCGCGTCGAATCCGAATTGGGCAAAGGTTCCCAATTCATCTTTACCCTCCCCATCAGCACACAAACAATAGATTTGAAACCGGATACAATCCAAACCCTCAGTAAAGTTCGCGAAGAAGCAGCATCCCCTCTACTTGTACCTTTAGAAACACTTCCTTCTCAAAGCGAATTCAATATTTTAGTTGTGGACGACGAACCCGTCAATTTGCAAGTCGTCGCCAACTACTTATCCCTGCATAAATACGGCATCATGCAAGCCAGTAGCGGGTCAGAAGCATTAGCCTTAATCGAGAATTGCCGCCCGGATTTGATTATTTTGGATATCATGATGCCCAAAATATCCGGTTACGAAGTCTGCCAAATAGTTCGCCAGAAATACAGCCCCAACGAATTACCCATTGTTATGTTGAGCGCCAAAAATCAAGTTTCCGACCTCGTACAAGGTTTGACCGTTGGCGCTAACGATTATATCACCAAACCCATCTCCAAAAACGAACTCATGGCTCGCATTCAAACACAAATCAAATTGTGCAATTTGGAAGCATTGCGACAAAGCGAAGCGCGAGAAAGAGAGAAAGCTCGGCTGTTGGCAGAAGCGATGCAAACACTGCAACGCACTCAAGCCCAAATGATTCAAACTGAAAAAATGTCCAGCTTAGGTCAGTTAGTTGCTGGCGTCGCCCACGAAATCAATAATCCTACCAATTTTATCTACGGCAATATCACTTATGCCAAGCAATACAGTCAACAATTGCTCCATGTTTTGACTATTTATCAGCAACACTATCCCAATCCACCGGCAGAAATTGTAGAAGCGCTTTTAGATAACGAAATCGAATTTTTAAGCGAGGACTTGGATCGAATTTTGTCATCAATGGAAAACGGCGCACAACGCATTCGCACAATTGTCTTGGCACTGCGAAACTTCTCCCGTCTGGATGAATCCGAGATCAAACCTGTGGATATTCACGAAGGTCTGGAAAGTACGTTGATGCTCTTACAAGCGCGTCTCAAACCAGAGGGAGGACGTTGGGAAATCCACGTGATTAAAGAATATGGCAAACTACCCAAAGTGACTTGTCGCGCTTCTCAAATCAACCAGGTGTTTATGAATATTTTCGGCAATTCCATTGATGCTTTGGAAGGGTATAGTAAATATCAAGTAGCTAATCCAAAAGAATCCCAGCCACTACCCACCATTCGCATTCGCACGGAAGTTACTACCTCCAACTCTATAATTATCCGAATTGCCGATAATGGCCCCGGCATGATACCGGAGGTACTTGACAAAATATTCGATCCCTTCTTCACGACAAAGCCAGTAGGTTCTGGTAGCGGTTTGGGGTTGTATATTTCCCACTCAATTGTCGTCGAGTCTCACGGCGGACAGCTAAATTGTACTTCCACACCGAGACAGGGAGCGGAGTTTGCGATCGAAATTCCCCTCCAACCCCCTCGATAGTTATAGCTAGCCCCTAGCCCCTAGCCCCTAGCTATATTGCGCTCGTACCAGTTCATTAATGGGGTGGAACTAATGCCATGCAAAATTACGGAAATAACGATAGTAATATAGGTAATCCAAGCGATTTCTTCACCCAATTCGTCTTTTAAGCCATTGCCAAAAGCATAGCAGAGATAATAGATGCTCCCCACACCGCGAATGCCAAACCAACCAAACAGCCAACGGGTTGTTGTACGATAGCGATCGCCTATTGTGCTAATCCAAGCTCCCAAAGGACGGATAATAAAAATTAAAGATCCTGCTACCAACAATCCTTCACCAGCATGAGCTTGGATTGCTTCCCATCGCAGCAGCGAACCTAGTAATAAAATTGTCGCCACTTCCATCAGTTTTTCAATTCGTTCTGTGAATTCTAGCTGAGAATTTCGCTTGTCTGGATCGCGATAACTCCGCTGTGCCACAATTCCGGCTACAAAAACAGCCAAAAATCCATATCCGTTAACAATTTCTGTTAGGGAATAGGTGAGCAAAATGATGCCGAGGGCAACGAAATCTTCCATTAATTCATCGGCTGGACGGTGTTTTTGGAGTCGCTTGTCAATCCAGACAACAGCCTTCGCTACCACTATTCCCATGATGATGCCAGCTGCAATAGCCCAAATTAAATCAACGGCAACCCATTGTTTAAACCAGTTTGACCAGTTATTATCTTTTAACGCGTGAATCCCGAAATAGACAAAGGGAAAAGCCAGGGCATCGTTCAAACCGCCTTCTGAGGTTAAACCAAAGCGCAATTCATCTTTATCTTCGATATCAGATAGCTGAACTTCTGAAGCCAATACTGGATCGGTTGGTGCGAGAATTGCTCCGAGTAAAATTGCTGGCCCCCATTCCATTTTTAATAACCAATGACCTACGGCGGCGATCGCAAAAATTGAAATCGGCATCAAAAACCCAATTAGCCGCACTGTTGAACGCCAAGACCACAAATTGAGACGGCGATTCATTTTCAGTCCGCAGCTGAATAAGGAGACAATGACAACAAATTCTGTCAGTCGCTCTAGGAACTCGGCGTCGGGTCGCAATTTAATTAAATGTACACCATAGGGGCCAAGGAAGATACCAACGAGCAGGTATATGAGGGCGAAGGAGAGGGGTAATCTGGCAATCCAGCCTGAGCCTAATGTGACAATGAGCAGGAGCAGGCCAATAACAAACAGGTCAATAATATAAATATCCATATATATTAATGGGGATATAAATTCAGGGTTGTCCTCTGAACTTTACTGAGCTTGCGCTTAGCTCCAAATGACCTTTGGGTAGATTGTGGCATATTTCCTTATCTGTCTGGTGGCTGAGGTTTTTGAATGGGGCAGTGCAAAGTAGTGCAGCAGACATTTTGCCTGTTGCACAAGTTAGAGCGATTTTCAAATCAATTAATCACCGTCTGTTGGAGAGAGGGGAGCGTCACTTTGTGGGATTCCAAACAAACTTGCCGGTTTTGTCGATATAGCCCCATTTGTCGCCAATTTTTACTCCGGCCAGCCCTTCGGAGAAGTGTTCGGTATCACTAAACTGCGGCGAGATGACTGTTTCCCCCGCCTTGTCGATATAGCCCCACTTGTCGCCAATCATTACTTCTGCCAGTCCTTCGGAGAAGTCCTCAGCATCGTCAAACTGGGGTGCGATCGCCATTTTCCCCATTTTGTCGATATAGCCTAACTTTTCGTCAATCTCTACTGCTGCGAGCCCTTCGGAAAAGTCATCAGCATCATCAAACTGGGGCTCGATCGCGATTTGGCCACTCTGGTCAATATAGCCGTACCGATCGCCAATTTTTACCCGTGCCAGCCCTTCAGAGAAGTCACTAACTTCATCAAATTTTGGCGCGATGACTACTTTTCCCGTCTTGTCAATGTAGCCCAGCTTACCGTTCTGTCTAACGGCAAACAGTTGGTTTGAATCTTGTTTTGGCTGCGGTGAGGTAGTTGACGCCTGCGTCTGCTCTAGCGGGCGACAGGATACTAGACCTGAAAGGGTAAGGCAGAGAAAAAGAGAAATGGATGTGTTGACTTTTAGTTTCATCTGTGATTTGTAAGCTCGCTTCCGCAGTTTACCGAATATAATTTAGCCCAGTTTTGAGTGGCGATCGCTATGTCTGTTGCTCAGCAATAGAATCTAGTTTCACCAAATCTGGGCTTTAGCCCGGATCGCCTCGGTGGGTTTTGGGCATTGTATTCTAAAAAAGACATCGTTTGGGGTGGAAGAGGTGAGCAGAGAAGCACTTTCTTACGAAGTTGTCAGGCAATTTGCATTATCTGCTGGGGCGGTTGAATGCCTCTGGAGGACGAGCGATCGCTCTTTTTCGGGTTGCGTTGCGGAAGTTTGGTTTAGCGACTTGAGAACTGCGGGAGAATTTGCGGGGGTGTGTAGCGATCGTATGGGGGTAAATTGCAAGGTTCGGGCTACTTCAGATGGGCCAGCACAGTTTTATGTATCGGTTCCCTGCGTGTGAAGATGGAAGAATTTGCTCGAAAGTGCGATATGCCTTATGCTGGCTACGCCAACGCATTTTTTTGTCAGAGGGAAGGAGTGCGATCGCTGCGATTATCTCCCGCATAAATTCTGGATATAAGCAATAATGTCATCTTTACTCCGCAAACATTCACCAGGAACATGGTAAGAAGGGTAAATAAAGTGAGTTTCCCCGGTTAAACGAGTTTTTCTTTCATCAATTTCCAAACCATGCTTAGCTGGGAAAATGTACCATTCAGTACTTGGACGTTTAGGAGTAATTGCGCCCCAATGGAACTTTAAACCAACCCAAATAATGATTGCTGGGGGATAAACCCACTGCTTGCTTTCGACTTCTCCACACATCCAGCCTCTTTTGTAGAAGTTTCTCGCTTGCTCTAATGTCAAAATATTTTTGGCATTGCTTTTTACAGATATCCAGAATAGTTTTTGACCGGATTTATCGTAAATTGGTATATCTTCGTCAGTATTAAATTGTGTCCTTATAGATTCTCCGGCATTAAACCCTCTTCGTAGTAAACCGTTTCTAACTTTTTCTTCTGCCAACTTTCCTTCTCTCAGAAATTCTTCCCAGTTCATCGATTAGAAATCCTCTATATCATTAAAATCTAATTCTTCAACATCAATCTCTTTTTGTTGTTTATCATAAATCCTCAAGGAAATTTCGTTACAGTAACTACTTACTTCCGCAAAGGTTCCTGCAACCCAACCTATCGGAGTGATTGCATCTGAATTATCAACGTATATATCCTTTTCAATTAACTCTATAGTTTCTCTCATTGCCTTATTAAGAATTTCTTTTATATAGGGAAACTTAGAGCTAGCTTCATTAATGATCTCCCAATATTCTTGGTATGATTCTTCTGACAAGTTTGTTTGATCTGCTTCAACAATATTATGTTCCAACATACTTTTCCTTAAAAGTGAATAATTTTATCTTTAATCTGCTAGGATATTAGCTGCATTTTAACACAACTACTGCAAAAATGGCCTAGTTACAAAGTGCGATCGCCTCCCAGTTTTAACCAACCAAACAAATCTCCTACCGTTAACCGTAATTCTGCTAACAAATCTGGCACGGGTAGCACCTCTTCTGCTTTCTCCAAAAATTCCGGTTGCTTTCCTGCTGGATAAGCTAACACCGATTTTTGTTCTGGATCGAGTAACCAGCCTAATTTGCTACCGTATTTGAGGCAGTGCAAAATATTTCCGGTTACTTTAGTTTGATTTTGGTCAGGAGATAAAATTTCGATCGTCCAATCTGGATAACTCTCGAAAACATTTGCCACATCGCCACTACGATCGACAGGTATCCTTTCCCAAGCAAACACCGCCACATCTGGCCCGATCGAACGTCCGCCAAAAGTACAGCGCAATTCTGGAAAAGCCATAGCAATTCGCCGATCCTCCACCACTTCGTTAATAACAGTGACTAGCTTTCCCTGTAACTTGCTGTGCTTTCCCTGTGGCATAGGTTTTTGGATGATTTGATTGTTGATGTATTCGCTAGCTGGTTTGGTTTCTGGCAGTTTGAGAAACTCTGCCAAAGTGAGCAATTTTGTCGGTGTTTGTACCATGAGCGATCGCCTATTCTATATTGTTCTAATATATTGTATAAGGGCGGGTTTAGCCAAAGAGCTTGATTCCTATCGATCAGATTAAAGTCAAAACCCGCCCCTACTCTACAATCTGTAGCAAACATTTAGGTATTCGATATTAGTAGGGTGGGCATTGCCCACCTTCTCTTACTCGTAGAGTTTAACTCCTCGAATCGAATAATCCAACAATTCCATCGGGTGCATAATCGGAACTTCCTTACCTTGCAACTGCAAATGCTTGCTAATTTGCAAAGTACAACCAGGATTAGCAGAAGCAATTAACTCAGCACCAGTATTCAGCAAATTATCAACCTTCTGCTGACCCAATTCATCAGCAACTTCCGGTTGCAGCATATTGTAAACACCAGCACTACCACAACACAAAGCTGCATCAATTGGTTCTCGCAACTTCACCCCCGGAATTTGTCGCAATAGCTGACGCGGTTGCACGCTAATCTTTTGTCCGTGCAACAAATGACAGGCATCTTGGTAAACCAAAGTCAGTTCCCCATCAGTCAGCGGTGATAATTTTGTCGTTAATCCAACCAAAGCCAAAAACTCTTGGGCATCCTTCACCTTTCCGGCAAATTCTTTTGCTTTTTCTCGATAATTCGGGTCATCTTCTAATATGTGAGCGTATTCTTTCAAAGTATGACCGCAACCAGCCGCATTGATAATTACAAAATCCACCCCTGTGCCTTCAAAACTATCAATCATCTGCCTAGCAAGCGCTTGAGCTTGTTCTTTTTGTCCTTGATGTTCTGGCAATGCGGCACAACAACCTTGAGATTTAGGAATCACAACTTCGCAACCATTGGCTGTTAAAACGCGCACCGTTGCATCATTCACTTGGGAGAAAAATAGACGTTGCACGCAACCTAAAATTACGCCAACCCGATAGCGTTTCTTACCTTCAGGCGGAATAACTTCTGGCAGAGTATCTCGAAACGCTTTTAGAGTTACATTTGGCAGAATAGATTCCATTGCCCCCAGTCGGGGAGATATCTGTTTGAGTAATCCAGTAGCGCGGAAAAATTTGGGAAATCCCAACTTTTGATATATCAACAAAGGCGCTAGCAAAACTCGCAATCGATTGGGATAGGGAAATAAGTTAAAGATGAGTTGCCTAACCAGTTTATCTGGCAAACTGCGGGAATAATTTCTCTCTATTTGTGGACGAGTGGCTGCAATCAACTTGTCATATTGTACACCCGACGGACAGGTAGTTACACAAGCGAGACATCCCAAACAACTATCAAAATGCTGCACCGTTCCCTCACCAAGAGGTGCTTCACCTTCATTGATAGCATCCATCATATAAATCCGCCCTCTTGGCGAATCCATTTCTTTACCAAGTATGCGATAGCTGGGACAAGTGGAAAGACAAAATCCGCAGTGAACGCAAGTATCAATGAGTTTCGGATCTGGTGGATGATTAGCATCAAATCCACCTAAATTATCTGAATTTATGCCCGGTTTTTCGGAAATTTGCATCTTCTCTCTTTCTTCCTTTTCGCCCTTCGCGTATTCGTGTTTCGTTTAAACTAAATTCCAGCCACAAAACGATGTGGGCTTAAAATATTTTCTGGGTCAAATTGCTGTTTAATTTGCCGCATTAAATCGAGGGCGTTGCCGGAATAACCCCAGACATCCAGCTGTTGTTTGAAGGAAATTGGTGCTTCAAGAACAGTGAGGAAACCGCTGTGAGATTGACAGTGCGATCGCATTTTTGTAACGCAATTCACCGCATTTTCGGGATTAAACCGCAATAACCCCAACCCGCTACCGGCGTGAATTAAACCCATTCCCTGCTGAGGGGCAATCTTATCCAACAGAGTGAGAGTAGCAACGGCAGCAGTGGGTAGCATTCCTATTTTGCAAATAATTTCGGGTTCTTTACCAGATACCCAGATTTGTTCTGCTAACTTCTGCCATAATTCAGCCTCATCAGTTCCTGAGTAGCTGCTGCATTGCAAACCCAGTGTTTGCCCCACTTCTAGAAGTCTAGTTGATTGTTGTTTGACACTTTCTGTCACACTTTGGAAGCGAGTAATTAATCCCATGCCTTTACCAAGTCCCAGGTTAGTTACCACCTGAGTCGATCGCAAATCGACTGCGGTGGGGGTTAAGGCGGAGGCTAGCAGGGTTTTGGTGGTTTGTGAGATGGCGGCATCCGCTGCACCAGTCAGCACCACTGTCTGTGACGCTTCTGGCAGGGGATAAACGCGAAAGGTGGCTTGCGAGATAATGCCCAGCGTGCCAAAGGAACCACTGAATAGCTTCATCAAGTCGTATCCGGCAACATTTTTTACCACGCGCCCACCGGCTTTGGCCATTTCACCATCGGCACGGACAAAGGAAATTCCCAGCAACATATCTCGGACGCCGCCATAGCGTTGCCGCAGAGAACCGGCGTCAGCAGTAGCTACGATGCCGCCGATGGTTGCTGTTTGCTGATAACTTGGATCGAGAGCGATAAATTGTCCAGATGCAGCCAAAATTGCCTGTATATCGGAGAATTTAGCCCCGGCTTCGACGGTGATGGTTAAATCGCCGACTGCGTGTTCGATGACGCGGTTGAGGCGTGAGGTGCTAATTACTACATCGACTCCTTTAGCTACGCCACCCCAACTCAGTTTGCTGCCGCCGCCGCAAGGTAAGACGCGCCACCGCTGCTGGTGGGCGCAGGCGATGACTTGGGCGAGTTCTTCCTGGGTGTTGGGATAGACGATGCAGGTGGAAGTAGTGCCGGATGATACTGTCTGAGATATGTGTTTTTGCTGATCGACTTCGATGTTTTCCCAGTCGCGGACTGCTGCTGGGCCAAGGATGTCGGTGAGAGTTTGTGCGATCGCTTTCGTTTTTTGAATCACTATTATATTTTATTACTGTTTCCTGACGATAAATATTTTACTTCTTCTTGAATATTCTGTCTAGCCTTCTCTTCTAGTCTGGTAAACATTTGCTCTGTGAAATATATTTTTTCTCGTTTGAGAAAATTTTCTAAAACTTGTTTACGGCCTGATCGATATTCTACCTCTGAAAGCCAGGAATATTCTTGTGCGATCGCTTGGGCGTATTCTCGATATTTTGCTTCTGAAGAACCTAGTATAGATAGATCTGCATCTAAGAATATTTGGCAGTCAATATCGTTTTCTCTGGCTTGATGTTTTTGAGTTGCTAATATAATCCTAACAGATCTATCTATGGTTTCTGCTGAAATTGCTAAATTTGTCAAAACATTTGCTGCATAGGCGGCACTTTTTTCTTCATTATCTTTAGCTTTGGGGTCATAAATGAAATCGTGAAACCAAGCAGCAAATTCAAGTGCGGCTAAATTTGGGACTGGCAAATTCATCATGTAGATTGTCTCTAAAATCTGCTGAATATGCGCCAGGGTATGATAGAATCTAGCGGAATTGGAATAGGCTGCTGTCAAGTCAGAAAATACTTGTTGGACAATCATTTGCTCAACTCGAAACGGTTGCAATAAAGACTGCCATCTTGAGAATGCGATCGCCGACTGCTTTACCAATTTTATATCACCTTGCTCAGAATAGCTGCAAATCTTCTCAATCTACTAACTCAAGTTGCTAGTTACTTGCTTTCTGGGTATGTTGTTGCGCTTTAGCGCTCTTATCCCAGTTGTAATAAGAGCGCTAAAGCGCAACAACGTACCTAATACCAGCCTCAACTATATAACTAGCAACTTGCGTTACTAATTGACGTTGGCCATTGAATTTTTAAAAGCGTTAACTTAGCGGTTTTTAAATGTTGCACATAATTCCGCATCAAGAAATTCGGGCGGCAAGTCTTGGGACTGATTTTTTACGTTTATATGTTTAATTTTAAATGGCTGTGAGCTTTGCGATTCCATTATAACCCATAGCGGGTACTCCAGACCATCTTTTCCCAGAGATAGACCAACCATAGCCATTTTGCTAGAAACATCTTGCCTGGAAAAATTGCTCCAAATTTCTTGGGTAATTTGATCGATCCTTATTCGCCTTTGCTTTTGATATACCCAAATCAGCAAAATTCCGCAATTTAATAAGGCGAATAAGCTCCACCCCAAGATAATAAACTCAAATGTAAGTGATTTACTTAAGCTTAATTCTTCGGTTAAAACAGCAATAATAATCCCATGCAGAATCGATGCCTTTAGGAAAGCGCTTCTGAAGCAATCATTTGTGGTTCTCCCCATCTGCCAAAAAGCAGCAACTGTCGCTACAAATGAGACGGTTATCAGTAAAATTGGCATAATCGGCGCAAATATTACAATATTACTCGTTTTGATCGTGACCAGGCTCAGCCTGGTCACGGTATGATAAAAGCTCAGCCTCTCTCTAAGTTAAAAACGTTCCACCGACTCAAACTGTTTTGCACTTTGAGCATTAGCAGCTTCCCCACAAGTGCGAGGCGTCGGGAAAATTTTCCCAGGATTAGCCAAACCTTTGGGATTAAAAACTTGACGCACCCATTGCATTGTTTCTAAATCTGTTTCGGTAAACATTTCTGGCATATAGCACTTTTTATCTGCACCAATACCGTGTTCTCCAGAAAGACTGCCGCCGACTTTTACGCAGAGTTTGAGAATGTCTCCTCCCAATTCTTCCACTTTCTCCAGCGCCCCAGGCACAGAATTATCGTAAAGAATTAGCGGGTGCAGATTGCCATCGCCAGCGTGAAACACATTGGCAATGAGATAACCATATTTCTTACTGAGTGCCTCAATTTCTTGCAGCACAAAAGACAATTGCGTGCGCGGAATTACGCCATCTTGTACGTAATAATCGGGACTCATGTGACCAGCGGCTGCAAATGCTGCTTTACGTCCTTTCCATAATTTTAAGCGCGTTTCTAGATCGTTAGCAGTTGTGATACTGCGTGCGCCGTTTTTGGTGCAAATTTCCGCAATCCGTTTTTTATTAGCGGCGACTTCTACTTCTAAACCGTCTACTTCTACTAGCAGAATAGCAGCAGCATCGCGGGGATAACAACCTGTTGCTACGACATCTTCGACAGCGTTAATGCTGAGGTTATCCATTATTTCCATGCCTGCTGGAATAATGCCGGAACCAATAATATCTGAGACGGATGCACCAGCAGCTTCTATGTTGGTAAAGTCCGCCAAAAGAACGCAAATTGATTCGGCTGTTTTGAGAATTCTGAGGGTGATTTCTGTGGCGATACCAAGGGTTCCTTCGGAACCGACAAACAAACCTGTGAGGTCGTAACCTGGCATTTCTGGAACTGAGCTACCGACATCAACAATTGAGCCGTCGGGAAGGACGAGTTTTAATCCTAGTACGTGGTTTGTGGTGACTCCATATTTGAGGCAATGCACGCCGCCGGAATTTTCGGCAACGTTACCGCCAATTGAGCAAACTATTTGGCTGGAAGGGTCGGGTGCGTAGTAAAAACCGGCACCGCTGACGGCTTGTGTTACCCAGTTATTAATTACCCCTGGTTGCACTACGACTCGCTGATTTTCTAAGTCTATTTCCAGGATTTTTTTCATTAATGCGGTGACAATTAGGACGCAATTTTCTACTGGTAATGCCCCACCGGAAAGTCCTGTTCCGGCACCGCGTGCGACCCAGGGGATTTGATTGCGATCGCATATTTTGACAGCTTCTGCCACTTGTTCCGTCGTTCGTGGCAGCACCACCACCGCCGGTCGCTGTCGGTAGCTGGTCAGTCCATCGCATTCATAGGTCAGCAATTCTTCGCGGCGCTGAACTACCCCATTTTTACCAACGACATCTTCAAATTGTTTGATGATTGGTTGCCAATTACGTTGTTGTTTTTCTTGGGTAATCATGAGTGGTTTACTTAAGTAGTGGTGGATATTTAAGCTGTGATGAAATGGGGAATTTACAAGTTGCGTAACTCTGGGCGGATCTACAGCAGTTTTCATTTGAGTTAGCTACAGTGGTGGGTTAGCTTTTAGCGTAACGCACCCTACGCTTGTGGCTACCTTCCCAATTTAGTAAGCAGCCGCTTTCTATTTTCTATTGCTTCTTGATTGGCGGGCCAGATTTCAATAGCTTTGTTGTAAGCTGCGATCGCATCGTCGTTCTTTTGCATTTTCTCTAAAATTATACCTCGCTGATACCAAGCTTCGGAGTAATCTGGCTTAATTTGAGCGGCTTTATCATAGGAAGCGATCGCCAAATCGTACTTTTTCAATTTCTCTAAAACAACGCCTCGGTTATACCAAGCTTCTGGGTAATCTGGCTTAATTTGAACGGCTTTTTCCAAACAGGCGATCGCTTCTTCGTACCGTCTTAATTTTACCAGTACGTAACCTCTTCCGGCCCAAGCTTCGGCAGAATTAGGCTCGATCGCCAAACCTTTGTCAAAAGATGCGATCGCATCATTATATTTTTGCAATTCCCCCAACGTCGAGCCGCGTTCTACCCAAGCTTCCGCATAAGCTGGCTGAAGTTCTACAGCTTTTTCCAAAGATGAAAGTGCGTCTTTGTAGCTTTGCAATTTATTTAGTGCAATTCCTTTATTATACCACGCTTCCGAATAATCAGGCTTAATTTCGACAGCTTTATCTAGGGAATTTAAAGCTTCTTGGTAGCGTTGTAATTTATCTAACACTACTCCCCGATCGTGCCAAGCTTCCGGATAGTTTGGCTGAATTTCCACAGCTTTATCCAGGGATCTCAGCGCTTCTTCGTAGCGTTTCAATTTTTCTAGAACGACGCCCCGATAATACCAAGCTTGCGAATAATCTGACTTAATTTTGAGCGCTTCATCATAGGCTCGCAGTGCTTCTTCATACTTCTGTAATTTTGACAACGCTTTGCCGCGTTCCACCCAGGCTTCTGAGTAGTTTTGGTCGATTTGAATGGCTTTTTCCAAAATACCCAGTGCTTCTTCGTAGCGGTGCAATTCTATCAAAGTTTTGCCTTGATTTAGCAATTCAACGGCTTCAGGTATTTGGGGTGAAGGCGTCGGGGTAACTGATGCTATAGAGGTTTGACTATCCGTTGGTGTAGATTGAAATAACTTTGAGATACCGAAAGTAACGACGGCTGTTACCAGTACCAGCAAAAGTTGGGCATACTTTACAAGCGCTTTTTCAGGCGATCCTGGAAGTAAAAAGCGTTGAGTATAACCAGCAATAGTAATTTGGAATTTTCGCAGATCGTTGAGTACTTCTGTTGCTGATTGGTAGCGCTCTCTGAAGTGCGATCGCACCATTTTATCTAAAATTGCTGCCAACTGCTTGCTAACCTGTCCGTATTCGCGCCACCTGATTTCCCCTGTTTCTGGATCTTCCTTCAATTCGTCTGGAGATACACCAGTTAATGCTTGAATTGCTGTCATACCCAAAGCATAAATATCGCTGTTAAAACGCGGCTTTCCTCCCAGTTGTTCGTTTGGCATATAGCCGCTCGAACCAATGAGAATAGTGCCAGTCGTTTCTCCCTGTGCGTTAGTTATTAAAGTACTGATTTCTTTGACCGCTCCAAAGTCAATTAAAACGAATTTGCCATCCGGTCGCCGTCTGATTAAATTTGAGGGTTTAATATCGCGGTGGATAACATTTTGCTGGTGGACAAACGCCAATATTTCCAAAATGTCTTGTAAAAAAACAATAATCTCAGCTTCGCTCAGTTGTTTACCTGGGGTGAGTTCTTGGCTGAGATCTTCTCCTTCAATAAATTCCTGAACCAAATAGAATTCTTGGTTTTCCTCAAAGTGTGCCAGCAGCTGCGGAATGCGATCGTGCTTCCCCAATCGATACAGAACTTGTGCTTCTGTGTCGAACAACCGTCTCGCCGTCTGCAAAAGCGGTGGGTCTATATCTTTCGACTTAAGTTGCTTAACGACGCACTGGGGTTTACCAGGGAGGTCTCGATCTTCAGCCACGAAGGTAGCACCGAAACCCCCGCTTCCCAGCAGACGAATGATTTGGTAGCGCTCACGCAGTGTTTGTCCAAGCATCAGGTTCGTGCCGTGTAGCAGTGCTGGTACAGATTGTTACATGGATTTTGCCACAGAACTACACATTTGTACAAAACAACTCTCTATGAGGCGATTTTTCTGCTTCCAGTAAAATCGAAATGAAAAAAGCAGGGGAGGGATAAAACCCGGTTTCCTGCTCAATTAACCTGTTTTTATTTTGCGCCTTTGGTTGCGTTGTCTGCTCTGAAATACCGACTCAGCCTGCTAAAAGTTTCAAATTGGCAATGAAACTGTTCCCTTCCCCTTCAGATCGGGCGATGGCTCAGCTTTCTGTTTCGGCACTTCGTAAATTTGACTAGCCTCGTGTTCAGCTTGGATACTGCATAATACTTAATAAACCTGGTTTCTGAATGAAAAATTAAGTATTTCACCTTGACTCATTGACAATAAACAAAGGTGATGACAGTGGTGCAAAATGTGAGCAAAGCGTCATCTTTTGCGATCGCAGCATCGCTAAAATGCTATATATACATAAGCCAGACAAAACATAGCCCACCTACTGCTGAACAACCTGTCGATAAAAATCCTCTAGTGCTTTGACACAAGCTTTGTCGTCATAAACATAATCCTGACGAGCCTTAATGCGTTCTGCTATATCGCGTCGCCAAACCGGATCTAAACCCAATTTGACAGCAATATCAATATATTCAGCTTCGGTTTGAGCGATTGTGTCAGAGACTCCTAGCATTTTGAGAAAGCTATCAGCGTGACGACCTCGCATAAATTCGCCCGGACAGGTAACAATGGGTACATTGCAAGCGATCGCCTCTAGCGCCGTATTCCCACCCGACCAACTTAAAGTATCCAGAAACACATCTGAAAGTAAATTAATCATCAGATAATCCGGTCGAGTCGGAATAGTGAGAAACACGCAGTAATCTTCGCTATTCAAACCCGCTACCGCAAAAGCACGAACTAGCCGTTTTTTCAATAACTCACCCCGCAGAAAAATAAACTGAGCTTCAGGCACGCGCCGCGCAATTTCAGGCAAAATATAATCATATTGCGGCAAATATTTAAAAGGAGCTTGGCAACATAAATATAGAACATAATTATCCCGCAATCCAAAATCTGCACGATTCTTTGTCAGCACCGGAATATCTTCTGGTTTCGGGTAAGCAACGCCAATATTAGGTAAACGAATCAGCTTTTCAGAGTAATATTCTTCTGCATTCTCTGGTTCCATTAACTCGCTGGATAAAAAGTAGTCGATCGTTGGTATACCAGAGGTGACAGGATGTCCCCACGCAGTGCATTGAACTGGCGCAAGACGTAATCCAGCCATTTTAACTGTTTGAGAATCCATCCCAATTTCTGGAAATACGAGAATGTGCAGTCGATCCGCTAGTATCTGCTGACAAACTGCTTCTAGATCCCCCGGAATATGATGAAAGAAATCACTGTGATTTTGGAACTGTTTCGTCATATAATCTGGGTCATTACCTGTGTAGTAACAGTAAACCTCAAAATTTTGCCGATCGCAGTAACGCAACCACCCAACTAGCCATAATGTGCCGCTATAAAAGTGCAGATAATTTGAAACATACCCAATGCGAATCTTATTATTTAGCTTCAACGGGGGCATTGATAAAGGCTGAACCCAATTCGGGTAGTTAGCCGTCATAATTTGATTTATTAAACTACCCCACTGATGCTGTAAATCTAAAACGTTCAGTCCTTGATGTCCTAAATAAAAAGTTGTGACGCAAACTAAACCCGCCAGAGCATTTTTTTGATCTTCAGTGGTTTCGAGAGATGTCTGCTCAATTAAATCTTGCAGTCCTTGTTCGTATCGCTGACGATAAAACCCGATTTCATCTTTAGTATCGTAGACAAGAGGCAGCATTAATTTATCGAGAATTTGGAAAGTATAATCGTTAGGCAGTAGGCGTGACGCAGCTTCTGCGCTTGTAATTGCTTCTTCCTTCTTTCCCCTGGTCTGAAATAGCGTTATCAGCGCAAAATGCAGTTGACCTGCTGTAGGATAAAGCTGGATACCTTCTTGCAGCGTATCAACAGCTTCTTTTACGCGATTGAGATATCTAAAACACTCGCTGAGGGAAAAATAAAGCTCTGGGTCGCCAGTGTAAGTTTCTAGAAATAGCTGATATTGGTCTATCGCTTCTTCATATTTACCGTGCTGGTACAATATACTAGCAGATTCTCGGAGAATTTGAGCGGGATTTTCTATAAAATTTAAGGCTATTTCCAGGTTATTCAATATATCTGTATTGCCAGGATTGAACGTTAGCGCTGTCTGATATACTTTTATCGCTTGCTCAATCTGGTTTTGTCCCATTAAAAGATTTCCCAAGTTCATGTAACTACCGAAGTGACTGGGATTAGCTGAAATTGCCTGTCGGTAAACTGTTTCAGCTTGGGTTATTTGGCCTAGCCGTGCTATAATATTGCCTAAGTTGTTATAAGCGTCGAGTAAGTTGGGGTCAAGTGCGATCGCCTCTTGATAAGCTGATATAGCTTGGGGAATCTTATTCGATTTCTCTAAACAACAGCCCAGTACATAATATGCCTGCGCGTTTATGGCCTCAATCTCTAAAGATTTAGAAATAGCCCCTTGTGCTTCTTGATAAGCATCTGTTTGATAATAAAGTATACCTAAGTTTAACCAAGCTTCTGCATTATCGCCGTTAGCGTTTAAATACTCTCGGTATTTTGACTCGGCGGCTGCGAATTGTTCTTGATGGTGTAAGTTTAAGGCTTGTTGATATAGGGTGTTCACAGTTTTCTCTGTTTATGATAGTGTCGGGATTTTGGATTTGCTCATTTTACCAGTGTCCAGCAGATGCGATCGCACCTTCAACCATCACTCTACCAGCACCGGAAGAGTCTCTTGCTCAATCTTAAGAGACTCGCCAGCGGGTGGTAACCACCGAGCGTTGATTTTTTCGCTAGGGATGGTTGAAATATCATCAGGGCTATTTTCGCGAAGGATTTTTACTTCATAAACAAAGCCTGACTCAGACTTCAAAAACGCATCTCGTATATCGATCGCTCCCGTGTCAACTTCTTCAAATCTTTGCTGGGACATGGGAACGCACAGATATAACTCGAAATCTTCTGTTTCCTTAATCCAGAGGGCAAAAAATATTTGCCCTGCTGAATTGCGACAGGAAAATAGTAGCGGTCTGTTGAAATAAGCATATTCCTCGATAGTTTCTAGTTCTTCCAAACTACGGGACTCTAAAAGAAAGCTCATGCTGACACCTCATTCAGTAATATTAATAACATGGAACACTGTCCAAGCTTGGGCATCAATTGCCAGCCACAAAGTATGGTGAGACGGAAACTTTCGCGACGGTGTAGGCTCTATCACTCCAAGATTGGGAGTTAGATTGCCCACAGCAACCTTTAGATTTCCAAGACCGGGAAATTCTTGACGTGCCTTCAGCAGGTCTTCTATCTCAGTATAGACAGAAATACCGCAAGCTCGACATTCCTTTTCATCCTTTGGAAACCTCAACTTAGGATTTTTCTGGCGTTTTGACAGGAAATCTTCAGGAGTTGGAGGCTCGTTGTTGACAAGGTAGTAAACTTTGCCTGATGCTGCTTGGGCAGTCTCAGGTGGGCAATTGTCTGGTAAATATTCAGGAAACTCCATGATAGCATTAGACAATTATTTCTCTCTTATCAAACTTGACTGCCTTGTCTTTGAGTCTGGGTTTTTATGATATTCTACTATAAACCATTTCACTCTCTCCCAAACCTTCTCCAACAAATCTGGCTGTTCGGCATCAAACCATTCAATCTGAGGATATGCCCTAAACCAAGTGCGTTGTCGCTTGGCAAATTGCCGCGTATGCAAAACAGTTAAATCTTTGGCTTCGGCAAGAGAAATTTCTCCAGCTAAATATTGTTTCATTTCTCGATAACCCAGTGTATCTAATAAAGGTAAATCGGAACCATATTTCTGGCAGAGAGTTTCTACCTCCCCAACCAAACCATCTGCTATCATCTGTTGGGTGCGCTGTTCGATGCGATGCTTCTCTTGAGAGGAATCGCAATCTAGGCCAATTTGGAGAATAGGATAATCGGGTGGATTTTCTCCCTGCTGCTGGGAAATCGGTCTGCCGGTAACGTAAAATACTTCTAAGGCTCGTAAAGTCCTTACTGGGTCGTTGGGGTGAATCTTTTGGGCAGCACTGGGATCGACTTGTTGGAGGAAGGCGTAAAGTTGAGTTTGTCCGTAAGTTTGTCTGAGGGATTCGAGTTGCGATCGCAATTCCTTCTGCGGTGCCACCCTGGGAATTTTCATACCCCGCACGATCGATCGAACGTATAAACCCGTACCACCAACCAGTAAGAGCGGGGAAGCGAGAGATTGGGGGAGCGGAGGATAAGCAATCAATGTTTGAGCCTGCTGCTGGTAGTCGGCAACAGTCAAAGTCTCCGTAGGATCGCAGATATCAATCAAATAGTGCGGGACTAACTGTTGCTCGGCAGCTGAAGGCTTAGCAGTGCCAATATCAAACTGGCGGTACACTTGACGGGAATCAGCACTGAGAATGACAGAACCCAGCCGCTGCGCCAGTTCCAAAGCCAGCCCCGACTTACCCGTCGCCGTAGCTCCACAAATCGCAATCAGTTTTGTAGCTCTCAATCTTAAATCCAAAATCTTCAATGGGTTAATTACCCGGATAAACTTCCCTTAAAATTGCCCTACAGTCGCCTCCAACCCTTTTGTGTTATAATTTTGGAGTGTTTTTTCCTTTTGTGGCCATTTCAGGGCTCAAAGCCTTTATCGGAGAACTCTTTTTATGACGAGCAGTTACAGCGCCGATCAGATTCAAGTTCTGGAAGGTCTGGAGCCGGTACGCAAACGACCGGGTATGTACATCGGTTCAACGGGTCCGAAGGGACTCCATCATTTAGTTTACGAGGTGGTGGACAATTCCATCGATGAGGCGCTGGCTGGCTATTGCACCCACATCGAAGTTGACCTCAACGCCGATGCTTCCGTCACGGTGACAGACGACGGGCGGGGCATCCCCACAGATATCCATCCTCGCACCGGCAAATCCGCATTAGAAACGGTGATGACGGTTCTCCACGCCGGAGGTAAGTTTGGCGGCGGCGGCTACAAGGTTTCTGGTGGATTGCACGGCGTCGGTATCTCAGTAGTTAACGCCTTGTCCGAGTGGGTAGAAGTGACGGTATGGCGGGACAAGCGGGTTCATAAGCAGCGCTTTGAACGCGGTATCCCCGTAACGGAACTGGAGGCCCAACCCAACAAAGAATCTCTCACTGGCACTTCAGTTACTTTTATCCCCGATACGCAAATCTTCACCAGCGGCGTCGAGTTTGATTATACGACTCTGGCGGCACGCCTGCGGGAATTGGCTTATCTGAATGCTGGGGTAAGAATTACCTTTACCGATCACCGCCTAGAATATCTTAAAGACAGTACCCCCAGGATAGAAACCTACGAGTACAAAGGTGGCATTCGCGAATATATCGCTTATATGAACCGCGATAAACAACCTCTGCATGAGGAAATTATCTATGTGCAGGGGGAGCGTAACAACGTTCAGATAGAAGTAGCGTTGCAGTGGTGTATTGACGCTTACACAGATAATCTGTTGGGCTTTGCGAATAACATCCGCACGGTTGATGGCGGTACTCACCTGGAGGGGCTAAAGGCGGTGCTGACGCGGACGATGAATGCGATCGCCCGCAAGCGCAATAAACTCAAAGAAGCCGATGCCAACCTAGCAGGCGAAAACATCCGCGAAGGATTGACCGCTGTGATTTCGGTCAAAGTACCAGATCCAGAATTTGAAGGTCAAACTAAAACAAAATTGGGTAACCCGGAAGTGCGGGGAATAGTTGATTCCTTGGTAGGCGAAACATTGACGGAGTATCTGGATTTTCGTCTTGCGATTGCCGATGCCATTTTAGAAAAAGCAATTCAGGCATTTAAAGCCGCAGAAGCAGCTCGTCGCGCCCGCGATTTAGTGCGACGAAAATCGGTTTTGGAATCTTCACCTTTACCAGGAAAATTAGCAGATTGTAGCTCCAGAGACCCCTCAGAATCAGAGATTTACATCGTCGAAGGCGATTCGGCAGGCGGAAGTGCAAAACAAGGACGAGACAGGCGCTTTCAAGCCATCCTGCCTCTACGCGGGAAAATCCTCAACATCGAGAAAACCGACGACGCCAAAATCTACAAAAATACTGAAATTCAAGCTTTGATTACAGCTTTGGGTTTAGGCGTCAAAGGTGAGGAATTCGACGTTTCTCAACTCCGCTACCACCGCATCTGTTTAATGACCGATGCTGATGTAGATGGGGCGCACATCCGCACGCTGTTACTAACCTTTTTCTATCGCTATCAACGGGCGCTAATCGAACAAGGTTACATCTATATTGCCTGTCCTCCACTGTATAAGGTAGAGCGAGGAAAAAATCACGATTATTGCTACAGCGATCGCGAATTGCAAGAGTTAATCCGCCAGTTCCCCGCCAACGCAAAATACACCATCCAGCGCTTCAAAGGTTTGGGTGAAATGATGCCAACACAACTCTGGAATACGACGATGAACCCAGAAACCCGCACCCTCAAACAAGTGGACATTGAAGACACCGCTGAAGCCGATCGCATATTTACCATTCTAATGGGCGATCGCGTTGCACCCCGCCGCGAATTCATCGAAACTTATGGCCCCAAACTCAATCTCACCGATCTGGATATCTAAAATGTAGCTTCCTGCAAAAGCTGCAAATAGTCGCGCCGTGACCAATTTCACTAAATATGACTGGGTTTAGTAAACCCAGTCACATTTTTTTATGCCCGCTATGTTAATTTATCTCTAAGTGTGATACCAAATCCGCAACGATTACCCCCTTTATGTGGATCGGCTGTAGAGACGTTTCATGAAACGTCTCTACAATGTTTATGCCAAAAATTAAAGGGGGTAACAAACCCGGATTTGGTATGAGATATAGCTAGGGGCTAGGGGCTCTCTTGCTCTTGCTAGGGTCAGAATGGGCTATAATCAAGGGTGTCAGGAATTAAGAACGTCCTAACTGACTCATCGGTTGCTATATTATAGAAAACACCATCTGTTGTAATCATGAATCGCAATATATCCGTGCAGCGCCAAATATGGTTGGCATTCTTATTCATGGGATTGCTCGTGGGTATTATTTCCCTATCGGGTTTGTTACAAACTAACCGACTATCCGATAATGTGATAACATTTAGCGGTAATTCCTTGCCCAGCATAAGTGGTTTGTGGAAGATCAACGAAGGGCATACCCAAATCGAATCTTCCGAACGCGCTTTGCTAGATCGCACTCTTGTGACCTATCGACGGCAAGCTGAAGTAGCCAGAATTCAGTCAGTTTGGCAACAAATCAATGCAGGCTTCAAACAATATCTCAACACTCCCCGAAGCACAGAAGAAGAAAATGCTCTTGAGCGTTTTCAGGCGGACTGGGACAGATGGAAGCAAATGCACGAACAATATATGCGCCTGAATCAACAAGGAGCATTAGATAAAATGCGACAACAGGCAGAAATCAATCGTCCTGCCTTTCAGGCTGCCACCAACTCTATCCTGGAATTATTGCGAATCAATGAGGGATATGCGAAGCAAGCAACTAAGGATGCAAATGCAGCTATTTCCCAAAGTAGAATAATCTCTATTCTGGCAATAATAATAGGGCTCGCCACCCCGATCTTTTTAGCGGTATTCTTCAGCAACATTATTGAACGATTGAATAAGCTGCTTTTTAAAGTGCAGCAATCAGGGATTCAAATTACCAGTTCCACTACTCAAATAGCTGCTTCTGGCAAAGAATTAGAAGCTACCATCGGCAAAGAACTGGTTAATACCATGACTAACATAACGTCAATGGTAAATAACACTGCTCGCGAAAGTGAAAAAGGGCAGGAAAGCTTGGAGCGCATGGAGAATACCATGAACCAAATGACATCATCCACCAGTTCCGTTTCGGCTCGATTGGGTGGCATTAGCGAAAAAGCCAATAATATTAACAACATTATCACCACGATTACTAAAGTGGCAGATCAGACGAATTTGCTGTCCCTCAATGCCGCGATCGAAGCCGAAAAAGCTGGAGAATACGGACAGGGTTTTGCGGTAGTTGCCAGAGAAATTCGCCGCTTAGCAGATCAAACCGCGATCGCCACTCTGGATATCGAAAAAACGGTGAAGGAAATGCAATCAGCCGTCGCCACTGGCGTCATGGAAATGGACAAATTTACTAAAGAAGTCAACCTAGCGGTGCAAGACGTTCGCATTATCAGCGCTCAGTTTAAGCGGATCATTGACGAGGTACAAAACCTCACCCCTCGGTTTGAAGCAGTAAATGAAAGTACCACACAAACTGCCGAAACTTTGGGACAGATCAACCTGGCAATTAACCACCTCAATGAGGTTGCACAGATGCTAAGGCAGGAGATTGTCAGTTTCAAGTTGAACAATTCGGTAAATGAGGTGATTCGGACTTAGTTTGCTAAAGTTCGTAAAAACCGGGGAGTGGGCAATCCCCACTTCACTTACTGCTGAGCTTTGGGAGTTTTGTAAAAAATCTTAATAAAAATTCTCATCAAATCAGTCTACTGTTACCTATTAGGCGGGTTTTAACCGTTGGCAAACTTAACGCGCTCCTCAGTAGATTTAAGGGACAGAAATTTAGCATGAGTACTAATTTAGCGACCAAATTGCGTGAAGGCACCAAAAAAGCTCACTCAATGGCAGAAAATGTCGGTTTTGTCAAGTGCTTTTTAAAAGGCGTTGTGGAAAAGAACTCCTACCGCAAACTGGTAACCAACCTCTACTTCGTTTACACAGCCCTAGAAGAAGAGATGGAAAAGCACCGCTTCCACCCCATCCTCTCCAAAATTTATTTCAAAGAACTGAACCGCAAAAAGAGCCTAGAGCAAGACCTTACCTTCTACTACGGCCCCAACTGGCGCGAACAAGTAGCCCCCTCGCCAGCAGGTCAAGCCTACGTGCAGCGCATTAGAGAAGTATCTGACAAAGAACCAGAACTGTTGATTGCCCAATCTTACACCCGCTACCTGGGCGACTTATCTGGCGGTCAAATCCTCAAAGGCATTGCAGTACGGGCCATGAACCTCGCAGAAGGAGAAGGCACCGCTTTCTACGAATTTAATGATATTCCCGACGAAAAAGAGTTTAAGGCCAACTATCGCCAAGCTTTGAACGACCTGCCGATCGATGAAGCTACCGCCTCTAGCATTGTAGACGAAGCCAACGCCGCCTTTGGCATGAACATGAATTTGTTCAAGGAACTGGAAGGCAATTTGATCAAAGCGATCGGTCAAATGCTATTCAACACCCTAACCCGCAAACGCACTCGCGGTAGCACCGAACTGGTAACGGCTGAATAAATTAGAGCCGTTTTGTCTTAAATTCCGATTCGTTAGACAAGAATACATTTCTTTTCACAATCCTGGAGGCTGGATGGCTGTTAAATTAGCTGTCATCAAGCCCCCAGGATTGTACCCTTTTAGGGGGGAATTGTCAGAAAAATTGCCGATTTTCTCGACTTTGCTCAGGAATACGACATAATATCGATACCACACTCATCGACTAAATAACAAAGGGCGCGAAAACGCAAGCCAACTAATTGGTCGTAAAGCGGGTTAAGCTTGCACAACGGTGGAATATGGGCTATTTTGCGATCGAACAGCTTGATATCGCGCTCAAACGGACACTGAGCCGGAATAGCCTTGTAGAGCAGCTTAGCAAATTTGGCATTACGAATCTGAATTTGGTCAAGCCATTGACGCACTGGGTGCAGTATATCGAGTTGGGGCGTGGAATTAGCGGCTTGACCAAGTAGAGTAGCATCCCGATCGTTTGTCAATATCTTAGTCATAAGTTTAGCTTTTGGGTTTTATTACTATCTAACAACTTTACTTATCCCTAGTTCCACTATACAAAGGGTAAAGACTTATTAGGTAAAGGAATCAATAAAAAGGTTTAATGTTTTGATGAAGCCCTGGTTATGAGTGATCCGAACAGTATTGAGTCAACCCCCAGATAGAAGCGGCAAAACCACAGAGAAAAGAAAAAGAACTAGCAGTATGCAGACTAGCCAAGTCACAATAATTTCTGTCAGCGTAGGTGGAATCAGTACTTTCTTCATAAGTACAACTGGAATCGAAACTCCAGATCCTAACCAAATACTATTTTTTCTGACAATTTGATAACCTCGTGCTTGATAAAAGGCTACAGCATTAAGGGAAGCAGAAACCCACAAACATCTAATTCTAGTTTTCAGCGCTTCATTCTCTAAAGCCGCCAATAATTTAGTGGCAATTCCTTGGCGAATAAACGCTGGATGAACGAAGATTCCGTTCAGAGTTGGATCGATGAGAGAAAGGGCAGAAAAACCAACTATTTGACTTTCAGTTTCAGCGACAAAAATAAGTTCATTCCACCTTCGGTCTTGTTTCTTACTCTCTATCAATGTTTGAAGTTGACTCGCGTTATAGTCATGAGCGCAAAGAGTTTCGATGGAATCAACCTGAAGCTGCGTTAACTGTCTCATATCTTCTGAACGAGCAACACGAATCGAAACTGGGGCGGGTTGAGAAGGAAACACTTGATTAGCTAATAACTCAAGTTGCTAGTTACTTGCATTGTGGGTACGTAGTTGCGCTTTAGCGCTCTTATCCAAGTTGGTATAAGAGCGCTAAAGCGCAACTACGTACCTAATACCAGCCTCAATTATATAACTAGCAACTTGCGTTAATAACTTAGACCAGTGCAGGTTCCGGCAATGCGCCTTGCATTTTACCCAGATAATTAATTAAATTGTCTAACTGTTGATCGGCACTCATAACCCCCAATCCCCGAATGGTGACCTTGCTGCGAGAGTAGACAAATCGCGACTGAAGATGATCCGGCAAATTAGCAACAAGTAGGTTCCAAGCTGGTTCCTCCATTGGCGTTTCCAGAATAACGTGCTGTTTGCCTTCTGGTTTGATGCGGGAGAAACCGAGTTTCTTCGCCAGATGCTTCAGTTCCATCACTTTTAATAACTGTTGAGCGGGTTTGGGGATCGGGCCATAGCGATCGCACCAATCTGCCGCAATCTGATTTAACTCCTGCTTAGAACTAGACACCGCCACAGACCGATAAGCACTCATCTTTTGATCCAAATCCGTAATATAATCAGCTGGGATAAAAGCGGTAAGACTGAGGTCGATCTGCGTATCCTCAACCTTGGGAATTTCTTGACCGCGAATTTCGCGAATTGCCTCTTGCAGCATTTCCGTGTAGAGATCAAAACCGATCGCATCCATTTGACCAGACTGTTCCGCACCCAACAAATTGCCCACACCGCGAATTTCCATATCCCGCGTCGCCAGCTGATACCCAGATCCCAACTGCGTAAACTCCTGAATTGCTCGCAAACGCTGTCGCGCCGTATCAGTTAGCTGACTTTGTTTCGGATAAAACAACCATGCGTGAGCTTGAATTCCCGCCCGACCAACTCTACCGCGTAACTGATATAGTTGACCTAAGCCGAATTTATGGGCTTCTTCAATCAAAATCGTATTGACTCGCGGAATATCTAAGCCAGACTCAATGATAGTAGTGCAGAGGAGGATATCCGCCTCACCATTGCTGAAAGACAGCATTGTAGTTTCTAACTCAGATTCGTCCAGTTGACCGTGTGCGATCGCCAACCTTGCTCCCGGAACCATCTCCCGTAGTTTAGCACCAGTTTCCTCAATTCCCTCAATCCGTGGCAGCACATAAAACACCTGTCCGCCGCGATCGAGTTCCTGACGAATAGCAGTACGTACCGCCTCCGGATCGTAGGGAGAAAGATGAGTTTTAATCGGACGCCGCGACGGTGGTGGCGTCGTAATCAAACTCATTTCCCTAATTCCCGACAGCGACATATAAAGAGTGCGAGGAATAGGAGTAGCTGTCAGCGTCAGCACATCCACCTGCGTTTTCAGCGTTTTAATTTTCTCCTTCTGATTTACCCCAAAACGCTGTTCCTCATCTATCACCAGCAACCCTAAATCGCGGAAATTCACTCCTTTTCCTAATAACTGCTGCGTTCCCACCACCACATCCAATTCACCCGTTACCAATCGCCGTAAAATGTCGCGCCTCTCTTCTTCACTGCGAAAACGATTCAGCAATCCCACATTAACTGGATAAGGAGAAAAGCGTTCTTTGAGTGTGTGATAGTGTTGCTGCGTCAAAACCGTTGTCGGCGCAAGTAAAGCCACCTGTTTCCCAGCAGTAACCGCTTTAAATATCGCTCGAATCGCCACTTCAGTTTTACCAAAACCTACATCCCCACATACCAATCGATCCATCGGTCTGGACGATTCCATATCCCGCTTGATATCTTGCGTTGCCTTCAACTGATCGGGAGTTGGTTGGTAAGGGAAAGAATCTTCCAATTCTTCCTGCCAGGGGCTATCCGGCGGATAAATAAAACCTTGTTGTTGTGCGCGTTGGGCATATAATTTCAGCAAATCGACTGCCAATTTCTTGATCGATTTGCGGACTTTATTTTTAGTATTCTCCCAGGCTTTGCCAGACATTTTATTAAGTTCTGGAGCCTGATCGCCCGGACTGCGAAACCGCGACAATGCGTTCAACTGATCTGCCGCCACGCGCAGCAATCCATCCCCATATTGCACTACCAAATATTCGCGGGTTTCATTATTAATCGTCAGCTTTTCCAACTTAATAAACTTACCGAGGCCGTGGTTTCTGTGAATTACATAATCACCTGGTTGGAGTTTGTTGGGATCGACTTGTTTGGAGGCGGCGCGACGACGTTTGCGGACATAACTGGGGGTGGCGAGGCTATGCTGTCCGTAGAATTCGCGATCGGTTACTACCACCAGCCGGAAAGTGGGTAGAATAAAGCCTTCTAGTTCTGCCAATCCCGAATATTTTAATGCGATCGGCGTATGTTGGATTTGCAGCTTGTCAATAGCTGGGTAGTCGCGAGGATTGGGAATAAACTGGGCTGGGCAATCGTGTTCTTGCAGTAGGGAAACAGAACGGGAAGGTTGAGCGGATGCAATCCAGATAGAGTAGTTTTTGGCTAGTTCGCCCCGGAGAATTTCGGCAATTTTGGCAAACTGATGGGGCGTTGTCGGAACTGGGCGACTGGCGAGATTAAGGCCGTTATTTTCTTCTGCCAATTCCGATAGATAGACGCAGTTAAAGCTTTCTGTCGCAGCTAACGAATCTTCAAAAGAACGATGAACTTTAGGTAATTGGGTATTCTCTTCTCCATTAGACATTCGCCATTGTTCTTCTGCGTGTCCGATCCAGACGCTGCTATGGGCGCGACATTGTTCTGGTTCATCGATCGCAACTAAGGTATTTGCTGGTAAGTAATCAAGTAGGGAGGCGGGTTTGTCAAAGGCGATACCCAAGCAGCGGCGAATACCCTCCGGCGGATTGCCAGCGTCAAATTTATCTTGTTCTTCTGGGGATAGGTACTTTTTAATTTGATCGCCTTTTTCTGCCGTCAGCGATGCCATGACGATCGGGCCAAAATCCGTGGGCGTCAAAACCAGCCGATCGATGCGATCGAGCGATCGCTGCGAGTCAGGTGCAAACTCCCGCATCTTTTCCAGTTCATCGCCAAACCATTCCAACCTGACCGGCAACTCAGCCGAAACCGGAAACACATCAATAATATCGCCGCGCCGACTCCACTGGCCCTCCATTTCCACCAAGGGAACCCGTTCGTAGCCCAACTTAGCTAACTTTTGGCTAAATTCGTCTAAATTCCAAGTTTGACCGCCCTCCAGAGTCAAGCAATAGGGTTTGAAAGCATCTACTGGTGGCAGGTGCGGTTGCAGGGCGCGTTCTGTCGCTACGATCGCCCAATTCGATTTTGGATTTTGCGCGAAGTGGGCGTCTTGGCGGTTCCCGTCACGATGCCCACCTTCGCAAGAGAGGATTTTAGATTTTAGATTACCAGACTGTTCCTCCGATCGGGCTGTCTCTGAATTCTCACCAGCAGACCCCAATCCAAAATCTAAAATCGAAAATCTAAAATTAATTAAATCTGCCAACACCTGCATCTGTCCCCAGGTCATTTCTGATTCCGGGTCGAACGGTTCGTAGGGCGATGCTTCTGAGGTAGGGTAAAAATGCAGCGTCTGCCAACCCATTGCCTCCAGTTGGGCAGCCCAGCGTCCGGCTTCTGACAAAGTTGCCGTTACCACAAACAAATTGCGCCCCTCTGTTTGCGCTAAGGCGGACGACACCAACCCTTTCGGGATACGGGGGATGCCATTCAGTCGCACGCATTGCGTGCGATTTAGCTTAGTGAGGAGTTCTGTAGTGAGGGCCGATCGCCCTAATGCCCTAATGATGGAAGAAAAGGCCATGAGTTCTAGAACTGCTTAACTCGTTGGGAAACTTAGTGAAGACGCATAGCTGCCTACCTTCACCATTTTAGATGACTTCCCCTTAACTTTGACCAGATCGATAAAACCTACTTCTGAGTACTGTGAATTCATCAACAACACAGATAATTACTTGTTTGCTCATAGCTTAGTTAAACTCGATTTAATAGTGTCCACTAATTCTGCTTCAGACCAAGGTTTAAATAAGCAGGTATGGAGATTAGCCTCCGCTTTCGCTCGATTAATTGCTGATTCATCGGCTTGACCCGTCAGCATCACTTTAATAATGTCGGGGAATTGTTGATGAACGCGAATGAGAAACTCATCCCCCTTCATCCCAGGCATTAACCAATCCGAGACAATTAAAGTAATGGTTACGCCCTCTTGGGCGAGTTCGTTAATCACCTCTAAAGCCTCATCGGGATCTTCAGCCACTTCATAACTATAGGCATCCCCAAAAGCTGCTCTTAGTTGCGTCTTCAAACTGTGTAATATGACTCTCTCATCATCAACGCACAAAATTACTGGTTTAGACATCTGAATCTTTCCTAACTAAACTTAATTGGAATAAAAACACTGAATGTAGTCTGCCCTGGTTTGCTTTCTACCTCGATTTTACCAGAATGCTTTTCCACAATCTTTTTGACAATATCCAGACCCAATCCGCTACCTTCCCCGGCATTTTTTGTGGTGAAAAATGGCTCAAATATTCTGGATATAATCTCTTCTGGTATTCCCTTTCCGCTATCGGTAATGCTAATTTTAACCATCTGGTCAATCCGAGTTAAATCAATTCTTAAAATACCTCTATAATCCATCGCTTGTAAAGCATTGTGGATCAGATTTGTCCAAACCTGATTGAGTTCGTCTGGATAACATAATATAGGTGCTAATTCAGCATAGTTCCTAATTACCTCCACACCCTGTTTGAGTTGATTATGATAGAGGGTTAAAATAGTTTCAATCCCTTCAATCAGGTCGGCTGCAATCATTTTACCCGACTGGTCATAACGGGCATAAGTTTTGAGGGCAAACACAACTTTTGAGGCTCGTTCTGTGGCTGTTTCGATGGTTTTTGTGCTTCTTTTTAATTCGGAAAGTTTATAAGCAATTTCTATGATTTCAAAACTGTCATGTCTTTTAAATAGGGGTAAAAAGGTGTTAATTTCATCATAAATTCCCATAATTACCAGGCGATCGGCAATCGACTCTGCGTTATCAATCTCTAATTCTTCCAGTTGGCGTCTTAAGGCTTTCCTTAATTGACGCTCTTCTTTGGTAGATAAGACAATTTCTTGTTGGAGCGATCGCTGCAATAAAGCCAAAAAATCCTGTCCTTCCTCTGGAGAAAGAGATTGAAAAAGTGCCGGTAACTGTTCTAAAATTTGACTCAAGAACTTGGAGATATTTCCAGCAGAGGAACGAATTGCTCCCAAAGGAGTATTGACTTCGTGGGCAATCCCTGCAATCAGTTGTCCCAAAGCTGCCATTTTTTCCGCTAGAATCAATTCTTCTTGGGTCGCTTTCAATTCTTGCAAGGTTTTTGCCAATTCCTCATTAGTTTTGGCTAAGTCATCATTTTTTTGGACGAGACTCTTTTGCAGGGAACGTAAAGCCAAGTGCGTTTCTACGCGAGCTAAAACCTCTTCTACCTGAAAGGGTTTGGTGATGTAGTCCACTCCGCCAACTGCAAAAGCTTTCACCTTATCTAGCACATCATTGATAGCGCTGATAAAAATCACCGGAATTTCGCGAGTTAGTTCGTCTGATTTTAGCTGGTTGCAGACTTCGTAGCCATCCATCTCTGGCATCATTATATCCAGCAAAATCAAATCGGGAAGCGATTGGCGAATACCCGTAAGTGCCAATTTTCCATTGGGTACGGCTCGAATTTTGTACCCTTGTTCGCTCAATATGCCGACTAACAGGCGCAAGTTCGCCGGTGTATCATCGATCGCTAAAATATTGCCTTTAAGATTAGTCATTAGTCATTAGTCATTAGTCATTGGTCATTAGTCATATCATGTCCGGTTGAATACTTGTAATAAATTTTATTGCCGTAGGTTGGGTTGAACAGAGTGAAACCCAACTTTAGCTTTAAGTTCGGGTTGGGTTTCGTTCCAAGGGCCCTACTACAGATATCATAAGTGATTAACCGGACATGATACAGGGGTTCCCGCTGTTATAGGTACAGGAAGTAAGGGCGAAGCATTCCGGTAATTAACCTCTGCATATAACCAATAAGTTATTTGCCGGAATGCTTCGCCCCTACGCCCTTACTTAAAATGTACTCTATTACAGCGGGAACTGCTATATAATTACCGAATGGCACGCTTGTTAAGGCAGGCAGAGCCTCGAAAACCTCGCTCCCAGGTTGAACCTGGGAGCGAGAAAAGCGAGAAAATCTGCAATCTGCAATCTGCAATCTGCCATCTGAAATTAGCCATTGCCATCAGCAATTAACCTCAAAACCTTGTCGTACTCGAAATTGTCAATACAACTATTAATGGCATTGGCAAGTGGGGCATTTTTGGTACGAATTTGTTCTGTTATTGTGGCAATTAAATCTAAATCGCCTTGAGGAATCGCCTCTTGCAGATTAGCTACCCATTCGACTGGTAACGCTGCTATAGCCGCAGCGTTGAGTGCATCTTGCTGTCCTTCCTTTGCGATCGATGAATCGTGAGTTGAGTCTTCATAAACATAACGCACGCCGATATGTTTGTGCATGGCATTAAATATATCGGCCTCGCGGAATGGCTTACGCATAAAGTCATCGCAACCTGCTGACAGCACAACGGCGCGTTCCTCTTCCAAAACGCTAGCAGTTAAAGCAATAACGGCTGTGGCTTGACCTTTGGTGCTTGCTTTGATATGTTTGGTAGCTTCATAGCCATCCATTACTGGCATTCTCATGTCCATCCAAATTAAGTGTGGTTCCCAAGAGTCCCATATTTCAATTGCTTCTTTGCCGTTGCTGGCTTCCTTGAGTTCAAAACCAAGGGGGTTGAGCAGCTTAATTAATAGTTGACGATTGTTCCATTTGTCATCGACAATTAAAATCCGATAGCGGGGTTGGTTGGGTTCTAGAGCAATAACTCTGCGCTTCGTTTGTTTGCTTTCAATTTCACTTTTTTGAACGACGCTGACTGGAATCTCAAATCTGAAAATACTGCCTTGTTCTAACTGAGAACTGACGGTCATTTCACCGCCCATCAATTGTACGAATTTGCGACTGATGGGCAATCCTAAACCTGTTCCCTCTTGTGCTTCTCTGCCTGTTTTGCTTTGCACGAAAGCTTCAAAGATGCTATCTATTTCTTCTGGGGCAATGCCTGCGCCTGTATCTTGGACTTCAAATGCGATCGCTAATTTTTCATTACTGATTTTTGGGTTTTGGCCATTAGCTATTAAGGATTGACTGTCAGCAATTCCCACTCGGACTGATACGCCTCCCTCTTGGGTGAATTTGAGGGCATTGTTAAGTAGGTTAATTAACACTTGGCGCATTTTTACTTCATCGGTTCGCACATATTGAGGAACATCGTGAGTGCGCTCGAAAAGCAACTGTAAATGCTGATCGTCAGCCTTCAGTTGGAACATATCTTCCAAGTCATCCAACATTCGATAGAGGTCGAAGTTTTTTTCGTTGATGGTAGTGTTACCTGCTTCAATTTTGGATAAATCTAGGACGTTATTGATTAGGGTAAGGAGGTGTTCGCCGCTGCGGGTAATAATGCCGACATTTTCTATCTGTTCCGGGGGTAATTTTTGAGAGCGAGTCATCAGTTGGGCAAAACCGAGAATGGCGTTGAGTGGCGATCGCAATTCGTGGCTCATATTGGCGAGAAAGATACTTTTCGCTTGGTTGGCTACTTCGGCTTTCTCTTTGGCTTGCGCCAGTTCGGCGTTTAACCCATCCACTTTCCGAGCCGCAAGACGCAGCTCGATCTCATCCATGACTATCCCCGCTAAGTCGTTCAAGATTGCCATCTCCTGTGGGGAAATGGGGCGTGGTTGTCTGTCGATCGCGCATAAAGTCCCCAAACTATAGCCGTCGTGGGTTTGCAGTGGGGCTCCTACATAGAACCGCAATCCGAAATCGCTAGTTACAAGAGGGTTTGCCAAAGAACGTATATCTTTGCTGGCGTCTGTAACGACGTAGATATCGGGAGAAAGAATTGCCGAAGCGCACAACCCTGGGGAACGGTCAATTTGGTGAACATCTAAACCGTGACGTGACTTAAACCAAATGCGATCGTTATCTACTAAACTAACGACCGCAATGGGGACTTGCAGAAGTCGAGCCACAATCGCCGTAACTCGGTCAAAAGTACCATCGGGAGGTGTATCGAGAATTTCATAACGGTGAAGCGCTTTCACACGCTCAGTTTCATTGTCAGGAATAAATTGTCGATCGTACATATTCTCACCAAACCGTCTCAGAGATTTATGGTTTCTTGTGATTCATTGTTCAATAGCTATTCAGATGCACCTGATGGATCTGGAGTCTTGTTACCAATACTGTTTTCCTATATTAAACTAAGGAACGAGTCCTAGAACACCGATTGGTGTATTCGCAATCGGGGATGAAAAACCGGCTTTGTTAGCACAGTTCGCCTTTATCCGCACCTACTTTTAGGAATGTCTTTTAACTTAGAAATTCTGATTGTTCTCTCACTGATTATTCTCAACGCCCTGTTTGTGATGTCAGAGCTGGCCATCCTCTCCGCCAGGAAGGTGCGCCTGCAACAAATGGCCGAGCAGGGGAATACCAAGGCACGCATTGCTTTGGCACTGGCAAATCACCCAAATCAGTTCTTGTCCAGCGTTCAGGTAGGCATGACACTTCTGGCAATCTTGTCGGGTGCCTTTGGCGAATCGGTGATAGCTAAGAGAGTAGTGCCTATTTTGAGTCTGATACCTTCGATAGCACCCTATAGAGAAGCGATCGCATCGGCAATAGCGATTTTGATCGTCACCTATTTAACCCTGATTATTGGCGAACTGGTGCCCAAGCGGCTGGCCCTCAACAACCCAGAACCGATCGCAGCTGCCGTAGCCATCCCGATGCAGACGTTGGCTAAAATTACCTCTCCCATCGTTTATCTTTTGGCCGCTTCTACAGATATGGTAGTGCGGCTGTTGGGCATCAGACCGTCTGGTGAGCCACTGGTGACAGAAAGAGACATCACAGCTTTGATCGAGCAAGGCACCGAAGCGGGAACGTTTGAGGTAGCCGAACAAGACATGGTGGAGAGGGTGTTTCGCTTAGGCGATCGGCCCGTCAGCGCCTTAATGACCCCACGACCCGATATTGTCTGGCTCGACCTTGACGACTCCCTTGACGCGAATCGACAAAAAATCATGGTGTGCAGCCATTCTCGCCTCTTAGTCTGCCAAGGGCAGCTGGATAACGTCTTGGGCGTAGTGCAAATGACAGACTTATTATCCCGTTCTCTACTAGGTCAGCCAATTGACTTAACCGCAACTTTGCGACGACCGTTATTTGTGCCAGAAAGCACGCGGGGATTAAAAGTATTAGAGATGTTCAAACAATCCGGCACCCACATTGTGCTGGTGGTGGATGAATATGGCGTCATTCAAGGATTAGTCACCCTCAACGACATTTTAGTCGAAATCGTCGGCGATATACCCTCTATGTATCCGCAGGACGAACCGCAAGCCGTACAACGCGAAGATGGTTCCTGGTTATTGGATGGAATGTTGCCCGTGGAAGATTTGTTTGAACTTTTTGCGATCAAAGAATTACCAGAAGATCGGAGGGGCAACTATCACACAATGGGCGGTTTTGTGATTACCCATCTCGGTCGTATCCCCACTGCTGCCGACAAATTTGAATGGAAAGGCTACCATTTTGAAGTGATGGATATGGATGGCAACCGCGTCGATAAAGTTTTGGTGATGCCAATACCGAAAGAGTCTTAGATAATTCGACTAACTTTTCCAGAATCAGGCTACCAACCATTACCGGAACAAACCTCATACCAAATCCGGGTTTGTTACCCCATGATAATTTTTGGCATAAACATTGTAGAGACGTTTCATGAAACGTCTCTACAATGTGTAGACATAAAGGGGGTAATCGTTGCGGATTTGGTATCACCCCCCTCTGCGACCGAGGAGAGGGGGGAGTATTTCTCCCCGTCAAGTTGCGGGGAGGGATTGGGGGCAGGGGCAAGGGTTCTACTGCCCGGTTTAGACACTTGAGGGTGGGGAATATAGGTTAAATCATGTCCTTACGCATCCGTTACCTAAAAAATTCCTGTGATTATTCTGCATCTGCGTTCATCTGCGTTCATCTGTCTTCATCTGCGGTAAAAATGTAACCAACGATGACAACAGACAATTTGACGAGATCACTCATGTACTAACGATACAACCGGACACGATATTAAATTGGCGATCGCACTTTCCGCTTCCTCATCGGTTTAGCTGAAGCTTCAAAATTCGTAGCCGGAATGTAAAACTGATAGTTATTTCGACCATTTTCCTTAGCTTTATATAAAGCAGCATCTGCGTTTGTCAATAAAGTTTGGATATCTTCACCATCTTGGGGATAGAGTGCAATGCCAATACTGCTGCTGATATAAAGTTCGCGCTCCTCCAGATTCAAGGGCTGCTTAAAAGCATCTACAAGTCTATGAGCAACCTTTTCAACCTCATGTAGAGTATGAATTTGAGGCAGTAGCACGGTGAATTCATCGCCGCCCCAGCGGGCAACGGTATCGCCTTCTCGCAAACAGCTTGTCAATCGTTCGGCAACAACTTGCAATAAGCGATCGCCCACAGTATGCCCTAAAGTATCGTTGATAATCTTGAACCGATCTAAATCTAAAAACATCACCGCCAGCTTGTCCCGGTTCCTATGGGCATTTGCCAGAGACACTTCGAGGCGATCGCTAAACAGCGTGCGGTTGGGTAAGTTAGTCAGCAAGTCGTGAAACGCTTGATAGTGGATTGTGGCTTCTGCTCGCTTCCGCTCGGTGATCTCTACCACAGCGCCTTCATAACCGAGCAATCGACCGTCATCATCATAGAGCGCATAAGCATTCTCCGAAATCCAGATCGCGGTGCCGTCTTTGCAATAAACTTGAGACTCAAAGCCCCAGACAGCACCTTGCTCCTTTACCAGACACATGAATTCAGCACGGCGACTGGGGTCAACGTAAAGTTGCTGCTCGATATCCGTCAGAGCCAATAGCAATTCTTCAGGCGAATCATAGCGGTAAATGCGGGCTAACATGGGGTTTGCAGTCAAGTAATGTCCATCTACCGTGGTTTGGAAAATACCTTCGACAGCATTTTCAAAGATACTGCGATACTTCCGTTCGGCTTGCCGTAATGCCTCCTCTGCTTGTTTGCGTTCCGTGATATCGATCCCCGTGCCGATGATGTACTTGACCGAGCCATCAGTATCGCGGAGGGCGCTGTTAGACCAGGCAATCAGTCGCCAACTTCCGTTCTTGTTTAGCCAGTAGTTTTCATGTTCATTTAACAACTTGCCTCCTCGAAGTTCCTCGAAGATAGCTTTAACTGGCTCCACATCTTCAGGAATTAAAAATAGATCCCAGATATATTTATTCCTCACTTCAGCGAATTTGTAACCAGTTGTTTTTTCGCAAGCTCGATTAAACCGAATAATTTTTGCGTTTTGGTCGAGAACCACCACTAGACTGCTAGCAGTGTCAAGGACTGCGGAGACAAAGTTGCGCTCTTCAAGCAAATCTTCTTCGGCGCGTTTGCGATCGGTGATGTCGGTAATGAAGCCTTCGAGTCCAAGCACTTCACCGTCGTCGTCAAATACTCCTCTTCCTTTTTCCCATAACCATTTTTCTTGGCCGGATTTGGTGGAAATGCGATACTCAACTACATAAGGTAGCTTTTTGATGACTGCGGCCTCAATGGCTTGTAAAACGTTGGCTACGTCTTCAAAATGAGTGATTGCATTATAGGAAAATCCATCACCTAAAAGTTCTTCGCTTTTATAACCCGTCAAGTTAAGACAACCTTCGCTGAGGTAGTTCATTGACCATTGAGGATCGTTTGAACAGGAGAAGGCAATACCTGGAAGCGAATCAATCAGGGTGGCAAGCCGTCGTTTGCTTTCGCGGAGTTCTTCTTCTGAAGACTTGCGCTCGGTGATGTCCTCTCGAAGGCAAATCCAGTACTTTTTACTGGAAATTTCTAAAGCACTGATCCGGGCATAGGTAATGAATGACGTTCCGTCTTTTTTACAGTTTTTAAATTCCCCGAACCAAGATCCTTGACTCTGCAACTGTTGGTTGATTTGATCTAGAAGCAGCGCATTTTCTTCGGGTGAACTGGTATTGAGAACTGAAATGTGTTGGCCGATCAACACGCCTCGTTCATATCCGAACATGGCATCGAATGCGGCATTGGTAAAAAATATAAGACCATTCTCGTCACACATATTGACCCCTTCTACCATGCTTTCTAGCACTCGCGCCTGGGTCTTTAGCACCTCCTGTATCCGCTTATGCTGAATTAGTTCGCCCAATTGAGTTGCAACGCCTGAAACCATCTCGACGAGTTGATTATCCTCTTCGCGAGATTCAAACATGAAAAATACGAGAATCGCCAGCACTCGATCGCGATCGAGGATGGGAATTCCTAACCCGGCTTTCAGTCCAGGTTCTAGTGCCATCTGGCAACGGAGAAAAATCGAGTCAGAGGAGTTGCAAACATCCTCGATCCACTCAGGCTGCTTCGATGCCCAAACTCGCCCTGGTAGGCCCACGGACGGGGGAAATGTCAATGCCTCGCTCAATTTTCTAAATTTCTCCAAATTATTGGTACTGCCGTACCAGACTGGGCTACATTCAAGTGTGCTGCCATCCAGGCGAGGAATCCATACTTCTCCATACTTCCAGCCTGTTGCTTGGCACACTTGACGCAAGGCTTCTCCTAGCGCGGTATGAAAATCTTGGGACTGGGCGATCGCTAGCGTCATGGCTTGCAAAAGTCGGGCTTCTTCTTGAATCTGCTTGCGCTCCGTGTTATCTTCATCCATATTAAGAACCGTGAAATTGTATTGTTTGTTGCAAAAAATGGGGGCAGCATAGTCAAGGGCTGGGGGGAACCAACCCTATTGACTTAAAAAACCCCTGAGTGCTATATTCAGCGATCGATCTTTGAGTATTTCAGTAATTAAAACCTTAATTCTGTTAACTGGTAACGCTTTTAAGATTTTTTTTTTGAATAGCTCTGTTTTGCAGAAAAAGCTTAATTAAAGCTGAAATTTTGGCAAATTCAGCCCAAAAGCTTACACTGGCTTTCGCTAAGTTCTCCTTTACACCAGGGCATCGAGAACAATCTAGTGCAGATTGGCAGAAAGAATCCATCAATTTGAGAACTTACACAACAACTCTACCTGTAGGGTGTGTGACAACGCACTCTACACTACTATTAGCGCCTTATGAGCAATTTTGCCTAGCCCCTGACCTATAGGCTCCAGCTGCGGTCATAAGTAGTTGCTCTGGAGGAATCTTCCTCAAGAGTTCTGTTTGTTCTCTCGATCGCCAACTGTTGCTTGCACTCCTACTCTACCCTTTTCCCCTCACTGTGCGCGATCGGTGGCATCGCCTGCTGCTCCGATAAGCTAGGCTAGTGTAGGGGGGGATATCCCTTGCTTTCTACTGGCAACAGGCAAGTAATATCGTTTCCAGTAGAATAGCACTGAGTGAGAGAGAGTATAAAAGTAGAAGCAAGATCGATAAAGTGATGGAAACCCTAATTCCCTTATAGTTCTTTACTTTTAGTGACTTAGCTGATGCTCTTACCTCTGTGAGGGGCATTCTATAAACAGGCGTCAATATAGCTGCTACCTAGTATGTCAATCCCGATTATTCTCGTAGAAACCCTGTTGGCTCAAAAACCTCCCGCCGTCAAGCCCAAAGCTTCGTCGCCAGATCTACCCTGGATGGGAATCTCTGGGGGACTGGTTTTACTGCTGATTGGTTTAGGGGTTTTTTCTTATCTACAGACAGCCCGACTGAAGAAGAAGATCCGGTTTGAAGAGTTCAGAACGCGAGAACTCGATAAAAAGTTAAAGCTGGCTCTGGAAACTATCCGAAAAATGGAAACCAATCCAGACTTGGTTCACTCGCGAGATTTTAACTTGGATTATCTGCGGCTGCGGATGTCCGAGGAGGTGTTTCACTTTGCGATCGTCAATCAAATCAAGGTGAAGGTCAAAGATAAAATTTCTCTGGCCCTGCGTCCAACTCAAGTTGCACCAACGGCTGCTACGGGTAGTACCGCTAATCCCGGAAGGCAAGTCGATGAACAATTTGATGTGGAGTATCAAACAGTAGACAATCCGAAAGCTAAGAAGGCTGTGCTTTTCCGCATTCAAATCCGCTTGATGAAGTTACCGACTCAGGCGACTTCGGCGACGATAAATCAAATAATTGACTGCATTGAAACTTTCTTGAGTCCGTCTGATGACCAGGATAACTGGCAACCGACGATTCAAGGTCGCATTGTGCATATGCAATGGGATCAACAGGCTAAGCCCACACCTTTGTTAGTGCTAGACCAATCCCAGGACGGTGTGAATGTTAGTTTTGCCACTAAAAGGGTGCCAGGAGCAGCAGGGCTACCCGATCCGCTGCCTCCGCCGCCTCGACCTGCGACGCCTCAAGGTCAGAACAAAACGTCAGCAGATAAGGCTAAATCCAATAAACCGTCAGGGACTCAGGGTAAACCTAATCAAACGTCAGGGACTCAGGGTAAAGCCAATCCGGCTAATAAAAAAGCAGGCAAGTAGGGCTCTTCCGAGCTTACTATGCTATGGCAGAGGGGCAGAGGGGCAGAGGGGCAGAGGAGAAAAGAAATAAAAATGTTCATTTATGAACAAAAGCATAACAACTCCTCATAGCCGGTTTTTGATGCTCACCCTTTAGTTATGAGATGCTCCGGTCAGGGCTGCATCTGGGAGCAAACCACCATCCTCCATCTGGACGATGCGATCGGCTACATCCAAAATGCGATTGTCGTGAGTCACCATTAAGATGGTACAGCCTTGTTCTTTCGCTAAACCCTGCATTAATTCGACTACATCGCGGCCTGATTTACTGTCTAAGGCAGCAGTAGGTTCGTCTGCTAAAACTAATTTGGGATGACTTACTAAGGCACGTGCGATCGCTACCCGTTGTTTTTGTCCACCCGAAAGGTTATTGGGATAGTAATTGACTCGATCGCCTAACCCTACAGCCTCTAGCATTGCGGAGGATCTAGACCTGACTTCCTGTTGAGAAAAACTATTATGCAGTTCCATTGACATTCGCACATTTTGCTCGGCAGTTAAGCACTTTAGCAAGTTATGTGCTTGGAAAATATAACCAATTTGGCGACGAATTTTCACCTGTCGATCTTTGCTTGCACCGCGAAGTTCTTGGCCTAAAATTTTGAGGCTACCTTCTTGAATTGACCTCAAACTGCCAATTAAGGTGAGCAAGGTGGTTTTTCCGCACCCGGATGGCCCTGTCAAGATCACCACTTCTCCGGCTTGCAGTTCTAGGCTAATGTCAAACAAAGTTTGTTTTTGGAGTGAGCCTTCACCAAAGTAATGATTGAGATTTTGGATTTCAACAACTGGTCGATTGGTCATGGGAGAATTTAAAATATGAAATTTTAAATCTGAAATCTGAAATTGGTTCTTGGTAAAATTTTAAAAGATGTCGGCTGGATCGGCGGCTTGTAGTTTACGTACTGCGATCGCACCCGAAACAAAGCACATCACAACCGTCAATATCATCACTGTGGATGCCAGCTCTAGAGTCATTATCATTGGTAGTCCAGTGCCACCTTTGGCTACATTATACAGCGCCAATGAAATAACAAATCCGGGAATGTAGCCTAATACTGACAAAAGTATTGCTTCTTGAAAAACTACATTCAACAGGTATAAGTCTGTATATCCCATTGCTTTAAGCGTAGCATATTCTGGCAAATGATCTGCTACATCAGTGTAAAGGATCTGATAAACAATAACGATCCCAACAATAAATCCCATTCCTACACCTAAGCCAAAAATAAATCCGATCGCCGTGCTTGTCTCCCAGTAGTGTTTTTCCATTTGAATAAAACCTTTCATCGTCAGCACTTTCACGTCGTTGGGCAACTTTTTCTGGAGATTTTCCAAGACAAGTTGTGGATCGGCACCCGGTTTTAGATTGATAAAACCAACATCAATTTTCTCTAAAGAACGCTTGGTTATGCGGATAAAATTCAAATCGCTAGTGATGACATTTCCATCGGCTGTAAAAGAAACACCGAGTTTAAATAATCCACCTATTTTAATTCTGCGATCGCTTAACTCAGTTGTAACTGTTTTACCTTGTTTAAATAGCTCTGCCACCGGCCCAAATTCAGCCCGCGAAGCTTCGTCAAATAGAAATACATCGGGAATTTTTATCTTATCTAGTTGTTCCTTTACTTCAGGCATATCGAAAACGGGTCTTTCCGGGTTAAACCCAAAAATGAAAAGCGATCGATTATAACTGGGATTTACAGGATTTTTCCAGCTTCCGGGTGCGATATACAAATAGCTGACTGATTCTACGCCTTCAAATCCTCTAGCTTGGTACAAACGAGTGCGGGGAAATTCGACCATTTGACCTAGAAATTCCGAGCGGGGACTAACTAAAACCAAATCTCCTTGGAAACGCTCGTGGATGGCGGTCGCGCTATTAAAAAGGGCTGTTTTAAAACCCAACTGCATAAACATGAGCAGGTCAGCAAAACCAATACCTGCTAGCGCAATTACGAGGCGCATTTTTTCGCGAGTGAGTTGGAGCCATGCTAAAGGTACTTTCATTTTTCTGGTTGTGGTGAACTTTCTGGAATAGCTGTAGAATTTGGTGGTGAAGATGTGACATCAATGGCAACTTCCACCTGTAAATTGGTTAAACCTGTGACTTGTTTGCTATCTTCAGGAGCGAGGCGAATTTTAACTTCTACCACTCTGGCATCTTGCTGGGCTGCGGGATCATCATTAAGGATATTTTTCTTACCTATTTTTAAACCTAGCTGGTCAACTGTTCCTTGCAATTTGCCTGGAAAAGCACTACTTTGGACTGTAGCTGGTTGACCTAAACGGACTTGAGAGATTTCGGTTTCATAAACTTCTGCAACTACATACATTTGGTCTGTTTGTCCCAGTTCGACAATTCCGTTATCGCCGATGCGTTCTCCTGGGCGGGCGTTAATTTTCAGAATTTGACCGGCGAGGGGCGATCGGACCAGGGCTAAATCTAAATCTACCTGAGTTTTTTTGACTGTGGCGATCGCACTTTCTACCTCAGCTTGCGCCGCTTGCATATCCGTGGGACGCACCTCGGAGATTTGGTTTAACGTGGCTTTGGCTTGCAGGATCTGTTCTTGTAAGGTGTTTGCGGTTTGGTTGCGGGTCGCTTTGGCTTCGTTGATTTGCTCCCGCAGGGTTTCCTCAGTCTGGGTTAAGGTAGCTTTAGCCTCGTTGATTTGTTGAACTAGAGTTCGATCGGTCTTAGTTAGGGTAGCTTTCGCCTCGTTAACTTGTTGAAGCAGCGTTTCCTCAATTCGTTTTAGACTAGCTTTGGCTTCATTGAGATGTTCTTGGGCGGTTTCCAATTCCAGCCGCTTGCTATCAAATCTGGAGGGTTCTATAGCACCTTGTTTGTATAACATCTGATAGCGTTCAAATTCCGCTGCTGCATTACGCAGTTGAGCTTGCCAGCGAAGAATTGTGGCTTGTTGAGAATTCCTTTCTCCAGAAAGCTGGGCTTGCAGGCGAAGAATTGTAGCTTGTTGAGAATTCCTTTCCCCATCAAGCTGGGCTTGCAGACGAAGAACGGTAGCTTGTTGAGTTTTTCTTTCCCCAGAAAGCTGGGCTTCCAGACGAGCTATTATCGCTCTCTGAGTGGCAATTTCGCCATTTAGCTGGGCTTGCAGGCGGGAAATGTCGGCTTTCTGAGCGGCTATTTCCCCCCCTTTTGCCCCAGCTTTTACCTTAGCTAGATTAGCTTGGGCAACTTGGACTTGTTTTTTGGCTTCCTCCTGAGTCGCCAAACGCTGTTCGTAGGTATCCAAAATCGCAATAACTTGTCCTGGCTGAACTTTATCTCCCTGTTTGACTAATAGCCTTGTCAGCCGCGTTCCCTCCAAGGAACTGGCGGCTGACAGTTGAATCAATTCGCCTTGGGGTTCTAAACGTCCCAAAGCTGTCACCTCGATCTTTGCAGGCGTACTCACCACGGGTGGCGGCGGTGTTTCTTGAGCTTTCCTCAGTTCGTAAATCTTGTATAAACCAAAGGCTGTTGTGCCTATAGCGCCAGCAACGGCTAGAACTAAGATCCACCGACCTTGAGGTTTTAAGAATTTCAAATCTTTTAACGGTGACTCTAGCCCCATAATAATTACAGGAAGTTGTTTTATTATCTTGCACCTAAGATCGAAGTGAGCTAGGGTAATTTCAGATTTTAGATTTTAGAATTCAGATTTCTTTTGAATTGACCCAAGAAATTATTGGTCTGGGAGTCCTGGGATTCATTCGTGGGGTCTAGTCCATTATCTTTCATCGAATGAAGATTTTAAATCTGAAATTTAAAATCTGAAATCTGAAATTCCCTATGTCAGATCTATATCAAGCTACTATCTGCCAGGGCTAGAGCGCTTCATCCAAGTAGGTGATATAGCTAAACAAAGTCGAATAGAACTGTACTCATGTAATTTTCAGCCCATTCGGGGCCAAAAGCTTTTTCCAGGACTCGGCGAGTTTTGTCGTTTTTCTGCTGTTTGGTGCAGTAGTAGCGTTGACCGGCGAGAATGTTCTCTAGCTCCTCTTCTGATGATACTGGCTCTAGGGCTAAAGCTTGCTGACAGTGGATCTCCAAAAATGCTTTGACGCGATCGAGAAATTGGGCTTCTTCCTCTGCACTACCAGGTCTGATAAATAGGCAAAATTCGGAGAAAATATCACCCCAATCTGGAAGTTCGCGGGGTTGGGAGAAGTTTGCAGCCCCTAAGGCGGCGAGAGCTGCTCTATATCCGTCTGGCAAGGTGAGGTCGCGGTTTGTGGAGGATAAATCTGCGATCGCCGCACTAATTTGTCCCCGTCCCCCCACCAAGTCGGTGCCAAACATCGGCAAGGCGTATTCGGGACGCGGAAACATCACGCAATGCAAAATATCCAGATTTACACCAACTTTGGCCAGTTCCAGGTGCATTTTGCGAAACTGGGGCGACTGGTAGCAGCGGTTTTCAATGGTCAGTTTTTCTCCTTCCAGTCGTCCTTCTACATATCCCAATTCAGCTGGTAGGTGGTACGGTTCTAGGTCGAGGAAGCTTTTCCAGGTGGACTCAATGCAGTCAGCTAACTGGCGAATCAGAGGATGTTGTTGTTCGCGCAGGGAAGGTTTTAAAGTTTCTGGCATTTTGATTTTTTTTCAGTAATTCTAGCAGATGCAGGACTTATAGCTAGGGACTAGGGGAAGAAAGTTTGTAGGTTGGGTTTCGTGCCTCAACCCAACCTACAAAGCTGAAACCCTTGATTCTAAACCTTTCTTCCCCTCGTCCCTAGACCCTAGCTATATCTCCGGTCGATCGCAAATTTTACTAAGCATGAATGGTTCATGGTCATTAACCATGAACCACAAACATTTACATTTGAGGCTATTCAGGAATCTCTAAATCCTTTCGTGCTGATTCCGGCCACACACCTTTATCAACTACATAATGCCTGTAGTAGAAGATAGGAAAAATAATTGCGATCGCACCCAGTCCATACCACAGAGCATTCGGATCGAAAACATTAGCTCCAAAAATGATGAAGGATAAATTGAGTAAAGATATAATTGGCCCACCCCAATAAACAAGCCAATCCGGAGCGCGGAAAGCACGGGGCTGGTTAGGCAGTTGTCTTCGCAGCATCCAGACTGCATTCAAATTCATAAAGACGCAGAAGAGGTACGCCACATTGCAGGCTGCGATGATAAAAATTGGGTTCCCCAGACTCAGTAAAACCATGTTAAAGATCAGGTCAGTCCACATAGCTCTGGTGGGGGCACCATGCTTGTTTAGCTTACTCAAAAACTTGGGGAATAAACCATCTAATGAAGCCTGATATAAAGTTCTGGAACTGCCAGACATTGGTGTGACGATTCCCAAGACCAAGGCTAAAATCAGCATCAGCGTCAGCAATTTGCCAGACCCACCGCCAAAGGTAACCTCTGCTAGTTTGACGACTGCCGCTTGGGGATCTCCGCCGATAAAAGCTGGATCGGTAATATTACTCATCCCCAACACTCCTAAAAAAGTGAAGGGGAAAATAATAAAGCAGGCAGCTGCAACTGCTCCAAGTACGGTAATAGCTTTCAAGGTATCCTTTACGGGGTCTTTAAATTCGCTCACGTAACAGACTGCAACTTCAGCCCCGTAGGTAATATAGCCTGCGATGAACAACCCACCCATCATCAGAGTGAAGGCAGTACCGCTCAACCAACTGGTTGTGTTTTGTGGAATGAAAGGTACAAAGTTGGCTGGATTGATTTTTCCTGTGAGCAACGGCACGACAGCGAGTAGGATCAATGGAATCAAAGATAGAAGCGCGAGGGCAAACTGTATCCTTGCCGTTTGGAGGATACCCCTATGCTGCATATAAAACGCCAGCAGCAGAATTGCCGCACTACACAGGATGATCCCGTTGAGCTTGAAGGTGATTCCCGGCAATATCGCTGAAAGGTCGAGCAGGGTGATGGAGAACTTCGCCAATGGCGTATCTGCCAAAAAAGCAGTCACGATGTAATTTCCTGCCAGCGCCGCTGTAACTGCCAGGGCCCCAGACCAAGTGATCCAGTAGCACCAAACATTGATGGGGGCAAAAATCTTGCCGTAGCGAAGCCATGCGACTGCGCCGTAGATAGAAGCTCCTCCTGTCTTGTTCGGAAAGATAGCCGCCAGCTCGGCATATAAAAAGAGTTGCACGAAACCGATCGCAGTTGATAGCGTCCAGACAAGTATGGATGGCGTGCCCACAATTGCCGCCATTGCCCCTATGGTTACCAAAATCGAAGGTAATACACCAGCGCCAAGCCAGAAAGCTTCTTTCCAATCTATAGATCTCTTCATGATTTTTCGGTTCTTTCGGAATTATTATGCTAGTGTTCCTTCTGAACATTTTTGCAGAGACACTGCATCATAAATATGTCGGTTATCCGAAAATTTTAAATATGCCGTGTCCCTACAGCATATTTAACACGAAAGAACCAGAAATCCGGTTTCTTCAACATCCCTTCGCCATTTCTTTGTAGGTTGGGTTTCTTAGGTATGTTGTTGCGCTTTAGCGCAACAACATACCTAATTTGTAAGCCCAGAAACCCGGTTTCTTTTAGCGCCAGACGAACAGTATTGTACAAGCCAGCATTAGCTAATTCCTCGGTCTGCTACCCAACATAAATTCTCCTACGGATGATTCAGCATAGTAATCGCATCCCGTCGCCGCTGCAAACAAACTTGAATTGCCTCCTCCCACTGCACAAGGCGCAAGATTCATCGCCGTTGCCACCAAATACATTGTTTGATATAAAACACCAACGTGCTTTAATGTGAGGGCGTAAGCCATTGACTCGTAATTCCAGCTAACTCTGGGCAAGCGAGAAGCCAGGATAATTAAGATTTGCGGATTGCAGGGAGGATTTGTTGCTAGTTCGGCACTTTTTAAGAGTGCTTTTACATAAGTGGTTCGCTCGGAAATCTTACAAAGTTGATGGTCTAGCGGGCAATAATGGTAAATACCATCGGGAATATTTTCGCAGCTATTTATAATAAGATAAAGTTCTATTTCGTAGCAGGCTCCTCCATTTGGGTAAGGTCGATTGCTGCATTCTTTTTGGTCTTTTGGAAATATCGATCGAACTCTGGCGGTACGATACAGAAATTCGCCTAGCTGTTTATCTGTAATTGGTTCGTTCCCCTGCACTCTGATCGATTTTCTCTCTTCCAGAATGCGGGTAAAGGGATAATCTTCTTCTTTAAGTTTTTCTATATCTGGTTTGTATAGTTCAATAATATCATTAGATACTTTTGGTTTGACTACTGGTAGCGGCTTGATTTCGTTCACAAAACGAAATGATTTGCCGACGGGATTGTTGTGTCTTCCGCCTCTACTTCTGGAATGAAACAGTAAATCGTGAAACTCCCATTGAGTAAGGGTATCGTTTTCCTTTTCGACAACTTTTCCGTCTTCTTCTACTTCCGAAAGCATTGCAGCACTGTTGAGGAGGCTAAAAAACATCACTGCTGTTTCTAGGGATATACCGGGGATAAGATTGCTCAGTTCGCTTGCTGTTTGCGGTTTGGTAATACAAGTTGCGATCGCACCAGAGCGCCAATCTGTTAAAATGATTTGGGCCCCAGATAAGGGAGATTCCAGCACCATCCCGTCTTCACCTTGGTGGCAATAGGCAAACCTGGACAAAACATATTTTTTGTCCGGTTTTGCATCAAAAAATTGCAGCTTCTCAAACTTTGAGATGGGAACCAAAGTTGCAAGAGGCAACCCATCTGCAAGAACAGTATGGCAGATAATGCCCAGATTGATAAATTGTTCGATATAATAATATAACTTAGGCAGTGAAGAGAAGCTGTCAGCTTGCAGCACCTGTTGGCTGAGATATTCTTCAGTACCGCCATCAGCAGAAAGAATCTTAATAGCAGCCAGCAATCCCGGAGACAGTTGCTTGAGATTGAATGTTCCTTCTGGCGATTTTAGCACCAAACTATCGCTTGATTCTTCACTCAGAGAAACATTTTTTGTAAAAGCAAGTACGAATGGTTGTGGCATTTTGTTACTCTATTTTCAAAACAATTTTGTTTAGAAGAAAATCGGAAACGGGTTGAGTTGATTCTCTCGCAACGACTCTGGCAACCAACCCAATTTTACGGGTACATCATAAAGTCTTCCCGGTGCAAGTCTTTTCCAAAAGTGTCGCATTCCGGGGACGATAACCTTAGCGACATTCAGTTCGATATCGGCACGAGTTTGATCTAAAACCAGCACTTCCATGCCTTGCTTTTCGGCTATTTTTATGCAAGTCATCACATCTTCCCGCAAATCGTCGCTTGCTTGCAGGGGATAATCGGCAAACACTTTTGGGGCTACATTTTCATCGGGAATTAGATAAGGCTGATTTGCCAATGTAGCTGTTTTCCACCATTCTATAGTTAACTCATCAAAAAAGTTATATTTGGTGCTACCATCATCAGCAACCGATAAAACTGCTGGCAGCATTTGATTTCCTTCTGTCAAAGCCCTAGATATACCGACTTTTGGGTCAAAATGGGTGCCAAAACCGAGGGTGATATCTTCGATATTTTTATCTGTTCTTCTGGAAATAGCGGCAAAAGTGGGAATATTTAAATCGCTGGTAAGATCCAAAACCCAAAGTTCGCGATCGATACTTTTATAATAATTCTTCAATGCTTGAAAATACGGGTCGTCAAAACTGTCTAAATCCACTAGCGGTCTGGCAATCCGGTTATACCACCACAAGGCTACACTATCTCGTTCTACCACTTCCATAAAACCTTGCAAAATGGCTTCTTCGAGGGTGTTACCAGCAGCGCTACCGTTGGAATCTGCCCAAAAATAAGGTTTGGGAAGGTTGAGATAACCGTAATAGCAATAACCCGTAGGCAGATATTTTACCTGATGATTAGTTAAAGACCAAACTGGCGTCCACTCAATTTCTATTTCCTCGTCAAAAGGTTCTGGAACTTTTTGAAACAAATTGGTACATTTTACATTCCATTCCGACCTCGTTTCGTATTGGAATTCGCTAAAGTTCATACAAGTATTGGGGTGAATGGCAGATGCGCCCATTTCTTTGTATGTGCCTTTTTGTCTGATTTCGTCTCCTTGAAATACTCCAGAATATCTTTCTACAGCTTCCCCAAGGGCGCTGGCTTTTGCTTGAATGTCGGTTTTACCTTTCCCCGCACTTTTGCCGCGCAGATTTTCACGCAAAAAGTATAAACCGTCAAACATTGTTGCAAAATTATGGCCTGCCACATAGACATTTGTTAAATTTGTTTCGGAGACGCGGACTTGCTTTAGCGATCTGATTGCCCCCGTAATCGGGCTGATATGATGTTCGTATTTCTCGATCGTTTCTTCTGGTGAAAAAGAACGGTGTCCGCCGTCGCTGGTGAAATTTTTATCACCGCTTTTGAGCAAAATCGGTAAAGGTTCTCTGTTGTACAGATATTGCGCTTCTCCGCAAGCCGGACATTGCGGACGCTTGACTAAAGTGTGATTTTGTGTTCTCAGAGATATAGTTTCAAAGGTGATTAAAGTTCCTTCTAGAGATTTATTCTCTCCCTGAACAATCCATTTAGCGATTTCAGTTGTGGCTATATTTAATCCCGTTTGCCATGTAGAAGGAAGCACACCTTGATGGGTTTGCAGAGGTGTTGTTGTTGAAATACCTTTTTGTCTCTGGATAAAGCTTTCTACGGGGCGGTTGGCACGCAGACGTTGAGCCAGACATTCCCAACAGCCTGTTTTTCCGGGCTGGAAAATCGGGCCGATCCAAATAATTTTTCCCACTGGCTTGATCAGTATCCAGGGTTGTTGTGATTCTAAAGCTTTTTGGTTAAAAGTAGCCAGACCTTCTTGCAGGTAATCATCGGTTAAGACTGCGGTAATATCGCCTGAATCGGATACTTGAATATTGAGGGATTCCAGTCTGTCGATAAATTCGTTGGTTGTGAGATTACAGATCGATCTCACAGCAACCTTGGTAGATTTCAATCGGCTTGTGGCTTGGAAGGAATCGACATTCAAGCTATCCCAGAAAACGGCTACTTCAGTTGGGATAGAATCGTCGTTCTCGACGATGTAGCCTTTCTGTTCCATCAACATCAAAGTATAATAAAGCTCGGTGGTGGATGCTTTTCCGTGCAGGTGTTTGATGATGTCGTCAACAGTACGATCGCCATCAAGCAGCGGGGCTAATAACTCATAAAGGCGACCAGTTAATAAAAAATAATCTGATTCGGCTAGCAGGAATACACCGACAGATTCTATCACTTCGACTCTGTAACAACTTTTAAATTTTGGTTTATTGTACATTCTGATATTTTTTCCTGCTGCCCTTTTAGTAAGCTACAGATGAGAAATAGCAACCTTGCGGTTCAAAATACTCACCCAGTGACATGATGTTTACTGTATTGATGACGCGGAAACCTTCGCCCAGACACCAGCGAAAGAAGGAAGCCTGACGAAGAGGCACAATTAATGATAAGGGATCGTCGCCTGCTGCCGCAATGCCTAATAGCAATGCTTGCATATCTGCTTCGTTTTTGGCTACTCCATGTCCGAAGAAGTTGGTAGCAGTGGCATAAGCGATGATGCGGTTTTCAAGAACGGCGACAAAAGGGGAAAAATGTTCGATCGCTTGCTGCAACTCCTTAAACCGCTCAAACCCGTAAACCTGCTTGCAGAGGGCCGCGCACTCTTCTAAATCTGACTCCTGGAGGGGTCTGATTTCAATTGTCGGGTCTGGCTTGCTTTTCGGCTTGCCGCCGATCAAAACAGCAGGTTCCTTGACATCGAAACCAACAGAAGCGTATAATGAGAGGGATGTCGTATTGGATGCTTCTTGAATCAGACGAATACTCACAGCGTCTCGACCTCTCTCCAGCAAGGCTTCCATTAGTTTTCTGCCTATTTTGCGAGATTGGAAATCGGGATGAACCGCTGTCGGCCCAATTTTGCGGATGATATCGCTTTCGTCGAGGAAGTTCGCACCAACTATTTGACTGTCGCTTTCCGCAACTACACCAAAAACTGAAGGATTGGCGATTAAAGAACCTGTTACCTCAGTGGCAAATTCCTGGGTGGGGAAAAAAGAAGGAACTTGATAGCGATCGGCTATTCCTTTAAAGGCAAGATAGATTACACTTCCACATCTGTCGGTGTCGTCGGTAGTTGCCTGTCGGATCGTTACATCCATGAAAGCGGCCTGAAAAACAATTACGTTTTTGCAAATGCAAATTACATTATGCACCATTCTCAAGCAAAACTCAAGCCCCTAGCCCCTAGTCCCTAGCTATAAGTGTTGTTAGTCGCCACAACACAAGGTCTAATTTTTCCGGTTTCCGATCCCTTGGTTGGATCGAGATTAAAGTCAACGATTGTACCCCGTTTGAGCTTTATTCCTTCGGCCATTCTTCTAAACCTTCGACGAAATCTTCCAGAACCAGTCCTGCTTCCTGGAGCGTTCCCGCCGGGTCGGCGACAAAGCTGTCGCAGAAGTCGCTATCTAACCATGCCCTGGCGACAAGTTTGGAGACTTCTGTTTCCCATAATTTCCAGTCGGAAGGGAAGGGCGCTGTTTTTTTGGCTTGGCTACTAATTTGGACGGAACTGGGAAGCCTAATTTCTGTGAGAACCATTTTTTCTCCTAATGCACCGCGAAATTTTGTTGAATCATACAATATTTACCTTCAGAACGCAAGCCCCCGCTCTAATTGTGAATCTGAGCGGGGGAGAACCTCGCACGGGCTAGAATTAAGAACCCGCACGAGGCAGGAGGGGAATCAGGTAGAAATGATTATGGTAGCGGGCGCTACATCTACCCGGCCCTCAGCCCAAGCACTAATCTCTTCGTCTGTGAGTGTGCTGGGCTTGGGAGGCAGAGGAATTTCAAAGACTACAGTTCCCCCCTCACCTGCTCTGAGGATGGGCACTGCATTTGGGTTCTGATTGATTTGGACTTCGACGAAATCTTCCAGAACCAGTCCTGCTTCCTGGAGCGTTCCCGCCGGGTCGGCGACAAAGCTGTCGCAGAAGTCGCTATCTAACCATGCCCTGGCGACAAGTTTCGAGACTTCTGTTTCCCATAATTTCCAGTCTTGTGGAAAAGCCACTATTTTTTCTCCTCATTAAACTACACTGGGTCTAACACGGGTAGACTAGATGTGTCAAGAGCGTAACAAGACTATGTTTGCTATTTCAGGATGCCAAATCACAGCCGAAATTTACAGCGGGATAAATACAGTTATTTATCGAGCTTACGACGAAGTTAGGCAAATATCTGTCATTATTAAAGCCCTAAAATCCGAGTATCCCACGCTGGAAGAAATTACCCGCTTAAGACAAGAATATGCAATCGTCCACAACCTTAATTGTGAAGGAGTTGTTAAAACATACAGCCTAGAAAAACACGGCAATGGCTTAGCCATCATATTAGAAGATTTTGGCGGTTGCTCCCTAGACCGTCTGCTCGCTTCTCAAAAACTGGAACTAAAAGAAATTCTGCGTCTAGCCATTGTTTTAGCCGAAACTTTAAGCGAACTGCATAAAATACCGATTATTCATAAAGATATCAAACCTTCAAATATAATTATCAACCCTTCCACAGGAGAAATCAAACTCGCAGATTTTGGCATCGCCTCCCGTCTGGACTGGGAAACCCCAACTATCACCAATCCCAACGAAATCGTCGGTACTCTCGCCTATATTTCTCCCGAAGCGACGGGACGAATGAATCGGTCAATTGATTACCGCAGCGACTTTTATTCTTTAGGTGTCACTCTCTATGAAATGCTAACAGGTCAGTTGCCCTTTCCTAGCACCGACCCGATGGAATTAGTACACTGTCATATTGCCAAACAACCAGTACCGCCAGAAGAGATGGGGGCAGAGGGGCAGAGGGGCAGAGGGGCAGAGGGGCAACCCCACCCCCAGCCCCTCCCCGCCCCACGGGGAGGGGAGAAGGAGAGCGGGGCAGGGGAGAAAAGGATTCCCAAAGCAGTATCCGATATTGTGATGAAGTTATTAGCCAAAACTGCCGAAGCAAGATATCAAACTGCTTTAGGACTAAAATATGACCTAGAATTCTGTGTCCATCAGCTAGAAACCACAGGCTCTATTCCCCACTTCACTGTAGGAACGAGAGATAAATCCGGTCAACTGCTCATCCCGCAAAAACTCTATGGTAGAGAGGCGGAAATTACCACTTTGCTGGAAGCTTTTGAGCGGGTAGCGGGAAATCCAGAATCTAAAATTAAAAATCCACAATCCCAAATCGAACTGTTGCTCGTTTCCGGCTATTCAGGCATCGGCAAAACCTCTGTAGTCAATGAAGTTCACAAACCAATTGTGGGAGCTAGAGGTTATTTTATTGCCGGTAAATTCGACCAGTTTAAGCGCAATATCCCTTATGCCGCTCTCATCCAAGCTTTCCAAGATTTAATTCGCCAAATATTAACTTTATCTCAAACTGAGATTGAAAAATTTCAGCAGCAGTTATTGAATGCTTTGGGTCAAAACGGTCAGGTGATTGTTGACGTGATTCCCGAAGTCGAACTGATTATCGGTAAGCAGCCTGCTGTACCGCAAATGGGGCCAACGGAATCGCAAAATCGCTTAAACCTTGTCTTTCAACAATTCATTCATGTTTTTTGCCAACCGGAACACCCTTTAGTTATCTTCCTTGATGATTTGCAGTGGGCTGATTCTGCGTCTTTGAAATTAATCCAGCTGATAATGACTGACTCCGATAGCCAGTATTTGTTAATGATTGGCGCTTATCGAGATAACGAAGTCAGTCCAATCCATCCCTTGATTTCAACTATTAATAAAATTCAAGAAACCGGGACTGCGGTCAATAATATTATCCTGGAGCCTTTGTCCTTGCACCACGTTAGCTCGCTGGTTGCCGATACTCTGGGGGAGAGGAACCCCACCCCCAACCCCTCCCCGTCGAACGGGGAGGGGAGAGAGGGAGAAGAATTTTCATTGTTTACCAATTCCCAATCCCAAATTCCCAATTCCCAATCCCAAATCCCCAGTCCCCAATCCCAAATCCCCAGTCCCCAGTCCTCTACAACGCCGCTTTCTGAGTTACTTTTCAATAAAACTCAAGGCAATCCTTTTTTCTTGACTACACTGCTGAAAACTTTGTACGCGGAGAAACTGCTCGTTTATGAGGTAAGCAGTGGTAAGTGGGAGTGGAGTATCGAATCTATTCAAGCGATTGGAATTACCGATAATAATATTGTCGAACTGATTGCTAAAAATATTCAAAAATTTCCCGACGAGACGGTGAAGGTTTTAAAACTGGCGGCTTGTATTGGCAACCAGTTTAACTTAGAGGTTTTGGCGATTGTGAATGAGGAATTTCAGACAGTCACGGCACAAGCGTTATGGGATGCACTTCAGGCTGGTTTGATTCTGCCTCTGAGCGATACTTACAAAATTCCCTTGGTGTTCGGACAGTCAGAAGCGGCAGCTTTGAAACTTGGGGATGTGAAGATTGACTATAAATTTTTGCACGACCGCGTGCAGCAAGCGGCTTATTCTCTGATTCCCGAATCTGAAAAGAAGGCAACTCACCTCAAAATCGGTCAATTGCTGCTGGCAAATACTACGCCTGAATCGAGCCAAGAAAATATCTTTGCTCTGGTCAATCAGCTAAATTTTGGCACCGACCTGATTACCGCAAAGTCAGAAAAGGATGAGTTGGCTGAACTCAATCTTATCGCCGGTCAAAAGGCTTTGGCTGCGACGGCTTATGAAGCTGCTGTTAATTATTTAAATGTGGGGATAGGATTGCTGGCAGCTTCTAGTTGGGAGAGTAATTATAAGTTGACGCTTAACCTCTATGTGGAAGCGGTAGCAGCAGAATATTTAAACACCAATTTTGAACAAGCAAACGCCTATGCTGAAATCGTGCTGCAAAAAGCTACAAATCTGCTCGATAAGGTGAAGGTGTATGAAGCTCAAATTCAGATGTATATGGCTCAACTTCAGATGCAGTCAGCAATCGATACAGGGCTGGAAGTACTGGAAATGCTCGGTGTTACCTTGGAGCAAGAACTGCCAAAAGATGTGATTATTGAGGAGTTAATCTATCTTCCCAAAATGACCGATCTCTATAAGCTTGCAGCTATGCAGATATTGATGAAGATTATGCCTCCTGCTTATGTGGCGAATCCGGGCTTATTACCACTGCTTATATTTACAATGATACATCTATCTATTAAATATGGTAATTCTTCGCCAGCCTCTTATGGGTATGCTGTATATGGCTTGCTTATGTGTGGGCCTCTGGGAGAAATTGATTCTGGATATCGCTACGGGCAAGTGGCTTTGAGGGTGTTAGATAAATTAGACGCCAGAGAACTCGAATCAAGAGTATTAGGTGTATTTAACTGTCAAGTGAGACACTGGAAAGAACATACTAGGACAACAATAGAACCTTTGCAAGAGGCTATTCAAATTGGACTTGAAACCGGAGATATAGAAGGTAGCGGTTATTCTGTTAACACTTATTGCCAATACATTTTTTTTGCAGGGGAACATCTAGAAATAGTCGAAAATTATTTTGTTCAATATATAAATTTAATGCTTAAATTTAAGCAGGAATCTATTTGGTATGTTCTCAGGATATTTCGGCAGATGATCTTGAATTTAATATGCAAACCAGCAGAATTATCTTTGTTAATTGGCGAAGCTTTTAATGAAGCCGAAAGTTTGCCAATCTTTATTGAGTCTAATAATGCCACATCGCTATTCTTTATTTATCTGGCAAAAACTCTACTTCTTTATATTTTAAAAGAACCAGGCATGGCTGTTGAAAATGCCAAGAAAGCTGAACAATACACCGTCGCCGCCGCTGGAGCAATCAGCGTTGCCGAACACAATTTCTACTATTCTCTAGCCCTCCTCGCCCATTATGCCAACGTAGAAGAACAGCAACAAACCGAATACCTTCACCAAGTAGCATCGAACCAAGAAAAAATGAAACTGTGGGCATACCATGCCCCCTGCAACTTCCAGCACAAATACGACCTCATCGAAGCAGAAAAAGCGCGAGTTTTGGGACAACTTGCCGAAGCCATCTCCTTGTACGACAGAGCAATAACTGGCGCAGGCGAACAAGGATATATCCAAGAAGAAGCACTAGCCAACGAACTAGCTGCCGAATTTCATCTAGCACGCGGAAATCAAAAGATTGCCCAATTCTATTTAACAGAAGCTTACTACGGTTACATTCGCTGGGGAGCCAAAGCAAAGGTAACAGATTTAGAGTCCAGGTATCCCCAGTTCCTTGAAAGAATCATTACCAGAAAACCTCCAGCTATTACAGTCAATCAAACTACCACATTGACCACGAACGGTAGAGCGGAATTGCTGGATTTGGCTACCTTTATGAAAGCCAATCAAGCCATTTCCAGCGAAATCGTTCTAAATAAACTGCTAAACAAATTGATGAAAATTGCCATAGAAAATGCTGGAGCCCAAAAAGGATTTCTGATTCTGAATCAGTCTGGCTCTCTAGTAGTAGAAGCTTTTGGCGAAGTGAATTCTGGCGAAGTGAACGTGCAGATATCTCCCGCCGTGCAAATCGGTCAAGTAGTCCCAGTGACGACGATCAATTATGTCCAGAGAACCAAATCAAGCGTACTTTTAAACGATGCCCAGAACGAAGGAATATTTACTACCGATCCTTATATCATCGCCAACAAACCTTTATCCGTCCTATGTACTCCAATTATCAATCAAGGAAAAGCGATAGCCTTCCTTTACTTAGAAAATAACTTAACTAAAGGGGCTTTTACTGAGGAGAGACTGGAAGTTTTAAAAATGCTCTCTTCCCAAGCCGCAATTTCCATAGAAAATGCTCGTTTAGTTGCCGACTTATCAGATACCACCGAAAAACTCAAACAAGCCAACGAACAATTAGAAGATTACACCCAAACGCTGGAGTTAAAAGTACAAGAGCGAACCCTGGAATTACAAACCAAAGAAACCCGACTCGCCGAAGCGCAAAGGATAGCTCACCTCGGTAGCTGGGAATTCGATATCAGTACAAAAGAAATGTCTTGGTCAGATGAAAGCTTCCGCATCTTCGGTCTTGATCCCAGCCAAGGAGTACCGACTTTCTCGGAACACGAACGACAAATTCATCCTGATGATTTTGTGTTTTGGCAAACAACAATTGAGCAGGCGATGGAGTCTGGAGAAACTTATCAGTTTGACTTTCGGATTTTACGCCCCGACGGTTCGGTCAGATATGTTTATATCAAGGGACAAGCGATTTTGGATGCTGCTGGTAAAGTAATTAAGCTTTTTGGCACAGTGCAGGATATCACGGAACGCAAATTAGCGGAAGGGGCGCTGCAACAATCGGAAGCGCAATTGCGAGAACAAGCAAATCAGTTACAAAAAACTTTGCGCGAATTGCAACAAACCCAAAGTCAACTGATTCAAACCGAAAAAATGTCCAGCCTCGGTCAGTTAGTCGCGGGTGTTGCTCACGAAATCAACAACCCGATTAACTTTATCTACGGGAATCTCTCCTACGCCCAGGCGTATACAAAACAAATGATCGGGTTGATTGAGCTTTATCAGCAAACTTATCCTCATTCGACTCCTGAAATTGAAGCTGAAACTGAGGCTATTGAACTTGATTTTCTCAGAGAAGATTTGTCTAAAATACTAGAATCGATGCAAGTTGGGGCTGAACGCATCCGCCAGATTGTTCTATCGTTGCGGAACTTCTCGCGGTTGGATGAATCTTCCAAGAAGCCTGTGAATATCCATGAGGGGATTGATAGTACGTTAATGCTGTTTCAGTCTCGCCTCAAAGAAGAGGGCCAGCGAAGAGGCATTGAGGTGATTAAAGAATACGGTCAGCTGCCGAAAGTTACCTGTTATGCTTCGGAACTAAATCAAGTGTTTATGAATATTTTGAATAATGCAATTGATGCTTTGTCGGCGGTAAGGGACAATGAGGCCCGATTGCCGACGATTACGATTCGCACTGAAGTTAGGGAGTCGCAGAATGTCATCATTCGGATTGCTGACAATGGCCAAGGGATGACGGAGGCTGTCCGCTCTAAAATATTTGACCCCTTCTTCACGACAAAGCCTGTTGGGTCTGGCACAGGTTTAGGGTTATCTATTAGTTACCAGATTGTTGTGGATAAACACGGTGGACAAATCAGCTGTATTAGTGCGCCTGGTGAGGGGGCTGAGTTTGCGATTTCGCTGCCGATGCGCGATATTCTGGTTAATGAGCGCCTATCTTAAAGAGCGCTGAAGCCGCAACTACGTACCAGGAAAGTTTTATTATGGGCGATCGTTCGGACAGGGTATCATTGCTTTGGTAAGAAAATTCCTGAATATATGTAGGAGAAATATATGTTTGGTTTAGGATTGCCTGAATTGGGGATCGTTGCTTTAGTTGCTATTCTGATTTTTGGCCCTAAGAAAATTCCTGAAGTTGGTACTGCTTTGGCTAAGACTTTGCGCGGTTTTAAGGATGAGTTTAAAAAGCCTGAAGAAGATTCAGATTCACCAGAGTCTGAGGCGGAGAGGGGGGGAGGAGAAAAGAAATAAAAATGTTTTTATAGGGTTGAGAAACTCAACGCATTTGTTGGGTTTCGTGCCTCAACCCAACCTACAAAGCTACAAAGCGCTGAACACCCAGAAACCCGGTTTCTTGGAGAAACCGGGTTTCTTGGATAACACTTTTGGCGTTTAGATGCCAGAAACTTGATTGGCTACAGAAGGTTTGATGGTATTTGGCGAGTCTACCGCAGCTGGTTGCTGTTCGCGATCGGGTAATGGATTGCGGATCTCGATCAGACCGATCGCACGAGTGACACTTTCGGGTAATATCACCACTAAGCTGTTGGCGGAAGCGCCATCTAAAGCGGTGTTGATGGCTGTTGTCTCATCCAGAATTGCTTCATAACGGATTTCTGGCTTAGTTTGCTGGATGCCTTTGACAATTAAGGTCGCGGCGTCTCCGCGAGTGCGTCCCCGCGTATCGTCGTCTTCTTTGACAATTATGCGATCGAACATTTCTGCTGCTAGTTTGCCCAGCATAACGAAATCTTCATCGCGGCGATCGCCTGGGCCTCCCACCACACCAATGCGCTCACCGGGCCAGTTGCGGACAAAACCGCTCAGGGCTTCGTAGCTGTGGGGATTGTGGGCATAATCTACTAAAGCGTGATATTTGCCCAAGTTGAAGATATTCATCCGTCCCGGCGTTTGATCTACGGAAGCCCGGAAAGTCTTGAGCGCCGTGCGAATTACTTCCATCTCGACTCCCTGCACAAATGCCGCCAAACTAGCCGCCAGGGCATTGGCAATCATAAATGGAGCCCGCGCTGCCATTGTCAGAGGCACATTCACCGCCTGCTCAATTCGCAGCGTCCAATCTCCCTTTAAAATCGACAAATAGCCGTTTTCATAGACTGCTGCCACGCCTCCCTTGTTGGTGTGTTCCTTCACGAGGGGGTTTTCTGGATTCATGGTGAAGTAAGCAATCTGAGCCTTGACCCGCTTTGCGATCCCCGCCACTAGGGGGTCATCTGCATTCAACACAGCATAACCTTTGGGCAGAACTGCTTCTGCGACTACACCTTTGAGGTCGGCTAATTGTTCTACTGTGTCGATATCGCCTATGCCCAGGTGATCCGCTGCCACATTCAGCACTACGCCGACATCCGAAGCGTCAAAGCCCAGGCCCGATCGCAAAATCCCGCCCCTAGCACTTTCCAGGATGGCCACTTCCACTGTCGGGTCTTGCAGAATCAACTGGGCGCTTTGGGGCCCGGTATTGTCGCCTTTTTGGACGAGGTAATCGCCGATGTAGGTGGCGTCGGTGGTTGTGTAGCCGACAGTCACACCAGTACTTTTGTAAATATGAGCTAGCAGTCGAGTCGTGGTTGTCTTACCGTTGGTGCCTGTGATTGCCACGATGGGGATGCGGGAGGGTGTGCCGGGGGGAAAGAGCATATCCAGGACTGGTGCAGCTACATTCCGAGCAATTCCCTGGCTGGGGGCAACGTGCATCCGAAATCCCGGTGCGGCGTTGACTTCCACGATTACGCCATCCATTTCTCTTAATGGCCTGGTGATATCGGGGGTGACCACATCGATTCCGGCGATATCCAAACCGATGATCTTGGCTACTCGCTGTGCCAGCCAGATATTTTCGGGATGGATGTCGTCGGTGCGATCGACTGCTATCCCCCCTGTACTGAGATTGGCCGTCGCCCGCAGGTAACATATTTGACCTGCATCCACCACTGTTTCCAGGGTGTAACCTTGCCGCTCCAACAATTGCCAGCTGGTGCGGTCTAGGGTAATTTTGGTGAGAATGTTGTCGTGTCCTTCGCCGCGATTCGGGTCTTGATTGGTTTCTTCGATCAATTCTGCGATCGTAGATTTACCATCTCCTACCACATGGGCTGGCACTCGTTCGGAGACGGCGACTACTTTGCCGTTGACCACCAATACCCGGTGGTCGCGCCCTTGATAGTAGCGTTCCACGATCACGGATTTGGATACTTCTTTGGCGGCATCGTAGCCTGCTTCGGCTTGTTCCCAAGTGTTGATGTCGATCGTAATTCCCCGACCGTGATTGCCATCTAGGGGTTTAATCACAATTGGGTAGCCGCCAAGATCTTTGATGGCGTCTTCTAAATCGTTGAGATAATTGATCACAGTGCCGCGAGGCACAGGAACTCCCGCTTCCCGCAGAATCTGTTTGGTGCTTTCTTTATCTGACGCTAGTTCTACACCTAAAATACTGGTGTTGCCGCTCAGAGTCGCCTGCAACCGCTTGAGGTTTATCCCATAGCCGAATTGCACTAAGGCGCGAGCGCTCAAAGACATCCAGGGTATTCCCCGCGCCTCTGCTTCTTTGACGATCGTTTCTGTAGAAGGCCCCAAAGACGCATCTGAGGACATTTCCCGCAGGTCTTGGAGGTCTTGTGCTAATTCCTCTTCAGGATATGTGCCTGTTTCTATAATGCTCTGACACAGCCGCACTGCCGCTCTTGCAGCATAGCGACCCGCTTCTTCATCTTTATATTCAATTACTACTTGGTAAATGCCGGGGGTGTTGGTTTCGCGGGTGCGACCGAAACCTACCTTCATACCTGCCAGTTCTTGGAGTTCCAGGGCGACGTGTTCGATAATGTGTCCCATCATCGTGCCCTCTCGAACTCGGCTCAGGAACCCGCCTCTACACCCAGGAGAACAGAAGTGTTCTTCGATCGTCGGTAGCACTTGTACCAATCCCTCGTAGAAGCCAGGAATCAGATTTGACGGTCGTTCGGAAAGCTCCTCTAAATCGAGACGCATCACGACCAGTTTGTGCCGTCTAATGCTCCAGTAATTGGGACCGCGTAACGTCTGGATTTTAAGAATTTTCATGGCAGTATCCGAGGGTCATTATGGCAGCTAGCGAGCAATGAAAGCAATGAAAGCAACTATCTAGTTTCCTATTGGTAAGCGTTATTAAACTGTTCGTCACGAACATTTTTATCTCTCTATTACTGGCCTCTCATCCATCCTAATGAAGAGGTTTGGCGGCCAATGTTAAAAATACTACAGTAGCTCAGCAATAAGCAGCAGATATGGGCATAGGGAATGGGGAATTGGGAATTGGGAATTGGACATATGAGAGTTTTGAGTGTTGAGTTAACAAATTCTCTTGCTCCTCTGCTCCTCTGCTCCTCTGCTCCTCTGCTCCTCTGCTCCTCTGCTCCCCTGCTCCCCAAGATTACTAACCATTGATGGTAACTGGAATGATTTGCCGCTGGCGCATATCATAGCGATCGCCGTAACTAAGAATGTGGAGGCGCATATTGAAAATACCGAGCGGGTCGGTGGCTCCCACTTGGCTATGGTTGCTATAGGTGATCTCTCCTGGATCGATAATCGTCACGGTGCCTTTACCCAACACCTGAATGATACCATCTCTCTCAAAGAGGGCGCAGGTATCTTCATCTATTCCGATTCCCAGCCGGTCTGGATGAGCTGCGATCGCACTCATCAGGCGAGCCATGCGATTGCGGTTGTGAAAGTGTTGATCTACAATCACTTCTGGTATAATAGCCAGCCCTGTCGCCATATCCACTAAAGAACGATTGGGACATTCGCCGCTACCGCCACCAGCAATCATATGATGACCCATCACTGCCGCCCCAGCACTGGTGCCAGCTAGCGTTATCTTACCCTGCCACGCGGCTAGGCGTAATTTTTCCATCAAAGGTGTATCGGCTAGCAACCCACACAGCCGCAATTGGTCGCCACCCGTCAGAAATACGCCCGTACATACTTCCAGATACTCGTTGATGGCGGGGTCTTCACACTGCTGGCGATCGCGAATGTCTAGCAACTCTATCCTCTTGGCACCCATTTCCGTGAAGATAGCGCGATATCGTTCGCCGATGATCGCTGGTTCTCTCGAAGCCGATGGTACTATGGCGATTTGGGCATCAGCTGACCCAGCACGACTAAAAAAAGTCTGTAGGATCTCGCGTCCGTGAACTTTGTCTTCTGCGCCGCCAATCACCATGATTGCGCTTTTAGTCAGTTGGGGTTTCCTGGGTTCCAAGGTTTGATATTCTAATTGCAGCATCGTGTTACTCTTCTCGTGCGGTGGGGCGGGCGTCGAAACTACGCCCTACTTTTACTCCAGTTACCCCTGTAAGTCATTGCTCAGGACTCTTCTGGTTCTGGCTCTGGAGCTTAACCATTAACGCATAATGCCAGATTATTAAACAGATTATTAAACAATAATTGAGAAATGTGACCGCTTTTATACAGAATACTATCTATGTACCCTGGATGTTGTGAGTCAGTGTACCTACGATGGATATGACCTGCCTGTTGAGCGAATCAAAGTGCGATTTGACATTGTTACCCTGTTTCCAGATTTTTTCACCTCTGGGCTGAGTTCGGGGCTGCTGGGTAAAGCCCTCGCCAAACAGATTGCCCAAGTCCATCTAGTCAATCCCAGAGATTTTACCACGGATAAGCATCACCGGGTGGATGACGAAACTTACGGCGGCGGTGTCGGGATGCTGATGAAGCCAGAACCGATCTTTGCCGCTGTCGAGTCACTGCCAGTTTTACCGAGACGCGATGTAATTTTAATGACACCACAAGGTCAAACACTGAATCAGCCGCTGTTGCGAGAATTGGCTACCAATTACGACCAACTGGTTGCGATCTGCGGACATTACGAGGGTGTCGATGAACGGGTGCTGCATTTAGTTACCCGCGAGGTGTCCTTGGGAGATTTTGTGCTGACTTGTGGGGAAATTCCCGCACTGGCCCTTATTAATGGTATAGTGCGGTTGCTACCTGGAACAGTGGGTAAGGAAGAGTCTTTGAAAGCAGAGAGTTTTGAGGCTGGGTTGTTAGACTATCCCCAGTGGACTCGTCCAGCTGACTTTCGGGGGCTTAAAGTCCCAGAAGTCTTGCTATCTGGCGATCATGGTAAGATTGAAAAGTGGCGTCAAGAGCAGCAGATAATCAGAACGCGCGATCGCCGTCCCGATTTATTTGCAAGGTGGTCACAAAGTAAAGGTTCCCAAACTGAGATTACCAGTTTTGGCCTCAAAGAACAATCATCTAAGATAAATGAGGAGCAGACTGAAGATCGATCGCACAAATAACTGGGGCAGACTTTCCAGAAAGGTAGACAAATCATGCGGCTTCTTAAATCTCGCTTACTCTGGACTACAGCAACTGCGTTTCTTTTATTAAACACCGTTGTTGAAATTCCCCGGTCCGATCGTCACTTGATCGCGAATCTAAATATTCAGCAAGAAGCTTACGCCAAAAAAAGTGGCGGACGCAGTGGCGGCGGTTCTTTCAGTCGCCCTTCAAGATCGAATAGCGGTTCTTCTTCTCCCTCCAGAAGTAACAATAATCGTGGTTCGTCTGGCGGTAGTTATTACAACAATTCCACTCCCGTCTATGGTGGTGGTTACAGGTCAGGTGGAGTTTATTTCTATTCTGGATGGGGATTTGTTTTTCCATCTTTGTTTGGGTTAATGATGTTAATAATGGTGCTGTTCATTATCTACTCCATTCAGAACAGCACCAGGAATTCTGCTCAAACTACCAATGATTTGCCCACAACTGGCAACAAAGAACTAGACAACAACATTGTCACCATCAGCAAAATTCAGGTAGGACTGCTGGCGCAAGCGCGTGCAATTCAAAAAGAACTATCAGAATTAAGTCTCAGTATAGATACTGGTACGCCGGATGGACTGTCGGAATTGGTGCAAGAATCAGTTTTGGCGTTATTGCGATCGCCCGAAAATTGGACGCACGTATCGGCAACTTCCCAAACTGTTCGCACCAGAGAAGAAGCGGAGACAATTTTTAATAAGTTTTCCATTGAAGAACGCAGCAAATTTAGCTCCGAAACTCTCACAAACGTAGAAGGCAAAGTTCGCCAAAAAGATGTAAATCCTAACCAGAATACAGAACCTGGCTCATACATTGTGGTAACGTTGCTAATTGGCACAGAAGATGACCGTCCGCTGTTTGTAAATGTTTATTCATCAGCAGATTTAAAGGCAGCCCTTGAGCGAATTGGTGGCACAGCGTCCGAATATCTGACCGTATTTGAGTTGCTTTGGACTCCCCAGTCGGAAACAGAAAGCCTCACCTATGATGAGTTGTTGAGTGAGTACGCAAATTTGATGCAAATTGTTTGATAATAGTCATCAGTAATCGGTTATTGTAAAAAATGACTAATGACAAAAGACAAAAAAATGAACATTCGGATTGGAAATGGTTACGATATTCACCGACTGGTTACTGGACGGCGTTTGATTTTGGGAGGGGTAGAGATTCCGCACGAATTGGGTTTGCTGGGGCATAGCGATGCGGATGTGCTAACTCATGCGATTATGGATGCGATGCTGGGGGCGTTAAGTCTGGGAGATATCGGTCATTATTTTCCGCCGACCGATGAGAAATGGGCTGGTGCAGATAGTCTGGTTTTGTTGAGTCAGGTGAACAAATTGGTGTTAGATAAAGGCTGGCGGGTGGGGAATATTGACTCGGTAGTAGTGGCGGAACGTCCGAAATTGAAGCCGCATATTACCAATATGCGATCGCGCATCGCCAGTATTCTAGAATTAGAACCTGACCAAATTGGCATCAAAGCCACCACAAACGAAAAATTAGGCCCAGAAGGAAGGGAAGAAGGAATTGCAGCTTATGCCGTAGCCTTGCTGGTAGCTGCTGAATGATATGTTTGTGGTAAGGACTTTCGTCCTTCCTACCTTCTACGGAGTTTAGCAGTAATATGAACACCGAAGAATTGTCAGTTATAAAGCATATCGTTCCTGACATCACCATACTGGACAGCGAGGAACGAATAGTTTTGTTAGCTCAAGGCAAAGTGAAAAGAGAACTATATCGCGATATTTATGAAGTCATTTCGTGGCTAAAAGCTGGGAATGGAGCCATTCCTTTTGTCATGTTTATTGAATTGGAAAACATTAAGATTTTCAAGTGGGACAGTGACAATTTATCCGAACCTGTTTGCACTCTTAATACAGCCGAAGTGCTTGGTCATTATGGCCTTAAAGTCTCTGATGAATATATATCAGGAGATTACTTAAGTGCCTTAGCAGAGTCGTGGTTGAGAGATTTAGTTTCCCACTGGAAGTCAGACAAACCCCCAGCAGAAGAACAGATAGCAGCCATCGGTTTATTACCATTGCTTAAAGATGGAAAAGAACAATTTGAAGTAGAAATTAGAATCGATCCCAAGTTGAGATACATAGTTTTGAGATATTATTATCCGCGTGATACTTTACTTTAAGTAGTATGATTCTGTACGTTGAAACTAACTTTCCGCTGAGTATTGCTAAAGGACAAGATCCCGAAGCAGAGAGGTTGTTGCTGAATCTACCCTCATCAGTAAATATAGCCATACCAAGCATTTGCTGCCTGGAAGCAGTCTCAGTGTTGCAGGAGGAGCAAAAGTACCGCAAACGTTTCGAGCAAGATCTAAAAATTCAGATCAACGAGGCGCAGCGAAATCTTTCCTCGTCCTACGCTCGCTCTGTCGCTTTCCACTTAGAACAAGCGCTCCCTCAATATATGGAGCTAGCAAAGGAGGTAAAAGCGCGTCTGCTTCAAGCTCTTGACAACTTGGCAACAAAAGCAGAGTTGTTTCCATTAACTGCCGATATGCTTCGGGAAAGTTTGCTGCCAGGTCTGATTCAAGACGGTACAGATAACTTGATTTTACACTGCATCTTGGGACACGCACGATCGCACCCTACTCAAGTTAAAGTGTTTCTGAGCGGCAATACTAGAGATTTTGGTACATTGGTAGTTCAACAGGCTTTACGGGATGTTGGCGTGGAGGATTATTTCAGCCGCACGCAAGACTTCCTGGGTTGGTTACGATCGCAGTAAAGTTGGCAATTTATTGTATATAAAATAATGATGAGAATTTTTGATATTATTATTGCTAATTGGCGACGGTGGTTGGCGGTAAGCTTGGCAGCAATAAGCGCGATCGCACTTTCATCCTGTAACCCAAATTTACTCAAAAGTCAAGCCGCTGATGGCAATCGGGTACGTTTCACAATGTTAGCATCTGCTGGCAGTCGGACTGGTGATGCGATCAGCTCCCAAATTAAGCGAGACTTGAGCAAAATCGGCATTCAAGTCGATTTCCAGCCCCTTTCTTTCAACGTTCTGGAACATTTACGAACTCAAAGTTGCAGACAAGTAGCTACAATCATCCCCAAATTCATCCGGGGTTGCTCATAATATGACCGATTATGTGAAAAAGCAAGCGTTACATTACAATATGATCTCTACTGATATTTTCTCGATCGTTACTCGGTGTCGTTGGTTTTTAGTTTTACTGGCGGCGATAAGTGCGATCGCTCTCACCAGTTGCAACCCAGCCCAATTTAAAACCAAAGCCGCTCAAGTACCCCAATTAGTTTTTGCCTCTCCCAGCGGGCCACAAACTTTTAACTTTGTGCTAAATCAGTCAGCCTTCAGCGTTTTTGGCTATATCTACGACGGATTGCTCTCAGAAAATTTCGCTCTAGATGGAAAGCTAGAGCCTGCACTAGCCGAGTCTTGGGAAATCTCTGAAGATAAGAAACGGGTTGTCTTTACACTGAAAAACGGGTTGAAGTGGTCAGATGGTGAACCGCTCACTGTCGATGACGTTATATTTACATATCGGGACATATATCTCAACCCAAAAATTCCCACAGACATCAAAGATATTCTTCGAGTTGGCATCAGCCGTGCTTTCCCAACAGTGAAAAAACTCGATGAACGCAGAGTTGAATTTACCGTGCCGGAACCGTTTGTCCCCTTTTTGAGAAACATAGGGGGACTGCCAATTTTGCCCGCCCATGCTTTACAGAAGTCCGTCCAAACCACGGATGCTAATGGAAATCCCAAGTTTCTTTCGGCTTGGGGAATCGATACCAACCCCAAAGAAATTATTAGCAACGGCTACTACAAAATGGAAAGCTACGCCTCCAGTGAGCGAGTCGTATTCCAACGCAACCCTTACTATTGGCGCAAGGATGCTGAGGGGAATCCGCAACCTTATATTGAGCGCGTTGTTTTACAAATTATTGAAAACACCGATAATCAATTAATGAATTTTCGCTCTGGGCAGTTGGATAGTCTAGATTTGTCTCCGGAGGCGTTTCCGCTGCTGAAGCGAGAAGAAAAGCGAGGGCGTTTTACTATCTACAACGGAGGGCCGGACTCTACCACACTTTTTGTTAGTTTTAATCTCAACAAAGCTCGGAATTCCAAAAATAAGCCATTCGTAGACCCCATCAAGTCTAGCTGGTTTAATACCAAGGAATTTCGACAGGCAGTCGCCTATGCGATCGATCGCCAGCGCATGAAAGAAAACATCTTTCGGGGAATGGGTGAGCTACAGAATTCGCCTATTTATTTCAAAAGCCCTTACTACCTTTCTCCCGAACAGGGGTTAAAGGTCTACGACTACAATCCAAACAAAGCTAAACAATTGCTTTTGGGAGCGGGTTTTAAATACAACTCCCAAGGACAGCTGCTGGATGCGATCGGTAACCAAGTGCGATTTACCATGCTAGTTAAAGCAGAGGATCAAAGCCGGGTAAACATGGCAGTCCAAATCCAACAAGATCTCCGCCAAATTGGGATTCAAGCCGATCTGCAAGTTATTGCCTTCAACGTGGTGATAGAAAAACTGCAAAATCGGAGTTGGGATTGTTATGTTGGTGGGTTTGGTGGAGGAGGGGTGGAGCCTCACAGTGGCTCTAATATCTGGTCGAGTAACGGACGATTACACCAATTCAACCAAGGCCCGGAACTGGGAGATCCCCCTATTCAGGGTTGGGAAATTTCTGACTGGGAGAAGGAAATCGATCGCCTTTTTATTGAAGGATCTCAAGAATTCGATGAGGCCAAGCGCAAGGCTATCTATGCCCAATTTCAGCAAATCGCCCAAGAACAATTACCATTCATTCATCTGGTGAATAAGCTATCGTTTCAGGCGGTACGCGATCGCATCCAAAACCTCAAATACTCAGCCCTTGGTGGCGCATTCTGGAATTTTTACGAACTGAAAGTAAATGAGTAATTACAGCGGATTGCAAGTGAGTGAGGTACAGGTAAATTGTAGGGGCCCTTTTGGCGGATAATTTGTGGCCGATCGACAATAATCATGGCAAAACCCGCCCCTACTTTCGCACCCTGAAAGAAAATCATTGAATTGTACCTCATGCGGCTGCAAGCCGCTGTAGTTCTAGCGCGTCAACCGATCGCATTGCAGCAAAGGAGGTTCGCACTCATTTAACTTGGCACCTCAACCGGGTCAGCCTGCTATTAATGGTTGGCAACCTCTTGATTGGGAGTTAGAAATCGATCGCCTTTTTGCCGAAGGTGCGCGGGAATTTGACGAAACTAAGCGCAAAGCTATTTATGGTGAATTTCAGCGGATTGTTCAGTCACAGTTGCCCGTGATTCACTTAGTTAATGAAACTGCTTTGATGGCGGTGCGCGATCGCGTTTCTGGACTCAAATACACCGGCTTACCTAGTTGGGGACTGTGGAACATCCAGGAACTTAAAATTGTAGACAAGTAAAATAATTTCAGATTTCAGATCTCAGATTTCAGATTTGCTAATGCCTCCGCTACCATTACCCCCTTTATGTCGAGCGGCTGTAGAGACATGAAACGTCTCTACAATGTTTAGGCCAAAAATTAAAGGGGGTAACAAACCCGGATTTGGTATTACGCATCGGTTACCCAAAAAATTCGTGCGATCATTCCTATCTGCGTTAATCTGCGTTCATCTGTCTTCATCTGCGGTAAAAATTTAACCAACGATGACAATAGAGAATTTGATGAACTCACTCATGTACTAACGATGCCACCGGACTTGATCTCATCCCATATTTAACTGAAATTTATGATAAAATAGGGAAAGATTAAGGGTTAAGGTAGCTGCCCTATGACTGAGATATCCACTCGAATCGAATTGCCTCCTCCTTTTCCCGACCACACGCAATTACCGGAGGAAGATGGTACTTTTGTGAAAAATTTTCAGGAGCATCCCCAAAGTATTATTCTGACAGATTCTTTAGGCCAGGTTTTACAACAACTGCATCCTGACGGAAATTACGCAATTGGACAAGATTGCGGCATTTATTGGCGGGAAACTGAGCCTCCAGAAAAAGGCGCAGAAGCGCCAGATTGGTTCTACGTACCGAATGTACCGCCGCTGCTGGATGGTCAATATCGACGTTCCTACTCACTGTGGCGGGAATTCGTAGCGCCATTAATTATTTTGGAGTTTGCTAGTGGGGATGGTACAGAAGAACGCGATCGCACATCTTTATCTTATTCTGGTAATGAAGTCACCAGGCCGGGGAAGTTTTGGGTGTACGAACGCATCGTGCGAGTTCCCTACTACGGCATCTATGAAGTCGCCAACGGCAATTTAGAAGTCCACAACCTTGTCAACGGTTTTTTTGAGAAAATGTCTCCGAACGAACGGGGTCATTATCCGATCGCGCACTTGGGTGTAGAATTGGGACTGTGGCACGGAAACTATCAAAACCAAAACTTTCTGTGGTTGAGATGGTGGGATCTCCAAGGCAATTTGTTGCTGACTGGTGCTGAAAGAGCCGAACTCGAAAGTTTACGGGCCGAACAAGAGCGGCAAAAGGCCGAACAAGAACGGCAAAGGGCTGAACAAGAGCGGCAAAGAGCCGAAAGTGCAGAACAGACACTCGCCTCTAGCGAACAAGCACGAAGGGATTCTATCCCCCGGTTGTTGGCTATGGGGTTGAGTGTGGAGCAGGTAGCTTCAGCCCTTAGTTTGACTGTGGAAGAAGTTAGGCAGATTTCTGGAGAGTGATAAGCTGTGGCGCATCTATTTTTTAGGGTCGCAATTTGTGAAACTCTTGTGGAGTGGGCATCTTGCCCGCCCCATTTATACAATTTAGATGCGCGAAAGCTTAGGGTCGCAATTTGTGAAACTCTTGTGGAGTGGGCATCTTGCCCGCCCCATTTATACAACTTAGATGCGCGACAGCTTATGACTGCTTCCCGAAGCGATCGCACGGAACTTAAGATAGTAGATAAGAAAGCCTAAAATATATCCCGTGACCCAACCTGAAATTTTACGTAATCTGCTGCAAGCCGTCGCTGCGGGTGAAGTTAGCCCAGACGTAGCCCTCGACAAACTAAAGCACTTTGACTTTGAGCCTGTTGGAGATTTCGCTCGTATCGATCATCACCGTCGCCTGCGTACTGGTTTTCCAGAAGTGATTTGGGGACTCGGTAAAACTCCCGATCAGATTGCACAAATTATAGAGGTGATGCGCCACCACAATCCAGTCGTGATGGCGACGCGCATCGAACCGGCAGTTTATGCTCAACTGCAAGAAAAGATTCCCGATTTGCAATACTTTTCTACAGCACGAATTTGCGCCATTTCCCCACCCACCTTAGAACCTCAGCACTCCGGTATCATCGGCATTCTCTCAGCGGGAACAGCCGATTTACCAGTCGCAGAAGAGGCATCTGTGACAGCCGAATTATCCGGCTTCCGGGTGCAACGCCTCTGGGATGTCGGCGTTTCCGGTATCCACCGCTTGCTGAGTAACCGCCACGTCATTGCTGAATGCAACGTCCTCATCGTCGTCGCTGGTATGGAAGGCGCTTTACCTAGCGTGGTGGCTGGTTTGGCCGATTCTCCGACGATCGCAGTTCCCACCAGTGTAGGCTACGGCGCGAGTTTTGGTGGCCTCGCTCCTCTGTTGACAATGCTCAATTCTTGTGCTGCGGGAGTAGCTGTTGTCAATATCGACAATGGTTTTGGTGCGGCGATTTTAGCTGGACAAATTCTTCGGACTGCACACAAATTGAATGTTGGCAATGAGTAATTAAGTACGTAGTTGCGCTTTAGCGCTAAAGCGCAACTACGTACCTACAACGAGCCTTAATCTTATGACTAGCAACTTGCGTTAAATTAGGGAAAGGCACTCGTACAGAAATATTAAAGCCGATCGGGATCGATTCCTTTTTCCTTTAACTTGGCCAGCAAATCCTCTCTTAGCTGCCGTTCCCGCTCTAGAAGCTCATCGGAAGTGGAAAACCTATTTCCCTGTTCGTCATACCAATAGAGCCACTCTCGCGTCCATCCTTTGTAGGTTCCAGTTGCTCTGCCAATTCCTAAGCCTATCTCAGGCATCCAAACTGGCTCCCCAGGTTGCCTTTCATAAACGCCATTGACTAAACGATATACTTCAAAAGCATCTCCTTGGCTGCTATGATAACGGCCTGCATCGTAAATTACGTAATACAAAACACCCAGTTCGGCATAATCTATTTTCTTCTGTTCGTATTCGTCTCTGTAGGTTTGAAAAACTACTTCCAGCGCTAAAATTGGCACTATACCGTTTTCTCGCGACAGGATATAACTTAAACGTCCGTTTTGGCCAACAAAACGCTCTACGCCTAAACTAAGAAACCCGTCAGGAACGATCGCCGGTCGATCTTTCCGGGAGTAAATCCCCATGTCTACGCCAAAAAACCAATCTTGACGATCGGGCCAAATTAAAGCCAAAATTGCCAGCAGCAGGTTGGGTAGTAAATTTTGGAGTTCGTTGTCCACTGGGGTTTCGTCAGATTCAAGTAGTTCTATTTCATCTGACAGATCTAACAATGAATTGTACTGTACCATGAAATTTTCCCTAAATATTAATCACTTCAAGATTTTGGGTGAAAATTCCCTCTTGTTCCGGCTGAAAAATATATTCATAGTCAAACTCTAAAGATTGGGGATGACGAATTATTGAAAACCCAAAATCACTTACTGCCTTTGTGGAAAAAGTGCCCATAACTAGCTCAATTACTTTGCCTTCTGCTATGTTAGGCTCTTGGACAAAATAATCATGTTTTTCAAAAAAAACTCTTTCGTGTTTGGGAGTAACTATGCCGTTGAGTTTGTGTGCATTTTGAATTGGCTTGATATAGGTTTTAATAAAACTTGCTGGGAATTTTTGTAAGTCAGATAATCTTTCTTGCTGCGCCCAACTCATTTGGAATATCATTTTAAGCAGTTCAAAGCCTAAAATATAATTAAAAAGGCTATTTTTTTCTTGGGGATTAATCACCAATCTTAAAGCAGATTCTAAATACAGATTAGGCTGTTCTCGTAAATCTTGAGATGAATGTATAAAAAACTGCCTGACATAGGGTTTTAAAACTGCTTTATTTAACTCTGTTTTCAAGTTAAATCTTCTTAAATATTTTTGAACTCGGTGTTGAGTATCTCTGTCTTGCAGCATTCGCCAAACTAAGCCATCAGCCGTATATTCGTCTAAAAAATCCGCTTGCATTTTTGGGGCAGATGCACAGAGGAGATGACACAAGGACAAAACATAACGGCGTTCTTCCCAAGGCAAACTTTCTGCCCATTTTCTAGCAGGTGGTGGGAGTTCATCAAAAATACTATCTGATTGAATTTGCGCCAACCTGGATGAGCTTCTAGATTTAGGTTTAGTCATAAGCTGAAGCAGGTATAAGTGAATGGACAAAAATCAGCCGCATTAAGCTTTAGATCGCTTTTGCTGAGGGTATGGCTCAGCCTTGGGCTTTAGTTTTGATGGATCTACTCGTTAGTCTTCCCCAAAGTCAATGAGTAAACATACTCTGCTGCAAAACTTCTTCCAGCAGGATATCGATCGCCTGTTGCTTTTGCGTGCTTTGGCTCATAACTTATTTTACTCAGGCGACTGCCAGAAGTCTGTGACATCGTACCCTAATTCGTCCAGCATCTCCCGCAGCAGGGGCATACTCAGACCGATGACGTTGGAGTGACAGCCTTCGATTTTCTCAATGAACAGACTTCCTTTGCCTTCAAGGGCGAAGCAGCCAGCGCAGTTCAAAGGTTCGCCGCTACCAACGTAGGCTTCAATTTGGCGATCGCTTACATTGGCAAAGTAAACCCGCGTCACCTGACATCGCACTAAGGTTTTGCCCTGCTTTCGGTCAATTAAAGTATGACCAGTGTAGAGGTCGCCTACACCACCGCGCATCATTTGCCAACGTGCGATCGCTTCCGAGGCGTCAGCTGGTTTCCCGTGAATCTCGCCTGCGATCGACAAAACCGAATCACAACCTAACACTAGCGCATCAGCAAATTGAGGTGCCACAGTTTCAGCCTTCCGCTGCGCTAACGTTTGCACCAGTTCTACCGGATCGCTGAGATCGACTTGGGACTCATCAAAGTCACTTGGACAGACCACTGGTTCGATCCCAGCAGTTTGCAACAGGCGACGGCGGGCAGGCGAGGCAGAAGCTAATACCAATTTTGGATTGACCATTCTGTTGTCAGTTTTCAATTGTCAGTTCTTCGTTGTTATTTTTTACTTGTCAAAAGTCAGAAGTCCTTGGTTAGTTTCTCATCACCATTGACCAATGACCATTGACCAATGACCACTGACCATTGACCACTGACAACTGACCACTGACCATTGACCACTGACTAATGACCAATTTAATAGACAGAGAACGAATCAATGATTTGCTGGAACTGATTCTTCACTTTTGCCCAGCGCTTTTCTGTAGTGGATACGTTAAAAGTGTAGAGTTTGCCGCGACTGATGACAACGCTGGCTAAATTATGCCGTGACTGGGTTGGCAATTTGACGATATATTCCAAAAGGTAATAAATTTTACCACCGCCTTCTCGCGCCTCGGCATTCACCAATTCTGCTTCGCGTCCAGATCCGGAAGGCGCGATCGCACTTTTTGACAGTTTGTATCCTACCTCACCAGGAGTGCCCAGATCCTTGAGAGTTTTGCTCGTCTCAAGTGGACTGATCATTACGCTGACGTTCTCGCTTTGCTCAATCAAATCGTGAAGTACCACATCCGGGCCATTTGAGGCATTGTATGGAATCCAGCCATTAGGATAGAGGAACTGGTAACCGTCGATGCTATCAATATAGCTTTTCAACCCAACCACCCCTCCAAGGCAACCCGTCAGAGTCAAGCTAAGCATGACTAAAAGTACCGCTGCGATTCGTTTGAGCATCTCTAGATATTTCCCTTGCCAGTGCGATTATATTTTCTCATTTATCAGACGCGATCGCCGTTGACCTACATCACCATAGAAGAGGAGGACTCTAGGCGCAGAGGAGCAACCCCACCCCCAACCCCTCCCCGTCGCACGGGGAGGGGAGAAGAGGAGGAGAAAAATTTTCATCCTTAATTTTTCATTTCCATCACCTACGATCGATTACTAATTACCAAAAACTAAAAATCTATGTTGACGACTACCGAAATCCGATGGTTTTATTCCGGTACGCTACCAGCAGAGATCCAAGATTGGTTCAATACCGATGCGCTAGGCGAACATCACCATCCGCCAGAAGAACGGGAAGATGTGTATTTGCACATTCCTGAGTGTGAATACTTAGGAATCAAGCTACGCCAGAAGCGTCTGGAAATCAAATTGCGAAAAGCCGAATTGGATGCGCTGCGTTTTGGAGATAATTTGGAGGGTAAACCGGAGAAATGGGTTAAGTGGAGTTGCGAAGATCCGACCGCCGAAAGTTTGATACCAGTAGATTTGGTAAAGAAAGCGCCGTGGTTGACTGTCAAGAAGGTGCGCTGCCAACGTAAGTATCAAGTCTCCTGCGATACCTCGTTAATATCGGTGCCAGTCGATCGCGCGATCGATCGCGCCTGTAACGTAGAAATAATATCTTGTCTGGTTGCATCGTTAGTACATGAGTGATATCGTCAAATTGTCTGTTGTCATCGTTGGTTACATTTTTACTGAATTGGCTGAAAAAAACACTCAACTTAATTTAGGTGATATCGTCAAATTGTCTGTTGTCATCGTTGGTTACATTTTTACCGCAGATGAAGACAGATGAACGCAGATGAACGCAGATAAGAATAATCACAGGAATTTTTTAGGTAACCGATGCTACCGGACATGAAAATCCCTATGAGTGTTATTGCATTGTTGATTTTGCTCACCTTTGGTTCAGCCATTCCTCTTGGTTTAGCCTTGTGGCTGAAAAAGCGCTACAAAAAAACCAAATTCATCCTATTTGCCATAACTGGATTATTTATCCTCACTCAAACTAGCATTTGGCTGTATGATTTCAGCGGAATGCAGGCAAACAGCCATTACCTTCAACTTAAAGGTTTTTTAAACCAACCTTTCACTGGCTTAAACCAAGTTGGTTTGTCACGTAGTAAAGGCATTATTGCTCTTTCTTATCTGACAGAAGGATTGGTTAGTTATGGGATTCAAAAACCAGATAAGCAGTCAGAAATTATTCCTTTATTAGAGAATGCCATCAAAATCGCCCTTCACCCAGATATTTCACCTTACCGGGATATTAACAAAGTTTCTGATTGGGGTGAAGAAGGATTATACTTGAGCCATTTTAATGTAATTTTAGGAGCTTATCAAAGATTGTCAGGCTATCGCAAATATTTGCCACTCAATCGCACCATCTCCCAACACCTTGCCCAGAAAATTATCAGCGAACCGCAGCATAATATCAGGTCTTACGAAAAAGCTCAAGACAGGTGGCCAGCCGACAATGCAGTTACATTATATTCATTGTATTTATTCGATCGAAACAACAACACGCAAATCAGTCAAATGCCAATCAAGCAATGGCTAGAATATATGGAAACCAAAGGAAATGAACCGAAAACAAAACTCCCTTATTCCGAACTTACCGGAGTTGAAAAATATTCCAAATACCCACGTGGTTGTGCATTGTCCTGGACAGCCAAATACATGGGTGATTTTGCTCCCAAACAGACAAGAGAACTTTGGCATAATTACAAACAGCATTACTATAAAAATTTTCTCATTGTTTCTGGTTTCAGGGAATATCCTCCTCATGCTAATATTAAGCCAGATGGCGATTCTGGCCCGATCGTTTTTGGTATCGGTGCGGGTGCTACAGGACTGGCACTTAATGGTTCCAAATCTGTCGGAGATTACCTGACTTATTATCAGATAAATAATGCAATCCGATTTGTAGATATAGTAGCTAACATTCTCTCATCTTTGGGTGATAAAAAGTGGGAAAAGCTTTCACAAGATGTATTGGCGACATCTATCCGGTTTAATGCAGAAACCAAAGTTCCCTGGTACTAATATTCAGGTAAGCTATCCTCCTTAACAGAGATGCAATATTGACATCCTCCCACCGAAGAGTCGGAGTACCGAATATAGCGGGGGATTCCAAAGATTGCTCTTTAGGCTTCCTCTTTCTACGAGTCGGCTTACTTAATTGAGTCGCCCCAACCAAGCAGAGGTCATTCTCTCCAGAGGCGTTAATTTCCGTCTGCCCGACGGTATTTTTCAACATTTCGCTTAAGATTGACAACGCAATATTTAGAATATTAATAGCCGCGTTCCAATCTCGATCTTGAATATGCCCACAATTGGGGCATTGATGGGTTCTAGTACTTAAGGTTTTCTTAACTACTGCACCGCAATTAGAACAATCCTGCGATGTATAGTTCGGAGGGACAGCTACAACTGGTACTCCAAATACCTGACCGAAATATTCAAGCCATTGTCTAAACATCGACCAAGAAGCATCACTAATTGATTTAGCTAAATGGTGGTTTTTCACCATGTTTCGCACCTGTAAGTCTTCAATGGCTACCAAGTCGTTAGACTGGACTACGCACCTTGCTAATTTTACAACAAAGTCTTTACGCTGCCTTTCAACTTTTAGGTGTTTCCTACCTACTCGATTTCTAGCTTTAATTCTATTTTTTGACCCTTTCTTTTTTCTTGAAAGTTGACGTTGCGCTCTCTTGATTGCTTTTTCACATTGACGTAAAAAGCGAGGGTTTTCTATTTGATTGCCTTCTGAATCGGTGTAGAAATGGTTTAAGCCAACATCTAGCCCTATCATTCGGCCTGTTAATTCATGGGTTTCTTTCCTTTCGTGATTAATGCAAAACTGCACGTAATATCCATCGGAACGACGAACGAGTCTAACCCGTTTAAGAAGGTCTATTTGGTAAAAATGTAAGTCTCTAGTTCCCCAAAGTCTGAAAGTACCAGCACCAAATTTGTCAGTAAAGGTGATGTATTTTCTGTCTTCTGAAAGCTTCCAGCCACAGGTTTTATACTCAACTGATGCTCTGGTCAACAGTTTCTTGAACTTCGGATAACCTTTTTTGCCTGCTACTTTCTGTTTGCAGTTATCAAAGAATCGAACTATAGCGAACCAGGCGCGTTCAGCCATTGCCTGTCTTGCCATTGAGTTAAGTTTTTTAACCCAAGGGAATTCAGGATTGTCAGCCAGAACTTTGCAGTATTTATTCAAGTCCATGCCGTTTACTCCTGGATTATCCATCCAGTATCGCAAAGCTTTATTGCGGACAAAAAGCCCAGTCCGCAACATCTCATCAATGATGCGGTACTGAGCTTCTGTTCCTTTTAGCTTGGCTTCGTAAACTAACATTTTATAGAAAATGCAGATTACAATATAGTAGCATAATTTGTTAAAATTGGGTACTCGATGTACCCAATTTTAACCCGCCTTTCATCCCAACACCAAGCAGAAGCTGCTATGGTGTGGGTCTTCCCGGCGGGGTAGATAAAATTTCCCCCTCCCCGTGGCGGGGAGGGGGTTAGGGGGTGGGGTTCTCTTGGACTTTTGCAATATTGTCTAATCTTCAATTTTCCAAAACCAATTGTCTTTTAATTTCCTAACTTCCAGATAGGGAGAATTACCAGAAGGCTTGACAGTTATATCTTTATTATCCGACCTGTAAACAAAACCTGTCCTCCTATTTCCCCAAACTGCTAAATCGCTACAAAAGAAAATACTATTTGTATTAGCCTCTTTTGTAATGGTAATTTTTCTATTAGGACAACCAACTAGATAACGATACTGGCAGGGAAGTATTACTTCCGAGACAACTTGACCGGGAGGAGTTTTTATTTCTCCCGATTTTACCATTACCACTACTTCTTCAAAGGCTTTCAAGTGGGTATTGAATGTTTCGCGGGTAGGGTTAGCGGGAATAGTAAACAGGATTAATATCATAGTTATTATAGTCAAGGAAAAAGGTACGATCGCTTTTCGTAAATTATGCTTAACTTGGATAAATACGTAAATCGGCCAAAGGAATAAAAAACTCCAAAATAAAAGCGTGTCACTTATACCTTTTTTCAGTACCGCCAAGCTAATAACCAATAAAATAGAGAAGACAATTAAAAAAAATATCGCTCTGAAAAGAGCGGTTAAAATTATCCGATACTCTTCTATTAAAGAGCCCGGTTGAGTTATGGCTGGATTCGTTGAAAAGTAAGTCGGCCAGTAAAATAAGAATATCAAAAAGGCAAAATTTATCCAGAACAAGGAGACAAACTCGCCCAGGTAACATTTAAATATCCTAAATATAAGTTCCAAACAGCAAAAGACAAGTAAAATCAATGAGATGAGCGAAACTTTTGATTGCTGAGGCAAATTTCTGAGGTTTTGCATAACGATATGGGTACGTTGTTGCGCTTGGGCGCTCTCATCCTTATGTAGTTGCGCTTTAGCGCTAAAGCGCAACCACTTACCTATGCGATCGCCAACCTTTCCCTAATTTACCCAATCTCGCTGTATCGTTATCCCACGGCTTTCCATTGTTTCTTCAAACAAATCGGTTGGCAGCGCCTGTTCCACAGGCCAAACACCGGGTTTTGTCAGTTTTCCATCCAATATTAGCTGGGCTAGGCTGCCAGTGCCGTAACCAGCTGCCACGGCTGTATTTTTATGTACCAAAGTGGAACAAAAACCAACTGGTTGCCCATCTTTTTTTCCGGTAACTTCAGAACGAATTGCCACGCCAATGCCGCTAAAATTGTCGGTGAAATTAGTCATTTTGTGGCTGACATTAGCTAAAAACTCGATTACGTTTGGATTCTTGATCCAGGTGGTAGGCCAAACCTTGGCAACCCACCAAGTTAGGTAATTGTAAAAATCGGGAACAGAACCGAATTTTGTAATAACAGTTTTGACAGGAAAAGTGTCGGGCAAAGTGAAAGTTTCTGGCATATCGTACCAGTAGACGCCCGTGCGATCGTAAGGAGATGGAAATACAACAGCTTCGCGATCGCTATATGGCTTCACCGTCTGCCACTTTCCATCTATCCAAGCTTCAAAAGGATTTTGCAAACCTAAAAATGTAGTTCGCATCACGGTAATTCCCGCGCCGCCGGAACCAGACACCACATAACTGAGGTGAATACTTTCTGCCTCATCCAATTGCTCGACTCCCTGACGTACCATGCTGTTAGAGATACCGGGGAAAATGCCCGTATTAACGATCGCAGTTATTCCCGCTGCTTCGGCGGCAGATTTATAGTTCAGGGCTTTGCTGGTAAAAGAACGATGATCGCTGACATCTAAATAATTGGCACCTTGTTCGATGCAAGTTTTGAGAACGTTGGCATCCCGGTAATGAAATGGGCCAGCACAGTGGATGACGATGTTGACAGATGCAACGGCATTTCGCAACCCCTCCTTATCCGCCAAATCCAAAGCCAGGAACTGCACTTGCGACCCCAACGTTTCAGCCACTGTTTCCCCAGCACTTGAGTTCCGCCCAGTAATAGTAATCTCTGCCTTTGTGTGAGCAACCAGATCCGCAGCAACGCTGCTGCCTATCCGTCCGCTTCCTCCTACAATTAAAACTCTATCAGTCATTTGTAAAAATTGATCTCTTTAACCTCAGTGGAGCAAATTTAAGTTATCCTCGCCATCAGTAGCAAGGATAACTTTTCTTCTGGTGAGGGATTACCTTCAAGAGGTTTTGAAGACCGAGGCGATCGTTGACTTGAGAGAACTTCCCGCATCTTTTAGAGTTTGGGCTAGAGGCTGCTGTGCGTGTAGGAAGATGCGAGCGCAATTGCGTCCCGGCATCCCGGAAATCGAACCGCCTGGATGAGTTCCCGCGCCGGTGAGAAACAGCCCTTCGATCGGCGTTTTGTAGTTTGCCAACTCCGGTAAGGGACGGAAGAACACCATCTGATCGAGGGTCATGTCGATGTGGTAGTAGTTACCTTTATATGCCCCCAGACGCTCTCCCAGTTCGGCGGGACTTTCTACGCGACGTGCGATCGTAGCTGTCTTGACATTGGGCGCATAATCGGCAAGTTTGTCAATTACGCGATCGGCCACTTTATTTTTCAGATCGTCCGTCCAGCCAGTCCCATTCAAGCCAGTTCCCTCCGCACCAGCAATTTGATAAGGAGCAAAATACTCAATCCAGACAGTATGCTTACCAGGGGGAGCCATCGACGGGTCTAGCATCGTCGGCTGAACCAGATACATGGAAGGATCTTCCAGCGGAATCTTGCCAACAGACGGGTCGCTGTGTGCAATTTCCACCTGTCTCACAGAGTCAGCAATCAACACAGAACCGATCAGGTATTCATCTTTGTGGTCGTGATGCACAAAGCGCAGCGGTTCATCCATCGCCAAATCAATTTTGAGGATGGTTTCGTTATTGTTGACAATCCGACGTTCTAAGCGCTCCTTTAAATTTGGGTCGGCAGTATTCACATCGCTTTCATCCACCAATTGCAAGAACAGGCGCTTGGCATCAATGTTAGAAATAATACCTTTGGTTGCCCGGTATTCCCTGCCACCACCAACTCGGACTCCCACAGCCCTTCCATCATCAATTAAAATCTTTTCAACGTGCTGGTCAGTGAGTATTTTTCCGCCTAAGCTTGTCACTAAATTGACTAACGCCTTTACGAGCGCCCCGGTGCCACCTCTAGGTCTTGCCATGCCAGGGTTATGGCGCATTGTCATCATGATCGCACCCACAGCAATGCTTTTTTGAGAGGGAGGGGCTCCGAGTTCGGATGCCAATCGTGCCAGTGGCGCTTTGAGAAACTCGGAATCAAACCACTCGTTGATGACATCCTCAGCGCTGGTTAGCATTGTGCGAATAAAGTCCAATGTCTTGTCCGGGCCACCGATTACGGAAAATAAATCTTGCAGCTTTTTCAAGTCGTAGTTGCCAACAATATCGATAATTGACTTTGGTGGCGCATTGAACATGGGAATCATCGCGCCGATCACACGCTGCCAAAAGTCTGTGTATTCTGCATATTTTTTAGCGTCGCGCTCGTTGTAGCGGGCAATTTCCGCACAGGTTTTTTCAACGGATCTGTGACCCAAAAAGTATTTACCATCTGGATGAGGACAAAAGACGACTGGATCGCAGAAAAGGTACTCCAGACCGTACTTTTCCAGTTCTAATTCCTCAATGACTGGGCCTAGGTGGATGAATTCGTGATCGATCGCGCACAGGTTGAAGTGAAAACCGGGTGCCTCTTTCGGCAATGCTTCCTCGGTTGTTGCCGCGCCGCCAGGAACGGGACGTTTTTCTAGTAGTAACACGCTATATCCAGCTTTGAGCAGATAAGCGGCACAAACCAGCCCATTGTGGCCTGCACCAATGATTACAACATCATAAGTTTCCATTTATGCAACTCCGAGAGATTTCAAGCTTACCCTATCCTAATAAAATTACAAAATGTAAAGAATCTGTCCAATTAGAGAGATTGCCGTGAAAAGCAAGGGGACAAGAGGGAGAGCTTTTGATTGAGGCATACGAAGTTACAAAAATGGCAGTTGTCTGATGTAGGCTTCCGCCATCACCGTTAAGCTGCCTTTTTGCACTTCCATATCCTTGACGCGAAACGCACTTCCTTCCAATTCATAGTAAGGTAAATTCAGCAGTTCCTTGAACTTCAACATCAAAGCCAAAATTAATTCCAGTGAAATGCCATTTCCCGGCGTGCAGTGGAACGCCTCTAGTAACAACGGCTGAGAAGAAGTGCGCGGGTAAAGCAAAGCAATGAAGTCTAACTGTCGAGAATTACCCTCGTGCAGGAGAACTTTTCCGCTGCATTTTATCTGACCGTTACCTGGTAGGTGAATCTCGATGTGTTGCAATTCCAGGGTGATAATTTGACCATTTACATCCAGGTCTAAAGGTGGCAACTTGCTGCGGATGTAGTCGGAGTTGAGAGAGAGGTTGATATCTTCTTCTGTTAGGACAACGCGGATAGCGGCATCGGTCGGATGATTAAGTTTAATTTCACCAAAAAGAGCGCTTAAAGGATTAATTGAAATCCGACCTGTTTGTACTTGTACTTCCTGCACGCGGATGTCTTTTTGGATTTCCAAACCTTGGCCTGCAAATGAAACTGAATCTGCTTGTCCTTGAACGATATTAAGCAGATTGGTTCGGACATCTACATTGACGTCCTCTACTTTATCCAATTGGCTAATTACCCCTATTTCTGCTGCGGCAGAAAGTACTTCTTCTTCCAGCCGGGGTTCCTTGTCTCGCGTCATGATGTAGTCTCCCGATCGCATATATTTGGCCACTTTACGCGATCGCGTCAATTAATTTATCTGCATGGCGACATAGGAAATATTTTGCAGTTATCTATCTTTTGTTTATTTTTCAGCTAAACAGTAGTTTCCATGATTCCAGATTTCCGATAACGTCGATCGCTAACAACCATCCGCACGCCGCCAGATGGGCCTAATGTAAAGCCACGACGTATGGGTCGAACTGGACGTCGATCGGCAAGGGTCATTTGCCAGTTTGATAGTATTGTTCCCAGCACCAGTTTCATTTCAAATGCTGCCAATGCTATACCGAGACAGCGACGATTACCTCCTCCAAAGGGGAAATATTCGTAGGGGGAAAACTGGCGTTCTAGAAAGCGTTCTGGTTTAAATTTGTCTGGTTCTGGATAAATATCTTCCCGCCGATGTGTTAAATAAATACAGGGAGCTACCTGTGTACCGGGTTCAAATAAATGACCCATAATTTCTATGGGAGATTTGACAATTCTGCCAAAGGTGATCAACAAAATTGGGTAAATTCGCAGCGTTTCGTTGCAAACAGCACTAAGATAGGGCAGTTTGGCGAAAGCAGCAGGGTCTGTGTTGTCGCCAAGGCTATCTATTTCTTGCAGCAACTGGTCAAGCACACCCGGTACGTGGTGAATTGAGTATAGGGCCCAAGCTAAGGATGTGGCTGTAGTTTCGTGACCGGCTACTAAAAGCGATCGCAATTCGTCGTGCAATTCTGCATCTGTCATTGGTTGAGAGTTTTCGTCACGCGCAGACATGAGTAAGGAGAGAATGTCTGTGCGGGATGGATCTGGTTTTTCTCGACGTTCGCTAATTTCCGCATAGAGGAGTTTGCTAATTTCCTCTTGGCGACGCAGGAAGCGACCCCACGGACTCCACGAACCTAAATCTTTTTGCAGTACCGGAAAGAAAAGCAAGGCGGAATTCAAGGGAGAACTTATCTCATCCAGCATTTCTGACAAAAGTTGCCGCAGTTGTTGACTGCGGATTCCTTCTTGCAAACCAAACACTGCTTGTAAGATTACGCGCAGGGAAATCTCTTGCATCACCTCGCGAACTGAGAATTTATGACCGATTTGCCACTCTTTGGTAACTGTAAAAGTGATATCTTGAATTAGCTGAGCGTAGGTTCGCATCCGTTCGCCGTGAAATGGAGGCATCAATAACTGGCGTTCTCTGCGGTGGCGATCGCCATCCATCAACATCAGCGAATACTGTCCGAGTATCGGTTTTGCCAACTGGTTCGCAGGCCCGCTGTCAAACTGTTTGTAATCGGCTGTAAAAACTTCTTTAATTGCTTGTGGGTTGCTTAAGAAGACGATGGGATTACAATTCTCGCCCACCCGCAGCGTGAAAATTTCGCCATAATTTTTAGCACAGGTATCCATCAGTGTCAAGGGGCTAGCAACCCATTGGAGCAGCTGTACAATTTCAGGAGTTTTCGGGCCTGGTGGTAGTTTCATGGTAGGTTTTTGTTTGAGAATGTTAAATCTTGTGATAAGGTAGCAATTATCTCCCCCGCTCTGCTAGGAAATTTAAGACATGGGTTTACGATGAGTGTAATCTTTGTTCCATATCCCTTTAACCATCATCGAAATAACCTGAAATAAACCTAGTTTTTGCACCATAGTTACTATACTCAAAGTTTTATTAAAATCGTAACTATAACGAATTCCAGGTGGTGAAGAACGTTCGCAGCAAATTAATAGAATATCTTTCGGGTTTATTGTATGCAGCAACTCCCAAATCAGAATTATCTCAGTTTCCGTAAATATGAGTGAATACTTAAACACTTCCTCTAATTCTCGTTCTGCATCAGCCACAATTCTGTTAGCTTCCATTGCAAAGCTGCCACCCATCGCATAGTTCGGTTGTGCTTTAGCGATTTTATCAGCTTTCTTTTCTTGCAGATAGTTCACCATCTGAGCGATTAACGCATCTCTTTCTTTGTCTTCTAAGCTATCAGCACTATGATACTTTGGATCTGAAAGTAATTCCTCTAAGGGTAATTTTTGCCACTCGTTTCTTACGTTAACAACTTTTCCGGCTACATCTTGTAGTACAGGCATTGGAACAAGACCAAAAGATGCAAACATCTCTAGAACAAAATCGTATTTATTTAGCTGTTCCAAGTCACATTCTACATATCTAATTCTGGGAAACATCTTTTTATATTCTTCGGCACGAAGATAAGTCTCTTCTACGTACCATTTGCAAATATCGTAAGGACTCGCATTATCAGGAGGCTTACTTATGTTACGTTCAGCATTAGGAGTTAGAAGCCAAGTGCGAGTCCATTCTGACCTACCTGGAACATCACGAACACGAAGTAGACTGTATGCAGTCTTATCAACGACTCTTCTCAAAATAATTACTCCGATTTCCTCCTGAGATATATACTTATCTGGAAGTAAATATCCCCAACCTTTAATAAACGAATGGTTTGTCTCACAGTAGGTTTTACGACCATTTTTACTCTTCTTGTGGATCTGCCTCATTTTCAAGGGCATTAATTTTTGTAACTCGCGATCGTCCCCAGTATTAAATTTTTGCATTGGGAAGCCATTCATTATTGGGAATCCTTCGTGGATGCTAACAGTGTTTTCTGCCTGAGATAGTAATTCTGTCAAATAGTCCGATCCGCTACGTCCAGAATTAATACAAAAAATGTACTTTATGCTCATTAAACTGTTTCCTGGTACTACCAAAATTTCGCCAAATCGAGAACAGACTGACTTTGCTATTTTTGAGCCAAGACAGGCTTCCCCGTAGATGCCACCTGTTCCACAATATCAATAGCACGACTAACCCCGCCTGCTTGCTTAATCCCATCTTGTAGTCTCAAGGCATTTTTTTTATAGGAATCCTCCGTTAACACTTGTTTAACAGCCTTCTGTAGCCTTTGCACCGTCAATTTAGCTAACGGCACACACTCCCCCGCACCCGTCCAAGCAATACGCGCTGCTACTCCCGGCTGGTCGTTTGCGATCGGAATTGCCACCATTGGCACCCCATTGTTCAGAGATTCTAAAGTCGTATTCATTCCAGCATGAGTAATAGTGAGAGTGGCTTTTTGGAGTAGTTCTAGTTGAGGTGCATAGCTAACAACCAAAGGTGAACCGGGCAATCCTTGTAAAGATTCTGGGCTAGTTGAACCACCCAGAGAAATCACCAATTGGGCATCCAATCCCACACAAGCTTCTGCAATAGATTGAAAAATCGGCAACAAGCGATTTTGTACAGTTCCCAAAGAGGCGTAAATCAGCGGTTTTCCGGTCAACTTTTCAAATGGAAAAGATACTGGTTCGCGAGTGGCTTGATTGTGGTAAGGCCCAGTGAAATGGAAGCATGAGGGCAAATCCTGCCTTGGAAATTCAAACTCAGCAGGTTGTTGACTGAGTTGGGCTAATTGGGAATAGGCATCTTGAGGATGGGTATAGAGGGGCAACTTCCATTGTTGGCGATACTCGTTCACCACCTGCTGGATTGGTTGGGCGATGCGATCGAGCAGCGAGTAAGCCGCTCGGTTACGCAAACGCGCCCACCAAGCTGGGTTATAATTCCACGTTGTAAAAAAGGGAGGAACTGTCTCTTCTCGATTAATCAGCAGCGCACTGCAGACAGTAATAAAGGGAATGCCCAGAAATTCTGCCACAGTTCCTCCGCCGGGTGAAACTTGGTCTATTAGCACTGCTTCTACACCTGCTGCTTTTAGTGCAGCTGGAGCATCCCGCAGTAGCGCATCAGCCCCCTGCTGTAAGAGAGTGATGGTATACCGCAAGGCAGCTAAGCCGCTCAGTTTCCCTAGCTGTGCCAAGGATTCTGCGGTTACTCCCGCAGGGAACTCAGATTCAGAAATCGGCCAAAAGTCCAATCCCGCTGCCAGTGTCTTGGCTTGGGCGTCGGCAATTCCGAATAGGGTGACGCGATGACCGCGTTCTTGCAGTTCGCGCCCTAACGGAAGCATCGTGTTGAGGTGACCAGTTGCGGCAGGACAGATGATACCAAAATGTGTCATAGGGCATAGGGCATTGGGCATGGGACATGGAGGACTGGGAATTCTCAAATATTAATCTTTAATGCCCAATCCCCGATTTTTAAGTTTTAATTTTTAATTTGCTTTTTTGATTATACCGTCCTACATTTCAGGCATAAACCGCAAAACCAAGGCTCCATGACCTGTGAATCGTCATATTTAACTTAATTATCCTTGCATTATTTATAAATCATCAATTTTTCCAACATCAAAGTTGTAAAATTTTTGTTAAATTAATCCAGCACGTACAGTCTCCTCATACACTTTAAGGAACTCAGAATGACTGCAACAACTCCAAAAGCAACGTTATCATCCCCGGATTTTTGTGAGGGAATTCAATATTTTGGCGAAGCGCTACCGAATTTCGAGACTTATGGTGCGAAATCTGCGATCGCTGAAGGCAGTATAGCAATTTCTGACCCGACTGACCAAGCTGCTGTCTACCAAACTTTGCTGGTTGCAGATGCTCTGCGCTATCTTACTCTGCAAGTGACAGGAAGTAAAGCTTCTGGACACCCAGGCGGTTTTGCCAGCCAAGCGGAAGCTTATGCTGCGTTGGTGATGCTGGGATATAAGAATATTATCACAGAAGTTGGACACCACGCCCCTGGTTTTTATAGTGCGATGTTCCTCGATCGCTCTTTGGAGGACATGGGTATTTCTACTGTACAGCAATTGCGCGATCGCTATCGCGAAAAGCACGGACTCCTGGGCCACCTTTCCGGCTTCATTCCCGGTATTCTCGCACCTGCTGGCCCCCTCGGTCAAGGTCAGCACTTTGCAATGGCAGCTGCATTATTGCACAAAGATAAACTTTTCCCCTTCACAGTCGGTGATGGCGGTTTTGGTGAACCTTATGTGATGAGCAGTATGGCACATTTCCACACAGCTTATCCCAGCGCGACAAATTTCTTGCCTGTGTTGGTTTGGAATGGTTACAGTCAGGAACATCATAGCATGGTTTCCACCAAAACCAATGAGGAAATGCTTGCTTATTGGCACGGTAATGGTTTTGAAGAAGTTATCTTAGTGAATGCCAAAGATTTTGACGATCAAAACCAACCGGGCGATTATGTTGATAGCACTGCTTTCTCTTTTGAACAGCGCCTCGCTTTCACCAAAGCAGTGTTAGCTGGTATTGACAAAGCGGCGAAATCTGCACTTAGCGGCAAACTAACTGCATTTATCATCAAACAGTTGAAAGGTGCGGGAGTTCACGCACGGGGAGCAAAATCTCACAATCTTTATCCGAAAGATACTTTAGATGCGCCGCATATTATAGATGCGTTGAAAAAACGTGCTTTATCTGCGGAAGCTTGGCAATTGGTGCGGACAAATTGCGAAAAAGCTGGTGGTGGCCCTGCTGCAAAAACTGTGGTGACAGAATTTCAATTACCGTTGGCAGAATTAGGTGAATTGCCTTTGGAAGAATATGCTGTGGGTGGAGATCCGAAGGTTTCAACAACAGCAATGGGGCGATTAGTTGGGAAAGTGGGAGAATGCGATCGCACTTTTTTAGTTACCAACGCTGATGGAAACGAAGCATCTGGAATTGCCAACATCAACCAGGCATTAAAGATTATTCACCCTACCACAGATGACTTATACAATCAATCGCCAAACGGACAAGTTTACGAACCTTTGAGTGAAGATGCTTGTGCTGGTTTAGCAGTGGGTTTATCCTTGATGGGTGCAAGGAGTTTGTGGTGTTCCTACGAATCTTTTGCCATCAACGGTTTACCAATTTGGCAAACTGTTACGCAAGCAATGGCAGAATTGCGCCGTCCTACTCCTGCTACTATTACCTTATACACAGCCGGTGCATTAGAGCAAGGGCGCAACGGTTGGACGCACCAACGTCCAGAAGTTGAAGCATATTTTGCGGCGATGATGCGAAATGGTAATGTTTTCCCATTATTCCCACCCGATGCTAACAGCATCCAAGTTTGTTATGACTGGGCATTGACAACCAAAAATAAGGGAATTGTGATTACTGCCAGTAAATCGCCATTGCCAATTCGTACCACTTTTGAACAAACTCGTCAAGGGTTAAAAGATGGCGCAGTGGTGTTGCAAGAAATCGAACCCGCCCAAACAAATCTTAATGAAGGTGGCAGTAAGAAAGTTGTGTTTGCAGTGATTGGCGATATGACCTTAATGCCAGTATTTGAAGCAGCAGCTTTCTTGGAAGGTGAAGGTATTGGAGTGAAGATTGTTTCTATTATCAATCCTCGCCGTTTGTATCGTCCTAATGATGTTGCTTGGGATACTTGTTCTGAACCTGATGGTGGATTTTTGGATGATGCTAAATTCGCAGAAATATTTGGTGGCGATGCGCTAATTGGTGTTACTGGTGGCGCGAGTGGAATGTTGGAACCAATTATGTTGAGAAGTAACGCCAAACGCGATACTTTCGCATGGAAACGTGGGGAAACAACTGCTTCTGCTGGTGAGTTAATGGCGTTTAATGGATTGACGGCGGAAGCGTTGACAAAACGTGCGATCGAGTTAGTGCATTAAGTTTGAGGTGATGCCCCTACCTGGGTTATACTAGGTAGGGGTAGACTCTATTACTCAGGTAGTGGGAGATGGATCGTGCCGAACGAAGATACCGAAATAATTAAAGGTTCTATTTCCAATGCTACATCCTATGAAGAAATAGGTAAATTTGGGGATGAACATAGTCTAGATGAATATTGGGATCGGACTTATCCGGTTAAGTTTAAAATTAATGTTGGTGCTAAATCTAAGGTAACAATCGCTATTATTGGAGACAAAGTATGACCGCAGAATCAGATAATATTGATGAACGGGTAGCGCGACTGGCGGAACAGCAACGGGAAATGCACGCGCAAACAATGGCTGAATTCGCTGAACTTAAAACAATTAGCCAACAGCAAGCTGATACTGCCAAACAGCAAGCTGATACTGCCAAACAGCAAGCTGATAGTATCCGTAGTTTAGCAGGTGCGTTTAGTGACCAAGCTAGGGCTTATCGTGAGTTTAGCCGCAATTTGCCTGATGTGATGGAGGCAACGCGACGTTCTGCACAAGCTAGTGAAGGTGCTTTATATATGGCACAACGGACGTTAGAAGCGGTGCGAGATTTGATTGAAGAGTTGAGACAGCAACGTGGATAGGTGTATGAAATGCGGTTGAAAAGTGCGATCGATCTAGTGCATTAAGCTTGGTGAAATGCCCCTACCTGGGTTATACTAGGTAGGGGCTGACTGAGGAACAAAGGATAAGCTTAATTTGCTACTTCGTCCCTGTACGAATCATCTTGAAACCATACACATAAATATCAGGAAACCCATAACGTTCTTCTCTTTCCCGCCATTTAGCCAGACCAATTTCACTTAAAAAATTGGCGAATTCATCGAAACCAGGATATATTTTTTGTGCGCTTTTCTGCCATACTTGTTCAAGTTGTTCTCTGGAAGGTAAAGCTGGAACACCTTCTAGTGCTTCAAAAAATTGGCATAGATCGGGATATTCCTGTTTAATGGCTTCACAACGTTCCTCTGATGCCTTTTCTAAACCAATTTCTAGAGCTTTTCCCCGAAGTAAACGATCAGTTGGAGCCTTAACTGATGTTTGTCCTTTATAAGTTAGCTCCTGCTCTTTTGCTCCTTGAAGCAAAGCACTTAAGCTGCGGGGAAAGGCAGTACCATTTAAGTCTGATAAACGTTCGTAAACCCATCTATAAACATATTTAGCTTTATCGCCTGTTCTTCGACGAATTCCCCACAATAAGTCTAGGGCGCGGTTTAAGGTTTCTTCATTAGCATTATCAATGCTTTCAACAGGGGAAGAACGATCCACTAAACTTTTAAAATCTGCTGATTGCATGGCTTGGCGAAGGGCTAATCGCAAGAAATCTACCCTTGTCCACTTCAAAAAAAGATCGCGTCCATTGAAGTGACTTTTATTGGCAAAATTTAAGCGATTCCAAATGTCTTCTCGGATAAATATTTTAAAGCGAATTGATGTTAATCGACGGGCATCGCAAGCCTGAATAAGTTGAAATAAACCACTTAAAGCTTGCTGTCTAACTCCATCTGTTTCGGGGAAGTCTTCATCTAAATCATCATATAAAAGCCAAAGTGTTTGATTTTTATCCCGTTGCTGTTCGTTCAGAATATCTAAGACATCCGGCAAAACAAGTCTCAACTGTGAATCAGTTGATAATTGAATTAAGGCGACCGTATGTTCAGACTGCCAGTTTTCTCCCGGCAGTCCCTTCAAGATGTTGCGTAGACTTTCAAATTTAGGTTTGTGACTCCCTTTCTCTGGCAGTTTTAAATAATTTTCTTGAGAAACTCGAAATATCAGGTATGCTCGCCAAAATGCCTCCCAAGTTCCCTCATTATCTTTTAGACTTTGATTGATAATTTGAAATTCATTGCGTGTTGGGCGACTGTTCTGGAATCCACCATGACCAGAGAGGAAGAGTACAGAATCTAATCGACCACGAGCTAGCTGTCGAGCCTTAGATTCATGCTTTAATAAAAGCAAGTAAAGTGCCGTCTTGCCAGTTCCTTTTCGGCCTCGGATGAGGCAAGTTGTTTCATCTAAGAATTTGTCAAAATTAGCCGTCTTCTGAAATAAAGCGAGAAGGTTTGATCTGGGATCGGCAGCGTTTAAGGCAGGAAATTGAAGTGTTTCAATAATTTTCCAGCGTTGTTCAGTATCTGTTCCCGCTAGAATTTCCTGTGAGCGAATTTGATTAGTTTCTTCATCGATTAAGTTGGCAATTCGATTGTAGTAATCCAATAAGCCTGTTACAGGATGATGATCGGCTAGAGCAATTGATGGAAGGTAAGGCACTATTAATGGTTCTGTTATTTCAAATTGAGACTCATCTAAGTCATCACCATTTTCAGTGAGTTCATCTTTATCTATTTCGCGATCAATGACTTGGCGTAAAAGCTGCCAAACCTGTGTAACTTTAGCCGTTCCAGTATCGCTGATATCAGGAACAGGTGAAAACACAAAGTTGATTGACAGCTTGCCAAAAGAATTGAGTGATTTTAAAAGAAGATCAATTCCTTGCCGATTTTGTTCGTTGGGAAACAAAAATATAATTGCCTCATCAGCAGCCTGGAGTAGAGATAAAGCACCCCATTCATTGATTCCGGTACGTGAATCCACCAAGATCACATCTGGTTTTAGCTGTTCTTGAATTTCACGACTAAAAATAGACCAGAGGGTTTCACCATTATCCAGAATAGTAGTTGCTCGCAGATCATCAACTTTAGCAATGTAGTCAAGACTTAAAGAACCAGCAGGAACAATAAAGAGTCTTCCTGTTGCATCAGGTATTGTAACTTCACCAAATATCTTAGTGATTAAAATATTGGGTTCTAACTCTTCAGGCAAATAGGAGCGCTCATAAAAATAATCGACAATACCAAATTCAGGTAGTGGGTTTAAGCTAAAAGCTGTACTTAAACCAGGTGCTTCTAAATCTAAGTCAACAGCCACAACTTTTCGACCCCGCATAGCTAAAATCCAAGCCACATGGGTTAAGGCAGTTGTTCGCCCGACTCCTCCCTTAAAGGAATAGAATGTGATTGTTCGAGGAATGCGGGGTTCGGGTTGAGAAGGTTGGGATTGATTTTGCGGATTTGCTGCCCACAAAGCTAAATCTTGCCAAGTGTTTATTGAGTTCCCATTTACAAGCTGTGGGTGCGGCAAATTTAGAGAGCGTGCTTCTTCAACCGTGTACAAAGAAATAAAACCTGGGGATATCTTGAATTGACGAAGGATGCTCTGTAATTGTTCTTTTCGCTGTGGAAAAGATAATTCCTTAAGGCGATCGCTCACAATCGTCAAATTCATAAGTCCAGAAGTTGAAATATTTAGGTCAGCCCATTCTTCGTGTGGGCTTTGCACATAACTGTCCGTAAGCTGCCGTTTAAGTGATACTTGCCAGGTTTCCTGCATATCTGCGTCCTCAAAGTTTAGTAGCGTTTGTCTGTAGCCAACGTATGAGACTATTATATGCTGATAGCCACTGCTTATAGTCTGCATCATCAGGTTCACTACTAGAGTAGCGCATATCTATAAAATGTTGATTTTTGGGATTTTCAACTGTGACCAGCCATTTCATTACTTGCGGAAAATTTTGAACCCTGGTATGCAGCCGATTATACCGCTTTAAGGCATCTTGAAAACTATGTCCCGGATTAGTAATTGTGTGTCCAGGATTGTTAGAATCAGTTTTCCATTCTCGCTTTGCACCTTTGGGTAGGGAAGCGAATATCATCGATTTTAGCAGACATTCTATGGTAACACCACCAAAGTGCATGGCAGCTACTTTTCTTACAGAGGAGCAAAGTTTTTCAGTATCCGTATGACGTTGGAAAAAAGCAGCTTGGTAATCTTCCATGTTTGCCAAATGTTTTGTAAAAGTGGTAGCTGTAACAAATAACTCCCGTGCTTATTACATTATTACCTAATCGTTTGTGCTTTTAGGTCTGAGGCGCTCTACGAAATGGGCGATCGCAACCAACTTAACTTCCAGACGTTGATTCAGCGCCCGTGCAATTTTTTGCAACATTGACAGGGAATGTCCCTCATAATCCGCATCCTCAAGTCGCGCAATCACTGACTGTTTCGTACCAATGCGATCGGCAAGTTGTTGCTGAGTTAATCCAGCTTGCGTTCTCGCGGTGTAAATAAGCTGTGCTAACTCTGCATTAAGAGATGATTCCCTCACCATTTCCTCTATTTCAGGATCGTCCGCAGTCATCTGCTTAAGAATTTTTAGTGCATCATTCGTCATCGCCATTTTCTGTTTCCTCTACAACTGGAACCTCACCCTTTTCATCTTGATAGAACACAACCCGTGTTTCAGGCATAGTTTTCGATTTATATAACCAACCTTCATAATATCACAATATTGCTATAATGGAAATGCCTAACAAGTGAAATAAGAGGTAGATTTATTGTGAAATTTCAAGTAATTTTTACATTCGATCCTGAATATGAAGGTTATGTAGCGGAAGTTCCCGAACTTCCTGGCTGTTTGAGCCAAGGTAAAACCTTGGATGAAGCGAGCGAAAATATCAAAGATGCCATAAAAGGCTATCTTTACGTGCAAGAAAAACGAGAAAATCATCAAACAAATATATGATGCAAGAGCCTGAATTAGAAAGAGAAGCGGTTGAAAAGTGCGATCGCTCTACCTACGTGTTAAAATTATCGTAAGCAATTAAGGTAGCTGGCTATGAAATGGGAAGAAGTATGTGAAAATAAACAGTTGCAAGACTTACCGTTTAAAATAGAATTGAACAAGTGGGGACAAATTGTAATGAGTCCAGCCAAACCAAAACATTCAGCCTATCAAGGTATTATTATCAGCATCCTAAGTTCGCTAATAGAAACGGGTGTGGCATTTCCAGAGTGTGCAATTCAAACACAAGAAAATGTTAAAGTTGCTGATGTTGTTTGGTGTTCGGACGAAAGATTAGATATTATTTTAGAAGAAACAGCAGCTTCTATTGCTCCTGAAATTTGTGTGGAAGTAAAATCTGCTAGCAATACATTAGAAGAAATGTTGGAGAAAAAAGATTTATACTTCGCCGCAGGTGCAGAAGAAGTTTGGGTTTGCGATGCCCAAGGTAAAATGAGATTTTATAATCCACAAGGAGAATTAAGTAAATCTTTGTTAGTACCAGAATTTCCAGAGCAAATTCAACGCAGAAATCAACCTACAGCTTGAAAGGGAAAATGGGAGTGCGATCGCTTAAATTTAGTAAAGGCGATATTTTCAGTTTGTAGATACACTAGAAATAGTAGCTTAAGAGGCGCAAAAGCTTATGATAGCAGAACTCTTAGAGAAAACCAGAGGATTAGAAGATCGACATTTTATTCTACCAGGTTATTACAATTGGCAGCAATTCAAAGCAATTGAAGCCTTGATAGATGAAGTGGGTGGCGTGCGGTTATCTTATCTTGATGGGTGTGTGGAGTTTATGACACTAGGCGAAAACCATGAAACGATTAAAAGTTTTTTGGCTATATTGCTAGCACTCTACTTTTTTGAAAAAAGGATTGAATTTATTCCTGTAGGCAGCGCAACTCGTGAAGATGAGGCTAAAGCTGTCTCATTTGAACCAGATGAGTCATATTATATAGGAGAAAAGAAAGAACATCCCGACCTGGCAATTGAAGTAGCAATTACTAGCGGTGACTCTAGAAAACTGGAACGATACAGGCGTTTTCGGATTGCAGAAGTGTGGTTTTGCAAAAATAATAAACTTTCTATATACCGAGTGCGTGAAGATAATTATGAGCAAGTTTCCCGTAGCGAATTTTTACCGGAATTGGATTTGGCATTGCTGGTGCGTTGTGTTCTAATGCCGTCGAAACTTGAGGCTATGGCAGAGTTTATAAATGGAATTCGTCAGCAGTAATTGAATGAGTGCGATCGCGCATGAGAAACCCGGTTTCTTTCGTTGGAAATGTCGATATTTCCTTGCTTCAACCCAAAGAAACCTGGTTTCTGCCCAGCTAGATATCAGTTTCTCTTATATAGGTACTAAACCTACCGACAGTACCTATTTAATGGGTACTGTACCTATTCCGAGTGTCAGAAACCGGGTTTTTGTGATTAACTCCACCCCAAAAGCTTAATTTTTGGTTCAAAAACCTGGTTTTTCAGGTCTTTCCCCAACGCGCATCAGCACCTCGTCCCCGACATTGCAGACGCCCAGCATCTCTCTCTCGGCGCAAGATACGGCGAATCAAGTCAATTCCCACCGTTGGACACCGTTCCTGCAATTCTCGAATCGAGAATTCTGAAGGCAAATTATTAATTGCATCCAAAACGATCGCAGTTTTACTTCCTTTCGCTGACGTAACATACCCCACTCGCTGCTCAAATTCTCGATACGCCGACAGCAGCATCACTCCTAAAAAATACTCCCACCAAGGCAATAAGTTATGCTGACTTTCATGCCAACCTTGAGAAGACTGATAAAGTGTATCGTAATAGCTTTCTTTTGTTGTTTCGATAATCCGTTCTAAACTAATAAATCGCCCCACCTCATAATCTGCTTTATATAACAGCAACAGCGTTAATAACCTCACCATCCGTCCGTTACCATCTAAAAACGGGTGAATGCACAAGAAATCCAAGATATAAGTCGGAATAAGCAACAAAGGTTCTATTTCGCCAGATTTCCAAAGGCGATCGAATCTTTCTTGCAAGCGTTCCATCGCCATTGGAGTAGCATAAGCTGGAGTTGGTCGAAATCTCACTACTTTAGTTCCATCGGGATAAGTAGCACTAATTTCATTATCTACCGTTTTCCATCGCCCGCCTTTATTGACAGCAAATTGATAAAGATCGCGGTGCAATTGTAATATTACCCGGTGGTAAAAGGAATATGAGCATAGTTGTTATGAATCGTTTTCAGCACATCACGATATCCGGCGATTTCTTGTTCCGATCGATCTTGCGGGGTCGTTTTTTCTGCTACCAATTTCTTAATCCGATCCAATGGTACCGTAATCCCTTCAATGCGATTAGAAGATTCCGTACTCTGGATCACCGCAGCTTGACGCAAAGTTTCTAAAACTTGGGGTGCTTGTTGTTTAAATAACTCTTGCTTGCCCTTATACTCTCCAATTAGGCGAATCGTTTGGAGAAGTCTTTGGTTAAGCAGTTGTCGTTCTATCGACCCATCTTCAAATGACTGCATCTTTCATTTACCTCGCTTTTTATATTATACTTAACTCAAGTAGCTAGTTACTTGCATCGTAATGGTTTGTAATCGCTAATAGGTACGTTGTTGCGCTTTAGCGCTCTTATCCCAGTTGTAATAAGAGCGCTAAAGCGCAACAACGTACCTACTACTTAATCAAATAACATCCAAGATATCTATGACAGAAGACACTGAGTTTGAACTGAAAAACCGCGAAAAGGATAAAGAACTAAAACGAAAGCAAAAGCGGATATCCTTCTGGGTGAAAGATATTTCTGTATTTATAGTTGCTCTCGTCATTATTTTGCTAATTGACTTTTACGCATTCACAATTATGCAAAAGGGTAGCGCTTCTGAGGGAGAAATGAGATTTGCGATCGCAGCTCTTTCTTCTACAGTTATCGGTCTTCTTAGCTACATGGTTGGGAGAGCTAGCAAATAGGGATAACCAGCATATTGTAGTTTAACATGGAACGGGTTGCCGGAGTGCGATCGCAGTTTTGGTTCCCTTCGCTGACGTAACATAACCCACTCGCTGCTCCAATTCCCGATCGTCGCTAGTTAATTCAATTTACCTCATCCCCACGCTCTGACAGCCTGGGGATAAGCATTTCATGATTAATGACTTTAGCAGCCAACTGCGATCGCTTAACGTTCATCCTTGCCGTACAATGGTGGATGCGTCGCCACCCAGCTACAATATGGTCAACCAGGCTTGCATTAGTACATTTGTTCTGAAAAGTTAAGCTCTAATCAGAAGTTAAAGCACAAACGCGGTTACTCCCTTCCCGATGGAAGACTATGTATAGTGAGAGGGCGAAGCATTGCGGGATTAATCTTAACTCAAAACCAAAACGTCAATTCCGCAATGCTTCGCCCCTACATAATCTTGTGGCGGGAACGGAATAAGTGATTTACCATTGATCTGTATCGCTAACTTAGGCGCAGGTTTCAAAGGTTGCTTCCACCAAGCGCCAGCTTTCCACATCCAACTTAAAGAATACACCGCCGTGCGACCAGATTTACAAGGTTTAGAGATTACGAAGGGGGAACTGAAACACTTGAGTGGTGTGAGTATTGATGCTGTCGTTAGACCTCCCACACCGCGAAAGTTTTTATCAGAAGTTTTTAACACCCTTTTGCTAATCGGACTAATTTCTGTCAGTAATTTTCTCTTGATTTTAGCTTTCCCGGATCATCGTCTGGCTTTAATTGCAGCCCATGCAGTTGTCGCCGCCGTATTAATCATTCAGGATGCCATCAAAATATTCTTTAGCTTAAATCACCGTCATTTTATCAATCTTATCGATGACGTTCACCGCTTTAATATCACAATTAAAGGTATAGATATTAACGATCAAATAGAAGCAGCAGGCAATCCCAGAGTTGGTTTAAAAGACAGAGAGCGAGTAATTCAAGCCCTGAAACTGACCCGCGAAGATATCATCCGCGCACTGAAGACCGAAAAAGTTCTCAGGGAAAACGAGCGGTTTATCAAAGTAAATCCAGACTTATTTGCCAATAACTTGACAGCTTTAGCAGCATTGCAAGTAAACGAACAGGCAAGTGAGTACGGACGCATTTTAAACGAAGCATTTCAGATCGGTTTGAGCATCCAAGATGAGATGAAACAATTGAAAAGTCGGCATTTAAATGAGTAAAAGGGATTGACATTCTGTGCGATCGGATATACAAGGATTAGAGATTACTAAGGGAGAATTGAGACACTTAAGCGGTGTCGATCCAGATGATGTGTTCAGAGCCTCTATGCTGCGAGAGTCGAGCAAGCAATTGACTTTTTTATTTAACGAACTATTGATTGCTCTTGCTCTCACTCCCATCATCGTCGGGGCTCTTTATACCTTTATAATTAGACCGATACGCGGGGCATCGATCAATTGGGCTATTTTATTACTAATAATAGTGCCAATTTCGGTAATCGCTGGCAGATGGTTCTGGCTGAGAAGCAATAGTCCGAAATTACTTGTCAATTTGCTGGATGATGTAGATAGGTATCATGCTGTACTCCAAGCTATAGATATTAGCGATCGCTTAGAAACAGCCGGTTCCTCTGGCGGAGTTTTAACCGATCGGACCCAAGTAATTGCAGCACTTCAGCTAACGCGAGAAGATTTAATTCGCGCTTTGATGAGCGAGAGGATTTTGCGAGAAAATAAAAACTTGATTGCTGCGAATCCAGAACTGTTCACCAATAACTTGAGAGCTTTAGAAGCGATGCAAGTCAACACTCAAGCTGGTGAATACGGACGACTTCTGAATGAAGCATTGCAGATTGGCCTCAGCGTACAAGAAGAGATGCGAAAATTGCAACATCAGCGATCGCGTTAAAAATGGCAACCAAACCCAAAATTATTGTTCTAGATGATGACCCCACTGGTTCTCAAACCGTCCACAGCTGCCTGCTGCTGACCCGTTGGGATGTCGAGACATTGCGACTGGGGTTGAATGACGAGTCGCCCATTTTCTTTGTGCTGACGAATACCAGGGCGCTTACGCCAGAGGAAGCAGCCGATCGCACTCGCGAAGTCTGCCACAACCTCAAACTAGCACTAGAAGCGGACACCCCTCCCCGCAACGGAGAGGGGAGTCAGACTCCCCTCTCTAACCCCCCCCCGTTGACGGGGGGGCAGGGGGGGGTTCTAATTGTCAGTCGTTCCGACTCAACGCTGCGGGGACATTACCCAGTCGAAACCGATGTCATTGCCGAAGAACTCGGCCCCTTTGACGCCCATTTCCTAGTTCCAGCCTTCTTCGAGGGAGGGCGATTCACCCGCGAGTCCGTGCATTACCTCATCGTCAACGGTGTACCAACTCCAGTACACGAAACCGAGTTTGCCCGCGATTCCGTCTTTGGCTACCACCACAGCTACTTACCCAAGTATGTAGAGGAAAAAACCAAAGGGCGCATTCCATCTGAAACAGTGGAGCAATTTTTGCTGGCAGATATTCGCGCCGGAAGTCTGGAAAGACTGATGAACCTCACGGGTAATCAATGTTGCGTTGTCGATGGAGAAACCCAAGCTGACTTAAACCGCTTTGCAGCAGATATCCTCACCGCCGCAAGTCTTGGCAAACGCTTCCTGTTTCGCAGCGCTGCCAGCATCTTAACCGCTTTGGCTGCCCTACCCCCGCAACCGATCGGCCCTGAAGATATGGCGCAGTACGTGCGGGGAGGCAAACCCGGTGCCGTAATTGTGGGTTCCCATGTTAAAAAGACTACCGAGCAACTGGAAAGTCTTTTACAAGAGGCGGGAATAGTTGCGATCGAAATTGATGTTACTCGCCTACTGGATGAATCCGTAGGGGCGGGTTTAGCAGATCCCCCTGATCGAGGACAGACAACCATTCAGCAAAACCCGCCCCTACGTGCCGCTTTGTTGGCAGAAACGCTCAAAACTGTACGTGATGCTCATGCTGGCGGTAAGACACCAGTAGTTTATACCAGCCGTCGGGAACTCACTTTTAAAGATACCGAAACACGGTTGCAATTTGGTGTGACTGTTTCAGCTTTGTTGATGGATATCGTGCGCGGATTGCCCGACGATATTGGATTTCTGATTAGTAAAGGAGGGATTACCTCAAACGATGTATTGAGTACAGGTTTAGCCTTGACTTCGGCGCGACTGCTGGGGCAGATTTTGCCTGGTTGTTCGATCGTGCGAACTCCAACGGATCATCCGCAATTTCCTAATTTGCCAGTGGTGCTGTTTCCAGGAAATGTTGGCGATGCAGATGCTTTGGCAACGACTTATCGACGGTTGTGCAAAAGTACAGCGATAAGGTGAAAAACATTTAGAAAGTGTTTGAGTGTAGGGTGCATTACAACGCACCCTACGAGCGAGAGGGGAATAATGATGCTAGAATAGATCGATATGAGCGATCGCACTCTATGTTCATGCTGGCGACACGCTCAAGCATTCGACCTCATCTACCTTGCTCTTGTCAGGTCAGTAGCTCCCTTCCCTATATTTCTGTTCTGAGCTTAAGCCTGGAAACGCTAGAATCATTCACAACAGCCACGCTGAGAGAGGATGTAAACAATGTCACTTGCACCAGTTGAAGAAAAAATGTGGGAGAAATCTCCCTCAAAAACTCGGATTAAAAAATCTGAGGATGAGATTAACAAGAAGTACGAATCACAAGAGAAGAGAATACTTACCGAAATCAACCGTGAAAAGCTTCCGAGTTTTGTCGAAGCGTTATCAAAAAATCCTAAGTACATGAATTTGCGCCCATTTTATCAGAGAAGGGCGCGTTGGGATAACAAGATGAAGTCACTACTGATCGAGTCGTTTCTAATTAACATTCCCGTTCCGTCTATTATTCTTTATGAGATTGATTATAACTCTTATGAAGTAATGGATGGTCAACAGAGAATCAGCGCTATTCAGGATTTTTATACAAATGAATTCGCGCTGACTGGACTTGAAATTTGGCCAGAACTAAATCAACTTAAATACGAGCAACTTTCTGTGAAAATTCGGGCAGGTCTTGATCGTCGTTCTATATCATCTATAGTAATTCTTAGAGAATCAACCTCCGATCCGGAAGAAGCTTTATTTCTAAAACAGAAGACCTTCGAGCGTCTTAATACTGGTGGAGTGGATTTAAGTCCGCAAGAAGTCAGAAACTGCTTGTATTATGGAAAATTTGATTCCCTATTAATAGAATTATCACGTCATCCCATATTTGCTAAAGCTTGGGGAATTCCTATCGACGATAACAGTCCAGAATTATCAATAAATACTCTTTATAAAAAGATGGAAGATGCAGAGTTAGTTCTCCGTTTTTTTGCTTTGCGAAATGTAGAGCATTTCCGTAATGGTATGGAGGGTTTTCTTGATCTTTACATGATGAAAAGCTTGGAATTTTATGAGCCAGACATTGAATTTTTCAAAGATATTTTTTTACAAACAATCAATCTGGCTCACCAAATTTATGAAAAAAATTTGTTCAAACCTTTTTCACCCAAGTCTGGAACTTGGCAGAAAAAGTCTTATAAAGCTTACTATGATGCTGTTATGGTTGGGTTTAGCAGACATTTGCATGAAGCAGAAATATTGATTGCTCGTAAATCAAGAGTAATTGAAGAGACAAAGAAGCTCTTTGATAAGCAAGAATCGCGTCTTTTAACAGGTGAGGGTAGAACTAAGGCTGATATCCAGGCTCGAATTAGGATATTTGACGAAATGCTCTCGCAAGTTATTGGGGAGTAACTTGCAATGTTTGATGAGCTTCTCAAGATAGTAAGTATCAATATTTCCACTATACGCAAAATTATCCAGACTAACGATAGGCTGAGAGGAATTGTATTTGGAGATGAGACTGTAATACAACAGGAATTAGATGAAAATACGCAACTTACTAAACTAATAGAAGATATTCCTAGTAACCGGGAGTGGCGAGTTTACGATCACTGTGCTGTAGTTACAAGGTTGTATGCTATTTATGAGCGATTTGTTGAGGATTTAATTGCAGAATGGCTTGAACTTTTACCCGGTATTGTTACAAAATATTCAGATTTGGAAGAAAGAATTAAAGATACACACCAGATAGGTGTGGGAAGATTATTACTAGACCTTAAGAAAAAGAGATTTAAAGACCTGTCTCTTAATGAGGTGATTCAAGGTTTATTTAATGGAGTAACTGGTAAGAAAAAATACAAATTAATCCCTGATACTTTTTTATTACACGAACAAAATTTACGCAGAGAAGTCCTAGAAAAATTATTTGCTGATGCTGGGATCTCGAACGCATGGGGTTGGGTGGATAAGCATAGAAAGGTTAAGCAATTTATAGAGGAGGTTCGAGGGAGTCAAAATACTGCGGAAGGAGAGCTAAATGAATTAATTACCTATCGAAATGATGCAGCACACGGATCTATTGTAGATGATATTCTCGGTACTGAAAAACTGCTAGAATTGGGTGACTTTGTAGAGGCTTTGTGCCAAGCTCTAGCGGAGTTAGTAACTTTTCAAGTTATTTCACGGCAAACTGCAATAGGTAAAGCTGAGGAAATAGGTCAAATTACAGAGTGGTTTAAGAAGCATAAAGCAGGAGTAGGGAAAGTTAAGGAAATCACTTTGTCTGTGGGAAGAAAACTTTTTCTGGTTAACGAGGCATCCTCATACTGTCGGTTCGCTACGATTGAGAGTATTATGATTAATGATATTTCTAAGAAACGGGTTGTAATTACCAGCGAACAGGAGGTGGGGTTAAAGTTTTTTGATATTGATGCGAAAAAAGGGTTGAGACTTTATATACAAAAAAAGGGTTATACACGAAAAAAGGGTTAAGCCTTTATGTAACTGAATAAAAAAGCGATCGCTCTTTTTATTCAGGATTGCACCGAAGTCAGCTTGCAAGAAGAGGTGGATGAAGGTTTACGGGCAGTTCTGTACCTCTGACGATCGCGCGATTTTTGACAGCAATAGAATAAGATAGTGGCGATCGCCAAAACTGGGTTTCACACCGATCGCATATTCCCCCGCCCGATCGGGTTAAAATTGATAGCTAATCTGCCTCTAGCGCCACAACTGCATGACTGTCGATTCTTCTGTTCCTTCCCCAGTCGAGACAATTCCCGAAACTCCCCCGCAACCAGTTCTGCCCCTGCAAGTCCACCTCAAAGGTGAAGAGGGACGGCTGTTATTATTGTTGCCGCCAGAAACGCCAAACTTGGATGGATCTCCGACCTCGCTTACTTGGCCCGATCTTTGGCTGCAACTCAAGCAGCGTCTTAATGCTGGCGAACGCTTCTGGCAAACAAATATACCAGTGCATCTTATGGCGCAAGACCGACTTTTAGATGGACGGCAGTTACAAGAAATTGCCGACGCTCTCTCAGAATCCCAACTTAAGCTGGAGCGAGTTTATACCAGTCGTCGTCAAACTGCCGTTGCTGCTGCTGCTGCTGGTTACTCTGTAGACCAACTCTCAGCAGCGATCGCATTTCTAAATAAACCTAACTCCCAAACAGGACAGGCGCTTGCCGAACCCTTATACCTGCAAACAACCTTACGCTCAGGGGTAGAGGTTCGTCACCCCGGCACTGTGGTACTCTTGGGAGACGTTAATCCTGGCAGTTCGGTAGTCGCTGATGGCGATATTATAATTTGGGGTCGTCTGCGAGGATTGGTTCATGCCGGTGCCAAAGGCAACGCCCAATGCTTGATTATGGCTTTACAGATGGAACCCACTCAGCTCAGAATTGCAGATAATGTGGCTAGGGCACCAGAAAAACCACCAGCTGAGTTTTACCCCGAAGTTGCTTATGTGACGCCCCAGGGAATTCGCATCGCTAGAGCAACTGGTTTCGTTAGGACTAGGGACTAGGCGCTAGAAAAGTCACTCATTCAAAAGTCACTCATTCAAAAAAAAAGCTCTAGGGACTGGGAAAATGTTCTTTAATCTTTAATCCTTCATCCCAATCACCGATCGCCCAATCCAAAATCCAAAATCCAAAATCCAAAATTCTTATGAGTCGTGTTATAGTCATCACTTCTGGTAAAGGAGGAGTGGGCAAAACTACCTCTACAGCCAACATTGGTATGGCGATCGCATCTCGCGGTCATCAGGTTGCTGTGGTCGATGCCGATTTTGGTCTGCGAAATCTCGACTTACTGCTGGGGTTGGAAAACAGAATTGTCTACACAGCGGTAGATGTGCTGGCAGGTGAGTGTACCTTAGAAAAAGCTTTGGTAAAAGATAAGCGACAGCCGAAACTTGTACTCTTACCAGCTGCTCAAAATCGCACCAAAGATGCCGTAACGCCAGACCAAATGAAGCGACTGGTGAGCGAGTTGGCAAAAACCTACGAATATATTCTCATAGACAGTCCAGCTGGAATCGAGATGGGCTTTCGGAATGCGATCGCAGGCGCACAAGAAGCGATCATCGTCACAACTCCCGAAATTGCAGCCGTCCGGGATGCCGATCGGGTGATTGGTTTGTTGGAAGCGCACAGCATTAAGCGCATCCAGCTAGTAGTCAACCGCATTAGACCCGCAATGGTAGAAGCTAACGATATGATGTCAGTACAGGATGTGCAAGAAATCCTCGCCATTCCCCTGATCGGTGCGATTCCAGATGACGAGCGCGTGATAGTTTCTACTAATCGTGGCGAACCTTTAGTGTTAGGGGAAAATAACTCTCTCGCCGCCGTTGCCTACCATAACATCGCTCGCCGTTTGGATGGAGAAAAGGTAGAATTTCTCGACCTGAACGCACCCCCGTCAGGTTTTTTTGCTCGCATCCGACGCTTCTTTGGCAGTAAACCCCGCAGTTAAGAGGGGGAGAGTGGGGAGTAGGGGGAAAGTGGGCGAGCCAGAGAAGCTAATAAATGATATTTTATTTTTCTCTATTCCCAAGTCCCTATTCCCAAGTCCCTATTCCCTTATTCTCTATTCCTTATTATTCACATCTACCATGATTAACGAACTTCTAGAAAAACTTTTTCCCTGGTCAACTCCTACTAACAGTCGGGTGGATGTTAAGCGTCGCCTCCAACTGGTAATCGCGCACGATCGGGCCGGACTTTCTCCAGAGATGATAGAGGCGATGCGAAAAGAAATTCTAGAAGTTGTTTCTCGCTACGTAGAACTGGATGCAGACGGGTTGGAGTTTGCGATCGAGAGTCACGATCGGGCCACAGCATTGATTGCGAATTTGCCAATTCTACGGGTCAAGGTTGAGCCAGCTGAGGAAATTACCTGAAGATATCAAGGTGTTCCCCCATCGCTATAAAATCAAGCTTGACTTCCACAAGTTGTTAAGGAGATGCCATGCCCCAAATGCAAGATATTCAAGAGAGCCAGGAACGCCTAGCCTCTAGCACAGTAGAATTTGGCAGAAAATTAAAATTCCAAAAGAACAATGCTTTTCAAGTAGAGCTTCAGCGGCGCGTTGATGAATTCTTTCTCTTCACCGGACGGCAGAAACGAGACTGTCCGCAGATGTATGTGAAGACAGCTATCTTACTGTTGAGTTTCGCCCTATTGTATGGATTATTAGTGTTCAAAGCCCAGACATGGTGGCAGGCGCTGCCCCTGTCCATTCTACTGGGTATAGTGGCCGCCGGAATCGGTTTCAACATTCAGCACGACGGCGGACATCAGGCTTATTCGAGCATTCCTTGGGTCAATAAGCTGACAGGAATGACCATAGCGCTGCTCGGCGGCAGTTCCTATAACTGGCACTGGAAGCACGCTGTGTTCCATCATATGTATGTCAACATCAAGGCTCATGACGGTGACCTCGATATCGGCATTTTCGGTCGGCTAACCCCTCACCAACAGTGGTTCCCGTTTCATCAATGGCAACACTATTACCTCTGGCTGCTATACGGGCTAATGGCGATCCGGTGGCAGCTTTACGATGATTTCCACAATGTCCTGATTGGACAAATTGGCGAGCGCCCATATCCGCGCCCGACGGGGTGGGAGTTGTTCATCTTTTTGATGGAGAAAGGGATCTTCTTTACCTTGGCTTTCGGGATTCCCCTGCTGTTTCACTCTGTCTGGGTCGTCCTCATATTCTACGGCGTGAGTGCGATCGTATTGGGTATAATTCTCAGCGTTGTGTTTCAATTAGCCCACGTCGTTGAAGAAGCTTCTTTCCCTCTGCCCCTGGAGGACACCGGACGGATCGATAACGCTTGGGCGATACATCAGGCTGAAACGACGGTGAACTTTGCCCGCTACAACCCTGTAGTCTCTTGGTTCGTGGGCGGACTCAACTTTCAAGTTGAACACCACCTTTTGCCCCAGATTTGCCATGTCAATTATCCTGCCATTTCCAAGTTGGTGGAGGAAACCTGCCAGGAATTTGGGGTGCAGTACAACGAACACAAGTCTGTCTGGGCTGGGATAACCTCCCACGGACGTTGGTTATGGCGAATGGGAATGCCGAATTCGATCGAGTGACATTCTCCCCAAATTTTCATCTGAGGTCGATCGAAAAAGCAGGAATTAACTCCGGCTTTTTCGATCTATAGCAACCGCCTTGGCGGTTGCTATATTTTTCTTGATTAAACTTGTTGATGAGTTGGTATTTTTATCAAAAACTCCGTACCCTCTCCCTTCGTTGACCTGCATTCTAACAGTCCCTTGTGCTTGTCAACAACAATTGAGTACGCAATTGCCAATCCCAATCCAGTTCCTTTACCGACTGGCTTGGTGGTAAAGAAAGGATTAAATATTTGTTGTACAACTTCTGGCGTCATTCCCGATCCGTTGTCTGCGATCGCAATCTCTACCCAATTTCCATCCAAGAGTTTAGTCCGAATCCAAATCGAGGGTGTAGGCGCTTCTCCATTCTCCTCCTCAAGGTAATCAATTGCGTTGTTTAAAATATTGAAGAATACCTGATTTAGCTGAGCGGGATAACACTCTATGGGAGGCAGATAGCCGTATTCCTTCACTACTTGAATTTGAGGCTCGTCATTAGTAGAGAGGTTGTTATAAGAGTTTTTAGACAGCCTGTGTTCCAAAAGTAAAAGAGTGTTATCAATACCTTCGTGAATATCAACTTGTTTGCTTTCAGCTTCGTCTAGCCTAGAAAAACTCTTTAACTTTACCACAAGATCGCGAATCCGATTTGCTCCAGATGACATCGAATCCAAGCTTTTTGGGAGGTCTTCACTCAGAAATTCCCAATCGAGATTTTCTAATGCCAACTGAATCTCATCAGTCGGGTTAGAATAGTGTTTTTGATAAAGGTGAATTAGGTTTAGCAGATCGGCGACGCGGTTTTTGGTATGAGCGAGATTGCCGCTGATAAAAGCGATCGGGTTGTTAATTGCGTGAGCAATTCCGGCCACCATTTGACCGAGGCCAGACATTTTTTCGCTTTGCACCAGTTGAGCTTGAGTTTGTTGCAACTCCTGCAAAGTTTGGCTTAGTTGCTGATTGATTTCGCCCAATTGTTGCTGGTATTGATAGACTCGCAATCCCGCTCGTACCCGTGCCAACAATTCATTTGATTCGATTGGTTTAGAGACAAAATCATCTGCTCCCGCATCTAAACCTTGGACTCGATCGGCTACAGAATCGCGAGCAGTAAGAAGAATAAAAAATGTGCTAGCTAGATCTGGTGTTGCCTTGAGGCGACGACAAACTTCTACTCCATCCATCAGCGGCATCATCCAATCGCAAAGTATTAAAGCCGGACGTACATTAAATGCTTTTTCTAATCCTTCTTCACCATTTTTAGCTACAGCAACTTCATAGCCTTCTAGTTGCAGGTCTCTTTTAAGCAGTAATCGAGTTGCGGAATCATCTTCAACTACAAGAATTTTTGACATGGAAAGGTGACGGGCTAGGGGCTAGGAGAAGAGAGGGGTAAAGGTGATTGAGAGAGAATATTTAAAATTTTGGATTGCAAATTTTAGATTTTAAATTTAAAATTTGCAATCTAAAATTACCATTGCTTGTTACCAATTAGCAATGAAGGTGTTGACCCGCTCCAGTATTTTTTCCAATTGTGCTATAATTTCCGACGCACCATCTAGCTGGTTTGCTTCAGCCTGACTCTGTAACCTTGCTGCGAGGTCTGGCATGAATCGAATAGCCACGGTAGCGCTCCCCCCTTTAAGCTGGTGAGCGCGACGACCGAGGATGTTGCAATCTCCGGAGAGCAGTGCTTCCTTGGCTTCTTTTAGGTAAGTTGGAGCATCTTCCATAAAAGCTTGGAGTAGTTCTAGTTGAAATTCGGCGTCTCCTCTGGCAATTTCGTAGAGACGGACGCGATCGACAATTTCTTCCGTTGGGGACTGGATTGGGAATTCTAAATTCATGGAATTATCTGCTGAAGGTTGAGATTCGGTATTTATATCTTGTTGTCGGTTATCCAGAATCTTTGTGCTTTCATCCTTTGTTTGTATCCATCGCTCTATAACTTCTGACAATTGTTTCGTAGAAATGGGTTTAGTTATATAGTCATCCATTCCAGCCGCTAGACACTTTTCGCGATCGCCGCTCATAGCGTGAGCAGTCAAAGCAATAACTACAGTATGCCGCTCCTGACATTCCCTGACGCGAATTGTCTTTGTTGTTTCGTAGCCATCTAGCACTGGCATTTGACAATCCATTAATACTAAATCGTAGCTAGTGTTTGTCATTAGTTCGATCGCTGCTTGACCGTTGGTAGCACAATCTGCCTGATAGCCCAATATTTTTAATTGATTTAGCACAACTTTTTGGTTAATTGGCATATCTTCTACCAACAAGATTTTGAGATTTGATGTTAATAATGGGTCATTAATAATAGGCGAATCAGGGGTATCCGACCACAGCCGATCAGATTGGTTAGCTTCTTCTCGATTACCGATCGCCGATGACTGATTACCCATTACCGCCAACATTTGACTTTTCTGCAAAGGGACTGTAAACCAGAATACCGACCCTTTACCCACCTCACTCTCTACGCCAATTTCACCCTCCATCAACTCCACCAGCTGCTTGCAAATTGCCAAACCCAAACCCGAACCTCCACAAGCTCTGGTGGTCGAGCCATCCACTTGAGAGAAGGATTGAAACAGCTTTTTCTGGTTTTCTGGTGCAATACCAATGCCAGTATCTCGAACAGAAAACAAAATACGGAATTCAGAATTGAGTATTTTTTTTGTATTGTAGCTTGTGACAAAGGGGGTTTCTTTATGAATTCTGACTGCGATCGTCACTTCCCCTTTGTCTGTAAATTTAATTGAGTTTTCTACCAAATTAACGAGAGTTTGATGCAGGCGGTGGGGGTCTCCGATTAATTGTTGGGGTACGTTGGCGTCAATCGAGGTTAGCAGTCTGATTCCTTTAGCATTGGCTTGTGTTTGTACCAGGCTTAGTACCTCTTTTATAGTGGTATTTAGATCGAATACCCGCCTTTGGAGACGCATTTTACCAGCTTCTAACTTGGAGAAATCGAGAATATCATTAATCAGTGCAAGCAGGGTTTCAGCACTGATTTTGATAGTCTGCATAAATTCTTGCTGGTGGTTTGTGAGGGTGGTTTTTAAAAGTAAGTCTGTCATTCCCAGCACGCCGTTCATCGGAGTGCGGATTTCGTGACTCATGTTGGCTAAAAAGATAGATTTCATCCGGGCAGCTTCTAAGGCTGCTTCTCGTGCTTCTACCAATTCGTTAATCACCTGAGTCACGATGATGATGCCACCAATTTGACATTTTGGATTGAGAATTTTAGATTTTAAGTTATTAGATTGTTCGTAGGTATCTATCGTCTCTGGTGTCTGGGTTGCATCCCGCCAGTCGAAATCTGTTTGAATGTACCACGGTTGGACAGCCCAGCAGAGATAGAGTTTGGTGCCATCTTCACGCTCGATCGCATCTTCGGGTAAGGAAATGACTTCTCCTTGCAGCGCCCGCGAATAAATTGCTTTTGTTTGCTTTGAAATTTCAGGTAAAATTTCATGGTGCGATCGCCCGATCAAGTCCAGCCCGTCCAGGTCGTAATCCTTCAGCCATCGATCGCTGTAGGCGAGATACCGCATCTCGGTATCAAACATCGCCATCGCCACAGGTGCGTTGGTCACAATTTGCCGCAATTGTTGGCGTTCTTGCTCTAAAGCCAGTTCTACTTTTTTGCGTTCGACAATTTCAGCTTCAAGGGTATAGAGCGTTTCTGACAACTCGGCGGTACGTTCGCGAACCCGAACTTCTAACCCATCGTAAGCGCGGCGCAGACTTTCCTGTGCCCACTGGCGTTGAATTTCGGCAGCAGCTCGTGCGGCAAAGATTTTCATAATTGCTTTGGCGCTTTCCACGTCCGAGAGGGGTTTGTCATGATTAACGCACAAAATACCGATCGGCTGTCGCGATGAGTCAAGCACTGGCACTCCTAGACAGCAGGTTACACCCATAACTCCTAACACCTTAGCTTCTGGGAAGAGTTCCTGCACCCCGGAAGGGTAGTAACACAGCTTTCCTTGTTCGATCGCTGTTTCGCAGGGAGTACCGGCTATGTTGTACTCGAAGTTTGTCTCCAGATTATCATCTGCCCAGAAAGCAAGAGTCTGCAATTTGTCAGGCCCTTCGCTGACAATTTCAGCAATAAAAGCGTAGCGAACTCCCAGCGCTTCTCCCAGATTGCGAACAACGGCTGGAAAGAATTCTTCACCCGTCACCGAGGCTGTTGCTACCACAATATTGTGTAGAACTTCTTCTGCCCGTTGGCGTTCGACAATCTGATTTTGCAGCTCTCGATTAACCGCTTCTAGTTGCTCTGGAGTTTTGAGAGCCAAAAATTGAGGCAGCAGGACTCCCATTTCTACGGCAGTATAGCAGGAGACCAGGGCGGTCAATGCTTTTTCCACACCCGATAGCCAATATGCTGGATGCCAGAGCGTCCAGATTTCGAGCAAGTGCCCCGTGCCACAAAGGATGATGAAGGCTCCAAATAAGCCAAATACGCCTAAAAAAGGGATCTCATTCCGCTTGTAGATAAAGTAGATCAGCATCGCCGGAATAGAGAAATAGGCGATCGCAATGAACAAATCTGAAAGCACGTGCAGCCAAACCAGTGGAGTTTCCCACAGGTAGCAGTTACCGTGCGGCATATACTGTGTTGGCGACAATAGTTGTTTGAAAAATTCCCACATATAAAATTGGTGATTTATGATTGGTGATTGTAAAATGGAAAATTTAAACTTTTAGATTTACAATTGTAAATTTAAAATCTAAAATTTCACACATTATCTATAAACTTCTTAACACGCTCAAAAATTGTTTCTAATTCCGCTATCATTTCATCTGCCCCCTCCAGATTGTTTAATTTTGCCTGACTCTCAAGCTTATGTGCAATTTCAGGCATTGAGCGGATAGCCACTGTAGCGCTTCCCCCTTTGATTTGGTGCGCGCGACGAGCGAGTATGTCAAAATCTCCTGACACGATCGCTAGTTTGGCTTCTTGTATGTAAGTTTCTGCATCTTCGACAAAAGCTTGCAGCAGTTCTTGTTGAAACTCAACGTCTCCTTTAGAGATTTGGGAAAGGCGTGCAATATCTACAACTTCTATGGATGAAGAATCGTTGGCCCGATCGTCAATTATATTTATGGCATTTTCTGCTGCTCCTATCAAGCTGAAATTTGAGTATGTAAGACTTTGAGGCTGACCTGATTCTATTGTTAATTCTTCCCGTTTGATTTGCAATTGAGAAGACCAGCGATCTAAAATTATTTGCAATTGTTTTAGATCGATCGGTTTGCTGATATAATCATCCATCCCAGCACCGAGACACTTTTCCCGTTCCCCAACTAAAGCATTTGCCGTCATCGCAATTATCGCATAGCGTTCGCCGTACAAACGCCGCAATTCTTTTGTTGCTTCATAGCCATCCATCACAGGCATCTGACAATCCATTAATACGATGTCATAATGCTCTGATGCTAAAATATCTAGTGCCTCTTGACCGTTATTGACGCAATTCGCCTTATAGCCTAACACTTTGAGTTGATTCAGCCCTACCTTCTGGTTAATTGGGGTATCTTCAACCAATAAAATCCGTAAATTTTTCTCAGGCGTCAGTTGTGGGTTTTCAGCAGTAACTTCTTCTTGCCTGCTTACTGCTGGCGACGGACTGTTTACCGCATTCAGCAAGCAGTCAAATAAGCGGGAGGCTTTCACAGGTTTAGTCAAATAACCAGCTAAACCCCGGTCTATTAAGTTTTTAGCCTCCTCTCGCTGTTTCGCTGTAGTGAGGAGAACCCATTGGGTTTGTTGCATCAACGGATCTGAATAAATCATGCGCTCCAACATAGTACCGCTTAGTTCCGGTAGCTGCATATCAATGAGAGCGATATCGTAAGGACGATGCTCAGCTGAGGCATTCCGCACTGCGATCATTGCCATCCAAGCTCGTTCCATTTCAGTCACTTCTATTCCCCACAAAATTGCCAGAGAACGCACCACTTTACGAATTGTGGGTTTGCTACTCACTACCAGCATTTTCAGTCCGGAAAGTGAAGTAATCACCGACAATGGTGCTGTCTGTAAAATTGTTTTTTGCAAGGGCATAGTAAACCAAAAACTCGAACCGAATCCCAGGGTACTTTTTACACCAATTTCGCCTCCCATCAACTCCACTAACTGCTTGCAAATTGCTAATCCCAATCCGGTGCCCCCGTATTTGCGTGTGGTAGAATCATCGACTTGGGAGAAAGATTGGAACAGCTTTTTCTGACTTTCTGGGTCGATCCCAATGCCGGTATCCTTGACCGAAAATCTCAAGCAATTGGTATTTGCTAATTGTGCTTCCTCATTAGCGATCGCCTCAACGTGGATTACCACTTCGCCAACGTCGGTGAATTTGAGCGCATTGCCTACCAAATTTATCAATATTTGCCGCAGACGGGCTGGGTCGCCATTGATTTGTCTCGGCACATCACTCTCAATTAATGCGGCTAGTTCTATGCCTTTGCTCTGTGCCGATGTGGCGAGCAGATCCAGTACGTCTTCCAGGCAGAGATTCAAGTCAAAATCCACTTTATCCAGTCGCATTTCTCCGGCTTCCAGTTTAGAGAAGTCGAGAATATCGTTGATGAGAGTTAGTAGGGTTTGACCGCTGACTTTCAAAGTTTGTACAAAGTCGAGTTGTTCGGGAGTTAGCTGGGTTTTCAAAAGTAAGTCTGTCATTCCCAAGACGCCATTCATGGGAGTACGAATTTCATGACTCATGTTAGCGAGGAACATGGACTTCATTCGGGAAGCTTCGAGTGCTTCTTCTCGTGCTTGTTGTGCTTGCTCAAAGAGAGTGGATTGCTGAATAGCGATCGCCAGTTGGACGCTAAGCTGCTGTAATAACTCGATCTCCGATTGAGTCCAAACCCTTGTATCGCGACATTCATGGGCAATCAGCAGTCCCCAGAGTCTTGAGTGCTGAGTGGGGGAGTGGGGGAGTGGGGGAGTGGGGGAGTGGGGGAGTGGGAGAGTGGGAGAGATCGCAGAATTTTCCTGCTCCTCTGCTCCCCCGCTCCCCCGTTCCCCCGCTCCCCCGCTCTTGATTCCCCCGTCTTCTATGATAATGGGAACTACTAAGTTAGCTCTAATCTGAAACTGTGCGAGTAAATTAACGTGACAGGGCTCCAAATCACCATTATAAATATCTCCAATTGCGCGGATTCGACCTTGCTGATATAGAGAAATATAACGCTCTGTAAAGCATGGATCTTGAATATCCATTCCCAAAAGCGACATCCAAGGTTCGCCAACCGATTCAACAACTACATTTCCGGTACCATCCGGTGCAAAGCGGTAAATAACTACGCGATCGGTAAACAGCAATTGCCGCACTTCTTCTGTAGCGGTGCTGAGTGTCACAGTCAGGCTAAGAGAGGAACGAACTCGCTGGGCGATCGTGGAAACCAGTCGTTCCCGCATAAATAGTTCCGCAATCCGCTGTTCGGATTCTCGCAAAGAACATTCGGCTTGCTTGCGTTCTGTAATGTCGGTGATGAACGCAATCAGCCCAATTCGGTTGCCAGCATTGTCTAGGATGCAGTCAGCACGCAGCCAAGTCGTGACAATTTGGTTACTCTTGGTTTTTAGTTCGACCTCGCCAGTCCAAGAAAGCCCGCTTTGAATGGCTTGAAACAGTTCTTTGGCTATTTCAGCCGAGACGTACATAGCCGGTGGCCCCCCCAGGGCGTTCAGTTCGTCGGGAGTGTAGCCATAGCGCTGAATAAACGCCTGATTGTGATAGATCGCACTACCGTCCAACTCTGCCATTCCAATGGCATCGCTGGTGCTTTCCACAGCTGCCTTGACCCGGATTAGGGCGGCTTCGGCCTGTTTGCGATCGCTAATATCGCTTGTTGTTCCTGTCATCCGCAGAGGGTTGCCGTTTTCATCCCGTTGGGTCACTTTGCCGTGGGAGAGAATCCACTTCCAGGAGCCATCTTTCGAGAGCATCCGAAATTCCACTTTGTAGACGGGAATCGCACCTCGAAGATAGTCGCTGTTGATGTCCAGCATCTTGGACAGGTCTTCGGGATGTAGCAATCGCTCGAAGGATTGGTAATTATTTTCTATTTCTTCTATCTCATACCCCAGCATTCTTTTCCACTGCGGGTTGAAATAGGTAACTCCAGTGCTGATATGCCAATCCCACAGTCCCAAAGCGCTGCCTTCTAGGGCCAGTTGCAAGCGTTCTTCGCTCACTAGCAAAGATTCTGATGCTTTTTTGCGCTCTATCCCCAACGCCACCTGATCGGCAACCGACCCCAGAGCATCCAGTATATTTTGGCTGAGGGGATAACGGGCGAATATTGCCATTACGCCTACCAGTTGGTCTTCTACAATCAGGGGATAGCCAGCAAAAGCCACTATTCCTTCTCGCCGCGCCCACTCCGGGTTGCTGATGCTCTGGTCGTTTTGCAAGTCGTTCGTCAGGTGCGGTTGGCGTTTATCGGCAATCCAACCGATCTTGAAGCTGCCCACTGGGACGCGAGCGTGAGGGCCGTTGATGTGGGTGTACATCCCGGCAGAAGCCTGCAAATAAAGCATATTTTCATCCGGGTTGAGCGTCCAAATCCTGGCAAAGGTGACATCTAAGTGTTCTACTAACGCCCTGCAACAGCGTTGCAGCATGACGGGTAAGTCTCCCTCCTGAGTGAGAGCGAAGCCAATATCAGACCTCAAAGCGGACTGCCTAGCTCGTTCGGCTAATTCCTGCGCTGCTCGCTTTCTCTGGGTGATGTCGCGCACGATCGCGATAATTTCATCTGACCCGCCGCTAACGATCCGAGTTTCGTAATAGTGCAGTTGCTCATCGATAGGTAGTTGATATTCTATGATTTGGGTCTGGCCTGTTTTGATAGACCGATCGTAGGCGTGCAGTACATTTTCAGCTAGTTCGGGCGGCAAAACCGACTGCACTTTTTCCCCTATAAATTCGCTGGGCGGCACTAATGTTTTGATGTCTTTGGCAGGTTTGAAGTCTACAAAAGTGCCATCAGACTTGCAGCGAAACATCATGTCGGGGATGGCGTTCAACAGCGCTTTTTGTGTGGCTTCGCTTTGACGCAGTTGTTCTTCTGTCTGTTTTAATTCGGTGATATCCAAAACCAGCCCGTCCCAAATAATATCGCCGTTAGCTTGTTTTTCCGGTCTTGATGCCCCTTTCAACCACTTCATCTGACCGGATGGCGTTATGCTCCGCCATTCATATCGCCACGGTTGTAGGGTTGCTGCTGAAACCGCAATGGATTCATATAAGCCATCGCGGTCATCTTGATGAACCCCAGCAAAAGGGGCCGCAAAATTTTGGACGATCGCTTCTGGTTCCAATTCAAAAAGTTCGCGGCAACCGGAAGAGACATAAGGGAAAGTAATTTTTTTATCGGTTGAGAGTCGGAATTGATAAATCATTCCCGGCACGTTGGCTGCCAACCTTTGGAACCTTTGTTCGCTGATTTTGAGGGCAATTTCTGCCTGTTTGCGTTGGGTGATGTCGCTAGCAATTCCCACAAAGCCAGTGATATTTCCAGAGCCGTCCCGCAATGCGGTCACCGACAGCAAGACGGGAAAGCGGGAACCATCTTTGCGGATATAAGTCCATTCCCGTTCATCTGCCCCTCCCCGCCGTGCTTTGGCAACAAATACTTCAAAAGAGGGCTCTATGGAAATTCCGAGTTCTTGGGATAATTCTTTGGCGCGTTGCGCGACTTCTTCTGGATCGTGGATGATGGCGGGGGTTGTTTTGCCGACTACCTCAGACGCCGTGTATCCCAACATTCGCTCTGCTGCTGCATTGAATGTATGGATAGTGCCATCTATTTCTGTGCAAATAATGGCGTAATTAGCGCTGTTGAAAATCGCTTGATGGAGGGAAGAGAGTTCTTGTAGCTCTATGAGGAGGCGCTTGTAGTTTGTGACATCTCTGATTGTGCCAACTAAGATTTTACTGCCATCTGCATTCTCAAATACGGTTTTTTTGGTGGAGATGATGTTAATTTTGCCAGCACTGTCAGTCAGGGTTTCTTCATTTTCGTTTTCTTGACCTGAAGTAAATACCTGTTCGTCTTTTTCTCTAAAAACATCGGCTTCTTCTTTAGGGAAAAAGTCATAGTCTGTTTTGCCAAGTAGCTCTTCGCGGGATTGGCCGATAAACTGACAGCAGGCATCGTTTAAGATGATAAAATGACGGTGAGAGTCTTTGACAAAAATTGGATCTGCGATCGCATTCAGAGTGTGGTTTAAAAACTCTTCGGAGGCTTTCAGCTGCACCTCGTAGCGGTAGCGATCGCTAATGTCTAAAAATACTGCTATGAGGTGGTCGATCGTACCATCCTCTCGGCGGATGCAGCTTGTAGAGAGTCTGGTGTAAACGACTACACCGTCTTTGCGTAGCAAGCGTTTGTCTATCACGTAGCGATCGCACGCCCCGCCTAAGATTTGGGCTAAGTGGTTTAAATCAGCATCTCTGTCATGGGGATGAGTCCATTCAATCCAATTCTTTTGACAGATTTCTGCTCTGGAATATCCCAGCAAGTTGCACAAAGCATCGTTAACTTCAATCCAGCCTTCGTTCTCCGGCGTACCCTGAGAAAAAGGAGGTGCATAAATGGCTATACCAACTAGGGAATTCTCGAAGTACTCGCGCAAGCGGGCTTCGCTTTGACGCACAGTAATAATTGCTAGCTTTTGTTCTGTGATATCATTGAGCATTCCCGCCGTAGCAGAAATCCTGCCGTCAGGGGTTTTGGTTAAATGTGGGTGTACTTCAATCCAGCGAAATCCTCCCGATTTAGTACACAGGCGAATTTCATAACGGCAGTCGTGTTTTTGACTTTTAAGCAGGCAGCGAAACTGGTTTTGATGATGTTGGCGATCGGCGGGATGAATGTAATTTAAAAAGGGAGTTCCTAAACTTTCTGAACAAGGAAATCCCGTGATTTCATACCAAGCCGAATTGAGAAATGTCCAATTGCCTTCTGCATCGGTTTGAAAAATAACTTCTTTGACGTTATTTACTACGGAGCGATATTTGTCTTCGCTTTGCTGCAAAGCTTCTTGATTGTGCTGGCGTTCGATCGCATAACGCAGGGAACGAATCAAAAGTTCGCTATCGATTGTTCTTTTTACTAGGTAATCCTGTGCGCCAGCCGCGATTGTCTGAAGGGCTAATTCTTCATCCGCGTGGGCTGTTAGCACGACAATGGGAATGTTTTGACCTAACTGTTTTATCTTGGCAAACGTCTCAAATCCTTGGCTGTCGGGAAGAGACAAATCTAGCAAAATGACATCAAATTTTTCAGACTTCAAAAGCTCTCGCGCATCGCTCAGGCGATCCACACAGCTTAATGAAATACTTCTGTTTTCCCTAGTTGCTGACAGCAATTCTTCAATTAGTTCTGCCTCGTCAGCATTATCTTCAACTAGGAGAATTCTAAAGCCGCTACTTGTCAGAGGGGGTTGAATAACTGAGTTCATTTTGCTATTATAAATAATGTTTTTATGCGTAAGTAAGAAGGCACTTAGGTAGGACGGGCGAGACCCCCATCCCACAAGAAGTCGTCGCTCGCGATCGTTGTAAGCAGCAACCAAAGAAACCCCGTTTCTCCTCCATGACAAAACTTTTCGGACAGGCTCTCTGCCAATTTAGACACAGACTCGATACTTCTCTTCTGTTATTTTGCTCCCATTTTAGCTTCCTCATTCTCGGAAAATAATATAACTATAGTCAGATATTTTATGCTAAACAGGTAATTTAATCAAGTTTTCTTATGTCAGATAATTAAAAAACACTTAACTTAAACTTTTTTTCGAGGAAATTATAAAGATTTCTTAAAGTCACCTACTGATATTTATGCTGGGGCACTTTTACGAACAGGCGATCGGCGACGACTGGGGGTCGTAGAAGCTCTGGCAAATGCGATTTCTTCCTTTTGCTTTGGCGTGATAGAGCGCTCGATCGGCCTCCTGAATTAAGGTATAGGGTGATTTTGGCGAGTAACGTTCCCAGGTTGTGCCGGAAAACTGGATACTAGCAACACCGACGCTGATGGTGACGTATTGACTGACGGGAGATTTCATATGGGGGAACTTGAGCATTTCTACTTTGGCACGGATTTCTTGAGCTACAATCAGGGCACCGGCAGGATCTGTATTGGGTAGAATAATAGCAAATTCTTCGCCGCCGTAACGAGCGATTAAATCTGCTGGTCGCTTGCCAGCAGATACTATAACTTGGGCAATTTGTTGTAAGCAACTATCGCCAGCGGGATGACCGTAGCTGTCGTTATAAAGTTTGAAAAAGTCGATATCGCACAGAATTATTGACAGCGGTATTTGCTCTTTGACTTTTGACTTTTCTTGCTCGTTCTCTTCCATTTTCCAATCCCCAATTTGAAAGATAGGCAAAGTCAAAAGATCTGTGACGTGAAAATCTGCCAGGATTTTTATGTATTGAGGATCTAATTGTGCAGTTTTAACATCTTCCACTGCATGGATAAATTCGGAGTCGCCCAGTAAAAGACAAGGCATGGCTAAGCTAGCTTGACACTCCCACCCCGTCAGAGGTGGGATTCTTGCTTCAACGAGTGACCTTGCTTAAGAAATGTTTCCAAATCTAAGTAGAGGGTCTTCTCTCCACAAGCGTTAATTTCGGTATGCCCTACCGTATTTAAAATATATCCCATCAACCTTAAGCCTTTCATCAAAATGTTAATTGCCGCATTTTCATCCCGGTCTAAAACACATCCACACTTACAGATATGGGTGCGAATTGACAGGGTTTTTTTAACTATTGCACCACAATTTGAACATTCTTGGGATGTGTAATGAGGTGAAACAGCGAAAGCTACTTTGCCAAACTTTAAGGCGTAGTGCTGCAAAAGGAAACTCTTTGGCTAACCTAGCAGTGTATTTATTTAAGTCATACCCATTAACCATACGATTATCCATCCAGTACCTTAAGCACTTATTTCGGATGAATTGAGAGGTGCGGATAGCTTCATCTACCGCTTGGTATTGTTTGGGAGTTCCAAGGCATTTAAACTCGTAAACAAACATGATTTTTCAACCTGTAAATCATAGATTTATGGTAACACTAATTCCATAAAAATGCCAGGGTTTTCAGCTTAAAATCTTGATAGTACCTTAAGGTGCTGGCCGCGCTGTATCCCACCCCTAAAGGGAGTGGGTTTTAGCGCGGGAAATCGTTATAAAAGGGACAATCAGGACGGTGCGGAGGGGGACTTTTCCCGAAATTTTGGCAACTAAGCGATTGAGAGATTTGATGGACATAGCCGAATGGTTGACTGCTATAATTAAATTGAAAATATAATTTCTGAAAAGTTCAGTGTAAATTATCACTTGGTTAAGATGAACAGCCTGACAGACGAGTCAAAGAATTACAATATTCTAATTGTTGATGATACCCTGCATAATTTGCGTCTGCTATCAAATATACTAACCGATCGAGGGTATAGAGTGCGATGCGTACCCAAAGGGACGATGGCTCTGTCCACAATCCGATTGTGTCCGCCAGACCTGATTTTGCTAGATATTATGATGCCTGAAATGGATGGCTATGAAGTCTGCAAGCGGCTAAAAGCAGATGAACGAACTCGCGATATACCCCTTATTTTTATTAGTGCTTTGCATGAAGCGCTAGATAAAGTGAAAGCTTTTGCCATTGGCGGAGTAGACTATATCACAAAACCGTTTCAAGTTGAAGAGGTTTTGGCTCGCGTCGAAAATCAATTCCGCTTGCAGAAGCTGCAAAAACAGCTTGCAGAGCAAAATGCACTGCTGCAACAAGAAATTCGGGTGCGTCGGGAGGCAGAAATGGCCTTGCGGCAGCAATTAAAGCGATCGCAGCTAGTAGGGGCAATTCTGGAACGCATTCGTTCCTCTCTCAATCTGGAGGAAGTCTTAACAACGGCTGTGCGGGAAGTGCGAGAGTTTTTGTCAACTGACCGGACAATTATTTATCGCTTTAATCCTGACTGGAGTGGAGTTGTAGTTGTCGAGTCGGTAGGCGAGGGGTGGACATCTACTTTGGCAACTGAGATTAAAGACATTTGCTTTATCAACACCTATGTCCCCCTATATCAGCAAGGTCGCATCGGAGCGATCGCAGATATTCACAACACCGAGCTCGATCCGTGCCACTTAGATCTGCTCCGTACATTTGAGGTGAAAGCTAACCTAGTAGTACCGATCTTGCAAGCAGAAGAAACAATCAAAAACTCCAAATCCTTTAACCACAATCGGTTATGGGGACTGCTAATTGCCCACAACTGTCGAGGTGAAAGGGAGTGGCACTCATCAGAGGTAGAATCTCTCAAACAGTTATGCGTGCAACTAGCGATCGCCATCCAGCAATGCACCCTCTTTGAACAAGCCAAAACTGAAATTGCCGATCGCAAACAGGCAGAAGAAAAACTGCGGCAAAGCGAACAGCGTTTTCGCGATGTGTCCGAAGCAGTGGGAGAATATCTATGGGAAATGGATATCAACGCCATCTACACCTTCGTTACCGATCGAGTTAAATCGATTAAAAGATATACAGCCCAACAATTAATCGGACGTGCGCCCCTGGAATTCATGCCTCAAGAGGATCTCGAAAAAGTTGAACAGATATTGCGCGACGCTGCTACAACCAAAAGCACCTTTAAAGTCGAACACCGTCATATCACCCCCAGAGGCAAAATTATTTGGGAAGAAATAAGTGGCATTCCATTGTTGGACTGTAACGGTAATGTTGTCGGTTTCCGTGGAGCAGGACTAAACATCACAGAGCGCAAGCAGGCAGAAGAGACACTGCAAAAAGCCAAAGAAGCAGCCGATGCAGCGAATCGCGCCAAGACCGAATTCCTCGCCAATATGAGCCACGAATTGCGGACGCCACTGAATGCTATTCTAGGCTTTACGCAAATAATGAACCGCGATTCATCCCTCAACCCAGAGCAGCAGGAACATCTGAGAATTATCAATCGCAGTGGCGAGCATTTGCTCTCATTAATTAACGACATTTTAGAAATGTCCAAAATAGAAGCTGGCAGGACAACCTTAAATGAAAAAAGCTTTGACTTAATTCGCCTGCTCAGCAGCCTGTCGGAAATGTTGCAATTAAAAGCTTCAGAAAAAGACTTAAAAATCCGCATTGAATATGCCCCAAATCTTCCTCAATATGTGCGAACCGACGAAAGTAAATTGCGCCAAGTTTTAATTAACCTGTTGGGAAATGCGATCAAATTTACCGAAGCAGGTAGTGTAACACTTCGCGCCTCGGCAGCGGTAAATAGCTCTAAACAACAAATATCTGACAACGAACAAGTCACAATCGAGTTTGAAATAGAAGATACTGGCCAAGGCATTGCGCCAGACGAGATAAACCAGTTATTTCAAGTCTTCGGACAAACAGAAACTGGTCGAAAATCTCAGCAAGGAACCGGATTAGGTTTAGCCATCAGCAAAAAATTCGTGCAACTCATGGGAGGAGATATCACCGTTAGCAGTACAGTGGGTATAGGAACAAAATTTGCATTTAATATCCAGAGCCGTTTAGCTCAATCCCACGAAGTTGAGGCGATTCAGGAAACCCGCAAGGTAATTGGTTTAGCGCCCAACCAACCTGAATATCGTATATTGGTGGTTGAAGATGTCAAAGTCAGCCGCATCCTGTTGGTCAAACTGCTGGCGTCGGTTGGCTTCTTCGTGCGCGAAGCCGCCAACGGTCATGAAGCAATTGCCCTGTGGTCAAGCTGGCAACCTCACTTGATTTTTATGGATATGCTGATGCCGAGTATGGACGGATATGAAGCCACAAAATATATCAAAGAGCAATTGAACGGTCAGGCGACACCGATTGTCGCCCTAACTACTGGTGCCTTTGAAGAGCAACGAAGCTTTGTTTTATCAGCTGGTTGCGATGACTTTATCCGCAAGCCTTTCCGAGAGGAGATCATTTTTGAAAAGATAGCTCAATATCTAGGGCTAAAGTATATATATGAAGAGTTATTGTCAGGCAAAAAACAGAAAGCAGAAGATTCAAAAGTAGATCCATCCTACCCTTCAGGAAGTTCGTCCTATATCCTCGATGTTTCATCCTTCCAAGATATGTCTGCTGAGTGGGTCGCAGCTTTACATCAAGCCGCGATCGAGGCAGATGGCGAGTTGATTTTCAGCCTAGCCGAGCAAATTACAAATTCAAATGCTATACTTTCTAAGGTTTTGATGGATTTGGTTAATAGGTTTAAATTTGAAAAAATTACCGATCTAACCGAACAAATCATCAAATAAATAGCTACCCATATGATGACTTTATCAAGGAAAAGGTATATTAGAAAATGATTAACGATCGAACATCTACACCAAAAGGCAATATTCTACTTGTTGACGACACCCCGGAGAATCTACACCTCTTATCCGAACTGTTGACCGCTCACGGCTATAAAGTTCGCTGCGTAACGAACGGGCAGACGGCATTGAAGGCAGCGAGGGCAAAAGCACCGGACTTGGTTTTGCTCGACATCATGATGCCGCAGATGAATGGCTACGAGGTTTGCCAAATACTTAAAGCCGATCCGCAAACTAACGAAATTCCGGTGATTTTCTTGAGCGCTCTAGATGAGGTGTTAGACAAGGTAAAAGCTTTTAGTGTTGGGGGTGTAGACTACATCACCAAGCCGTTTCAGTTTGAAGAAGTTTTAATCCGCGTTAAAAATCAACTGGCTCTAAAGACAGCAGAAGGAAAAATTCGCCAACTGAATGCCGAACTTGAATTTAAGGTTAAAGAGCGCACCAATCAGTTAAAAGATCGCTCTTTTGAACTAGAATTAGCAAATCAAGAACTTCAGCGGGAAATTGCCGAACGCAAGCTGCTCGAAAAGCAACTTTTGCATATGGCGCTCCACGACTCTCTGACTGGTTTGCCCAACCGGGCTTTGTTTATGGAGCGTTTGAAACAGGCTATTAAGCGTGCTAAGGAACAGTCGATTTATCAGTTTGCCGTTCTGTTTCTAGATTGCGATCGCTTTAAAATCGTCAATGATTCTCTGGGTCATTTAGTAGGAGACGAATTGCTGACTGCGATCGCTACTCGATTGCAAGCATCCCTCAAACCAGTTGATACCTTCGCGAGGTTAGGTGGCGATGAGTTCACTCTTCTTGTAGAAGATCTCAAAGATCCCAGCAGCGTTACCGCGATCGCAGAACGAATGCTTGGGGAACTATCTCGCCCTTTCTACTTGGATCAACGCGAGGTATTTATGACTGCTAGTATTGGCATTGTGCTGGGAAATATTAGCTATAACCAGCCAGAACATTTACTGCGGGACGCCGATACGGCAATGTATCGCGCTAAGGCATCGGGGAAAGCCCGGTATCACGTTTTTGACCCCACCATGCACCAGGAAGCTCTTCAGCTTCTCCAGCTAGAAACTGACCTTCGCAGGGCGATCGAACGGCAAGAGTTTGTCGTGTATTATCAGCCGATCGTAGCACTTGCCACGGGCAAAATTACTGGGTTTGAAGCCCTAGTGCGCTGGCAGCATCCTACTCGCGGTTTTGTTTCTCCAGGGGACTTCATTCCTGTGGCGGAAGAAACGGGTTTGATTACTTATATTGGCACTTGGGTAATGCGGTCAGCTTGCCAGCAGCTACGCATTTGGCAAGAACAAAAACTCGCTCAAGACCATCTAACTATGAGCGTCAATCTTTCTGTACCGGAATTCTCACAACCCAACTTGATCGCTCATATCGACCAAATTCTCCACGAAACTCAACTAAGTCCCCAAAGTTTAAAACTGGAAATCACTGAAAGTGCAATAATGGATAAAGATGGCTCTGTTACGGCGATTCTCCAGCAACTTAGAAACCGTCAAATTCAGTTGAGTATTGATGATTTCGGAACGGGTTATTCCTCTCTGAGTTATTTAAATCGTCTGCCTGTTGATACTCTAAAAATTGACCGCTCTTTCATTAACCCTATAGATAATAATCCTGAAAGTTTAGGGCTTGTTCCGGCTATTATCAGCATTGCTCATACGCTGGGTATGAGTGCGATCGCAGAAGGCGTCGAAACCCCCCAACAGCTAGCCAAACTCAGAACGCTAAACTGTGGCTTCGGTCAGGGATACTTGTTCTCAAAACCATTGGATAACAAATTGGTAGTAGACTTGCTCGCAGCAGATCCCCAGTATTAATATCGGTAAACCCTACCCTAGCTATACCCTTTGGCTTGTTCTACTGCTGTCCAGAGTTCGTTGTATTTTGCTTGAACTGATTCGTCAAGTTCTTCTGTAAGATTAGCAGGCAGTTGCAATTCTCGAATCAATTCAAGGACATCTGCCAAGTCTTTTAATCTGTCAGGGGCAGACATTCCAGATGCTAATTTGAGTTCAATCAATTTATTTAGGGCAATTACTTTTATGCCCTCCCTATCTACAGTGACTGTAGCCGGATTGGGAAAAGAAACAGACTTTGGTTTGCCATCTCCTGGAAATTCGCCTGTTATTAAAATTTCTACAGTTACGTTGGTGACTGTATCTCGAAAACTCCGACTTGCACCTGGAAAAGAAGGAACAAATCCTCTGCCTACTAGAAAACGACAAAATGCTTCGAGTCCTGACGAGCTGAGCAGTATATCTACATCTTGAGTTGCGCGAACGTAACCGTGTATAACTAAAGCCATTCCACCAATAATACAGTAATCAATTCCAGCCGATTCAAGCGCTTGTGCTAGTTTTCGTAGTGTTTGGTAAACTTTGCCCTGTTGCATAAAGAAAAGATCCAGTTCTAAAAGTATTTCCATTTTTAAATTCGGCTCTATTTGAGTGCCGTTTGACTTTACTTTTTTATAACATAACTAAAAAATACTAGCATCAAAGATTCGGAATTGTGAAGTAAAAAATTGTTCCCACTCCGATCTGAGATTCTACCCAGATGCGACCTCCGTGGCGTTCAACAATCTTCTTGCAGATGCTCATACCGATACCAGTACCGGGGTAGTCATTATAGGAGTGCAGACGTTGAAAAATTTCAAAAATGCGCTCAAAGTTTTCGGGTTCTATTCCTATGCCATTGTCGCGAACTGCTATAAGCCATTCATCGTCGTTCTTTGGTTGTGCCGTAATTTCGATCGAGGGCGGAATTTCGGGACGGCGAAACTTAATGGCATTGCTAATCAAGTTTTGGAATAGGCGCATCAGTTGAGTGCGATCGGCCCTGATTGTTGGCAGATCCGAATGGGTAATGCTTGCACCACTTGAGGAAATCTCCTCGCGCAAATTACCCTGCGCTTCTTCTAACACAGTTTTGCAGTCAGTTGGATTAAACTCTTCAGTGCGCGTTCCTACCCTCGAATAGGCTAGCAATTCCTCGATTAGTTGCGTCATTCGCCATCCGGCATTTATAATTCGATCGATGTATCGCTTAGCCTCGTCATCGAGATTGTTTTCGTATTTCCAGCCTAAAATACGAGCGTAGCCTACGATCGCCTGTAGGGGTGATTGTAAATCGTGGGAGGCGATGTAGGCGAATTGTTCTAATTCGGCATTGGAACGGGCTAGTTCTTCGTTCAATTTTTGCAACTTTGCATTTTGCTCGGTGAGTTGGCGATGCTGCTGTTGGATAGTTAGTTGATTAGTAACGCGAGCCAAAACTTCTTCAATTTGAAATGGCTTGGTTATATAGTCTACGCCACCAATGCTAAAAGCTTTTACTTTGTCCAACGCATCATCGAGAGCGCTGATAAAAATTACCGGCACTTCTCGTGTTTTCTCATTTGCTTTCAGCCGTTGACAAACTTCATAACCATCCATATTGGGCATCATAATGTCGAGTAAAATTAAATCTGGCAAGACTGTTTGACACGCAGTCAGAGCTATTTGCCCGTTTAATGCTTTGCGAACCTGATACCCATGCTTTGTGAGCATCGAGGATAAAACCCGCAGGTTATTGGGCCGATCGTCAACGACAAGAATGTTGCCTTTAGATGGCTGGTCTAACTTTTTCCTCATTGTTTGGGCAAGGCCGATCATAGCTGGAAATTACACCATATTTTCTTGATTATTATCTGTATTTCCTCCGTTTCAAAGCTGGAAGCGCAGCGCTTGTGCGTTCTGCGCTGATTTTGTTGGCCCAAAAACCCGGTTTCTTTCGCGTTGGCCCAGAAACCCGGTTTCTTTTGCACCTACTTCGGTGAATGAAACATCGCTGCTAAGCTAAGCTTCTATGTACCACCGAGATGCTAGAGCCTACGTATCCCTCCGGACACTGACGAAAGAACATCGGCTTGTAGATCGGTATCTTGCCGGAAATTCGCCTGTAGGTGACATTCACGTAAGTGTGGATGCACATAATTTGCATTTGTCAATACCTATTTGCCAAAGTTCATCGAGTCTTAGCACAACTTTTTACGTATTATGACGGATGAAAGCCCCTGAACATCAGTGTTTTTGCTGAGTTTTAAGTCCTGTTAGCGATATTTTTACCTATCTTTAGATATATTTTTTTGATGAAGATTGGCTCAAAGTACTGACAGTGCTTATATGGATCTGCCATATTGTTTTCAGGTGAGGGGGAATTACTTAACTAAATAAATCCTACAGATATTGATAAGTAGTTTCATGGATACGAAAGTTTCACGAATCGCACTTCTAAGTATTTATACGGGCAACTTTAATTTGTTTGGAGAAATCAAAATGAAATTTATCACCAAAACTATCACAGCGACTATTGCTGCAAGTGCCGCTCTAAGTATGGTTGGGACTGCTGCACAAGCTGCCTCGTTTTCAAGCCCTATCTATGAAGTCCACGTACAAAGCACTCCAGCATTTGGTTCGCCATCAGGAGGCCCTCAATACGGAAGTTGGAATGCAGTTACAGGCCCTAGTCACCCGACTGGTGCGGGAAACAATCTTTTGTATGAGGGTACGAATACCCGCACAAACTTTTCCTCTTTACGAATATTTGATCCAGGTGGCGACAGAACCTACACTTTCGGGGGCGCAGGTAGTGGGACCAATCTCGATAATTACCTTAGCTCTGAGGGTAGTAGCGCTTACGCACCTAATGGATTCCAGACTGCTTGGAATTTAACCCCTGAAAACTTGGGTATTACCCAGGACTTATTTGTTGTTGGTGGTGCAGATTACAACGCCAGCGCGATTTATCACGTTGTTAATTTAACCAATAACGGCAACTCCAACATCAATATTGGATGGCGAAATCTTTACGACTGGACAGTAAACGATCCAAGTTTTGATGACGGACCAAACAACCAAATCGAGATAGCTCATGGTGCTGTTGTTGTACCAGCAACTACCAATGAGTTTTCTTATACACCAACTGCTGAAGACTTTGCTAGGGTCAGTGTCGATCCTGGAGCCGCAACCTATCAACCTTTACTGGGTCTTGGTTTCGATCCTGGGTTCGTACCGGGCTTACCAACAACTCGTCCCGATCGATATGATTATGTTAGCTGGCCAATATCGGTTGGCACTAGCTATGATTACACAGTAGACCCAACCAGAAATGTTACTTGGGATAGTGCTGGTTTGAGTTACTTTACTCGTGAAATTGGTGCAGGTCAGACTGTTCGTTTGACGCAAGTAATTTTCGCTACCCCACCAAATGCTCAACCCCCTGCTACCTCTGTACCGGAACCTACTTCCACTTTTGGCTTACTGGCGCTAGGTACTCTAGGTGCAGGTTCCATGCTCAAGCGCAAACAGCAACAAAAAGCGACAGTAAAAGCATAACTTAATAACCTGAACTGATTCAATAACAGAAGGGTTAGGCTAACAGTTGCAACAAACCTGTCAAACCAATTAAAGCATAATCCGTGTTTTTCCCAGAGGAAAACACGGCTATTTTTGGGGGGGGATGATGCAATGGCGCTAGAAACCGGGTTTCTGGGGTGTCTAACCAAAACCCTCTTTCTTATTAAAAATAATTACCAACACTTGACTTTAATTCCCCCCTCGCCTTTTAGGAGAGGGGGCTAGGGGGAGAGGTTCTTAAGTCGCGCAGCATTTTACTGGTGCCTTCATTAATCGCTTTTTGCACCAGTTGCGGAATAAGTTCGGTGAGGGGTAAGTCGGGAAAGGTGGGACTGATCGATGTTTCTGTGTAGCCTTGTAAGATAAGTAAGTAAATTTTTAGTTGCTTGTTACGGTAAATCCAAACTTCAGGAACGCCCATCGCTTCGTAAGCATCCAAAGTAGTTCTAGAGGTAACATCTGCCTCTATTGCTAAATCTGGGGGTGGATACTGTTTTAAATCCAAGTTGGTACAACCTTGCATTAAGTCAGCATTTTGGATGTAGAAACAGGTATCGGGTTCAATTCCGGCAATTTCTGGACGTTTGAGCGTAGTTGAGCCAAAATCTTCCCAATTACGCCCCTGTATATCCAGAATCGTTGTGAGAATGTAAGCAATAATGCGGTGGGGACGTTCATGCAAGGCTAGCGGGGACATAATTTCTAGGGTTCCTCGATAGTAGGTGATGCGGCTATTGCGTTTTTCTCCTAAGTCGATCAGAATTTGCTCAAAGTCTTGCCAGGAAAGGTTAGGGATAGTTATCTGGCTGCCTGGAGTGAGTTTAATCGTTTGAACGGGAACGGTTACGCTCATAGAAGTGCCTCCGTTAGTTCCTAGACTTTTTCTTTAATGTTGACACGCTAGTTGCCTTTGCACAACGAAATCAACTAGAGGCTTGAAGAAACCAGTAGCTTCACCTACATCTTACTCAAGCAGTAATCTTAATAGATGCACTTACCGAAAAACATGATTTGGCCCCCTAACCCTACCCCAGCCAAAAAACAGGGTTTCCCGCAAAAGTACAGTAAAGCCAAGCTATTTCCAACAGATCCCGCTGTTCGATACCACTATGGTGGTAATCTGAAAAATGGCATTGCTAAATGTTAAAACCCGTTTCCCGTATCTGAAAGATAGGCGTAAGCATGGTAGCCACCACAGACAATAAAAACGTTGGGCGCATTACCCAGATTATTGGCCCCGTTGTAGACGTTGAATTTTCCGCAGGCAAAATGCCGCAGATTTACAACGCCATCAAGATTGAAGGCAAAAACGCCGCCGGACAAGAAATGTCCGTGACCTGCGAAGTACAGCAACTGCTGGGCGATAACCAGGTACGCGCCGTTTCCATGAGTACCACCGATGGGTTGGTGCGCGGTATGGAAGCAGTAGACTCCGGCGCACCCATCAGCGTACCAGTTGGTGCCGGTACATTGGGTCGGATTTTCAACGTCCTGGGCGAACCAATTGACAACCTCGGCCCAGTCAATACCACGGAAACTTTCCCCATCCACCGTCCTTCCCCCAAGATGACGGAATTGGAAACCAAACCCTCCGTATTTGAAACTGGCATCAAAGTGGTAGACTTGCTGGCCCCCTATCGTCGGGGTGGCAAGATTGGTCTGTTCGGCGGTGCTGGCGTGGGCAAAACCGTCATCATCCAAGAACTGATCAACAACATCGCCAAAGCTCACGGCGGTGTGTCCGTGTTTGGCGGTGTGGGCGAACGCACCCGCGAAGGTAATGACCTTTATAACGAATTCAAGGAATCCGGGGTCATTAATGAAAAAAATATCGGCGAATCTAAGGTGGCGCTGGTATACGGTCAGATGAACGAGCCACCGGGAGCCCGGATGCGCGTTGGTCTGTCTGCTCTGACAATGGCGGAATACTTCCGCGATGTCAACAAGCAGGACGTGCTGCTGTTCATCGACAACATCTTCCGCTTCGTGCAAGCTGGTTCTGAAGTATCCGCACTGCTGGGTCGGATGCCTTCCGCAGTGGGATATCAGCCCACTCTAGCTAGCGAAATGGGTGCTTTGCAAGAGCGGATCACCTCTACCCACGAAGGTTCGATCACTTCTATTCAAGCTGTGTACGTACCTGCGGATGATTTGACCGACCCCGCACCGGCTACTACCTTTGCTCACTTGGATGCTACCACGGTGCTATCTCGCGGTTTGGCGTCAAAGGGAATTTACCCAGCAGTTGACCCGCTGGATTCCACTTCCACCATGTTGCAATCGAGCGTTGTCGGTGAAGAACACTACAACACCGCCCGTGCTGTGCAATCCACGCTGCAACGCTATAAAGAACTGCAAGACATCATCGCGATTCTGGGTTTGGATGAACTCTCAGAAGACGATCGCATGACAGTGGCCCGTGCGCGTCGGATCGAGCGGTTCTTGTCCCAGCCGTTCTTTGTCGCAGAAGTGTTTACTGGTTCTCCCGGTAAGTATGTGAAGCTGGAAGAAACGATCAAAGGCTTCCAAAGGATTCTCTCTGGGGAATTGGATGCTCTGCCGGAGCAGGCTTTCTACATGGTAGGCACGATCGACGAAGCGATCGCCAAAGCCGAAAAGATCAAGTCTGGTAAGTAATCGAACTGTCAGTAGTCAGTAGTCAGTAGTCAGCGGTCAAGAAAAAACACAACTGACAACTGACAACTGACAACTGACAACTAACAACTGACAACTGACAACTGACAACTGACAACTTATGACTTTAACTGTTCGTGTAATTGCACCAGACAAAACAGTCTGGGATTCTACCGCCCAGGAATTGATTCTGCCCAGCACAACCGGGCAATTGGGTATTCTGAGCGGACACGCACCACTTTTGACCGCTTTGGATATCGGTGTGATGCGAGTTCGCCCAGATAAAAATTGGGTAGCTATTGCTCTGATGGGCGGATTCGCAGAAGTGGAAAACAACCGGGTGACCATTTTGGTTAACGGGGCCGAAAAGAGCGATACCATCAATCTGGAAACCGCTCGCACCGCTTATAACCAAGCCCAAGAGCGCTATAACCAAGTTCAAAACAGCGAAAACCGTCAGGAAAAAATTCAGGCAACTAAAGCTCTGAAAAAGGCTCGCGCCCGTTTTCAAGCTGCCGGTGGCATGGTGTCAGTTTAAATTTTGTAGGGTGGGCAGCGCCCATCCTACTTTACAGTTATACGAAAGTACGGATATATTTAAAGTTTTAGTAAAGATTTGCTAAAGGTCAGAAAAATTACATCTATCTTTGGTAATAAGTTAGCAGAATAGGTAAGTTAACTAGATCGCTTACGCAGCGAGTTCAACTGTTGGTTCTCATTTCTGAATCGCTACGCGATCGCAATGTGTAAGTGCCAAACTAGGTTATCTCAAGTTGCTAGTTACTTGCTTTCCAGGTATGTTGTTGCGCTTTAGCCCTCTTATTACAACTGGGATAAGAGCGCTAAAGCGCAACAACGTACCTAATACCAGCCTCAACTATATAACTAGGAACTTACGTTAGGTTATCTAAGTAGGGTAGCTGCCAGTACGGATGATTTGCACTCAAAGGCTTATAAGTTATGATAGATTTTACTGTAGCTATTCCCACCTATAATGGAGCCACCCGCCTACCTAAAGTTCTGGAGCGACTGCTAACGGAAATCGATACAGAACATTTTACCTGGGAAATCATAGTTGTTGATAACAACAGTGAAGATAATACTGCAAAAGTTGTTCGAGAATATCAAGCAAATTGGCCGCAAGGCTATCCGTTAAAATACGTATTTGAAGCCGAGCCCGGAGCTGCATTTGCCAGGAATAGAGCCGTAGAAGAAGCCAGAGGCACATTGATTGGCTTTTTGGATGATGACAATTTACCGGAGCCTGACTGGGTAGCAGCTGCTTACGAGTTTGCACAAGCGCATCCAGAGGCGGGAGCTTATGGCAGCCAAATACACGGCTTATTTGAAGTGGAACCACCCCATAATTTTAACAGAATTGCTAGTTTTTTGGCAATAACCCAGCGAGGCGAAACGGCACATCGCTACGAACCGCGTAAAAAGATGCTACCGCCAGGAGCCGGTTTGGTAGTTCGCAAACAAGTTTGGCGCGATAACGTTCCCCTGCGTTTAGTGTTGAATAACAAGGGTAAAGAAGCAGGTTTAGTCAGCGAAGATTTGGAAGCTTTGTTGTATATTCAGAAAGCGGGTTGGGAAATTTGGTACAACCCAGATATGCGAATTTACCACGATATTCCGCGCTGGAGATTGGAAAAAAATTACCTGATATCTCTGGCTCGTTGTATTGGTTTAAGTCGCCATCAGTTGCGAATGGTGAGATTAAACAATTGGCAAAAACCGTTCTTAATTCCTGTCTACTTTGTTAATGATTTGCGCCGCCTGATAATGCACTGGATTAAATATGGAGGTGTTGCGAAAAAAGATGCGATCGCAGCTTGCGAATTAGAGCTATTGCGGTGCAGCGTAATTAGTCCTTTCTTCCTTTGGCAAAAGCAATATTTAGACTCTAAAACCGCATCGAAAATCACCCAAAAAAAGCTAGCTGACTTACAGATGAAAGAGCAGCCAGTATCAGGCAAATCAAGCTAACCAAAAATTGAAGTCAATGCACTTTACCGTAGCAATCCCAACTTACAATGGAGCCAGTCGCTTACCCAAACTTTTAGAGCAACTGCGGACTCAGGTTAATACCGAAGATTTGGTTTGGGAAATTATTATTGTTGATAATAATAGCAAAGACAATACAGCGGAAGTTGTGCGACAATATCAAGCAAATTGGCCAGAGCCATATCCTTTAAGATATTGTTTGGAAACTGAACAAGGAGCAGCTTTTGCTAGACAGCGAGCAATTCGGGAAGCAAAAGGCGAATTAATTGGGTTTGTGGATGATGATAATTTACCCGATACTAACTGGGTAGCGGCAGCTTATACCTTTGGCAAAGAACATCCCAAAGCGGGAGCTTATGGCGGTCAAATTCACGGCGATTTTGAAGTTGAACCGCCAGAAAATTTTAAGAGAATAAAATCATTTTTAGCAATTAGAGAACGGGGAGAAAAACTGCATCTGTACGAGCCAGATAATTTAAATTTACCTCCCGGAGCAGCCTTGGTGGTACGCAAACAAGCGTGGTGCGAATGTGTTCCCATTCGTCCTACTTTGCAGGGTAGAGTAGGGGAAAAAATGTTAGTAGGCGACGACTATGAGCCGTTGTTATATATACACAAAGCCGGGTGGGAAATTTGGTATAATCCAGCCATGCACACCTATCATCAAATTCCCCAAAGGCGTTTAGAAAAAGATTATTTACTTTCTCTGATTCGGGGTTGTGGTTTAACCATTTGCCATCTGCGGATGATTAATGCTAAAATATGGCAGAAACCAATTATTATGGCTAGGATTATGCTGGGTAGTCTGCGTCGAGCTATATTGCACCTACTCAAATACCGATGGAAAGTAAAAACAGATCTCATCGCTGCTTGCGAGATGGAATTTCACTTGAGTAGTTTCGCAAGTCCTTTTTATTTTATTAAAACTTCCCTAGTTTCGCAGTTTGTCGGATATACTGGGAAAAAGAAACATCCTAAAAATGCTGGAGATGTATAAATGAGAGAACCACAAGTTACCTTAGTTATAACGCAACGGGAGCGTTTCACCTATACCGATCGCTCCCTGGAAAGTCTTTACGAGAATACAACGACTCCCTTTAAGTTAATCTATGTAGATGGCAAATCACCTCATGGCACAAAGCGCTATCTAGAAAAACAAGCTAAAGAAAAAGGATTTCGCTTAATTCGGACTGAAAATTTTTTGGCTCCGAATCAAGCACGTAACTTGGTTTTATCAGAAGTCGATACCAAATATGTAGTTTTTGTTGATAACGATATACTATTTACACAGGGTTGGTTAGCTCAATTGATCCAGTGTGCAGAAGAAACGGGAGCCTGGTTAGTTGGGCCACTTTATTGCGAAGGGAAACCCGAAGATAAAATCATCCACATGGCAGGAGGTTTTGCACATTTCCGAGACAAGCAGGGTAGACGGCAGTTTTTTGAACAACATCGCTTGGCAAGAAAATCAGTTGATAAAGTACGTTCCCAACTGCGGCGAGAAGAAACTGAATTGATCGAGTTTCATTGTGTATTTGCACGTACTGAAATATTTGAAAAGCTAAGTTTGAATGAAAATTTTTTGAGTACCGCAGAACACTGGGATTTGTGTTTGGAGGTTCGAGAAAACGGCGGTACTATTTACTTTGAGCCGAATTCGATCGTCAGTTATGTTGCGCCACCACCATTCGCTTTGTCAGATTTACCTTTCTTCTTCCTGCGTTGGAGTGAAGCTTGGAATCGCGATAGCTTGAATTACTTCCGGGAAAAATGGAATTTATCAGAAGAAGACCCTTGCCTGAAAGGTCATTATATCTGGTTAAATCGCCATCGACAAAGAGCAATCAGAGAGTCGATTCGTCAATATTTACCCATTAAGCGCGGTGCTTGGCTGAATCAACATATTTTGATGCCAATAGAGAAGCAGTTGAACAAGTTTTTGATCGGCAAGCAGGGAAACAAATCCCAGCACCAAAAAGGCGAAACTGTCAATACAGTTAAAGCTTCTAAATCTTAAAAGCAAAAGCGATGTATTCTTTTGCACAAACGAACATTCAACTGTTGAATCAACTGTGTCGCCAAGGCTATTCGGAAGCAGAACTAGGCTGTATTTTGAAAGCATACAAGCTAGCAATATCCCTATTTACAGGTTACTTTCGAGGGGACGGTAAAACCTTCATCGCGCATTTAGTTGGTACTGCTAGCATCCTAGCTTCTGTTAATGTGCCTGTTGATGTGGTAGCTGCGGGTTTGTTGCACGCCGCCTATCTACAGGGTGACTTTGGCGATGGGGAAAAAGGTATATCAAATAGCAAGCGGGAACAAGTAAGACGTGCAGTTGGTAAGGATATAGAGGAGTATATTGCTAAATATAATGCTTTCGAGTGGAACGAACAGAATATATCGGCGATCGCACCAAGTCTGAATACTCTTAATCTTAGCGATCGCCACGTACTTTTGATACGTTTGGCAAATGAACTAGAAGATCATTTAGATTTGGGAATTCTTTACTGTGCTAATTTCGAGAAACGACTGCGCTATGTTAACCGCAGCGGCGATTTAATGGTGAAAATGGCAGAAGAATTAGGTTTTCCTAGTTTAGCTACCGAACTAGAACGAGTCTTTGGCGAAGTTACTTCAGCTAACATTCCGGCAGGACTTCGCAGCACTCTTAATTATTCCTTTCAGCTTCCACCTAAATCTTATCAAAAGCGTCCTTTAGTTGCTTGGCGCGATCGACTTTTGTTAGAGAAGCATTTTTTAGGTTCTAAGCTGCGCCGTTGGCTCTCCCGTACCAATGGTGATAAGTTAAACTTATTTAACTAACAAACTAATAGCTTTTTTCGTAAAGATTCAAGCATAAATTTGAGAAACCCGGTTTCTTTGGCAATACCTTCGCCAAAAACCTAAAATCCCTAATTTGTAGGTTGGGTTGAGGCACGAAACCCAACCTACAAAGAAATAGCGAAGGTATTGTTTGAGAAACCGGGTTTCTGCAAGATTACTGCTTCACTCCGGTGCTGTAATACTCATTCTTAGCATACACGCTAATGATGGTATCGCCTACCTCAAAAAACACTCCCGCTTGCTCATCTTTCGAGAATTGCAAGTCACCGTACTTGGCAGCAATTGCGTCAGCAGTTTGCGCTACGCTATCCATTTCATCGGGTAACTGTCCTGTCGAACCGATGTAGAAAACTAGCGGACTAATCTTTTGTCGATACACTTTTTCTGCATAGTCCTCAAGTTTCTCATTTGCTGCCTTCAAAGCAGCAACAAAATCTTCTCGACTCACATTTTCTCCTTTCCATTTAGCCTGCAACAACCGCATCAAACTATCTGCACCTACTTTTAATAAGATAGCTGCAACGCTGCCATTATCTTCAATCCCCAGAAAGTCATCAAAAATCCGCTTCATCAAGTCATCAACCTTGGTGATCTTGGTTCGCGATGACAGGGTTTTGTGTCCGAAGATAATATCCTCATCCAAAGTGATGTCGAATGTCGGTTTCTCCAACTTTTCGCCGGTGTCTTTGTTATATACCTCATACATCCGGTTGAGGAATTTATTGGCAGAGTAAAGTTTGCCGAAGTTGAGGATATCTTTGCTGCCAATATCAACTTTGTAGCTGACGCGAGAATCGACTGTGCCGTTAGCAAGTGCTGACTGTAAATAGCGATACTCTGTCGTCGTCGGAAAGTTGATGTAAAGGCTCTTTGACAGATAGTGCTTTTTCAACTCTTCCAGTTGTTCGTGGGTGTAAATATCCGACTCTTTTTTTAAGTGAGCCGATAGAATACTAGAGAGGATTTTAATTTCTGCTAACTCCTCGAATACGCCGTCAATACTGCCGTAACTTTCAGTGAAAGGCACTATTGGCAAATTGTCTAAGCGGATGGTGTATTCAGATCTGAAATCATAGTTTTCGGCTGGCTTACCATCCTTTTCCAGTACGGCTTTTGACTTCAGTAAATCAAATACTTTCTTGCTGCCGATCTTGACTGGTAGCGACTTAACATTTACTTCACCGTCACTGACAATCGTGAAGCTATTGAAACTTTCAAGATTGGTAAATAGCAAACCTGCTACTTCGTCTATCGACGTTTGTTGCTCAAAGTTTACCAGCTTGATAGGTCGGTTAATCAGCAGATTGATGGTAGCTGTATTTCGATTGAGTTTAAAGGAAACAATGCGAACATACTCGCTGCCATTCAAAAAATCACTTTTCAGCAAAGGCTCGATGAGGTTGCCTTTTTCGTCTCTGTAACCATTAATTCTCTTCAGTCCTTTTCTTTGATAGTTTTCCTGCAAGTGCTTGAGATTAATAATGATGTTACCGCTGTTTTCTTGCAACAGCTTGACTAGCTCCAACAGGGAAATTTTGTCGTTGAATTTTACTATATTCAAGCTTGTGTAAGTACGAGACTCTGGTTGTGATAATTGGGAGTTTTTCCGTGCCATGTTTGGATTTCTCCTGAGTTAAGATTTAGCGCTAAAGCGCAACAACGTACCAAGAATGATTTATTTGCGCCGACCTACTTAGATTTGCCAAAGGATAGAGGTTCCCAGAAAATACCTGGATAAACGTCGATGAATTTGATACTTATCTGCGTTCATCGGCGGTTAAAAAACTGCCAAGAAACTTGTCGGTAATGGTAAAGGTTTTAGCCAAGGGGTAATGAAGTGTCATATATATATTATACTTCAAAATTAATGATTGTGGGCATTTTAAACTTATTGTTATCTGAGGAGCAGAATTAATGGAAAGCATCGCATCGCAGAATGGATCGGCACAACCGCGAACCCTGTTCAACCTTTCTGACGAGATAAGTCAGTTGAATGTTCTGCTGGATGAATTAGATGGCGACGATACCGAGAGCAAACAGCTGCTGACGAATTGGCTAGAGCAATTAGGGGAGGAACGCGATCGCAAACTCGACAACTACGCCGCCTTAATCTCTGAATTGCAGGCTAAAGCCGCAGTTCGCAAAGCAGAAGCGAAAAGGTTAGCCGAACTAGCCGCTGCTGATGAAAAAAGAGCGCAAATGCTCAAAGAACGACTAGAATGGTTTTTTAGCGTCAACAAGCTCAAAACAATTGAGACGACACGCTACAAATTATCTTTGGCAAAAAACGGCGGAAAAGCGCCATTAATTCTGGATGAGTCGCTCTCACCTACCCAATTGCCCGAAAAGTTCCAGAAAATTAGCGTAGAGGTCGATAAAACGGCGATTAGAGCCGCGCTGGAGGCGGGAGAGGACTTAGATTTTGCACATTTGGCCGATCGCGGTTCCCATCTCCGCATTAAATAGATTTCTCAGTATTCTCATTCCCAGGTTGAACCTGGGAATGAGAAATTCAATCTGAAATCTAAAATTTGCAATTTCCCTGTCCCCATTACAGGAAGCTTAAGAATTCAGGAGAAGTCTTGGGGAATAGTTATTGTGGGGATAGATACTCCCTGTGAGGGATGAATTTTTTAATGATAAATTTCACCAAACCTCGTAGACTCTTGGGATTGGCAGCATCGGTGGCGGCTTCGATCGCTATTTCCAGCGGTATCCACTCTGCCAGTGCTGCTGCGATCGAAACTTCCCAAGCCCAAAACCCAGTACCGATAAGCCTCAACGCTACTCAGACACCTCCAGAAGAAATTGTTGCACAACAGGTCACTGAACTGCAAACCAATAGCACTCAGTATCAAATCCAGCGATCGGACATCGGGCCACTAATCGCCATCATTGTGGTGAGCGGTGTCATCATCTGTATCCCCATATTCTTTGGCGGACTGGTCGTGATCAGCGAACGCGAAGTCGGCATTGTTGTTAAGAAATTTACCCTTGTCGGTCGCGGACTTCCAGCAGGACGACTAATTGCCTTAAATGGCGAAGCTGGATATCAAGCCGATACCCTTGCCCCTGGGTGGCATTGGGGCCATTGGCCTTGGCAATACTCAGTTCGCAAAGAATCCGTCACCGTCGTCCCCCAAGGCGAAATCGCCTTACTTGTAGCGGCAGATGGTGCGTCGATCCGACCGCAACATATGTTGGCTAAAGTTGTAACCTGCGATAACTTTCAGGATGCCCGCAAATTCCTCACCGGCGGTGGAGAAAAAGGTCGTCAGCTAGGTTTTCTCACCGCCGGTACATATCGCATCAACACCGCTTTGTTCAAAGTGATTACTGCGGCAACCGCAACTCAACAGGGCATGAGTGCAGATCAGTTGCGCGTCCAAACAGTCACACCCGACAGAGTAGGCATTGTCACCACCTTAGACGGCATTCCGATCTCGGAAGGCGAAATAGCAGGTGCCGTTGTTCCTGGACACGATAACTTCCAAAACGGTCAGAAATTCGTCGAAGCTGGTGGAAGACGCGGTTTGCAAGAGCAAATTCTGCTGTCTGGTTCTTGGAACATGAATCCTTGGTTAGTGCAAGTCGAACAGGTAGCGATGACCGAAATTCCGATCGGCTATGTCGGCGTGGTAATTTCTTATGTTGGCAAAGCGCACGAAGATGTCAGCGGTGCATCTTTCACCCACGGAGATTTGGTGCGTCCGGGACACAAAGGCGTGTGGACAGAACCGCTTTACCCCGGCAAACACCCGGTCAACACCCGCATCATGAAGGTGGAACTGGTGCCGACGACCAATATTGTACTCAATTGGTCAGGACGCACAGAGCGACACAATTACGACTCCAAACTGGCATCCCTAACTGTACGTTCTACAGATGGTTTTGCCTTCGATTTGGAAATTGCCCAAATTATCCACGTCGGTGCTTTAGACGCACCGAAGGTGATTTCTCGCGTAGGCGCGATACAAAATTTGGTAGACCATGTTTTAGAGCCGACGATCGGTAATTACTTCCGTAATTCAGCCCAAGCTTACACCGTGCTAGACTTCCTGAGTGCTAGAAGCGAACGTCAAGCTGAAGCCTCCGAGTATATCAAAATGGCGCTGCGAGCCTACGATGTACAAGCAATTGATACTTTGATCGGCGATATTCAGCCGCCAGCACAGCTAATGCAAACCCAAACCGAACGTAAGATTGCGGAGGAACAGCGCAAAACTTACGAAGTGCAGCAGATGGCGCAAACGCAACGCCAGCAACTTGTGCGGTCAACTGCATTAGCTGAGATTCAGCAAGAAATGGTTAAATCCGAGCAGAATGTCAGCATTGCTGAACTGAAAGCGAACGCGCAGATTAAACAAGCGACTGGTGAAGCTGAGTCTACAAGACTAAAAGCGATCGCGGAAGCTGATGCTATTCGCGCCACGGGTAATGCGAAAGCCGAAACTTACCGTACAGGCGTGGAAGCTTTGGGTTCGCAAGGTTACACGGCGATGCAGCTTATGCAGATTATAGGCGATCGCAAAGTGCGCCTCATCCCCGACATCTTAGTTAGCGGTAACAACGGTGGTAACGGTTTGGTGGATGGTTTGCTAACAATGATGTTGTGGGATAAAGCTGGTAAACCTAATAATGGCACGCCGCCTATTTCTCTCGAAACCAACGGGGACTCAACATTGCCCAAATCAGATAACGTTCCCATAATTCCTGTTGAGTTCTTACCCGACAAAACAAACAGTCAAGGCAAACCGCCAACTGTTCGTTAAATAAGTAGGGTGGGCAATGCCCACCTACTTATTTATCCAAAAATATATTATGACCCAAACCTTCCCGATCGAGCGCACCCTGAAAACTTTCAGTCAACTCCAAACCAAATTCAACCTCCAACGCAGCACAGATGACCAATTTTTTACTGAATGGTTAAACACCGACAGCGAACTAACAGAAAAGGAACAACAAGCACTCGATTCCATTCAGCAAAAATACTTTTACCAACTCTCAGACGGTCAACTGGGAGAAGAACCTATTAAATTAATTGTACTATCTCCACTGCTAGATTTAGCGGGATTTTTCGATCCTCCCTTTCGGTTTAAAACCGAAACAACCGTCCAAATTACAGTAGAAAGCGATGATATAATTTATCGAGGACGCATTGATGCACTCGTTCTACAGGAAAAGCTTTGGGTTGTGGCGATAGAATCGAAAGAAACCAGCTTTTCTTTGGAACTTGCTTTACCGCAAACATTAGCTTATATGCTAGCAAATCCCAATCCAGAAAAACCTGTGTTTGGTATGGTCACGAATGGCGGAAATTTTATTTTTGTTAAGTTGATGAATCAAAATTTACCACAATATGAATTATCTAATGTATTTTCTTTGCTGCCTCGTCGTAATCAATTATATGATGTGTTACAGATTCTCAAACGTTTTGGAAGAATTGCGAGTGAGTAATATGGTTTACGCAAATGCTTGATCCAAATGGGTAGGGGCTTTTGGCGAAGGTATTGTTAGAGAAACCCGCAATTATGAAAACACTGCTTTTGTTTATCGGTGAAAATGAAAAATTCGCTCCCAATCAAATTTCATCGATTTTGCCAGTAATACCAGGAACTCATAATCTAAAGGAAGGAAACTTTGTAGGTTCAATCCTAGAATGTGAGTTTGCTTACGAAAATGATTTTACCCTAATTCGTTTGAGCGATGATTTGGAAACTATCAGTATCTCTGGTGTGGTCGATGCAAGTTTAAAAATAGCATTGGAAATCCAAAAACGCTATCCGAAACCGATTCGATTAATTGATTCACAGATTTATGGCTTAACCGCCTTGGCGGTTGCTATATGTTGTTGCGCTTTAGCGCTAAAGCGCTAAAGCGCAACAACATACCTCTGAGCGATCGCATTTGATGAATAAAATTAACTTGAAAGTTACTTTTTCACGTACTTTCCTCTGAAGCTTCTTGTTCTTCAAATTTTACTTTATTATATATATCATTTAAGGAAATTTGAAATTGTACCGAATTGAGCGCGATCGCTTCATCTTCAGCATCATATTCGCCAAATGACCACCGCTTTTTACCCGTCTTATAAAATTGTTCGACATGAACTTTTGTTTGGTCGATTAAGATGTACTCTGACAAACTAGGGAGCGTCCGGTAAGCTGCAAACTTTCCACTTTTGTCATACCCCTTAGTTGAATCTGACAAAACCTCAATGATCGCTTTCGGATTAGTAATTGTATCAGTTCTGTTATTAAAATATTCTGGTTCTCCTGCTACTATCATTACATCAGGATAAGTGTAGATGCGTCGCTTGGCTATCCACAACCTCACGTCACTCATATACACTCGGTAATCGAGCTTTTTGAAGGCAAAGTTCAGTTCACTACTGAAGTTGCCAGCAATTTGATTATGATTGGTAGATTCCCCTGGGATATGAAAAATTTTACCGTCAATGTATTCGCTTTTATAATCAGCTACTTCCTCTAGGGCTAGGTATTCTTCTGGGGAGTAGTATTGCTGTTCGGTAAGCTGCATCATAATACAATCTGCGAAGGCTCTATCTTAGTATAACATCTCCGAGCGGGATTATTGCCAAGGTAAATGTGTTTGACCAAAGGCAATCTTGCGGGAGGGGGATTTTTAAGCTTAGATCGGGCCGATCGGACCCAATCTGAGTTAATATATAATCAATTAAATTTGTCGGCAAAACCTTTGCTAATTCACAATCGTTACCGCATCATCGAATTAATCGCCCAACAGGGATTTAGCAAAACTTTCCTCGCCGTCGATGAAAGTCTATCTCCGACCTATCCTTGTATAATTAAACAATTATCTAATGACAACAAAATCCCAGAAAACTTAACCCAAGCCAAATTAGCACAAGAAGCACGATTCCTGGGAGAATTAGGCCAACATCCCCAAATTCCCGCACTGTTAGATTATTTCACAGAAAATGAATATGTTTATCTGATTCAAGAGTTTATTGATGGCACTAATTTAGCTAAAGTGGTGGAATCAGAAAACAGCTTTAATGAAGCACAAATTTGGCAACTCTTAAATGATTTATTGCCAGTGCTGAAATTTATCCACGAACATCAAATAATTCATCAAGATATTAAACCAGAAAATATAATTCGCCGTAATTCCGACCAGCGCCTATTTTTGATTAATTTTAGTGCTGCCAAAAGGGTGACAATCATCGACTCTCTGAAAACCGAAACTAGCATCGGCAGTGCAGAATATGTGGCACCAGAACAAGCAAAAGGAAAAGCTGTTTTTGCCAGCGACCTTTATAGCTTGGGGGTAACTTGCATTTACCTGCTGACGGGTATTTCTCCTTTTGATTTATTCGATACTGCAAATGATTGTTGGGTTTGGCGACAATATATAATTGGTGAAGTGAGCGATCACATCTCTGATATCCTAGACAAACTGCTGCAAAACGCCGTCAACCGCCGCTTTCAATCTGCTGATGAAGTAATGGAAGCACTAGGTAGTCAATCCAAAATCCGATCCCCCCTAGCCCCCCTTCAAAAGGGGGGGACAAAATCCCAAATCCAAAACTCGCCGTGGCGCTGCATACGCACCCTGACTGGGAATTCAGGTTCATCTGCTTGTGTGAATGCAGTTGCTATCAGTCCGGATGGTGAAATTATAGCCAGCGGCGGCGATGACAAAACGGTCAAATTGTGGAAACTAGAAACTGGGGAATTAATTTATACACTCTCCGGACATTCGCACTTTATTAAATCAGTTGCCTTTAGTCCAGATGGAGAGATTTTAGCAACTGGAAGCGACGATCGCACAATCAAATTGTGGAACGTCAGCACAGGCGAGGAAATTTGCACCCTGTTGGGACATGACCACACGGTTAAATCAGTGACATTTCACCCTGACGGCCAAATTTTAGCCAGCGGTAGCTGGGATAAAACTATAAAATTATGGGATATTCAAACCAGAGAACTTCTTTGTACATTAACCGGACATCAATTACAAGTAAATTCAGTTGCTTTTAGTCGATCGAATGTCACAGGCGAGACGCCTGTACTACTCGCCAGCGCCAGTTTTGACCGCAGAGTGCGCGTGTGGGATTGCCAAAACCTAACCCAGAATTTCCCCCCTCTCCGTCGCGGGGAGGGGCTGGGGGTGGGGTTCCCTTTACGCTATAATCTAATCGGTCACTTATGGCCAGTTTTTGCGTCAGCTTTCCATCCTCAAGGTAATATCCTTGCCACGGGTAGCGATGATAAAACCGTCAAATTGTGGGACTTGAAAACTGGGCAAGAAATCCGCACACTTTTGGGCCACTCATGGACAGTTGTAGCAGTTGCCTTTAGTCCAGATGGCGAAACCCTATTTAGTGGCAGTTGGGATAAGACTATCAAAATGTGGAGGGTAAGCACTGGTGAAGAAATTGCTACTCTCGATGAGCATTTTGATTCAGTGTCTGCAATTGCTGTTAGCCCTAATGGAAAAAACCTTGCTAGCGGTAGCAAGGATAAGACTATCAAGTTGTGGCGGCTTGTTGATAAACTTTAAGCGCTACCAGTAAACGCTACTTCAGGGAATTTACCCTGAGCTTCAGACATCGGGCGGCGTCTGCCTTCCTCTTGCCAGTAGTTAATGACTTCCGTTGCTTTATTAAGCAATTCTACGCGATCGTGTTCGGAGATCCAGTGCTTGGCCTCCATCTCGTTTTTTAATTCTTCCCAAGCATCGTTCCGAGGCCAGAAAAAGTATTTAGTCAAAGGACTGGTGCCTTTGCCTACAACTTGGTCAACAGCGATGGCTACATCCTTATCCAGCCAAAGAACCTTTAAAATGAACTTCGACAATGAAACCTCCGAGTTCAACTCAGACTTTTTGAGACTATACAACCTTACTATAATAACGTGCTGATTTGGTCGCTGACCAAAATCCCTGGCAAGAATATCAGATTAGCAGGTGCAGAACATTGACCCCAAAACCCAGTCTGGAAGCCAACTTAACCTGTGCGATCGTCGTTTTCGATATTGATGGTGTGATCCGCGATGTGGCAGGATCTTATCGGAGAGCGATCGCAGATACCGTCGAGCATTTCACCCGCAAAGCCTCCCGCCCAACACAGGCAGATATGGACAGCATCAAGTCGGAAGGCATCTGGAATAACGACTGGGAGGCTTCCCTGGAGTTAGTTTATCGATATTTTGAGGCTCAAGGGCAGAAACGAAGCGAAATTGCGATCGACTACCAAACCCTGATCGACTTTTTCCAGTCCCGGTATCAAGGGCCCGATCCCCAAAATTGGACAGGTTATATCTGTACCGAAACCTTGCTTTTACAGCCTAGCTATCTGGAAAGTCTGACCGAAGCTGGTATTCCTTGGGGTTTTTTCAGCGGCGCACCCCGCGCTGAAGCTGCCTACGTTTTGGAGGGACGTTTGGGTTTACAGTCGCCTGTACTGATGGCGATGGAGGATGCCCCCGGTAAACCCGACCCCACTGGTTTGTTCGCAGCTGTGCATCAGTTGCAGAAGCAGTCATCAATAGATATAGGGACGCCAGTTATCTATGTGGGCGATACGGTTGCGGATATGTATACTGTCGAAAAAGCGCGTTTAGTCCAACCCAGTCGGCGTTGGATTGGCGTAGGAATCTTGCCGCCCCATCTTCAGTATTGGCCCGATCGTCGCGATGCCTATGCCGATAAACTAAGACAAGCTGGTGCCAACGTGATTTTCAGCAACGTGCAAGAGTTAACTCCAGCCCAAATTGGGGAATTGGTGCTAAGTGCGATCGAGTAAGGCAGTTTCCAATATTGTTAGAAGTTACGCACTCTTATCCGGATTCAGAATATCATTTCATATCGTGTCCGGTTGCATCGTCAGTACATGAGTGCGATCGTCCAATTGTCTGTTGTCATCGTTGGTTAAATTTTTACCGCAGATGAAGACAGATGAACGCAGATAAACGCAGATGCAGAATAATCACACGAATTTTTTAGGTAACCGATGCGTAAGGACATGATATCGGTGCGTAATATAGCTAGGGCTAGGGGAAGAAGGGTCTTAGAATCAAGGGTTTCAGTTCCCTACCTAAATCAAAGATTAGAGGTAGGGACAGCGCTCAACATTTCTATTCAATTTTCAGGAACTTTTGCAAGGCTGCTACCATAGCAGGAGGCCAACGGCGGATATTTTTTACCCACTCGATATCTTTATAACGGGAATCTAGTCCCACAGTTGCAACCCAGTTACTTTCTGCTTCGCCGTGTTGTCCTTGTACCCAAAGGGCGGCTGTCAAAGCTGCCCTCATGTCGGGAAATTGGGGATATTTGCGGATGATATTCCGCATAGTGCGAATGGCAACTTCTGTTTGACCTGTTTGATAGAGGGCGAGGGCGTAGTTGGCACGGGCAAAGGCAAAATCGGGGGCTAATTCAATTGATTTTTGATAATCTGCGATCGCATCTTGCCACTGTCCCAAACCTGCTTCAGCATTCCCCCGGTTGTTGTAACCCATCGGATCGTTGGGGTTCAGTTCCAGCACACGATCGTAATCTGCGATCGCATCATCGAATTTTCCCAATGCTTCCAAAACCAAGCCGCGATTCAGATAGGGGTCGGGGGCGTTGGGGGCCAGTTCCATCGCTTTATTGTAATCTGCGATCGCCTCCTCCAACTTATTCTGACTAGCCTTAGAATTACCCCGATTGCTCCATAAAGCTGCATTATTTGGCAATAACTCGATCAATTGAGTCCAATAAGTTTCAGATGTGGCAAAGTCCCCATTTTGGGTAGCATCAACCACCTTCTGACCCAATTCATTTATTTTTCCTTCTAATTCTTTTTCGGTAACACTCGGTTGCGTCTCCGTTTCGCTAACACTCGGTTGCGCCGTCTCGGTTGCAGTAGTAATCGGCTGCGTTTCCGTTTCAGTAGTAATCGGCTGCGTTTCCGTTTCAGTAATAATCGGCTGCGTTTCCGTTTCAGTAATAATCGGCTGCGTTTCCGTTTCAGTAATAATCGGCTGCGTTTCCGTTTCGCTAACACTTGGTTCCGCCGTCTCGGTTGCAGTAATAATCGGCTGCGTTTCCGTCTCAGTAGTAATCGGCTGCGTTTTCGTTTGCGCCATCACTGGCGAAATATTAACAAACCCAATAGAAATAACAACAAGCAGCACACACAGTAAATTCCAAATCCAGCGAATCATAATTGGCTAATTAGTAATTGGTAATTGTCATTTATTTCAAATCATCTGTCAAACAGTCAACGATCATTTGTTCAAAGTTATTTGTCTTTTCAATGACCAATGACCAATGACCAATGACCAATGACTAATCATATCCCAAATGCTTCCAAGCAGCTGGGGTGACCATCCGACCGCGAGGCGTCCTGAGCATAAATCCTATCTGCATTAGATAAGGTTCGTAAACTTCCTCAATCGTTTGGACATCTTCACCACTTGCCGATGCAATTGTTTCGATTCCCACTGGCCCTCCGTTGAAGTTTTGGATCATAACACTCAGCACCCGCCTGTCTGTCCAGTCTAAGCCGAGAGGGTCAACATTGAACACTTTCAGCGCTTCTGCTGCTACCTCTTGAGTAATTTCTCCTTTGGCTTTAACTTGGGTGTAGTCTCGCACCCTTTTGAGCAGGCGGTTAGCAATGCGGGGCGTACCACGGGAACGACGGGCAATTTCTTGGGCGCCTTCACGGGCGATCGGAGTTTTGAGGATCTCGGCAGTCCGCAGTAAAATCACTGTCAGTTCTTCCGGCTCATAAAAGTGTAGCCGTTGAATGAGGCCAAAGCGATCGCGCAACGGTGAAGTCAGCGCCCCCGCACGAGTCGTCGCCCCTACCAGCGTAAACGGTGATAGCGGCAAACTGCGAGTCTTTGCGCTTTGACCTTTTCCGATCGTAATATCTAACCGAAAATCTTCCATCGCCGGGTAGAGAAGTTCCTCTGCCATCCGGGTGAGGCGATGAATTTCGTCAATAAACAGGATTTCACCAGGCTTGAGACTCACCAGTAACCCCACAATGTCTCGCGGACGTTCTAGGGACGGTGCGCCTGTGATTTTACAGCTGGTGCCCATTTCTGCCGCTAAAATCAGCGCCATTGTCGTTTTGCCCAAACCGGGAGGGCCATACAGCAGCAGGTGATCCAGTGTCTCGCCTCTACCTCTAGCCGCTGCGATGCCAATTTCCAAAACCGTCTTGAGATCTTTTTGGCCGATATAGTCGGCGAGTCGCTGGGGTCTGATTCCCTCTTCCAACTTGTCGGTTTCATCCGCAGCTGCTGTGGGTGCCAACAAATCTGATTTTGGCGACGAAGAAGGAGATTTGCCAGTTGACTCCCGACGCTGCTTCGGTTGGGAGTCTGGTTCAGTGGGCTGTTGTTTGGAGGAAATTATTGCCATAATTAAAAATCTAATTTATACTGATTCGCTTCTTCCTCTTCTTGGCGTCTTGGCGGTTCGTTAACAACGATCTAGTGGTCAAGACCGATCGCATTGATGATGCCGTGACCCTACAATTAATTGGATATTCTCGGAATCTCAGTAGAGTCAAAAATTACCATGCTAGCTAAACGAATCTTACCTTGCTTGGATGTAAAAGCTGGGCGGGTTGTCAAAGGTATCAACTTTGTCGATCTCAAGGATGCTGGCGACCCGGTGGAATTGGCGCAGGTTTACAATGAGGCTGGTGCCGACGAGTTGGTGTTTCTGGATATCACAGCCACTCACGAAGACCGGGAAATTATCATAGATGTGGTATATCGCACGGCTGAGCAGGTTTTTATCCCTTTGACCGTTGGCGGCGGCATTCAATCCTTAGAAATGATTAAACAATTGTTAAGGGCAGGTGCAGATAAGGTTAGCATCAATTCCTCGGCTGTGCGCGATCCGGATTTGATAAATCGATCGAGCGATCGCTTCGGCAATCAGTGTATCGTTGTCGCAATTGATGCCAGAAGGCGGCAAGACCCAACTAACCCCGGCTGGGATGTCTACGTGCGGGGCGGACGAGAAAACACTGGTAAGGATGCGATCGCCTGGGCTATAGAAGCCGAACAACGCGGCGCAGGAGAGCTTCTGGTCACGAGTATGGACGCTGACGGCACCCAAGCTGGGTATGACCTGGAGTTAACCCGCACCATTGCCGATCGTGTCCAAATTCCCGTTATTGCCTCCGGTGGCGCTGGTAACTGCGGTCACATTTATGACGCCCTTACGGAAGGAAAAGCGGAAGCAGCGCTTTTAGCATCCCTGCTGCATTACGGTCAACTGTCCGTAGCCGAAATTAAAAATTACTTAACATCTCACCAAGTGCCGGTAAGATTGCTGTAATATCTGCAAACTCTATCTTTAGGGGGGTTTAGCGATCGCCACATCGCCTCAACTCAGCTTTTGCGTATATTAGAATAGATAAAACTGTTACATTTCGTAAAAATATGTTGATTGCTATTCTAATGTTTGACGTGGCCTTAGTGGCTTGGTCGCTGCACCTCATGCAACAGGCATTCGATCAACAGGAATTTTCCTTAATGCTGGCAGGTACTCTCGTGGCGATGTCCGCAGCCGCGATGTTGGTGGTCTATTTCCTCGTGGGAGGCTGTATGGGCTATTTGGCCCAAATGAGTCAGCACACCTATTATTAAAGAAATTTTTGGCGAAGGTGCTTGACAAGACACCCATAGTTAAGGCATAATGGAAAAGCGTCGAAAGGGGCTATAGCTCAGTTGGTAGAGTGCTTCAATGGCATTGAAGATGTCAGCGGTTCGAGTCCGCTTAGCTCCATCCCTGGATATTAGGTACGTAGTTGCGCTTTAGCGCTAAAACACAACTACGTAGCAAAGCTATTATCTTCTCAAATTTTCCTTCACCCAAAGTTTAAAAGCTCTAACGGCTTGACTTCTGCCTTCTCTTTGAGTGCGATCGACATATTCATTAACTAATTCAATAATAGGAATATTGGGAAAATTCGGACTCATATTCGACTCAACATAGTTTCCTTCTTGCAGCAGATTAATTTGCAATCCTCGCCTTGTGTAGCGCCACAGTTCCGGTACTCCCAACAACTGATAATTATTAAGAAGTAATATCAATTTCAATTGCTAAATCTGGAGGCGGATCGACAGTCAAGTCCAAACTTGTTTTACCGATCGCAGCCGCGTAATTGCGAATATAAAAACAAGCGTCTGGTTCCACAGATTGAATCATGCGATCGTTCTTAAACGTTGTCGATCCCAATGTTTCAAAATCGATTTCTAGGTTCTCTAGCAAAATTTTTACTAAATCGCCAAGAATTTCTTTATCCTTTTCGTGTTCTGGTAGTGGCACCATAATTTCTAGCCAACCGTTACTATAAGAAAGTCTAGCAGCACGACTTTCTCCCAACTCATCTAAAATTGTTTCAAATTGTTGCCAACTAATGTCGTTCAGCAGTAATTGCTGTCCTGGTTGTACGATAATTTGTTTTAGGGCTACTTGCATTCTTTTCCCTCTTCTCAAATCAAGAGTTATGCCAGAAAAATTCGACTTATATGGATTTGAACATATTCAACTGCATTATATCATAGACAAGAATTAAAAAAGGTACGTAGTTGCGCTTTAGCGCTCTTATCTGGCGCTAAAGCGCAACTACGTACCTATAAAATTGAAACCCAACCTACAGTATTATCAAAGTCGATAAATTTGCTGTATTTCCTCCAAACTATTGGCTGTTGATAAACCAGATACGATCGCCTGCAACAAGCTAACATCGGTAATTGCCGAAATTTCGCCCAAAATAGCTAAACCTCGATCGCCAAATTTTAGCTTTAAGCCTAACTCAATGCCAAGCAGTAGAGCTTGTTTGGTGCGCGTCTGTTCCTGGGATAACTGCGCGTCTTTTTGCGCCACCAGTTCATCACCTGTGGGGATGGGAGTGCCATTAGGATAGCACCAACGCAACCAAGTAGCATTGATATTTTCAAATTCACGCTAATATCTGGAAACTGGCTCGGATCGAGGGTTAAAGGTTCAGACATAGGTAGCGGAGTGTGTGGTAAAAATAAGGTTTTCTAAGAGCGATCGTAACATATAAACTTACTCATTTATAGCTGAAACTTGCATCTCCCGCAGATACTTAGCGCTATCTTCCGGCAAAGCGGTATTAATATACATACCACTTCCCAACTCAAATCCCGCAGCTTTGGAAAGTCTGGGAATAATGGCTATGTACCAGTGAAAATAAGCTGTCTGGAAAGTACTGGTGGGAATAGAACGGATAGAATAATTATAATCGGGATTATTTAATCCGTAATAAAGTTTAGCCAGTACATTTTTCAGCGTGTCAGCGAGGTCGAAAATCTCTGCATCGGTGATATCATCAAAAGACGAGGTATGTCGGCGCGGAAAAATCCAAATATGAAATGGTGAAAGTGCAGCGTAGGGAATAAAAGCAACAAAGTATTCGCTCTGAAAAATAATTCTCTCATCCGCTTCCAGTTCCTCCACCAAAGTTCGACAATAAATGCAATCACCTGTGTCATCAAAAAAGCGGATAGCTTCTTCTACGCGGATGCGAACTTGGGAAGGTACCACTGGCGTAGCTGTTATCTGGGAGTGAGGATGTTCCAGGGATGTTCCCGCCTCTTGTCCGTGATTTTTGAAGATAATAATTGACTCTATGCGGGGGTCTTTGCGGATTTCGCGATACCTTTGGCGGTATACTTGTAAGATATTGGCTACATCTGCAACGCTTAGCAGAGCAATAATCGCATCATGACGACGATGTTCGATCGCAACTTCGTGAATGCCAACTCCCGATATAGAGCGATAAATCCCCTGGATTTTTCTGACTCTGTCTCCTAAACTAGAAAGAGCCGGATATTTGTTTTTCACCACCCTTACCGTCCACCCGCTCTCATCGCTCAGACGCAGTACTTCTTCGTCCGTGGAATCCTCATTGCCAACACAAAACGGACAATTTTCCCGATAGCAGGGAATTGCGATCGCATTTTTTGTGCTAGCGGCAAATTCATGGGGTCTTTTTGCCCTCTCGGTAGCGATAATTACCCAATCTCTAGTGATGATGTTTTGTCTTAACTCAGGCATTTTGCTTGCAATTACTGTTGCGGACAATACTATCAAAAGATGGGATTTTCAGAAAGGGGAGGTTTCTCGCACCCCTGAAGCTCCTCTGTCCCTTCGATCCCCCCTCTTACCCCCCTTGCCAAAGGGGAGAGTATTACAAAATACAAAAGCCCCCCTTTTTAAGGGGGGTTGGGGGGATCTCAATGCTATAGCCCTTCTCAGGTAGATGAGGTATGACTGACAGCTTATATAACCACTAAATTAAGAGGGCTAAAGCCCAACTACGTACCTCACTTACTTGAGAACCGCTATAAGATTTTTTAACTAGCAACTTGGGTTATATAACATCCTCCAAAAGCTTTTCCCTGGCAGGCTCAAGTTTTAAAAGCTATACTGGTGAGCAAATTGGTGAAATTACAGTCAAAATTATGTTAGAAGTGGGGATTGCTTGGCTAACTGGATTTGTTTTCCAGCAGGTTCTTAAAGAAATAGATGAAATCGCCAAAGATGCTGCGAAAGATTGGCTAAAAGATTTCTTCAAAAGTTTACCGGGTGGAATTTATGAAAAGGGACGGGGAATTATTCTGCCGACAGCTACCAAGAAAGCGATCAAAGGGTTTTTGGAGTTGGTGCAAGAAGAGTTACAGGCGCAAGGTTTGAAGAAACAGGAAGCAAAAGAATATAGCAAATCGCTGAGTTTGTTTCTTAAAGAGAAATCGGTGCGAGAAATCTTGGGAAGCGCGTTTAAAAAAGATGTTCAGATAATTGATGCTAAAGCATTAGAGAAGATTTGGATAACCTTAAATTTAACTTTGTTACCTGCTGGGTTTGATTGGGAATTAATTGTCAAACGGTATTGCCGAAAGGTGGTGGAAATTCGACGAGACTCGGATGAATTGCGTAAAATTTTGGATTCCGAAAATTTAGAAGCAATTAACGAAAATACTGCTGCTTCTACGAAAGCATTGGAATCGATCGCAGGAATTATTCCTAAACTCGATCTAGAATTATATCGGGAAAGCTTACGCGAATTTTACGGCTACTTGAAACTGAACGTTGTTGATATGACAAACGATCAGTATCGCCTGCAATTGTGGAAAATGTTTATTCCCCAAATGGTGCGGGAAGCATTACCGCCATCGCGCTACGATTTGCCGAAAGATATTCAGCGCAGGTTATGCGGAGAAGGAAAAATTGAAGCAGAATTTACTAAGGAAGATTTACATCGCTATCGGGAACGTTATCTTCAGCAAGCGATTCGATCGGTGTTGGAAGTTCTCAAAGATCCTAATAATCGTTATGTAGTAATTTTAGGCGATCCGGGGTCGGGAAAATCCACTTTATTACAATATCTCGCTTTGCAGTGGGCAGAGCAACCAACCGAACAGTTACCATTATTAGTAGAGTTGCGGGGATATGGGCCCGATCGGGCCGCGCCTACCAGCTTTTTGAAGTTTTTCCACCAGGGAACTCGCACCATCCAAAAGCTAAATCAGGCAAAGTTGGATGAACATTTGAAAGATAAAGGTGCATTGGTGCTGTTTGATGGGTTGGATGAAGTGATTAATCGCGATCGCCAAGAAGAGGTAATCACGGAAATTATTAGCTTTACCAACGAATACAAAAAAGCGCGAGTGGTGGTGACTTCCCGTATCGTCGGTTATAACCCGTAACCCTTGGGAAATGCCGAGTTTCGTCACTTCACGCTGCAAGATTTGGAACCGAAACAAATTGCAGAATTTCTCCAAAAGTGGCATGATTTGGCACTGGAGAAAGATCCAGACAAGGAACTTTTACAAAAGCGATTGCAAGATGCGATTGCTAATTCTAAAGCAATTGCCGAACTCGCCGGAAATCCCCTGCTGCTGACGATGATGGCAATTCTCAACCGTCGCCAAGAATTGCCGAGAAATCGAGCGGAATTGTATAAAGAAGCATCAAAGGTGTTGCTGTACGCTTGGGATGTGGATCATAAGAAATTACAAATTTCGCCTGATGCAATTGAAAGTCCCGAAAAACAGGCGATGTTGCGGCAGATTGCATACGAAATGCAGTCGGGAGAAAAGGGAATTCAGGGAAATATCATCAGTCGGGACAAGTTGCTGGAAATTATTACCAAGTTTCTGAAGGATCGGGATTTTTCCCAACCTCGCGAGAAAGCGCAAATCCTGATTAACCAACTGCGCGAACGTAATTTTATTCTCTGTTATTTGGGTGATGAGTATTACGGTTTTGTTCACCGCACGTTTTTGGAATATTTCTGTGCTTGGGAATTTGTGGAGAAGTTTGAAAAGCAGCGCATTTTGACGGAGGAGGAGTTAAAAACGGAGGCGTTTGGGAAACATTGGCAGGATGAATCTTGGCATGAGGTGTTGCGGTTAGTTTGCGGGATGTTGGCAGAAAAAGTAGCGGGGGAGATGATTGAGTATTTGATGAGTGAAAAGGATGAATTTAAGTTTGGAAATCTAATTTTGGCGGCTGAATGTCTGGTAGAAGTGAGAAATATCTCTACTATTAAATCAACTGCTGCATTACTGCTGGATGCTTTGAAAAATGCTACTCAGAAAGTTAGGGAAAATGATTTTGAAACTGCTGTAAAAGTTATTCAGGCGATCGCAACTACCTGGAAAAACGACCCGCAAACCCTACCCCTACTCCAATCCTGGGTTCAGTCCGATCCGGATTGGACTGTGCGACGTACAGCAGTGAATGCGATCGCCTCAAATTACAAAGAAGACGCGCAAATCCTACCCCTACTCCAATCCTGGGTTCAGTCCGATCCGGATTGGACTGTGCGAAATGCAGCAGTGATTGCGATCGCCCAATATTACCAAGAAGACCCGCAAACCCTACCCCTACTTCAATCCTGGGTTCAGTCCGATCCGAATTCGGATGTGCGACGTGCAGCAGTGGATGCGATCGCCCAATATTACAAAGAAGACCCGCAAACCCTACCCCTACTCCAATCCTGCGCCCAGTCTGATGCTAATTCGCAGGTGCGATATGCAACAGTGAGTGTGATCTTCCTATGTTGGAGCAAAGAACCTGGAATGTTTGAGTTTGTCTACAAATGCGCCATCAACGATCCCTTTGAGCGTGAGTTTGATTTGCAAGATAACCCCCGCCAAGCTGCTCTTGAAGCAATTCTAGAACATCATCGCGACAATCCCCTGACGCTGGAGTTGTTGCGCGACAGATACGAAAATGACACCGATGAGGAGTTGCGGAAATTTGCTAAGGAAGAATTGCAGAAAAGAAGTTGATTGTTGATAGTTAGTTGTTGATTTTTTAGATATCTTGCATCAGTTGCATCACCCGCCAGGGAATCAATTCCCTGGCTAATAACGCAAGTTGCTAGTTATATAATTGAGGCTGGTATTAGGTACGTTGTTGCGCTTTAGCGCTCTTATCCAAGTTGGTATAAGAGCGCTAAAGCGCAACAACATACCCGGAAAGCAAAAGTATAAGTAGGGACACGGCAGCCGTGATATATTGGTGTTGAGAAAAAGGTTAATTATGCCGTGTCCCTACGACCAGATAGGCAACGATCCATTTTTTTGGTATATTTGATTCATAACTGAGGAAAAGATCGTGCAACCATCATTACATATCAAAACCCATGTGTTACCGGGAAATAAGCTCGAAATTGATATTCCCGAAGCTGCTATAGGCGATGCTGTCGATGTATTTGTCATTTTGCCAGAAAAACCAGCCTCAAAACGGGGTTCTGTCGTAGAAATGATCGAACAAATCCGCAGTAAACGCCAATTCAGAAGTACTGAAGATATAGATAAGCAACTGCAAGAGGAACGGGATTCATGGGACAGCTAACACTTCCTTCATCTGGCATTATTTATGTTGACACATCAGTAGCGATATATAAGGAGTTACCCGGACAGCAAATACGATCGCTCCCCAATTATTCATAGACTTCACTGCGAGGCGCGATCGCACTTACTCTGACTTGAAAATCAGGCTCGTCAACAATATAATAGATTACACGATAATTACCAACGCGGTATCGGTATAAACCAGCAAAATTGCCCTTGAGGGGTTTTATATTTGGATGGCTGCGCGGATTGACTTTGAGTTGCTCAAAACAGCGATCTATCCGTCTTTGTAGCGATTCCGAGGCTTCTTCAAAAAACTCCTGCGCGTCTGGGCTTAAAATAACATTGTACACATCAATACTTCCGTTTGAGTTTTTCAACAGGAGTAAACCGACCCTCAGCAAAATCCTTTTCAGCTTTCTCTAATTTTTCTGACAATCCAGGTATTGCCAACAATTCCTCTGTCGCTTCTTCACTTTCTTTGTCCACAAGATATGCCATAAAATCAGCTACTACACGCAACCGTTCATCTGGTAGCTGTTCAGCATATTCATTTATTAAATCTCGAATCTCTGTGGTATTCATGGTTAGTTTCTATTCCCTATCTTTATCATTATAGAGTTTGACAGGTTATTTTCATGGCCGTTAATTAACTTAATAAAATCTCCACGGTTCCCCTACTCCCATCAATTCGCACTCTTTGTCCATCGCGCAACAAACGAGTCGCATCGTGAATATCCATGACGGCAGGAATACCATACTCGCGTGCTACGATCGCACCATGAGATAACCTGCCCCCCACTTCCGCAATTATCCCACCCGCACGGGCCAACAGGGGAGCCCAGCCAGAGTCGGTGTAAGGTACAACTAATATCGTAGTGCGATCGATCTCGCCAACAGCTTGCAAATTCCGCAGCACCTTCACTCTACCCTCCGCAAGTCCTGGACTGGCACCAATTCCTTGCCACAGATGGCTGGGGAAGCGATCGTCTATATTCGATGTGGGAGATGCTGCATTACCGTAGATTACTCGTGGAACTGTATCTAATTGTCGATGTTGTTCCAGTTGCGATCGCCTTTCTGCTATCAACTGCGGCAACCGTTCCAGTAAATCTCGATCGTTTTGTGTTATAATTTGTTCGATTTCGGAATATTCTAGAAAAAAGATATCTCCAAGTTCGCGAAGCACCCCCGAATCAAGCCAGATTTGCTCGATCGCCACAAAACTCCAACGCAACTCGGCCAGCAACTTACTATAAACTTCAGTTACCCGACCCTTCAGATCGAGGCGACGCTGTACCGACTGAGCCTTCTTGCTAGTCTTTCCAGGCGGTACATATTCAGGAGGCAGATTCAGAAGAAATTGTGCAAACAGTTCCCTCACGGGGCTAGGATCTTCTTTCCAGGTAGGAACAGCAATATCGGTTCCCACATCGCTGAGATAGCCGTAAATGTCTAAAAACCGATCGAACTGCTGTAAAATTGACTGTCCATCTGCAATTTCAGCTAACGTAGCAAAGATATTAGGTGCAACTTTTTGTGCTTCTAAAGAATTGATTCTTTCTGGTTGCGGTAACAAATGACGTGCAGCAGCAGCAAGTTCCTGGAGACTTCGCAAACTCGCAAGTTCCGGCGTCTTACCAGCATCAAGTTCTTCATCTTTTACTTTAAATATTCCCTGTCGCAGCGCCAAACTTAAAGGTGCCAAAATGCTGTAATAAGTAGTGCGTTTGAGTAATCCCAGGATGAAATTAATTCTTTCTAGTATTGTTTGTGGAGAGTTTAGAGATATTGCACTGGGGTTCAATTCAGCTAAAGCTGGGGCAAAGTGGCGTCGATAATCTCTTTGAAAATCTTTTTCCAAGCGCAATTCGCGGCGCAACAATCTGAGTAATCCCGGCACATTTTGCAAAGTAGAACGCATCGGTGGTTTGCTAAACTTCGCGCCAAGAGTCAAAAACTCCAGACTTTCCGGCGGTAGTCCCATGCGAAGGAAGATTTGCCCCAACAGGGAGGCGTTGAAATAAGCACGGGAGTAGTGTAGTGTAGCAGTTTCGTTGAAATCTAAACCATGCGATCGCTTTCCCAACACCAGTGTAAAGATTTCTCCCCAAACACCACAAGTCAGAGGACGATTAATTGACCAAGTGAGAGGACGAATTAAACCCGGAATTACTTCGGCGGCTATCTTCCTTGTCCAAATCGGCCATAAAGTAGTAATTGGGCGCGATTGCAACAGCCACAGCGTTTCACCATCATAACTCCACTCAATATCTTGCGGAATGCCATGATATCGCGCTTCCAAATCTCGCGCCAAAATAGCCACTTGCCGAATTAACGTTAATGGTACATCTCCGTTTCCCTCGACTGATAGTTCTGAGTTTTGAGTTGGGGAGAGTGGGAGATTTTCTTGTGTTTTAACAACAACGCGATACTGTTCTGGTGTGACTTGACCAGAAACTATTCGCGAAGCAGCGCCCGGTAAAGCTTCGATCGCAACTGCATCTCCATATCCGAGCATAGGATCGCGGCTGAAGGCAACTCCAGAAAATGCCCCAAACACTTGTTTTTGAATCAATACAGCCATTGCCGCCTCTGGGAGATGGCGCTGTTGTCGATATTCAACAGCACTCGATCGATCGTAAGAAGCCTGACACCGAAGGATTGCTTGTTGCAAACCATCTCGGCTCGTCACATTTAAAATAGTTTCATATTGACCAGCCGCAGAAGCATATTCCGAATCTTCTCCTATCGCAGAAGAACGCACCACCAAAGGCGACGCTGGAGAAGGTTGCAAAGACTCAATCAAAGGTGTCGGGTCATCTCCAGGCGGCAAAACCCATCCATCTGGTACTGGGTAGCCCCAACGTTTTAGCTGAGATAATGTGGCAGCCTTTTGTCCTACTTTAGAAGCATCTAGCTGTTGGTTGAGAGAAATCATCGCCTTGTCGCCTCGAAAAAAGCGAAACATAGCTTGAGAATCGCGCTGTCCTGCTTCTGGGGCAAGATCTAAATCATCGGGCATTTTTTTATAGATCCATCCAATTAAAACAGAGAGTGCGATCGCAGCAAAGATACGCGCAGAATCCTGGGGATGCAGACAAGCCAATATGGTTGGTAACAGAATTAAAACCGCGATTCGTCCCGCATTGCGCTCACGCAAAATTGTAAAGCCAATTCCCCCAATCAAAAACACCAATCCCGCTACCCACACATCGTGAACGACAAAACCCCAGACAACATTGGTTGTCCCAGCCCCTTTCCCCATCCAGTAGCGCCCCATCACCAAAGCAATCAGCGCAATTATTTCCCACTCCGAACCACTTGGAAAAAAAGCACGCGCCAGCATTACAGCCGCAATGCCTTTTCCCGCCTCCGATAGCACCGCTAAGATACCTGCAAGGGTTCCGCCGTGGTAGAAAGCAGCTTGAACCCCAATATTTCCAGTGCCGATTTCTCGCAGTTTACGCCTTTTGAGTGCGTAAACAATCCACGCAATCAGGGGTAACCCTCCCAAGAGGGGACAGAGGATGAAAATTAGCAGTACACCCCAAACTTGGGTCAGTGTCATAAGTGCGCGGGATTGGGAGAGTGGGAGAGTGGGAGAGTGGGGGAGTGAGAGAGTGGGGGAGTGGAAAAAAATCGTGTCCCTCATGCAAGCGCAAACCACTATAAGTTTCTGCATAATGCCTATTTACACTAGGCGCATCGCACTTTAGTCTGAAAGATGAGCATTTATTGGCGATCGCAACTTGGTTAGCGGTCAGCTATAAAGATCGATCGGGATAGAAACAGCCAATTACAGCGCTTTGCAACTGAGTGAAGTACAGATTGTAGGGGCGAAGCATTGCGGAATAAACGTTTCGGTCTTAAGTTAACCCACATTCCGCAATGCTTCGCCCTATACCTCATTCGTCTGCAAGCCGCTTTAACGATCGCCCATCACATATCATCAATACTCAATATGCAATTTTATACCTACGATCCAGCAGATTTTTATGATGAACTGTTTGTCGCCAAGGGCCAACCCCGGCCTGATGCAACTCTTTTAATCGAAAGGATTAATGGGTTGCCGCCAGAGGAACTCCAGCGACGCCAGCAAGTCGCACAGCAAGCCCTCCTCAAGTTGGGAGCCACTTTCAACGTTTATGGCGATAACCGTGGCACTGAGCGCATCTTTCCCTTTGATGTCATTCCCCGCGTTGTCTCGGCTCAAGAATGGACAGAGATGGAAAAGGGACTCAAGCAGCGCATCTACGCCTTAAATTGCTTTATAGCAGATATTTACGATGCCCAGAAAATTGTTACCGACGGCGTTATCCCGTTAGAATTAATTACCTCTGCCAAAGGATTTCTCAAACCCTGTATAGGATTGAAGCCACCGGGAGGAATTTGGTGTCATATCACCGGCACGGATTTAGTGCGGGATAAAGATGGTCAGTGGTACGTTCTAGAAGATAATCTCCGCTGTCCTTCCGGTGTCTCCTACGTTTTGGAGAACCGCCGGGTGATGAAGTCGTCCTTTCCCAAGTTGTTTGAGACGATCGCAATTCGACCCGTCGATGATTACCCCAGTCATTTGCTCGAAACTCTCCTCAATCTAGCACCTGCCAATTTAGCAGACCCCACTGTAGTCGTTCTCACCCCAGGTATCTACAATTCTGCCTACTTTGAGCATTCTTTTCTCGCTCAGCAAATGGGTGTGCAACTGGTGGAGGGCAGAGATTTGGTCGTCGCGGATGGCTACCTGCAAATGCGTACTACCAAGGGATTGCAGCGGGTAGATGTGATCTATCGCCGCATTGATGACGACTTTATCGATCCTCTCGTTTTTCGCTCCGACTCCACATTAGGTATACCGGGTCTAACGGAAGTTTACCGCAATCGTCGCGTTGCGATCGCCAACGCCCTGGGAACCGGAGTGGCAGATGATAAAGTGATCTATGCCTACGTCCCCGAAATGATTCGTTACTACCTGAAGGAAGACCCGATTCTGCAAAATGTCCCCACTTATCTCTGTTGGGAAGAGAAACAGCTAAATCATGTCCTTGCCAATTTAGACAAACTTGTGGTAAAATGCGCCAACGAATCTGGCGGTTACGGGATGTTAGTTGGCCCTCACGCCACACAGTCACAACGAGAAGAATTTGCCCAATTAATTAAAGCTAATCCGCGTAACTATATTGCCCAGCCGACTCTTTGCCTGTCGCGAGTTCCTACAATAATAGGCGATCGCTTTGAGGGCTGTCATGTGGACTTGCGTCCCTACATTCTCTACGGTAAAGACATCTATGTACACCCAGGTGGTTTAACCCGCGTCGCCCTCAAAAAAGGTTCTTTGGTAGTTAACTCTTCCCAAGGCGGCGGCTCGAAAGATACTTGGGTACTCGCTAATTAGCTAATGGTCAGTGGTCAGTAGTCAGTTGTTACTGGATATTGGTAAAAGAAATGGCAAAACCGAATTTTCAGAACCTGCACGTTTACAAGCTGTCTGAGAAGCTAGCAGATGAGATTTGGACAATAGTCAGCAAATGGGATAAATTTGCTAAGGATACGATAGGCAAACAAATTGTTCGTGCAGCAGACAGCATCGGTGCTAATATCGCAGAAGGAAGCGGTCGTTATAACTTTCAGGACAATCGACGTTTTGTAAGGATAGCACGAGCCTCTTTGTATGAAACAAGACACTGGTTAAGACGAGCTTACACTCGGAATATTTTAACAGTTGAACAAGTAAACAGGCTTATCCCAATCATTGAGGAATTGTCACCTAAGCTAAATGCTTACCTCAACTCTATCGGCAATATTCCCGAAAAACCAACTAACAACTAACAACTGACAACTGACCACTAACAACTAACAACTGACCACTAACAACTGACCACTAACAACTGACAACTGACAACTGACCACTGACCACTGACAACTGACCACTGACCACTGACCACTGACCACTGACCACTGACCACTGACCACTGACCACTGACCACTGACCACTGACCACTGACAAAAATGCTTAGTCGCGTTGCAGATTCTATCTATTGGCTCAATCGTTATGTCGAACGGGCAGAAAATATTGCTCGTTTTATCAATGCAAATGTCAATCTAATTCTGGATTCCCCTACGGGTGTGGCGCAGCAGTGGGAACCGTTAGTGCTGACGACTGGCGACTTGCCTGTATTTCAGGATCGTTACGGGGAAGCTACAGCCGAAAATGTAATTCAGTTTCTCACTTTCGATCGCGATAATGCCAACTCTATCATTTCCTGCCTTCGCTCTGCTAGAGAAAACGCTCGCTCTATTCGAGAAATCATTTCTTCAGAAATGTGGGAACAGGTGAATACTTTTTATTTCATGGTGCAAGATGCAGCCGAAGGACAAGCCACCTTTGAACCGCAACATTTTTTTAAAGAAGTAAAACTGGCTAGTCACCTATTTGCTGGTGTGATGGATGCCACAATGACTCATAATGAAGGTTGGCATTTCGGTCAAATGGGGCGGTTTCTAGAACGCGCCGATAAAACTGCTCGAATTTTAGATGTGAAATATTTCCTGCTTCTACCTTCGGTAAAAGATGTAGGCACTACGCTGGATGAATTGCAGTGGATGGGGTTATTGCGATCGGCTAGTGCTTACGAGATGTATCGCAAATGCCAACATCGCATTACACCAACTGGTGTGGCGGAGTTTCTAATTTTAGATCGAGAGTTTCCGCGATCGATTCGATTTTGTCTGATGCAGGCGGAGCGATCTTTACATCAAATTACCGGATCTTCTCCCGGTACTTGGAGTAGTCCCGCAGAACGTTCTTTGGGTCGATTGCGTTCTGAGTTGGACTATTTGTCCATTGAAGAGATCGTTCAAATGGGATTGCATGAATGTCTGAACGACTTGCAACAGCAAATTTATGGCGTCGGCAACAACATTTTTGAAACTTTCTTTGCCTTAAAGCCGATTAGTTAATTGTACAATCAGAATGCGCTACCAAATAATTCACTCTACTACTTACACTTACGATCGATCGGTCGTTTTGAATCCGCACATAATCAGATTGCGATCGCGTTGTGATGGCACTCAGAAACTGCTTTCTTTTTTCCTACAAATTGACCCAGAACCAATTGGTATCTCTCACATCACCGATTTAGACGGTAATGCCATACTGCAAACTTGGTTTGGTGAATCTACAGACAACCTAAAAATCGAGGCCCGATCGGAAGTTGAAACTTATCGCACAAATCCTTTTGATTACTTAGTAGAACCTTGGGCTTTAAGTCTGCCGATCGACTACCCAGCATCAATGTTATCCCAACTTCAGCCATATTTGCAACCGCAATATCAAATAAATGTAGACCCCGCAGTCATACAATTGGCTCAAGATATTTGCTTTACTGCTGATAATCAAATCGGCACTTTCTTAATGCAACTAAATCAACGTATCTACGAGAATTGCCAATATATTAGGAGAGAAACCGGCGAACCGCTTCCTGGTGGCGTCACTTGGAACCAAAAATCAGGTTCTTGTCGCGACGTGGCAGTTTTGTTTATGGAAGCTTGTCGCGCCGTAGGTTTAGCTGCTAGATTTGTCAGCGGTTACCAGGAAGGAGATCCAGAGCAAAAGGAACGAGATCTTCATGCTTGGGCGGAAGTATACTTGCCGGGAGCGGGCTGGCGAGGCTACGATCCAACTGTAGGGTTAGTAGTGAGCGATCGGCATATTCCTTTAGTTGCCAGCGCATCTCCCAAGTATACTGCACCCATCTCTGGAAATTTTTTAGCGCCAGGAAACCAGTTAGATATGACAGCTAGCATATCCATTCACTGAGACTCCCCCTGATATCATAGCCGGTCGATTAGCCAATATTTGGTATGTTGTTGCGCTTTAGCGCTATCTTAAAGAGCGCTAAAGCGCAACAACATACCTGAAAAGTTTTATCAACCGGACATGATCTGACTATCTTCTACTAAGCCAAAAATTCAATCCTGCTGACATTTTCAGGAGTAATAGACTGTTATTTAATATTGCGTTATCCCAAGGTAAAATGATTAATCTTACCTATAGCCCGATCTTGTTGCTGACAAATTTCTAAATCATTTTGCTGACTAAAGAAGTTATCTGAATCAATCAATCACAACATCTTCTTGAGATGATTCTGGATAGGATTGCCATTCGATATCGGGCATACGATCGAAAGCGTTTCTGAGAGATTCTTCCCACCATTTGCGAACTTTAGCTAGATAGATATCTCCCAAGCGCAGTTGCAGTTTATGCCGAATAGCAAGAGAGTCAGTTTCGTACATCACCATGCTAATTGGTGGCCCTACAGAAATATTTGATTTCATCGTCGAGTCGATCGAAAGCAGGGCACATTTAGCGCAGGCTTCCAAGGGTGTGTCATAATTGAGAGTGCGGTCTAAAATTGGCTTGCCGTATTTAGTTTCACCTATCTGTAAAAAAGGTGTTTCCGGCGTGGCTTGAATAAAATTACCCTGGCTGTAAATCAGATAAAGTTCGGGTTCTTCGCCTCTAATTTGTCCACCCAGAAGAATGCTGCATTTGAAATCGATATTGTCCTTTTGCAACCAAGCTCTATCTTGTTCCTGAATTTGGCGAATTTTGCTACCGATATAACGAGCAATTTCGTACAAATTTGGTAGGGAGTGAATATTTGCTTCTTCTTGCGCTTTGAGATCTTTGCGGATCAAGGTAAGTACCGCCTGGGTGATTGATAGGTTTCCGGAAGTACACATCAGAATGGCCCGCTCGCCGGGATAGGAAAAATCGAAGAGTTTTTGGTAGGTCGAAATGTAATCGACACCCGCATTAGTGCGAGAGTCAGCAGCTATAACGAGACCAAAGCGGGTAATAATGCCAAGGCAATAAGTCATTCGATTTTGGATTTTAGATTTTGCGCGAAGTGGGCGTCTTGGCGGTTCCCGTCACGATGCCCACCTTCGCAAGAGAGGATTTTAGATTTTGAATTGATCGCGGATGAATCCGGCTGGCGACCGAACCAATAGACATCTACAGAAATTAAAGATGCGTTACATAGAACCATTGTAGAGACGTTGCATGCAACGTCTCTACATTTTTTTTGGGAGATGTCTAATAATTTCAAGGGTCATGAAGGTAGGAGTGTAAACAACAGAGGGTGCGAGATTGATGTGGTGAGGAGCGAGAGAGAAGAATTACTCTTTATAGTTGGCTACTTTTCCGATCTTACCCTTCGTCATTCTCCAATTGGTTGTGATTAGCTGTGACTGCATCGGGAAGCGATCGGCCCAAAAGGTAAAGCCAAGCCAAACCTGCTAATCCCAGGACAATACCCACTATACTCACCATTTGAGCCATACGCAGAGGCCCTAGCATGAGGCTATCAGTTCGCAATCCTTCAATCCAGAACCGACCGATGCTGTAAAATACAAGGTAAACCAATGCCAGGGTTCCTACTTTGAGGCGTGGCTTTCCCTTCAGAGCGCGAAAGAATAGGGTGAGCAGTATCCCAAACACCATTAAATCCCATAGGGACTCATAGAGGAAGGTGGGATGGAAGTATTCAAAATTCTTATATCCCGGTAGACGGCTTTCAAAGGGAATATAAACTTTCCACGGCAAATCGGTGGGGGCTCCATAAGCTTCTGAATTGAAGAAATTGCCCCACCGTCCGATCGCCTGACCTAGAATTAGAGAGGGAGCGACCAGATCTGCTAATTGCCAGAATGAGACTTTTTGAACTCGTGCAAAGATTAAAGCCGCTACTATGCCGCCCAAGATAGCACCGTGAATGGCAATACCACCTTTCCAAATCGCGATGATATCAGCCGGGTTTTTGGCGTATTCCGACCACTGAAACAATACGTAATAAAGTCGGGCCGAAGGAATTGCTGCCACCACAAGCCAGATTGCCAGTTCGCCGGGTAAGTCTGGGTTGATGTTTCGGCGTTGGGCTAAGTACCCGGAAAGGCTTACCCCAATTAACACTGCTGAAGCAATCAACAGACCGTACCAGCGGATGGATAGCGGCCCAAGTTGAAAGAATATCGGCCCTGGCGAAACAAATTGAAAGGCTAAGGGCAAGATAGAAATACCGAAATCCATGCAAATACCTTTGATAAGTGAAAAGTTGGAGCCATAAAAGAATTCAGCACCCTTAATGTCGCATAGCCTCAATTTTACGTTGCTCTGACTTCCGGGATCGTAGTGTGGGCTTTTTTATTAAGCTGTCGCGTATATCTAAGTTGTATAAATGAGGCAGGCAAGATGCCCGCCCTACAAGAGTTTCACAAATTGCGATTATTCAAATTAGATGCGCTTTAGCTTCATAACCAGCACAACACGGATATACACGGATGCACTGATATAGCACTTGACTAATGACCAATGACTAATGATTAATGACTAATGATTAATGACGCAAAAAAGCTGAACTATTCTAGTAATTTCTCGATCAGAGAGTCGGCAATACGATCGGCAGATCCGGGCTTACCCATCCGACGGCGACCATTATCGGCAATCAGTTGGAGTCGATCGGGATCGCGCAGGAGCGATCGCACGATCTCGGCAACTTCCCTTGGTTGTTTCGCTAAAATTAGCGATGGCCCCAACAGGCGAGTTTGAGCTTCTGCGAAAGCAGGGGTAAATTGTGGGCCTTTGCCTGGGATCGCGATCGCCGGTTTGCCTAATCCCACAAACTGTTCTGTAGCGGTTCCAGCCATTGCTAGAGCAAAGTCTCCTTGCTGCAAGCAATCGCCAAACGCTCTCTGAGTCAAGATTAGGGTGGATTTGCCCTGAGTAAACACCGATGCTGTAGGGTCGTCCATTGGTAGATGGGATTCCTCAAGTTGTGGAGATTGCAGACGCCAGCCTTCTGCTTCCAGGGCTTCTCGCAAAGGATCTAGGCTCAGCACTGGTGCGATCGCGGCCAGAAACAGCACTGTGCGGTCGCGAAACCCTTCCATCACCCCAGCTAGAGCCGGGAGGATTTGCTGCCAATTGGCGTAGGCTTCCGGGGCTCTGGAACCGGGGAGTAAAGTGATGGTGAGCGATCGCGCTTGCTCCACTTTCTCAGCATCTGAGGAATAAAAAACCGCCCGTGGAGTCTCAGGCTCAAGGTCATCCATCATCGGATTTCCCAAATCAAAAGCCGGAATTGACCATTTTTGCAACATTTCCGCAGTCAGACTATCTCTAGGAAACACTGCTTTACAACGCTTGCGACTCATCAGCCAACGTTCCCAAGGCAGATAAACCGACCCCGACCAACCTTCCCAGCGCTGCATCTGGCTTCTTCTCGGCAGCGGGCCTGCTTCATCCCGCAGGTAATATTCCGATTTGGCAGTGCCGACGAAGGCATAAGGAGCCCCACTTAACCAAGCAAGCAACAACGGAACAATATCCCCCACGGCTAAGATAGTTCCGCCCTGTTGTTTCCAACCCTGTACTGCCTTGAATTGCCACCAGAGCAGTTGGAGTAAGCCACTCCGTAAATCCCTCCACAAATGACGCCCATCCATATAAATAAAGCCACCGGAGGGCATTTTCCGCGTTGGTGCGATGAGGGGAATTCCTAGCTCGGTGTATGCTTGACCTTCGCCAACTATAGGTAGGGCTGCTATTTTTGGGGCATTGGGACGCTGCTGTAGTTCTTTCAATATCCGGACAGCGATCGCATCCTCCCCATGACCGTTGCTGAGGCAAAGTAACTTCATCAATTATGACCAGGGACTAGGGAATGGGGACTAGGGAATGGGGACTGGGGACTAGGGACTGGGGACTAGGGGCTAGGGGCTAGGGGAAGAGAGGGGAAAAGAGGGGAATATCTGCAAAATCCCGCTCCCCCACTCCCCCACTCCCCCACTCCCTAGCCCCTACTAATTAGCTTTTCTTCGGTGGTATTGGGGATGATGAGCGTGGAAACAGGGAACCAGTCGGCGTTTTTAGTGGAAGCGCGGGGGAGTCCGCTTGTTGCAGCTGTTGGCGTCCGTTGCGGATTATACGCTGCATATCGTTCAACTGCTGCTCAATGTTATTGAGAACCCTTTCGGCGTATTCATCAGCGCCGTTTTGAATAGCATCAGCTTCTGAAATGGCTTTAGCGCGGATCTCCTCCAGTTCCTCTTGAGCTTCCCGGTGCAAACGTTCGATTTCAGCCAAAGTCTGTTCTTGTGCAGCACCGCACTCAGTCTGTACCATTTGCCAGAGTTGCTGCGCCTCTTGTTTTGCCTGCCGAACAATACCCGTTTCATCTAAAATCTGAGCGGCGCGTTGCTGGGCCGTCTCAATGATTTTATGGGCGTATTGTTCCGCTTGCTGAAGCAACTCTTCCTTCTCCCGGATAATCGCTTCTGCTTCTTCAAAAGCATTTGGCAAATTTAGCCGGATGAGATCTAGCTGTTCTAACAGATGTTCTTCATCAACTAACGTGCGACGAGTCAGGGGAATGCGTGGACTATCGAGAATCATCTCCTCCATACGGTTGAGTTCTCGCTGAATATCTATGCTTGCTGTTCCACGTTGGGACAGTTCATCCTGAGATCTGGATTCGTCGATGTCGGGGCTGATTCGGGGTGGGTTTTGGCGTAACATTTGTTGTAAATATCTTTTGCAACGTGCTTGGGAACAAGATGATCGACAGAGCCGCCAAATCTTGCTATCTCTTTTACCACGCTACTGCTTAAAAAACCATATTCCGTCGAGGTAGCCAGAAAAACTGTTTCGATTTTATCCGATAGTGTCTTATTGGTATGCGCCATCTGCAACTCTTTTTCAAAGTCCGAAAGCATTCGCAGACCCCGGATAATTACAGCTGCTTGCCGTATTTGGGCATAGTTTACGGTAAGACCGTCAAAGCTGTCTACCTCTATGTTGGGCAGATGTTGCGTGGATATGCGAATCTGGTCAAGCCGCTCTTCGACGGTAAACATAGGCATTTTATTGGGATTGCGTAGCACTGCCACGACCACTCGCTCAAATAGCTTACACCCCCGCTGTATGACATCGAGGTGTCCAAGGGTAATCGGATCGAAGCTGCCGGGATAAATTGCAATCACAAACAAGGGCTGTCAAAGTCTCTCTACGCGATTATAAAGTAGTCTATGTCAGATGCAGGCTTTTTATAGATGCACTTCATTATTTACGTTAAGCCAAATCTTTGGATTTGTGACAGCAGACAGAAGTTATAACAGACTGAACAAAGAACTTTGCGACTCGCTTGTGGAGGCGTCCCGCCATGCACCCCCGTCTGATGTCTGTGGGCCTTGTGACTGTAACACTGTTTCTCGGTTCCAGCTTTACCCTGGATAAAGTGGTGACCGCTGTAACTTCAGCCGAGCCAGTATTAACACAAACGGCTCAAAACGGCAAGGCTGAAGCCGATCGGCTCCTGGAAGCAGGTAGACGCCAGTATCGCCAAGGTCGAGTTCAAGAAGCACTTGAGGCGTTCCAACAGGTTTTGGCTATTCGCCAGAGTATAGGCGATCGCAATGGTGTTGCGGAAACCTACAGCATCATTGATGACCGAATTTTATCAAAATATTCAAAAACAGCCCGACAAGGCTCAGGCGCTGCGTCAGGCTATGCTGAAGATTATGAAACAACACCCCGATCCTAAAGACTGGGCGGCGTTTACTCTGATTGGCGAAGCGCAGTAGGGGATTAGTCATTGGTCATTAGTCATTAGTCATTGGTCATTAGTCATTAGTCATTAGTCATTGGTCATTAGCTAATGACTGATGACTAATAACTAATCAACCGAATGTCGAGCCGTTCCAGCCCCACATCGAACCTTTAGCATCTGCAAATTCGATGTAGATGCGATCGCTTGCTACACCCAGCGCCTGATTAATCTGCTGGCAGAAATCCTGACTCATCGACTTGGTTTGTGCGGAATTCATGCTGCCAACGTTTTTGATTTCGATATAGCAGACTGGATCTGCACTCCCACCAAAAGTCATGGCAACATCTGGCTCAAACGCAGTCATCACGTAGGATTCCGGTTTTCCCAAATGCTTGGATAACTTAGAGGAGAGGCTTTTAAGCAATGCCTCAACTTCAGATTTTCCCGGCGCTGATACAGAACTTTGAACTTTAATCAGAGGCATAATTCAAACGGTAATTGGTAATTGGTAATTGGTAATTGGTAATTGGTGATTGGTGATTGGTCACTGGTGATTCTCTCCCCCACTCCCCCACTCCCCCACTCCCCCACTCTCCCCCTTTTTGACTTTTGACTTTTGACTTTTGACTTTTGGGGCCCCTAGTATTACCCGCCGTATTGCCAGCCAGTGCTTTCTAGCAAAAGAGGGTCGCCTTCCCGGTGAACTCCGGCGGCAATAACTTCACCGACATATACGGTATGATCGCCGTGCTTGACTGCGCCGACAACCTTGCATTCTACATAGCCCAGGGAGTCTGAGATGATGGGACAACCAGTTTCTTCTCCCAAGTAGAAGTCCACATCCTCAAATTTATTGCCGACGCGACGCTGGGGCTTGAAGAATTTCTGGGCTAAGTCTTTTTGTCCCGCTTCCAGGACGCTGAGGGTAAAGACGCCGCTAGCTTCGATCATGGCGTGCGATCGCGAATCCTGCTTAACGCAATTTACCACCAAGGGCGGTTGAAAAGAAGCCTGCATCACCCAGCTGACTGTGAAGCCGTTGACATCTTCGCCATCTTTGACTCCGCAGATGTAGAGTCCGTGAGGAATCTTTCGCAGAATTGTCTTTTTAGCTTGTTCGTCTAACAATGGTCTACCCTCTGATGATGACTACATCGCTCAGTTTAGCAATCCTCAGTTCCCTAAAATTTAACTTTTGCATCAAGGTGGCGATCGCATCTGCTAACTCATAGAAAATTTCAGATTTGAGATTTGAGATTTCAGATATTTTTAAATTTTAAATCTGAAATCTTAAATCTGAAATCTATTAAATCAACTTGTAGGGTGCGTCAGACTTTCGTTATACATCGATAGAATAAGGGTTTGTGCCTCTGACGCACCCTACTAATTGTGCCAGTTGGCCTTAGTCCTATATGAGTTTAACTTTTAGCTGATTTGTGGCGGAACAAGTGCGAGTGTTCCGGGTGGTAAAGACGCGATCGGCTAAAATCAGATCGGCCCTCAGCTGCTGCCAACGCCGGACTAATCACATAAAGCGTTGTCCGGATTAAATTTTCTTGTCGCGTCACTTCTGCCATTTCGTGCAACTGCACCAGTAAAATCTTTTCATCAGGCCAACCCAATCGAAAGCAAATCGCCACTGGTGTATCGACTGGATAATGTTCCATCAGCTTTATTTGGACATCTTCTACGTGACGCGCACTCAGGTAAAGGCACAAACTCGCCTGATGTGCTGCCAGAGATGCTAATTCTTCCCGTTCCGGTACTGCGGAAGCGCTGCCGCTAATGCGAGTCAGGATAATCGTTTGTACCAATTCCGGTACAGTTAGCTCAACTTTGAGTTTAGCGGCAGCTGCCTGAAAAGCACTAATTCCGGGAATTACCTCAAAAGGAATATCCGCTGCTGCCAAAGCTTGCATTTGCTCGTTTACGGCACTGTAGAGACTGGGATCGCCGGAGTGGAGGCGAACGACAGATTTGTGCGATCGCACCCTTTCTATCATCACCGGCAGAATATCTTCCAGCGTCTTATTTGCCGTGCGGATAATCTCAGCATCCGCACGAACACCCTCCAAAATCTGCTTAGGCACTAGAGAATCTGCAAATAAAATTACATCCGCTTGCGCCAAGATTTTCTGCGCCTTGACAGTCAACAAATCTGGATCGCCTGGGCCTGCCCCTACAATGTAGACTGCCGGAGCGAGACGAGGAAGAGAAGAGGAAAGGGACATAGTGGGAGAGTGGGGGAGTGGGGGAGTGGGGGAGTGGGGGCTAAAAGCTGAATTGCTTCTTTAAAATTGCTGATTGAAATTAAATCTAAAATCTAAAATCTAAAATTGCCCTTCTTCCGGATCGCACCTAATTGCGGGAGAAGAAAAGAATGGTAGATGCACCCTGGTTAAGCCCTAGAGGATTCCTCTAGGGCTTTTTATTTTTTAGGTTAGAAGATTACAAAACTCATTTTACGTTTAACGGTTAACCGATAAAGAACTTGGAGATAGTTTGGTGGCGCTATCATCATCTTCGGTGGAAGTTACTATCACCGCTTGTTTTTCCGCGATCCGTTTGGGTTGTAAATAAAGATTTTCCAACACAACAGATGCACCTGCAACCCAAGGGGGAACAATCAAAGCGCCAATGATACCTAAAACTTGCGCTCCTCCCAGTACAGCTAGGAGTTGATAGAGTGGATGTACTCTCACGGAAGAACCCACGAGTAGAGGATCGAGCAGATAAGTTTCCAGATTTTGGATAATTACAAACAATAGCAGCACCCACAGAAACGTCCAACCGCCTTGGGAAATTGCCACAATTAAAGCGGGAACCGCTCCGAGAACTGGGCCGAAGAAGGGGATCAAATCGGTGACGCCAGCAATAGCGCCCAATCCTAATGCAAATTCGGATAGTCCCAAAAAACCTAAGCCGACACTAATTGCCAAGCCCAAAATTGCCGCAACGCCAAGTCTACCTTGAATGTAACCCCCCATTCGTTGGCTGACGGGGATAACTTGAGCTTCCAGACGATCGTTCCAAGGGTAGGGAAACAGCTGCACCAAACCTTCGATTAGGTTTTTACTATCTGCTACCATATAGCCGGAAATTAATAAGGCCAAAATCGCGCTCAAAACGCCGCCTACAATTCCTTTGGTGATACCGTAAGAGCGCAGCAGCAGCTGTTGAGAGGAACGGATTACCCCGTTTGTCAAAATTTGGGGGTCTAGAAGTTGGCGGATTAATTCTGGTCGCTCGTTATTAAATTTAACCATCAAATTCTCGATGAGCGATCGCAGATTTTCCAAATAAATTGGCAAATTGACGGCGAGGAGTTGAATTTGCTCGATTACTGTGGGGCCAATTAACACGCCCGCCCCTGTGACGATCGCAATTAGCGTTAAATAAACTATTATGACTGCTAACCACCGAGGCAGTCGGAACCGTTCGGTAGCATCGACGAAGGGTGCAATGGTAGCCGCTATTACCACGGCAACCATCAGGATGATCAGCAGACTCCGCAGTTGCCACAGCAGCACTAGCAGCAAGCTGGTGGCGACAATCAGCAACAGGTTAGATAAGGTAATACCAGTGCGGCGATCGAATATCATCGGGGAATTGGGGATTTTGGTCAGTGGTCAGTGGTCAGTGGTCAGTGGTGATTGGTCATTTGACAATTAACAATTGACAATTGACAATTGACAATTGACAACTGACAATTGACAATGTTTAGTTTCTATGCCATCGCGTACCTTCTGGAGTATCAATTAAGGTAATGCCTTGGGCTTGCAGTTCATTGCGGATGCGATCGCTTTGGGCAAAGTCCTTAGCTTTTCTTGCTTCTTGTCGTTTTTGAATCAAAGCTTCTATTTCCGCATCGCTTAAACCACCAGTAGCAGTAGTTTTTTCTTCTGGCCCAGCTGACAAACCCAAGACTTGTGCGAGGCTGACAAGAGTGAGCCACTGTTGTTGTAGCACTTCGGGTGATGTTTTGGTTTTCCCTTCATGCACCAGGATATTGCCTTCTTTGCCTAATTCTTTGGCTAACTCGAACAAGACTGCTAAAGCTGCTGGCGAGTTGAAGTCATCATCCATCGCCTCTTGGAAGCGTTCCACTTCGGGATTTTGGATTTTGGATTTTGGATTTTGGATTGGGGAATTCTCCCGTTCGCCTACTTCCCAACCTAGCCGAGAACCGTACCTAGAGCCAAACAGCAGACCTTCCTTGAGAGTATTCCAGCTATTTTGGGCATATACGATCGCATCTTGAGTAAAATCGATCGGCTTACTGTAATTCGTTTGCAAAACAAATAACCTGATTGCGATCGGCTCCGGTGCATTTGGCCCATCCAACAACTGCCGGATCGTAATAAAATTGCCCAAAGATTTGGACATCTTCTTCCCATCCACATTTACCATACCGTTGTGCAGCCAGTTACGCGCTAAAGGCTTACCAGTCACCGCCTCAGATTGAGCAATTTCATTTTCGTGGTGCGGAAACGCCAATTCATTACCACCGCAGTGGATATCAATTGTCTCACCCAAAGACTGACGCACCATCGCCGAGCATTCTATATGCCATCCCGGACGACCCGCACCCCAAGGCGACTCCCAAAACGGTTCCCCCGGTTTCGCCGCCTTCCAGAGAGCAAAATCAAACGGGTCTTGTTTCTTCGGCGCGTCCGGGTCTTCCTCCTCAACTCTACCACTAGCCCCAGCCTGCAAATCCTCCAAATTCCGACCCGAAAGCTTCCCATACTCCGGAAATTGCCGCACCTTGTAATAAACATCCCCAGCAGCAGGATAAGCGTAACCCTTGTGTTCCAACTCGTGAATCAGTCGCTTAATCCCATCCAGCGTATGCGTCGCACGGGGATACTCATCGGCTTCCATCACATTCAGCCGCTTCATATCCTCAAAATACGCATCGATAAATTTTTCGGCCAAGGCTTCCATCGACAGTCCCTGTTCCCTGGCCCGATTGAGAATTTTATCGTCAATATCGGTGAAATTCTGCACGTAACGCACATCGTAGCCGCGCCACTCCAAATAGCGACGCACCATATCCCAGACAATGTAGCAACGCGCATGACCCAAGTGGCAGTAGTCATACACCGTCACGCCGCAGCAGTACATATCCACCTTACCTGCTTGGAGCGGTTCAAAGAGTTCCTGGCGACGAGTCAGCGTATTGTAAAGCGTCAGGGTCATAGCAAATAACAACCTCTAATAAATCGGCAATAATTAGGGGAGAGCCACGGGGATGTTTGCCAGCATCCTCATGCGGGTACTTAACGTACCGTAACTCTATCGTCTCATTTTCCGACGTTTTCGACAGATCAACTATGAAATCAGCAGTTTCTCCTGACCAATCCCAGACAATCGATGCCCCAAAACACGGTTTGCCGGTGACGATTATTACCGGCTTTCTCGGTAGCGGGAAGACTACTCTACTTAACCACATTTTGACTAATCAGCAGGGCGTTAAGACAGCTGTTCTGGTCAATGAGTTTGGCGAAGTTGGCATTGACAATGAACTGATTGTAACCACCGGCGAGGACATGGTGGAACTGAGTAATGGTTGTATCTGCTGCACCATTAATAACGATTTGGTTAATGCAGTATACAAAGTTTTAGAACGGCAAGACCAAATAGATTATTTAGTGGTGGAGACAACGGGAGTGGCAGATCCGCTACCCGTGGCGCTCACGTTCTTAGGCACAGAATTGCGAGACTTGACTCGTCTTGATTCTATTGTCACGGTGGTGGACGCCGCAAATTTCAGCCTCGATTTGTTCAACAGCCAAGCTGCTTACAGTCAGATTAATTACGGCGATATCATTCTGCTCAATAAGACCGATTTGGTCGATGAAACTGATGTAGATGCGCTGGAAGTGCGAATTCGCGATATCAAGCAAGGAGCAAGAATTCTGCGAACAACGAAATCGCAAGTTGCTCTTCCGCTGATCCTAAGTGTTGGTTTATTTGAGTCGGATAAGTATTTTGAATCTGAGGAATCGAAGCACGACCACGACCATCACGAACATCACGACCACGAACATCACGACCACGAACATCACGACCATCACGAAGATCATGACCACTCTGCTTGCGGTCATGACCACGACCACGACCACGACCACGAGCATCATGAGCATCAGCATCATTCCAATCACTTGGAAAATGATGGTTTTATCTCAGTTTCTTTCCAAAGCGATCGGCCCTTTGCGATTAAGAAGTTTCAAAATTTCTTAGATAATCAGTTGTCTGCAAATGTATTCCGAGCCAAAGGAATTCTTTGGTTTGATGAAAGTCCGAAACGTCACGTATTCCACTTGTGCGGTAAACGTTTCACAATTGAAGATGAGGATTGGAAAGGTGAACCGAAAACTCAGTTGGTGATGATTGGGCAAGATCTCGATCGCGAAACTTTGCTCGCGCAAATCCAAAAATGCGTCTCTCTGCCTTCTAGCAATCGCGGTAAAGGGTTTGGAAAATAGTAGGGATTAGTTATTAGTCATTAGTCATTAGTTATTTTGTTCATGATTCATGACAAAACACAATCACCAATGACTAATGACCTCTGCTTGGTTGGGGCAACTCAATTAAGTAAGCCGACTCGTAGAAAGAGGAAGCCCAAAGAGCAATCTTTGGAATCCCCCGCTATATTCGGTACTCCGAATTAGCGGCGGGAGGATGTCAAAATATTGTATTGTAAATTGTGAACTTATTAACTTTCAAAATGATTATCGGTGAAATTGGATTAGGCATAACCTTTATATCTTTAGTGATTTGGGTAGTATTGCTGTGTTTTAGGGGACAGTTTTGGCAAGCCGATGAGCGGTTAGACGTTCCAGCGAAAGAACTGGAAAAATGGCCTACTGTCTGTGCGGTAATTCCAGCGAGGAATGAAGCTGAGATGCTACCCGCGACAATGCGATCGGCCCTCCTCCAATCCTACCCCGGCTCTTTCACCATTGTCCTGGTAGACGATAACAGCACCGATAATACAGCCAACGTCGCCCAAAATGTTGCTCAAGAATTAGAGAAATCTCAGCAACTACATATCCTCTCTGGCGAACCGCTACCACCAGGTTGGAGTGGCAAACTTTGGGCTATGGAACAAGGCATTCGCTATGCCGAAACCCTAACGCCAACACCAGATTATTTTTTACTTACTGATGCAGATATCGAACACCACAGCGCCAATCTCCGCCAGTTAGTAGCAAAGTCTCAGCAAGATGATTTAGACTTAGTTTCCTTAATGGTACTGCTTAGGTGTCAAAGTTTTTGGGAAAAAGTTTTAATCCCAGCATTTGTCTTTTTCTTTCAAAAACTGTATCCGTTTCGCTGGGTAAATAACCTGAACAATTCCACAGCAGCAGCAGCGGGAGGTTGTATTTTAATTCGGCGGTCAGCTTTAAATCGTGTGGGAGGTATTGAGGTAGTTCGCCAAGCATTAATTGATGATTGCGCTCTTGCACAAGCTGTCAAGAACCGCAGGGGAATCAATTCCCCTGCTAATAGCGAAAGTCCACTCAAGTGGACTAAATATAGGTTTTCAGTCCTCTTCAGAGGACTTCAGCTATTAGCCAGGGATTTGAATCCCTGGCGGGTGAATGATCCAAAAGAAAATTCTAATAACAATCAACAACCAAATACTCAAGGTAAAATTTGGTTAGGACTTACCAACTTAACTCGTAGCTTGCGACCTTATCCATCTTTATCTAGTATCTGGGATATGGTAGCGCGTACTGCTTTTACCCAACTGAATTATTCCCCCTTACTTTTATTGGGAACGCTGATAGGAATGACTCTGATTTATATAGTTCCGCCAGTTGGTGCAATAGTGGGTCTTTTAACGGGGAATTGGTTAGTTGCGCTGGTAAGTTTATCTACTTGGTTGCTGATGGCGATCGCATACTTACCTACACTTAAACTATATGGTTGTTCAATTTTATGGTCTTTTTGCTTACCTGCGATCGCATTTCTCTACACCCTCATGACCCTAGATTCCGCTTGGCGTCACTGGCGAGGACAAGGCGGCGCTTGGAAAGGTCGAGTTTATTCCCTAACAGGGATTACTACAAAACCCATCAAGCCGTTTTAAGGTAATATCCTTTGGATTTACTTCGGCTACAAATCAACCCCCTCAGATGTAGGGGCAATTCATGAATTGCCCCTACATCTGTAGCAAGTTAGTTGTTGTTTTTTCCAATACTTTCAATCCACGAAGAGAACCTTGAATTAAGCGAGTTGCAGCGATCGGTTGGCGTAACATTCCTATTGCTAAAGGCAGAGATTGCAGCGAACCATCTGCATTTATTGCCGAATTGATATCGGGGAGATCGTGCTGAGAATCATCGCTAATTACTCGGAGCATTGCTACAGCAAAGCCAGCTTGATTCAAAACATTTAAAGCAGCAAATCCTTCCATGTCAACAACTTCAGTATCGTATATTCCTCCCAAATGGCGTTTTTCAGATGCCGAATAAATTAAGCGATCGCTCGTCAATCCCCTGACAAAAAAAGCATTCCCTTTCAGCTTATTGTAAAGTTGTTCTGTGAAAGCGCGATCGCACATTTTTTCCGGCAATTTTTCATCCGAACCATAAACACAACTTCGGTAAACCACAATATCCCCAACAGAATAGCGCGATGTCAGACTACCGCATAAACCCATCAGCAAAACTCTGGGTTGCTGATGATTAAACAAATATCCCGCTTTTTGCCATTCTTCCAGATATTTGGTAATAGGCTTAACACCAACCGGAATCGGAAAAATCGGCGGTTTGCTGCCATTAACGCGGCTTAAACCTCGACAAACAGACTTATACTCCGCTCCTTGAGGAACCAAAATGGCATCAATATTCATTGGTGATTTGGGAAAAGGTGATTGGGGAAAAGGTAAGTAGGTGGGTGTAAATAAACTGAACTTTCAGAAACCGGGTTTCTAAGCCATTTCTTTGTAGGTTGGGTTGAGGCTGGTATTAGGTACGTTGTTGCGCTTTAGCGCTCTTATCCCAGTTGTAATAAGAGCGCTAAAGCGCAACAACGTACCCGGAAAGCAAGTAACTAGCAACTTGAGCTATTACCCACTATCCCAAATTGGGACTTTCCACTGTACTAGGATTCCGCTTAGGCAAAAGTTTGATCATGCCAAAAGCAGTTTTGGCAACTTTCGGCAAAAATTCAGGACGCAGCAACCTGGGGTCGTAAACGCTCATCCGCCGATCATTTTCCTGAATGCAAGTTGAGAGAAAGTTCTCCAGCGTCAAATCAATAGTAACTGCACCCGCTCCACTGGCTGTAAAACCTTGACCGCTGCCTTTTTTCTCGCCCTTAAAACTATCTAACCGATTACGGAGAGCGCCGGTATAATTCCAGAGAGAATGTGCATCCCGCAGCGCTTTCGCTCCTCGACCCTCATTCACCAACTTATAAGCCACCCAATTGACGAAAAATACCATGTGGCGGGCTTCTTCATTAATAACGGGATCGAAAATAGTGAAGAATTGATCGGGTAAAAGACCAGACGGACGAGCGATCGCAAATAACCCAAAAGCAAAGAACGAGTCGAAGCACTCCCCATAGCCAAATTCGACAAAAGCTGACTCAATACGATCGGGAATCGGTTTAGGAGGGTGCAGCTTGGTGTCAATACCGTAATGGTCGATCAAAAACTGGATCAGACGAGAGTGGCGCGACTCCTCCATACCCTGAAGTGCGATCGCATCTCGCAACATCGGATCGTTCACCTTCTGGGCAAATGCGTTAAGCATAAATCCCGCATTACTCTCAGTGTTCAGCGCCTCCTCCCAGAAAGGAATACCGCGCAGTCGTTCCAGCTGAGCTACGTCAAGTTTGGGCCAAGGTAGTTGCTCCGGTTCATACTTTAGATGGCTTTCCATAAAGCTTTGACAGAACAACTGCTTGTGCGCCTCAGATCCGATTTTCATTCGTCACTCCCATTACACGAAAGATTTTCAGTAAAACTGCCAGGCCCTTAGAAACCCGGTTTCGCAGGAGTTACCGGGTTTCTGGGAGTTCAGTTTATTTACGCCCACCTACTTAGCAGCGATGCAAACACCACTTTTCTAGAGAAAAACATCCCACGAGCTAAACCGTCAAGGGAAATTCGATAATACTACTCCACTTAACAAAGTGTCACGAAGCTAGTATGGGGAAGTAAGCAGTGGTTGTAAGGTTTTAACCTGTGGGCTAATTCTGAGAACATGATCGAGCCAAATCGCCGCAAAACACCTCTACGAGAACGCTTCAACATTTCCAGGTTAGCGATCGCGCATCCGTGGCTGACCTTGAGTTTTTGGATGGCGGTAATAGTGGCTGGGCTTCTGGCTTTCAGTTCCCTCAAGTATGCCCTATTCCCCGATATTACCTTTCCAGTGGTAATCGTGAATGCCACAGCACCATTCACAGATACCCTGGAAACAGAGGCAAAACTTACCAAACCGATCGAGCAGTCCCTCAGCTCGATTCCAAGAGTCGGTGGTTCGCGTTCCTCCACCTATCCCAACCAAACAGTAATTAGCCTATCCTTCCCAGTTGGGTCAAACTTGGAGGAATCCAGTCGTCAAGTCGAAACAAAACTTGGTCAATTGACTCTTCCCCAAGGATCGACCTACAAAGTTATTCCCCTCAACCTCAACGAGTCAGCCGCCGTCAGCTACGTTATCGAAAGTTCATCCAAAAATCTAGCTGAATTAACCACAATAGCGCAACAGCAGATCGTACCCTCGATCGCAAAAGTGCGGGGCGTGCTGAAAGTAACGCTCTTGGGCGCTACTGAGTCAGCAGAGGGGCAGAGGGGCAGAGGGGCAGAGGAACAAAACACATTAGTGCGATTCAACGGGGAAAACGTCTTAGCTTTCCAGGTAATCAAAAAAGGCGACGCCAACACCCTGGAAGTAGTCTCCAAAGTCGAGAAAAGAGTAGCTCGTTTGCAGTCAAATTTACCTGAAGTGCAATTAATCTTAGCTGCAACTCAGGCAGAATATATTCGATCGGCTACTCAAGCAACCATCGATGCTTTGCTTGAGGCAGTTTTGCTGTCAGTTATAGTTATATTTCCGTTTTTGTGGAATTGGCGAGCAACTTTCATATCCGCATTGGCGATTCCCACATCCCTTTTGGGAACGTTCATCGTCATGGCTATCTACGGCTTCAACTTGGAGACAATCACGCTGTTAGCCTTAGCTTTAGTCATCGGTAGCGTGATCGATGATGCGATCGTTGATGTAGAAAATATCATCCGCCACATTGATGAAGGAGAAAATCCTCGTCAAGCTGCTATTCACGCCACCAATGAGGTGGGACTGACAGTTGTAGCGTCAACGTTAACAGCTGTAGCGGTTTTTCTGCCGATCGCGTTGATGAGTGGGACAATCGGCCAATTTTTCAAGCCCTTCGGCATCACCGTCTCAGCAGCAATGCTCACCTCAATGCTGGTTGCTAGGACATTATCCCCCGTTTTGGCTGTATTTTGGCTAAAACCCAAACCCTCAAAATTCGCTACCAAAGCAAATAATAGTTGGTCACATTTTGCCCAAGGTTATCGGAACTTGTTGAGTTGGTCGCTCAAGCACAGGATGATAGTAATAGCGTTAGCTGTGGCTAGCTTCATTGCTGGGATAGCACTAATTCCGCTGATTCCGAAAGGATTTATTCCCAAACTCGATCGCGGAGAGTTCAACATTACTTATAGAACTCCCATATCCGCAACTGCATATCTACCGGAATGGTTAAAATCCTCTGCCGGAGTAGAGACTGACCCTTTGAAAGAATCTCTCGATGTTGCTAAGCAACTAGAAAAGGTAGTGCTGAAATCTCCAGAGGTGCAAACGGTATTTACAGTAGTGGGTTCTCGCCAAGGTGAGGCGAATCGAGGCAATATCTATGTAGAACTGAAAAGCGATCGCAAACTTCATACCGCCGAAGTACAAGATCGAATTCGCCAGCAATTGCCCAATCTGCCAGGAGTCACCACCAGCGTAGAAGATATTCAATTCGTCGAAACCGGCGGCGGCGCTCAAAAACCCCTCCAACTTGCCCTCGTAGGCGATGATATCCAAGCTTTAAGCAATGCAGTTAAAAAGATCGAAGCTCGTATCCAGAATATACCGGGTTTCGTCGATGTCACGATCGCAGGTGAAACAAATGAAGACGGTAACGTCTTTGAGATCGAACGTCGCGGACGTAAACGGGCAGCTTATATTAGTGCTAACCTCAGCCAAGACTTAACTATAGGAAAAGCTACCGATATCATCGTCGCTGAAGCTAATCGGGTTTTACCCCCAGGTATTTCTCTGGATTTGGGAGGAGATTCTGCCCGTAGCAATGAGGTATTCACTAGCTTCGGAACCACTCTGAGTTTGTCGGCGGTGTGCATTTTGGTTGTGCTGATTTTCCTGTTCAAAAGCTGGATAGATCCCCTAGTTATTTGCTTGTCTTTGCCTTTAGGATTGGTGGGAGCAATGGTGGCGTTACTTGTCACCAAAAGCGACTTTGGTATGATTTCCCTAATCGGCTTTGTCTTTTTGTTGGGTTTGACAAATAAAAATGCGATCTTGCTTGTGGATTACATCAAGCAGCTACGCAGTTCCGGTTTAGACCGGACAGAGGCTATCCTTAGAGCAGGGCCAGTGCGCCTCAGACCGATCGTGATGACTACCGCTTCGACTATTTTAGGGATGATACCCCTGGCTTTGGGTTTGGGGGCGGGTTCCGAGGTGCGAAGTCCGATGGCTATAGCTATTGCTGGCGGTTTGGTAACTTCCACCCTTTTGAGCTTGATCGTCGTTCCCGTAGTCTACGATATTCTGGATGATTTGCGATCGCGCAAGCGATTTTAGATTTGGTTAACTGACAACTAACCACTGACAACTGACAACTAACCACTGACAACTGACCACTGACAACTGACCACTGACCAATGACCAAAACAGCTTTTGTTACAGGCGGTACAGGCTTCATAGGGGCCAACTTGGTACGCTTGCTAGTAAAGGAAGGATACGCAGTTAGGGCGTTAGTCCGTCCATCCAGTCGTCTGGATAATATACAAAATCTAGACATAGAAATCGTCAAAGGCGATTTGAACGACCCAGATTTGTGGAAGCAAATGCTTGGTTGTCAGGTACTATTTCACGTAGCCGCGCATTATTCGCTTTGGCAAGCCGATCGAGATTTACTTTATTGCCAAAATGTGCTAGGAACGCGGAATGTGCTAGCAGCAGCTCGTCAAGCAAAGATCGATCGCACAATTTACACCAGTTCGGTAGCAGCGATTGGGGTAAAAGAGGGAGGCGTCGCAGATGAAACCTATCAAAGTGCGATCGACAAACTCATCGGTCACTACAAAAAGTCTAAATATCTAGCCGAACAGGTAGCAATGCAAGCCGTTAAGGATGGTCAAGATGTCGTAATTGTCAACCCTTCCAGTCCGATCGGCCCTTTCGATATCAAGCCTACTCCCACTGGAGATATTATATTACGTTTCCTGCGTCGGCAAATGCCGTTTTACTTGAACACAGGATTAAATTTTATTGATGTGCGGGATGTGGCACGCGGGCATTTGCTAGCCTTGGAGAAGGGTAAAACAGGCGATCGTTACATTCTCGGCAATCAAAACATTACCCTGAAAGAAATACTCGATCGACTTGCCGAAATTACAGGTTTGCCAGCACCTCAAAACACCGTCCCCGCCTGGTTGCCCTTAAGTGTAGCCTGGATTGACGAGAACATTCTCGCACCTTTAGGCAAAGCGCCTTCCGTTCCTTTGGATGGCGTTCGGATGGCAACACAAACCATGTATTACGATCCATCAAAAGCTGTTAGAGAATTAGGTTTACCTCAGACTCCCATTGAGACAGCTTTAAAAGATGCCGTAGCCTGGTTTAGGAATAATTTTGAATCCTGAATTAATTTAAAAGATTCAATCTTTCTAGACTATATGCCTCGTATGAGTTTATTAAAAATGTGGCATGACAATATTCAAAATTAAACTTTTAGCTGCTTTGTTAATGGTAATAGACCATGTGGGAGTAGTCTTTTTTCCAAAAATAGTTGTTTTAAGAATTATAGGAAGATTAAGCTTTCCGCTGTTTGCATGGCTGATTGGACAAGGAGAAAAATACACTAGAAATTTTAATATTTATCTTCTAAGGCTGATTATATTTGGCTTGGCAAGCCAACCAATATATTATTTACTTTTTCAATCTTTACGACCAAATATTTTAGCAACATTAGCCCTTGGATTACTAGGTATCAGGTTAGATAAATTAACAAATCTTGAAATTGTATTTACCTTAATTTGTGCAATTATAGCTCAATTGATTGACGCTGAATATGGCGTTTATGGAATATTAGTAATATTTTTATTATCTAAATTTAATTTTAACAGTATTCCTTGGTGGATAACATGGATAAGTCTTAATTTATTAACTTTACATTTTTCAAGTTACCAAATTTATGCCCTATTGACGCCTCTGATAATCGCCCTATATAACGGCGAACAAGGACAGAAAGCAAAATGGTTTTATTTTTTCTATCCTCTTCATATTGCCGCTCTTTTCCTCATAAAAATATTTATCTTATCAAGTTTGTACTGAAAATTCCCCTGGATCGATTCCCCCATTTACCCAAGCGATTGCCTCTCTTGCAGATGTTAAATCGGGTGGGACGCGCAAAACATGAATAAATCCCGTGCTGGGACAGGTCATCTTTAATAAATGAATTGGTTCTACATCCACATCATTACCAATTTTTAATAAAGTGTATTCCTGCCAAGAATCCAATTCCTCAACTTGCAATTGTTGGCTGATACGTGCGTAGCCAATACCCTGAATTAGCACTCGCCGCAGTTCCGCGTTATCTTCTTCTAAAAGCCATTCCGGTTGCCATTGGTGCGGATGAAATTGACCGTATTTTTTAGGCAATCTGACGCCGTGATAGGCGTAGACGCTGAAGCCGTCAGCAAACTGGATAGCGGGAGATCCTTCTGCGTGTAGGCGTTGTTGATGATCGAAAGAGAGGATGCGGGGCCGATCGCACACATAGCAAATCTTTTCGTATGGTAAAATCCAACCACAATCGCCAACTAGCGCCTGAAATATTTGCCACTCTCTTGGCAAGTAAGCACAATTTAAAACAGCAATACAAAAATCATACAAACTGCCAGCACAAGCCCATACTTCCGCGCAAATGCTAACAAAATTAAACTGATGATTCGCCAGTTGATTCTCCAATTGTCTCCATAGTTGGTTCCACAATTGCCTTTCCAGTTCGCTCGACAGATAGCTTGTCAGTTCGCTCCACAGTTCACCTTCAACTCGACTCACCATTTGGCTCCACAGTAAGCTTTCCAGTTGGCTTGTCAGTCGGCTCGCCAGTTGGTTTCCTGCTTGATTTCCAAAAGTTTTCCCAGCTGCAAAAGGGCTATCGCAGAAAATAATCTCAGGCTCTTGATAGCCAATTAGCTGGTAAACTACTTTTATCGCATCTGCTGCTTTTTGACGATCGATCGGCTTTGTAGAAAGCGCTATGTTTCGCCACTTTTCCCGATAAACTGGAATTAGCGCTTCTTGCTCAAAAGTAAGGTTTTCAATCTTCGTTTGCGACATATTCTCGCTCAAAGTTAATGGAAATAGCGATGAACCATGAACTATAAACAAGCATACCGATGCAACCAAATTATCACACTTCTGGTTCAATTCCAGCAGAGCGCAACTGCGATCGCAACTGCTCAAGCTGTAATTCTGCTCGTTGGGCTCTTTGCCGTTCTAACTCCGCTCTTTGGCTTTCTAATTCCGCTCTTTGGCTTTCTAACTCCGCTCTTTCATCTCCAGTTAGCAACAAATTCCCTTCACTATCCCACCAACGGAGCCAGGGTAATTCCATATTTTGATAGCGTCCTTGCCAAATTCCCAACTCCACCCCTAAAGGCGTAATCGGATAGTGACCCCGATCGTTTTCTACCACTAACTGATATTCACCCTCCATTAAATGATAGACTTCCACCCGTGCGCGGCTGACTTCATAAATTCCGTAAAATGCCGGACGAATGACATTTTCATAAATCCAAAATTTACCAGGTTTAACATCCTCTTGACCGGAGCGCGATAAGGGCGTTCTGTCTCGTTCCTCTGACCCATCTCCCGATACAAATTCTAATACAATTAATGGCGATATCAGTTCTTGCCACAACACATAAGAACGGCGCACTATTCCGTTAAGAGTTGCTGGCACATTAGGGACAAAAAACCAGTCTGGCGATTCGGCTCCTCGTTCTGGGGGATCGGTTAAACGCCAATAAATTCCGCAATCCTGACCGATACAATAATTACCGTCGGGATGCCTTTGCTGGAGAGAGGGGGTAATTGAATCTGTTAACAGGATGCTTTGAGGATGTTCTTGAAAATTTTTCACAAATGTTCCGTCTGACTCCGGTAACTGAGTGTGGTCGGGTAAAGCTGTAAGAATAGTTGGGGGATTTGTTGTGGAAGTCATGGCACTCAATATAGCAACGCAATTGGGATTAAAGCAGGTTTTCTAGGCGGTTTAAATCTATAAAATTTATTTCATGTTCATCTATTATATATTCTTTCGGCATAAGCGATGGCACCGTCAGCATCTTGGTAAAACTGTCACTCACCCTCACCCGATCGTCATATCAGTTACGCTAAACTACGCAAAACACCGATCGCGGTATTGGTTTGGTGAGAGGAGCGGAAATTAATGGCAATTAACTTACTACAAGCGCTGGAAGTAGGGAAATATATCGTCTCGCAGCGTCTTGCGGGTCGCAAACAATATCCCTTAGTCTTGATGTTGGAACCCTTGTTCCGGTGCAATCTTGCCTGTTCCGGTTGCGGAAAAATCCAGCACCCAGCAGAAATTCTCAAGCAAAACCTCACCCCCGAACAGTGCTTTGCCGCCGTCCAAGAGTGCGGGGCACCGATCGTCTCTATTCCTGGGGGAGAACCGCTGCTTCATCCACAAATTGATGAAATTGTCAAGGGTTTGGTAGAGCGGAAAAAGTTTGTTTATCTCTGCACCAATGGCTTATTGCTGGAAAAGAGTCTGGATAAATTTCAGCCTTCGCCCTACCTCACCTTCAGCGTCCACCTAGATGGGTTGCAGGAACTGCACGACAAATGCGTCGATCGCAAAGGCGTTTTCGATACAGCCGTCAAAGCGATTCGCGCCGCCAAAGCCAGAGAATTTCGAGTAACGACCAACACCACCGTCTTCGAGGGAACAGACCCCAAAGAAATGCAAGATTTCTTTGACTTCATCGCCACGCTGAATATCGATGGCATGATGATTTCTCCAGGCTACAGCTACGAGTGGGCACCCGATCGCAATCATTTTCTGCAACGGGAACAGACCAAAGCGCTTTTCCGAGAAATCCTCGCCCCATACAAAGCACGCCAGAAAAGCTGGAACTTCAACCACAACCCACTTTTTCTAGATTTTCTCACCGGCGAGAAAGATTACGAATGCACGCCTTGGGGGAGTCCCAGCTACAGCGTTCTCGGTTGGCAAAAACCCTGCTATCTTCTCAACGAAGGTCATTACGCCAGCTTCAAGGAATTGCTGGAAAATACAGACTGGAGTAAGTACGGTCGCAGTAGCGGCAATCCCAAATGTGCAGATTGCATGGTACATTGCGGCTACGAACCTACAGCAGCAACGGATGCGATGCAGCCGAGTAATGTAGTTCGTGCGATCGGCAGCGTATTCGGGATGGTCAGTTAGTCATTAGTCATTAGAAATGTAGGTTGGGTTGAGCCATAGCGAAACCCAACAAACCGCAGAAAATTAATGTTGGGTTTCGTTACCTCAACCCAATTACCAATTTGATGATGTTCACTTTAGAGGGATGTAGCTTTTTGCTTGGATAAAGTGCGAGGAGAAAAGAAATAAAAATCTTCTTAAGTGAACAAAAACATAGCAACTCCGAAAGAGCCAAAAAGGAGCGACAATGAACATCAAAAAACTAATTTCTTCAATTGCCACTACTGCCTTTTTAGGTATAGGTTTCACAACAGTAAGTAGGACGGTATTGATAAACGCCGATGGGCCTGGCGGGTTTTGACTGGAGTTAAACTGTTTTATATCAAGCACTTTGGCTAAACCCGCCCCTACAAATCCACCTTCGTTTTTTCATCCCTACCTACTTACCAAATCCGCAACGATTACCCCCTTTATGTCGAGTAGAGACGTTTCATGAAACGTCTCTACAATGTTTAGGCCAATAATAGCCCCTGACTTTCACTCTGAGATCGATCGGCCCAGAGGACAGGTAATATCCTTTTCTCCATCCCAATCTGTAAACGTATTTTCATCTTTGTAATGCCGAGGAGTTTGCAACATTAAGCGCCAAGCCTCTCCCGCATCCAATAAGTTGAAGCGGTCAGAATAGTGAATTTTTAGTAATTCTTGAACCAGTGGATAATAGTCAGAGTTTATTCCTGGAAAAATATGATGCTCCGTATGGTAAGAGAAATTTAAATGCAGCAAATCGAAGATTTTAGGAACCCTGATAGAAAGGCTATTAATCAGCGGATCGTTAACGCTGGTCATTCGAGAGAGCATATGATTTGTATAAACATAAAATATTGTGCCTGCATAGCCAATCCCAATCGGCAGAAAGTAGCTCAGCACAAGTTTTATGGGGTTAAATTCCAGGTAAGCTAAAATGCTCAAATGAATCATTAAGATTATTAAAAATTCACCGGCGATCGCTCGACGTTCCTTACTATTAACGGTAAATGCAGCCTGAACATAATCAACTGATTCGCTATTAAACAACAGCACAGAAGTCAAATTGCGGAAAGTCTGTACTCCCCATGCTGAAGTCATTCCCACTGTCAACCAGAAAGGTTTGACTTCCGACGAAGGCACAAACAAATTCTGAATCCATTTGCCCCAAGTCTTAGGTTGTTGGTATAAGTAATTGCGATCGGGATCTTTTAAGGAATTAGTTTTATTGTGATGTTCTCGGTTATGAACTGCTTTCCACAATGTCGGTGGCATCCACCCCAATGTTAGTCCTAACAAGCTAATAATACGCATCGCACGGACGTTTCTAATCGCGCTTCCGTGCATCAGGTCATGTGAGCTAAATAGCAGGACAATGACGCTATTGCCCATGATTATTGCGAAAGGTAAATACAACCACAAAAAATATACAGGCCAGCGATCTAACCCAGAGGCTATAGCCCAACCCAGTATCAAGATTACCAGATTAATCAACAGGATAACTAACTTACTACCATCAGGCGCAAACGCTTCAGCCGGAAGTAAAGGACGCAATGTCTTCGCGTATACACTTTGCGGAATCATTGCTTCCTCATTCACACTATTTATTAATTTTTGTAAACTAATCTCAGAATTGATCATGACTTCCTTGCTATTTTCTCTGTCTTTTGATAGATGCAATAACTATTATTTTAGGATGATAAATATAGTTATTGCATCTATCAAAAGGCTGAAATTTTCCGTGACAGCATTATACCACAATCTTCAATAACCATTAGACAAAGGATGTGACTATGACTTCTAGCACCATTTTGCAAGATATCGAAAAGTATATCCCAGTAGTAGGAAATGTAAATATCAAAAGCCCTCTAGCCTACAAAGCAACTCGTGGAGCAGCCTCTGTCGTCAACGCGGTGCAAATGGCCGTTGGAGAGGCTTATATTAACGGATTGGAAGTTCCCGATCCCGTCCTAGAAGGTATGTTCAATACCTTTATGCCCATCTTCTTTCGCTATTTTCCCTCTCTGCTTGCACCTTATGAATGGGTATTAACAGAAACCGATCGCATTGCCGAAGGTTCGCGGGATTTGATGAAGATTCAGTATGACTTGCCTCAAGATATGCTCAATCAGATGTTAGGCGATGGGAAAGTCATTTATCCTAAGTATAGCATGGGATTGTGGGAAAAAGGAGCAACTAACCTAGAGCAATCCCAGATGCAGATGATTGATGATGTGATTGAAAAGCTAGATATTAAAGACGGCGACCAGATCTTAGACTTTGGTTGCGGTTGGGGTTGCGTGCCAAATTACATTCTTTCCAAGTTCCCCAATGTCCGGTTTACAGGAATTAATTTGAGCAAGTACCAGTGCGAATATATGCGCCAGAAGATGCAAGATCCTGAAAGCTATCTGAGTTCAGGTCGCTTCACCTTGTTTGAGGGAGACTTAAATGATGCCAAATTTGAGACTAAATTTGACAAAATTCTTTCCATAGGCGTTTTCTGTCATGTTGGTAATTTAACAAATGCCTTTCAAAAGTTAGCTTCTTTTCTCAAGGATAACGGTAAGGTCTTTATTCACATCATCACGGTACGTACTCCCAATAATATATCCAGCGCTTACACGCACAAATATATTTTTCCTTACGGTCGTTACTGGAATTTTGATGCGGTTCCCAGCCATAACAAGGATCTGAAGACTGTGAACCGATGGTATCTCAATGGCACAAATTACTCTCAGACATTTGCCAATTGGCTAAAGAACTTTGATGACAACCAAGAAACAGTAAAAACATTAGATTATGGCATGGATTATGCCAAGTTTCGCCGGATTTGGCGATTTTATTTGATTTGGTTAGGGAGTAATTTTGCCAGTTGCAATGGTGAAATTAATGGAAACGGTCAATTTTTGATGGTTCATTCTTGATGAGAGGATTTTGGATCGAGCCCACGGATTCATCTGTGGGCTCGATCCTTGCTTTCTGGGTATGTTGTTGCGCTTTAGCGCTCTTATCCCAGTTGTAATAAGAGCGCTAAAGCGCAACAACGTACCTAAGTAGCAACTTGCGTTATCTAGAAGCGGTTTTGAGGAGAGATAGCTGGGGCTGCCGCACTTTTTGAGAGTAGAAAGAAGCAGATTCTTCACCTTTGGCACACTGCCTAGTAAACTCAATCAAGTGATGAGCTACTAACCCAATATGAATTAACGTTTCTATTTTACCAGCTTTCAATATCGGTGAAGCCATATTCCAGAAAGTTTTGCGGTAACTACCAAACACACCTACCCTGAGCAGGATTTTACTCAACATAGTCAAACCCTTGCGAATATTCTCCTTAGAAGCACGCTGCGGACTGTTGGGAACCTGAATGCGGTTCGGGAAAGTATGTTCGGTGTTGTAAGCGAACCGTTGATATAAAAATTCTGGTTCGTAGGCAGTTGTAATGCAGCGACGCCACATTTCTACTACCTCTTCGTAAGGCATTAGAAACTCAACATTTGATTCGCGATTCTCATCAAAAACTAATCTGCCTTCTTTTTGTAACCTATCCCACAATGCTGTTCTTGGTAAGGCGTACAGCAGATTAATCGTCAGCATGGGAATGTTAGATAAACGAATAAATTCGATAATTCTGTCTGCTGTATCTGGCGTATCTGTATCTAATCCGATGATAATTCCCGATACCACTTCCATGCCGTAGCTGTTCAAAGTTTTAATCGCTTCCAAAATCGGCATACTGAGGTTGTGATCTTTGGACATAGCATGGAGTGCTTGGGGTTCAGGGGTTTCTATGCCGCAAAAAACTGTACCGAAATATGCTTCGCGCATCATCTCTAAAAGCTTGGGACTTTGCGCTATATTTAGGGTAGCTTCGCAGGCAAATTGAACGGGATAGCCATTGCGCTTTTGCCACTCGATCAAGTGAGGTAACAGCTGCATGGCGGCGCGGCGATCGCCTACAAAATTGTCGTCTACAAAATACACTGCGCCGGGATTACCCGATTTCAGCATTTCATCCAGTTCGGCTAACACCTGTTCTGGAGTTTTCATGCGCGGATTGCGACCGTAAAGTGTGGGAATATCGCAAAATTCGCACCGATAAGGACAACCGCTGGAAAATTGTACGCTGCCAATAAAATATTTATTGATGTTGAGCAAATGATAAGCTGGAATAGGAAATTCGCTGAGGGGTAAACGTTCCTTGGTTTCAAAGCGAATTTGCTTTTCGGGGCGTTCTTTGTGTTCGTCAAGATATTCGATCGTGCGATCGGTTGCATCTCCCAACTCACCCAGGTGTAAGATATCAAAATCTGGGTAATATTCAGGACAACCCGACACAGACGGGCCACCGATCAGTGTAATTTTGCCTTCTCTGTGGGCGATTTCGTTAATTTTATTCAACTGTGGGCGCTGAATGTGCATTCCGCTGGCAATCACCACATCTGCCCACTTGTAATCGGACTTTTTTGCCGGATGCACATTTTCATCAACAAAGCGGATTTCCCACTCTTTTGGTAAATAAGCAGCTACAACCAGAATACCTTGGGGAGGCATAAAAGCTTTGACACCCCTCATCAGGGGGTAAGCGTGCTGAAAAGTGCCAAACGAGGGGCTGTACTTAGGAAAAACGCAGAGGATGCGACGATGATTGCGAGGTACGTAGTGCTTTCTGCCTGTGGTTATTTCGGGAACAGGTTGGTCTACAGATTTGAGTTTAGCAGTCATTCAGAACTTCTCCTCACAAATTTAAATTTGATGCTAGTTATATAGCAATTTTGGTTGAGTTGTGCAATTTTTTAACGAACCGCAGAGAGAACAGAGAAGATTTCACGAGTCATTTAAGATTGCTATAGTTACAGGATCGTCAGAAAGTACCACTAGCTTACCGCCTTTTGTAAGCTTGAGTCTCCGACCGCGCCAGGAGAATGTGTTTCCGACAAAGCTATAACACCACAGCAGGAAGCGGGTGTGGTCTGCTAAAGGCACTAGCCAGAGAAATTTTTTGGTAATGCCGTCATCGAGGCAATTGACCCCTACTATCCATGCCATGATCAAACGGGTTGTCCAGGCTAGGGCAAATGCAGCCCAACCTAGTATGGCCCCGCCTGTGGCAATTAAAAATAACGAGCTGGTGACTGTACCGTAGGTAAAGATTAGTCCTAAATAGCCCCAAGGTCGAGAAACTCGCGTGCAGCAATTCCACCTTGTCTGACGATCGATTAAATCAATAAAGTTTTCTGTGGTAATCAGATGATCGATAATATAGTCGGAAAGCACGACTTTGTAGCCTGCTTGGGCGGGTAGGTAGCCCAGTTGGAAATCGTCCGCTAGATAATCGGCGATCGCCAGAAATCCTCCCACTGCTTCGAGGACGGTTTTGCGGATGACAATGGTTGGGCCGAGGGCGAATTTCATTCCCTCCAGTTTCCTGGCCACTAAAATGCTAGGATGATATTCGGTAGAAATCCCGATCGCTTCCAGGATTGCCACCCACCCTCTAACTAGGGGACGGTACAAACAGGTGACGACACCCACAGATGGGTCGCGCATGGGCTGGATGACTCGCCTCAAATAGTTTGACCCCACGCGAACGTCGCTATCTGCAAGCAGCAGGATCGAATACTTGGCTTTGGCTTGTGCGTTGGCTAGATTGCTAACTTTAAGATTAGTGCCGATCGCGCGATCGCTTACCACCAGACAAATATCAATCTCTGGAAAGTCGGAGATGATTTTCTTGACCACTTCCACACTAGGGTCGCCTTCATCTAGCACGCCGAAGATGATTTGGTACTCTGGGTAGTCTTGTTGGCAGAATGAGGCGAAGTTTTCGTAGGTATCGATGTCCAGCCCGCAAATCGGCTTCAGGATACTGATGGGTGGCTGAAAGTCGCGATCGATCTTCGTTGGATGTGAAAAAAACTCGATCGCCGCATAAATCCCATAACAATAATACGATATTGCCGACAGGCACAGAATCAGGAGCAGAAAGTAGTACCCAGTGCCTATCAATATCGATACTTGGTGCAGATAGTTGCTAAAAGTAGATGTCATCCCTAATTTTCACTTTGGTTGTCTCGCCCATGCCTCAACTTGATGCAAAATTTCAACATACTAAATCATATCATGTCCGGACTAAAACTTCTTAGGTATGTTGTTGCGCTTCAGCGCTCTTTAAGATAGCACCCAAACGCAACAACATACCAAATATTTAACTATGGCTAATCGACCGGACACGATATCACTTCTTAAAAAACTTCCATTTGACCGTTTTTGCCAACGTTCTCGGTACACCATACAACTTTTCGAGAAACAGATTCCATAAATATCCATACTGGGGATATTGTTTAACCAAAAGTGCATCTGAAATCACATGAAATCTGGGTGGTTTCAATCCTGGTGGCTTATCAATATATCGGATTTGTTCTGGCTTTGGCATCCAATGACCGATAATAGCATCCTTCTCAAAAAATTTAGCCTGCACGAATAAACCTAATAACCTATCAAAACCTGTTGATGGTATCCATGTTATGGCCCCCAACACTTTTGTAGCCTGGGATAAATCTGTCAGCGCTTTTTGAACTAGCTCATTTTTCCAAACGATATTATTGAAATTTTCAAAATGGTATCCCAAATTATCTTTTCGGCCTGTAAAAGGCAATACTGCATATCGAAAATCAAATTGTTTATCTAAAGGAACAACTGGAATTTCTAACAATCCCGTATAATTGCCTTCCTGATAAGGATAGGGATTTTCTGGTGTCTTCTTGCAGATATCTAGTTGAGCAACATCAGGAATTTCTCCACAGTCCTTTTTAATTCGTTCCTCATCCTTAAAATCAATATTCTCTTTTTTTAATCTTAAAATCCAACTTTCAGGAAATCTCTTAAAATATTCACCTGTCAAATTTTCGATATCGGGATGTACAAAATCATCATCATCTAAAGCGAGAACATATTCGCCAGAAGCATTTAGCAACCCCACAAACCTTTGCATCATCTCCCCTTTGTAGGGGCTAGTTAAAATTTTGACTCTAGGGTCATCTACAGGTCGGATTGGGATGTTTGGGTAATAAACTAAAACAAATTCAACATTACCCTTTACCTTTAATAACCGATCCAGCCAATATTCTGAATATTTTCCTGTAGTAGGAGTGACTATAGAGAGGATAACTTTGTCTTTCATTTGGCACAATCCTAACTAGCAATTTATAATTTTAGATTAGCTTGGCGTTCGCACTGTTTGACGGTGAAACCTTGCAGCTGCGAAGCTTCTAAGTCTACGTCGGAAAGCCCGATCGATTCCGAACATTTGGGCGAGTAAAATTGACTGAGGACAGCCCATAATAAACTCCGAGTTAAGCCCCATGCAGTTTTGATGAATGACTCGCGATTACCGGGAATCCCCTCTTCTTTAACTATATCTGGTTCTACCCAAATTCCATGCGCTCCTAAAATAATTTGAGCCATCCACTTTGCCCTTGGCAAATGTGTAGGGGAAGTGATTAGTTTAACTTTATGAATTTGCCACTGGGTGAGGATTGGCAGACTGAAGTAAAAGTTGCCAAAAGTGGTATCTGCACACTTTTCTAACAAGACATTTTGCAGGGGAGCATTTGCACGTCGAAAAATGAGCAAAATGCAGGGATCGTTTGAGCCTCCAGAAATCAGAATTGGAATTTGCGGATATTGTTTTGCTAACTCGGCGACGTAGATTTCTCTGGTGATGCTTCCTCCTAATACGAGAATGGCATCCACTGGCTTCTGCGATGCTTTCTGCAAAATCATACCGTTATTTATGAGCCAAATTCCCAGGATGATGAACAAGCAGCTTAGTCCTACCAAAAGAAATCGATTGCGAATCAGAGGCAATAAATACTGGCGAACTGAGACAAGCGAGCTAAATTGGGTTGGTCTCTTTTTAGGCTGCATAGGAATTTGGGAGACTGGGGCTCATTCTTTACATTTTGCCTTAATGTCCTGCCGATGTGGTGTTAAGCTGGGTGACAAGATGAAGCAGTTCTGGTAAAATCAGTTGTTGTACAGCGAGTTTGACCGCATTGGTAGAACCGGGGACAGAGAAAACCAGCTTATTTTTATAAATACCAGCGACTGCCCTAGATGCGATCGCTCTTGCCCCAATTTCCTGATAACTCAGCCAGCGAAACAACTCCCCGAAACCGGGCAGAGTTTTTTCCAGCAGTTGTTCTAGAGCATCGTAAGTGGTATCTCTTGGCGCGATACCAGTACCGCCGTTGAAAATCAAAGCGTGCAAATCTGAGCGAGTGCCCAAGCTTTGCATCTGTTCCTGAATTTGCGCTGGTTCATCTTTGAGAATAGCGTAAGCTCCCACCGCGTGACCGGAGTCGAGGAGTAACTGTTTAATCAGCTGACCGCTGCGATCGGTTTCTGGAGTGCGCGTATCGCTGACAGTAATAACAGCGCAACTTACAGTTATTTTAGCTGGATCGGGATGAGGAAGATGAGTCATAAATATTTTTTGTGATTAGTCATTAGTCATCAGTTACTTGTCTTTTTGTTCCTAGTTGATGGTTCATAGCAATGACCAATGACCAATGACCAATGACCAATGACCAATGACCAATGACCATTAAGACTTCGTAAATCCTAAACCATGCTCTTCGGCATAGCGATTCATAAAGCGGATAAATCGATCCCATTCAGCAGCGGTCTTCATGCCATAAAACACTTCTAGTGCGTCTGGCTTACCATTGATAAATTTAGCTTTCACATCTCGGATAGTGAGTTCGCCTTCTTCATCAATCAGGTACATCCCGGTAATGTCTTCCGTGCTGCTGTTGCTTAAAGCCTTGGGATTTTTGAAATAAAACGTCGCCGTGCCGTTGCTGCCATCCGGCGAACGGGTGAGTCGAACATCGGGCACAACATCTTCATCGAAACCTTTGGAAAACTGAATTTGAGCCATGATAATTGCGATTCAACTTATATAACGGGTTTCTCACCATCTTCTGTTTAGATAGTGAGATAGTATTATGTCACCTTATCTTGTGTCGCCACAACTCTCGAAAAATTAGTTCAGCAAGGCGTCTGCTGGTAGCGTTCCTAGCGTGGCAAAGCACGCGACCTTTGACCTTCTTCTTGTTGGTAAAGGCATGGCTAACAAAATAAGTCCTCAGTTCAAGGCAGACATCAGTTTTGGGACAACTGTCACCTTTAGAGCTTTTGGGGTTTCCATCACTGGAGAGATCTTTCTCCAAGCCCTTCTCAATTCTGTGGTTGATGTATGACCACAAAATTGCACGGGCATCCGACGATCCTGTGTTACGGGCCGATCGGCCCGAAGATTTCCCAGAAGCTTTTTCAATTTTCCCTACGCCCTACGCCTGACGGAACCTGCGAAGCGCTCTATTTCTGGGTAAGGCTAGGTAATCCGCAAAGGGGTAGATCCGAACTAACAACCATCCCCTCTCTCTTTCTCCAAAATCAAAGCGGTCAAAAACTTTGTGGTACTCGGAAAACATGGGTTCGTTCAACAGCGGTAAAAATTCTCGCTCCACCAACGCCTCTGCAACGTGCCAGGAGCAAATCAGCTTGGCATACTGGCGAGTAAGCCCAGAGATTCCTGTTCCTTCACCTTCTATTGCATTTCTGTAGTGGTTCTCAAACCGAGTCCGAACGCTTAGTGGCATCTCCCATTGCCAATTGGCAACCCATGCCCAAAACGCTGGGGGGACATCTGGATCTAACTGACCGTTTGGGCGGCGGCTGTGAACATCTGACCTAGCTGGGTACTCGGACGCCCAGAAGAAATGTCAAATACAAATACTTCTTTCTTAGGCGCTGACGCGCTCCTCATCGCAAACAGGAGGCGATCGCGATGGGTTTTTGGCAGTTCCTACGATTTGTTCTGTGGGTAATAGCTGGGACTCGTCGTAGTATTCAAGCAGTAGCTCTATATCTTTTTCCCAGTTCGGATCGGAGGGGATGTCTTGGGCAGCCGGGATGTCGTCAGTGTCTTCGGGTTCATATTCTTCAGACAAATCTAGTTCCACATACCTGCGATCGATCAACTCCTCTAAAATTTCTTCCCTGGTTTTGCCTTCCTCTAGGGCTATCCTGCTAAGGCGTTGGTTCGATAAGTTTTTACTACTTTTCGTTTCCTCTCTTGTTGTTGCTTGGTTTGAAGGTCTAATTCTGCATCGACGGTACTTTTCACTAAATCGGTCGTGATAATACAGCTATTTTTCTCATCGGCATTTTTCAATGCTTGTTTCCAAAGATAATCGGCTGATGGCGCTGAGGGATTGATATCAAATGTACTGATATTCCCAAATTTATCTTTTGGAAGCATTTGGGCGATCGGGCGAATTTGGGATTCGCAAGTAGGCAGTCGATCGATTTTTTGTTGAATTAGTAAGTAAGCTGTTTGTGCAGCTTGGATTAACCGCAGACAGTAGTTATAGCTTTTTCCCAACCCCACGTGGGGGAAGTGTGGCGGTAAGAAAGTGAGGTGTTAGGATGCGATCGCGATCGCGATCGCTTGAATTAAATAAGTATGAGAATTCGTTACGGAGTGGGAACTGGGAACTGGGGACTGGGGACTGGGGACTGGTCACCGGCGCGATCGCTCCAGCATTCTTCAGGTATGCCACCCCATCACCATCACCGGCCCGATCGCATTCGTCAGCTAGTATCGCCACCTCATCACCGGCCCGATCGCATTCGTCAGCTAGTATCGCCACCTCATCACCGGCGCGATCGTATTCGTCAGGTCGTATCGCCACCTCATCAACCGTTCCCGGTTCGGCATATCCCAGCGGTATCTGGATGCGATCGTCTTCATCAAATTCCGCCTCCATCTGCGCGATCGCAATGTCGATATCATCCATCGGGTCAGCCTGAAAATCCAAAAACAGTTCCAACTGTCCGGATCTGTCTCAAGTGCTGGAACTTCTGTCTCAAGTCCTGGAACTTCTATCTCAAGTCCTGGAACTTCTATCTCAAGTCCTGGAACTTCTATCTCAAGTCCTGGAACTTCTATCTCAAGTCCTGGAACTTCTATCTCAAGTCCTGGAACCGCGCGGCTGGGTGACGGCAGGCCTTACCACACTCGCCCAAATCCATAGTAAAATTTGGCTATGCTACTGGGATTATTAACCGAAATCAAAGTCAATTCTTCGCTGCGGCCATCTCTAGCCAAACACGCAGGCGTAGCACGTCACGCTTGGAATCAAGGTTTGGCTTTATGTCTTGCCGTCTTAGAACACAACCGTTCTCATCCAGAATCCAAAATTAAATTTCCCACAGCCATTGACCTGCATAAATGGCTCGTAGCAAGCATTAAATCCCAAAATCCTTGGTATTACGAAGTAAGTAAATGCGCCCCCCAATATGCCTTAAGGCATTTGTCAGAAGCATTTAAACAGTTCTTCAAAGGTATAAAAGGTTTGACTAAATTCAAAAAGAAAGGTCAATCAGATTCATTTACTCTAGATGGTTCTATCCACATAGAACACCAGAGCATCAAAGTACCAATCTTAGGAAAGCTGAAAACTTTTGAGCGATTACCAGTAGGGACAAAACCGAAATCAGTCACCATTAGCAGAAAAGCCGACCGATGGTATATCTCATTTAAAATAGAAAAGCCAATTCAAACAACCCCAAAAAAACGGGATGTAGTGGGAGTAGACTTAGGAATAAAAACCCTAGCTACCCTATCAACAGGAGAGATATTTACTGGTGCAAAGTCTTACCAAAAAGCCAAAGATAAATTAGCCAAACTCCAACGCATTGTAGCACGTCGTCAAAAAGGTTCTGCCAACCGGGTTAAAGCAGTCAAAGCCTTAGCGCGTCTGCATCAAAAGATAGCCAATATCCGATTGGACACATTACATAAACTAACTAACTACTTAAGCAAAAACCACGCAGTAGTAGGAATTGAGGATTTGAATGTGTCAGGGATGATGGCTAATCATTGTTTAGCTGCATCGATAGGAGATATGGGATTTTATGAATTCCGTCGGCAATTGGAATATAAATGTCCCTTGTATGGCAGTAAGCTAGTAGTGATTGGTAGATTTAAGCCAAGTAGTAAAACCTGTTCAAATTGCGGTTTCGTCAAAGAGATTTTGGCATTATCAGAACGAATTTATCGCTGTGATTGTGGCTTAGAATTGGATAGAGATTTTAATGCTGCAATCAACATTGAGAAATTAACGCGGGAAGTTCTCTCGTGTCTGCTTGTGGATGGGGTGCTGCCGACAGTCCCAGATGAAACAGGAAGTTTTTGTTAATGAATGTTAGCAAAAATCGAACGGAAGCTGCCCATACACCTCTTTGGGGTGGTTGGGCAGGAAGCGATCGCATACTGGCTTATATAAAGGATCTAAATTAATTGCCAATTGATTAAATTGCACCGATCTTCACCCCCTCTTCTACCGATAGCTGGGTTGGCATGGTCGAGTAAGCCCAGACCGGGCCGTTGTAGTAGTTGCTAACGTTAACCTCTAGCGCTCCCCCAAACGGCGAAAGCGGTTTGCCAGGGCCTTGACTTTCGGAATTCTGACGAATCCAGACCACATAATCGATCCAATTGCCTCCATCCGGCACGACGCTGTAGTTAACGAAAGTGGCGTTATCCCTTTTTGTGTTTCCAGCTAAAACGACAGTGGGAATATTGCTAACTTGCCTGCTGTAACTGCTGTAGGCAATTTGCGGCTGTTGCGATCGCGGTGGTTTCCAGGTCGCTCTTTCGATAACGCTGCCTCTAATGAAAATGCGATCGGCCCCTTGCAGCGGTGTCACGGATCTTGTGTTTGGTGCTAGTTTTCCGAAACCGCCAAGATATCAATTTGTGAATAATGCTACTGGCGATCGACTGAATATCTTCGGAGATCCAAGCATTAACGAAGCAACTGCCAACACCGCTGGCTGGGTGCAGACTTTTAGCGGTCGTTACTCTGAATCTGATTTATCCTTGTTGCTGGGTTAATGATATGTCAGGTATTATTCTTCCTGGGTCAATCCTATTTGACGAAACTTTGGCTCTTGCCCCTCCACCTGATTGGAACAATTATGCTGCCGATCGGGGGAATGGAGATGCTGTTGCTTTGGTTGCGGATGCCTTCACTGGTCTTTTACGGCCTGCCAACTGGGATGAAGTGGAAGCTTTATCTGCGGTTAACGCAGATAAAGCCCGTCCAACCTACGCAAAACCCCGTGTGTGGGGGTATAACAATCATGGCTGTATTTTTGACGTAGTGTTAGGAGTCAATGACAGTAGTCTTTCCTTGGATTTCGCGCCAATCCCGATTTTTTCGGGAAATAAAATTTATTTCTTGATTGATAACTTGCTAGCTTCCAATATAATCGGAATTTGTTCTTTATCTTATTTGGGATAATGCCAGTAGCTTTTACACAAGAGACAATCACTCAGCAGTGGTCAGCGGCTTTACTAAGAGCCGCTATCACTACCAAAATACTCTCAATGGGAGGATGGGTTCAGGAGGCTGGAACATCTGGGAGTGAATTACACTTTTCCATTGACGCTCCACTAACTTCGGCACCAAAAGATAGAGCTTATCTAAGGCTACTTGTCGAACAAAGTACAGCTACGAATATTAAGATTCAAGCTTGGGCCCTCTCTCAAACCCAAATCGACGCAGAAACTTGGGTAAATTTCAACTCTGGCTGCTCTACCGCAATGAGGATAGCATGACTGCCACGAATGGCGACGTGAAATGCAAGATCAAAGCAACCACTGCGATGGCTGCTCCCATTGAAACGCCAAATACTAAGTGGGATATATGGGATGTTCGCGTCTTTTGGGGGAAATCCAAAATGTCAACGCAAGCTTACCCACCAGGTTATTTACCGATATCCCAATATCTTTTCCCGAACGGTCAAATTTGGCCATGACTACCTAAACCCCATAAACCCATCAGGTTCCTGATCTGGTAAACTGGAGCGACTGTATCTGCATTCGTTTTTTGCAACAAGAATTCAGCCACCAAAATCGCATAAGGATCTTGAGTCTTGCGCCAAGGGAAATTACGGAAATCCCCAGAAGCCCAACTTTTTAGTTGGCGACGAAACCATCTCAGTTTGGTAATAGTTAATGGCTCTTTCGGAGTTGTTATGCTTTTGTTCATATAGTGTTTCCATTTGAAATGTAAACAATGGTAGGTTGGGTTAGACGCGGTAATTAACTTAATAATGCTCACAGATACGTCTTTGACCGCGTCGTAACCCAACATTCACTATTAAATATGTGTTCACGACTCATTTAAAAACGCTATATAATAACATTGTTATTTCTTTTCTACTCTGCCCCTCTGCACCTCTGCCCCTGGAGTTATAGCATAGTAAGCACGGAAGAGCCAAATCTCTTACTCTTCGCCTGGGAAAAACTCCGCATCTAATACCTGCTCTAAATTATAAGGACATTCTGGAGGAAAATCTTCGTAGTCCAAAGACGTTTCGCGCACAGCCAGAGCCAACCCATACTGATAGGCTTTCTCCAATCCTTCAGGTAAATAAGGCTTCAAGCTAGGACTTTCTGCAAGCAAATCAGAAACTTGACAGCGCTGCTCTCTAATTGTGGCAATCCAACTTTTAGAACGCGACTCTGGCTGGAATTCCCACTTAAGTAAATGTCCTAACAAAACTCCCAAACGGTTTCTTAATTCCTGTCGCTGTTGCTTCCCCAAAGATTCGACCTCCTCAACCAAGTTGGCGATATCCAAAAAATCCCACTTCCTATCTTGGAGGAATTTTGCTTGTTCTTGCGTCCAAGCATAGAAATCTGTCTCGTACAATTCGTAAGTTTTAGTTTCAATATCTGATAAATTTTGAGTCATGCGATCGCCTTTTACTTCAGTTGTTTAAATTTACTCAAGTTGTGCGCCTGGTAAAAACTCCGCATCTAATACCTGTTCTAAACTATAAGGACATTCAGCCGGAAAATCTTCATAGTCCAAAGAAGTTTCGCGCACCGCAAAATCTACCCCATCTCGATAAGCTTTCTCCCTAGCTTCAGGTAAATAAGGTTTCAAACTTGGGTTCTCCTCAAGCTTTTCCAGAATTCGGCGACGCTGTTCCCGAATCGTAGAAACCCAACTTTTAGAACGCGACTCTGGCTGGAATTGCCACTTTAGTAAATGTCCCAACAAAAACCCCAAACGATTTCTCAATTCCTGTCGCTGTTGCTTCCCCAAAGATTCGATCTCCTCAACCAAGTTGGCGATATCTAAAAAATCCCACTTCCTATCTTGGAGGAATTTTGCTTGTTCTTGCGTCCAAGCATAGAAATCTGTTTCGTACAATTCGGAAGTTTTAGTTTCAATATCTGATAAATTTTGAGTCATGCGATCGCCTCTTTTAAAAAGTAAAAAATTAGGCTACCAGTTTAAAGCGGGACAATCTAACCCCACCCCCTTGCCCCTTGCCCTTGCCCCTCCCCTAAGAGTGTACTCTTAGGGGAGTATTTCTCCCCCCTCTCCGAGGTCGGAGAGGCAGGGTGGTTTCATACAAAAAAAGAAAAACCTTTTGGGAGTTGGTTGGCTTTAGCCCGTTGTGCTTGGGGGATAGTCCGGAAACCGAGAAATCGGGCAATAGTGATGAAGAAATTGTGCAAGATGGACCAATTCACGGGTGCATTGCCACCCTGTCTGGGCGGAAAGTCTTCGAGTGGTCGGTAGCCCCTCTTCCAGTCATCGCTCCCAGTAATATGAGCAATAATACCAACCACAGTTCATGTCTTAGTCCCCGAATGTGCCGATAGTCAGTGATTTGCTGTAACTGTTCGATCAGATTCATACTTTTTGGTTGTAGACTTTCGATCCCCGATCAGCATTCTCATTTTTCTTTTTTTGTATGAAACCACCCTGCCTCCCTGTTGACGGGGAGGGGGTTGGGGGGCAGGGGCAAGGGTTCCTTGGAGCAGCTTTCAACCTGTTGGTGCTTAAAATTATGCTGACCGATTGATTAAACCCCACAGCCAAATAGCAACCAACGCACCTATGACAGCAACAATAATACTAGGAATGTTTATAGCGTTGCTACCCACAAGCACGAATTTTCCCGTTTGGAATAAAGTAAATAACATCCCTCCCAGGAAAGATCCTACAACGCCCAGCACAATCGTAGCGAGAATGCCACCGCCTTGAGTACCGGGATAGATCGCTTTGGCGATCGCACCAGCAATAAGACCTAAAATTACCCAAGCAATAATATTCATAGTATTGACTCCTTGAATGTTTATTAAACACTTTTTTATAATAGCAATTGACATTGAATTTCTCATCTACCGAACGATATAAGCAAATAGAAATAATATCGTGTCCGGTGATATCGATAGTATAGGATATCCGTAAATTATCTGTTTTCATCGTTGGTTAGTTTGTAACCGCAGATGAAGAGGGATGCACGCAGATGCACGCAGATATGAGAATGCTACCGGACATGATATCAGGTGATTCGGTAATTACCAGTTGCTAATTCAGTCCAATTTCTGCTATAAATCGCAACTAATTAAGCATTTTCCTTGATGCTGCCTTAAGCAGATGTTGCTGAGAGTGAACGGTAAAGTATGCAAACTCAAGACAGAACTAATGTATCCAGCGTCGAAGCGGCGATCGCCGCTTCTCAGAACTACCTGCTTTCCATCCAGTATCCCGACGGTTACTGGTGGGTAGAGTTAGAATCCAACGTCACCATGATGGCAGAGGTAGTGCTACTCCACAAAATTTGGGGTACAGACAAGACAAGACCTCTGCACAAGGCAGAAACTTATCTGCGTAAAGAACAGCGATCGCACGGTGGCTGGGAACTATTCTACGGCGATGGGGGAAATCTCAGCACATCCGTGGAAGCTTACATGGCGCTGAAGTTGCTGGGCGTACCGGAAACCGATCGGGCCATGAAAAAGGCGCGTGACTTTATCTTAGAACGGGGCGGCATCAGCAAAACGCGCATTTTTACTAAATTTCACCTCGCACTAATTGGCTGTTACAGCTGGCGCGGGATTCCCTCAATTCCGCCTTGGATAATGTTGTTGCCAGAATCTTTTCCCTTCACCATCTACGAAATGTCCAGTTGGGCGCGGAGTAGCACTGTTCCTCTGTTGATTGTATTCGATCGCAAGCCTGTTTTTATTACCGATCCAGGCATCACGTTGGACGAACTTTATGCAGAAGGCGCTGGCAATGTCAAGTTTGAATTACCCCGAAGTTCCGATTGGACAGATTTGTTTGTCGTCCTGGATGATGCTTTCAAATTAGCCGAAAATCTGAATTTAGTACCTTTCCGCCAAGAAGGACTGAAAGCTGCCGAAAAATGGGTTTTGGAAAGGCAAGAAGAAACAGGAGATTGGGGTGGAATTATTCCCGCAATGTTAAACTCACTTTTAGCATTGCGCTGCCTAGATTATGACGTGGCAGATCCAATTGTGGAAAGAGGTTTGCAGGCACTCGATCGATTTGCGATCGAAACCGAAGATACTTATCGAATGCAGCCTTGCGTTTCCCCTGTTTGGGATACCGCTTTGGTAATGCGAAGTCTGGTTGATTCCGGAATGACACCCAATCATCCAGCCCTTGTACGTGGAGGCGAATGGTTGCTGGATAAACAGATTCTAGATTATGGCGATTGGGCTGTCAAAAACAAACAGGGAAAATCTGGTGCTTGGGCGTTTGAATTTGTGAATCGCTTTTATCCAGATGTGGATGATTCTGCCGTTGTGGTAATGGCTTTGAATGGGGTACAGTTACCTAATGAAAAGTTGAAAAATGCGGCTATTGCGCGTACCGTTGCTTGGATTGCGACGATGCAGTGTCAAGCTGGTGGTTGGGCGGCTTTCGATCTCAATAATAATGCAGATTGGCTGAATCTTTTGCCCTATGCCGACCTCAAAGCCATGATAGATCCGAACACAGCCGATGTGACGGCAAGGGTGTTGGAAATGGTGGGTAGTGGCAATTTATCAATTGACAATCACAGTCTAACTCGCGCCTTAGATTATCTCAAAAACGAACAAGAACCCGAAGGTTGCTGGTTCGGACGTTGGGGAGTAAATTACATCTACGGCACCAGTGGAGTTCTCGCTGCACTGTCTCTGGTAGCCCCACAGACGCACCGAAACAATATCGATCGCGGTGCAGCTTGGTTAGTTAGCTGTCAAAATCCTGATGGCGGCTGGGGTGAAACTTGCTTCAGCTACGATAATCCTGCCCTCAAAGGACAAGGAAACAGTACAGCATCTCAGACTGCTTGGGCAATAATAGGCTTGATGGCGGCGGGTGAAGGAACGGGAAAGTTTGAAAAAGATGCGATCGATCGGGGAATCAACTATCTTTTGGCAACTCAGCGTTCAGATGGCACCTGGGATGAGTCATATTTCACCGGAACTGGCTTTCCAGGTCACTTTTATCTGAAGTATCACCTCTATCAACAACATTTTCCTCTGACAGCCTTGGGGCGCTATCAAGCTATTTTCAGCAAGTAAGAGCTTAAATATGACAATACCCTCGCCATTTCTTTGTAGGTTGGGTTAAGCGAAGCGAAACTAGGGCAAATGCGTTGGGTTTCGCTTCGCTTAACCCAACCTACTCTCTATCGAGCTATTTTTAGCAAGTAAGAGCTTAAATATGATAAACCGGGTTTCTTTGGAAAACAGAAACCCGGTTTCTTCAAGATGGTCATAAAACACTACAAAGACAAAATAGAGTGGTTATTCTTTCTTCACAGGGGCCAAAACATACAAATCGTATCCGTAACCCAGGCGCTAAGCCGTTTCTAACCAGTCAAAAATTCTGTCTAACTGTGACAAAGTGACAAATCCATATTGCCACAGAATCATGGGGATATAGCTTGGGCACTGTTCGCTTTGGCGTATCGCTAGGGCGATCGAGGCTGCCGGGATCGCCAATTCTTCTTGTAAAAAGTTAACTAATTTAGTCTGCATAGTAGATTCCCTTGCCTGGGAGGGTTAAGATTTTCCCTCTACCAACCTATGTCAAAAATATCGTTTAAAAATTCGCCTATTTGGGTGATTTATCTCCCGCTTAGATTGTGATTTCGATCACAGTTATCTTGATGGCGTATTATTTACTCAACCGATCTAAATAAGTCTAACGGAAAATGACCATAAGTGCCGCTAATTGATTCATTTTCCGAAGATTGGCAAGACACCAGAACGCCGCGATACTTTCCCGTGTAGGAATCGAGATAATAGGATTCCTTGTTGGTGTTGAATTTTATGTAAACTGAGCCTTCTATTGAGGCGGCTTTGGTGGCGTCGAGGGGAATTTTGTAGCCCAAACCCTTTAAATAGCTTTCTAGGGCTAAGAACCCTTGTTCTGTTGTATCAGCACAAATACCTAAATTCTGGTAATCCGACAAACTGGCGATTAGGAGTAGCGCTTCACGGAGTAGGACTTTTTCCGATTCCGATTCTATAGGCTTCACATCAATGCAGCTGAATTTCTGAAGGATTTTTTGTGCTTGTTCGGCGGTAATTTGAGGGTTTTGAGTATTCATGGATTTTGATAAGTAGGCGAACGAAGGTTGGCGAAACTACATTCAAGGAAAATATCGGCAGTTTGCGATCGCGAATTACTCTTTTCTGGCTCAAAGAATATCTATAGAGGCCGCAGAGGAGCAGAGGGGCTCCAGGGGCAGAGGGGAAAAAAGAATTATAGATAATCTTCTGGCAGGAAGGGAGTAGCTCCTGCAAAGGAGCACGCCGCTGCTTTATAAAGCCAGCCACTCGCGTAGAGACTCTTCAAGACGTTCTGCATCTGGCGATGACAGTTGTCCCACAAGCTTTACAATCAAGCTCTGATGAACGGTGTAAATGCCGCGCTTCACAGCAGTCGGAATATTAAGCCCTGCTGCTGCCCAATCCGTTAACACAAACTCACCTGCTAGAAGTGAGGTGGTTCGGCTAGTCAGCGGGACAATCAAGTTATCTTGTGACGGGTGTGCTGCATTAACCACAACGGCTGGACGCACTTTGATTGCCGATAAATCAGAGAAGGGATATTGCACCAAGATGACATAATTTTTAGAGTAATTCGGCATATATATCATCCTCAGTGTTTTCCCAAACCTCTGCGAGTGAGCGATCGCTTACATTTAGCCAAAACTGCTGTTCGTCCTCATCAGGCATAAGAGTTACGAGTAATGTGGTTCCTTCCAGAAGTGGAATATTTTCGAGCAATTCTATTTTGCCCTCACGGACGACAGCCCAAACTGTTCTCAACATAGATTCTGATAAGTAAGTGAACAAAATTAAACTTTGACCCCTCCTCGCAACGGAGAAGAAAGATTTATATCGCTTCCGTTTACATACTCACACTAACACCGATCCAGGGGCAGAAGGGCAGAGGGATATTGAACAAAGCTATTTGCACATTTTCTGGCTCTTTCGGAATTGTTATGCTTTTGTTCAAAACAAATAACATTTTTATTCCTCTGCTCCTCTGCTCAAAGAGCAGGCTACGCCTACGTTCCCTCAACCCAATCTACTTATGAATTGCTTTTTAATTCATTGAATTTTGCCCTGATGGTTTCTATTCGTTTGCGGTTCACTCCCAAATCTGACTGTCCGAGGCGCGAAGCAGAACGAACGTGAATAAATTTTGCTGCTTCGTCCAGATAGAATTCCACATCATCAACAAATCCCATTAGCTTGCTGCTGAATTCTGCGTAAAGGTAATTAGGTGTTTCGCTGAGAATTTTAGTTCTCTCTTCCGACTCAATAACTTTTTTGAGTTGAGCCATTGCCTCAACGGTCGTAGAATTGTAGGTAAGCGGCTCAATTTTATGCTCAGCATCCAGGCTTTGGCTGCTGACACAATTGGGCGAACTCGGACAGGCGGCTAATTTGCCTGCTTGTACACCAATGTTAGTGGGTCTTTTTCCTGCAAACATCGTCATTCCTCCTGGAAATGCTACCGTTGCTCCCAGCCAAAAGACAGTAGCTAATAGCAACGATAACAAGATTATCACTAATAGTCGCAGAGGCGATCGCTTTTCTATTGGCGACTCAACCATAAACTGCTTTCCTTTGATACAACTTGCTTATTATCTCAGAAACCCGCTTGATTTGGGAAATTGCACCATCATAATTGTAGGTTGGGTTGAGGTAACGAAACCCAACCTAAGCCATTTCTTTGCTTTGTTGGGTTGAGTGAAGCGAAACCCAACGCATTTGCCCTAGTTTCGTACCTCAACCCAACCTACAAAGCTAGTTTATGGTGGGTTACGGCGCGGTGAAAGATTTATCTATTGATTCCACAAGTTAATCGCCGCGCCCAACCCACCCTACAATATGTTCACATTTTATTTAGGCTCGCTATAATTATAGGTTGGGTTGAGGTAACGAAACCCAACCCTAAGTTTAGAATTCTACCATTGATTTAGCAGTATCGCTTCACCGCGTCGGTAAATCTCACGCGCATAGTCTGTCCAAACTCCTTGTCCCCAGTAACGAAAACAGCTTGTTTGCAGCAAAAAATTGTGCAATAATGCTTCGCGATAGCGCGATTGTGTGGTAAGGGATTCTGCCTCTGATTCCAGTAATGGATCGACTTTTTCGTGAAACAAAGCGCTGAGTTGATTCATCGGACTCAAAACATTTTCGTATCCTTTCACCCAACTGATGTGATTTGTCCAAGAAGCACCATCCATGTGAAAGTTATGGTTAGTTTCTTTCAACTCTTTAATCGCATTTGCTACCGCATCCGGGCTGCAATTTTCTGGTGTAACTCGCTGCCAAATTTGGTGTTGACCAATTGGTTGACAGGTAGGATAATCATCGGAATTGCAACCAGCCGCCTCAATTAATTCCAAGTATTCTGTACCAGTCATGGCAACGATGCCCGATTTTCCACCGTTATTTTGAGCTATTTCATGGGAAGCCCGTAAAAAAGCACCGGGAAACTCGTTCATCATCACGCCGCCGTTTTCGCCATCGCCAATTTGACTGACTATTGGTGGTACTGAAACTGACCCTAACATTTGTCGAGATAGGGTTTTCGCTTCGTAGTATGGCTGCATTTGAGCTACCAGTTTGGTATCGGAACCTTGGGTTTTGATTAAGGCGGTGATGCTGATTTCTTCGCCTTGGGAATTGCGGGCAATTAGACGGTGAGGTAGATGTTTATATGCTAAAGATTGCCCGGTGAGAGTTTCGACTGTGTGTTCTTGTACTAATAGCCAACGATAGCCGCATTCTTTCAGCGCTTTGACAAATTCAAAAAAGGTATCTGGGTGATTGGGTAGGTGCATTTCTGGGGGAGAAAATCCCTTGACGCGAGATAGTGCTGACCAACCAAATATGGCGGCGAAATGATGTTGCCAAGCTTGGATGTGCAGTTTGATATCTGGTATCGGTGTGGAGGGAACAACTGCATGACTCCACATTGTACCAAGCCATTCTACATAAGGTTGGTAATTGGGATCGATGGTGATGCGTTTGAGATTTTCTAGGATATCGCCGCGCCCCATTTGTCGCAATCCCCACAAGAGATTGCCGGAGTAATCTAACATAACGCGAGGATTGCAACCGTTGGCGACGAGTTCTGGTATCAAATCTGCCATGCGGCTATAACAGTTTGCAAAGGGTGCGGCGTTGTGGTTGTCTCCTTCCTGGGGATGTTCAAACATATATTGCAGGTTGGAGATTAGTTCGCCTTTATACCCAGCGGGGATGGTAGGCTGGTGCATATGCAGCGCGATCGCAAAAGCGCCTTGTACTTCGCTTAAGCGGATGTTTGTTTTGGGTAAAAATACTGGTTGGTTTTGTTGAACTACTGAGAGAATTTCTTTTTCCCAGCCGGAAATATTGGGTAATCCGTCAATTAGTTCGGGTAATTGGGGTAGAGTGCGTGTTGGGGATGAAGTAAGCATTTGTGTGAGAAATCGATATGGGAAACATATCGAGTTTGACACAATTAAGGCTTCAGCAGTATTTTTAAGTTATCGATCGCCATAACGGCCTGTGATGAAGCAAACTTATGATAGCACATAAAAGGAAAATAGTTCAGCCAATAGGACAGAAAAATATCTGAAAATTCCACCGCGCAAAGCTGCCCGCAAAGAGTTAGCCGAAGGGATATAATTACCAGTAGCACCTGCTTAAAAAAAATTATGCCAGACAGGAGAATAACAGATGATTGCATTGCAGGAAAATCCCCAAACCCAACCAGTCCCCAAACTGCCTGATGGCCCAAAGACTCCCAAATTTTTACAGACAATTCGCGCAATTTTTTGGCCGTTAAAATATCTAGAAAAGACGGCCAGAGAATACGGTGACATCTATACAACTGAAATTGCTGGCTTTCCTCCACAAGTGGTATTGAGTAATCCCCAGGCGATTCAAGAAATTTTTACAGCCGATCCAAAACTGTTTGAATCTGGGCCTGGAAACAAAATTTTGCAGCCTTTCTTTGGGGATTATTCCCTGTTACTGCATGATGGCGAATATCACCAGCGTCAGCGCCGACTCTTGACGCCTCCCTTTCATGGGGAACGCATGAAAGCCTACGGCGAACTTATTTGCGATATTACCGATCGCGTAATTAGCAATTGGCAGATCGGCGAAACATTTTCAGCACGTTCATCCATGCAGGAAATCTCTCTGCGAGTCATTTTACGCGCTGTTTTTGGTATTGATGAAGGCGAGCGTTACGAACAACTGAAGCAAGATTTAACAGCGTTGCTGGATGTTACTGGTTCTCCTTTGAGATCCAGTTTTGTTTTTCTGCGATGGCTGCAAAAAGATTTAGGGGCGTGGAGTCCGTGGGGACGGTTTGTGCGCTTAAAGCAGCAAATTAACGAACTTTTATTGACGGAAATTAACGAACGTCGGCAGAAAAATGATTTATCTGGCGAAGACATCCTTAGTTTAATGATGTCTGCTCGCGATGAAGAAGGTCAAGCGATGACAGATGCCGAATTAATTGATGAATTGATGACATTGCTGTTTGCCGGACATGAGACTACAGCTACAGCTTTGGCATGGGCATTGTACTGGGTTCATCATATACCAGAAGTACGCCAAAAACTGCTCGAAGAGTTAGTTACGCTGGGGGGGAATCCAGATCCAAATGCTATTACTAAACTTCCTTATCTGAATGCTGTCTGCTCTGAAACTCTGCGAATTTACCCGGTTGCTTTGTTTACCTTTCCCCGGATTGTGAAAGCGCCGGTACAGATAGCTGGCTATCAATTTGAGGAGGGAACGATGCTATCTCCCTGTATTTATTTAACTCACCACCGCGAGGATTTATATCCAGAACCAAAACGTTTTAAACCAGAGCGTTTTCTGGAACGTCAATTTTCGCCTTATGAGTTTTTCCCTTTTGGTGGTAGCAATCGTCGCTGTATTGGGATGGCGTTTGCGATGTTTGAAATGAAGTTGGTACTGGCTAAGATTTTATTGCGATCGCAACTTGCACTTGCGGATAATCGCCCCGTTGTACCCGAACGTCGCGGCATTACGATGGCACCCTCTGGAGGTGTAAAATTGGTATTAACTGGTCACCGCAGTTAATCTTTTCATCTACCAAGACTTATTAGCCAAGTAGAGTGCGAAGCTTCCATGTTACATGAATTTGGTACGTTGTTGCGCTTCAGCGCTCTTTAAGATAGCGCGGCATCGCAACAACATACCTGAAAAGTTTTATCATGGGCGATCGACCGGACATGACATGACCCGCTGGTTCATCAATTCACCAGCTAATAGCGAAAGTCGGATCGATCCGACTTAAGAAAAGTTTTGTTTTTAGTCCACTTAAGTGGACTTTCGCTATTAGCCTGGGGTTTGAACCCCAGGCGGGCTGTTGGGAAATAATTGCTCGTTATTATTGCAAATACCATTATAATCATTGTAGTGCTTCCCAATCCTCTAAAGGTGTAGCAGCTATGACCCCAACCCAATTAAGTGTCTCTAAATCTTCTGATTTGTACGAAACCGATTTCTATACTTGGACTGTCGAGCAAGCAAAGTTTTTGCGAGATGGTACGTGGGATAGTTTAGATGTGCTGAATTTAGCTGAGGAAATTGAATCTTTGGGCAAACAAGACCGCAGGGAGTTGAGGAACCGCTTAAGAGTTTTAATCGGGCATTTACTGAAGTGGGAATATCAACCTGGTAAGCGTTCTCGAAGTTGGTCGAATACTATACACGAACAACGTTATCAAATTAAAGAACTTATCAAAGAAAGCCCTAGCTTAAAACCTTACTTGCTTGATTCTATAGTGGAAAGTTACGGTGATGGGCTGGATTTGGCTAAGCGGGAAACTTCCTTAGATGAAAGTTGTTTTCCTCAAGAATGCTGTTATAACCTAGAACAGATACTAGAACAAGATTTTTTCCCTGGCGAACAAACTGAATCAGATTTAATCGATTAACATAGGGAATTAAAATCCATTGACCCGAAACGATCGCGTGGCTTCAATTCCCTTCGCCCCCAGAAAAGTTAAGTTTATGAAGCATCGCTGGGTAGCAGCAAGTTATTCTCTATTTCTTGCCGCACTTCCTGGTTTACATAAGCGTTCTTCAGACAAGCCATCAGTAACACATTTGCTTCGTAATATTGAGTGAGTAATTCTCTCTGTGGATCATCGAAAACCCACTCTTCACCATTCCAATCTTTACCAATTGGGTGATTTTTCACTATCTGAATTCTCACCTGTTCTGCCCAATTCTGACCCTTCTCTCTCACCCAATGTATTAATTTCTCCCCATCTTCATCTACTTGCGCTTTCAGTTCTTCTAATTGTTTTCTAAGTTCAGCATCGATGTCGGGGTCAATTTCAAGAGCCTTCTCGATAGCAAAAACACGCACACACACCGTCACAGTTGCAGCATCAAGAGGGCGGTAACAGGTAAAGTCAGGCTTTGATTGACGAACAATCCCAAGAGCATCACCCAAGGAACAGTTTTTTACAGTTCTGCATAAGAAACTAGCACAAGTAAATATACAGAGACAATTAAAGTCAATCAGAAAGCCAAGTGTGCGCTGAGGATCAATATCAATGTCAATGTCAAGGTAAAAAGAGCGGATAGCAGCTGGATTGTAGGAAACTTTGTCTGGAAGAAATTCCTGAATTTCAAGAGATTTCTCCTTTACCCACTTGAGAAATGCCTGTAACTTCTCATCTCCAGCAACCAGATTATCGACCTCCTGTTTCATTAACGTTAAGAGATAATCTGCCGGACGCAGTGGCACAACTGCTAACAAGAATACTTCCCGCCAGCGTTTATCAGTTATATTCTTGACCAGAATTGAGAAAGCACTTGTTAATTCCTTTGGATCGTGGCGAGTGGCAATTCTTCTGGCTGTGAAATACTCCAAAAATGTAAGATGGGAGAATGAATAAATATCTTTTGCTCGCTCTACCAGTAGTCCATGATGAGCTTCGATACACTTCAGCACTGCTTCACTATCGAACTTCAAGTCTCCAGGATTAGTTTTGGCATCAGGAAAATTACGGATGTAAGTAGTAATATGATTCACTAAATCTCTCTTAGACAAGAAATAATCTCCCTTCTCGAAAGTCTCAAGAGCAATGTAACTGAGCAAATCTCTCTTTTCTCCTAGTGATAGATTTTTGTAAACTTCCTCTCGCTCAATATTGCGGTTTGCATCCCATCTTACAAGTAGAGTATCGATAGCTTCTTTGTAAAGCTCATAGCGATTTTTTGAAACAAATTCACCTTTATCCTCAAACACTAAGCATAACAATGTTAGTAGCAGAGGATTTGTTGCCAGTTCTTTAATGCGTGGCTGTTTATCCAAATTTTGATTGAATTTTTTAGCTTTTTCTTTTTTATTCTTTTCGTCTTTACTACAATCAAACCATTTTTTCACAAAGGTATCTATTTGTTCACTATCGAAGTCGGCGACTTCAACTTCTGTAAATTTTTCAAATATATATTCTTGTGCAGCAATGCGACAAGTCATTACAAACCGATTGTTGGAATAGCGATCGGAAAAATGCTGTATTTCATTTAAAACGTAGATGCTGTCTTTTTCTTTGACTTCATCTAGTCCATCAAGTAAAATCATTGTTCTGCCTTGCTTCAATAGCTGCTCAATTTCCTCACCTACAATTTCGTAAGCAGAAAGTTGTTCGATAATATATTCTAATAAAGTTTGCTTTTTCCCATGTTCGGGAAAATCCTTAAGGATAATAAAAATAGGAACAAGATTCCTCTGTAAATTACCCTCACTACACTGAAGGGCTAAAGATTTCAAAAAAGTCGTCTTACCTGCTCCTGGCTTACCGATGACCATTAGTTTAGAATATTTCTCAACCGCCTCCAACCCTGGTATCCTTTCTTCAGAAATTCTGCTCAGTCCATAGCCGTCAAACTTAGTTGGATCGTTAAAACCTTGCAGCATTTCATCAATTTCTAAGCGCAAATTTGCAGTCGGTTTCTCCAAAACATTGACGTTGCTATAAATATCATTTATGTCAATTGGTTTGTTCATATAGAGTACCCGCATAGTGCTGCATTCTTGTTGGATAAAGGGTTTGACCTTTTCCCGTACATTTGGGACTAGGGTATCAATATCAATGTCTTTAGGCGGCTGCGGTGGTGTTTCTTCAGGTGCATCTTCTTCTTTGTAGACAATATCCTGCCACTCTAGCCCCAATTTTTCACAAATATCGGCAAAGTTCCGATACTCAATACCTATGCCATTGAGAAATTTACGAATGGTATCTCTCGATACTCCCACCTCCTCAGCCAAGACTTTCTGGCTGGGAAACCCGTTACGGTTGAGAGCCGCCTTAACTTGAGGAATATACTGTGGAGCGACCTTCATTGAACGCGACATAGCTTAACTTTGAACGGCCCGATCGCATTATATCACTTTTTTACAGTCAAAGTCAGTCACAAGTCAGTCACAAGTCAGTCAAAGTTAGTCGCTTGCTCAGTCAACTCCGTTATATTCTTGAAATACAAGATGTTAAAATACCTAAAAAATTATGTATTTAGTATCTCCAAAACCTACTATAACAAAAAAAGATCCGGGGATTGCTTGGCGGTACAACGTCTCAACTCTGGCTGAAACGCTTAAATTCACAAATGAAGAGATGGCTCGCGTGCTTCAGTGTAATCCTGACAGGTTGCGTGAAGCTCCAGATGCACCAGAACTTCAAAGCCAAATTATCAGGCTGGTTGAACTAATCTGGCAATTGAACTGCCTTTTAGACAAATCATCAATGGATGATTTTCGTAGTTGGCTGGAATTTGAAAACCCTGCTTTGGGCAATCTTTCACCCAAATATTGCCTGTTGTCAGGTAAGATCGATCTTGTTGAAAAACTTGCTTCAAAGATGGAAGCGGAACAGCCAGTTTAATTTTAAATTTTCAGGTGCTAACTAATAGATGTTAACTGGCGAGCAACTTGTTTCTGCTTTAAATCATCTTTCTGCTACTGTTAGTCAATATCAAGGGACTGCTTACCGTGCCGTTAGTCCTAAACGGTGTGATAACCCCTTAGACTCCTTTGGCTCTATATTAAATGGTGGTAGGTACAATACAAAAGACATCTTTGAGGTATTATACCTGGGGGACAGTGGAAACACTGCTTGCATAGAGTACAGAAATCGTTTAATTCGAGCCAATGGAGGTTTTTTTGAAGATGAAGAGCGACCTTGCAAAGTATTTACAGTTGAGTACAGACTTAATACAGTTTTAGACATAACAAACCTAGATAACCAAGACATCCTTGGTACAAGCCATCAAGAGCTAACAGGGAATTGGAACTGGTATCAAAGAAATGTATCAGAGAAAATTTCACCTACTCAAATACTAGGTAAGGCAATTTATGACTTAGGTACGATAGTCGCGCTGAAAGTACCTTCAGCCCCTCATTGTGGTGCACATAATATTATTATATTTCCTGAAATATTGATGAAGAATCACAGTCTAGGGCATTTGAGAGCGCGTGATCCATTCGGAATTATAGATGTACAATTTCCCTAACTCTATATTCATACCGATCAATTTATAATACTTGCAATAGTATTAATTCAAGGTTCACCCATAACCAAGTTGAGAGTATAACTAGATGGAACACACAACCCTAAATCAGTGGAGCAAAGAAGCTCAACAGCAAGCGAGTTCGGAAGGCGCAAAAGCAGTCCTCGCTCAACTCAATCCCGATTACCAAATAGCTTGTCACCAAATAAACACACCCACAAACTCTCTGCAATACATCAAATTTAACGAGCTTCCCGCAGAACATCAAGAAGGTATCCGCAGAGGGCTAGAATCAGTCGCAGAGGGTAACTCAATCTCAATGTCAGAATTCAAGAGTGAAAAGCAATCTTCCTAATTACCTCTCTACTTTACCTGCATTCCCGTATAATCTAAATACACCCTTCGATCGGCCACTTTAACAGCATCGTTGGGTGTTTTGGTATGTATTGTTAAACATCAGGTAGTAAAGTAAGTGCCCTATCAAGTTTCCTTTGAATACTATACAGTAGCGCCCCGACTCCGAAAGTTGGAACAAGAAAAGAGCGAAATTGCACAGCAAATCTATGATGAACTAGATAGACTAGCTGTTGAAAGAGAATATTTGAACAACAACGAGCGAGACAGACTAGAAGCCTTTTTAGTGGGAAATATCCTCGTTGGCTACAATCTTTCTCATAGAAAGAAACTTATTGATGTAGTTTATATTACCGAATTGCCATAAAAAATAAATTAATTTTTGCCTCTTAGAAAAATAGATTTTAATTTCCTAGTATTATCTTGTGTTCTATTAAGAATGGCAGCTTCAATTTCTTCAAGTGTCAACATAGCTTTTTTAACCATAGCTATACAGTTCAACCCAATCTAGATTCTACCAAATGTCTCCAAACTCTTTCGGGTGTCATCGGTAATTGGGTTAATCTGATACCAGTAGCATGAGCGATCGCATTTGCGATCGCAGGTGCAGTACAATTAGTACCAATTTCCCCAATTCCTTTCGCCCCAAATGGCCCATTAGGATCGGCTTTTTCTACTAAAAATACTTGCATTGCTGGCACGTCTAAGGCGGTGGGAAGTTGATAGGTTCTTAACCTGGGATTGAGGATTTTTCCCTGTTCGTCTATTCGCAGTTCTTCGGATAAAGCATAACCCAATCCCATTATCATACCGCCTATTGCTTGACCTTCACAAATTCTAGGGTTAATTGCTTTGCCGATATCAATTGCTTGGATAGAACGCAAAACTTTTATATGTCCGGTTTCCGTATCGACTTCTACTTCTACACCTTGTACCGCAAAGGTCATGGAACATTTATCGGCTGCATATTCTGATTCTGCTGATAAAATTACGGCTTGTTGAGCTATTTCTAAAAAAGATATTTCTGCGGTTGGCGATTTCACCTTGTAATCGGCTATAATTAATTGTGGCGATCGCAATATTTTCGCTGCCAATTCCAGTATCTTATCTCGCAATTCCTGCGCGGCTAAATTCACTGCTTGTCCGGAAATATAAATCGTTGCGGAAGCATAAGAACCTGAATCGTAAGGTGTGGTTTGGGTATCACCAGCTATCAGTTCAATATCAGCAATAGAAACGCCAAGCACTTGAGCGGCAATTTGTCTCAGAGTAGTATCGGAACCTGTACCAACATCGATCGATCCTGTTCTTAGTTCAAATTTTCCATCTGTTTTAAGAGATATTTTAACACAGGCAGTATGAATTTTAGCTAAACCACTTGCTTGCATTCCTACCGCAAAACCAAACCCGCGCCGCAAATGACCGTTTACTATTGGTGGCGTTCTGGGAATATAGCCAAGTGCTTGACTTACTTTCTCGAAACATTCAAGAATCCCATAACTTCCAACTACATGAAAATGGTCATCGCCTTTACTTCCTAATGTCAGGACATCATCTGCACTAATAATATTTTTTAATCGCAATTCCAGCGGATCTATATTTAGTCTGTGGGAAATTTCATCTAATTGTGATTCTACCGCAAAACTGCCTTGAGTTGCGCCGTAGCCGCGAAATGCTCCGGCTGGCATTGTGTTAGTATAAACCGCATGACCGACAAATTTTTGATTGGCACAACGATATAGTCCAAGAGGGAAACAACCTGTAAGATAAACTACTGTTGTGGCGTGATTTCCGTAAGCGCCAGTATTGGAAATGGCTACCATATCTTGAGCTACAATAGTACCATCTGATTTAACTCCTGTTTTGAGTTTAATTTTCATCGCATGGCGGCTATTTGTGGCGGTAAATTCTTCTGTACGGGTGAATTCCCATTGCACGGGACGACCTGTTTTGAGAGTGAGAAAGGCACAAAGGTCTTCGGTGAGAATTTCTTGCTTGTTGCCAAATCCGCCGCCTATTTTAGTTTTGAATACTCTGATCTTGTCTTTGGGTAAATCGAATATTTTAGATAATAATGTTTGGCAGTGGAAAGGTACTTGTGTGCTGGAACGAATTACCAGAGTCCCGTCTTCGTCTAGCCAACTGGTGCTGATGTGGGGTTCTAAGTGGACGTGCTGAACTGCTGGTAAATTATAGGTATTTTCGATAATTAAATCGGCTTCGGCAAATCCTGTTTCGAGGTTACCTTTTTCTAAGATAACTTTTCCGGCGATATTGCGATCGCGTTCTGGTATCTGACAAGATTCTGGTTCATCGTGAATTACCACATCCGACCGATTCATCGCTTCCTCTGGATCGATGATATGTGGTAAAATTTCATAATCAACTTCAATTAACCGACAAGCTTGTTCGGCAATTGCCACAGTTTCAGCAACCACAGCAGCAACGCGATCGCCCACAAATCTTACCTTATTATCTAATAAGTAATGGTCGAGAGTATCTGGCTGTGGTTCGGCGTGACCCGCCGTGGTGTAGGGAATTCTCGGCACATCTTCGTGGGTGAAAATGGCATGAACTCCTGGGATTGCTTTCGCTTTGTCGGTGCGGATTTGGCGGATGCGTGCATGAGGATGTGGCGATCGCAAAACCTTTAAATGCAATAATCCAGCCGGGGTATAATCTGCGGTATAAACAGCTTTACCCGTGACAATTTCTATGCCATCTTGTTTGGGAATGCTTTCTCCAACAGGATTTTGGATTTTGGATTTTGGATTTTGGATTAAATCTGCCTTGTTTCCCAAAAGAATACTTTCAATTATAGCTTGATAACCAGTACAGCGACATAAATTTCCTCTCAAAGCAGAACGAATTTCAGTTTCTGATTCACACTTCAATTTTTCAGCACTCATAATTACACCAGGAGTGCAGAAACCGCACTGAAAACCCTGCTTTTCTAGAAAAGCTGACTGCATGGGAGACAACTTTCCATCAGTTGCCAATCCTTCAATTGTGGTAACAGATTTCTCCTCAATTCGCATTGCTGGATAAATACAACTATGGATGGGTTTGTCATCTACCCAAACAGTGCAAGCGCCGCAATCTCCCGATTCGCAAACGCGATGTACCCCATACCAACCGAGATTTCGTAATAAACTTAAAAGACTGGTTCCCGGTGAGATAGTTTCTGTATATGTTTGTCTGTTAACTTGGAAGTTTAGATAGTCTGACATAAGATTTCTTCGAGCGATCGCTGCATTAAAATTTGTGTAACTTGTCGGCGATATGAAGCACTGGCTTTGTCATCTTCTATAAATTCCGAAAGGGAAATTTCCGATAACAAAGCTTCTGAAATTTCTGCTGATGTAGGAATACTAGAAAACTGCATCAGGCGCGGTGCGGAAACGCAAGCACCCAATCCAAACCGCACTTGAGATGATTGTGGGTGGTAAGCTGTCACTACAATTGACGCTGCATAACCGGCGGTGGTAATAGCGATACGTTTAAAGTTAACAAGCCATTCCAAATTAGAGTGAGGAATCCAAATTTTTCGCAAAACTTCTCCCGGTTGGAGTATAGTTTGTTGTGCGCCTGTTTGGAATTCGATCGCGGGAACTCGATAAGATTGCGAAGTTGGGTTAATAATTTCATAAATTGCTTCTAGTGCTACCATCACAGGAGCAAAGTTACTCACAGGTAAAGCCAGACAAATATTACCTCCCACAGTCGCCATGTTAGTTACTTTAAAGGATGCCAAATGATGAACTGCGCTTTGCAATGCTTTTACCGATGTCCAACTTTCCGGGTAAGAAAAGTTTAATAATTTCTCCATTTTGCAGGTTGCACCAATTGCCAATCCCTCTGGCGTGACTTCAATTTCCGACCAATTCAATTTCTCTAAGTCTACCAACACTTTGAGATGGGGTTGCGGTTCAGAAAATAGCCATGTGCCGCCAGCCAGCCAACTCCATCCCGGTGACCAGGTTTTGACTGCTTGTAAATTTGTCGGACGTAAGTAGGTTTCGATATTAGGCAAATCCATCCAATTACCCAGATTTATTTAATTTTAATTTACCCGACAAGTTAAGTAAGTTAAACAGGATACATTTTGTCTAACTTCTGGGCTGTAAGCGATGCGTAGCAGGCCATGATTGGGTAGTTTGCGGATTTCCGCTAAGCGATCGATGCTATGGTTGAGGCGATCGCAATTTACTAAGAGCATAGATTTTATCGTCATAGCTAAACTTCGACGTTAATTTATTATAATCTGTAAATAGATTGAATCAACAACTAAAAGTAAAATGGAATCGAAACGCTTCTTCATTTGTGGCTCTGCTCTACGCGGTCAACCGGATCACCAAAATCTCCAATCGGCAAAGTTTATTAACGAGGCACTTACCCAGCCAAAGTACCGGCTACACTCTGTAGAAAACGGCTGGCATCCCGGCATCTATGAAGTTGAAGACGGAGGTATTGCCATTCCGGGCGAGGTGTACGAGTTGACGGCTGAACAATACGATTACTTGCTCTCAACAGAACCTCCCAATCTTTATGCAGGAAAAGTCGTTTTGTCAGATGGCGAAGCAGTTACCGCTATGCTTTACCCGCAAGAGTTAGTGGAACAATATCAGTGGCCTGATATTTCTCATTTTGGCGGTTGGGCAGCTTATAAAAAATCACAAAATAGTTAGTAGTCAGTAGTCATTAGCCATTAGTCATTAGTTAGCGGTTTTTTATTGCTAATGGCTAATGAGCTATGACTAAATCGTAACTGTACATATAGCAATAGGTCAATAACCATGCAATTCCCAATTAAGATACTAGCATTTATTACCCTGTTAGTTTCTGTTCAAGCGCCTTTATCAGTCAATTTTTCAGCATCATTATTTACTAACCCAGTACAGGCTAAAACAGTATCGGAACGCCAATCTGAAGCAGACCGACTGCAACAACAAGGTTTTGACGAAGGGCTAAAAAACCGTCAATTTGAGGCGGCTTTAGAGTCTTGGCAAAAGGCACTGACTATCTACCGGGAAATTAAAGACCGCAGAGGTGAGGGGCGGTCTTTGGGAAATATTGGATATGCTTACTATTTGCTAGATGATCGTGAAAGAGCGATTGAGTTTCTTCAGCATAATTTAGTCATTGCACGCGATATAAAAGACCGCCAAGAGGAGGCAGATGCTTTGGGTAATTTAGGAACTGTTTACTATTCTCAGGGTGACTATCCAAAAGCAATTGATTACTATCAGCAAAGTTTAGCCATGCAACGGGAACTGAAAAACCGCCGAGGGGAGGCACTTTGTTTGAGCAATCTGGTAAGTGCTTACCGTTATCTGGGTGAATACGCTAAAGCAACTGAGTACGAACAACAAAGTTTTGCGATCGCAAACACTCAACAGGAGACGAGTTCAACAACGCGCCTATGGCAACAATTAAAAATAGTGGAAAGATACGGGAATATTTAGTTAAATTGTATAATTGTAGGTTGGGTTTTGCTATCGCTCAACCCAACCTACTCTAGTTTCAGCATCGTCAAATTTTCGGCTGGTAAGGATGATGTTTAATCCAATGTTCGGCAATTTCAATGCGGCGGCAAATCCAAACTTTGTCGTGTTTTTGCACGTAGTCTAAAAATCGCGCCAATGCTGCCGTTCTTCCCGGTCGTCCCGCCAGTCTGGTATGCAATCCAACTGACATCATTTTCGGCGCTATTTCACCTTCTTCGTAGAGAACATCGAAGGCATCTTTGAGATAAGTAAAAAAGTCATCGCCAGTGTTAAATCCAGGTGCAACCGAGAATTTCATATCATTATTATCTAGGGTATAAGGAATGACTAGATGCGGTTTTTCTTCAACTTCCACCCAATAGGGCAAGTCATCATTATAGGCGTCAGAATCGTAGAGAAAACCACCTTCTTCTACTATTAAACTGCGGGTATTTAAACTCGGTGCGTAGCGACAATACCAACCCAAGGGACGGCTACCTGTGGTTTTTATTAGGGATTTAATGGCACGCTGAATATGTTCGCGTTCCTCCTCTTCACCTAGCAGGTGATACCCAATCCAGCGCCAGCCGTGGCAGCAGACATCGTATCCAGCGCCAACAATAGCGTCTGCTGCCTCTGGATTGCGCTCCAAGGCCAATGCAGCGCCGAAAACTGTTATTTTGATGTTGCGATCGGCAAACAAGCGCATCAGCCGCCAAAACCCCGCCCGACTGCCATATTCATAAACTGATTCGACGATTAAATCGCGATTTCCTGGCCCCATTGAAGCACCGGGAACTTCCCACAAATAAGTTTCTGAATGGTTATCGCCATCGGGGATAGAATATTCGGAACCTTCTTCGTAATTCATCACGATTTGTAAAGCAATGCGGGCATCTCCCGGCCATTGTGGATGGGGTGGATTGGCACCGTAACCGACCATATCGCGGGGATAAACTGTAGTCATAGCAATTTCCTCATCGGTTTGGTATTTTTTGTTACAGTTATCTGGTTAAAATTTAAAGATTCTAGTCTTTTATCCTAAAGTAAAGTTGGATAGGAGTATATAGTGGACTACAAAATCAGTTATGGCAAAGAACAAGTTACCCTTTATCGCACGTATGCCAAAGCGATGTCGGGTTTGATGCAGATTCCCGAATCGCCATTTATCGGCAGGGAAAATACGCTTTTTGCTGTGGATGTTGGTGTGGAGGTGTTTGGCAACAATTTCCTGCCAGCTTATACAGAGGGCGATAATAGAAATGTGGTCGCTACGGATACTATGAAAAACTTTGTTTTGAAACAAGCGATCGCATTCGATGGTTCCACTCTGGAAGGTTTTCTCGATTTCCTTGGCAAACAGTTTTTGGCAACTTATCCTCAGATGTCTTCGCTACGGATAACGGGAAAGGAACAACCTTTTAATGCGGCGTCTGTTCCTCAAAATGGTACTTTTGTAGATAGCGGCGTGTTGTTTAGTAGGTCGCACAACGATTATGCGATCGCAACCTTAAATTTCGATCGCGATGGAGAAGATATCAAGATTATATCTCACGAATGCGGTCGCGTCGGATTTCAGTTAATTAAGATTAGCGGAAGTTCATTTGCTAGCTTCGATCGCGATGGATATACCACATTGCCAGAAAAAAGCGATCGGCCCTTGTTCATCTATCTGGATGCGAACTGGAAATATGGGGATGTAGAAAATGCGATCGCACCCGACTTATCCCAATACATTGCACCCGAACAAGTCCGCGATCTCGTCCAAGTTGTCTTCCATGAATTTGTCAGCAAATCAATCCAACATCTCATCCACGAAATGGGTATTCGACTGCTAAACCGCTTCCCCCAAATGGCAGAAATTTCCTTTTCCGCGCAAAATAGACTTTGGGATACAGCATTTGTGTCAGAAGAAAACGAAAAAATCAAAGTTTATTGCGATCCGCGACCGCCCTATGGAATGATCGAGTTAAAATTAAGCAGAGACTGATCGATTATGGCAGGTAAACTCACCACTCACGTACTCGATACAGCGCAAGGTATTCCCGCTGCAAATATGGAAATAGAACTGTGGTCGCTGACTCCCCACAAGGGTGGCAGAAAATTGCTCAAAACAGTGCGAACCAATGCAGATGGACGCACCGATGCGCCGTTACTCGTTGAGGGTGAATTAGAGGTAGGAGTTTACGAGTTAATATTTGCCGTAGGCGAATACTTTGACGAACAGTTAATCACAACTCCTCAACCCTCTTTTCTCGATCGCATTCCTATTCGGTTTGGCATTGCGGATATTCACCTTCATTATCACGTACCATTGCTAACATCTCCTTGGGCGTATAGTACCTATCGCGGTAGTTGATTGGTAGACCTTTTGAGTCAAAGTTTTTTGATTAAACCACAGATGAACACAGATGAAGATTAGAACTTTTACAGGAAATATAGTAATTCAAGTTGCTAGTTACTTGCTTTCTGGGTATGTTGTTGCGCTTTAGCGCTCTTATCCCAGTTGTAATAAGAGCGCTAAAGCGCAACAACGTACCTAATACCAGCCTCAACTATATAACTAGCAACTTGCATTAGTAAAACGATGAAGTACCAAATAGACGTACTCAATCAAATGAGTCAACGAGATTTTGTCGAAGCTTTGGGCGCAATTTTTGAGGATTCACCTTGGGTAGCTGAAAAAGCGTATAACAAACGACCTTTTGCAGATTTAGGATCGCTGCATCAAACAATGGTGGGATTGGTGCGAGATGCAAGTTTAAATGAACAACTGGTATTAATTCGATCGCATCCAGATTTGGGAAGTAAAGTAAAAATGAGCGAATCTTCCGTGCAAGAACAAGCTGGTGCAGGATTGGATAGGTTAAGTAGTGAAGAGTATGAACGATTTCAGTCGCTTAATCAAGCATATAAAGAAAAATTTGCGTTTCCTTTTATTATTGCGGTTAAAAATCATACTAAAGAAAGTATTCTGGATGCGTTTTCTATGCGGTTGCAAAATAGTAGTGAAGCTGAAATAGAAAGCGCTTTGCAGGAAATTTATCAGATTGCTTGGTTTCGTTATTTTAATTGAAGCTGTTTTGGATTATAGCGGTTCTCAAGTAAGTGAGGTACGTAGTTGGGCTTTAGCCCTCTTAATTTAGTGGTTATATAAGCTGTCAGTCATACCTCATCTACCTTATAAGGGCTATAGCTGAAATTTCGTTTTTTTTTCAATTTAGATATTGTGCCAATTGCAACGCCCACCAGCAATATCTGTCAGATCACCAGCCCGCCAGTCCGCCAGCCCACCAGCCCGCCTGGGGTTCAAACCCCAGGCTAATAGCGAAAGTCCACTGAAGTGGACTGAGTGATAAGAAACCGGGTTTCTGGGGGTTTTCAGTCGGTTTTAACCGACTTTCGCTATGAGACAGGGAATTGATTCCCTGTCGGGCTAGGTGGAAAGAAACCGGGTTTCTGGGGGTTTTCAGTCGGTTTTAACCGACTTTCGCTATGAGACGGGGAATTGATTCCCGGCGGGCTGTAAGCGAAGCCATTGACAACGTAAGCCGAAAAATTTACTTCTTATTTTTCAATTACCACCGCGTAATGTATTATTCATCCTCCAATTGCGATAGGTTGGGTGTCACGTCTGCGAAACCCAGCCTAAAATCATTTTAACTAATCTTTTCGATTGTTTTTTCTATCTCAATCCTGTGCTACGAACGATAACTTGATTACCTCTCCTAACTATTAATGTTGAGGGTGCGTTACCGTTTTCAGTCATAGGAGAACTAACAACATAAGTATATTCTCCATTACGCCAAGCATTTGTACAAACTCCATTTCTGCAACTGACTTTACCGTTTCTTAAAGAGATACAGCGATTTCTAGTATCGCAGCCTCGATAAGTTAAATTCCCCGTTCCGTTTACACCATTCCAAGAATCTTCATTGCCAATATTTATCCTCCATTGTCCATTCCTTAAAACTGTATTGGCAAGAGTTGGAGATGTGAATGCGAAAAACGCGGTGGCGATCGAAGTCAGGGCGATCGCAGGAATTAAGCACTTGTTTGTAAAGTTTTTTAATTTCATAATCGAATTGGTGACACTACTTTTAAAAGTAACCCAAGTTTTAGCTGTGGTAATTCACCCATTGTAGTGATTTTTGCATAAGGGTACGTTGTTGCGCTTTAGCGCTCTTATCCCAGTTGTAATAAGAGCGCTAAAGCGCAACAACGTACCTAATCCCAACCTCAATTATCATAGCGAAGCTAATTAACTGACAATAGCCGGTTGAGCCCAACGAACATAAGCACGAGCTAATTTACCATCATAGTCATTTGCCTTGAAACTAGGGCCATTGTAACCTTTGGCAAATTTTGCCCAATCATGATTTATCAGGAAACCTGCGAGTTTTTGACTTTGGATGAACTTAACAAAAACCTCCAATTGTTTACCTTCAGAAGCGTACATCGCCGACACCAAATATTCCACATCTTTAAAACCGCAAACATCGTAATTAAAGCCCATGATTTGAAACAAACCCCAAGATGCAGACTTGAGTGCGGCTTCCCGATTCAAATTGATAGCTTCCTCTAGGCGTGGATATTCGAGCGATTTACCTTTATACAATTTGCGATTCCATTTTTGACTGGAAATATTCTGGTTCCTACCATCATATTTACCATCAGTAAAATGCGAGAACCAATGAGCCTCAAATAGAATTAAAGGGCGTCCATCTTTCAGAAAGCCGTTCCCGTTGCTTTCCACCTCTACCACCGCTCTAATCGCAGCTATTTCACAATTTATTAGTTTAGCAGCTTTGCTATAGTCGTCATCCGATAACAGGCGGTTTTCCAGCGGAAGAGATTTTGCTTCAATTAGGCATTTAGCGATCGCGGGGGTAATCATACCGCTGGGTAAATTAAAAGCCTTAGTAAAAGCATCAAGAGCCGCTCTTGTTTTAGGGCCAAATAACCCATCTGGACTTTTAGGGGGTAACAGTGAAAACGAGCTGAGACGGACTTGAACCTGTTGGGTTAGTTCTCGATCCATTTCTTCAAATTTAACAGAATTGCCATTGGTGAAAATATCTTGGAGTTTCATATTCTAAGAACCTAATAATGATTGAGTAATTGACCATTAAAATTCGAGGTAATCCAAGCCTCCAAGGTGGAGGCTTGTTGATTAATCCCCTCGAAATTCGAGTTTTATGCTGGGAAAGTTTTCGCTAAATCGTCACCAGGAATAACAGTTGTGAAGTAGATATACTTGTTATTTAATGGATAACGAGCGTCTTTCTTAATCAGCGCCATAAACTCTCGGTGACGTTGTTTTGATTGACCGACTAAACAACCAGCACTAGCGCGATCGACTTTAGCCATGTCATATCCCCAATGTTGGTTGATACCGAATAAACCATTATTGGTCGAATCGCCAGTACGAAACCCGTCCTTGTTGCGATCGCGGTACACTGTAATCGGGACAACTTGCACCAGCGCTTCATGATCTTTGTGGGTACCCACTTGCCAAGCTTGGTATTGACCGAATGCAATTCGAGCCGCACCATTAGGATTCATCGGATGTTTAATGAAGAAAGTTCCCGGTTCAGTTGTTGCTACCCAGTTACCCACAATTTTCGGAGTTCCAGAAGCAATCTCAATTACCATTCGCCGGTCATTCCATTCGTTTTGCGTATCAGCGTTGGGAGTTCCGTCAGCAGAAGCACCTTCTACATACACGATGTTGTAGCGCTTCTCTCCCAGGGCGACAAAGTACCGCTTATCGCGCAGATACTTGATGATGCGGCTGGCCAAATCGTTACCCAACTTTAAAGGAATCGCTTCCTTAACTTCAAGCAGCGCTTTGCTTGTTTGCGACCCAATTCCCGCTTCCGATATTTTCATCAAAGATTGGAAGTAATTGAGCGCCTGAGTTGAAAAGCGACCAAACTTGCCGTCAGCAGGCGGGTCGAGTAAACCCAAACGAAACAGGTTAATTTGGACTTGTTCGGCGAGTTGAGTATCCTTGGCTAATTGCTCTAAAGAAATCGTTTGTCCGTTGGCAGTAATTTCGTTCAGTTGCATATAAAATCTCCTTAAGTATCAAGAGTTGCTAGTTTCAAAATCGGATTTGTTCGGGCCTGGTAAACCATCTGGGGTAAAGACAGGGGATTCTGCCTGAACCCGTCCGGCTACAGTTGCACCAGTCGTAGCTAGAATAATCACGATGTTTACGGTGTGTTCTACCGAGAGTTCGTGTTTCTTAACTGCATCGCCTACAATTGGAGCGATCGCTGCTAACGCTGTTAATGCTGCACCCCAGAAAGTTTTGCTGGAAAAGATGCTTTTGGCGTTAATTTCACGGAATGTTGGTTGGTTAACTGTGTTCATTTAATTTCGACCAACTCGTTTGGCTGATGAATTAAATCTAACTTGGGTTTTTCTGGTGTGCAGTGAGAAAAAGTAGTAAATGGTCACAATGTTTTGGGAAAGATAAACTGGGTTAAACTCACCCGAAAAGGTGAGATCGGTAATAAAAAGTAAGTTAAGATTATAAAAACCCTTTAAAACTCTATTAATAAAATGACTATTGACGAAGCTCTAGGTATCGTAGATCAAAAAATGAACTCAGAAAGGCTCAATGATGTTCAAGAGCAGATATTTCGCGCATCCTGGGAAGGACAGACCTATTCGGATATAGCAAAAAAACTCGGCTACGATACCGAATACATCAAGAATGTTGGTGCTAAATTATGGAAAATCCTCAGTCAAGACTTTGGGGGGGAAGTAACTAAAGGTAACTTTAAGGCAGTTTTGAGGCGCAGGAAGGAGCTAAACCCAGATCCACGCCCCGTAGAACCTATCCCGCCTCCACTACCTCCCAACCGTTACCAAGATTGGGGAGAAGCGCCGGATGTCGCGCTTTTCTATGGTCGCACCGAAGAACTGGCTACACTAGAACAATGGATTGTCAACGATCGCTGTCGTTTGGTGGCGTTACTCGGCATGGGGGGGATGGGTAAAACTACTCTGTCTGTAAAGCTGGCAGAACAAATTCAGGATAAGTTTGAATTTGTCATCTGGCGAAGTCTCCGCAACGCTCCCGCCGTGGAAGATATCCTGACAGAGACGATCAAATTTTTGTCTAACCAGCAGGAAACCAATTTACCAGAGAGCGTAAATGGTAAGATATCTAGACTCATTCATTATTTACGCGAACATCGCTGTCTGTTAGTACTGGATAATTTCGAGACAATATTGCGCGATCGCGATCGCGCAGGATACTATCGAGAGGGATTTCAGGACTATGGCGAACTCCTGAGACGGTTGGGAGAGGAACGCCATAAGAGCTGCTTAGTGCTGACTTCTCGCGAAAAACCTAGAGAAATCCAGCGATCGCAAGGAGAAAGACTACCAGTTCGCTCCTTATCCCTAACGGGGTTAAAATCTCAAGAAGCACAAGAACTATTTAACGCGATCGGTACTTTTGTTGGCTTGGAGGATGAATGGAGCGTACTAATTGAACATTACAGAGGCAATCCACTAGCCTTAAAGATGGTGGCTGCTGCGATTCGAGATGTATTTAATGCTAACATTTCTCAATTTGTCGAATTTTTAAAACAAGGAACATGGGTATTTGATATGAGCGAACTATTAGATCGTCAGTTTACTCGGTTGTCCGATTCAGAAAAAGAGATAATGTACTGGCTGGCAATTAACCGCGAGGTAGTTTCTCTCTCCGAACTGCAAGAAGATATTATATCGCCCGAATTAAAAAGAGAACTGCAAAATGCTTTGGAATCCCTCGGACATCGAGCCTTAATTGAGACAAGTGCAGCCGGAGTTACATTGCAACCCGTAGTAATGGAGTATGTAACCAAACAATTAATTCAAAAACTTTTTGAAGAGATTGAACCCCAAAAAATAGACCTATTTAACAAAATAGCTATTTTTAAAGCAGAAGCACAAGATTACATTAAAGATGCTCAATTGAGCTTTATACTGAATCCAATCAAGGAAAGATTACATCATATCAAGGGTAAAAACCTAGAAGGACATCTAATCAGCCTGCTATCAGAAATGCAAAGAACTCCCGAATTAGAACCGGGATATGCCGCAGGAAACGTCCTGAATCTGCTCATCCAAATGAAGGCTGATTTAAGCGGCTATGACTTTTCTAATCTGGCGATCTGGCAAGCATATCTACAAGGAGTAAATGTAAGGCGGGTGAATTTTGCCGGAGCCAACATAGCCAAATCAGTTTTTCTTCAAACCTTCGGGATTATTATGTCCGTGGCAATAACCCCGGATGGGAAACTTTTAGCTACTGGCGATGTAGATGGTGAGATTCGCCTGTGGCAAGTTGCCAACGGTCAACTACTTTTTACCCATCACGCACACGCAGATTGGGTGTTTTCAGTTGCCTTCAGTCCGGATGGAAAAACTCTCGCTAGTGGTAGTGCCGATCAAACAATTAAACTATGGGATATCTCCAATCTGGATAATATTCAACAAATAATTACCATTGAGGGAGAGCAAGGACATACAAATTGGGTACGGTCAGTCGCCTTTAGTCCTGATGGTAAAATCCTAGCTAGCGGCAGTGTGGATGCAACAGTAAAATTGTGGAATGTCAGCACGGGTGAATGCCTAAATACTTTGCAGGGACACGCCAAAGGAATTTGGTCAGTTGCCTTCAATCCTGATGGTAAAACTTTAGTTAGTGGCGGTGATGATACAACGCTCAAGCTATGGGATCTTAGTCAGGGTGAATGCCTAAAAACTTTGCAGGGACACAGACTTCCCGTGTGGTCAGTTGCCTTCAGTCCTGATGGTACAACAGTGGCTAGCGGCGGTGTGGATGCAACAGTTAAGCTGTGGAATAGCAGCACGGGTGAATGCCAACATAGTTTAACAGGACAGCAGGGACACAGGGAAGGAATACGTTCGGTTGTCTTTAGTCCTGATAGTAAAACAGTTGCCAGCGGTAGTGCCGATCTCACAATAAAGGTATGGGATGTCAGCACAGGTCAATGTCTGAATACTTTGCAGGGACATCAGGGTGCTATTTGGTCAATTGCCTTCAATCCTTTAGGTAATACCCTGGTAAGTGCCGCTGAAGATCGTGCCCTCAAGATGTGGGATAGCCGCACGGGTCAATGTCTGAATACTTTGCAAGGACACAGGAATTGGATACAGTCAGTCACTTTCAGTCCCGATGGTAAAACTCTCGCCAGCGGTAGCAACGATCGCATCATCAGATTGTGGGATATTAACACAGGTCAATGTCTGAAAAGTTTGGCGGGGCACAATAATTTAATCCAGTCAGTTGTTTTCAGTCCTGATGGTAAAATTCTGGCTAGTGCTAGTGCCGATCTTACGATTAAATTGTGGAATGTTAGTACGGGTAAATGTCTGAATACTCTACAGGAACATCAGCTTTGGGTTTTGTCAGTTGCTTTTAGTCCTGATGGTAAAATTCTGGCTAGTGGTAGCGCTGATGGAACCGTAAAGCTATGGGATATCCGCACGGGTGAATGCCTGAAAACTCTTCCTTTGCATCCACAGGAGAAACCTTGGAGTTGGGAAGTTGAGTTTAGTCCAGATGGTAAGCTGTTAGCCAGTGGCGGTGAAGATAAAACTGTGAAGTTGTGGGATATTTCGGATATTAATAACTGTCAATACATCACCACTTTGGGAGGGGAGTCCGGTCATAATAAGGCGATTTGGTCAATTGCTTTCCGTCCGCAAATTGATAACTCGCCGCTAATTTTAGCAAGTTGCAGTGAAGATACAACAATTAAATTATGGGATATTTCCGATCCAAAGAACTGTCAATACTTAAAGTGTTTGGATGCACACGAAAAAGGTGTAGAAGCGATCGCATGGAGTCCCGACGGTCAAATTCTCGCCAGTGCTGGTTGTAACTATACCGTGAAGTTGTGGCATATTGGAAATTTGGATAACTGTGAGTGCGTCACAACTTTAGAAGGACACACCCGACGAGTGCGATCGGTTGCCTTCCATAGAGATGGTAAAATCCTTGCTAGCGCTAGCGAAGATGGCACGATTAAGCTTTGGGATGTCAGCACGGGTGATTGTTTCGATACTCTTATACCGGAAAGACCTTACGAGGGGATGAATATTACTGGCGTTACCGGCTTAACTGAAGCTCAGAAAACCACCCTGATATCTCTTGGTGCAGTGGAAGCATGAAGATTTTTATCCGGTAGCAGTCTGAAGGCTAGTGACAGGTCAAGGGTAGAACGGCAAATTGATTTGAACAACAAGAAGCGTTTAGTACCGTACATCTACCTCAAACCTTCTCTAATTCCCAACAGCATCAGCATTTAATAATTTTAAATTTTAGATTTTAGATTGCAAATTGAAAGTAAAATCTAAAATCTAAAATCTAAAATTAGCATGATGTATACAAGTTTACTGATTTTGGCTGTTGCTGGACTGTTTACGGGAATTCTGGCCGGATTTTTGGGCATAGGCGGCGGCACCGTGCTTGTACCGTTCTTGGTGGCATTGAACTACACCCCAGTGCAAGCGGTTGGCACCAGTAGCCTGTCGATTTTGATCACGGCGATTTCTGGAAGCATACAAAACTGGCGGATGGGCTTCTTCAGCTTCCAAAAGGTGCTGGCGATCGGATTTCCTGCCGTGGTGACAGCACAAATTGGTGTTTATATAGCTAGCCAGATTCGCCCTTATTTCCTGCTGGTGGCGTTCGGACTGCTGCTACTTTTGAACATTTACTTAGTCAATCTACGCCAGCGCCTGACTGCTACGCAGAGGGGCAGAGGGGCAGAGGGGCAGAGGGGAAAAACGAGTAATTCTCCATCAGAAATCCAAAATTCTGTTGCTAGAATTGCCACTGGGGGTGCAGCAGGTCTACTGGCAGGTTTGTTTGGAGTTGGTGGAGGTGTGATTATGGTGCCACTGCAAATTTTGCTTTTGGGAGAAACTATCAAAACTGCGATTCAGACGAGTTTGGGGGTCATCATCATTACAGCCATATCAGCTTGTGCGGGACACGCTTTGCGAGGCAATGTCTTGGTTTTAGAGGGGCTTATCCTGGGATTTGGTGGCTTTTTAGGAGCCCAAATTAGTACGCGCTTTCTACCTAAATTGTCAGATGAAATAGTCAGTTTAGCCTTTCGCACTCTGTTGGGGGTTTTATCAATTTATGTTTTCTGGCAAGCATGGCAAAGTTATAGCAAAATAGTTTTGAATTCTTAGCTATATGAAAAGTCGCCCTAAATTGCTGCGTATTTTCGATCGCGAAGGGCCCCCGACACCCTTACGCGATCGCAGCTTGAATGTCATCCGTAAAGGCTCATCGCACTCACGCTGGCGCGACCCCTACCATTTGCTGCTCATCGTTTCTTGGCCTAAATTTCTAGCCATAATTTCTCTGTATTATGTTGTCGCCAACGCGCTATTTGCCCTAGCTTATTTAGCGGGAGGAGATTGCATTGAGAATGCCCATCCTGGCTCATTTTCTGATGCTTTCTTCTTCAGCGTTCAGACAATGGCTTCGATCGGCTACGGTGCTATGTATCCGCGCACCTACTACGCGAATGTAGTGGTTACGATCGAAGCACTAGCGGGTTTAATGGCGCTATCAATGGCTACGGGACTGATGTTCGCCCGGTTTTCCCGCCCTACCGCCAGAGTGCTATTCAGCCGCGTAGCTGCGATCGCTCCCTATAATGGTGTGCCGACACTGATGTTTCGGGCGGCTAACGAACGCCACAACCAGATTCTGGAAGCCGAGATGCGGGTGAGTTTGCTGCGCGATGAAGTTACCGCCGAAGGACAGGCTATGCGCCGCTTCTACGACCTGAAACTGCTTCGCAGCAAGACGCCGATCTTCATGCTGACTTGGACGGTTATGCACCCAATTGACGAGATAAGTCCTCTGTATGGATTGACCGCAGAATCCCTAGCAGAGGTGAATTTCGATTTAATAGTAACACTAACCGGACTTGACGAAACGGTTTCGCAGACTATTCATGCCCGTCACTCTTATGTGGCGCTGGATATTCTATGGAATATGCGTTTTGTCGATATCTTCTCTAGGATGCCGGACGGGAAGCTTGCGATCGACTACACTCACTTTCACGACGTAACACCTGTTTGACTAGAAATTTTAGATTTTCCCCCTCTCCTCCTTTCCTATGCCCTACAGCCAATTTACCACCATTGGTAAAGCAAAAGCCGCCTTCGGGCTCACGGTTCTGGAGCGATCGCGCTTCCTGCCGTCCCAGGGCCCGATCGCGCCTTCGGATGTTTTAGCAGGTACTCTCAAAGAAAGCCTGCCAATTGTGGCGATATCTGGCAGTGAAAAAGCCCGTTCCGAAGGAATTATCTACCCCGTACTGTTAGAAGTGAGGCGAATTCTCGATCATCAAATCAGCCTCTTCTCCGGCGAAGATTTTACAATTGAAGAAGCCGTTGGACTCAACGGCATTTGCGACTTTCTCCTCACTCGCTCGACCGAAGTATTAGAAATTGAAGCACCAACAGTAGTCATTGTAGAGGCAAAAAAAACAGACCTGAAAACGGGAATCGGTCAGTGCATTGCTGAGATGGTCGCCGCTCAACGCTTTAATCAGGCAAAAGACAAATATATTCCAACCATCTATGGCAGTGTAAGTAATGGTATTCAATGGCAATTCCTCAAACTTGAAGAGCAAACTGTCACCATTGACCTATCGGTTTATCCGCTACCGCCCGTAGAACAAATCCTCAGTTTCTTTGTCTGGATGATGCAGTCAGGGTAAATAACCCGCCTTTTATCCCATCCCTGCTTATTGCAACCCAAGTGAAACAATGGCATCGTTAACTTTCACCATGAGTGTCATCGGATCGATCGCTGAAGCGGTAAACCCACACTTCTCATAAAACTGCTTCGCATCTTCCGAGATAGCGTGTACGAGAATTGCCCTTATTCCCGCAATTTCAGCAGCTTGCAGAGTGCGAAGAATTGCATCTCGCAGCATAGCACGCCCGATACCTTTACTTTGCCAGTGGCGATCGACTGCCAATCTTCCTATAACCATCACTGGAATCGGATCGGGCATATTACGCCTAACTCGACCCGTTGCAATAGTTTGTGCCACTGCGCCATTAGCAAGACAGTAATACGCGACGACTACTTCACCAGCACAGAGAACATAAGTGCGGGAAGCCCCCTCGGACTCATTTTTCAAAGCGCGGCGCTTCAGCCAGTCATCTAGCTGACTGTTACCTGAGTCAAAGTTCTCAATTCGATGTAACGAATTCAGTTTTTCAGGAGGGCGGAGTTCGTCTCGATCTAGATCTAATCCCACGGAGATTTGGTTGTTAGCAATGCCTGTAATTTCTCATTTCGCTTATGTGGTGCATCCAACAGCGCCACGAATTCCTGAAATTTACGCTCATCTAGCCCAAAAAAAATTCGGTCTAGAATCACATCTTGGGCTTTTTGATAAGCTGACTCAAGCATGAACTCCGATCGGCTCTTGCCTTGTATTTCAGCCGCTCGATCGATTAAATCGCGTTGATTTTGCTTAGCTCGGATATTGATCGTCACGTCGCGGGTCTGGCTGACTGACCCTTTACTTCCTGACCCATACATAACCGCTACCCCTCTGAGAGTCACAAAGATACTCTTCTAATTCAACAGCTTTGTATACACATTGTCAATACATCGAGCGGAAATTCCTAATAGTCATTAGTAATTATCCGGTGAAGATGTGTTACCTGGATTTACTTTGAATTTAGATCTTTATTGAAATAAAGTCTGTAGGATGCGTCAGACAAGATAATTTTAGGCGATAAGCGCTAATTTTAAGCTTCTGACGCACCCTACTTAATCTAAAAACTGATCTTCAATTGATTGACATCTGCCTGTCCATATTCTCCTAATTTAATTTTGACAGGTTCAATTTTCCAAATGTCTTGACAATAATCCCCAATCGAACGATCGGAAGAGAATTTACCCATCCGCGCCACATTTAGAATTGTCATCCGAGTCCAGTTGTCAGTATCTCGGTAAGCTTGACTGACGAGTTCTTGGCATTCTATATAAGCGCGATAGTCTGCCAAGAGCATATATTCATCGTGATACAACATGGTATCCAGCAAAGGTTTAAACAAATTGGGATCGCCGTGGGAGAAGAAACCCGACGAAATGCGATCGATCGCCAATTTCAATTCAGGATCTGTATTGTAATAATACATTGGATCGTATCCGTAAGCTTTTTTGGCATTCACTTCTTCTTCCGTTAATCCGAATAAAAAGAAGTTTTCTGCTCCCACCTCTTCACGGATTTCAACATTAGCACCATCCAACGTGCCGATAGTTAGGGCTCCATTGAGGGCAAATTTCATGTTACCCGTTCCAGATGCTTCCTTTCCTGCTGTCGAAATTTGTTCGGATAAATCTGCCGCCGGATAAACTCGTTGAGCAAATTTAACGCTGTAATCTTCTAGGAAAACAACCTTCAAGCGGCCTCTTACATCTGGATCGCGATTCACCACATCCGCGATCGAATTGATTAGCTTGATAATCAGCTTGGCAATATAATATCCGGGGGCTGCTTTGCCACCAAATAAGAACGTGCGCGGCGTAATATCAAGTTCTGGATTGGCCTTGATTCGGTTGTACAAGGTAATAATGTGCAGCGCATTTAAGTGCTGCCGCTTGTATTCATGGAATCGTTTAGCGTGAATATCAAACAAGGAATTAGCATCTACTTCAATGCCGCTTTTAGCTTTGATATAGTCAGCCAAATCTTGCTTGATTGATTGTTTGATCTGCCGGAATTTATGGCAAAATTCTGGATCTTCCGCAAAAGGTTCTAATTGGCGAAGTTTATCCAAATTTTTGAGCCAACCATCTCCAATCTTGCTGTCAATAAGTTGGCACATTTGGGGATTGCTTAATGCAATAAAGCGGCGCGGTGTGATCCCATTCGTCTTGTTGTTGAACTTCTCTGGATACATCTCATAGAAGTCGTGCAAGACATCTTTTTTCAGGAGTTCAGTGTGTAGTGCTGCGACTCCATTAATCGCAAAGCTACCCACACAAGCCAAGTTTGCCATGCGGATGTAGCGTTCGCCGCTTTCGTCAATGAGCGACATTCGCCCCACTCGGTCAAAATTATCGGGATACTTGATGCGAACATCGTCGAGGAAACGACTGTTAATTTCGTAAATAATTTCGAGATGTCGGGGCAATAGTTCACCAAACAAGCCCAGAGGCCACCTTTCTAAGGCTTCTGGTAATAGGGTATGGTTGGTGTAAGCGAAAGTATGGGTGGTGATGTACCAAGCTCGATCCCATTCCATTCCTTCTTCATCGACTAACAAGCGCATTAGTTCAGCAACGGCGATGGAAGGATGGGTATCATTCAGTTGAATGACAAATTTTTCACTTAATTTTTCCAGTTCAATCTTTTGCCCTTTCATAATCCGAATCATGTCTTGCAGGGAACAAGACACGAAAAAGATTTGCTGCGCCAGCCGCAATTTTTTACCTTGGGAAAGATTGTCGTTGGGGTAGAGGACTTTGGAGAGATTCTCTGAGGTCATCTTGGCTTGAACGGCTTTGACATAATCGCCAGAGTTGAAGGCTCCAAAATCGAAGGATTCGGGTGCTTCGGCTGCCCACAATCTTAATGTATTGGCAGTATTGACTTTGTATCCTAAAATTGGCGTGTCGTAGGGTATGCCTTTGACAACTTGGAAGGGAATCCAGCGGACTCGGTAGCGCGATCGTTCGTCAAGATATACTTCAGTATGACCGCCGAGTTTCACTTCCACTGACCATTCTGGACGGGCGACATCCCAGGGATTACCGTAGCGCAGCCATTTGTCGGTCATTTCGACTTGCCAGCCATCTTGGATTTTTTGCTCAAAGATGCCAAATTCGTAGCGGATGCCGTAACCTAGAGAGGGAATCTCTAAGGTTGCCATTGAGTCGAGGTAACAGGCAGCTAAGCGCCCCAAACCGCCGTTACCGAGTCCGGGTTCTTCTTCTTGTTCGAGTAATTCATTGAGGTCAAGTCCCAATTCTTCAATGGCTTGTTTAACTTGGTCGTAGATACCCAGGTTGATCAGGTTGTTGCCCAGGTGTGGCCCCATGAGGAATTCGGCAGAAAGATAACAAACTGTCCGCGAACCGTTTATTGTGTAAGTTTGGGCCGTGTCGATCCAGCGTTTGAATAAGCGATCGCGTACCGTGTATGCTAATGCCATGTAGCAATCGTTTTTCGTGGCAATGCCGGGAAACTTACCTTGCAGATAGAAAAGGTTATCTAAGAAACCCCGCTTGAGCGTTTCGATACTCAACCCGGTGCGGTCATCTTCCACCTGTATAATCGGCTTACATTCAAAGGCTGGATTTGGTACAGTTTGCATAGCTGTAGATATCCTTTAGGATTTTAGATTTTGGCTGCGAGCATAGAAATTCGGGAATTGAAAATCAATCTCAGATCCTATTCTCCCTCGATTCCTGTCTTTTTTTCGGTAACGGATTATACCTCAGCTAAAGGTTTCGCCTCTTCCGTACTTAGTGTGCTAAATTACTTGGAAGGCTGACTAGGCAAGGACTTTGTTCAAAGAGCGATCGCTTCCGTAATTTCAGCAACATCTTTAGGTGCGATTTTCAATTCTTCAAGTCTTCAATCGATATAGCAACCGATGAAAGTCGGTTAGGACAACTCGAACTCTTACCTCTGGTCTTTCCATCCCTTACTCCGTAACCCTAGCCCCTAGACCCTAGCCCCTAGCCCCTAGCTATATCATTCCTCGACACGATAGCCAAATTCTGCCAACCGACTGCGAGATTGCCGCCATTTTGGCTCCACTCTCACAAACAACTCTAGATATACTTTCCCATCAATTAATTTTTGCATTTGTTCGCGAGCTGCGCTGCCAATAGTTTTTAGCATGATTCCGCCTTTGCCGATCACAATTCCCTTTTGGGAGTCTCGTTCGACATTGATGGCGGCGAAAACGCGCGTAATTGTGGGTGTTTCCTCTACTTTCTCGATCGTGACAGCTACGGAGTGAGGAATTTCTTCGCGAGTTAAAAGCAAAATTTGTTCGCGAATCAGTTCTGCCATAATAAAGCGTTCTGGTTGGTCGGTTACCAGATCGGGGGGATAATAATATGGCCCCGGTTCTAAGCGATCGATTAAAAATTCCTGAAGCGCCTCCAAACCATCGCCGTTGAGGGCCGAAAATTTGACGATCGGCCAATCGTGCGGCCCAGCCAGATTGGCATAAGTATCCTCAATCTGATGGTAATTTGAAGATTGTTGGTCTATTTTGTTCAACCCCAAGACGATCGGCGTTTGGCTGTGGTTTAAGAGATCGACGATGTAGCGATCGCCACCACCAGCTTCCACCGAACCATCCACCACAAACAGCAGCACATCCACCGACTGAATCGCAATTTGGGCATTTTTCACCAACACTTTCCCCAACTGGTGGTGAGGCTTGTGAATTCCCGGCGTATCCACAAAAATCAGCTGCGCCTCCGGCGTCGTTAAAATCCCCCGCAGGCGATTGCGCGTCGTCTGCGCCACCGGCGAAACGATCGCAACTTTTTGCCCTACCAACTGATTCATCAGAGTGGACTTGCCCACATTGGGGCGTCCGATGATACCAATAAAGCCAGACTTGTATCCCGCCGGTGCAACCGGAATGCTGAATGCTTCTGCCCTTCCTAAATCTAAATTATCTTCTTGCTCGCTCATCCTACCGCCACCCTCAATTTTATACCCGTCTTTAGATTATGACGGCTACCAGTCGAACCGTTTTAGGTTGATAACCATTAGGAAAAATAAAGTCAGAAGGATTACTCCTCATTGCTAAGCCAAATAGTTGCAGCCAAAGTAGTCTTTTCCAGCTTTAGATTGTTGGGTTTTATTCATGTACAGTTTGGTTGCTTCTTCGGCAGGTAAGGGTGTGCTAAAGAAGTACCCTTGTACGCCGTCGCACTTTCCCAACCGCAAAAATTCTAATTCTTCCGCTTTTTCAACGCCCTCAGCAATCACTTTTAAGTTTAGCCCATGCCCTAAAGCAATGACAGCCGTGATAATTGCCGCCTCCTTTGTATTATTCATCAAACCGTGGATAAAAGAGCGATCGATTTTCAGCGTATCTAAAGGCAATCGTTTCAATGTCCACAAGGAAGAGTAGCCCGTGCCAAAATCATCCATCGAAATGTGGATTCCCATCCTCTGCAACGACTCCAATACTGAAATTGTAAAGTCTACATCTTGTATAGCAATGCTTTCAGTAATTTCTAATTCCAGATAACCCGGTTCTAGCCCTGTTTCTTTTAAAACTTGGGCAATTATTTTTACTAGGTTGCGTTGCTGGAACTGACGAGTCGAAAGATTAACTGCCATGCGTAGAGGCGGTAAGCCAGCTAACTGCCAGAGCTTGTTTTGGGCGCAAGCAGTCCTGAGTACCCATTCTCCGATCGGGCAGATCAGTCCGGTTTCTTCTGCTAGGGGAATAAAGCGATCGGGGGGAATTAATCGGCCATCGGCAGACTGCCAGCGAATCAAAGCTTCCATGCCCACAATCTTACCTGTGTTTAAGTCCACCTGCGGTTGGTAGTGCAACAGAAACTCTTGGCGTTCTAATGCTTTATAGAGATTGTTTTCTAGTACCAATCGCTCTAACGCTTTGTTGCCGATCGCTGATGTATAAAGTTGATAATTGTTTCGACCCTGTTGCTTAGCCCGATACATCGCAGCATCGGCATTTTTCAGGAGGGTTTCAGCGTCTTCACCGTCATAGGGAGCTAGAGCAATTCCTATGCTAGCTTTGACGTAAAGTTCTTGTTCGCCAAATTTAAAAGGAACGCCCAGAACATCCAGAAATCGCTGGGCAATTTGTTCGGCATCCTCTGCACTGTGGATTGGGGATAGCAATATGGTAAATTCATCCCCTCCCCAACGGGAAACGATGTCACTTTCGCGCAGAGATTGTTTCAGTCGTTTGGCGACATTTTGCAGTAATTCATCGCCAAGAGCATGGCCTAGCGTATCGTTAATATTTTTGAAATAATCAAAGTCGAGAAACACCACAGCCAACATTTCCCGGCACTGATGGATTTTTGCTAGTGCCAGGGTAAGACGGTCATTAAATAGTAGCCGATTCGGCAAACCCGTCAGGAGGTCGTGGGAAGCTTGATGCCGGATTGTATCCTCCACACATCTCTGCATCACCGCCATGTAGAGGTGAAGTCCTAAAGCTTGAGCGAGTTTAATTTCATCGGAACTCCACTCTTTGGCTTGTCCTTTCTTGATTTCTCGCCAAGCTTCAAAAGACCGGCGGGGTCGCAAGTTGCGTTCGTCTTGATTTAAACGTCCAGCCCATAATGTTTCGGTTTCAATCTCATTGCGGAAAATGGTGAGGCATCCCACGCATTGTTGCTGATAGCGCAGGGGTACGATAAGCAAGGAACGAATAGGAGTTGATTCTAGCTCCGGTTTTAAAAATTCAAGTTGACACTCTTGATAAATCTCGGTAATGATGTAAGGAAAGTTTTGAGTGTTTAGCGGCAGATCGGTTAGATTCTTTAACTCAGGATTTAGAAATAATAACTCAAAGCTCTTTTCGTTGTTGGTATTGGGGGTGTCTTTGGTAGGATTGATAATTTGTTGCCAAAAGGGGCTTTCTTCTAGAGGGGTCGAAGACAACTGTTCGCCGTAGGTGTAAAGTTGGGCGGGCTGCTCAATCGGCTCTGCTGTTATATACAACCGACCACCAGCACCCTCTAATGCTTTGACGGTTTGCTCCAGCACTTTTTGCCGAATTTCTGTAATGTTAAGCGGCGAGTGGAGCAGACGGCTGATTTGGTTACATACGGCTTCGTGTTGAGCTTGCTGTCTAGTGCGCGACAGCAGATTAGACTGGGCGATCGCGATCGACACTTGATCCACCAACAGCTGTACGATTTTTAAATCTCGTTCTGTAAAGCTTTTTGGCTTGGCATGGTGAGAAACTAACAACCCCCAAAGCTGATTTTGGTGCAAAATCGGCACGCTCAGGGAAGAATCCACCCCCATAGCGGTGAGATATTCTACGTGGCAGGGATCGACTGGGCTGTAGCGAACATCTTCCGTAACCAGGCTTTCTCCTGTATTGGGGCAATCTAGCTGGCTGACGGTTTTCTGCCTGGAAGCCACATCCACAATCACCCGCTGACGAGCTTTAACAAACATCTGACGGGCATGGAGAGGAACATCGCCAGCCGGAAAATGCAGTCCCAGCAATGAAGGTAGTCTCCCGCCCTGACGAGCCTCAGCAATCACTTCTCCGCTCCCATCTGGATGAAATAAATAAATTTTGACGCGATCGGTCCCTAAAAATGAGCGGATTTCTTGTACTGTCGTTGTCAAAATTTCTCCCAGCTCTAGGGATCGGCGAATTCTAGTGGCAATCCGATTTAGCAAATTCTCGCGATCGTAAAGCTGGGCTTCCTCTCCCTTTACCCCTAAGTCCGGTGCTTTTGTATTTTTTTTATGCGCCATCCTAATAAACCTTCTAATTTGAGCGGTCTGTGATGCTCCCTTCTGAATTATTTGTTCAAAAACCAGGTTGCGATCAACAAAGATTTAAATTCGTCGTTTATGTATACAAGTTTACATTTCTTTCACGAAAATCTTTAAATTATATTCAATATACTTAAGATTTTGTTAAAATCTCTAGAAAGAAACAAATGTTTGCTATAGTATCTGGCGTGCGATCGTACCTGTCACATTTACAGACTGATTAAAGGTATTTGGACTGCGTTTTCAGCTATTTTTGTCTGTTTTGGCTTGGGAGTATTCACGTAAATTTAAGAAAAGCCAGTATAATTTTCAACTGCACTTTCTACGTAAGAATGACTCCCATATACGTAACGGCAAAGAGTTTGATATTCTTGACCGTATAATTACTTAGCACCATAACATGACCGCAACACCAATTAAACCTAGTGACTGGGATGCCCTGACCGCTGCATTGCAAGGAATCGAAATCATTACCGATCCGATCCAAGTAGCTAAATTATCCCAGGATTACCATACTTTTAGCCCCATTTTACAAGCCCAGCTAGCCGGAAAGACAGGCGAGCTGGTTGTCCGTCCAGCCAACGAAGCAGAAGTGTTGCGGGCAGCCGCCGCCTGCGTAAAATTCAAGGTGCCTCTGACAGTGCGAGGCGCTGGTACTGGCAACTACGGGCAATGCGTACCGCTACAAGGCGGCGTCATCGTGGATATGACCCGAATGCAGAACATCTGCTGGGTGAAACCGGGGGTAGCGCGGGTAGAAGCTGGTGTCAAGCTGGCGCAACTGGATAAAAAAGCCAGAGAAATCGGCTGGGAAATGCGGATGGCACCCTCGACGTATCGGACGGCAACTATTGGAGGTTTTATTGCCGGTGGTAGTGGCGGTATAGGTTCTATTACCTACGGACTGCTGGCCGATCGCGGCAATCTGCTCGCCCTACGAGTAGTCACCCTGGAAGACACTCCACGTGCGATCGACTTACGAGGAGACGACGTTCAGAAAGTAAATCATGCCTGGGGCATCAACGGCATCATCACTGAATTAGAGATTCCCCTGGGGCCAGCTTATCCTTGGGCAGAAGCGATCGTCACCTTTGAAAGCTTCATGGCAGCTGCGCGATTTGGACAAGCCCTGGCGAATGCAGATGGAATGATGAAAAAACTTATTTGCATTACAGCATCGCCAATTCCCAGCTATCTTACCGCTTTACGCCCATACATTCCCGACGGCACTCACGCTGCACTGCTGATGGTGGCAGAAACCTGCCTAGAACCATTGCAGGATATGGTGCGGGAATTCGGCGGCACAATTACCTATCAAAAACTGGCACAGGACTCCGGTAAAGGTTTCCATCTGGCCGAATTTACCTGGAATCATACCACTTTACACGCTCGCAATGTCGATCCGTCCATCACTTACCTGCAAAGCATATTCCCCGCAGACAAAAGCCTTAAGTTAGTTGAGCATATGTACGATCGCTTCGGCGACGAAGTAATGATGCACCTGGAATTTTTCCGAGTAGGCGGTACAGCAATTCCTGGCGCTTTGCAACTCGTTCGCTACACCACAGAAGAACGCCTCAACGAAATTATTCGCTATCACGAAGAACAGGGCGTCTTCATTGCCAATCCCCACGTTTATATTTTGGAATTGGGAGGTAGAAAGAAAGTTGATATCGAGCAGCTAAAATTTAAGGAAATGGTCGATCCTTATGGGCTGCTCAATCCAGGTAAAATGCGAGTACGTTTGGAGCAATGACATTAGTCATTAGTCATTAGTCATTAGTAACTTTCGTAGGTTGGGTTGAGGTAACGAAACCCAACCCTGACCTTGGCGAGAGTTGGGTTTCGTTATAGCAACCGCCAAGGCGACTCTTGGCAGTAGGGGCGTTCGCGTAGCGTGCCGGAGGCATTAGCATTCGGGTAGTAAATCTTCGGTTTTAACCAATAAATTATATGCCCGAATGCTTCGCCCCTACCCCAGATTTATGGCTTAACCGCCTTGGCGGTTGCTATACCTCAACCCAACCTACAATTCTAATCACCAATCACTATGATTCACATCGATGGTTCTTATGGAGAAGGTGGCGGACAAGTACTTCGCACCTCGCTGAGTCTCGCTGCTATTACTGGCGAAGCGATCCGCATCGAAAACATTCGGGCGGGACGCAAAAAACCCGGACTTGCGGCTCAACATCTGACTGCTGTAAGGGCAGCGGCGGCAATTTGTCAAGCCCAAGTGCGGGGTGATGCGCTGCGATCGATGATGCTGGAATTTGTTCCTGGTAGCCAAGTGCAGGCGGGACACTATACTTTCGATGTCTCGGAGGCGCGGCAAGGCGGTTCTGCTGGCGCTCTTACCCTCGTTTTGCAAACCATCTTACTACCCTTAGCGCTAGCTGCTGATGACTCTCAGGTGACGCTGCGAGGGGGAACTCACGTCCCTTTTAGCCCTCCCCTTACTTATATCCAGGAAGTCTACTTGCCGATCGCAAGTCGGATGGGCGTACAAGCTTCCGTAAGACTGAATGCTTGGGGTTGGTATCCCCAAGGTGGCGGAGAGGCGGTGTTGCGGGTAACTGGGGGTAATACCTTGGAGGGGATTAATCTGCTCGATCGCGGCGCTTTGCGACAGGTGCGGGGTGTCGCGGTGGTGACGGAACTCCCCTCCCACATTCCCGACAGAATGGCTCATCGAGCTGAGAATATTTTGCGCGACGCCAACCTCCAAGTTAATATTAAACCCCAGCGGGAGCGGGGTATTGCACCGGGAGCGGGTATTTTTCTTACAGCTGAATACAAAAATAGTTTAGCTGGCTTTAGTGCTTTGGGACGTCAGAATTTACCTGCTGAAAAAGTAGCTGAAATGGCTTGTGAGGAGTTACTGGATTTCCATGAAAAAGTAGCGCCCGTTGATGTTCATCTTGCCGATCAGTTGTTGTTACCATCTGCTTTAGCGTCGTCACAAAGTCAGTATCGCGTGGCTGAAATTAGCACTCATTTAACGACAAATGCTTGGGTAATTCAGCAGTTTGGCTTAGCTGAAATAACTATAGATGAAACTGAAAAGATTGTGGCGATCGCACCTTTGATATCATCTCCTGACGATCGCCCATAATAAAACTTCTTAGGTATGTTGTTGCGCTTCAGCGCTCTTTAAGATATAGAGTTTTCAAATGAGTCGCGAACACATATTTAATAGTGAAGGTTGGGTTACGACTTAGGTATGTTGTTGCGCTTCAGCGCTCTTTAAGATAGCGCCCAAGATACAACAGGTCTGTTAGACTAGATTAATAGCTGGAGGAATATCATTATGCAGTTAACTATCAAGGACTCAATGGGAAAAATTACTACAACGCTAGCGGTCACGAATCGGTTGGATCAAGGTTTGGCTGAACGCGGTTTTATCGCGCCAGACGAAGTGCGATCGATCGCCTTGGAAAACGTGCTGGTAGACACTGGCGCTACCACTTTGTGTTTGCCACAGAATGTTATTGCTCAACTTGGCTTAAAACTTCTCAAAGAAGTGCCTGTAGAGACGGCGACAGGCATAGGTCAGGCACGCATTTTTGAAGATGCCAAAATTTCTTTATTGGGACGAGAAGGAACATTTGAATGTTTGGAATTGCCGGGAGGATCATCTCCATTGCTGGGAGTAATTCCCTTGGAGGCGTTAGGTATTGAACTGGATTTGCAAAATCAAAGACTTATTCTTTTGCCTTTGAGTCCGACAGCTAGTTATCTGAGAATTTAGTTATAGGGGGTTTCAGTTGCATGAAATACACCCCAGAAACCCGGTTTCTCTGTACCTCATATCATATCCTTACGCATTGGTTACCTAAAAAAATCGTGCGCTCATTCTTATCTGCGTTAATCTGCGTTCATCTGTCTACCCTACGGGAAGGCGAAGCGCCTACATCTGCGGTAAAAATTTAACCAACGATGACAACAGACAATTTGACAATATCACTCACCTGAAAACCGCTGTAAACTTGGAGCCTTGGAATTAGGCTAACACAAAAGTTTTTTTTGTAATGTCAAAAGCGATCGCACTTTTTTATAAGCTATAGCGCGATCGCTCTGGCGATAGTTTCTCCCATCCTACCCTTGACTAAGATGTTTCTTCCAACCGTTTTTTAGACTCTTTGGTACCGTGAAAACGAATGCCTAGAAAAATGTCATAAACAAAACTCCAAAAATCTTTTCCTTGCAGAAGTCCCAGAGATTGGTGGCAACCTTTCTCATCTAAAAGCGGCTGAGTGGCACGATAAGCTGGCTGGTAATTATACCAGGGAATCGAAGGCCACAAATGATGAATTAAGTGATAATTTTGTCCGAGAATCAGCACATTGAGAATAGGACTGGGATAGACGCGGGCATTTTTCCAGCGATCGCGCTCCTGAAATGGTCGGTGCGGCAAATAATCAAAAAACAACCCCAATGCTAGCCCGACCACCAATGCCGGTGAAAACCAAAAATTGAGAATATAGCCCAAAAAGCCATATTGACAGGCAATATAGACAATCGTAGCTACAAATAACCGGCTCAAAAACCATTCCAGCAGCTCATACTTTCGCCACAAACGCCGCTTGAAGAAAAACACCTCGTGATAGAAAAACCGGGCTGCAATCATCCAGAGTGGCCCACCAGTCGAAACAAAATGATCCGGGTCATTATCCGGATCGTTGACATGGGCGTGGTGCTGCATATGAACCCGCGTAAACACGGGAAAGGCGAAGCCCAACATCAGCGCACTACCGTGACCCAAAATAGCATTGGCGACGCGATCGCGATGAGCCGCATTGTGAGAAGCATCGTGAATCACCGTCCCTGCCATGTGCAAAGCAATGACATTAGTCAAAAAGCAGCAGGGATCTGGCCAATTCCAAAGCCAGTAGCCGCAGGTCGAAAGCATGACCATAATAACAGCGGCTACAAACATAAGTAGCGTAGGATTAAAATCGCCGGGAGGACCCAATAACTCCTTAGGTACTGTCAGCGGCTTCTGTGCCTCCGACATCAGTATCTTTACTCCTGTTAACATCCATCGCGTAGTATACGATACGGACACTGTAACAATAAAGTTTTGTTTAGTTAGTTGTTAGGGGCTAGAAAAGTCAAAACCCGCCCCTACTGACTTTTGACTTTTCTAGCCCCTAGCCCCCAGTCCCTTCCCCCAAATTATCCATGCAACTGCGAAATTCCCTGCGTCGAACAAAAATAGTCGCCACCATTGGCCCTGCCTGTAGCAGCCCAGAAGTGCTGAAGGCTTTGATTGAAGCTGGTGCTACCACCTTGCGGCTGAACTTTTCTCACGGAACACATGACCAACACCAGCGGAATATCCGCCTAATCAGGCAGACTTCCTTCGAGCTGAATCAGCCGGTGGGCATACTGCAAGACCTGCAAGGCCCGAAAATTAGACTGGGGCAATTTGAAAACGGTTCCATCGAAGTTAAAAAAGGCGATCCCTTTATTTTGACCAACCGCCAAATCAAAGGCAGCCAGGAAATCAGCTCCGTCACATACGATCGTCTAGCAGCCGAAGTTCCAGAAGGAGCCACCATTCTTCTGGATGATGGTAAAGTCGAAATGGTTGTAGAGAAAGTAGACCGCATCACCGAAGAACTGCACTGTCGCATCGTTGTAGGCGGAACGCTCTCCAACAGCAAAGGCGTCAACTTCCCAGGAGTCTACCTATCCATCAGAGCATTAACCGACAAAGACCGTAAAGACCTCGTATTTGGTCTAGACCAAGGCGTAGACTGGGTAGCGCTCTCGTTTGTCCGCAATCCCCAAGACGTACTGGAAATAAAAGAACTTATTTCCAGTGCCGGTAAACGAGTGCCAGTGATTGCCAAAATAGAAAAGCACGAAGCGATCGAGCAAATGGAAGCCATTCTGGCCTTGTGCGATGGCGTCATGATTGCCAGAGGCGACTTAGGCGTCGAACTACCTGCCGAAGACGTACCCATCCTGCAAAAGCGGCTGATTGTCTTAGCCAACCATTTAGGAATTCCCATCATTACCGCTACCCAGATGCTCGATAGCATGGCTAACAACCCCCGACCCACCCGTGCCGAGATTTCCGATGTAGCCAATGCTATCCTCGATGGAACAGATGCCGTCATGCTCTCCAACGAAACAGCAGTCGGCAAATACCCAGTAGAAGCAGTAGCTACAATGGCTCGCATTGCCATCAGAATCGAGCAGGAACAGGCGCGACAAGTTACATCTCACACAGTCACAAACAACGGTCGCTCAATACCCAACGCCATCAGTCAAGCAGTCAGCCAAATTTCCGAACAACTCGGAGCTGCTGCAATTATGAGCTTGACAAAAACAGGTGCCACCGCTCGGAATGTCTCTAAATTCCGACCCAAAACACCTATAGTCGCCGTTACGCCCCACGTTGATGTGGCACGGCAACTGCAAATGGTATGGGGCGTCAAACCTCTGTTGATGTTGGAGTTAGCTTCAACCAGTCAAACCTTTCAAGCCGCCCTTAACGTTGCTCAAGAAAGGGGTCTGCTTTCTCAGGGAGATTTGGTAGTAATGACTGCCGGTACTCTCCAGGGGGTTGCAGGCTCCACAGATTTGATTAAAGTTGAGGTGGTAACCGCTGTGCTGGGCAAGGGAACCGGCTTAGGATCGGGTTCCGTCAGCGGTCGGGCGCGAGTGGCTCATAATGCTGTGGATATCAGCAATTTCAATCATGGCGAAATTTTAGTGGCACCCCGCACCAGTGCCGAGTTTCTAGATGCAATTCGCAAGGCAGCTGGCGTGATTACCGAGGAGGAGAGTTTAACTTCTCATGCCGCCATCATAGGCTTACGCCTGGGCGTGCCAGTAATTGTCGGTGTCAAGAATGCCACTCAGACCATTCGCGATGGGGCAATTCTCACCCTGGATATGCAGCGGGGTCTGGTTTACTCCGGTGCGATGGCAACAACTCAGACCGATGCTACTGTGACGATTTAGCTAAGAAGTTTTGAGTTATGAGTTATACTTCGCACGGGCATAAATGGGCGAAGCATTCCGTGAATAATTTGTTGGTTGAAACCAAAGATCTTGGACGGAATGCTAATGCCTCCGGCACGCTACGCGAACGCCCCTACAGGGATAAAAAAGCTCGGTCTGTGACCGTGCTGAGTATAAATAATCAAAACCATGACTCAAAACTCCCCAAAGGGGAGTGGCTTGACCAAAAAATTAGTGGTTTGCTCGCCCCCGGATTCATCCGTAAGGCTAATCCAAAATCCAAAATCTATAGCAAACTGCTGAGTGCAAGGTCAGCCGTGCTGAGTACAAACACAGTGGCTTCCGTGCGGGGAATAGCTCTATACTGTCCTAACATATCTGACTGTGGCTATAAAATCCAAAATCTAAAATCCAAAATCGAATGACTGTGCCGTGGCGATTCTTTTAAAAGCCAATACTATATTTTAAACTAGAAATAGACCAGCAGTAACGGCTCTTTATTATCCGTTCTCCCCATCCTAAAAATTTTTGATAAAAGGCGTTAAAAACAATATATGAAAATACATCATCCCAAGACAGGATATGGCATAGGAGTATTGGCAGTAGCATTAGCGTTAATGGTACTGTGGCCGGGGGTGTTGAAAAATTTATTAGTTGCGAACGGTTTTATTCCCCACGGGCATTGCTATCTGTGGAACCCGTCACTGGTGTCGCTTCACGTTACTTCCGATCTGCTGATCGGGGGAGCATATATTGCCATTTCAGCTACTCTAGCCTATTTAGTCTACAAATCTCATCAAGATATCCCGTTCCACTGGATGTTTCTCTTGTTTGGAACATTTATTATCGCCTGTGGCGGTACCCACTTTATGGAAGTGTGGACGCTGTGGACGCCGACCTATTGGTTATCGGGAGAATTGAAGTTAATGACGGCAGTTGTATCTGTGACAACAGCTGCGGTATTGCCGTCGCTGGTTCCGCAAGTGCTGGCACTTGTTGAAGCTGCTAAAATTTCCCAAGAGCGAAAGCTGAAACTGGAAGCTGCTAACCTCGAACTGGAGGCTCTAGCACGCCAGCTTCAAGAACTCGATCGCATCAAAAGTCAGTTTTTCGCTAACGTCAGTCACGAACTGCGAACGCCCCTAGCCTTGATCCTGGGGCCGACAGAGAAATTGCTGGCGTCGGAACAGCTCCCCCAGGAACATCGCCATGACTTAAACGTAGTGCGTCGCAACGCCCAAACCTTGCTCAAACAGGTTAACGATTTACTTGATGTTTCTAAGTTAGAAGCAGGCAAAATGGGTGTCAACTACGCTCAAGTCGATTTAGCGGAACTTGTACAACTCACTGCCGCTCACTTTGAAACGCTAGCCGAAGATTTACAGATTTCATTTGCAGTTGAAGGGCCCCAATCCCTGCCTGCACAGGTCGATCCTGAGAAGTTGCAGCGTATATGCTTGAATCTGTTTTCCAACGCTTTCAAATTTACTCCTAATGGTGGCAGGATCGGGTGCATTCTGCAAATCCATCAGGAAGTCAAAAGTCAAGATATCTCTCTTTTGCCTTCTCCTGGCGTCACCATCATCGTTGAAGACAGTGGCCCCGGTGTGCCGCCAGAGTTACGAGAAGTTATTTTCGAGCCTTTCCGTCAAGAAGAACGGGGGATTAGTCGTAACTTTGGCAGCACTGGACTGGGATTAGCTATTGTCAAGGAATTTGTTGAGTTGCACGGCGGTACGATCGCAGTTGATGACTCAGCCTTGGGTGGGGCAAAGTTTACTATAGAACTGCCGTTGCTAGCACCAGCAGGTGTTACCTTACAAACTCCCATTGATAAGGAAAATATCAATAATGAACTCGCCCGCCAAACACTCGCAGAACTACAAGTAGAGGAAATTACGGATCGGGATGATTTTTTCCCTCTTCCTCTATCCCCTTCTTCCGAATCCCCACTAATACTGGTAGTCGAAGATAATCCGCAAATGAATCGGTTTATCACACAGACGCTGACACCTGAGTATAGTACTGTTACAGCTTTTAATGGGCAGGAGGGATTGGAACTGGCATTGCAGTTGCGTCCCGACTTGATTCTCACCGATCTGATGATGCCGGAAATGAGCGGCGAAGAACTGGCGCGGGAGATTCGCCTGCACCCAGAACTTGATGCTGTGCCAATTGTGCTGCTGACGGCCAAAGCTGACGATGAGTTGCGCGTGCAGCTGTTGCGAGAAGTAGCACAAGACTACCTGATGAAACCTTTCTCAGTTGAAGAACTGAAGGCGCGGGTGGGCAATCTTATTGCTATGAAGCGTGCTAGAGAAATACTCCAGCGGGAGTTGGGATCTGCTACTGAAAACTTGGCAGTCTTAGCCAAAGAGGTACAAGTTCGTCAGCAAGAACTGCAAAAGTTCGCTTCCGAATTAGAAATTTTGGTAGCCCAACGCACTGCCGATCTGACAGAAGCGAATACGCTGCTGCAAGAAAAAATTGCCGAATTAGAGATAGAAAAAGAAGCCTTGCGACAAAGCGAAGAACGTTTCCGCAGCTACTTTGAACTGCCTCTCATCGGTATCGCCATCACATCGCTGGAAAAAGGATGGCTGCAAGTAAACGACAAGTTGTGCGATATTTTTGGCTATTCCCGGCAAGAACTGAGCGAGATGACTTGGGTTGAGTTAACTCATCCCGAAGATTTGGCGGCGGACATCGAGCATTTCAACCTAATTTTGGCCGACAAAATCGAAAGCTATTCAATGGACAAGCGGTTTATTCGCAAAGACGGCGGGATAATTCATGCCACCATTGCAGTCCAATGCGTCCGTCGTGCGGACAGGTCAATTGATTATTTTGTGGCTTTAGTTCAGGACATTACCGATCGCGTACAAGCTTTTGAGAGGCTGCGGCTACTAGAATCGGTGGTAGTCAACGCCAATGACGCCATTGTCATTACCGAAGCTGCGCCGATTGATGAGCCTGGCCCTCGAATTATTTACGTTAACGATGCTTTCACCCGCATGACGGGCTACACCGATCGGGAAGTGCTGGGCAAAACGCCGCGAATTTTGCAAGGCCCCAAGAGCGATCGCACTGCCTTAAACAAACTCAGGACAGCTTTGCAAAACTGGCAACCATCGGTAGTTGAATTAATTAACTACCGCAAAGACGGCTCCGAATTCTGGGTTGAACTCAGCGTCGTTCCCGTGGCTGACGAAACAGGCTGGTACACGCACTGGATCGCTATAGAGCGCGATATCACCGATCGCAAGCTCTCAGAGGAGGCACTGCATCGCCGCGAACAACAATTCAAAACATTGGTGGAAAATACACCCGATATCATTATCCGCTGCGACAAAGAAATGCGTTACTTGTATGCAAATCCAATAGTGGAAAAGTTAACGGGAAAGCCAATCGAAAACTCGATCGGCAAGACTTTCCGAGAAATGGGTTCGCCAGAAGATTTATCTCTGCTTTGGGAGAAGACGCTGCGTCAAGTTTTTGAAAGTGGTATCCAACAAACGATCGAATTTGAGAGTCCCACGGTGCTGGGATTGCGTGCCTATCAATCTCGCTTAGTTCCAGAGTTGAATAAAGAAGGTGCAATAGAATCAGCGCTAATTGTGATTCGCGATATTACCGAACTCAAACAAGCTGAAGAAGAACGCGCCCAACTGATTCGCGAACAAGCAGCTCGTGTCTTGGCAGAAGCTCAACAGCAGCGATTTGCTTTCCTAGCCCAGGCTAGCATGGTGCTGGCTTCTTCCCTCGACTACGAAACTACTCTGGCTGAGCTAGCACGCCTTGCAGTGCCTTACCTTGCTGACTGGTGTATCGCGTATATTATTAAAGAAGATGGAGAGATCGGTCGGTTGGCAGTTGCCCATAGAGATCCAACCCAGGAAAAACTGCTCCTGCAACTGCAAAGCAATTCTGGACTTGACTCGGATCGATCGCACCCAGTCGTAGAAGTTTTACGCACAGGTAAGCCAGCTTTCTATCCTGAAGTTCCCGATGTCATACTCCAGGAGAGTGCGATCGATCCCGAACAACTCCAGCTGTTTGAAGCATTAAAACCCCGGTCTGCTGCGATCGTGCCGTTGGTTACTCAAGGCCGAATTCTGGGGGCTTTGGGCTTTGCTTTTGGGGAATCAGGACGCCACTACACTAGCGAAGATCTGACCTTGGCGGAGGAGTTAGCTACTCGCGCCGCCCTAGCAATAGACAACTCCAGAACGCATCTAGAAGCCCAAGAAGCCAACCGCCTCAAAGACGAATTTCTGGCCATCCTCTCTCACGAACTCCGAACGCCCCTACACGCTATCCTGGGCTGGGTGAGTTTGCTGCGGGCTGGAAAAGTTAACGCTACTATGACAGAACGTGCCTTGGAAACGATCGAGCGTAATGCCCGTTTGCAAACTCAAATGGTTTCTGATTTGCTTGATGTTTCGCGCATTATTCGGGGCAAACTCCAACTGGAGCTCTGTCCGATTGACCCCATCCCTGTCATTATGGCTGCTCTCGATACAGTACGACCGACAGCTGAGGCTAAAGGTATTGAGCTAAACTATGACCTCGATCCCGTGGGACAAATTGCGGGTGATAGCGATCGCTTGCAGCAAATCGTGTGGAACTTGCTCTCCAATGCGATCAAGTTTACCCCGAAAGGGGGACGGGTGGAAATTCGATTGGAATTGGGGAATGGGGAATGGGGAATGGGGAATGAGAAAGAATTGCCAATTCCCAATGTCCAAATTACGGTAAGCGACACAGGCAAAGGCATTAGTCCTAAGTTTATCCCTTATGTGTTCGATCGCTTTCGTCAAGAGAATACTAGCAGTAAGCCAAATGCTAACAGCACACTGACGCGATCGCAGACTGGACTCGGTTTGGGTTTAGCGATCGTCCGCAATCTCGTAGAATTGCATGGCGGTACTGTGATTGCTTACAGTCTCGGTGAAGGACAGGGGGCGACGTTTACAGTGAATTTACCACTTCTTGAAGAAAGTCAGCGAAGCCGACAAATAGATTAGCTAAAATTATCGCAATTGCCAAGGCGGTTAGGACATTATAAATTGCTGAAGCCGTTCAGCCCTTGCGCTCACGCCGAAGCCCTTGATTCTAAACCCTTCTGACCCTAGTCCCTAGCAAGAAAGCCCCTAGCTAGATCGCGCCTTTGTACGGAGAGTCTTTCTATCCTTGTTCTTAGCCCCTCCCCGTGGCGGGGAGGGGTTGGGGTGGGGTTCCATCTCCCTGGTGTACTGCCAAAACAGTTAGCCTAGAGGTTGGGCGTTTTTTGGCAGGAATTATGGTACAGAGTAAACTAAGTAAGCGATCGGCCCCAAAAGGCAATAATCTCAAGTCTAGGGAAATTCTCCCCCACTCCCCCACTCCCCCACTCCCCTACTCTCCCACTTCTCTTCTGGGGGCAAGTTTGGCACAATTAACGGAGTGGGTGCAGCAGCGGGGACAACCGGCATACAGAGGACGCCAGCTGTACCAGTGGATTTATCAACAAGGTGCCAAAAGTATCGGTGAAATCTCTGTATTTCCCAAACAGTGGCGGGAAGCTCAAGCAGATGTGCCTATTGGCCGATCGGCCCTACACCATCGCTCTGTCGCCCCAGATGACACAATTAAATATCTTTTGCGACTCGCAGACGGTCAAATTATCGAAACTGTTGGCATTCCTACAGAAAAGCGCCTCACCGTTTGCGTCTCTTCCCAAGTCGGCTGTCCGATGGCTTGCGATTTCTGCGCTACTGGGAAGGGAGGTTTCACTCGCAATCTGGCACGCCATGAAATTATAGATCAGGTTTTGACTGTTCAAGAAGATTTTAAACGGCGCGTCAGCCATATTGTCTTCATGGGGATGGGCGAACCTTTATTGAATATGGAAAATGTAGTCGGATCTATTAAATCGCTCAATGAAGATGTGGGTATCGGACAGCGATCGATCACACTCTCCACTGTAGGGATACGCGATCGCATTCGGCAACTGGCTCAATATCAACTGCAAGTCACTTTAGCAGTTAGCCTGCACGCTTCCAATCAAACTCTGCGGGAAAGCATGATTCCCACCGCCAAGAATTATCCCTTGAAAGCTTTGCTAGCAGAATGTCGGGAATATGTCGAGCAAACTCGTCGCAGAGTAACATTTGAATACATTCTCCTAGCTGGAGTCAATGACCTGCCAGAACACGCTGAAGAACTAGCCTCACAGGTACAAGGTTTCCAAAGTCACGTTAATCTGATTCCTTACAATCCCATCCAGGAAGCCGACTATCAACGCCCCAGTACGAAACGCATTCAAGCTTTTGTTGCAGCCCTGAAAAAGCGAAAAATTGCCGTTAGCGTGCGCTATTCGCGGGGATTGGAAGCTGATGCAGCTTGCGGACAATTGCGACAGCAAAAAGCAGTTCAGTAGTCACGTAGTCAGTAGTCATACCAAATCCGGGTTTGTTACCCCATGAGAATTTTTGGCCTAAACATTGTAGAGACGTTTCATGAAACGTCTCTACAGCCTAGAGACATAAAGGGGGTAATAGTTGCGGATTTGGTATCAGTAGTCATTCTCCCCCACTCCCCCACTCCCCCACTCCCCCACTCCCCCACTCCCCCACTCCCCCTAGCCCCTATTACCAAGGGCTGCCAATCATCGTAAAACCTGCCCAGAAGTAAGGATGGGAGAGATTTTGATTTCCCTGCGAGGCTAGTTCTGGTGGCAAAGGCACTCCTTCGGGGTGAGAAACCAGTCCTAGCACTTTACCATCCTCTATACGGATATCCCCTCTAATCATAGAGATTTGCGCCTCCTGGAGCGCTTCTGCTTTGATAGGTGCAGTTTTCAAATGCTGATAAAACGCTGTCATCAGTCCCAGAGTTCCTTCATCTGACACATACCACAAACTCGCCAAAGCCGACTTCACACCAGATGCTACAGCCAAACCTGCAAACCCTAACTCAGCTTGTTCATCTCCCAAAGCGGTGCGACAGGCACTTAGTACCAATAATTCCACTTGTGGTTTATTCCATCTCATTTGCCGTAATTGATCTAACCCCAGTTGCGAGTTCCAAAGCTGGATAAAAGAGTTATTTGGTTTACCTGCCCTAAATTCTGCGTGCGTTGCTAGGTGAATAATTGAAAATGGTTGGTTAGAGCGTTGTAATTTTAGATTTGCTAATGTAAAACCTTCATTTAGGAAAGTTTTACCTTGCCATATTTCTTTCGCAATGGTGAATAACTCTACTGGCACAGCGGGTAAAGGACTTAAGTCAGTAAATTTGGAAGCCCCCATTGCTAGAACTTGAGAGTTTCTAATATCTTCGTAACGGCTATCGATCAAATTGACGCTGGGAATTAAGCCGATACTGTACTTTTCTACTAAAAACTTTTGCCCATCGTGGAGGGCGGCTATCGGTATCGATCTGAGCCCTGAGTCTAAAGAAAAAGCGAGGGTTTCTATGCCTTGCGATCGCAGTTCCGCTTCGATAGGTGCAATTAGCCACTGATAAAGCTTTTTAGCAGAAGGGAGGTACGAAGTCGTATCAGTTTTAGAACCATCAGTTACTTCTGAACGAAACTCTGCCACTACTTTAAGCAGCGCATTGCGATTGGCCGCCCTTATGGTGCGGTGAATGGGTCTGCCTGATGGAGTAACCAACACGAGTTCTAATTGCTCTGGTTGGATAAATACGTAGAGAATTGCAGGCTTTTTCCCCGGTCTTTCGGCAATTCTTTTGAGGATGCGCTGAACCTGTACAAGAGACAGTGAATTTTTACTGTTTGTAGGGAGATTTTCGCCAAAGTAATTCTCATATTCCTGCTGCCTGAGTTTTTCAATCTCCGGTACGAATACCTCTAAGTTGCCTCTTTGAAGGGCTGTCGCAACGTTCTCCCGCAGTAACCCAGTTGTATCTAGAGAACTTCTGCCTGTACTGCTAGCATTTCCTGCCTGTGCGGGCGAAATATTTATCGTTTGGAGGTCTGTTGAAATTGTTATTTGGTTCGCTGGCGACAATCCATTCATAGGATTATTACCGGGATTGGGATTACCAGGATTGGGATTACCGGGATTGGGATTACCGGGATTGGGATTACCAGGATTGGGATTACCGGGATTGGGATTACCGGGATTGGGATTACCGGGATTGGGATTACCGGGATTGGGATTACCGGGATTGGGATTACCGGGATTGGGATTACCGGGATTGGGATTACCGGGATTGGGATTACCGGGATTGGGATTACCGGGATTGGGATTACCGGGATTGGGATT